>Ga0256829_1000005_pt1 | contig 633071 bp, 596 predicted proteins | sample 131447metaG_FD_185979 | JGI IMG/M metagenome (GOLD analysis project Ga0256829, IMG submission 185979) | Hydrothermal vent microbial communities from Lau Basin, Pacific Ocean - 131-447 | ecosystem: Environmental > Aquatic > Marine > Hydrothermal vents | place: Pacific Ocean: Lau Basin... | reverse complement strand
TGGAGCGTAACCAGCCACGCAACGTACGCGCACTGGAAGCATCGATGGAGAATTCTTGAGGTCTACGCATACCGGCATAGTACACCTTTTCCCGTTAAATTACTCTATTTATCAAGCGGCCCACTAGCCAGCAGACCATTGCCTGCAGCCACTGCCAGTGCCAGCGAGCTCCATTTAACTGCGTTCTTCATTGTGTGCTCCTTTGATTAAAAGAAAACCGTTAGGCTCCAAGCGGATTCGGCTTCTTGTTTTCGCCTTATATTAAAGCATCTGTATTGGAACAGTGAAAGCAAGCGCTGAAAAAACAGCACCTTGTTAATGGATGTTTATAAGTTATTGCAGGCAAAATGGCGAGGTTTGCCGCTGTTTTTATATGTGAGCTGTGCGGCATTCCCGAAAAATGTAAGTTGCAGTTCTGGTTTGAGACGGTTTTCTTTTTTGTTTGCTATTGCGAGGCTTGCCAAGCATGTTTGAGTTGCATTCGCAGTTACAGGCTGATTGTGTCGTAGTGGGGGACTTCCCGCTTTGCCGGTTGTTGTTGTTGAATGATCGCCAGTATCCCTGGTTCATTCTGGTGCCGCGACGCGACGCCTTGCGTGAGGTGTTCGAGCTGTCTGTGGAAGATCGGGCGCAGTTTCACCTGGAGTCGGATGTGTTGGCGCAGGTGCTCAATGGCGTCTTTGCCGCAGACAAGATGAACATTGCTGCGCTGGGCAATATGGTGCCACAACTGCACGTACATCATATTGTTCGCTACCGGCAGGACCCTGCCTGGCCGGCGCCAGTGTGGGGCAAGTTGCCCGCCATTCCCTATGCAGGGGATGAGCTGGCTGACAGGTTGCAGCGAGTGCGCACGGCACTGGATGGCAAGGCTGGTTTTGATGAGGTGCTGCGATGAGTGAGCGTATGTTGACCGAGCGTATGGATGAGCTGGAGTCGCGTCTGGCGTTTCAGGACGACACTATCCAGGCCCTGAACGACGTGATCGCTGCGCAGCAGTTGGAGCTGGGGCGCCTGCGGCGCTCACTGGAGTTGCTTGCTCAGCGCCAGGCCGACTTTGCTGCCCAGCTACCGGATGGCGGAGGCGACGAGGCGCCGCCTCCGCACTATTAGGACTGACCACACTGATTGGTTCCGAGCGCTCACTAATCAGTGTTTCCCCCGACTAGTCGAGGATGGCTACTTCCTCGGCCTGCAAGCCTTTCTCGCGCTTGGCAACGGTGTATTCAACACGTTGCCCTTCCTGCAGCACCCGGTGTCCATCGCCCTGAATCGAGCGGAAGTGGACGAACACGTCACTGCCGGAGTCGCGGGTAATAAAGCCAAAGCCTTTACTGGTATTAAACCATTTGACCGTGCCCATCTCGCGGCCATCGTTGGCTTTGCCCTGGCGCTCCTGCTTGGGGCGAGGCTTGCGCGTGGTGGGCGTCTCTGCGGTGGTTGGCCGGGATCCGCTGCTCAGCTCCGCTGCCAGTGTCAGCAGGCTGGACAGGCAGACGCCGAGGACGCCGGCGGCCAGAGCCCAGATGTTCCAGTCAATAAAGTATGAGCTGACCAGCAGGCTGCAGAAGGGAATGCAGGCAGCCAGGATGAGGAGCGTGGAGCTGGCCAGAGAGACAGCGCCGGCTGCGCCTTGTTTTGGTAGTTCGGTTTGATTGAATTGCTGCAGATTGATCAGGCCGGTCAGTACGGCCAGTAGGCCGATATAGTTGATCGGGGCGGATTGAGTGAAGAACGGAATGCTGTGAAACAGGCCCGTCAGCAGGACGCCGACACCTGTCACCAGATGCAGATAACGAAGGGTTTTCAAGAGGCTCACCATGGATGCAACGATTTAGTATTGTCATGTCGACAGGCCGATGGCTGTGGCGCTGCCGGATGGCACTCTAACCTGAAAACGCCCGGCTACCAAGCCGGGCGCTGTCGCGTTGCGGGCGAGGGAGGGGAGTTCAGCCTTCGAGCAGGCTGCGCAGCATCCAGGCCGTTTTCTCGTGTGTCTGCATGCGCTGGGTCAGCAGGTCAGCCGTTGGCTCGTCGTGAGCTTCGTCACAGATCGGGAAGACGCTGCGTGCGGTGCGGACGCAGGCTTCATGGCCTTCAACCAGCAGACGGATCATGTCCTTGGCTTCCGGCACGCCGTCTTCTTCCTTGATGCTGCTGAGTTCGACAAACTGCTTGTAGGTGCCCGGCGCTGGGAAACCCAGGGTGCGAATGCGCTCGGCGATATCGTCAACCGCCAGCGCCAGTTCGTTGTAGTGGGTTTCGAACATCAGGTGCAGGGTCTGAAACATCGGCCCTTTCACGTTCCAGTGAAAGTTGTGGGTCTTCAGGTAGAGGGTGTAGGTGTCGGCCAGCAGGCGCGACAGGCCCTCAGCGATTTGTCCGCGATCCGTTTCGGTAATGCCGATATCAATCTTCATCATGGCTCCTCATGGTTGTCTGGCGGCGCAGCGTCGTGAGGCGCAGCGTCCGCAGTAACAGGTTACTTGTTCTGAGTGCAGATTGGCTGTTGGGTTCCCGTTGCGTATCGCCTTGGTGCTGCGAGCCGTGTCGAGGCTCCCTCGTTGGCCAAGTTTCGGGTATATTATGGCGTTTTTCTTCAGGCGCTCGTCGATGCGGTAAAAGGCCGCTGCGGCAACTGACGCCAAATTTGCCGACCACAGGAATCACCACACCATGATGCGTAGCCACTATTGCGGCCAGCTGAACCAATCGCTGGCGGATCAGGAAATCACTCTTTGCGGTTGGGTACACCGCCGTCGTGACCATGGTGGGGTCATCTTCCTGGATATCCGTGACCGCGAAGGCCTGGCTCAGGTCGTCTTCGATCCGGATCGTGCCGAGACCTTTGCCAAGGCCGACCGTGTCCGTAGCGAGTATGTTGTCAAAGTGACCGGTAAGGTGCGTCTGCGCCCGGAAGGTGCTCGCAATGCCAACATGGCCTCCGGCGACATTGAAGTGCTGGGTTATGAGCTGGAAGTGCTGAACGAAGCCGATACGCCGCCGTTCCCGCTGAATGAATACAGTGACGTGGGTGAGGAAACGCGCCTGCGCTACCGCTTTATCGACCTGCGCCGCCCGGAAATGGCGGAGAAGCTCAAGCTGCGCTCGCAGATCACCAGCAGCATTCGCCGCTACCTCGACGAGAACGGCTTCCTGGATGTCGAAACCCCGATTCTGACCCGTGCCACCCCTGAGGGGGCGCGTGACTATCTGGTGCCCAGCCGCACCCATCCCGGCCACTTCTTCGCGCTGCCGCAGTCGCCACAGCTGTTCAAGCAGCTGCTGATGGTGTCCGGGTTTGATCGCTACTATCAGATCGCCAAGTGCTTCCGCGACGAAGACCTGCGTGCCGATCGTCAGCCCGAGTTCACTCAGATCGACATTGAGACCAGCTTCCTGGATGAGTCCGACATCATGGGGCTGACCGAGGGTATGATCCGCCAGCTGTTCAAGCAGGTGCTGGATGTGGATCTGGGCGAGTTTCCGCATATGACCTTCGAGGAAGCCATGCGTCGCTATGGCTCCGACAAGCCTGATCTGCGTAACCCGCTGGAACTGGTAGACGTAGCCGACCAACTGACCGAGGTGGAATTCAAGGTGTTCAGTGGTCCCGCGACCGACCCGAAAGGCCGCGTTGCAGCGCTGCGGGTGCCTGGTGGTGCCAGCATGCCGCGCAAGCAGATCGACGACTACACCAAGTTTGTCGGCATCTACGGCGCCAAGGGTCTGGCCTACATCAAGGTTAATGAGCGTGCCAAGGGCGTTGAAGGCCTGCAGTCGCCGATCGTCAAGTTCATTCCGGAAGCCAATCTGGAAGAAATCCTCAATCGCGTGGGTGCGGTCGATGGCGATATCGTCTTCTTCGGCGCTGACAAGGCGAAGATCGTGTCCGAGGCGCTGGGCGCACTGCGCATCAAGCTCGGCCATGACCTGGACTTGCTGACCTCTGAGTGGGCGCCGCTGTGGGTGGTCGACTTCCCGATGTTTGAAGAGAACGATGATGGCTCGCTGTCTGCGCTGCATCACCCGTTCACCGCGCCCAAGTGCTCGCCGCAAGAGCTGCAGGCGAATCCGTCGACCGCGCTGTCACGCGCTTACGACATGGTGCTGAACGGCACTGAGCTGGGCGGCGGTTCGATCCGTATTCACCGCAAGGAAATGCAGCAGGCCGTGTTCAACATTCTGGGCATCAGCGCCGACGAGCAGCAGGAGAAGTTCGGCTTCCTGCTGGACGCACTGAAGTTTGGTGCACCGCCGCATGGTGGCCTGGCCTTTGGTCTGGACCGTCTGGTCATGCTGGTAACCGGTGCGCAGTCGATTCGTGAAGTCATCGCCTTCCCGAAAACCCAGAGTGCGGCCTGTGTCATGACCCAGGCACCGGGTCTGGTGGACAACAAGGCACTGCGTGAGCTGAGCATTCGTCTGCGCGAGCAGACCAAGGTCGAGTAAGTCTTATACCCCCGGTTGCGTCCAGCGTGTAGCCGGGGCCTGTTTTATCTGGAGTTGTGTTATGGCCGGTCATTCCAAATGGGCCAATATCAAGCATCGCAAGGCCGCGCAGGACGCCAAGCGAGGCAAGATTTTCACCAAGCTGATTCGCGAGTTGACCGTGTCGGCTAAGGTGGGTGGCGGCAACCCGGCGGATAATCCGCGTCTGCGTGCGGCGGTGGATAAGGCGTTGGATGCAAATATGACCCGCGAAACCATCGACCGTGCCATCGCTCGTGGTGCCGGCAGCAATGATGCCGACAACATGGAAGAGCTGACCTATGAAGGATACGGCGCCGGCGGTGTTGCTGTGCTGGTTGAGGCCATGACCGATAATCGCAACCGGACGGTCAGCGAAGTGCGTCATGCGTTTGGTAAATGTGGCGGCAACCTGGGTACCGATGGTTCGGTGGCCTACCTGTTTACTCGTCGCGGACAGATTGGCTTTGCCGCAGGCACGGATGAAGACGCACTGATGGAAGTGGCGCTGGAGGCCGGTGCTGAGGATGTTGTCGCCAATGACGACGGCTCCTTTGATGTGTTTACCAGCTTCGAGGAGTTCGGCACGGTACGTGATGCGCTTGAGAGTGCCGGTTTTTCCGCTGAGTCAGCCGAGGTGGCGATGATTCCGTCGACCGAGGCTGAGCTGGATCTGGATACCGCGCAAAAGGTTGTCCGGCTGATCGACATGCTGGAAGATCTGGATGATGTGCAGAACGTTTACTCCAATGCCTCGATCTCCGACGAGATTCTGGAGCAGCTGGAGTGATGGTGTTGTTGCGGCTGGTCGACGAGGGAGGCGCAGGCCTCCCTTTTTTCTATGGGTTGCTTGCTGATGGGTGACAGATGGCGCTGATACTGGGGATTGATCCCGGCTCCCGGATAACGGGCTTCGGCATTGTGCGTCACGAAGCGGGGCGGCAAGAGTACGTCACATCCGGCTGTATCCGTGTGGGCGAGGGCGCCTTTCCCGAGCGACTGCAGAAGATATTTCATTATCTGAGTGAGTTGATCGAGCAGTATCGGCCAGAGGTTGTCAGCATCGAGCAGGTATTTATGGCGCGTAATCCGGACTCCGCGCTCAAGCTCGGGCAGGCGCGGGGGGCTGCCATTGTCGCGGCGGTGAACGCCGGCCTGACAGTACATGAATACAGCGCCCGGCAGGTCAAGCAGGCAGTGGTGGGTACCGGGGCTGCGGACAAGAAGCAGGTGCAGCACATGGTGACTCAACTGCTGGGGCTGGCGGGCACGCCGCAGGCTGATGCGGCCGATGCGCTGGCGATTGCGCTGTGCCATGCGCACATGACGGGGGTGCAGCGCCAAATGGGCAATGTCGCCCTGGCCGTGCGTGCTGGGCGGGTGCGTCGACGCTAACCGAATAGAAGGAAGCAGGGTAAGTGATAGGACGTTTGACTGGAATTTTGCTGGAAAAGCAGCCCCCGCATATCCTTGTGGATGTACAGGGTGTCGGTTACGAGCTGGATGCGCCGATGAGTACCTTCTACCAGTTGCCGGCGCTCGGCGAAAAAGTGACGCTGCATACCCACATGGTCGTGCGTGAAGACGCTCAGCTGCTGTATGCCTTTGCCGACAAGCGAGGGCGTGAATTGTTTCGCGAGCTGATTCGCCTCAATGGTGTCGGCCCCAAGCTGGCGCTGGCGCTGATGTCCGGGATGGACGTCGATGAGCTGGTCATGGCGGTTCAGCATCAGGATGTGAGTGCTCTGGTCAGGGTCCCGGGGGTTGGCAAGAAGACCGCTGAGCGGCTGCTGATTGAGCTGCGTGATCGTTTCAAGGCCTGGGATGCCGCACCTGGTGCGATGGTGCTGGCGGGGCCGGTCGGCGCAGGCGCGGCGCCAGTCAAGCCGAGCGCCGATGCTGTCAGCGCCTTGATTGCTCTGGGCTACAAGCCTCAGGAAGCCAGCAAGGCGGTGTCGGCGGTCGATGAAGACGGTCTCAGCAGTGAAGAGTTGATTCGCCGGGCGCTCAAGGGCATGGTGTAGAGCGCGCGCTGAGGGCCGCAACACCTCCCTTTTTGATGGATAAGACATGCTGGAAGAAGATCGCCTGATTGCGGCAACGCCCAGGCAGCAGGAAGAAGTCATTGATCGGGCGATTCGTCCGCTGAAGCTGGCCGACTACATAGGTCAGCCGACCGTGCGCGAACAGATGGAGTTGTTCATCAAGGCTGCCAGAGGACGTGGCGAGGCGCTGGATCATGTGTTGATCTTCGGCCCGCCCGGCCTCGGCAAAACCACCCTCGCCAATATTATCGCGCAGGAGATGGGTGCCAAGATCAAGAGCACCTCCGGTCCGGTGTTGGAGCGCGCCGGTGATCTGGCTGCGCTGCTGACCAACCTGGAAGCGGGCGACGTACTCTTTGTGGATGAGATACACCGCCTGTCGCCGGTTGTTGAAGAGATTCTCTATCCGGCGATGGAGGACTACCAGCTCGATATCATGATCGGCGAAGGGCCTGCCGCGCGATCAATCAAACTGGATCTGCCGCCCTTTACCCTGGTCGGCGCGACGACGCGGGCTGGCATGCTGACCAACCCGCTGCGCGATCGCTTCGGCATTGTGCAGCGGCTGGAGTTCTATTCGGTTGCTGACCTGGCAACGATCGTGGCGCGCTCTGCTGCCATTCTCGGTCTGCAGATGGATGACGGCGGCGCCCGCGAGATCGCCCGCCGTTCCCGTGGCACCCCTCGCATCGCCAATCGTCTGCTGCGCCGGGTGCGCGACTTTGCCGAGGTGCGCAGCGCGGGTGTGATCAGTGCTGACGTGGCCGATCAGGCGTTGAACCTGCTGGATGTGGATGAGCAGGGTTTTGATCACATGGACCGCCGTCTGCTGCTTACCATGATCGACAAATTTGATGGTGGCCCGGTTGGCATTGACAACCTTGCTGCGTCGATCAGCGAGGAGCGTCACACGATTGAAGACGTACTTGAGCCCTACCTGATTCAGCAGGGTTTTATCATGCGTACGCCCCGCGGTCGGGTGGTCACGCGCCATGCCTATCAGCATTTTGGCCTAAATGCGCCAGCCCGCATGGCACCTGCCTCTGCGGATTTGTTTGATGACCCGGCGGCGCCCGATTCGCCTTGAAAAATATTTTTGCAAATAGCGAGTAAACCCACTATGCAAAACCTTTGCTTGGCTCTACATTATGCGCGTTGAACGTTCTGGGCCGCCGTTCGAGCTGAAAGCCCGCGTCTACTTTGAAGATACCGATGCCGGCGGCATCGTCTACTACGTCAATTACCTGAAGTTTATGGAGCGTGCGCGGACGGAGCTGGTCCGCACTCTCGGCTTTGATCAAAGCGCTCTGCAGAGAGAAAACGTCATTTTTGTTGTGCACTCTGTCACGGCACGCTATCACGCGCCTGCACGATTGGACGATGAACTTGTCGTATCTGCGACTGTCTTGGAAACCAAGCGAGCAAGTATTCGTTTCCGCCAGAGAGTAACTCGGGCGGGAGATTTGTTGTGCGAGGGCGACGTGCTCGTGGCTTGCGTGAGTGCAGACCAGTATCGGCCCCGAGCCATTCCGGACAGCCTGCGAGCGGCTTTTCAGAACAGCGCCTCCGAGGCGTGACGACCGAACCGAAAGAACGTATGAGATTGCGAGGAGTGGTAGAGCGTGCAGGCTGATCAAATGTCGATATGGCACCTGGTGTCCGGCGCCAGTGTCCTGGTGCAGCTGGTGATGTTGACCCTGCTGGCGGCGTCGGTGGTGTCTTGGGTAATGATTTTCCAGCGCAGCAGTGTCATGCGTTCGGCAAAAAATGCTCTGGATGATTTCGAAGACCGTTTCTGGTCAGGTGTGGATCTGTCGCAGCTGTATCGTCAGGTCACTGGTTCGCCAGACGAAAACTCGGGTCTGGAGCAGATTTTCCGCGCGGGCTTCAAGGAGTTTTCGCGCATGCGCCAGCAGTCCGGTGTTGATCCGGATGCGGTAATGGATGCGGTACAGCGCTCGATGCGTGTGGCGATTTCCCGCGAGGAAGAAAAGCTGGAGCAGCACCTGCCGTTCCTGGCGACCGTCGGTTCTACCAGCCCCTATGTGGGCCTGTTCGGCACCGTCTGGGGGATCATGAACTCGTTCCGCGGCTTGGCCACGGTGCAGCAGGCGACGCTGGCAACGGTAGCACCGGGTATCGCCGAGGCGCTGGTGGCCACGGCTATTGGTCTGTTTGCTGCGATTCCGGCGGTGGTTGCGTATAACCGCTTCGCGGCGCGCTCTGAGATGCTGATTGGTCGCTACTACACCTTCGCCGACGAGTTTTCCAGCATCCTGCATCGCCGCGTTCACGCGCGCGAGGAGTAAGCGGAGGCCGCTATGAGCATGCACATGCACAGGCGCCGCGATAAGCGCAAACCGGTCGCAGAAATGAACGTGGTGCCCTACATCGACGTGATGCTGGTGCTGCTGGTGATTTTTATGGTGACCGCGCCAATGTTGAATCAGGGCGTCAAAGTCGACCTGCCGCAGGTTTCCAGTGAAGTGCTGCCGAGCGACAGCAACCAGCAGGTGCTGACCTTGTCCGTCCTGGCTGATGGGACCTACTACTGGAACCTGGGCGAAGCCGTGGACACGGAAAACCATTCCGATAGCGCTGTCTCTCTGGAAGCGATGACCGAAGGCGTGACCAAGATCATGCGCGCCAAGCCCGACACGCTGGTGTACATCCGTGGTGACAAGAACGCCAATTATGGGGTGGTTGTCACCGCCATGGGCGCCCTGCAACAGGCGGGTGTGCCCAACGTAGGCTTGATTACCGAGGCGCCGTGAGCACGCGATATCAATACCGACCTGCAGCCTCGGAGCGTTATTCGTCTCCGCTGTTGAAGGCGGTCGGACTGCACCTGCTGGTGGCGATCCTGCTGTTCGCCTCTTTTAGTAGTGCGCCGGAATTCGAACCGGCCAAGCCGATCGTGCAGGCGACCCTGGTGCAGCTGGACTCGATGAGTCCCAGCACCACGCCGACGGATCAGAAGATCACCGGCGAGGCGCAGCAATCACGTTCGCCGCGTGCGGACGAGGAAGCGCTGGAGAAGCAGCGCGAGCAGCAGCAGGCAGCCGAGGCGGCCAGAGCAGAGCAGGCCGAACAGGCCCGTCAGGCGCAAGCCGAAGCGCAGCGCAAAGCCGCCGAGGCCGAGCGCCAGGCCGAGGCCGAAGCTGAGCAAAAAGCCGCTGATGCGGCGGCCGCAGCTGAGCGCCGTCAGGCAGAAGAAGCGAGAAAGGCCGCAGAAGCGCAGGCCGCCCGTGAGCGCGCCGCTGCCGAGGCCGAGCGCAAGAAGGCTGAAGAAGAAGCGCGTCGCAAAGCGCAGGAAGAGGCCAGACGCAAGGCAGCCGAAGAAGCTGAGCGTAAGGCTGCCCAGGAGACCGAGCGTCGTCGTGAGCAAGAGCGTGTCGCCCGGGAGCAGCGTGAGCGCGAAGCGGCCAAGGCCAGTGCCTTGAACGAGCTGTTGGGTGAGGAAACCGAGTTTCAGCAGGCGCAGGCTGATCGTATTGGCGATCAGGTGGCGGCCAGCTACGACGATGTCATTCGTCGGTACGTGAGTCAGCAGTGGCGTCGTCCGCCGACTGCACGTAACGGCATGGTGGTGGAAGTGCGTCTGAGTATGTTGCCGACGGGGCAGATCACCGATGCAGTGGTGATCCGTTCCAGTGGCGACCCGGGTTTCGATCAGTCTGCAGTGCAGGCGGTGAAGAACGTGGGGCGCATCCCGGAAATGCAGCAGCTGTCGAGCGAGAATCCGGCGGAATTCAATCGCCTGTATCGTCAGCGTAACCTGCGCTTCAGACCAGAGGATCTGTCATTCTGATGAAAAGACTGAGTCAAGTATTTGCGGGCATTATTGCCCTATGCGTAAGCCAGCTACTGCTGGCCCAGGATGCCATTGAAATTACCAAGGGCACCGACAAGGCCACGCCGATTGCGGTAGTGCCGTTCGGTTGGCAGGGCAGTGCGCCATTGTCTGAGGACATGGCGCAGATTGTCGGTAATGACCTGCGTAACAGTGGCATGTTTGCACCGCTCGAGCGTAACAACATGCTGAGCTATCCGGTGCGCGGTGAAGAGATCAACGCCCGCGATTGGCGCATGATTGGTGCTGAATACGTGGTCGTGGGGCAGGTGAGCAGTACCGGTGGCGAGAACCTGGATCTGACCTATAGTTTGTACAGCGTGGCGCGGGAGGAAGTGTTGCTGTCACGCTCGATCAGCGGTACCCGTAATCAGCTGCGCGACATTGCTCATCATCTGAGTGACGAGGTATTCAAGGAGCTGACCGGCATTCAGGGCGCCTTCGGTACCAAGATTCTATACGTTGCGGCTGAGCGTTTCTCTGTCGATAACACGCGTTACACCCTGCAGCGCAGTGATTACGACGGCGCGCGCGCGGTGACGTTGCTGCAGTCGCGTGAGCCGATTCTGAGTCCGAGCTACTCGCCGGACGGCGAGCGCATTGCCTATGTGTCCTTTGAGTCACGCCGGCCTGAGATTTATGTGCATTACATTCGCACCGGTCGCCGCGAGCGGGTGAGTAGTTTTGAAGGCTTGAATGGCGCGCCAGCCTGGTCTCCGGACGGCAACCGCCTGGCCTTTGTGCTGTCGCGCGACGGTAACCCCGAGATCTATGTGATGGAGCTGGCCAGCAAGCAGCTGCGCCGCGTGACCAATCATTTCTCGATTGATACCGAGCCGTTCTGGATGGACAACAACACAATCGTGTTTACCTCCGACCGTGGCGGCCGGCCGCAGATTTACAAGCAGAGTCTGAGCTCTGGCTCACCCGAGCGCCTGACCTTTGTTGGCAACTATAATGCCAACGCCAAGCTCTCTGTCGACGGTCGCACCATGGTTATGGTGCACCGCCAGGAGGGTTACCGTAATTTTCAGATTGCCACGCAGGATCTTGAGCGCGGGAATTTGAGAGTTTTAACAGAAACGTCACTGGATGAGTCGCCAACCGTCTCTCCCAATGGCGCTATGTTAATTTATGCTACCCGTCAACAGGGACGGGGCGTACTCATGCTGGTATCTACAAACGGGCGTGCGCGGTCGGAGATTCCGACACAGTTCACCGACCTGCGCGTACCTTCATGGTCCCCATACCTGCCATAGGGCGCACCAACACTAAACCATATGGGGTTAATAGGAGTTCATGATGCAAGTTATCAAGTTTGGCAAAGCCGCTGCTCTGGTTGTCGCGTTCGGCGTGGTTGTAGGCTGTTCCTCCAAGGGTGGCGACACCTCTGGCGCTGGTGCAGTTGACCCGAACGCAGGCTACGGCGCTGGTACTTCCGGTGCAGGTTCCAATAGCGGCATGAACAGCGAAGAAGCTGCTCTGCGCGCTATCACCACCTTCTACTTCGAGTACGACAGCTCCGAGCTGAAGCCCGAGGCCATGCGTGCTCTGGACGTACACGCCAAGGACCTGAAGTCCGCCGGCAACCGTGTTGTTCTGGAAGGTCACACTGACGAGCGTGGCACCCGCGAGTACAACATGGCTCTGGGCGAGCGTCGTGCTGCTTCCGTTCAGCGTTACCTGGTTCTGCAGGGTGTGTCCCCGGCTCAACTGGAACTGGTATCCTACGGTGAAGAGAAGCCGGCAGCGATGGGTTCCAGCGAGGAAGCCATGGCTCAGAACCGCCGCGTAGAGCTGCGCAAGTAAGAGACGAGGTCGTATGAAGGGTTACAGAGGAGTACTGGTTGCCTTTGCCCTGTCGCCATTGGCGGCAATGGCACAGGTTCCAGTGATGGAAGGCAGTTCGAACAATGGCTCGAATGCCGTGTATCAGGGCTCCTCGGTGACCCAGCAGACCCAGGCTGGCCTTTCCAGTGAAGGCCAGCTGTTTCAACAGTTGTATCAACTTCAGCAGGAAGTAACCCTGCTGCGTGGCATGCTCGAAGAGCAGAGCTACAAAATCAAGCAGATGGAACAGGATCAGCTTGATCGTTACAAGGATATCGACAGCCGTCTGTCTGGCATGAACACCGCACCTGCGTCCGGCAGTAGCGGGGCAAGCCCGGACGTTGCTGACACCCAGCAGCCCGCCGCCAATGCGGGCGCTTCTGCCGCGCCACCGGACCCGGAGCGCGAAAAACTGATGTACGACGCGTCCTTTGATCTGGTCAAGGCGCGCGATTTTGAAAAGGCCGCGCAGGCCTTTACCGCTTTCCTGCGCCGTTACCCCGACAGTCAGTACGCGGGTAATGCGCAATACTGGCTGGGCGAAGTGTACCTGGTCCAGTCTGACCTTGAGTCTGCCGGCCGCGCCTTTGCCCAGGTGATCAGCCGCTATCCCGACCACCGCAAGGAGTCGGACGCAATGTACAAGCTGGGTGATGTCGAGCGCCGTCTGGGTCGTGACGACAAGGCGCGTGAACTGTTTCAGCAGGTCATCAGCAAGTACCCTGACTCCTCCGCCGCGCAGCTGGCCGGGCGCGAGCTCAGCAGCCTGAACTGATCTTCCTCCGGGGGCTTTTGCCCCCGGTTTACGTTTCTATCGAGTACTTTCCATGTCTGCCAAGCCTGATTCCTCTGGTCGCGCCGTTGTACTGCTGTCTGGTGGGCTGGATTCGGCGACGGTGCTGGCTATGGCGCAGGCCGAGGGGCGAGCCTGTTACACCATGAGCTTCGATTACGGCCAGCGTCACCGGGTGGAGCTGGAGGCAGCCGAGCGCGTAGCGCGGGCTGCGGGTGTGGTCGAACACAAGGTGATTGGCATGAACCTTAACGGCATTGGCGGCTCGGCTCTGACCGACGAGCGCATTGCCGTGCCCGAGTCGCCACAGGAGGGTATTCCGGTTACCTACGTGCCGGCGCGCAATACGCTGTTTTTAGCGCTAGCACTGGGCTGGGCCGAGGTGCTGGAGGCGCGCGACATTTACATCGGGGTCAATGCGGTCGACTACTCGGGCTACCCGGATTGCCGGCCAGAGTTTGTCAGCGCCTTCGAGCAGCTCGCCAATTTGGCGACGCGGGCCGGCGTGGAAGGCGAGGGATTCCGTATACGGGCGCCGTTGCAGCAGTTGAGCAAGGCGCAGATCATTCTGGCCGGTCAGGCATTGGGCGTGGACTACAGTCAGACGGTGTCGTGCTACCAGGCGGATGAGCAGGGCCGTGCTTGCGGTGTCTGCGATAGCTGTCGTTTGCGGGCTGAAGGCTTCGCTGCTGCCGGTGTCGCTGACCCGACGCGCTATCAGGGTAAATTTGCCGGCCATTGAAAAAAAAGGCTTGAGTTTCCTCGGTAAATCAGTAATATAGCGCGCTTCCAGCAGGGGGTCGTTAGCTCAGTTGGTAGAGCAGTTGGCTTTTAACCAATTGGTCGTAGGTTCGAATCCTACACGACCCACCACTCTGGAAACTCTCTCCGGCCGTCCCTGGCCACCGTAGTGTATCGCTTCCCTGTATTCGTGTTTTTCGCAGCGGTTATCCGTTTTCCGGAATAACGTATCCACCGTCCAGTGGCTGCCACCAAAGCTCCATGAAAAAGAACCCTGACGTCAGCACCACCAGGATTGCGGCTGCCAGAATGCAGGTGGCGTAGAAGCGCTCCTGATCATTGCGCTTGAGCTGCATGTAGCCCGGCAGGCCCTGGTAGAGCAGCAGGATGCTGCAAAGCCCGCCCAGCGCCAGTGCGGGTATCAGCAACCAGCGCACCGGCAGGATGCTGACTATGCCGGCCAATAGCAGCGGCATGGCAAGGATCGTGGTGAAAGTGGCTGCCACCGTAAAGGCCGGCCGGCGGGTGGTACGAAACAGTACCCAGCGTGTTGCCAGGGCGGTCACCAGTACGCTTGTCAGGCAGGTGAGGTAGAGCATCAATGCCAGCAAGCCTGCGCTACTGCTGTTGAGCTGGCGCTCCTGATCCGAGCCGAACAGGCTCCAGCCCACATCGGTTGCACCCACATAGACGCAGAGCGCAGGTAGCAGGGGTAGCAGCATGAGCGTGGGCACGAAGCTCCACGGGTGCCGGTTGGCATGTTCGCGGATTGGGCTCCACCCGCGTGAGGGTGATGAGATAAGCCCAGGAATCAAATGAACCATGTCAGGCCTCCTCCGGGGGACGTGTTTTGATACTGCAGACGGTTGACTCGCCTGAAGCGCTATGGGTTCATTTTTGCGTGGGCTGCGCGGCGGGCATGCTACAATCGCCCGTTCCGTTGTTCCTGATGGATTGAAACATGTCCCAGATTTCAGAGCGTTTGCTGGTGCAGGCGCACCTGGACGCCAAGGCGCCTGCGCCGCTGAGCGATGCCGAGAAGGCCGACTACAAGGCCCGCATTGCTGCTGCATTGAAAGCGCACAATGCGGTACTGGTTGCCCACTATTACACCGATCCGCTGCTGCAAGAGCTGGCTGAAGAGACTGGCGGCTGCGTGTCGGATTCGCTGGAGATGGCACGTTTTGGCCGTGACCACGAAGCAACCACCCTGGTGGTGGCTGGCGTGCGTTTCATGGGTGAGACAGCCAAGATTCTCAGCCCCGAAAAACGCGTATTGATGCCTACGCTGGAGGCGACCTGCTCGCTGGACCTGGGTTGTCAGATCGATGAGTTCTCGGCGTTCTGCGACCAGCACCCCGACCGCACCGTGGTGGTGTATGCCAATACCTCGGCGGCGGTGAAGGCGCGGGCCGACTGGGTGGTGACGTCCAGCTGCGCGCTGCCGATTGTCGAGCACCTGATCGACAAGGGTGAAAAGATTCTCTGGGCGCCGGATCAACACCTGGGTAACTACATTCAGCGCGAAACCGGCGCCGACATGCTGCTGTGGGAAGGCTCCTGCATCGTGCATGAGGAGTTCAAGGCCAAAGTGCTGGAAGACCTGCGCAAGGTGCGTCCGGAGGCGGCGATTCTGGTGCATCCTGAGTCGCCTCAGTCGGTGGTGGAACTGGCCGATGTGGTTGGCTCGACCAGTCAGCTGATTCAGGCTACCCGTGATTTGCCGAACCCGACATTTATCGTGGCAACCGACCGCGGCATCTTCTACAAGATGCAGCAGGCAGCGCCAGACCGCCTGCTGATCGAGGCGCCGACGGCCGGCAACGGGGCGACCTGTCGCAGTTGCGCGCACTGCCCATGGATGGCGATGAACACCCTGCCGCGCGTGTTGGCCGCGCTCGAGACCGGTGCTGATGAAATCCATGTGGATGCAGACCTGATTCCCAAGGCCGTCAGGCCGCTGGATCGCATGCTGGACTTTACCCGTAACGCCAATCTCGCCGCCAAAGGCAACGCCTGACACAACACAGCCGCCCTGGGGCGGCTGTGTTGCATTATGCGGCGCGCTGCTCCCGGTGTTTACATCGATTCAACCAGGGCCCGCTGACGGCGCAGGGCATTTTGCTGCTCCTTGATACGTGAGCTGGTGACGAAGTTGCCGCCAGCGCGCTGCAGCGCCAGTTCGAGCTGCTGCTCCGCCTGCTGCAGATCGCCGGTCAACTTGAAGTAGTGCGCGCGGGCCAGATGAACACCCAGAATGTTGCCTGCCAGGCCGCGAATCTCCGCAGCCAGGTACCACACGTCAGGGTCGTCATCACGGCGGTTTGCCAGGCGATCAATGGCGCGTTCGGCATCGGCGTACTGCTGCTGCTTGAGTAGCAGGTCCGCTTCGGCAAAATCCAGCGGGAAGTTGTTCGGAAAGCGCTGCTGCATGGTGCGCGTGCGTTCCAGTGCCTGGGCAAGGCGGCCAGCATTGGTGTCCAGTTCAATCTGAGCAAGGTTGAACGGCAGACTGTTCGGGTTCTCCTTCAGCAGCGGGGCGAGCGCCTCACTCGCTTCATCGTGCTGCCCTCCGCGTGACAGGGCCAGCGCCAGGCCGTAGCGAGCGGCATCGTGATTGCCCTCGTGATCATCCAGTAATGCGCGAAATCGCTTGGCTGACAAGCCAGGGCTTTGTTCGTACTTGAGCTGCACCCGGGCGCGCATCAGCTGGTATTCCAGGCTGTCCTGTTCGCCGCCGGGCGGCAGTTGCTCGGCGCGGTTGCGGGTATCGGCCATCCGCGACTGGCTCACGGGGTGAGTCAGCAAAAATTCGGGTGGATTGCTATCGTAGCGGCTAAGCTGGGCCAGCCGCTCAAACATGGTGGGCATGGCCTTGGGGTCGTAACCAGCCTTTTCCAGGTTGAGGATGCCGATGCGGTCGGCTTCCTGTTCATTTTGGCGAGAAAACCGGCGCTGTTCCTGAATCGCTGCAGCCTGGGTCGAGGCAAGGGCAGCAAAGCCGGCGTCGCCTCCGCCCGCCGCGGCCAGCACGATCGAGGCCAGCATCGCGGTCATAAACGGCACCTGCATGCGCTGCTGTTGCTCCAGGCCGCGGGCGAAGTGGCGTTGGGACAAGTGGGCCAGTTCGTGCGCCATGACCGATGCGAATTCAGCCTCACTCTGCGCGTGCAGAAACAGCCCGCCATTGACGCCGACGACGCCACCTGGCGCGGCAAAGGCGTTCAGTTGCGGGCTGTCGATCAGCACAAAGGCCAGGCGGCGATCGGTTAATTGACTGGTCTCGGCCAGACGATAGGTACGCTCTTCGACAAACGCCTTGAGTTGCGGATCGTCCAGGGTGGGTACGGCCCCCCGCAACATGGTCAGCCAGGTGCGGCCGAGCTGATACTCCTGCTCGCGTGACATCATCGAAGAGCTGGTGTCGCCAAGCGAAGGCAGGTTGAATTCATCCGCGCTGACGGTCGCACCGGTGGGCAAGCCGAGTGCACCGACCAGCAGCGCCGCGGCTAGCAGGCGTTTCGCGGACATGGTTTCTTGCATCATTTTTGTCTCATACCGGGTCTGGCTGTTGTCGAGGGGAGCGCCTGCAAGGCTATACTGTCGGCCACCTGCTGTGGAGTCCTTGTATGCCTGTTGATTTGCCCATCGATGCTGTTGTTGACGCCCGTGGACTCAGTTGTCCGTTGCCCCTGCTGAAAGCCAAGCAGGCGCTGAACAGCATGGTAGCAGGCCAGACGTTGCATGTAATGGCTACCGATGCGGGGTCCGAGCGGGACTTTCAACGCTTCGCGGAACTGTCCGGAAATCACTTGCTTGAAGCCCGTGTATTGGACGGCGAATTTCACTATTGGTTGCGTAAAGCAGATTAATTCACATGTTAAAAGTCTTTCAGGGCTGGGTTCAGCGGTATTTTTCCGATGAAGAAGCGGTGGTGCTGGCAGTGGTGCTGGCGCTGGGTTTCGCGATCGTCATTTCTTTTGGCGACAAACTGGCGCCGTTGCTGACCGGGGTTGTACTGGCTTATCTGTTGCAAGGCCTGGTGACCCGCTTGCAGCGTTGGCTGCCGCATTCGCTGGCGGTCTGGATTGTTTTTCTGCTGTTTCTGGGCGCATTGGCAGCCCTGTTTGGTGTGGTGATTCCGCTGGTCTGGAAGCAGATGCTCAACCTGTTCAACGAGCTGCCGGGCATGCTGGGCGAGTGGCGAGCCCAGTTGCTGCACCTGCCGGAGGAATATCCGTCCTTTATCTCCGAGGCGCAGATCGAGCGCCTGATGAATTCCATCAACGGCGAAGTGGGGGCGTTTGGCCAGTGGGCATTGTCGCAGTCGCTGGCCAGCCTGCCGGTGGTGGTAACGGTGCTGGTGTATCTGGTGCTGGTGCCGATCCTGGTGTTTTTCTTCCTCAAGGACAGCCAGACCCTGACCGCCTGGACCGTGAGTCACCTTCCCCGTGAGCGTCGCCTGATGCGCGTGGTCTGGACCGAGATGAATCAGCAGATCGCCAACTACATTCGCGGTAAGGCGGTGGAGATTCTGATCGTCGGTGCGGTGACCTATATCTCCTTCGCGATACTCGGGGTCAACTACGCCGCGTTGCTGGCGGTGCTGGTCGGGTTGTCGGTACTGGTGCCCTATATCGGCGCCACCGTGGTAACCATTCCGGTGGCGCTGATCGGTCTGTTCCAGTGGGGGCTGGGTAACGAGTTCATGGTGCTGATGATCGTCTATGCGGTGATTCAGGCGCTGGACGGCAACGTGCTGGTGCCCATCCTGTTTTCCGAGGCAGTCAACCTGCACCCGGTTGCCATTATCGCGGCGGTGCTGATCTTTGGCGGGTTGTGGGGCTTCTGGGGGGTGTTCTTCGCCATTCCGCTGGCGACTCTGTTCAAAGCTGTGCTCTACGCCTGGCCGCGCGGCCTGGAGGCCGCGCACGATGCCCAAGCCGAGGCGCCAGAGCCGGTCTGAGCGCCTGGGCGGGGCGGGCCGGCTGATTACAGCGCCTGGACTGCGGCCAGTACCTCGGCGACGTGCCCTGGCACCTTCACCTTGCGCCACTCCTGGCGCAATACACCTTGTTCGTCGAACACAAAGGTGCTGCGCTCAATCCCTTCATATTCCTTGCCGTAGAGCTTCTTGGGCTTGATCACGTCGAACAGGCGGCAGAATGATTCGTCCGGATCGCTGATCAGTTCGAACGGGAACTCGTGTTTGGCCTTGAAGTTGCTGTGCGTACGCAGGCTGTCACGCGAAACGCCATAGATCACGGCGCCAGCGTCGGTAAAGGCCGCGTAATTGTCGCGGAAGTCCTGGCCTTCAGTGGTGCAGCCGGGGGTGTTGTCCTTGGGATAGAAGTAAATGACGACCTTCTTGCCGGCCAGACTGGCAGGCGTGACGGTCTGGTCGCCGGTAGCGCTGGCGCTGAAGTCGGGGAAGGGCTGATTCAGTTCAACGGACATGGGCGGTCTCCTCGTCGGATATCAGTGCAGTGGGCGCCAGGGTTCGATCACGGCATCCAGGTTCAGTTCGTCGCAAAAGTCCAGAAACTGCTCTCGCAGCCAGCTCAGCTGAGTCTGCGCCGGAATGGCGATGGTCAGCGTCAGGTTTAGCATGGGCGTACCCGTGTGCTGAGCCTGGTAGGTGAAACTTTGCAGCTCCTCAATGTCGATGCTCAGTTGCTGGAAGAAGTTGCATAGCTCGCCGACCAGTTCGGCGCGTTGTGCAGCGGTAACAAAGACGTTGTACGGCAGGGCCTGCGGGCGTTCGTCCAGGCTGTGGCTGCGCGACATGGAGAGCAGGATGTGTTCGCGCTTGGCCAGCGGCGGCAGCAGGGTTTCCAGTCGTGCCAGGGCATCCCAGTTGCCGCTGACCTGCAGCAGTAACACGGCGCAGCTGCCGTGACGACTCATGCGGCTGCTGACAATCTGGCAGCGATGTTCGGTGCACAGGCGGGTCAATAGGCTGGCCAGCGATGTGGTTTCCTGGCCCATGACGTTGATGACCAGATATTGCTCGCGTTGACCCGGTGGGGTGGACATGGTGATCCTCTAATTCACGGAAGCGCCTTGTGGGCGCGATAGACAAGCGCCTATTGTCCCAGCCTGCCGGAGGCGGGGCAACTGCCCATGCTGCTGGCACGCAGAACTACCGGCAAATGCGCTGCGCGTCTGGTGCTAAGGCGCTTGGGTACCTGCAGCGGCCGTGAGGAATTAATCAGCGCGTCGCTTGTACTGGCTGCGGGGCGAAAGTACCATTGTCGTTTATTGTTCCAAGTGGAGAGTTGCATGATCTCGGGCAGTCTGGTGGCGCTGGTTACACCCATGGATTCAAACGGAGACCTGGATTGGCAGGCTCTGGAGCGCCTGATCGACTTCCACCTGGAAAAGGGTACCGACGGCATCGTTGCGGTGGGTACCTCCGGCGAGTCCGCTACTCTGGATATGGCTGAGCACAAGGAGGCCATTCGCCGCGTTGTGCAGCAGGTCGCTGGCCGTATTCCGGTGATTGCCGGCACTGGCGCCAACTCCACGCGCGAAGCCGTCGAGCTGACCGAAGCCGCCCGCAGCGTCGGCGCAGATGCCGCCTTGCTGGTCACGCCCTATTACAACAAGCCGACCCAGGAAGGCTTGTATCTGCACCACAAGCATATCGCTGAAGCCGTCGCCATTCCTCAGATCCTCTATAACGTCCCCGGTCGCACCGCCTGCGACATGTTGCCGGAAACGGTTGAGCGCCTGGCAGCCATCGACAATATCGTTGGCATCAAGGAAGCCACCGGTGACCTGCAGCGCGCCCGCGAAGTGATTGAACGGGTGGGCGACCGCATGGCGGTGTATTCGGGTGACGATGCCACCGCAGTCGAGCTGATCCTGCTGGGCGGCAAGGGCAACATCTCCGTCACTGCCAACGTCGCGCCCCTGCAGATGCATGAAATGTGTGCCGCCGCCCTGCGTGGCGACGAGGCAACGGCGCGTCGTCTTAACGAGGCCCTGATGCCGCTGCATAAGGCGCTGTTTATCGAAGCCAATCCGATTCCCGTCAAGTGGGCCCTGCTGGAAATGGGCCTGATTGCCGACGGCATTCGCCTGCCGCTGACCCCGCTCAGTGCCCGTTGCCATGACACCGTTCATGGTGCATTGCGTCAGTGTGGCCTGCTCTAATCAATCGGAACACCTGTTGACCAAGGAAACATTTATGAAGCCTGTGCTGAGCGCACTGACCCTGGGAATTTTGGCCAGCCTGAGCGGCTGTGGGTATTTGATGGGAGACAACGGCTACTTCCGTGACCGGGCCGGCGACTACCAGCAGGCTGAGGTCAAGCCTCGCATGACCGTACCGGCAGATCTCGAAAGCAAGCCGATGGGGGATCTTTTGCCGGTGCCGGGTCAGGTTGCCGCCGCGCCGCAGCCGGGTGAAAAGTTTGAAACCCCGCGCCCGCGTCCGATGGCCGCTGGTGTCGACACCTCGACCTTCTCGCTGCAGCAGGAAGGCAGCCAGCGTTGGGTGCTGGCGCAATTGCCTGCCTCTGAAGTCTGGCCGCTGCTGCAGCGCTTCTGGTCTGATTATCGGGTGCCGATGGCGCGCAGCGATGCCGCCCTGAGTGAAGCCTCTACCCAGTGGGTTGATTTCAGCCAGTCCACCGGGAATCCGCTGGTGCGCCGTATGCTGCCGCTCGTCCAAGAGGGGCAGCGCATTGATGATGAGGAGCAGCGCTTCCGCGTGCGTCTGGAGCCGGGGGTCAACAACGGCACCGCAGAGATCAAGGTACTGCATCAGGCCCGAGACCTGGGTGATGACGACAGCGAGTGGCCCAACCGTTCCGACAACACCAACTTTGAGCGCGCTCTGCTCGCCGAGCTGGAAACCTACCTGAACCAGAGCACTAGCACCGATGGTCCGGCGCTGGTCTCCAGCATTATCAACAGCGGCCCGGTAGAGACCAGTCTGGAGCAGGACGGCGCTGGCAACAGCGTGTTGTACATGCTGACCGACTTCAACCGTGCCTGGTCTGATGTAGGCGAAGCGCTGGCACGCGCTGACGTCTACGTCACCGACTATAACCGCAGCTCCGGCGTCTACTACGTCAATCTGGATCAGACCCGCTCCGAGCAAGAGGAGGAGCCTGGCTTCTTCGCGCGCTGGTTCGGTGGTGATAACGAAGACGAGCAAGTTGAAGATGACGGCAGCCAGCTGCAGGTGCGCCTGACGCCGACCTCCAACCGTATTGAAGTCAGCGTTGATGCCGGCATTGAACACGCGGCCGACGGAACCACCGCCCGTGAGCTGCTCGAGCGCATTCAGCGCGGCCTGAATGAGCGGCCGCCGCGGCAGTGAGGTACTGCTCCCTCGGCAGCGGTAGTCGTGGCAACGGCACCTTGATCGAACAGGGTGCCAGCCGAGTGCTGGTGGATTGCGGTTTCAGCTTGCGCGCCACCGAGCAGCGACTGCGTCAGGCCGGCATCAGTGGCGACCAGCTCAGTGCCATCCTGGTTACCCATGAGCACAGCGACCACATTCAGGGCGTGGCCAAGCTGGCCCGGCGTTATGAACTACCGGTATACCTGACGCCGGGCACTGGCTATGCGCTGCGCGAGGAGTCGGGGCTGGATATTCGCCATATCGATCTGCACGGGCGCTTTGCTGTTGGCGAGCTAGAGGTTACCCCGGTTGCCGTGCCCCATGACGCCAGAGAGCCCTGTCAGTACGTTTTTGACAACGGGCGCCAGCGTCTTGGCGTGTTGACCGATACCGGCACCATTACACCCTGGATTGTCGAGCAATACGCCGATCTGGATGCACTTTTCCTGGAAGCCAACTATGATCCGCACATGCTGTCTAGCGGCCCCTATCCAGCGTTTTTGAAGGCCCGGGTTGGCGGCAATCTGGGTCATCTGAGCAATCAGCAGGCGGCCGGTTTTCTCCGGGGCGCCGGCCTGGAGCGACTGCGGCATATTGCTGTGGCGCACATCAGTGAAAAGAACAACCGCCCGGAGCTGGCGTTGGCAGCGTTGCAAGACGCGCTGACAGACTGGTCCGGCGAGCTGCTGCTGGCGCAGCAGGACCAGGGGCTGCCCTGGCAATCAATTCAGTAACTGCCCATCACCATTTTGCGGACAGCGGGAGCCGATAATGGAAAAACGTAACGAACTCTATCGCGGTAAAGCCAAGTCGGTTTATACCACCGACGACCCGGATCGCCTGGTCCTGCTGTTCCGCAACGACACCTCCGCCTTTGATGGGAAGAAGATCGAACAGCTCGATCGCAAGGGCATGGTCAACAACCGCTTCAACGCCTTCATCATGCAGAAGCTGGAAGACGCGGGTATCCCGACCCAGTTTGACGCACTGCTGTCTGACAACGAGTGCTTGGTCAAAAAACTCGACATGATTCCGGTCGAGTGCGTGGTGCGTAACTTTGCTGCCGGCAGCCTGGTCAAGCGCTTGGGCGTGGAAGAGGGCATGGCGCTGACCCCGCCGACCTTCGAACTGTTCCTGAAAGACGACGCCAAGGGCGACCCCTTCATCAATCAGTCCCACGTTGTCACTTTCGGCTGGGCGACCGCTGAACAGCTGGCGCGCATGCAGGAGCTGACCCTGAAGATCAACGACATCCTCAAGGGGCTGTTTGATGAGGCCGGCCTGCTGCTGGTCGACTTCAAGCTGGAGTTTGGCCTGTTCAACGGCGAGATTGTTCTGGGTGACGAGTTCAGCCCGGACGGCTGCCGCCTGTGGGACAAGGAAACCCGCAAGAAGATGGATAAAGACCGCTTCCGTCAGGGCTTGGGCGGCGTTATCGAAGCCTACGAGGAAGTCGCCCAACGCCTCGGCGTGCCGCTGCCCTGAGCATCTTCGGCTACCGCATTGTCAGCAAAAGCTGGTAATATGCGCGCCGACTTGGAGAGTTGCCAGAGTGGTCGAATGGGACGGATTCGAAATCCGTTGTACGGGCAACCGTACCCAGGGTTCGAATCCCTGACTCTCCGCCAATAAACAAAAACGCCCAGCCTAGCTGGGCGTTTTTGTTTATCCGGTGAGCTCTCGGTGAGAACCCTCGTTCGACCGAGCCTGCCGCGCAGGCGAGGAACGCCGGAGCATCGCGACGGCGGCCCCTCGAAGAGGGGTGAGGCGCGCAGCGCCGAATAATCCCTGACGAAGCCTCAGACGGCACAGTCTCCCGACTAGCTGGGCGTTTTTGTTTGTCCGGAGGGTTCTCGGTGAGAACCCTCGTTCGACCGAGCCTGCCGCGCAGGCGAGGAACGCCGGAGCACAGCGACGGCGGCCCCTCGAAGAGGGGTGAGGTGCGCAGCGCCGAATAATCCCTGACGAAGCCTCAGACGGCACAGTCCTCCGACTAGCTGGGCGTTTTTGTTTGTCCGGAGGGTTCTCGGAGAGAACCCTCGTTTGGCCGAGTCGGCACAACAGCAAACCCGACCAGAACAATCATTGCGTTGGTAGAGCTAAGTCGAACAGGTTGGTGGTTTGGCGGGTTCTATGCTTTTCGTTCGGCGCTTTGCGATAGCTTGCGCAAGCGCTCAGAGCCGTCTTCAGCCAGGTAGTCTTTCACGCCGTGAGTGGCAGAAAACTCACTCTCTGTTCTACGGCGCAACATCTCCTTGAAGCGCTCAGAGCCATCCTCGGCCAAATAGGTGTTTGTCGGTACCTCATAGAGCGATGCACTGATTTCTGTCGCCTTGCTGCGCAGCTCAATAAGAAGCTCCGCGCCATCCTCGGCATGAGCAACACCAACAGAGGAGCCAATGAGCACGGCGGCTGATACCAGCGCTGCCAATGCATTAAAAGATGGGCGATTTGACACTTTCATTTTGTGTATCTCCAGAACCATTTCGACTTGAGGCACACTGCTTGTATGGGCGCCTTCAAGATTCCTGCAGAGCAAGCGCTTTGGCTTTCTGCTTGGGTGATACGGTAAAGAGTTGGCGAAAAACGCGATACACATATGCTGTCGAGTGAATGCCTAATCCTCTTGAGCGGAATTTGATTTTCTTCTGGAGGTGATGCATGGGCGCCGTTTTGCGGTGCTTGCAGGCAAGATAAAACAAAGCTCGCGAATTATTGCCTATTTCTGTTTGCCTATATGTCCAAATGTGCCGCTTTTGCCTTGCCGTGATGCAAGAGCGGCTTGGCTATGCGCTGACGGATAAAAATCAATAGAGTGTGTGCCGGGGTTAACGCTGGATAGTGATTGATCAGGCCATAGCCAACTTATAGAAATGGCGGCCGACCAATCACTCAGCGGTTATCACGAGGCGGACAGAGAGGCTCTGTGTGTCTTGTAATTCTCCGCTTGCTCGAAGATTTCTTTATACACTTCATCCCGGTCTACCGGCGGGTAGCCATGCTTGGCCAGCAGGTGCTGCAACAGCTTGATGCGGGTGTTGGGCAGTTTTATTTTCTCGATCTTGGCCAGATAGTCGTCATCAAAGATGTCCATCTCAGCGGTGCCGTTTTCGCCCAGCTTGAATATCTCCTCAATGCCCTCAGCGCTTCGCCGACCATTTCGCGCACGCGAGCGTTCATCTGCGCGATATCCGGAGCACTGCCTTTGGTGAGCTTGAAGACGATTGAGCGTGCCGCGAGGTAAAAAATGAATCTGGTCGCGTTCGCTTTGGCTGATAGCTTCAGAGTTGTAACAAATGTCGTAGGCCGCTTTACCAAGGTCACCAAGTGCTTTTCGATCTTGTCGGTAATCTGCGCGTACTCGGCGGCGCTGACCTACGCTGCAGTAGGCGCGCCTTTTTTGCTTGCTGACCCCCTGTGCTAAAGCGAACCGTAGCGCGAGTCCCGCCAGTTCAATGCTTCGCGTAGGCCGTGGCTTTTGACCCGCTCGCCAAACTCGGCTTTCTCGGGGGAGTAGGCTGAGTTGAGGATGGATACGACATCGAGGTTGGCTGTGACGGCTTGTCTTAACCCCATCGCCTCATAGGCTCGGGTCAGTGCAAGCTTGGTCAGGCGCAAGGTAACGGCAGGCGTCATGGCGATTTTCTTGGCCAGTTTGTCGACGGTCTCTTCCAGCTCGGCTGCCGGCACGACGTGGTTGATCAGCCCCATTGCTTCGGCTGCTGCTGCAGAGACGACGTCGCCGGTCAGCAGCAGTTCATTGGCTTTTTTCTGCCCAATCAAAAAGGGCATGAGCAGTGTCACAGGGCCGGAGCCGAAGCGGATTTCCGGTTCGCCGAATTGAGATCGGTCGGTGGCAACGATCATGTCGCAGGCCATTGCCAGCTCGCACGCGCCCGCCAGGCACCAGCCGTCGACTGCGGCAATGGTCGGTTTGGTGCAAGCCCAGACGGCCATCGACAGATCGACGTTGCGAGTCAGTGCGTTGTGCCAGTCTTCTGCGCTGGAAACGCCTTTGGCGATGCCCTCAGCGATGTCGTAGCCGACGGAGAAGGCCTTACCAGCGCCGCGCAGCACGATAACTCGTACTTCGTCGTTGGCCTCCAGTTCAGTGACTTTTTCTCGTAATTCGGTAACCACTGCGGCGGACAGGGCGTTTAGTTTGTCGGGACGATTAATCGTTACCCAGGCAATGCCACCGCGAAGCTCAGTTATTATGAGAGCATCATTTTTCACGGTATTTCTCCTTAGAGAGGAAGGTTGTTGGGTCAGGTGGCGTTAAGCACAGCGTTGTCTGACCGTAACGTTGTTCGGCTACTTAGGCTCACCACCGTGCGGCGGCGAACCTGACGAGCTAAAGCGGGTCGACAAGTGAGGCAGCGCGACTGAGGCGGCCAGACACGTTGCCGTGATACTGGCGCTGTGCAGCGCGCTGGATGACTCATCGTCACGAACCAAGATCAGGCAATGTGTAACCCTGCAGCTGTTGGCGAATCTGCGTCTTCAACACCTTGCCCGTTGCGCCCAAGGGCATCTCATCTACAAAGATGACATCGTCAGGGGACTGCCACTTCGCCAGGCGCCCAGCGTATAGCGCGAGAATCTCTTCGGCGCTGACCTCGGCGTCCGGCTTTTTGAGCACGACGACTACCGGCCGCTCGTCCCATTTGGGGTGAGGCACGCCTATCGCGGCTGCCAGGGCGACGCCGTTGTGGCTCAACGCGATGTTTTCGATATCAATGGTGGACAGCCATTCGCCGCCCGACTTAACCACATCCTTGCTGCGGTCGGTCAGCTGCAGATAGGCATGCTCATCAATGGTGGCGACATCACCAGTAGCAAACCAGCCATCATCCAGGCGGTTGTCGATCTCATCCTTGTAGTAGGCACTAATGACCCAGGGGCCTTTGACCTGCAGGTGGCCGGCGGCCTTACCGTTCCACGGTTGCTCAATACCCTGGTCGTCGACAATGCGCATGTCGATGCCGAACACCGGTCTGCCTTGCTTGAGTCGCACCTGCTGCTGCTCTTCGCGGCTGAGTTCCTGATGCTGTGTCATCAGCTTCGATGTGGTGCCCAGAGGGGAGGTTTCTGTCATGCCCCAGCAGTGAATCACTTCGACGTTGTGCTGGTCTTCGAAGCACTGCTGCATGCTGGGCGAACAGGCTGAGCCACCGATAGAGGTCTTCTTCAGGGTGCTGAAGGTTTGCTGATGGCGTTCCATATGGTCCAGCAGGGTCTGCCAGACAGTGGGTACGCCAAGGGCGAGGGTGACACCCTCGCGCTCAATCAGGTCGTATACCGACGCCCCATCCAGCGCCGGGCCGGGGAGCACCAGTTTGGCACCGGCCAGCGCGGCGCAGTAGGGCACGCCCCAGGCATTAACGTGAAACATCGGAACAACGGGCAGCAGTGCATCCTGGCTGCCGACGCCCAATCCGTTTGGCGTGGTCAGCACCAGTGTATGCAGCACGGTTGAGCGATGCGAGTAGAGCACCGCCTTGGGGTTGCCCGTCGTGCCGCTGGTGTAGCACATGCTGGAGGCGGTGCGCTCGTCGAATTCCGGCCAGACATAGTCGCCAGATTGCGCGGCGATCAGGGCTTCGTAACTCAACAGTCCTGCACTATCGGCAGTGTTATCCAGCGCGTCTGGCTCACACAACATGACCCAGTGCTTGACGCCCGGCGCCAGTGGCTTGAGGCTCTCTACCAGGGTGGCGAAGCTCTCGTCGAAGAAGACTACTTCGTCCTCGGCGTGTTGCAGTATCCAGGCAATCTGCGAGCTGTGCAGGCGCGGGTTGACGGTGTGCAGCACCCTTTCTGAGCCACTGACACCGTAGTACAGCTCCAGGTGGCGATAGCCGTTCCAGGCAATACTGGCAACGCGGCTTCCCGGCTTAAGGCCCAGTTCATCCAGCGCCATGGCCAGCTGTCGCGAGCGCTGCGCAACATCGGCCCAGGTGTAGCGGTGAAGGTCTCCTTCGATGCGGCGAGAGACGACTTCTACCTGGCCGCTGTAGCGCTCCGCGTGGGTCAGCAGCGACGAAATCAGCAACGGCTTGTCTTGCATTAATCCGTTCACGGGCAGCGTCCTGACTTATTGGATGACTTGGCTGACAACCACCACAGGAAGGATGTCCGTGTAATTTTCCCGGTCATCGCCCAGCTCTTTTCCGGCAGCGGCCATTGCTGCCTGGAAGCTGGCGACGTCCGCAAAAAAGAGGTGCGCTGCGGCCACGCTGGCAGGCAGGGCGCCGGAGCCATCAGGCAGCGTTTGGTCGATCTCCAGTTTGATCAGTCCCTGGGCGCCAAGGCGGTCACGGATCAACTGGGCGTGAGCGCTCTGATAGTAGTCGTGATCAAATGTGCAGTTTTCGTGCGGTGGGTAGGAAACGGTGACTCTGATCATGGTGTTCTCCGATCTTATTATTGTGACGGGATAGCTGGATTGGTTTCCTGCAGGTCGTGAAATGATCGCGACCGAGTGCGGCGGGGCTCAGTCCGTCGGCACATGAATCCGCTGCGATCGCGTCCAGAATGGAGGCCACGATCGCAGCGTGAATCAATATTGTCCTGCCTCGGTTTTACGGCTGTCCGCCAAGCAGTCCGGGACCGGCCAGTGATGCGCCGCCATCGACAGGCAGGACCACGCCGGTGACGTAGTTGAATACGCTGGAACTGAGCATTACCGCGACATTGGCGACGTCCGAGATCTCGCCATAGCGGCGCAGGGGCATGTTTTGGGTCACCGCCGCTTTGGATTCAGGTGTGGGGGTCAGGCGCTCCATGCCTTCGGTGCCGGCAATCGGGCCCGGGACGATGGAGTTGACGCGAACGCCTTCCGGGCCCCATTCCATAGCCAGCACCTTGGTCAGCATGTCGACGCCTGCTTTGGCCGCGCAGACGTGGGCCTGCATCGGCGTGGCTTTGGAAGCCTGCGGCGCGGAAATGTTGATGATCGAGGCGCCTGGCTTGGTCAGGTACGGATAGGCTGCGCGCAGCACGTGGAAGCTGCCGAGCAGGTCGATGTCCATGACGCTTTTGAAACCGTTGGGAGACATTACGGCTGCGGGAGCCACAAAGTTGCCGGCAGCACCCGAGCAGAGTACGTCGATGGTTCCCCAGGCTTCATGTGTCTGGGATAGCGCTTCCTGAACACTGGCCATATCCCGGACATCGCCGCTGAATCCCATGGCGTCTGAGGTTAGCTCTCGCAACGTCGCTACGGCTGCGTCCACCCGCTCCTGTGAACGACTGAATACGGCAACCTTTGCACCTGCGGCGGCAAAGGCCTTGGCAATCCCGAGGTTGATGCCGCTGGTGCCGCCAGCGACGAATACGGTCTTTCCGGTGAACTCATTGTGCTGCAACATCGTGACTACTCCCGCCAGTTGTCGGTTAACAATATTTGCTCGCTAGCCTAAGCATCCGGAAAGTGGCAGTCTGTCAAAAAATTGAATTTTGAATCGAAATTATGGATACGCTGCTCGACGCTGATTTGCTGCTGGATAAGCTCAGTTCTGACGCTTGGTTTTCCTCGTGCTCGGATGAGCTGAAGCAGGCTCTGTTACGCGATGCGAAAATTCAGCCGTGCCCTGCAGGCGAAGCGGTGTATCGGGATGGGGAATTGGCCAGGCACGCGCTGTATTGCGTTGTCGAAGGGGCCATTCGCCTCAGCAGCTCAATGCACGATGGCTCACCGTCGCTGCTGGTCTATTTGCAGCCGTGTCACTGGTTCGGTGATATCTCGTTGATCGACGGCAGGCCATACATCCGTGATGCCGTCGCTGATGTCGATTCGCTGGTGCTGTGTGTGCCAAGCCAGCCCTTTGAGCGCTGGTTGAACGACAACCCGAAATACTGGCGAGACATCGCCCGTCTGAGCATCAACAAGTTGCGTGTGGCTTATCAGATCATTGGTGAGCCGGGCACGATCCACCATAAGCTGGCCCGCAGGCTGTGGTTGATGGCGCATGGGTTTGGATCACGCGCTCACAATCCATCGCTTCAGCTACAGGTGTCTCAGGAGCACCTGGCGCAAATGCTGGGAAGTACCCGCCAGAGTATTAATACCGGGCTTGCCAGGCTGGAGGGGTTAGGGCTGTTGAAGCAGGGTTACAAGTCGATCGACATTCTGGACTTGGCGGCTCTGCTGGACCACGCCAACCACAAGTGACTGTCTGCCCTGCTCGCTGGTTGTCTACGTGACGTTGCTGAGGCATTCCGGCAGCGCTGTCGGAAAGTCCTCCAACGCCACTGGTGGCGAGATCAGGTAGCCCTGTATTTCGTCGCAGCCCAGCGCGCGGATGACGTCCAGTTGTTCGGCGCTTTCCACCCCTTCACACACGGTGCGTTTGTTCAGGGTGATGGCCAGGCCCGAGATCATCCTGACGATGGCCTGGGCGTCCGGACGGGTCAGCAGCTCGGTGATAAATGACCGGTCGATCTTGAGGGTGTCGAACGGAAAGGTGCGCAGATAGGAGAGCGATGAGTAGCCGGTGCCGAAGTCGTCCAGCGCAAGCCGTACGCCGGTCTGACGAATGGCCGTGAGCATATCGAGGGCTTGGTCCGGATCATCAATGATGACCGACTCGGTAAGTTCCAGCTCCAGCCGTTGCGGCTCCAACTGATAGTGCTCCAGCAGGGCGGTGAGGTCCTGCAGAAAGTGGCCGAACTGCACCTGCACCGCCGACACGTTGACTGAGATGAGCAGCCCCCGCAGCTCGGTTGTGGCCGCGCGGCAGGCCTCTTCCAGCACATAGTACCCGAGGTTCTCGATGAGTCCGCACTGCTCGGCAATGGGGATGAACTCATCCGGGCCGACGCGGCCCAGTTCCGGGTGGGTCCAGCGCACTAACGCTTCGGCACCGGTGATCCGCCAGCTGGCCAGGCTCACCTTGGGTTGCCAGTGAACGCAGATCTCGCCGCGTTCGACCGCGTGGCGCAGGCCATCTTCGATCGCCAGTCGACGACGACTTTGCTCACCAATTTTCTCCGAATACAGCGACCAGCAGCCACGGCCGGCGGCCTTCGACTCATATAGGGCCATATCCGACTGCACCATCAGGTCATCCATGTGCGGCCCTGCCGACATGCGCAGACTGATACCCACGCTAGCGCCAATACGAAACTCGCGCTCGGCAACGGCGATCGGCTCGCTCAGGCTGTCGATGACGCGCTGCGCCAACGCGATGGGTTCACGGTCGTCGCTGATCGGCCAGAGCGCGATAGCAAACTCATCGCCTCCCAGGCGGGCGACCAGCGTATTGTCCCCGGCGCAGGCGGTCAGTCGTCTGCCAATGACTTGCAGCAGCGCGTCGCCGGTGCTGTGTCCGTGGTTGTCGTTCACGCTCTTGAAGCGGTCCAGGTCTACCGACAGCAGCGCGAGCTGAATATCTCGGCTGACCAGGCCGCTGATGGTATCGCGTAGCTTGAAGCGGTTGGCCAGGCCGGTCAGTGAGTCGGTATGCGCCAGGGTGCGCAGCATGCGCTCATTGTTCACCTTGTCGGTGACGTCGCTGATGATGCCCCGGCGCCCGGCGAAGCGGTCCTTCTCATCAAGCAGAACCTTGCCGGTCAGGGTCAGGTGACGCACACCGTGCTCGTCTTCTATGGAAATGGGCAGCGAGCGGAAGCTTTGTCGATGCTCAATGTGTTCGTCAATCAGGTAACACAGCGCCGGGCTGCGCTCGCAGAGTATTTGCAGGAAGCGCTTGTGTTCATGCTCGTCCGGTTGCAGTCTGAGCAGCTCCTTAAGACGAGGGGAAACATGGTTGAGCATACCGTCACGATCTGTTTCCCACAGGGCGTCGCCGGCATCGAGCTCAAAGTCATGCAGCAAGACTGACAGCATCTCACCTTGTCGCGCTGCTCGGCGCTGTGCCTTGATCAGGTCGCTGGACTTGCGCCAGGACAGCAGCGCGCCAATCAGCGTCATGGGTGAATACAGCATTAACAGCAGAGCAATAACCAGATAATGGGCCTCCGTCCTGAGCACCAGACAGGCCAGTAGGGCGAGGACAGAGGCCAGGGTGTACAGGCCCACGTAAACCAGGCTGGCCATGGGCAGAGGGCTCAGCACAAAGCCGCCGGCACCGAGCATGCCGGTTACCAGCGTCGCGATGGTCATCTGTTGCAGCGCGCCTGCCTGCGGAAACCAGATAACGATCATGACCGCCCAGGTGCCGGCCAGCGCTGCGGCATGCACAGTAGAGCCCTTGAGCCGGCGCACGCTGGCGGTCGCCAGCACCTTGTCGCGCATATGCCACCAGCTCCAGCAGGCCAGCGCGCAGATCAGCGTCAGCGCGGCGAACCAGACCCAGAGTCCGGTTGGAATAACGGGGTAAAAACTGAGCAGGATGCAGCTGCCCGAGCCTATGTTGGCGAACATCATCGGGGGCGTGACGCGGATGACCGAGGTGAGGTGCGCGCCGCGCAGCAAAGCCATTTCGTGCTCATCACTGTTGTACATGAGCGCGATGTCAGCGCGGAGCGTTTCGATGAATTGGCTATAGGGGTTCAAGCGGCACCTGCCGGTCGACAGTCATCTTTCCTTTTAACAGTAGCAGAGTGCTGCTATTGCGCATGGCTCTTGATGAGCCAGGATGTGCTTGCATCTTTGGCTTCAGATCAGTCCACAATGTCTTTGGTTGCGATGTAATGTCAAATGGCTACACTCGGTTTTGGCCTGCAGCTCGGAATGCGCCCCTCAGTCAAGTGAAGGAATCACTGTATGGATGATTTTTCTCCCTCAGATCTAAAGACCATTCTTCATTCCAAGCGAGCAAACATCTATTACCTGCAGCATTGCCGCGTGCTGGTTAAGGGCGGTCGGGTCGAGTACGTGACTGACGAGGGTAAGCAGTCGCTGTACTGGAATATTCCAATTGCCAACACCACAACGGTGCTGCTCGGTACAGGCACCTCTATCACTCAGGCGGCGATGCGTGAGTTGGCCAAAGCGGGCGTGTTGGTCGGGTTCTGCGGGGGCGGCGGCACGCCTTTGTTCAGCGCCAACGAGGTAGACGTGGAGGTGGCCTGGCTCTCGCCACAGAGTGAATATCGGCCTACCGAGTACCTGCAGGCCTGGGTGCGGTTCTGGTTTGACGATGCGCAGCGCCTGGCAGCAGCGAAGTTCTTTCAACAGCTGCGGTTGCAGCGCATTGAGCGAACCTGGTTGAACAATAGAGCTTTTGAAGAGGCCGGCTTCAAGGTGCCTGCCGAACGGCTGAAACATCTGCTCAAGGAGGCCGTTGCCCGCAATGAGGAGGCAGGTGATAACACGATGCTGTTGACCGAAGAGGCGCGACTGACGAAAGCGCTGTTCAAGCTGGCGGTAGATACGACAGGTTATGGCGACTTCACTCGTGCCAAGCGTGGCTCGGGTGGCGACCCCGCTAACCGTTTTCTCGATCACGGTAATTATCTGGCCTATGGCTTGGCTGCTACCGCAACTTGGGTGCTGGGTGTGCCCCATGGTTTGTCAGTGCTGCACGGCAAGACGCGTCGTGGCGGACTGGTTTTTGATGTGGCCGATCTAGTGAAGGATGCGAGCATTCTTCCACAGGCATTTATCTCCGCCATGCGGGGTGATGACGAGCAGGAGTTTCGTCAAGCCTGCATCGAGAGTCTGACCCGCAGTGAATCCCTCGATTTTATGATCGACTCGATCAAGGCGGTCGCGGATGCCTTGGGAGTAGCCGGCCAATGAATGTATTGCTGGTTTCCCAGTGCAGCAAGCGCGCCTTGACCGAGACGCGCCGTATTCTGGATCAGTTTGCTGAGCGCCGGGGCGAGCGCACTTGGCAGACGCCCATCACTCTGGCGGGTTTGCAGACGCTGCATAAGCTACTGCGCAAAACCGCGCGCAAGAACACGGCGGTTGCCTGCCACTGGATTCGCGGCAAGGACCATAGCGAGCTGCTTTGGATTGTAGGCGACGCTCGGCAGTTCAACAGCCAGGGCGCTACGCCAACCAATATGACCCATCGCGACGTGTTGCGCGCCGCTGATGAAGACGATTGGCACAGCGCAGAAGATATTCGTTTGCTGGCCTGCATCGCCGCGTTGTTTCACGACTTTGGCAAGGCGGTGCTGGCGTTTCAGAACAAGTTGCGTAACAACCTGGCGATTGCTGACGCCTACCGCCATGAGTGGATATCCCTGCGTTTATTTGAGGCCTTTGTTGCTGGACAGAGCGACGATGAGTGGCTACAGCGGCTTGCTGTTGTCGATGGCACGGCAACCAAGGCCTGCCTCAAACTGCTGAAGTGTGACGGATTGGAGAAGCATCACGGCCCCTTCGCCGGTTTGCCGCCGCTGGCCAAGGCCATAGGCTGGTTGATTGTCAGCCACCATCGTGTGCCTGCTTCACGGGACCCGTTCAACTACAACCACATCAAGCTGTTGCCGGACTGCATCGCCAAAAGCTGGTGCGGTGAGCGTGCTGGCGCAAGCACCGCAGACTTAAAAAAATGCTGGAATCTCAAGGCCGGCCTGCCGTTCGACAGTCGCCACTGGTGCGAACATGCGCGCAAGCTGGCTGGGCAGATGCAGCGCCGTGCCGGGTTGCTGGGCGTCGATTGGTGTGGCAACGCCTACGCCATGCACTGCGCGCGCCTGACCTTGATGCTGGCCGACCATTACTATTCGGGCCAGCCCAGCCATGCACGCTACGGCGACGCGGATTTTGCCCTCTACGCCAACACGGACCGGCAAACGCGCGTGCTGAAACAGCGGCTGGACGAGCACCTGATCGGGGTGGAAGTGAATGCCAGCCGCATTCTCCGTAGCCTGCCGCAGCTGACCGAAAGCCTGCCCAGCATTGCGCGCCACAAGGGGTTTCGCCAACGCAGTGCCGAGAGACGCTTCGCCTGGCAGGACAAGGCCTTTGACCTGGCAGAGGGCCTGCAGCGCAAAAGTGGGGAGCAGGGTTTTTTCGGCGTCAACATGGCGTCCACAGGCTGCGGCAAGACGCTGGCGAACGGGCGCATTATGTATGCGCTTGCCAATCCCGTACGGGGTGCCCGTTTCAGTATCGCGCTGGGACTACGCACTTTGACATTGCAGACCGGGCAGGCCTATCGAGAACGTTTGAGGTTGGGTGAACAGGATCTCGCCGTCATGGTGGGCGGTGCTTCAGTGCGCGAGCTGTACGAGCAAAAGCTGAAGAATGGCTCTGAATCAGCTGCACCGCTGCTACCCGAGTGGCAGCACGTGCACTTTGAAGGCAGTTTAGTGGATGGGCCGTTAAGTCGCTGGCTGGCGGAAAGCCCGGCAACCCAGCGCCTGCTGCACGCCCCCGTGCTGGCCTGCACTATTGACCACCTGATGCCCGCGACTGAAGGTGTGCGTGGCGGGCGGCAGATCGCGCCGATGTTGCGGCTAATGACGTCTGATCTGGTGTTGGATGAGCCAGATGATTTTGGGTTGGAAGACCTTCCGGCTCTGGCTCGGTTGGTAAATTGGGCCGGCATGTTGGGCAGCAGGGTGTTGCTATCCTCCGCCACCTTGCCACCAGCCCTGATTCAAGGGTTGTTTGATGCTTATCTGGCTGGCAGGCGGCACTATCAGGATAATCGTGGCCAGCCTGGCCGGCCGCTCTCCGTCTGCTGCGCCTGGTTTGATGAGTTTGCCCCGGTAGCGGGTGATCATGCCGATTCTGAAAGCTTTGTATCGCAACATCAGGACTTTGTAGCCCAGCGACTGCGCAAACTGGAGGGTAAGCAGGCGGACGATAGCCGTCGCAAGGCACTGATCAAACCGCTTGACATCCGCCAAGGGCTACCGGAAGTGGAGCTTTATAGCGCCTTTGCCGCCTATCTGCGTCCGCAGGTCACCGAGCTGCACGAGGCGCACGCACTCACTGATCCGGTGAGCGGCAAGCAGCTAAGCATTGGCCTGATACGCATGGCCAATATTCGGCCGCTGGTTGGCGTCGCGCAGGCACTCTGCGCTCTGCCGTCAGTGGCGGACAGCCGCCTGCATCTATGTGTCTACCACTCACAACACCCGCTGCTGATACGCTCGGCCATCGAAGGGCAGTTGGACGCAATACTGTCCCGGCATAGCCCGGACACCTGGTGGCAATCCGAACCGGTCAGGTCGCTGCTGGATGGGCACACCGAGGGTAATCAGGTGCTGGTGGTCTTGGCGACGCCTGTTGCTGAAGTGGGTCGGGATCATGATTATGATTGGGGCATCGTTGAACCATCCTCCATGCGTTCGATCATTCAGCTGGCCGGGCGCATACGCCGCCATCGCCCCGGCACCGTCGCCGCGCCCAATCTCTATCTGCTGGATACCAATCTTAAGCACTTGCGCAGCGGTCTGGCGGCCGAGGCGTTCTGCCGCCCCGGCTTTGAGAGCCGGGGTTTTCGTCTGCGCAGTCATCAGCTACAAGAACTGCTAAGTGATGCGCAGTGGCAGCACATCGACGCGCGCGCCCGTATTCAGCAGCGCGAGAATGCAGACCCCAGTAGCAATCTGGTCGATCTGGAACATGAGGTTACCCGGCAATGGGTGCAGGGGGCTGCCGAAGGCTCCCCGCTCAAAGTGGTACCAGCCAGCCTGTGGTGGCGCACCGCAGCCCCACTTACTTCGGTGCTACAGCGGCAACAGCCTTTCCGTTTTGACCCCAAAGGACGTCAGCGCTACGTACTGCTACCCGATGACGAGCGGGCGGTGTTGCATAGGCTGGATAGGGACGGGCAGTTGGTGGCGGTAGACAACCTGAAGACCGATATCAGCCTTGAGCTGGCGCAAGGTGTTAGCGCTTGGGGTGTGACAGATTACTTGGGAGAACTGGAACGGCTAGCCGAACAATTGGACATGTCTCCAGAGCAGACGGCTCGCCGGTATGGTTGGCTCGACTTGCCAGAGAGGGGGTGTGATAACGGCTGGTACCACCATTGGCTACTGGGTTTTACAAAAAAATAAAAGGCCTCCGGTTTTGCCGACGGCCTTTGCTGCCTGTTCGGCAGTGGAAGACGCATTCTTATTTATGCGCTGTCATTTCTAAGCTGCTAGTTCCAGCAGTACATGCAGCTACAGTGCAAGTGACCTTATAAAAAGCCAGTTGCTTCCGTAAGCATCACAAGGATAGTGTATGCGGTGGGTATGTCGCAATATTATTATTTATACGCTGTCAGGTTGATAAATTGTTTGATCGGTGTATCTTGTTTGTGGGAGCAGGAGTGAATGGGGTGCTGTAACACCCCATCCTGCGGAACCCCTAACGGGAAAAGGCCGATCTTCGCTCGGTGCTGCAGTGAGGAAGGAGGGTATTAAGGTGCTTGGCATTCATCACGTCAGAAGAGTGTGAATCCCAGGCTTTGAGCCTGATGATGCATGGCCCGGTCCGCCGGGTCATGCTACTTCAAACACCAGCTTAGTTGAAGCAAGGAGACGTGTTCAGTGGACGAAATTAGCGCTTCTGCAATAGAAGCGGTCATTCGAGAGTTTATCCAAACCCGCCTGCAAGCCAAGCTCGACAAACTCAAGGCTGATCAACTCGCCGAGCGTGAGCGATTGCAGGCTGCACATGAGCCAGAGGTCTGGTTGGCGGATGCTGCGCGGCGGGTAGGGCAGATTCAGCAGGTTACCCACGCGATCAAGTACATTCATCCCGATGCGAGGGGCACCAACCTGTTCAGCGCTGGCAACGCGCAGGCTGGTGACACTTGTGTGGGCACTCATGTGTTGGGGGCGGCGCGGGCGCCGGATGTGGTAGGCAACGCCGCAGCGCTGGACGTATACAAGTTTCTCCGGATCGAGGTGGCTGGACGCAGCTTGCTGACGTTGGCGTTGGAGCGGCATCCGGCGCTACGCGAGGCGTTGTCAGCAGATGCCAGCAAGGCTGACGAGTGGATGGCGGCCTTTGCCGGATTGGTCGAGGCCAAGGGTAAGCCAGCCTCGCACACGCTGGCGAAGCAGCTCTACTGGCCCCTGGCAGACGGCCAGTACCATTTGTTGCTGCCGCTGTTTCCCAGTTCACTGGTCAACGCAGTATGGACAGAAGTGCGCGAGTATCGCTTCTCAGATCGGGCCAAGGCCGCCCGCGAGGCTGCGCGCAACAAGGCCGCACATCCTCACGGTTATCACGAATATCCCAATGTGGTGGTACAGAAGTTTGGCGGTACCAAGCCGCAGAACATTAGCCAGCTGAACAGCGAGCGCTACGGCGAGAATCATCTTCTGCCGTCGGTGCCGCCAGCCTGGAGGTCGCCCGACGTAAGGCCGCCGCTGCAGGCCGAGAGCATTTTTGTTTGGGGCTTTGCCAGCCAGCGCTCGGTGCGGGAGGCCATGGATAACTTGTGCAGTTATCTGCAGCGCGTCAAAAACGTCAATAATAAAGCGGTTCGCGAGGGGCGCGCACGGCGTGTGCAGGCGGTGTTTGATGCGCTGCTGCAATATGCGGCGCAGCTGTGGAGCCTGCCGCCGGGCTGGTCGGCTGAGCCGGACTGCCGCCTGAGCGTGGAAGAGCAATGCTGGCTGGACCCGCAGCGCAGCCTGCTGGATGAGGCCTTTGCCGTGCGTTATCAGCAGACGGATTGGCAAGACCAGATAACTCGCCGTTTTGCCAACTGGTTTAATGCTCGCCTGTTCGATGCGGGCAATGGATTGTCGGTCGGTGAGAACGAGGCCCAGGAATGGCGACGTCTGCTGGACCGGGAGCTCACCATGCTGCACAGGGAGTTGCGCCATGACTGAGATCAATAGCTTGTTGGTACTGCCGCGTTTGCAGGTACAGGCAGCTAACGCTGTGTCGGGGCCGCTGACCTGGGGCTTTCCGGCGCCGACGGCGTTCACCGGCTTTGCCCATGCACTTGAGCGCAGGTTGATAGCTGAGCTGCCCGGCGGTTTTGCTGGCGTGGGCATCATCTGTCACCGGTTTGAACCACAGGTGTACCGCGCAGCGGGTAACTACACGTATGCATTCTGCCTGACGCGCAATCCAGTCGATAAAGACGGTGCCACTGCGTCGCTCGTTGAGGAAGGAAAAGCGCATCTTGAGGTTACCCTGGTTATCGCTCTGGCCGACTGGATTCCAGAGGATGACCGCTCCTCCGTGCTGGCGCGTATAAACCGAGCGGTACTGTCGATGCGGCTGGCCGGCGGTAGTCTGCTGCCGCAGCGGCCCGGTCCCCGTTTTGCGCCCCGGCTGGAGGAGTGGCCGTCAGCCGAAACTGATCGCCATGAGCTGTTCAGGCGCTTGCGCCGCTACTGGTTGCCTGGTTTTGCACTCGCATTGCGCGAGGATCGGTTGACGCAAGCGCTGCACCGGCTGCGTGAAGTCCAGCCCCAAGCTACGGCGCTGGACGCGCTGCTGGATCTGTCGCGCCTGAATGTGGAACCCAGCGCCGAGCCAGAGCCAAATGGCACTACCGAATGGCAAATCCGCCGCCGTGAAGGCTGGCTGGTGCCTTTGCCTATTGGCTATGCAGGTCTGTCCGAGCTGCACGCGCCCGGCAAAGTGCTCAACAGCCGGGATACAAAAACGCCCGTCCGCTTTGTAGAAAGCCTGTACAGCATGGGTGAGTGGGTCAGCCCACACCGCCTTACCTGCCTTGAACAACTGTTGTGGCATCACGATGCCGATCCGCAAAGCGGAATCTATCGCTGTACCAATCGCTACACCGACTATCTGACCGATGCCGCCGAAGGCATAGCATAAGGAGCATGTGACATGGCCAAGAGTGAACTCAAAACCGCATCCGTACTGGCATTTGAACGTAAGCTGGACCCGTCCGACGCTCTGTTTAGCGCGGGCCGCTGGGATGATCGCGACAACGGCGCCCAGTGGCCGGCCGTCAGCGTGCGCGAGAAGTCCGTACGTGGCACCATTTCCAATCGTCTAAAGGCAAACGCCCAAGACCCGGCCAAGCTGGATGCGCAGATTCAATCGCCCAACCTGCAGACGGTCGATGTTGCCACCTTGCCGGCAGACTCGGACACTCTGCGCGCACGTTTCACCCTGCGGGTGCTGGGCGGCGCAGGCACGCCCTCCGCCTGTAATAACGCGGATTATCAGGCGGCGTTGCTGGCGGTAGTGAATGGCTACAGCCAGTCTCACGGTTTCAGCGAGTTGTCCAAACGCTTTGCCTGCAATATCGCCAACGGGCGCTTTCTCTGGCGCAACCGCGTGGGGGCGGAAGCTGTTGAGGTGCGGGTAAGTCACCTGGAGCAGGGCAAGGCGGTAGCCAGCTGGACATTCAGCGCGCATGATTTTTCCTTGCGTGATTTTGGTGGCAACGACAGCAAGGATTTGGCTGCAATGTCTGCAGTCATTGAGGCGGGGCTGGCCTCGCCAGATGGTTACGCACTGCTGGACGTGCAAGCCTATGCACGCATGGGCGATGCGCAGGAAGTCTACCCCTCACAGGAGCTGATTCTGGATCGGGGCAAGGGCAAAAGTAAGACCCTGTATGTGATCGATAATGTCGCTGGTATGCACAGCCAGAAGGTGGGCAATGCCCTGCGCACAATAGACACCTGGTATCCGGTAGAAGAAGGCAGCATCGGGCCTATTGCCGTTGAGCCCTATGGCTCGGTTACCTCGGAGGGGCGTGCTTACCGCCAGCCGAAACAGAAGGCCGACTTTTACAACCTGCTGGATAGCTGGGTGCTCAAAGGGCAGGTGCCAGGGGAGGGGGATCAGCACTATGTGATGGCTACCCTGATTCGTGGCGGGGTGTTTGGCGCATCGGACAAGGATTGAGTCATGGACCATTACCTGGATATACGGCTGTTGCCCGACCCGGAGTTTCCAGCCCCAATCCTTATGAACGCCCTGTTTGCCAAACTGCATCGTGCGCTGGTTGCCCAGCGTACGACGGATATCGGTATCAGCTTCCCAGGTGCGACGCCATCGCACCTCGGTGGCGTCATGCGTCTGCACGGCTCCGCCGCGCGGCTGGACACCCAGATGGCTCAGCAGTGGTTACAGGGCATGCGCGACCACCTGGATATCGGGGCTATTTCAGCCGTTCCTGACGCCGCCGCGCACTGCCAAGTACGTCGCGTTCAGAGCAAGTCCAGCGCTGAACGCCTGCGCCGGCGTTATCTGAAACGCCACCCGGAGGTGGACGAGGAGACCGCCGCGCAGCGTATCCCCAATGAAAAAGAACGGCGCTTGGCGCTGCCCTATCTGCGAATAAAGAGCAGCAGCTCGGATCAGCAGTTTCTGCTGTTCATTCAGCAGCGCCTGGTAGCTCAAAAACAGGTGGGTGACTTCAACAGCTACGGCCTCAGCAGCACGGCTACCATCCCCTGGTTCTGACCCTTTTTTAAAGTCGTTCAGGCCTGCCTTATAAATCAATGGCTTGGTGCTCTCTCCGGAAAAAGGGGGAGTCGCCAAGTTATTGGTCATGCTCTTTAAAAATCAGCATCTTATGTGCGAGTATCCCTACTTCACTGCCGTACAGGCAGCTCAGAAAATTGACCACAACGGCATGTCGATATCTTTGACCTTCACTGCCGTACAGGCAGCTCAGAAATGCTGCAACCCGGCGCCTTCCAGATTGGTAACCTTCACTGCCGTACAGGCAGCTCAGAAAGGCCCGGTGCGGCTCACCGTAGAGCACGGCCTCTTCACTGCCGTACAGGCAGCTCAGAAATCAACACGGACGCGAGTTAAATCATAGGGAACCTTCACTGCCGTACAGGCAGCTCAGAAAAGTGTCCACAGCGTCACCCCTCCTATGATTATCTTCACTGCCGTACAGGCAGCTCAGAAATATGTATCGGGAAGCGTTCTCTGATGTTCAGGCTTCACTGCCGTACAGGCAGCTCAGAAATACGTCATTGAGGATCTGACCAAAGTCGCCCTCTTCACTGCCGTACAGGCAGCTCAGAAAGTGATGGTGGTGGGTGTTCTGGCCGTGATCAGCTTCACTGCCGTACAGGCAGCTCAGAAATCAAAGCGGGTCTTGAAGATCGAGGAGGTGACCTTCACTGCCGTACAGGCAGCTCAGAAAAGTAGATAGACAGGTTGTTCAGCGAGGTGACCCTTCACTGCCGTACAGGCAGCTCAGAAATTACCCTGCAGCGGGCCGACGACACCCAGATCCTTCACTGCCGTACAGGCAGCTCAGAAACGTATCGAGCCCGTGGGCGATCAGCCGGTTGTCTTCACTGCCGTACAGGCAGCTCAGAAAGATATCGACGTCACCGCGCTCACTCAGGAGGTCTTCACTGCCGTACAGGCAGCTCAGAAATGGCTGATGCCGGTGATAGCGCGAGACTTGTTCTTCACTGCCGTACAGGCAGCTCAGAAAAACGTACGCGACAGCGGTAAAACCAAGACCTCCTTCACTGCCGTACAGGCAGCTCAGAAAGTACTCAGGCGCAGCGGGGCCTGCAAGGGTGCCTTCACTGCCGTACAGGCAGCTCAGAAAAGAGATCCCCGCAAGCTGGCGAGACGAGATAACTTCACTGCCGTACAGGCAGCTCAGAAACGGCGCAAGTGGGCGACGAATATGAGGCGATTCTTCACTGCCGTACAGGCAGCTCAGAAAAGCTGGGCCGCGCCGGTTGAGGATGAAGAAGACTTCACTGCCGTACAGGCAGCTCAGAAACACCTGCAGGTCATCCAGGGTGATCGCCCCGGCTTCACTGCCGTACAGGCAGCTCAGAAAAGACAGGAATGCAAGCATGAAAATTGATCTGCCCTTCACTGCCGTACAGGCAGCTCAGAAATGCATCGAATGCAGCTGGCAGTCCATTAGGTCCTTCACTGCCGTACAGGCAGCTCAGAAAGCGCATCATCGGCGTCCCGGGGCTGGATACCCCTTCACTGCCGTACAGGCAGCTCAGAAAGATGACCTGACCGTTGTTGCAGCAACGACCACCTTCACTGCCGTACAGGCAGCTCAGAAAAGAAGCACCACCGCGCTAGCTCCGCGCAGCCCCTTCACTGCCGTACAGGCAGCTCAGAAAGCAGCAGGCTGCAGCAATTGATCATGACTTTACTTCACTGCCGTACAGGCAGCTCAGAAAAGTGTGCTGGCGGCATGGTTAGGGGGTTAGACCTTCACTGCCGTACAGGCAGCTCAGAAAAGCGACGGGCAACGCGAACGCGATCGACATAACTTCACTGCCGTACAGGCAGCTCAGAAATCCCCCCCACTGGAGCGTGACCAGAACCTGGCCTTCACTGCCGTACAGGCAGCTCAGAAAACCTGATCAGCGTGGGGAAGCTGTCCAGGGTGCTTCACTGCCGTACAGGCAGCTCAGAAATTGAGCAGCGTGAACGCTTCGGTCACGTCCTGCTTCACTGCCGTACAGGCAGCTCAGAAAAAAGTCGCCCAGCCAGTCCCCGGCCTTGTCAGCTTCACTGCCGTACAGGCAGCTCAGAAAACGTTCTCCCGGGCTGGGTGGTCGAACGGCGGCTTCACTGCCGTACAGGCAGCTCAGAAAATGATGCGGGCGTAGTGCTGATGGCGGTTAACCTTCACTGCCGTACAGGCAGCTCAGAAATTGGCGTGGACCGGCTCGGCATGCCACGCATCCTTCACTGCCGTACAGGCAGCTCAGAAAGGCCCGCCCTGACGATTTTCGGGCCGGCCTACCTTCACTGCCGTACAGGCAGCTCAGAAAAATCACCACGGTATTTTCGGTTGCGTTGTTGACTTCACTGCCGTACAGGCAGCTCAGAAACAGCAGGAATACGCAGCCGGGCTGGGCATCGTCTTCACTGCCGTACAGGCAGCTCAGAAATGGTACAACATCCACACGGATCTGCTGCTGGGCTTCACTGCCGTACAGGCAGCTCAGAAAATACAGATGCCAGCGAACACCATAGCGGCGACCTTCACTGCCGTACAGGCAGCTCAGAAAGGGCATGTGCTCCCACATTTCCAGAACCTTGCCTTCACTGCCGTACAGGCAGCTCAGAAAATCCACAGGGTGAAGCTAGCAACGGTGTCGCCCTTCACTGCCGTACAGGCAGCTCAGAAAAGCGCCATCGCCAGCAGCAGGGTGGCTGTGCTCTTCACTGCCGTACAGGCAGCTCAGAAAACGGTGAAAACCGCATCTTCAGGCGCTTCAACCTTCACTGCCGTACAGGCAGCTCAGAAAATATCTGTCAGCGACTCGACCGGCGTTACTCCCTTCACTGCCGTACAGGCAGCTCAGAAATTGTCCCACATGGGAGTCCAGACGCTCATGGGCTTCACTGCCGTACAGGCAGCTCAGAAAACAGGGCCATCAGCAACCGCACCCAGCAGGGTCTTCACTGCCGTACAGGCAGCTCAGAAAGCGCAATGTCCAACCCGGTTTTGGTTGTAATGCTTCACTGCCGTACAGGCAGCTCAGAAAGTTGGCAAATACCCAGCTCAGCAGTGTGTCGACTTCACTGCCGTACAGGCAGCTCAGAAATGCTCGCCAGCCAGGGCAAAGTAGTTTGTCCCCTTCACTGCCGTACAGGCAGCTCAGAAAAATACAGCCTCTCCCGAGGGGTATTGGCCAACCTTCACTGCCGTACAGGCAGCTCAGAAACCTCTGCCATCGTTGCCACCCGTACCTGGATCCTTCACTGCCGTACAGGCAGCTCAGAAAAACAAATGGCGTGCCCCTGGAGGATGACTCTTCTTCACTGCCGTACAGGCAGCTCAGAAAGGTGCGCAGCTGTATAAAACCGTGCGCCTGGCCTTCACTGCCGTACAGGCAGCTCAGAAATGCAGCAGAAACGCCAGGCCTTCTGCCGGGATCTTCACTGCCGTACAGGCAGCTCAGGAGTTCAGTCTGCATTACATCCTCTACCCGCCAGCTTTGCTTTCGGGCAGGTAGGTTCCAGGCTCCGCGCAACAGGTTATAGTCTGTTCTGGTAGCCCTGCATTCAGCCGCTTGCCGCCTGCATCCAGCTGCCGCCCAGTGCGCGGAACAGCTGGGTGCGGGCCAGTTGTTGCTGAGTGGTGGCCTGCTCAAGGTCCCGTTGCGCCTGCAGCGCGTCTTGCTCTGCCTGCAGCACACGGAAGTAGTCGGTGGCACCTGCCTGGTAGCGGGTCTGGGACAGTGTTGCGGCTTGTGTGCTGGCGTTGGCCTGCAGGCGTCGGGCGTTGACTTCGCGTGCCAGGGTGTCCTGGGCGGCCAGGGCATCGGAGACTTCACGGAAGGCGATCTGGATACGCTCTTCGTAGGCTGCAACGGCAGCATCACGGCGGGCGGTGGCGAGCTCCAGACTGGCCTGATTGCGACCCGCGGTGAACAGCGGCAGAGTCAGTTGCGGGCTGAACGCCCAGCTGCTTTGGCCGCTATTGAACAGGTCGCTCAGGTCACTGCTGGTGTTGCCCAGGCTGCCAGTCAGACTGATGCGTGGGAAGAACGCGGCGCGTGCCGCTCCGATGTTGGCCCGGCGTGCCAATAGACGGTGCTCGGCTGCGCGGATGTCTGGACGCGCTTCCAGCAGACTGGATGGCGCGCTCGGTGCCAGCGCCCCCAGTTCGACTGGCTTGCTGGCCGGGGCGAACAGCGTGTTCAGGTTCTGCTGTCCGGTGAGCAGGCGCAGGGCGTTGGTGTGTCGCTGCAAGGCCCGGTCGAGCTGCTCGATCTGCGCGATCACCGCCTGCTGTTCGGCCAGCGCCTGTTGGTACTCGAGTTCATCGGCGGCGCCCAGTGTGCGCTGCTGTTCGATCATCTCCAGATTGGCGTTGCGACTGGCCAGCGTCTTACGGGTAATTGCCAGTTGGCGCAATGTGCCATCGCGTTGCAGGCTGACCGATACGACATCGGCGATCAGGCTGATGCGCGCGCTTTGTGCTGCCTGCTCGGTGGCCAGGTACGCCTGCAGCGCGGTCTCTGACAGGTTGCGTACGCGCCCGAACAGGTCCAGCTCAAAGGCGGCCAGACCCAGCCCCACCTGGTACTGACTCCGGGTTTCTGCCTGCCCGCTGGTGCTGACGTCCGCCGGCAAGCGCTGGCGCTGACCGCTGCCGTCAAGATTGATGGTGGGCAGCCGATCGGCGCGCTGAATACCGTATTGCGCGCGCGCTGCTTCCATGTCCAGCAGAGTCTGGCGCAGGCTGCGGTTGTTGCTCAGCGCCTGTTCGACCAGCCTGCGCTGGCCGGGATCGATGACAAACTGGCGCCAGTCCTGTTGCTTGCGGGTCAGCTGTTGATTGGCGCTGCCCAGCTGCCATTGGTCTGGTATTGGCGCTTGCGGGCGCTGGTAATCCGGGACCAGGGAGCAGCCGCTGATCGCCAGCCCAAGGGCCAGTAAGGGAAACAATTTAGGCATGTTGGGCCTCCGTTTCGGCTAGCTCGCGGGTGCGGGCCGAGGCGCTGACCGCACGATGATCACGGGCCAGCAGGGTGTAGAGGGTGGGCAGCACGAACAGGGTAAACAGGGTGCCGACCAGCATGCCGGCGACCACCACGATACCGATGGCAAAACGGCTCGAGGCCCCGGCGCCGGCAGCGAACAGCAGCGGAATCAGGCCGGCAACCATGGCGGCGGTGGTCATCAGTACCGGGCGCATGCGGATGATCGCCGCCTTGTGCATGGCCTCCAGCGGGCTCAGACCCTCGTGCTTCTGAATATCGTTGGCGAACGACACCATCAGAATGCCGTGCTTGGAGATCAGACCGATCAGCGTCACCAGACCAATCTGGGTGTAGATGTTCATGGTCGCAAAGCCAAGCCAAAGCGGCAGCAGCGCGCCACAGATGGCCAGCGGTACGGTCATCAAAATCACCAGTGGATCACGGAAGCTCTCGTACTGAGCCGCCAGTACCAGGAAGATGACGATCAGGGCAAAGCCGAAGGACACCACCAGGCGGTTGCCTTCCTTGACGAACTGGCGGCTGTCCGACAGCCAGTCGATGCTGGCGCCGGGCGGCAGTGGTTGGCCTTTCAGAAAGTCTACCGCAGCGCCCATGGTGACGCCCGGCATCAGGACCGCCGACAGTGTTGCCGAGTTCATCTGGTTAAATTGCGGCAGGCGGTTGGCCTCGGGCTGGGTATGCACATCGACCACGGTCGCCAGCGGTACCAGTTCGCCGGAGCTGGCGCGCACGTAGTAGCCGGTCAGGTCATCGGGGGCCTGCCGCTGGGCGCGCGGTACCTGAGTGATGACGTCGTAGGAGCGGTCAAACCAGTTGAAGCGATTGACGTAGTTCTCGCCAACCAGCGTGGCCAGGGTATCGGCGATATCCTGCATGCTGACGCCCATGTCGCCCGCTTTCTCGCGGTTGACCGTCAGGCGCGCCTGCGGGCTGTCAAAGGCCAGGTCGCTTTCCACGTAGGCAAACAGGCCGCTGCCCCAGGCGGCGCCCTTGATCTGCTCCATAGCGTCATACAGTGCGCTGAAGTCATTCGGCGCACGCAATACCATCTGCACCGGCAGGCCGTCACTGCCGGCCGGTAGCGGCGCGGCCTGGAACGCGGTGACCGAGGCTGAGGTAATGCGTGAACTACCGGCGTTGAGGGTGCCTTCGACTTCGGCGGCGCTCATCTGCCGATCATCCCAAGGTGTCAGCACCACGCCGCCGAAGGCGTTGTTCTGGCCATTGGTACCGTTGACGAAGAAGCTGTCCTGATAGTCGGGCAGGGCACGAAACTGCGCCTGCACGGCGCTGGCTGCCTGCTCCGTGTAGTCCAGACTAGCGTATTGTGGGGCCCGGGCGGCAACGAAGACGTAGCCCTGGTCCTCACTGGGAGCCAGCTCGCGCTTGACGCCGAGGAACAGCACCACGATACCCGCCAGGACTGCAACGCAGACCAGTACCACTGCGCCGCGTGCATGCAGAGCGTGGTCCAGCAGGCGGCCATAGGCGCTGGAGAGCCGCTGCATGCTGTGTTCGATACGCTGCGCCAGCTTGCCTTCGGAGACCTTGGAGGACAGCAGATAGCTGCTCATCATCGGGGACAGCGTCAGGGCAACCACGCCGGAGACGATCACCGAGCAGGCGAGGGTAAAGGCAAACTCCTTGAACAGCGCGCCAGTCAGGCCACCCATCAAGCCAATCGGTGCGTACACAGCAGCCAGGGTGATGGTCATGCCGATGACTGGCCAGACAATCTCTCGGGCACCCAGCAGGGCGGCCTGCACCGGGCTGCGGCCTTCTTCGATATGTCGGTGGATGTTCTCCACCACCACGATGGCGTCGTCCACCACCAGGCCGATCGCCAGCACCATGGCCAGCAGCGTCAGCAGGTTGAGTGAGAACCCGAAAGCCAGCATCAGCGCGGCGGCGCCGACCAGCGATAGCGGAATGGTAACGATGGGGATCAGCACCGTGCGGAAGGAGCCGAGGAACAGAAAGATCACGGCGACCACGATGATCACCGCTTCGAGGAGCGTCTTCAGTACCTCGTCAATCGAGGCGTTGACGAAGCGGGCGGTGTCGAACACGTTGGTGACTTTGATGCCGGGTGGCGCGGCCGCCTGCAATTCTGGCAGCAGCGCGTTGACGCCGGCGACGATCTCCAGCGGGTTGCCGTCCGGGGTGGGCGAAATGGCCAACGAGACTGCGGCCTTGCCACCGCCGAAAAAGCTGCTGTCGTCGTTCTGTCCGCCCAGCTCAACGGTAGCCACATCGCTCAGGTGGACTACGCCACCGGGGCTGCGCTTGATCACCATGCGCCGGAAGTCCTCCAGCGAGCGCAGGTCGGTGGCCGCGGTGATCGGCACCAGAATGCTCTCGCCGCGCAGGGCGCCGGGGGCGGCCTGCACGTTGTTGCCACGCAGCGCGTTGACCAGGTCACTGGCGGTCAGATCGCGAGCGGCCAGCTTGATCGGATCGATCCACAGGCGCATCGCGTAGGGTTGGCCACCGCTGATATCGGCCGAGGCAACGCCGGACACCGAGGTAATCAGTGGCTGGGCGACGCGTGTCACGAAGTCGGTGATCTGCGCGATGCTGTGCTGATCACTGCGAAAGTTCAGGTATTGCACTGCTGACACGCCATCGGTCAGCTTTTGAATTTCCGGGTCGTAGACCTCTGCGGGCAAGCGGTAGCGGGCTTGCTGGATCTTCGCCAGAATCTCGGTCATGGCGCGGTCGGCGTTGGCGTTGAGTACCAGCTTGGCCTTGATCTCGCTGCGGCCGAGTGTCGAGGTGGAGGTCAGATACTCGATGCCGTTGGCGCTGGCGATGGCCTGTGCAATCGGCGTGGTGACGAAGCCCTGCATGGTCTGCTGCGAAGCACCCGGATACTGGGTGGTGACCACAATGGTCGCGCTTTCCATCTGCGGATACTGGCGGATCGGCAGCGAAAACATCGCGGCCAGACCGGTCAACAGGATCATCACGCTCAGGGCAATGGAGAGGATCGGCCGGTGGATGAACAGGTCAGTGAATCTCATTGTTCACCCCCGCGATCGATCACCTTGACGCTGGCGCCGGGTTGGATGCGCAACTGGCCTTCGGTGACGACCAGGTCGCCAGCGGCCAGGCCCTGGCTGATGACGGCCTGCTCGCCTATGTAACGACTGACGGTCACCGGCACCTGCTCGCTCCGGCCGATGCCTTCGTCATTCAGCTCACGCACCACCACCACCAGATTACCGGAGGCGCTGGTGACCAGGGCGGTTGCCGGCAGCAGTAGCGCATCGGATTCGGCCGGCAGGCTGATCCTGACGCTGGCGTACATGCCCGGTAGCCACTGCTCGCCGGGGCTTTCCAGAGTGGCCTGCAGCGCGGCATTGCGAGTGTCTTTCGCTACCTGGGGTTCGATGGCGGTGATGGTTGCCGATGCCGGTTCAACGCCCGCGAGGCCGGCGTCTACCGTCACGGTTTGCCCGAGACGGACGCGAGCCAGTTCCTGTTGTGGCACCTCGAAATTGACCTGCAGTTCGCTGAGATCGGTCAGGCTGACGGCCTGGTCGCCGGGATTCAGGTATTGGCCAAGGTCGATGTGACGAATGCCCAGTTGCCCATCAAAGGGTGCCCGCAGGTGCTTTTGCCGGATCTGTGCCTGCAGCAGCTCGACACGGCTGCGGCTGGCGTCGTATTCAGCTTGCCGTTGCTGCTGCAGCTCACGCGACATGGCGCCACTGGCTGACAGGGTGCGAGCGCGCTCAAGCTGTTCCTTGGCGAAGGTCAGGTTGGAGCGAGCGGCAATCAGGTCTGCCTGTTCGAGCGAGTCATCCAGGCTGGCGAGCAGGCTACCGCGCTCGACCTGCTGACCTGGCTCAAAGGCGATCCTGGCGACGCGACCGGCGACCTCCGCCGAGAGCATGACCTGGCGCGCTGCGCGTAATTCGCCCAGTGCCTGCAGTGTCATCGGGGCCTGCTGTGCCTCCAGCCTTTCGGCAACCACGTCGATCGGGTCGCCGCCCTGCCAGCCGCCGCCCGAATTGAGCGAGGCACGCCAGAACCACAGGCCGGTTGAGATCAGGGCGATGATAATCAGAACGATGGCGCTGGCTTTCCAACCAGCACTCCGCCTGGGTGGCAGAGAGGTAGTCATGTGCTGCGTGCTCCAATGCGAAAGGTCTAAAGAGGGTCATGCACGCGCGGCTTGCATGCCTGGTGCTGGCATGTCGCACGGCGTAGTCAGACGTAGGTTGGCGGGGGCTTTTGGCCGCCCGCCTGCCCAGGCAGAAAGGGTGTATTCGGCAAAGGCAGCTTCCTTGCTGCAGTTATTTCCAGGAAGCGAGGCACGTTATAAATGCTCAAGTTGACTTGAGGTCAAAAGGTTTTTTTCAAGTGACGTGGTCTTGAGAAGACAGGCGGGGCAGCGGTGCGAAGGGCCAATGAACGAACGGGGCATACAGGCGAGGCCGGCACGGCCGCAGTCATTGGCAACCGGAGAGGGCCAGCGATCAGCTGGGCGCTTGATCGCCCCTGAGCAGTGCCACCGCCTGTGCGTCGGAGGCGAGCAGACAATCCTCACCAAACAGCGCCAGATAGCCCCGCTGATGCAGCGCCGTGCGTAACGGCAGCTTGGCGCCGGATAGATACAGTCTGATGCCGCGCGAGTTCAGTAGCAGCCAGATTTCGTGCAGGGTATCCAGGCCCGTCGAGTCGATCTGGTTGATCGCCGTGGCCGAGAGCAGCAGATGGCGGATATCGAGTGTGTCGATCCGCCGGCGTATGTAGCTTTCCAGTACGGGGGCTGTCAGGTAGGAGAGCGAGGCGTCCATACGAATGCCCAGTACATCATCGGCGATGGCTGGCAGGCCGTAGAGCTGGCGATCTCGCAGGGCGCCGCTGTCGTGTACGCCCAGCTCGATGATGCGTGGCACGGCATAGCGATAAAGAAAGAGCACCACCGAAGCCAGAATGCCGGCGATGATGCCCCAGTAGAGATTGGGCACCGTTGCCAGGGTAACGCCCAGGGTAATCAGCGCCACGGCGCCATCTTTTGGGGTGGTGCGCAGCAGCTTGAGCAGGCTCGGTATGTCGATCAGCCGCAGCACCGGCACAATGATCACTGCCGCCAGCACCGCCTTGGGCAGGTTGTGCAGCAGATCGGTAAAACCCAGCAGACAGACCAGCACGATCAGCGAGGTGATGATGGTCGACCAGGCGCTGCGCGCACCGCTGTAGGCATTCAGCGCGGTGCGGGAGAAGGAGCCGCTGACCGGGAAGCCGCCACTGGCGCCACTGGCGATCTTGGCCAGGCCTTGGCCGATCAGCTCCTGATTGCGGTTCCAGGTTTCGCGGGTCAGTCGTGACATGGTGCGGCAGCTGGACATGGCTTCGGTAAAGCTGATCAGCGCGATCACCACCGCTGGGGTCAGCAACGCCAGGTGTTGCTCCAGTGTCAGCCCCGTCGGCAGGCCGAGCGAGGGCAGGCCGGAGGCGATCTGACCGACGACGCTGCCACCCAGGCTGGCAAAGCCGATAGCACTGCTGATGCCGATGCCGGCCAGGCAGACCAGCACGATGGCCGGTAGGCGCGGAACCAGGTGCTTGCATAGCAGCAGGGCGAGAATGCTGCCGCCGCCGAACAACGCGGTAGTGAGCAAACGGTCGGCATCAGCTTGCCAGGCGTGGCGCAGGCGCAGCAGCCAGTTGTCACCGGCCACCTCGGCAAAGCCAAACAACGATGGCAACTGCGACAGGATAATGATGACCGCCGCAGCATTGATGAAGCCCTGAATCACCGCGTTGGAAATGATGTTGGCCGCCGCGCCCATACGCAGGGCACCCATTGCCAGCTGGATCAGCCCGGAATAGATAGCCAGCCAGATCGCCATGCTGACCCACAGGCTGGAACCCGGCTCGGCCAGCGGTTGCAGCGCGGCGAAGGTCAGCAGGCTGCTGAGCGCGACCGGACCGACTGCCAGCAGGGACGACGAGCCAAACAGCGCGCCGACGATCCCCGGCAGCAGCGCGGCGTAGAGCCCGGTGACCGGCGGCATGCCGGCGAGCTGGGCGTAGGCGAGGGCCTGGGGAATGAGCACCAGGCCGACGGTAACCCCGGCTACCAGATCCGCCCTGAGCTGATCCGCTGCCGGTTTGCCCCAGCGCAGGAAGGGAAGGAGTTGGAAGCACGCGGCCCAGAGCCTGGCTTTGATGTTCATGGCGGCTTGTCTGTTCGGCTGACGGGTCGATATGTGAGCCGGAGGTTGACACAATGTGCTGCGTATTACAAATATAGTAATAGGTTACGGAGATAGAAAATGACTGAGCCAAAGGCGCAGCTGCGCACGCTCGCCAAGGGGCTGGAAGCGCTTGAATTGATCGAAGCCGCAACCACGCCGCTGTCGCTGACCGAGCTTGCCGCGCTGGCGAACGAATCCAAACCGGTGATGTTTCGCGTGTTGCAGACGCTGGAAGACAAGGGCTACGTACAGCGCCGGGAGAGCGATAAGCGTTATTTCCCAACGGGCCGGCAGACCGCTGCCATGGCAGTTCCGCAGCTGCTGGCGCTATTGAGCGCGCTGGGTGCCGGTGGTGCCCGTGGCGTTGCGCTGGCGGACTTGAGCGCCCAGCTCGGGCTGGCTGAATTCCAGCTGCGGGAACTGCTGGTGCCGTTGGTCGAGCAGGGCATGGTGGAGCCGCTCGGCCATGAACTGCCGCGCTGGCGCATGACCATGAAGGTGCTGGAGCTGGCCGGGCCATTGCTGGCCGAGACCGATCTGACCAGCCAGCTTATGCCGATCATGGTGCGGTTGGCGGACGAGACCGGCGAGACGCTGTCGCTGTTCCGCCGCAGCGGTGATGAGCACGTGCTGATTGCCGTCCAACCCAGCCGGCAGCCGGTGCGCTACGTGCTGGATGTTGGCCAGCGCTTTCCGCTGTATCTGGGCGCGGCCGGTAAGGCAGAGCTGGCCTTCCTTGCCAGCGCCGAGCGCGAGCGCTTGCTGCAGCACGCGGCAGCGGCCGACAGGTCCATCACGGCTGCCGCTGCCGACCGACTGCGCGGGCAGCTGGACAAGGTTGTGGCTCAGGGATACGCGACTTCGGTGAGTGAGCGGGTAGACGGTGCAACAGCAGCGGCCGCCCCGATTTTCAGCAGTAGCGGTGCGGTGTGCGGTGTCCTGAGCATCATGATGCCGGCGTTCCGTGCCGACGAGGCGCGGCTTCATCAATGCGGCGCGCTATTGCTCGAGGCCCTGCGTGGTCATCTGTTTGCAGACGATCACAGCCCAGGCTGGCAGACACAAAAACAACATCCATGACGCCGCACGGCGCAAACAGCTGATCAGGAGTATTTCACCCATGAGTACCGACACGTCGCGCACGCCGAGACTGGAAGGCAATGACGCACAGCCGGAAACTGTTCGCTTGCACAACGCCTGCCTGAGCAGCATGCCGTTCGAGGATGACGCCGATTTCACCGATGCCTGGCGTGGCCTGATTGCCAAGCCCAGCGTGGACTCGGTCAAGCGTGCTGACGGCAAGACCGCCTGGCACTTTCATGCCTACAGTTTCGTTGAGCAAGAGCGTGCGCCGCTGACGGTCAACCCCAGCCTGTGGCGTCTGGCGCGCTTGAACAACATCGCCGGTCTGTTCAAGGTTACCGACCGGATCTACCAGATTCGCGGTTTCGACCTGTCGAACATGAATATCATTGAGGGGGATACCGGCCTGATCATCATGGACCCGCTGGTCTCGATGGAAGTCGCACGTGCCGGTCTTGAACTGTACTACGAGCACCGCCCGAAACGGCCGGTACTCTCGGTCATCTACACCCACAGTCATGTCGACCACTTCGGCGGCGTCAAGGGGGTGGTTGATGAAGCCGATGTGAAAGCCGGCAAGGTGTCGATCATTGCGCCCGAAGGCTTTATGGAAGAGACCGTCAGCGAGAACATCCTGGCCGGCCCGGCGATGCGCCGCCGCGCCCAGTACATGTACGGCGGCTTGCTGCCCAAGGGCCCCAAAGGCCAGGTAGATGCGGGCCTGGGCAAGGCAACCTCGCGCGGCACCGTGACCCTGATTGCGCCGACCATGGACATCAAGGATGACATCGAGACCCATGTCATCGACGGTCTGGAAATCGAGTTCCAGCTCACTCCGGGCACCGAAGCGCCGGCGGAAATGAACCTGTACTTCCCGACCCTGCGTGCCCTGTGCATGGCCGAGAACGCCTGTCGCTGCCAGCACAACATTCTGACGATCCGCGGCGCGCTGGTGCGCGACCCGAAAATCTGGTCCTACTACCTGGACGATGCCCTGGCACGCTATGGCGACCGCTCCGATGTGCTGTTTGCCCAGCACCACTGGCCGACCTGGGGTAAGGACAATATCCGCACCTTCCTGGAAGACCAGCGCGACATGTATGCCTTCCTGAACGACGAAACCCTGCGCCTGCTGAACCACGGCCTGACGCCGTTGGACATCACCGACCACCTGCGCAAGCTGCCTGACCCGGTCGCTCAGCGCTGGTACGCCCGTGACTATTACGGCTCGGTCAGCCACAACGTGCGGGCGGTCTATCAGCGCTACATGGGCTTCTACGATGCCAACCCGGCCAACCTGAACCCGCTGCCGACGGTGGAATCAGCGCGTCGCCACGTCGAGTGGATGGGTGGTGCCGAGTCGGTGCTTGAACGGGCACGCGCCTCTTTTGCGGCCGGTGAGTACCGCTGGGTGGCTGAAGTGGTCAACAAGGTCGTGTTTGCCGAGCCGGACAATCAGTCCGCCCGCGATCTGCAGGCCGATGCCTTGGAGCAGATGGCCTATCAGACCGAGAACACCACCTGGCGTAACGCCTACCTGACGGGTGCGATGGAGCTGCGCCACGGCGTCAATCCGTCCATCTCCGCTGGTGCCAGCGGCGGTATTGCACCGGATCTGCTGCAGGCCATTACCCCGGCGCAGTTCTTCGACGTACTGGCGGTGCGCTTGAACGCGAACCGCATGGCAGGCGTTGATACCTGCATCAACTGGCACTTCAGTGAAAGCAATAGCTGGTACGCGATGTCACTGCGCAACGGTGTGCTGACCTACCGTGAGAATACGCGTCGGGATGATGCCGCAGCCGAGATCAGTCTGTCGCAGGGGCTGCTACCTGAGCTGGGATTGCGTGCCGAAGCGCTGGAACAGGCGATTGCCAGCAAGCGTGTGACCATCGAGGGTGATGCCGCCCAAGTTGACCGATTGATGGCGTCGCTGGATACCTTCAGCAGCGGCTTCAACATCATTACGCCGGCGGTGCTGAGCGACAACTGACATCTGCTGCGCAGTACCGACAGCCGGACAGTCTTTGACTGCCCGGCTTTTTTCGTTCTACTCCCAATCCACCGGACAGGCGGTGCAGTCGGTCATGGTGACGTCCAGGAAGGTGCCGTAGTGCAGACGGGCGCCTTCCAGGTTGGCGTCGCTGAGATTGGCGTGGTTGAGTTTTGACTCCTGCAGGTTGGCGTCGCGCAGGTCGGCGCCCGCCATGTCCGCTTTGGGCAGCCAGGCCATTTCCAGATTGGCGGCGCGCAGGATGGCATTGTGCAGGGTGGCCCCGCTGAAACGGGAGAATTCGAGGTTGGCACCGGTAAAGTCGGTGCCGTTGAAGCTGGCGCCCTGAGCGGTGAGGTTCCAGGCGCTTGCGCCCATAAAGTTGGCGCCGTCGGCGTTGGCTCCACGCATGGCGGTTTGCTGCAGGCTGGCACGGGCCAGGTTGGCATTTTGCAGGTTGGCCTGATCCAGCCGGGCCTGATCAAGAATGGCGTGGCGCAGGTCGGCGCCGCTGAGGTTGGCGCCGGTCAGATCTGCCTTGCGCAGATCCATGTGGCGCAGGTCGGCACCGCGCAAATCCGCTCCGGGGCAATTGGTGCCGGGCATTATCGCGCAACCGTTGATGGACTGGATATCTTCTTCAGCCAGATCGGCGCTTTGGGCCTGCAACTGCGTGCTGCCGAGGGCGAGTAACGTGGCACAGACGAGAGGAAGCTGTTTCATGTCGGTCTCCAGAGCCCTGCCCGCAGGGCGGGCAGGGCATGGCAGGGATTACTCGTTAGCCCAGCTGGGCAGTTTGAAGACCCAGAAGGAGCCACCTTGGGCAACTGGCTTGGTCAGCTCAGCCATATCGCCGCCCCACAGCGGAACCGCGCCGCCGTAACCGGTGGTGACACCGATGTACTGCTCGCCGTCCTGTTCCCAGGTGATCGGCGGGGAGATGACGCCGGTACCGGTCTGGAACTCCCACAGCTGCTCGCCGGTTTCCGCGTTGAAGGCCTTGAAGAAGCCATCGCCGGTGCCGGTGAAGACCAGGTTGCCGCCAGTGGCCAGCACGCCGGCCCAGAGGGGCAGGGGCTCCTTGTGTTCCCAGGCGACGTTGCCGGTCTGCGGGTCCATCGCGCGCAGGATGCCCACGTGATCATCAAACATGCGCTTGATGCGGAAGCCCATGCCCAGGTAGGCGGAGCCTTTGGTGTAGCTGACCTGCTCGGTCCAGTAGTCTTCTTTCCAGTGGTTGGCCGGCACGTAGAACAGGCCGGTGTCGCGGCTGTAGGCCATGGGGTTCCAGTTCTTGCCACCGAGGAACGGCGGGGAGACCTCGATCGCTTCGCTGCGCTCCTGACCTTCTTCCAGGCGCGGCGGACGCTGACCTTCGTTCTCGATCGGGCGACCGGTTTCCAGGTCGATGCCGCTGGCCCAAGTGATGTTGTCGACAAACGGGAAGGCGTTCATCAGCTTGCCGTCTTCGCGGTTGACCACGTAGAAGAAGCCGTTGCGGTCAGCGTGCGCGGTGGCCGGTACTTTTTCGCCGTCCTGCTCGTAGTCGAACAGCACCAGCTCGTTGTTGCCGGAGAAGTCCCAAGTGTCGTTCGGGGTGTGCTGGTAGAACCACTTGACCTCACCGGTGCTGGGATCAACGCCAACCTGACCGGAGGTATACAGGCTGTCATAGTCAGCCGGGTTGCCGTCTTCCGGCGTGCGCGCCCAGCCGTTCCAGGGCGCCGGGTTACCCGCACCAATGATGATGGTGTTGGTGGCAGCATCAAAGCTGGCGCTCTGCCACGGCGCACCACCGCCCTGACTCCAGGCCTCGACCTTGCCGGTCGGAGAGTTCGGGTCATCCGGCCAGGAGGGCGCTTTGATGTCGCCGGTGGGGGTGCTGTCTTCGCCGTTCAGGCGGCCCATATGGCCTTCCACGAAGGGGCGCATCCAGATTTCTTCACCGGTCAGCGGGTCGCGGGCAAACAGCTTGCCGACTACGCCAAATTCGTCACCGGAGGAACCGTGAATCAGCAGCGCGCGGCCAGTGGTCTGGTCCTGCACGATGGTCGGGGCGCCGGTCATGGTGTAACCCGCCTTGTGATCGGCAAACTTCTCGCGCCAGACGACCTTGCCGGTGTCCTTGTTCAGCGCCACAACACTGGCGTCCAGGGTGCCGAAGAAAACCAGGTCGCCGTAGATAGCGGCGCCGCGGTTGACGACGTCACAGCAGGGGCGGATATCATCGGGCAGGCGGTGCGAATAGCTCCACAGGCGGCGGCCGGTTTTGGCGTCCAGGGCGAAGATGCGTGAGTAGGAGCCGGTGACGTAGATCACCCCGTCGTGAACGATGGCCTGGGACTCCTGACCACGTTGCTTTTCATCACCAAAGGAGAAGGTCCAGGCCGGTGTCAGTTTGAACACGTTGTCGGCGTTGACCTGGTTCAGCGGGCTGTAACGTTGGGCGTTGGTGCCCATGCCGTACATCAGCACGTTGTTGGTAGTCATGTGGTCGTTGGCAATGTCGTCCCAGGTGACCGGCGTGGCGGCGGCCGGATTGGCAGCCAGACCAAAGCTGGCGGCAATCACGATGCCCTTGATCGCCTGGCTGATCGGTTTCAGCGAGGAATGTCTTGTTGTTTTCATGGCAGTTTTCCTGTCGATAGTTGGGGTGTTCAGCGGGGCTGATCCACGGCTCATGGTGGTCGCGTGGCTGGCCCGGTCGATACGGAAAAATGCCCGGATGTGGCGGGAAGAGTTCCCGGTTGGCTGGCGCTTGGTAGGGGGTAGGAGGGAGCAGTACTTAGGACGGAGAAAACCTGATCCAAGAGCGGGTGAGACTGTTTCCGAAAAAGCTGCAACGCCTCTGCTGCGGGCGTTCCAAGGCGGGCTGCAGGCCGTTTCTACTACCAACGAACTAGCGCGCGGCCACCAAAGCAGTATTGGGCGCCGGGGCGCCGCTACCTACCATGCTCATCGTCAAATCCGTAATAAACGGCCAAGAGGTGAGCAGTATGAACCATTACAAGAACACACTGAAAATGACCGCGCTGGGCCTGGCACTGGTCGCCGGTCAGGCGTTTGCCCACGGCAACGTCACCCCTCAGGCGGTCGACACCAAAGGACTGGAGAACCTGGGCGAGGAATGGCGCGATACCAACCCCTACCGCGAAGGGCACCCCCAGCATGACCTCGCCATTCAGGTAGGGGCCTCAGCCTATAACCAGAACTGCGCGGCCTGCCATGGCCTGGACGGCATCTCTGGTGGTATCAACCCGGATCTGCGCTATCTCGAAACCGGTGACTACGGCGATGAGTGGTTCAAGCAACGCGTCATCAATGGCGCTGTGCGCGATGGTCGGGTTTATATGCCGCGCATGGCCGACTTTGTCAGCCAGGAAGCCCTGTGGGCCATTCGCACCTGGCTGGAAAGCGTTGCCGTTGAGCAGTAAATAGGGACGCCAGTCCAACAAGCCGGCCACAGGGCCGGCTTTGTCGTTTTTGTGGCAGTGACATGGGCTACCAGAGGTGGCTGATCAGGATATCGCCGGTGCGGGGGAGTGGTTGCATCGATAAGCGAAATCATCGGATTTGTTATAAATATGTAATATCATAACTTTCCGCTTTTACTGTTACGTTATATCAAATAGTATCTTCCGCTTACTTTTCTGCCCTTTATTCCAATCACGACTTGCTAGGGAGTCTTCATGTTGCCTGCCAAATCCCCCTTGGCGCTGGCACTGGCCGTTGCTGCGGCCAGCGTGTCTGCCCATGCCGATGAATCGCTCACGTTACCCAGTGTCACAGTCAGTGCTTCTGCACTGGAACAATCCGCCGATCGCATGACCCAGCCTGCCGCCGTGCTGCAGGGGGACGAGTGGATCAATCAGCGCGAGACAGGGCTGGCAGACAGCCTTGAGTCGCTGCCGGGTGTACAGGCCAGCAACTTCGGGCCAGGCGCCAGCCGCCCTGTGATCCGCGGCCTGGATGGGGCGCGGGTACGGGTGCTGAGCGATGGGGCAGACGTGATGGATGCCTCGACTATCAGCCCGGACCATGCGGTGACCGCCGATACCGCGCTGCTGGAGCGGGTTGAGGTGCTAAAAGGGCCGTCGACCTTGCTGTATGGCGGCGGTGCCATTGGTGGGGTGGTCAACCTGATCGACCGTCGCGTACCGACCTACATTCCCGAGCGCGGCTATGAGGGTGAGATTGACCTGCGCGGCAACACCGTTGCCGATGAGCGCACCGGCGCAGTCGGCCTGAGCCTGGGCGCGGGCCAGTTTGCGGCGCGCATCGAGGGTGCCAAGAGCGAGGCTGACCCCTACAATATTCCCGGTTCTCCGTCCACGCAGGAAGGGGCTTACAACGAGACCGAGTCCTCTGCGCTGGGGCTGAGCTGGATCACTGATCGCGGCTATGTGGGCCTGGCCTACAGCCGTCAGGATCGCGAGTATGGCCTGCTGGCGCACGAGCATGCCGATTGTCACACCCATGGGCCGGCGGACTGGCACTGCGTAGAGCATGACCACGGTCATGACCACGACGACGACCATGATGATGACCACGATGACGATCATGACGACGACCACGATCACGACGATGATCATGATCACGAGCACGAGGAGCACGGTCAGGCCTACATCGATATGAAGCAACGTCGCTGGGACCTGCGCGCTGACTACCAAGACCCCTTCAGCGGCTTTGAGCGCATTCGTGTGCGCGTTGCCGATACCGATTACGAACACGTCGAAATGGAAGGTGCTGAAGCGGGTACGCGCTTCACCAACCGTGGCACGGAAGGGCGCGTCGAGCTGACCCACAACCCGATTGCCGGCTGGCGCGGGGTGATCGGTACCCAGTTGAGCCGTCGCGACTTTGCCGCCACCGGTGAAGAAGATTATGTACCGCCGACCCTGACCCACAACCGCGCACTCTTCTTGCTGGAAAGCTATGAGCAGGGCGACTGGATCTACGAGGTTGGTCTGCGTCAGGAGTGGCAGTCGATCGAGCGCAAGGACGGCAACGATGACGCCGATCACAAAGGCACATCGGTGTCGGTTGGCGCCAGCTGGCAGTTCCAGCCCGAGCTGGTGCTCTACGGCTCGCTTTCGCGCTCCCAGCGCCTGCCTGCTGCAGAAGAGCTGTACGCCAACGGCCCGCATGCCGCCACCCGCACGGTGGAAATCGGTGACCCCGACCTGGACCGCGAGACCAGCGTCAACATGGAGCTGGGGCTGCGTCGCATCCAAGGGCCGGTTACCTTTGATGTCAGCGTGTACCGCAATGATGTTGATGACTTCATCTACGCCGCCGACACTGGTGATGACCCGGGCGCCGGCTATCGCGTAGTGCAGTACAGCCAGGCCGATGCCGTGCTGCATGGTCTGGAGGGCAGCATCAGCTGGCAGGCAACCGGTTCGACCGGGCTGACCCTGTTCGGCGACAGCGTGCGCGGCAAGCTGAAGGATGGCGGCGACCTGCCGCGTATCCCGGCAGACCGCTATGGCCTGCGCGTCGACCAGCGTCTGACCAGCCACCTGGGAGCGCATGTGGAAGCGACTCAGGTGATGCGTCAGGATCGTACCGCCGACTACGAGACCGAGACCGGCGACTACACCTTGCTGGGTGCCGGCCTGAGCTGGCGCGGCGTGCTGGGCGATAGCGACTATCTGCTGTTCTTGCGCGGCAACAACCTGCTGGATGAAAAAGCGCGTCAGCACAGCTCCTATATCAAGGATGAAGTGCTGCTGCCCGGTCGCAACCTGACCATCGGGGCGCGTCTGGCATTCTGAGGCTGCGCCGTCTGTCGCCGCACCCCGCGTCTTGTCTGGTCGATTGATGGCTGACGGCGGGCGAGGGGCGTGGCGACAGAGCCGCCGCATGTTGCGCCTTGAGGAAGCACTGATTAAATCCACATCCCCTCTGGCGTTCAGGTTGGACCGCATCCGGCCCAGCCTGAACGCCCCGCAGGGCGGGCGCTCAAGCATGCATCTGCTGCGTTGCGCTGCTGGCCAATAGAACCACTATTGGCTGCTCACCGGGCCTTGCAGCTACACGTTTGAGCACGCGCAAAGGGCGTGTGGAATTATTCAGCGCTTCATTAACCATCCGTCGTTGCTATCTACTACTTTGGTCGCGGTTTTCCGGAGGCGTTGCACCGTTGCTTTAAGCTGGCTGCTGGCCTCTTTTCTGCGTAGCTAGCCGTGTCTCCCGTTTGTCTATCTCTGCAACCCGCTGATCAGCGGGATTATCAACTGTACCGTGCGGCCAATGGGCTGTTATGCCTGCTGATCCACGACCCTGACGCTTGCGCCGCGACTGCGGTGGTGCAGGTCGCTGCCGGCAGTCATGCCGAGCCAGATGACCTGCCGGGGCTGGCGCACTTGCTGGAACACATGCTGTTCATGGGCTCGCGGCAGTGGCCGGTGCCAGGCTCCTTCCCCGCACTGGTGGCGCAGTGGGGCGGGCGTTTTAACGCCAGCACCGCGCCGGACGCCACGCGCTTCTTTTTCTCGGTCAGCCCCGAGGGGCTGCAACCCTGTCTGGCGCAGCTCACCGACATGCTGGCGGCTCCCTTGTTTGCCCCCGAGCAGGTGGGGCAGGAACGGCAGGTAATCGACGCCGAGTTTCACACCCGGCTGGCCGATGACGACATTCATGCCCAGGCCGTCCTGGCCACTCAGATTCACCCCGAACACCCGCTCAGCCGCTTCAGCGCGGGCAACGCCCGCTCGCTGGATGGCGACGCCGAGCTGCTGGCTGAACGGCTGACGCAGTGGCACGGGATTCACTACCGCGCGGGCAGCATGGCACTGGTGCTGCATGGGCCACAGGCGCCAGAGCAGCTGCAGGCGTTGGCGCAGGCTAGCGCCGAGCAACTGATGGCGGGGCGGGCACCGGAGCCTTTTGCACTGCCGTTGTTTGCCAGCGGACAGCTGCCGCGGCTGGTGCAGTGGCAGGGCCCCAGTAGCCAGGCCGAATGCCTGGTGCTGTATCCGCTGAGTGCGTGCGATGTGCATGGCGCGGCGGCGCGTTGGCTGTGTGATTGGCTGAACAGCGCGGCGCCAGCCGGTGCCCTGGGGTATCTGCGCGACAGAGGCTTGCTGGACGAGCTGCACGCGACGCTGCGCGCCGATGCCGGTGGTCAGGCGCTGCTGCGGCTGGAGCTGCGCAGCGTTGACGCCGAGCCGGGGCTGCTACTGGCCGAGCTGGATGGCTGGCTGCAGGCCATGGCTATTCAGGACCCCGCGCAGTGGCCGCAGGACGCGCGCCGAACCATGGCACAGACCGCCTTTGATCTCGGCCCGCAGGGCGACATGCTCGTTGCTTGCCGACATTACGCGGAACGTCTGCTGACCCTGCCTGCCGAGCAGGTACTCGACCTGCCGGGCGTGGCGTTGGATGTCCTGAGCCAGACGCAGTGGCAGCAGCTTGTCGGGCAGCTGACACCGGCCAACCGCCTGGTGTTGCAGCGCTTGCCACGCCTGTTCGGGGCCGAGCGCTGCGCGTACACCGATACACCCTGGCGGGCGTTGGCACTGCAGGTTGCTCCGGCCGCTGTGGCCAATTTGCAGGGCCGTGCAGGCCCCTGTCTGGGGCCGTTGCCGGAGGCCGCCGAAGGGCTGCGCTGGTCTACCCTGTTGCCGGGCCTGCGTTTGACCCGCTTTGCACCGCAGGCCGGCGGGCTGCGGACCCGGCTGGCCTGGTGCTGGCCCGAGAGCGAAGCCAGTCGAGCTGATCGGCGCTGGTTGCAGGCCTGCTGGTCGCTGCGCAGCGAGGCGTTGCAGCAGTGGGGCAAGCAGGTAGGCATTGAGCTGAGCTGGTCTCTCGCACCGGGCCAACTGGTGCTTGATGTCATGGGCCCACCAGCCTTGCTGCCCGGTTTTGTGCGTGAGCTGCTGCAGCAGCTGCAGGCACCGCCCGCCGCCGCCCAGCTGCCGTTGATCGAACGCCGCAGCCGGCGCTGGATGCAGCAGGAGCAGGATGCCTTGCCCGCCTGGCGACTGCTGCAGACCCTTGAACAGGAGCGTTCGCTCAGCGCCTGGCGGCCGCGTGACCCGCAGCTGCTCTGGCAACACCTGTGCGCGCAGGCGCAGATTGTCTGGCTAAAACCCAGTCGCTGGCCGGAGGCCGAGCGTTCGCAGATCGCCAAGCTGCTGGTCAACCTGTGTCCGGCGCTGATGCAGCCGTTTGGCTGGCAATGCCCCATGCCGCCGCTGGCGCCCCGGCAGCTGCAGGTCAGCGAGGTCAGCTGCAAGCATACGGACCGCGCCCAGCTGCTTTATCTGTCGGCTGCCGACGACAGCCTGCAGGAGGCGGCCTGCTGGCGCCTGCTGCATCACCATCTGGCGGACCCGTTCTTCGCCGAGCTGCGCACGCGGCAACAGCTCGGCTACTGGGTCGTCGCCCGGCTGCACCGGCGGGCGGGCCGTGCGGGCTTGCTGTTACTGGTGCAGTCACCGGACCGCTCGCACCGGTGCATCGAGTCCGCGGTCGATGCTTTTCTGCAGACCAGCCTGCAGGACTTGGGCGCGCTGAGTGCTGAGCACCTGCAGGCGCAGTCGGCTCACCTGGCGCAGTTGCTGGAGCAGCAGCGCCAGCATCCTCAGCAGCGTTTTGAGGGGCTATGGGAAGACTGCGTCTGGCAGCGTGACGATCAGTTGGCCGCCGAGCAGCAGGCGCTGCTGCAATTGACCGCCGCGCACTGGAACGCCTTTGTCAGCCGCCTGCCGCAGAGTGCGCGCTGGCGCCTGCTGAGCCGCCAGGCCGGCTCAGACTGAGGCGACAACAGACTTTACTACCTCCGGAGGTCGTAAATACAACCTGCCGCAGGCGCGGTATCTCATCGCTTGGTCGCAGACACCAAATGGCAATGCAACTGCCGCTCTTGATCAATGGGGCGGGCTGGGGGGCTTTCTGATAATCGGCGTGACGCTTCAGTCACTGATTACATCGGAGAGCACCATGTACAAGAACAAGATTGCCTGCACCCTGCTGACCCCCATTGCCCTGGCGCTGTTGAGCGCGCCGGCCTCGGCTGCTATTACCCTGTACGACGAAGACGGCACCACCTTTTCTGCTGACGGCTACGTCAATGCCTTCTACGTGCAGACCGACACCGACAACATCAACGACGATCTGGATCGTGACCAGGCCCGCGTCAAGATGGGCTTCCTGCCCAACTACATTGGCTTCAACATGGGCAAGGACATGGGCGACCTGACGCTCGGCGCGCGCTCCTCGTTCTGGGTCACCATCAACGACAGCGAAACCAACGGCACCGCGACCGCCATCGACGTGCGTCAGTTCTACGGCACCATCGGCGGCGACTGGGGTGAAGTGCTGGTCGGTAAGGACTTTGGCCTGTTTGCCCGCTCCAATATCCTGCTCGACGAGATGCTCGCCGGTTACGGTCAGGTGAGCGACACCCTGGGCCTGGTAGACGGTGGCGGCGTGTCCTTCGGCAACATCGGCAGCGGCTATCCGTACCCGTTCCCGACCGCCCAGATCACCTACCGTTCTCCGGTCATGGGTGGCCTGCGCGTTGCCGCCGGTATCATGGACCCGGTCGATACCAGTGACGACACCGTCGCCGGCAAGAACTATCAGGATGCCCCGCGCTTTGAGACCGAAGTGACCTATCAGTTTGATCTGGCTGGTGCCGAGATCTACAGCTGGGTGAATGCCGGTTACCAGACTTCCAAGAACACCGATGATGCCGTGGACGACGTCACCTCCGAGGGCGTCGGTTACGGTGTGCAGGCAAAGATGGGTGCGCTGTCGCTGATTGCCTCTGGTTTTGACGCCGAAGGCATCAACCCCTTCTTCACCAACAACGCCGGTGAAGCGGTACTGCGTGAGATCGACAGCACCGGCTATCTGATGCAGGGCTCCTACACCTTCGGCGGCAAGACTCGTCTGGCACTGTCCTACGGCAAGACCGAAGACGACGGTAACGGCCTGGGCGTCGCAGCTGATTACGAAACCCGCGCCATCGGCCTGTTCCACAGCATCAACGAGCACCTGACGCTGGTGGCCGAATACAACCAGTTCGAGATCGAAGACCGCACCAACAACCTGACCATCGAAGAGACTGATTCGGTGGCGCTGGGTGTGGCCCTGAGCTGGTAAGAGCCTGCGGCAATACCTGCCCCCGCCTGTGTGAGCAGACGGGGGCTTTTGTTTCTGGGACGGCGGAGTTCCAGCTTGGCCGCGGCGCGCTCATGGTGGAGAACGCTACGCGATTCTCCACCCTACGGCCGCCACCAGCCCCGCACCTCAACCATGTAGGATGGAGAACGCCGCAGGCTTCTCCGTCGGGCACCAGCAGCGCGCCGCGTTGTCCCCAAGACCTACCCATCCAGTACTGAAGTAGCATAGGGCGGGGCCTTGCCGGCTCACTAGAATCGAGGGCATGAACCCTATTCCCGATATTGCCCAGCCCAGCTTCCAGTTGCTCGACGACTGCTTTCGTACCGCCATGACCGAGGCCCTGGACCCGGATGCGGCGGCGCAGGATTTGGCGCGTCAGTTACTGCACCCTCATCTGGGCTGTGTACTGTTTTTCTGTTCCGCCGAGTATCCGCTTGAGCGCCTGGCAACCGCGCTGGAGCAGCACTTTGGCGGCGTGATGCTGTTGGGCTGTACCACTGCCGGAGAGATCAGCGCCCAGGGGTATGGACGCGGCTGCATCAGTGCGCTTGGTCTGGACCTGCGCACCTTTGCCGTTGACTGCACGCTGATCCAGGCGCTGGACAGCTTCAGTCTGGTCGAGGCGCAGCAGGCGGTAGAGCGCATGCTGGGCTATTGTCGGCAGGTCAATCTGGCGCCCATCAAGGAGCATACCTTCGCGCTGACGATGCTCGATGGTCTCTCCAGCCGCGAGGAGCTGGTGCTCAATACCCTGAGCGCGGCACTTGGCAGCATTCCGCATTTCGGTGGTTCGGCCGGCGACGACAACCACCTCAGCCACACCCATGTGTACTACCAGGGGCGTTTTCTGACCGGGGCTGCGGTGGTGGTGATGATCAACACCTGGCTGGATTTTGAGGTGTTTACCACCCATCACCTCAAGCCCACAGACAGCAAGTTGGTAGTTACCGCCGCCGACAGTGCCAGCCGCACGGTGCTGGAACTGAACGCCGAGCCGGCAGCAGAGGAATACGCCAGGCTGGTGGGGGTGCCGCTGGACGCGCTGCGGGCCGAGCACTTTGCCCTCAACGCGCTGGCGGTGCGTATCCGTGATCAGTTCTATGTGCGTTCTATCCAGCGGGTCAACGCCGATCGCAGCCTGACCTTCTACTGCGCGGTGGACACTGGCATCGTGCTTACCGCCATGACGCCCGGCGAGCTGCTGCCCAACTTGCGTTTGCAGTTTGAACAGCTGCGCCAGCGTTTGGGCGAACCGGTTCTGATTCTGGGCTGCGACTGCTTTTTGCGCCGCATGGAGGCCGAGCTGCGCGGGGAGAATCAGCGCATGTCCGACTTTCTGGCGGCCAACCGGGTGATCGGCTTTAACACCTACGGTGAGCAGTTCAACGGCATGCATATCAACCAGACCTTCACCGGGGTGGCTTTTGCCTTCCCTCGTTGATCTGCGCAGCGCCGACAGCGGCGCGGCGGACGCCCAGGCGCTGCAGGCCGAGGTGGAGGCGCTGCGGGCGGCCAACAGCAAGTTGCAGCGCATCAACGCCGCGCTGATCGAGCGGGTCGAGTCCAGTTCCAGCCAGCGCACCGAAAGCTACGCGGCGTTTCAGCATTCGGTCGAGCTGGCCGAGCAGGTGCGCGAGCGTACCCAGGCGCTGAACGACACCATGGCCGAGCTGCAGGCCAGCAATCGCCTGCTCAGCGATGCGCGTGCCCGGGCGGAAAAGGCCCACCATTATCTGATCGACGCCATTGAAAGCGTATCCGACGCCTTTGTGCTGTTTGACGAGCAGCGTCGCATCGTCCTGTTCAACAGCCGCTTTGCCGCCTTCTGGCAGGGCACCGGCGTGTGCGTGACCGAGGGCACTTCACTCAATGAGGTCAAGCGCCTGGCGCTGACCACCGGCCTGGTGGTCGAGACCGACGCCGCTGCCGACGGCCAACTGTTGCACCAGCTGCGCGATCAGCGCTGGATGCAGGTCAGCGAGCGGCCCACGCGTGAGGGCGGGCTGGTGATCATGTACACCGATATTACCGACCTCAAACAGTCCGAGAAGGCGCGGCGGGAGAAGGCCCTGGAGCAGAAAACCCGGCTGCTGCAGCGCACCGTAGACAGCCTGTCCCAGGGCGTTGCGGTGGTCAACGATGACGGCGCGCTGGAGGTCTGGAACGGGCGCTTCCTGGAGTTGTCCGGGCTGGCGCCGATTGAAGCCCACCGGCCCTTTGCCGAGGTGATCGAAGACAGCGAGCTTGAGCTGTTCACACCCTACAGCCTTAACCATCAGGGCGCGCCCTTGCTCACCTGTGAGCAGCGCCTGTCCAGCGGGCGCGTGCTGGAGGTGCGCAGCCACCCCATGCCGACCGGCGGCTTCGTCAACACCTTTACCGATATCACCGAGCGCGATCTCTACGCCCGCGCCCTGCAGGAAAGCGAGCGCTGGGTGCGCCTGATCACCGACCATGTGCCGGCGCTGATTGCCTATGTTGGCGCAGATCTGACCTACCAGTTCACCAACAAGGTGTACGAAGACTGGTACGGCTGGGCGCGCGGTGAGATTCTTGGCCAGACCCTGCACCGCGTTCATGGCAGCCAGTTGTTCGAGCGGCTGCAGCCCTACATTCAGCGCGCCTTCCGGGGCGAGAGTCTGAGCTTCGAGTTTGCCGAGCCCAGCCTGGATGGACAGCAGCGCTACCTGCTGCGCTCCTATGTGCCCAACCGTGATGGCGATGGCGAAGTAGTGGGCATCTTTGTGCTGATCCGCGATATCACCGAGCGGCGGCGCACCTCTGAAGCCCTGCATCAGGCCTATCAGCACCTGGAGCAGCGCGTGCGCGAGCGCACCCAGGAGCTGACCGAGGTCAATGGCCAGATGCGCGAAGAAATTCGCGAGCGTACCGAGGCCGAAGCGCGGCTGCGCGAAGCCAAACGCGAGGCGGAACAGGCCAACCTGTCCAAGACCAAGTTTCTTGCCGCGGTCAGCCACGACCTGCTGCAGCCGCTCAATGCCGCCCGGCTGTTTACCGGGGCGCTGCTGGAACAGCACGACAGCCTGCCGGAGTCCGGTGCGTCACTGGTGCGTCAGGTCAGTCATTCGCTGGAGGACGTGGAGAACCTGCTGGGCACTCTGGTGGATATTTCCAAGCTCGATGCCGGTGTGATCAAACCGGACATCAGCGCCTTTGTGCTGGCTGATCTACTCGACAACCTGGCCAACGAATGCCGCCAGATCGCCGGCAGCGAAGGGCTGGCTCTGCACTTTGTTGGCTGCCGGGCGGTGGTGCGCAGCGACGCCCAGTTGCTGGTGCGCATTCTGCGCAACTTTCTCACCAATGCCATTCGCTACACACCGCGCGGCCGCATTCTGCTGGGCTGCCGGCGGCAGGCGCACGGACTGCGCATCGAAGTGTGGGACACCGGGCTGGGGATTCCACAAGACAAACTGCAGGAGATTTTTCAGGAGTTCAAACGGGTCAACCCCAGCGCCAATACCCGTGACCGCGGTCTCGGTCTGGGCCTGGCCATTGTCGACAAGATTGCCCGCATGCTCGGCCACCGCATCAGTGTGCGCTCGGTAGAAGGGCGCGGCTCGGTGTTTGCGGTGGAGGTGCCCTTTGGTCGCCTGCAACCGACCACCCAGACTGGCGAACCGGTCTCGGCGCGTATCGGCGAACACCTGCCCGGTTCGACCATCTGGGTGCTGGATAACGACGCTGCCATTTGTGCCGGCATGCGTACCCTGCTGGAAGGCTGGGGCTGTGAGGTGATCACCGCGCTGTCAGAAGAAGATCTCGCCGCCCAGGTCGACAACTTCCACGCGCCGGCTGATCTGCTGATTGCCGATTACCATCTGGACAATGACGTCAACGGCGTCGATGTGGTCAGCCGCATCAACGCCCGCCGCGGCACGCCACTGCCGGTGCTGCTGATCACCGCCAACTACAGCAACGCGCTGAAGCTGCAGGTGCGTGAGCTGGGCCATGTGCTGATGCACAAACCGGTCAAACCGATGAAACTGAAAACCGCGATGAGTCATTTGTTGGCGGTGAGTAGGTGATCTTTGGGTCGCCCTGATATAGCGCGCGTGCTGCTTTCCGTTCCTTGGGCGGCATGCCGGGCGCGCTGCCCAGACTTCACGAATATCTTCGTCCTTTGACCTCCACTCCGTCATTCCCGCGAAGGCGGGAATCCAGAGGGAGTATCAGACAGCGCAATGGATCCCCGCCTGCGCGGGGATGACGTGGAGTGGGTTGGGAAGGCCGAGTTCCAACTCGGCCATGACGTTGCACGGAGGGTCGCTGGTCGAGCGGGAGCTCGACCTTCCCGTGGTGCTGGGCCGTCGAGTTATCGCTGAATCACCACTCTGTCATTCCCGCGAAGGCGGTAATACAGTGGGGGCGTCAGGTGACGAGCTGGATCCCCGCCTGTGCGGGGACGACGTGGAGTGGGTTGGGAAGGCCGAGTTTCAACTCGGCCACGGCGTTGCACGGACTTTCGCTGGTCGAGCGGGAGCTCGAACTTCCCGTGTGTGTGGTTTTGATTGCGGAGAAGTGGGGCGAGTGCGCACGGCCCCAGATCCCGTTTACGCGGGCGAGTAGCGCAGATTTATCGGGAAAAAGAAGCGTAGGGTGTCTGAGGAGCGTAGCGACGAGTTTTCGCGCGGCCGGCGAGGCTTCCCCGATGAATCGAGCAACGCAGCGAACCCGCAGGGCCGCGTAGTCGGGTGCCCCGGGGGATCGCCAAGGGGGGGCTGGGCAAGCAGCCCCCCCTTGGCTCGCCGGGAAGGCGAAAGGCGTGGGAGCAGAGTGCAGGTAGCTTGGCCGAGACAACCCTACGTCACTACCCCGTCATTCCCGCGCAGGCGGGAATCCAAAGAAGGTATCAGACGGCTAACTGGATCCCCGCCTTCGCGGGGATGACGTGGAAGGGGGGGATGTATCTGAGTGGCCGCAACTCCGGGTTGAGATGGAGCCGGGCACGGCATGCCGTGCCCCTACAAAAGCGGTGTGCGAACGGAAGCCGGAAGGGGCAGTCAGCCCCGCTCAGCGCCGCAAATACGCACTGAAATCCACATCACTGGCCGACAAAATCGCCTGTACCCGGTTATGCACATTCAGCTTGCGCAAAATGGCAGACACGTGGGCTTTGACCGTGGTTTCGGCGATGTCCAGGTGATAGGCGATCTGCTTGTTGGATTCACCCTTGGCCATGCGCTCCAGCACCAGCAACTGCTTGCGGGTGAGGGCGTAGAGCAGTTCAGGGGAGATCGGGTACTCCTCGGGGTTGCGGCGGGTGATGGTGTGGTTGGCGCGGATGATGTCGGAGGGCAGGTAGACGTTGCCGTCGAGAATCTGCTCGATGGCTTCGGTCATCTGCGCACGCGGGGAGGACTTGGTGATAAAGCCCACCGCGCCATAGGTAATGGCCTGCAGCACCACTTGCTTGTCTTCCTCGGCCGAGACAATCACCACCGGAATCGACGGTGACTCGTTGCGCAGCGTGATCAGGCCGTTGAGGCCATGCATGCCGGGCATGTTCAGATCCAGCAGGATCAGGTCCAGGTCGTCCTGTTCGCGGGCGATCGCTAGCGCGCTGTCCAGGTCACAGGTTTCCAGTAGCTCGCTGCCCGGAAAGCCGCTGCCAATGACGTTGCAGATGGCCTCGCGGAACAGGGGGTGGTCGTCAGCTATGAGTATCTTGTACATGGCTTGGTAACCCGTTTTATTTTTTTATGTATGCAGCCAAGGCGGTTGGCACTGTAGGCATTACATCGCCAGTAGGGTGTCTTTTAAATGAGACGTTGGCACTACAAACCAGTACTAAAGTAGTAGGTCGCAGGTGCTCGGAGCAAGCGCTATCTGCCGGGCGGCTATCGGTGATTCAGCGCTCTGCAACAGGTCATTCAGGCGTTCATCTGCCACCAGGGTAGCGGCGCTCAGGGCGAAAAGATAAAAGGCGGTCAGCACGATCAGCAGGCGCATGGCGGCAGTCCGGTTGGTGTTTGCCGGCAGTATGGCGCGGCTGCGGCTGCAAGCCCATATGCAGAAAGTAGCGGGTTGGCGGTACCAAGGTCGTATTTTGCTCGCGCGCGAGCGGCATAGCATGGGCAGAAAACAAGTGGACCACCACCATGCACTGTCTGCGAACCCTGCTGCACCTGACCCTTATGCTGCTGTGCCTGCTGGGCACTGACCGCCTGCTGGCGGTGGATAGCCCCGCTGCCAGCGTCTCTGCCCAGCACGAGCTGCAACCATGAACCTGCTGTTGGTGGATGACCACCCTATGGTGCGCCACGGCTGTGCCTGCCTGCTGGGTGAGATGTTGCCGCAGGCGGAGATTCGCGCCGTGGAGAGCGGGGAGGACGCCCTGGTGGCCGCGCAGCAGCGCGTACCCGACCTGGTCTTGCTGGATATTGGCCTGCCCGGCATCAGCGGCATCGAAACCGCCCGTCGTCTGCTGCAGCGCTGGCCGCTGCTGCGTATCCTGTTTCTCAGCATGCATGACGAACTGCCGCTGGTGCGTCAGGCACTCGCCGCCGGCGCGCTCGGCTATATCACCAAGACGGCATCGCCCGAGGTGCTCTGCGATGCGGTGGGGCGTTGCCTCAAGGGGCATCGCTATATCGAACAGGAGCTGGCCACCCAGCTCGCCTGCGCCGGCAGCGATGAACGGCTCGATCCGCGTCTGCGCGACGTTACCCAGCGCGAGTTCGAGATCTTTGTGATGCTCGCCCGTGGCGTGGCGCCGAGGTTGATCGCCGAGAACCTGTGTATCAGCAGCAAGACCGTCTCCAACAACCTCACCGTGCTCAAGCAAAAACTCAACGTCAGCTCGCTGACCGAGCTGGTGCATCTGGCCATCGATACCGGCGTGCTGCGGGTGCAGCGTGCCTGACCGCTGGTCGGCCGCAGCACCGCCGTGCGGCGTGGCAGCTAGCCTGAGAGGGGGCCATGGGTCGGGCAATCTACTACTAAATAACGACGTCAACCCTGCCAACGGCGCATACCAGACACCCCGAACCCATTACTAAGATCGAACCATGACTTGACCCGTGCGGGGTCAGGCTTCGCTCAGAGGAAAACAACAATGATCTATGCACAACCCGGAGCCGAAGGCTCAGTCGTTTCCTTCAAGTCTCGCTATGGCAACTACATCAATGGCGAGTTTGTCGCGCCGGTCAAAGGCCAGTACTTCACCAATCTGACGCCGGTCACCGGCAACGCCGTTTGTGAAATCCCGCGCTCTACCGCCGAAGACATCGACAAGGCGCTGGACGCCGCCCACGCTGCCAAGGATGCCTGGGGCAAGACCTCCGTGCAGGCGCGCAGCAACATCCTGCTGAAAATCGCCGATCGCATCGAGCAGAACCTCGAACTGCTGGCCGTCACCGAAACCTGGGACAACGGCAAGGCCGTGCGTGAAACCCTGAACGCCGACATCCCGCTGGCCGCTGACCACTTCCGCTACTTCGCCGGCTGCCTGCGCTCGCAGGAAGGCACCGCTGCCGAGCTGGACGAGCACACCGCTGCCTACCACTTCCACGAGCCGCTGGGCGTCGTTGGTCAGATCATTCCGTGGAACTTCCCGCTGCTGATGGCCGCGTGGAAACTCGCCCCGGCGCTGGCTGCCGGTAACTGCATCGTGCTCAAGCCTGCCGAGCAGACTCCGCTGAGCATTCTGGTGCTGATGGAAGTCATCGGCGACCTGCTGCCGCCGGGCGTGCTGAACGTGGTGAACGGCTACGGCCGCGAAGCCGGTGAAGCACTGGCCACCAGCACCCGCATCGCCAAGCTGGCGTTCACCGGTTCCACCCCGGTTGGCCGTCACATCCTCAAGTGCGCCGCGGAAAACATCATCCCGTCTACCGTCGAGCTGGGCGGCAAGTCGCCGAACATCTACTTCTCCGACATCATGCAGGCGGAAGAGTCGTTCATCAGCAAAGCGGTCGAAGGTATGGTGCTGGCGTTCTTCAACCAGGGCGAAGTGTGCACCTGCCCGTCCCGCGCACTGATTCAGGAAGACATGTACGACGACTTCATCGGCATGGTGCTGGAGCGTACCCGCAGCATCAAGCGCGGCAACCCGCTGGACACCGAAACCCAGGTGGGCGCACAGGCTTCCGAGCAGCAGTTCGACAAGATCCTGTCCTACATGGAAATCGCCCGCGAAGAGGGTGCCGAGTTCCTGATCGGCGGTGGCGCAGAGCGCCTGAACGCCGAGTTCGGCAACGGCTACTACATCCAGCCGACCCTGCTCAAAGGCCACAACAAGATGCGCATCTTCCAGGAAGAAATCTTCGGCCCCGTGGTCAGCGTCACCACCTTCAAGACCGAAGCCGAAGCCCTGGCGATCGCCAACGACACCGAGTTCGGCCTGGGCGCCGGCCTATGGACCCGCGACATCAACCGTGCCTACCGCATGGGTCGTGGCATCCAGGCTGGCCGCGTCTGGACCAACTGCTACCACATGTACCCGGCCCACGCCGCGTTCGGTGGTTACAAGAAGTCCGGTGTCGGTCGCGAGACCCACAAGATGATGCTCGACCACTACCAGCAGACCAAAAACCTGCTGATCAGCTACGACGTCAACCCGCTGGGCTTCTTCTAAGCCCAACCCAGGCAAACCCCGCGCAGGTTGCTCCACCTGCCGGGGCGCTAGGGGCTGGTGGTGAGTTGTCGGCCCTGAGTACCACCCCTGAGGGAACATGCCCCTCGTTCTGCAAGTCTGTTCGTGAAACTTTGGCGTGACTTCGGTCACGCCCTTTTTTTGTCTGGGATTTGGTGGGGCGTTCTCTATCGCTCCGCTGCTGATCCGATCTCCCGTAGGGGCACGGCATGCCGTGCCCGTGGTGACGCCTGCACAAACGTGACCGGTTTTGATCGTTCCCACGCTCTGCGTGGGAACGCCTGCCCGGACTCTCTGCGTTCTTCCCTGCAATTTCGGGGATCCAGGCGCAGGGACACAGCGTGCTGTGTCCGACCACCAGTCATCCCCACAAACCACCACACAGTGCACCGGCGAATTACCACCACGTCATCCCCGCGAAGGCGGGGATCCAGTTTCTCCCGCACCGTACGTAGATACTTCACGTCACCTTTTCGCCCTGACGGCGAGTTACTTTTCTTTGCGTGGCCAAAGAAAAGTAACCAAAAGAAAGGTCGCGGCCAGCTTGGACCGCGACTACGCGGCCCTTCGGGTTCGCTGCGTTGCTTGATTTATCGGGGAGTCGTAAAACTCGTCGCTGCGCTCCTCAGACACCCTACGACTCTTTTTCCCGATAACTCTGCGCTACTCGCCCGCGTAAACGGGGACCCGGGGCCGTGCAAGCAATACGGCTAGCGCCCTGACCAAAAAATCAGCTTGCCGTGTGTGCTCCTTTCGCTAAAGTAGGAAGCAACTCACAAGTTTTGCTGCAGCGCGAATACGCCGAAAGCGCTAAGGAAGGCGGTAACTGCATGATTCCATTAAAAATGTCCGAATGTACTTTCGGCGTTATACCGAGCGCACTAATTATGTATTAGTGCTGCGTGCGATCTAATCACTGTTATAGCTATCGTTGAAATATCCAGGAGTAGTCTTGAAATCAACAAAGTATCAAGTTTTCTTAAGCTCTACTTACTCTGATTTAGTAGATGAACGGGAAAGTATCATCAAGGCCATCTTGGAAATGTACCATATACCCATCGGAATGGAGATGTTCAGTGCTGAAGATGAGGATCAGTGGGAAATAATTAGAAGAACCATAGAGGTTAGCGATTACTACGTTCTTGTTTTAGGTTTGAGGTATGGGTCAAAAACATCTGAAGGAATTAGTTTTACTCAAAAAGAATATGAGTATGCGCTAGAAAAAAATATACCGATCCTTGCATTTGTGATGAAAGACACCGTGTCCTTGTCAAAGGACAAGCGGGATGATGATCTCTCAGAAATCAATGCATTTAGAGAGTTGGTTTTAACAAACTCTAGAATGGCCCAGTTTTGGGATACAAAAGATCAGCTTATAAAAAGTGTTTCTATTTCATTGATGAAACAGATTATGCAAAAGCCCGGCATAGGGTGGATTAGAGGAGATAGCGCTCGTGCTGAAGAAGCTCTTTCTAAGGAGCTGACTGCTCTTAGTAAGGAGAATAGAGAGCTGAGAGAAAGAGTGACAGAACTTGAGTCAAAGATATCATCAAAGATTCCAGCTATTGGCGTTGATATAGTACCTCCGGTTGTTGATGAGCGCTTCAATTCCTATAGACCGACTGAAATGCCAGTGCCATTGAGATTCGTTGGAATTGAGGAACATTTGCTCGAGTTTGTTTCAGAGCAAGACATTGAAAAATACAACATTTCGATCCCTAGTCAGCAGGATTTAGACGATTACAACCAGGAGTGCGAAAGGTTTTATAAGATTAAAAATTATTCATCTGCGCTAGTCATAGAGGTTTCCAATAGCGGTTCTGCTAAGGCAAACAATATCTTTGTAGATATCGAGTTTCCAGAAGAGGTTCTCATCTACGAAATAGGTGAAAAACATAGTGAACCGCAAAACCCTATTCCTTTTAGTCCAATAAAACTCGCTCAAAATAAATACGAAGCGAAATTGAAGGAGAAAGCTACTGCGTTGTCAGGTTTACATTCACGATTTGGCCTAGGGAATGGATTGATAGGGCTTTCAGGTATAGCTCGCCCTGAGTTTGATATACCGAATATACGCCCAATTAATCAGCGGTGGTGGACAAGGTTAGAAGGAAGAAAAATTACGATAAAGATCGATAACCTGCTCCATACAAGGCGCATGACGTTCGATGATGAGTACATGATAGTCCCTCTGACAGAGGGCAAGATTGCTATTGAAGTTCGTGTAATCTGTGAAGAGTACGATGACATAGTAAACACGGTTGTTGAGCTAAATATCTGAGAAAAAGCTATAACAAAGCGCTGCTGCCGGACAAATTTTCCGCTACGCTCCAAATTTGCCGCAGAGCGCGGCGTTGAGGCTGTAGAAAAACCCCTGACAGTGGTCAACTGTCAGGTGAATACCGTATCAGCACCTCAAGTATCGCCTTCAACGCGCGTGATATCATGCATTTGCTTTTCAGTCGTGCCTAACCCTGGCTTTGCTGATGAGTTTCAAGCGAGGTCGCGATCTGCTGCATCAGGTCCTTGGTTTGCAGCACATGCAACGTCTCTTGCTGCTGCGACCACTCGGCGGCGCTGACGACCACAAAGTCGTCACCGTCGGGGTTGGTTACCTTGAGTGGGAGGTGCTTGGCTAAGGCTTGAGATGCATGCTTGTCGAGGTTGTCCTCAAACGTACGGAGGCTAACGGTTTTCATTGGGTTTACCTGTGCGGTTCTTTGGAACCAAGATAGCCGTGGTGCAGCGCAAAGCAACCACCCTCACACCAACCAAATCACGACCAAATCTACTCCCAAAGTATCATTCGTACCCCCCGATCCCGGTGTTTAACTGAGTCCGTCGGTTCCTGCCGACGCTGTAAACCCACGCAATAACAAGAGGATCGACCCATGTGGACTAAACCCAGCTACACCGACCTGCGCATTGGCTTTGAAGTCACCATGTACTTTGCCAACCGCTGAGTACCGGGCGCCCCGGTCTCCGGGGCGTTTAGGCACGCTGGCCGAGGACAGATCCCATGCATGTACAGATACTTGGTTCAGCTGCTGGCGGTGGTTTTCCGCAGTGGAACTGTAACTGCCGCAACTGCGACGGCCTGCGCCGTGGCACGCTGAACGCGAAAGCGCGTACCCAATCTTCCATTGCCTTGTCGGATGACGGGGTGAACTGGATTCTCTGCAACGCTTCCCCCGACATTCGCACCCAGCTGGAGCAGACGCCTGTGCTGCAACCGGCGCGGGCGGTGCGTGATACGGCGATCCGGGCGATTGTGCTGATGGACAGCCAGATTGACCACGTGACCGGGCTGCTGACCCTGCGTGAGGGTTGCCCGCACGAGGTCTGGTGTACCGATATGGTCCATGAGGACCTGCAGACCGGCTTTCCGTTGTTCCCGATGTTGAGCCATTGGAACGGTGGTTTGCAGCGCCGGCGGATCGGGCTGGGTGAGCCGTTCCGTATTCCGGCTTGCCCGGCGCTGGAGTTTCTTCCGATTCCGCTGCGCAGTGCGGCGCCGCCGTATTCGCCGCACCGCAACGACCCGCACCCCGGCGACAACATCGGCCTGCTGGTGCGCGACACCAAGACCGGCGGTGTGCTGTTTTACGCCCCGGGCCTGGGCCAGCCGGATGACGGGCTGCTGGCGACCATGCGTGATGCCGATTGCCTGCTGGTGGACGGCACCCTGTGGCGTGACGACGAGATGACTTTTGCTGGCGTGGGAGACAAGCTCGGCAGCGAGATGGGCCACCTGCAGCAGAGTGGGCCGGGCGGGATGATCGAGCTGCTGGATGCGCAGCCGGCCAGCCGCAAGGTGCTCATTCATATCAACAACACCAATCCGATCCTGGACGAGGACTCTGCCGAGCGCGCCGAACTGGTGGCGCATGGCATCGAGGTCGCCCATGACGGTATGCAGATTGTTCTGTAAGGAGGCCGCCATGCAGCGCGAGCCGATGAGTATTGCCGAATTCGAGCAGGCCCTGCGCGACAAGGGCCGCTACTACCACATTCATCACCCGTTCCACGTTGCCATGTACGACGGCAGCGCAACCCGCGAGCAGATTCAGGGTTGGGTGGCGAACCGTTTCTACTATCAGGTCTGCATTCCGGTGAAGGACGCGGCGATTCTCGCCAACTGCCCGGACCGCGACACCCGCCGCGAGTGGATTCAGCGCATCATCGACCACGATGGCGAGCCGGGCAGCGAGGGCGGTATCGAAGCCTGGCTGCGCCTCGGCGAGGCCGTAGGGCTGGACCGTGAGGTGCTGCTGTCGCAGGAGCTGGTGCTGCCGGGTGTGCGCTTTGCGGTGGATGCCTACGTCAACTTCGCCCGCCGGGCCAGCTGGCAGGAGGCAGCCAGTTCGTCGCTTACCGAGCTGTTTGCCCCGCACATTCACCAGTCGCGGCTGGACAGCTGGCCGCAGCATTACCCGTGGATTGATCCGACTGGGTACGACTATTTCCGCAAGCGTCTGAAAGAGGCCCGCCGCGACGTCGAGCACGGCCTGCGCATTACCCTGCATCACTACACCACCTGGGAGGCGCAGCAGCGCATGCTGGAGATTCTGCAGTTCAAGCTGGACGTGCTCTGGAGCATGCTCGACGCCATGACCATGGCCTATGAGCTGGAGCGCCCGCCGTATCACACGGTCACGGCCGACAAGGTCTGGCACCGGGGGATTGCGCTATGAACCCGGTGGTGCGTGATAACACGCCGGTGCTGCGCCCCGGCTTTCGTCTGCAATGGGAACCGGTGCAGAACAGCCACGTGCTGCTCTACCCGGAGGGCATGGTCAAGCTGAACGAGAGCGCCGCCGAGGTGCTGTTGCTGGTCGACGGCAAGCGGCCGGTGGCTGACATCATCGATACGCTGACAGACAAGTTTCCCAATGTGCCGGGACTGGACGAAGACGTTCTGGCCTTTATCGAGGTGGCCCATGCTCAACACTGGCTCCACATCCGCTGAACAGGGGCCACCGCTGTGGCTGCTGGCCGAGCTGACCTACCGCTGCCCGCTGCAGTGCCCGTACTGCTCGAACCCGCTGGAGTTTGCCAACCACAAGGGTGAGTTGAGCACCGCCCAGTGGATCGATGTGTTCACCCAGGCGCGGGCGCTGGGCGCGGCGCAGCTGGGCTTTTCCGGTGGTGAGCCGCTGGTGCGCGAAGACCTCGCCGAGCTGATCGGCGCGGCGCGCGAGCTGGGCTTTTACACCAACCTGATCACCTCCGGCATGGGGCTGACCGAGGCCAAAATCGAGGCCTTCCGCGAGGCCGGGCTGGATCATATCCAGATCAGCTTTCAGGCCTCCGACGCCGAGATCAACAACATGCTGGCCGGCTCGCGCAAGGCGTTCGAGCAGAAGCTGGCGATGGCCCGAGCGGTCAAGGCGGCGGGTTACCCGATGGTGCTCAACTTCGTTACCCATCGGCACAACATCGACCAGATCGACCGCATCATCGAGCTGTGCGTGGCGCTGGAGGCCGATTTTGTCGAGCTGGCGACCTGTCAGTACTACGGCTGGGCGCACCTGAACCGCGCCGGACTGTTGCCGACCAAGGCGCAGCTGGATCACGCCGAGCTGGTCACCAACCAGTGGCGCGAGAAGCTGGCCGAGCAGGGCAACCCGTGCAAGCTGATTCTGGTCACCCCCGATTACTACGAGGAGCGCCCCAAGGGCTGCATGAACGGTTGGGGCAATATCTTCCTGACCATCACCCCGGACGGCACCGCGCTGCCGTGCCACAGCGCGCGGCAGCTGCCGGTCAGCTTTCCGAGCGTGACCGAGCACAGTCTGTCGCACATCTGGTATGACTCCTTCGGTTTCAACCGCTTTCGCGGCTATGATTGGATGAGCGAGCCGTGCCGGTCCTGCGACGAAAAGGAGAAGGACTTTGGCGGCTGCCGCTGTCAGGCGTACCTGCTGACCGGTGATGCCACCCAGGCGGACCCGGTGTGCAGCAAGTCGCCACACCATCACAAGATTCTGCAGGCCAGAGCCGAAGCAGAGCAGCCCCAGCCGGGGATAGAGGAGTTGACCTTCCGTAATGAACGTACCTCGAGGATCATCTGCAAGGCCTGATAACCCCGTGCCCGGCCGCTGGCCGAGCGACTTCAGTGCAGCGCAGGCGGTCGCCGCCAGCGCTGACTACAGCGATCTGTGCTGCGCCGACGGCGCGCTCTGGTGGCTGACCTTTCGCCCGGAGCAGGGTGACAGCGTGCTGCAGCGTTGGCAGGACGGCGTCACCCGCACCATCACCCCGCAGGGCCATTCCGTGCGCAGCCGCGTGTACGAATACGGCGGCGGCAGCTTCTGCGTGCTGCCCGGCGAGTTTGAACCCGACTGTCTGCTGGTGTTCGTCAACGAAGCCGACCAGCAGCTGTATCTGCAATGTCCGGAAGGCCAACGCCTTGAACCCCTGACCCAACACCCGGAATGCCGCTACGGCGGGCTCTGCGCCGACCTTGTGCGCCGCCGCGTGCTGGCGGTTGAAGAGGCGCATTTGCCGGGGCGAGTGGAGCACCGGCTGGTCGCCATTGGGCTGGACGGCGCTCGCCAGTTGCTTGCCAGCGGCGCCGACTTCTACCACAGCCCGCAGGTCAGTGATGACGGCACGCAGCTGGCGTGGATCGAATGGGATCGGCCCGATCTGAGCTGGACGCGCACCCGGCTGATGCGGGCAACGCTGGCCGACGACGGCAGTGTCGCGGCGGTGCAGTCGGTCGGTGGCGCGGATGACGCATGGCAGCAACCGCGCTTTGATGCCAGCGGCCAGCTGCGCTGCCTGTCTGACCGCAGTGGCTATTGGGTGCCCTGGCAGGTTGCGGCTGACGGCCCGCGCAAGTTGCCGGCGATTGCCGCCGACCATGCGCCTGCGCCCTGGCAGCAGGGCAGCAACACCTGGCTGCCGCTGGAGGACGGCTGGATGGCGCTGAGCTGGAGCGAGGCCGGATACGGCCATCTGGCGCTGCGCCATTCGGTCAGCGCCGAAGAGCGGCGGCTGGCCCACGCCTACAGCCGCTTTCGTCACCTGTGCAGCGACGGCAAGGCGCTGTATTGCATCGGCGCGTCGCCCAGCTGCACCGCCGCCATTCTGCGCATTGAACTGGCCACCGGTGAACTGACCCGCCTGCTGGGCGAAGACACTGCGCTGGACGACGCCGATCTGTCGCGCCCCGAGCGGCTGCTGTATCTGAGCGCGGGTGGCGAGAGTGCCCACGGCTTCTTCTACCCGCCGCGCAATCACGCCCACAAGCTGGATCAGCCGCCACCGCTGCTGATCTTCACCCACGGCGGGCCGACGTCGGCCTGCTATCCGGTGCTGGATAACCGCATCCAGTTCTGGACCCAGCGCGGCTTTGCCGTCGCCGATCTGAACTACCGCGGCAGCACCGGATTTGGCCGCGCCTATCGCCAGCGCCTGCAGGGCAATTGGGGCGTGACCGACGTGGAGGACGTGCTGGCGGCGGTCGACTATCTCGGTCAGCAGGGCAAGATCAACCCGGCGCAGGTGTTTATTCGCGGCTCCAGCGCTGGCGGCTACACCACCCTGTGCTCGCTGGTGGCCGGGGCAGGGCGCTTCCGCGCTGCGGCCAGTCTGTATGGTGTGAGTGATCCGCTGCAGCTGCGCGCGGTGACCCACAAGTTTGAAGCCGACTACATCGACTGGCTGATCGGCGACCCCGACACCCAGCCAGACCGCTACATCGAACGCTCCCCATTGGCCCAGGCCGACCGCATCCGCACCCCGGTGATCTTCTTCCAGGGCCTGCGCGATGCGGTGGTGCTGCCCAGCCAGACCGAACAGATGGTCGCTGCGCTGGACGACAACGGCGTGCCCGTGCACTGCGTCACCTTCGCCGACGAACGCCACGGCTTTCGCCAGGCTGCGCATCTGGCGCAGGTGCTGGAAGAGGAGCTGGCGTTTTATCAGGCGTGGCTGTAATGCGGAGAGCCCCTGACGCGAACGGCACGCCTCATTACTTCTTCATCCTCGCGCAGGCGAGGATCCATTTCGGGTACTGGCTCATCCCTGGATTCCCGCCTGCGTGGGAATGACGGTGTAGTGGGGAGGTTATTGGTTCGGTTAATCGTGCCTAGCCGCCTGCTGCCTCTCCTTCAACCTCGTCATCCTCGCGCAGGCAAGGATCCATGGTGGGCGCGGGCGTATGACTGGATTCCCGCCTGCGCGGGAATGACGGTGTAGTGGGGAGGTTGTTGGTGCGGTTAATCGTGCCCAGCCGCCTGCTGCTTCTCCTTCAACCTCGTCATCCTCGCGCAAGCGAGGCTCCATGGTGGGCGCGGGCGTATGACTGGATTCCCGCGTGCGCGGGAATGACGGTGTAGTGGGGAGGTTTTGGGGCGGTTAATCGTGCCTAGCCGCCTGCTGCCACTCCCTCAACCCCGTCATCCTCGCGCAGGCGAGGCTCCATTGCGGGTGCTGGCGCATCACTGGATTCCCGCCTGCGCGGGAATGACGGTGTAGTGGGGAGGTTATTGGTGTGGCTAATCGTGCCTAGCCGCCTGCTGCTTCTCCTTCAACCTCGTCATCCTCGCCCAGGCGAGGATCCATTGCGGGGGCTGGCCCATCACTGGATTCCGGTCTGCGCGGGAACGGCGTTTGGTTGAGGTGTGCGTTTTTATGGGGAATGGGCAGCCGGGTTTTAGCGCAGCAGGGCGAGCAGCGACACGGCGGTCAGCGCGCCGCTGGTGATCAGCACCGGTATCAGCGCAGCGCGGCTGCGTTCGTGCTTTAGCATGCGCAGGCCGCGGCGGTAGCGGTGCTGCTGGCTGCTCCACAGAGCGGTGGCCAGGCAGACGAGAATCAGCGCCAGTTCCAGCCGCTGGCCGCTTTCGACGTGCAGCCAGCGCAGGGCCAGGCAGCCGACCAGCAGCAGCGACAACTGGGTGCGGGCCCAGGCCAGCTGGGTGCGTTCGGCCTGCAGGCCGGGATCGGGTGGGGTGAAGCTCACTGCTCAGAGATACCAGGTCAGCAGCAGCGCGGTGCCGGCACAGCCGAGAGACAGCAGCGGAATGATGCGCGCCAGAGGCAGCGGGCGGCGCTGGCGCAGGGCGCGCTCGACATTGAGCCAGCGCAGGGCGGACCCCAGGCTGAGCAGGCCGGCAAGGATCAGCAGGCAGTCGACCATCAACCGCCGCGCTTCCGGGCTGAAGGTCTGCTGGGTGAAGGCCTCGACGGCAATTGCGCCACCGAGCAGGGCCAGTGAGGTGCGTACCCAGGCGAGATAGGTTCGCTCGTTGGCGAGGGTAAAGCGTGGGTCGGGTTCGTCACCGCCGAGCAGGCGGGTGTGGGTGCGTTCGCGCAGGGCGCGCAAGGCGTGGCGTGCTTTCATGCGGGATGCTTCTCGGCAAAAAAGCCCGGTCGCAGGCACGACCGGGCACAGGGCTTAGCACAGGGCTTAGCGTACGCCGCTGCTGCGCAGGGCACCCGGGGAGTAGTCCGAGGTGCTGGCGCGGTAGTCGAAGCGGTAACCGTCGCGCTGTTCGTTGGCCATGCTGAGGGCGATATAGCGGCCGTTCTGCAGGTCGTGGAACACGTCGGCGGCACTCAGCGGCGCCTGCTGTGCGTAGTGGTAGAAGCTGTGGCGCTCGCCCACCCGCCAGAGCTGATCGCGGGTGTCGTAGTGATCGACTTCGGCAATCGACCAGCTGTCTTCGTCGATGTAGAAGCGACGGGTCTTGTACACGTGACGCTGGCCGTCCTTCAGCTCGGCAACCACTTCCCAGACGCGATGGCGCTCGTAGCGGGTATGGTTCATCGCCAGATGGCCGGGCTGAATCATCTCCTCGTAGGTCAGATCCGGTGAAGCCAGGCGGTAGCTGTTGTAGGGGATCAGCAGCTCCTTCTTGCCCACCAGCTTCCACTCGTAGCGATCCGGTGCGCCGTTGTACATGTCGCGGCTGTCGGCGGTGCGCAGGCCGGCGGTGGTGGCGCCGGTCGCATCGTAGTTGATGCTCGGCGCGCGGCGCACACGGCGTTGCCCGGCCGTGTAGATCCAGGTGCGGCGCGGGTTGGCGATCTGGTCAAGGGTCTCGTGAACCAGCACCACTTCACCGACCTGCCGGGCCGGCGCGGTGATCTTGTGGCTGTAGTAGAACAGCACATCGTCTGAATCCGCTGGCTCGTAGTCGGTGGTCTGGTCGACCGGGGTGTAGTGCTGCTCCGTGGTGGTGATCACATAGTCGCCGTTGGGCTGCGGCGCGGCGGTGTCGGTGATCGAGATGCTGCTGCCGGTATTGAAGCGGGTAATGTGGTTCCAGATCACTTCCAGGCCGGTTTTGGGGATCGGAAAGGCGACGCTGCCGCGGAAGCCGTCCAGGCCGTTGCCATCGTTGATCAGCCGGGCTTCGGTCGCGTTACGTGCTGCTTCTTCGGCGACTTCAGCGGAGAAACCGACGCTGCGGTGGGTCTCGTAAACCGGCAGCACATAGGTTTCCGGGTAACGCTGGAGCAGCGCGATCTGACCGTCGGTCAGCAGCTCGCGATGCTGCTCGTAGTTAGCGGCATTGATGGTGAACAGCGGCTGTTCGCTGGCAAAGGGGTCGCTCGGCGTGCCGTTGGGCAGGATAGCACCGGCGTCCTTGGGCAGCCCTCCAGTCCAGGCCGGGATGCTGCCGTCGGCGTTGCCGGCGCGCTCGGCGCCGATCGGTGTCAGGTCCTGGCCAAGGCGCTTGGCTTCTTCGGCTGACACGCCAGCGTGGGTAGCCGGGGCCAGCAGGGCGGCGCTCAGCAGGCTCAGGGAAAACAGGCGGGTGTATTGGTTCATCGGTGTGCTCCGCATCAGAAGGTAACGCCGACGCTCAGGGCCACAAAGTCGCGGTCGCCCTTGGTGCCGTAGTCACCGTCGAAGTAATTGGTGTAGGAGATATTGGCGCTGTAGGTGCGGTTGAACTCCGCGCCCAGGCCCAGGCTGATGGCGGTCGATCCTTCGGAGAAGCCAGAGGTTTCGGTCGGGCTGTGACCTTCGACGTCATGTGACCAGGAAACGCTTGGCTTCAGGTCCATGCCGGCCAGGGCGTCGGCGTAGCTCCAGATGGCGCGCACGCGGTAGCCCCAGGAGAAGTCGGTAGCAAAACCGTCGTCGTTGCAGTGTTCGGGTGTTTCCGAGCCTGCCAGACAGATGCTGTTGTCAGCCAGTTCGCCCTGCCCGAAGGTGCTGTTGCGGCCGTAGCGCGGGCCGAAACCGCCTTCCAGACCACCAATGAAGGTGGCTCCCGCTTCGCCCACCAGGAAGAACTGGTCTGCGCCCATCACCTGGCTGAACGAGTGGGTGGCGGTCATCTGTACCTGGGTGACCTCCTTGCGACGATAGCCGTTGCTGCGCGCGCCGTTGGCGGTCGAAATGGCGCCACTGCTGACCAGCGGCGAGCGGTCCGGGTTGTTCAGCGCCGAGTTGGTCATGTCGGTGCCGTTGAACTGCAGCGGCATGTTCGGGCGGTAGCTGATCTCGCCCTGCAGCGCGGTGCCGGTGCGCAGGTTGGTGGCGAAGGTCAGGCCGTACAGGCGGATGTCTTCCGGGTAGTCGACATAAAAGCTGGAGGTGCCCAGACGCAGGGCGCCGGTCAGCGCGCCGGGCACGCCGACGGGGTTGCCGCCGTTGGCATACGGGCTGTTGATCAGGCTGCTGTAGGGCATGCGGCTGTGATAGTTGGCAAAGTAGGCGCCAAACTCGGTATCCAGCGGTTCAACGAACCAGCGCATGGCCAGACCGAACTGACCGCTGTTGCGGGCATCGTTGTCGCCGCTGCGCTTGACCTGGATCCCGGCCGGGGTGATGTTCACGCCGTAGGGCGCGAGGGCGGCGATGGCACCGGCATTGGCCGACAGATCAGGACCGACGAAGCGACCGTCGCAGCCCTCGGGGATCGAGTCGTTGCCGCTCATGAAGGTGCCGCAGTTGTCGAGCTGGGTCTGCTCCCAGTCGAGCTGGTAGAAGCCTTCAACGGACAGGTTGTCGGTCAGGTTCTGGATGCTGTAGAGCATGTTGACCGGCACCAGACCTTCCTTGATTTCCGAGCCGGGGCGGCGCAGGGCGCTCAGGTTGAACGGGTTGACGACGTTGATGCCGCCCTGGATGAAGGTGCTTTCACCCCAGTTGACTACCTGCTTGCCCAGACGCACGGTACCGGGCTGACCGGCCAGATCGTAGTTGTGATAGAAAAACGCATCCAGCAGCTCGATGCCGGCGGACTTCATCGAGGTCTTGCGGCCGGCGTCTTCGATATCGACGAAGCGTTGGCTTTCGTCGCGTACCGCGTAGTCGTACCAGTAGCTGCCACGCAGGAAGATGCCGCTGTCGCCGTAGCGCAGTTCCAGGTCGTGGGTGCCCTTGAACAGCTTGGAGTAGATGTCACCGGAACGGTAGTTGCGGCGGCCATCGTCGCCACTGGCGCTGCGCATCAGGTCCTCGTCCGGATTCTCGGTCGCAACGCTCATGCCCAGACTCAGCGAAGAGGTGATCTGGCCGTCGATGTCACCGAGTTGGAAGGTTGAGGCGGCAGCGGGTGTTGCAGCGCAGGCCATGGCCAACAGCAGGATGGGGTAGGGGGCGCGGCGCCCGTTGAAGTCAGTCACTATCAGGACCCTCATTTTTATTATCGGTCGAACTGCATGAATGGCTCATGCGTATTTGTGATGGACTGCATGCTATTGCTGCAGTTATTGGCTCGCAAATACCGTATTTCGATGGTGTTTATAACGTTTTGGCATGGTTTGGCGCGCGGGCGCGGGTATCCCTACGCCGCCGCAGGCGGGCATTTTGAGGTTGGAAACAGGCGCACCGCACCTGCAGGCGTGCAGGTGCGGTGAGATGGTTGGTCAGTGCTTGGCGCTACTGCGGCGCAGGCCGATACGCCAGGCGAGGAACAGGGCCAGCAGGATAAAGCCACAGGCGATCGGGCGCTCCATCAGGTAGCCGATCTGCCCGTCCGCCAGCAGCACGCTCTGGCGCACGTTCAGCTCGAATGCGGGGCCGAGCACGAAGCCGATGATGAAGGTGACGAAAGAGAAATCCAGCAGCCGCATGAAGAAGCCGAGCACGGCAAAACCGATCAGCAGCCAGGCGCTGAACAGGTTGCTGGAGACGATGATGCCGGTCACGCAGAGCAGCACCACGCAGGGCAGGATGATCGGCAGCGGCAGGCGGATCACCTTGACGAACAGGCGCATGGTGAACAGGCCGAACACCAGGTTGCACAGGGTGCCGAGCAGCATGGCGCCGAAGATCGCGTAGACCAGCCGGCCCTGTTCGGAGAACAGCTGCGGCCCGGGGGTGATGCCGTGGATCACGAAGGCGCCAAGAATCAGCGCCGCGGCCACGTTGCCGGGGATGCCCAGGGACAGCAGCGGAATGAAGTTGGAGCCGACCACCGCCGAGTTGGCGGCTTCTGTTGCGGCCACGCCGCGAATGTCGCCCTTGCCGAACTGGCTGTCCGGCCCGGCGGCGCGCTTGGCCGAGGCGTAGCCCAGGAAGGCGGCAGCGGTGGAGCCGAGCCCGGGAATGGCGCCAATCACGGTGCCGATGCCGGTGGAGCGCAGGATGGTCGGCAGGATGTGGCTGAAGTCTCGCCAGCGGAAGCGGTTGGCGCTGCTCTCGCCCAGCTCGGTTGGCTCTGCCTGGCTGCCTGTATCGCCGTGGACGATGGCCTGACGAAAGATCTCACCCAGCGCCAGTACGCCGATACCCACGGCGCTGATCGACAGCCCGCCCATCAGCTCGGGAATGCCGAACGACAGACGTTCACCGGCGGTTTCCGGGTCGGTGCCGACCAGGCTGAGCAGCACCCCGAGCGCAGCGGCAATCAGGCCTTTGAGCATCGAGTGGCCAGCCAGCCCCGCGACCACCACAAAGGCCACCAGCACCACCGAGGCCATCTCCAGCGGCCCCATCTGCACCGCCAGCACCGCCAGCGGCGCGGCGACCAGAAACAGCACCAGATCACTCATGGCATCGCCGCTGACGGAGGATGCATGCGCCGTGCGCAGCGCCTTCAGCGCCTGCCCGTTGCGCGCCATCGGGTAACCGTCGAAGGTGGTGGCGGTGGCCTCGGCCGAGCCCGGCGTGTTCATCAGGATGGCCGAGACCGCGCCGCCCAAGGTGCCGCCCTTGTTGATGCCGACCAGAAAGCCGATGGCAGTGACCGGGCTGAGGTAGAAGGTGAAGGGCACGGCGATGGTAATGGCCATCAGTGCGCCGACACCGGGTGCGGCGGCGAAGATCTGACCGATCAGCACGCCGGCGCCGATATAGAGCAGGTTACTCAGGGTGAAGGCGTCGGCCAGCCCCAGCAGGATGTCTTGCATGATCGTAGCTCCTCAGTCCAGGGGCGCGCCCAGCGCGAGTTTGAACAGCAGCCATAGCGCCAGCGGCCAGAGCACTGCGGTGGGGATAAGCCGGCTGAGTCGCTGTTCGCCCATGGCGAGCATGAATCCGGCAACCAGAAACGCGGCGCCAGCCAGGTAGCCCAGCCAGTGCAGCAGCACGAGGCTGAGCGCAAGCAGCGTGGCGAGCAGCAGCAGGCGTGCAAAATGCCTGCGGCTGAACTCGATGCGCCGGGTATCTACCTGGCTGAGCAGCCGGTTGATGAACAGCAGGGCACCCAGAACGGTGATGGCGCCGACGCAGAGGTAGGGGAAAAAGCGCGGCGACAGGCCAAAGCCGAAGCCGTCGCCGACGTGGTTCGGAATCAGGTAAAGCAGGCCGAACAGGCCGGCCAGCACAGTCAGCAGGCCGGCCCAGAGATCAAGGGTTCGTTCAGACATGGTGGGCGGACTCAGTTGGCAGTGGGATCAGGCGCTGCCTGACGGCGGTAGCCCTCGGCAGTACGTTGCACAAAGCGGGTTATCTCATCCGGCGTCATCACCACATTGGGAAAACCCATGCGCTGCTCGGCCAGCTGAGCGACGCGCGGCGACTGGCTGGCCTTGACCAGCGCAGCGCTGAGACGCTGTTTGATCTCGGCCGGTAGCCCGGCCGGTGCCGCCAGCACGAAGTAGGACGAGTACCCCATCGGATAGCCCAGCTCCTGAATTGCCGGTTTGCCGGGTGAGGCGCGCAGGCGTTCTTCGTTGAGCGAGGCGAGCACGCGGATCTTGCCGTCACGCAGGAACGCCTGATGCACACCGGCGCTCCAGGCGATATCGATATGCCCGCCAATCAGGCTGTTGATAACGTCCATGCCGCCACGCATGGGAATGAAACGAATGCGGATGCCCTCGCGCTCGGCAATCAGATTGAGCACATCGCGGGTAATCGGTGAGGGCGAGCCGTAGCTGAGCCCGTGCTCGCGGCCGTAGGCGAGCATCTCGTCCCAGCTGGCAAAGGGCGCTTTGCCGCTGGCAATCAGCGCGTTCTGCAACTGGCTGACGGTGGTCAGGTAATCGAAATCATCGGTCTGGTAGCGCAACGGCGTGATCGCCGGCATGCCGTCGAACGCGGAGTTGGCAGCCAGCCCTATGGTGTAGCCGTCGGGTTCTGCCTGGCTGAGCGTGGTGGCCATGACAATACCGCCGCCGCCGGCGACATTGCGCACGGTAACGGGTTGGCCCAGCTCCATGCTGAGCTGGCGCGCGACCAGGCGGGCCAGGGTGTCGGCGCCGCCGCCGGGACTGAAGCCCACCAGCAGGTTCAGCGGTTTGGCTGGCCAGCTGGTGGCGTGGGCCGCCGGCATCAGGGCGCCGAGTAACAGCAGCATTGCTAGTACAAGGCGGTGGGTCAGCGTTGGCGCCCGTGCCGGCACCATGGGTAGTCGGGGTGTCATTGTAGTTGTGGTGCCTACTGGTTATGTGTTTTTGTAATGGGCTGGATGCTATTTGCTCGAATTGTTCGGATCAAATAGCGAAATATTCTAACAGGCATGCTTTTTTGTTATGGGGTGGCAATGACTCTCAAGCAACTTCGTTATCTGATCGCCATTGCCGAAGCCGGCAGCTTCTCCGCTGCTGCGCGCGACTCCTACATCGCCCAGCCGGCGTTGTCCCGGCAGATCGGCCTGCTGGAAAGCGAGCTGGAAATGCAGCTGCTGGAGCGCCGTCACGGCGGTACCGAGCTGACCGACGCGGGCCGGCGACTGTATGAAATTGCCCGCTCGGTGATTCAAAAGGTCGATTCGGTCAAGGATGAGCTGGAGTCGACCCGCGGCAACCCGAAAGGCCGGGTGGCGATTGCCATTCCGGTGTCTGCCGCTTCGTTGTTGCTGCCCGAGATTGTGACCCGTGCGCGTGAGAAGTTTCCAGCCATCGAGCTGCAGATCACCGATGGCATGAGTTCGGCGGCCGGCCATGCCATTGAGCTGGGGCATGTGGATTTTGGTGTGGTGCCCAACGCCGAAGAGCTTGAACTTGTCAGCGCCGAACCGGTGCTGCTGGAGGAGTTGTGGTGGTACGGGCGCATGCCGATGCCGACCAGCGGGCCGACGATCAGCTTTGCCGAGGCGCTGGGCGCGCCGCTGGTGTTGCCGCCCCGCTCGCTGCACCTGCGCCGACGCGTCGATCAGGCGGCGATGGAAGCAGGCCTGGAGCTGAATGTAAGCTTTGAGCAAAACTCGGCGCAGAGCATCAGCAGTCTGGTGCGTGCGGGCCTGGCCTGCACCATTACCAACTGGCCGCCGCTGGAAGATCAGGAGCAGCAATACGCGCGGCGGATCGTCGAGCCGAGTATTCGGCGCACCATTTCACTGGCCTACTCGGTCCATCGTCCGCTCAGCTTTCCGGCCTCCTGCATGCGTGATCTGGTACGGACGACTCTGATTGATCTGGCCGAGAGTGGCCGCTGGAAGGGGTCGCTGATTGCGCCGCGCGAGCCGGCAACAGCCGGCTCGGCGGACCTCTGAGCTCAGGTCGCGGTCGCGACTGCGGCGCTGTCGCCGGTGCCCAGCGTGCTCTGTGAACGGGCCGGATTCATGTACAGCAGGCCCAGCAGGCCGGAGACGATCAGGATCGCGCCGGTGACCATAAAGCCCTGCTCGTAACCGCTGGCAACATGCCCCGTGGCATTTTGAACCAGCAGGCCGGTGACCACCGGTGCGCTCAGGCCGGCGATGGAGGCAAAACCGTTGCCCATGGCCAGAATGCTGCCGCGCTGGCTGGAGGGGGTGATCTCGCCGAGAATCGCCGGGCCAACCGAGTACATCACCAGGGCAAAGCCGCCGCTCAGGGTCATCAGGGTGACGCGCGCGGCGACCGGGATATCCGGCATGGTCTGGGCAAAGGCCAGCAGGCCGCTGATGATCAGGCTGATGGAGACAAATACGCACCGCGCCAGGCGCGAGGAGAAACCGCGACGCATCAGGTCCTGTGACCACCAGGCCATGATCAGGCTGAGCGGCGTGGTGACGACGACAAACAGCGCGAATAGACGGCCGGTGTTCAGCGAGTCTATCCCCAGGCCGACTTCCAGATAGGTCGGCACCCAGGTCAGGGTCAGGGCCAGCGACCAGTTGGCGGCAAAGTGGCAGAAGTAGTTGCTCAGTACCGTGCGGTCGCTCAGCAGGCGGCGGTAGGGCAGGCGTTCGGAGGAGGTTGGCAACTGACTGGCGCGGGCCTGATCGAGGCGGCCCTCCTCACCGAACTTCAGCCACGCCAGACACCAGACAAAGCCCAGTACTGCCAGCACCGCAAAGTTGGCGCGCCAGCCCCAGTGCAGGGTGACCCAGGGAATCATCAGACCCGCGACCAGCAGACCCAGTGAGCTGCCGGAATGCAGCAGCGCGACCGGCAGGCTGCGCTTGTTGTCCGGGAACCATTTGTACAGCGCGTGGGTGGCGATGGGCGAGGCCGGACCTTCGCCGATGCCCAGCAGCACGCGGCAGGCGATGATCGCCCAGACCGAGGTGGCGAGCAGCATTGGCAGCTGAATGACCGACCAGAACGCCGCCATGATCAGCAGCAGGGTGCGGGTTGGCTTGTGGTTGGCGAGAAAGCCGCCGGCGACCGCGGCCATGGCAAACAGCCAGTGCAGGCTGCCGCCGATCAGACCGAACTCGGCCGGCGTCAGATCCAGATCACGCATCATCGGCACGGCGACCAGACCGATGACCACCTTGTCGAGGAAGTTGACCAGCATCATGGTCGCCAGCAGACCGGCGATGGTCCAGGCCGTTTTCGGCCGGTAGAGGGTGTCTTGGGCTGTCATGGGGACTCTCGAATTATTGTAATGAAAACGCCCCGGCACAGGCCGGGGCGCGTCAGCGTGGGCCCTCTTAGCCCGGCATGAGCAATCCCTTGGCGATGGCGTTGCGTTGAATTTCACTGGTGCCGGTGAGGATGCGCATCATCCGGCTGGCGCGGAACAGAAACTCCACCGCGTTGCCCTGAATCAGGCCGGCGCCGCCGTGCACCTGTACCGCGCGGTCGATGATGCGGAAGGCGGTTTCCGAGCAGAACAGCTTGCTCATGGGCGACTGGACGGCGATGTTATCACCGGCGTCATATTGCGCCGCCGTGGCGTACATCAGCGCGCGGGCGGCGGCCAGTTCGGTCGCCATGTCGGCGATCATGTGGTTGACCGCCTGGAACGCGGCAATCGGCTTGCCGAACTGGCTGCGGGTCTGGGCGTGTCGGATCGACAGCTGCAGCGCCAGACCGGCCATGCCGAGCATGGTCGGGCAGTGCAGCAGGCGGTTGACGGTGATGCGGCCCATCGCCAGCTTGAAGCCTTTGCCTTCCTCGCCAATCAGGTTTTCCACCGGTACGCGGACGTTTTCCAGGGTGATGTCGCCGTGGGCGCCCTTGCCGGACATCACGCCGTAGTCATCACGCACACTGGCGCCGTCGGCCTTCAGGTCGACGAAGAAGGCGGAGATCCCGGCCGGGCCGGCGGCCGGATCGGTCACGGCCATCAGCACGGCGTAATCGGCGTAGGATGCGCCGGAGATATAGCGTTTGCTGCCGTTGAGCACATAGTGGTCGCCGTCGCGTACCGCGCTGGTGCTGATGGCGGTGGCGTCGGAGCCGGCTTCGGCCTCGGTCAGGGCGAAGCAGATGGTTTTTTCGGCGCGGCAGATCGGCTGCAGGATGGTCTGGATCTGGTGGTCGGTCGCCACCTTGAACAGGTGGCCGATACGCGGCGGGCCGCTCAGCTCGCCGAGGATGTGCGGCGCGAGCATGGCGCCGCTGAGCACGGTGGCTTCCTTGACCGCGCAGACGTCGGCCACGCTGAGGCCGGCGCCACCCAGGGCCTCCGGCAGCATGATGTTGTAGAAGCCCTTCTCGCAGGACATGCGCCAGACCCGCTGCAAAAGTTCACGCGGGTAGCTGCCGCCCCACTGCAGGTTTTCACTTTTCTCCAGTGGCTTGATCTCGTCACGGACAAAGGCGTTGATGTCGGCAATGATGGCCTGGGCCTTTTCACTTGGTTGGAACATGGTGGGATCTCCGTGGGCTCAGATCTTGCGATCGGCGTTTTTCCAGTAGGCGTCACGCACCAGTCGGCGCACGACCTTGCCATTGGGGTTCTTTGGCAACTCATCGACAAAGTCGACGCTGCGCGGCTTCTTGAAGCCCGCCAGATGCTCGCCGCAGTAGGCGATGATGGCCTCGGCGTCGAGCTGCTTGCCGGGCTTGAGCACGACCACGGCCTTGACCGCTTCACCCCACTGGTCGTCCGGCACACCGACAACCGCCGCTTCGAAGATGTCCGGCATGGCGTAGAGCACCTGCTCGACTTCGGTCGGGTAGACGTTGAAGCCGCCGGAGATGATCATTTCCTTCTTGCGGTCGACGATGAAGATGTACCCAAGCTCATCGACGGTCGCCAAGTCGCCGGTCAGGTAGTAGCCGTCGCGCATGACTTCGGCGGTTAGCTCTGGGGCGTTCCAGTAGCCCTGCATGATGTCTTCGCCCTTGGTGACGATCTCGCCGATTTCACCGGGCTTGATGTCTTCGAACTGCTCGTTCACGACGCGCAGATCGGTCTCGAAGTAGCAGCGCCCGCAGGAGGCCAGACGACGATAGTTGTCGGTGCTGTCGAGGTGATCGGCTTCGGTCAGAATGGTCACCAGCGAGCAGGTTTCACCGGCACCGTAGCCCTGAGCAAGGATCGGACCGAACACCTCCATCGCGCGTTTGACCAGCGCCGGCGCCATGGGCGCTGCGCCGTAGATGATCAGGTTCAGGCTGCTGAGGTCGTAGTCTTCCACGCCCGGCAGGTTGACCAGGCGGTTGATCATCGCCGGCACCATGAACAGGCGGGTGATGCGCTCGCTTTGGATGGTTTCCAGCAGGCCACGGTCGTCATATTGTTCGACCAGGTAGTTGCATACGCCGGCCTTGAGCAGCGGCATGATCTGCATGCCACTGGCGTGGGTAATCGGGCCGACGTGGGCCATGCGGTCACCCGGTTCAGCGCGGCGGGTGGGGCTGGCGAGGCTCTTGCGGATCAGCGCCTTGCGGTTGCCATAACTGAGCATGGCGGCCTTGAGCACGCCGGAGCTGCCGGAGGTGTAGTGCAGCACGGCGAGTTTGTCGTCGGCTGGATCGCGCGCCTCGAAGGTCTCGCTGCCCTTGGCCAGTACTTCGCTGTAGTTGATGTCGCCGGCGTCCTCGCCGAGGCTGATGATCCACTGCAGGCGCGGTACCTCGCTGCGGCGCTGCTGGATGGCGCGGGCAAAGGCGGGAATGGTAATCACACCGACGCTTTGGGAGTCTTCCAGCACGCGGATGATTTCATCGATCGACAGGCGGGCGTTGATCGGTACCTTGACCATGGCCGCCTTGTACAGCGCGACTTCAGCTTCGATCAGTTCGACCCGGTTGGGCGCCAGGATAGCGATATGGGCGCCTTCGGGCAGGTCCAGATTGACCAGGCCTGAGGCCAGGCGGTTGGTTCGACGCTCCAGTTCGGCAAACGTCAGACGCAGGCGCGAGTCGACAGCGGCCTCAAGGTTTGGCCAGTAACGGGCGCTGCGGGTCAGTATCTTTCCAAGATTCACGTGGGGTCACCTGAGCTGGTTTTATTGTCGGGCTATGCTAATCGCGGCCCGGAAACCCCCGCCAATACAACAAGTTGATGCTGCCCATGCCGAGTTGATATAGCTCTGTCGCCGTTCTGCTGAAGAGGCCTTTCCGGGTTATACCCGTGCGCTAAAACAGCGCTTTATCCGAGCTGAAGACCGGGTTTGGCCCGTTTCTGTCGGTCATAGGTAAGGAAGTAGGGCCTGCATGAGCGCAGCGCAGGCGTGGCCATAACAGAGCAGTATGCTTTGCTCTGGATGATTATCTGAGTGCGGCAGACAGCCGTGGATGGCCGTGGCAGCCCAGTTACGCGTCGGCGCGGTCGATGCGGCCGCGTGTTAGTCTCGTTGGGGTGCCAATACAGCGAACAAGAGGAGAGGTCTGTGAGCACGTTTTCCCCTGTGCAGTGGTGTTTGAAGGCGTCGGTGGAGGTACCTGCGATGGCAACAGCCGATGACTGGCTGGCCAGCTGGCGGCAGCTGCCGCTGGATGAGCTGTCGCCGTTTGCACTGGCGGTCTTGGGCGGCTTTCAGGCTGATCGCGCCGCTTGGGCGTTCAGCAGCGGTTACGAGGCGGCGCTGCGGGCGATGTTTCCGCAGATCAGCGGCGGCGGACTGCATGGTTTCAGTCTGAGCGAGGAGGGCATTCGCAGCCCGCGTGACCTGCAGACGCTCTGGCAGGCCGACAGCAAGGGCGGCGTGGTGCTTAACGGCAACAAGGGCTGGGTGCCTTTGCCTGATCATTGTGAGGCCTATTTTGTGGTCTGCCGAGCAGGCGGCTCGCAAGGCGCATTGAGCGTGGTGCGCATGCCTGCCACGGCGGACGGCGTGTCGATGAGCCCGCGCAACCCGGCAGCCTTTATGCCCGAGCTGCCGGCGGCGCGCATGCAGCTGCAGGAGGTAGCGCTGGATGCCTCGGTCATGCTGCCCGGCGATGGCTGGACCGACTACGCCCGGCCCTTTGGCGCACTGGAGGAGCTGTACGTCAGCGCGGCGCTGATGGGCTATCTGCTGCGCGAAGGGCGTGCCCGTGATTGGCCGCAGGCAATGCTGCGGCAGATGCTGGCGGCCATCACCTTGCTGGAGCGGATTGCCGCCGAAGCGGGTACCAATCAGAGCATGGTGTTGCTGGCTGGTGCGACCGAGTGGGTGCGCACCTTGCTGACGCGGGCGACCGCGCAGTGGGCTGAGCAGCCGGATGATGTCGCCGGGCAGCGCTGGGCCCGAGATCAGACGGTGCAGCGCATGTGGGCTGCGTCCGGGGCCAAGCGAGGCGAACGTGCCTGGCAGGCACTGGTGGACGCATGAGTGGGGTGTCTGCCCGCGACGTCTATCAGCTGTTTCGTGATGTGGCGCTGGAGCAAAAGGCGCTCCGCCCCGGCGCTGGGGCGAGCTGGAGCGAGACCGACACTGGTGCTGTGCATGTCTGCATCGACGCGCACCGCATCGCGCTGTTCAAGGACGCGGGTGAGCTGCATCACTGCCTTGGCTGCGTGCTGGAGGATGGCCGCCGTGCTGGCCAGGAAGCCTGGAACAGCCCCGGCACCGACCCGCTGGAGCTGCTCAGCGTCTGGGAGCGTAGCCAATTGCTGAAACGTTTGCAGCAGCTCTAGCCCGGGGCGGGATGACAGCGGACAGGGGGCGTGAAACAATCTGCGGTCCGTTGTCAGGAGTATCCAGCCGTGCCACGCCTTTCTGTCGAGCAGTTGTCGCAAGAGTGGGGTCTGTTGAACCAGCGATTCAGTGGACACACCCGTCAATTTGTCCTCAACTTCTGCACTCGCCATGCGCTAGATCTGACCGAGACGTTTTATTCCGAGATGCTGGTGGACCCGGCCGCCGCGCTGTTTTTGTCCCACGAGCAGGTGCAGGGACGCCTGAGTCAGTCGATGCGTCGCTGGCTGGAAGGTCTGTTTGACGCCGAGGCCGAGGGTGGCCTGGCGCGGATCATCGCCGAGCAGAAGAAGGTGGGTGAGGTGCACGCGCGCATCGACATTCCCGTGCATCTGGTGCTGCGCGGCGCGCGCTGCCTGAAGGACCGCTTTATCGAGCTGCTGCATGAGGACCGTGAGCTGTCAGATCGCGAACACCTTGATGCTGCACGCTTGATGTCGGACACGGTCGATCTGGCGATGGAGATCATGAGCCACGCTTACTCGGCCTCCCACGATCGCAACTCGCGCAACGAGGAGGCCTACCGGCTGTTTTCGGTTACCCAGAACATCGCCACCGAAAAGGAAAGCCAGCGGGCGGCCCTGTTCGACTGGGAGAACCAGGTGATGTTTGACCAGGCAGTGGGGCAGCCCGGAGCACACCTGCCGCGTATCCTGGCCTCCGAATTTGGCTTGTGGTTTCGCCACAAGGGCGCGCATGCCTTTGAGGGGGCGCGTGAGGCGGGCTTGATTATCGAGCTGATGGAGCACATCGACGATGTGATCCTGCCGCTGTTTGATGGCACCACGGACGAACGCATCGCGCGTTTGCGCGAGCTGCGTGAAACGGTCAAATCGATCCGCTTCAATCTGGACAACCTGTTCGAGCAGAACAATGCGCTGGAAGCCGGACGCGACGTGCTGACCCGCCTGCTCAATCGAAAATTCCTGCCAGTGGTGCTGAACCGACAGGTCGGCCATGCGCGCAGCCATGCCAGCGTTTTCTCGGTGCTGGCGCTGGATATCGATCACTTCAAGCGTATCAACGATGGCTTTGGTCACGAGGCGGGCGATCGCGTGCTGCAGCAATTGGCGACGGTACTGGTCAACAGTAGCCGAGCCGGCGATTACCTGTTCCGTCTGGGTGGCGAAGAGTTTCTTATGTTGCTGGTGGATACCGATCTCAGTGGTGCCCGGCGTGCGGCTGAAAAGCTGCGTCGCAGCGTTGAGCGGGAGGTCTTCCGCCTGCCACAGGAGCGCACACTGAATGTCACGCTGAGTGTGGGTGTCGCCTGCTTTAACGGCCACCCCGACTACCAGCAGTTGATGCGCCGCGCCGATGAAGCCCTCTACGAGGCCAAGCACAGCGGTCGTAATCGGGTGGTGGTGGTCGAATAAGACTGGCCTGCAGTTTTCCGGTCAGAACAACGCCTGCTTGGGGGCCGTGAGCGTGGTGTAGAGGTCATCCCATGCGGGGTTGTTCTGCTCGATCAGGTTGATTTTCCATTGTCGTTTCCAGCGCTTGAGCTGCTTTTCGCGGCTGATGGCGCTGAGCATGTCGGCGGCTTGTTCGAAGTACACCAGGTGATGGATTTGGTAACGCTGAGTGAAGCCGCTGACCACGCCGTTTCTGTGTTCCCAGACACGCTTGAGCAGGTTGCTGGTGACGCCGACGTACAGGGTGCCATTGCGTTGGCTGGCAAGGATGTAGACGCAGGGGGGGGGTTGGTCATTTGGGTGCGCCTCTTGGTATGGCAGCGGGTCTATGTTGGCTGATGCCTTTGCGTGACTGGATCCCTGCCTGCGCAGGGATGACGGGGTTCTTATAGCGGCGTATCCAAAGCGATCTCCGGAGTTGTTGAGAAGCAAGCAGGATTCAGAGCAGAGCCCCGAGGGTTAACCAAAACGCCACGTCATCCCTGCGCAGGCAGGGATCCAGTTGCGGGTTCGCGTTAGCGCAGTATCCATTGCCCAATCACCAATGGCTCTGGCACTTTTCCGTCAATGCGATAGGGTTGGCATGCAGCATCTGCTTTACTGAACGCAGCTCGTCGAGCTCGGTTCTGCCAATAACAAGAGAGCACGCTAATGCCCGCGTTACCCCGCCTGATCGATGCATCCGGCCAGCCCCGTTATGGCCTCTTCCCCGACGGGGTGGAGGAGATCAACTACCTCGATTTTGACCTGCGCACGGTGATGGACAAGCCGCGCTCGCAGCTGGCGCGGCGGTTTGGCGCGAACCAGTTTCAGTTCATCAGCCTGCTTAGCTCGGAACTGATCGTTGGTGTGGCGATTGTTGATCTGAAGCTGGTCAGCAGTGCCTTCGTCTACCTGTTTGATCCACATACCCGGCGTTTCGACGAGTTCAGCTTTCTGCAGCCGCTGGCCCGTGGCACGACGTTCGAATCGCGGCCTGGCAGTGGTCGGGCGGTATTCGAGAAAGGGCGCAGCCGAATCACTGTGGATGCTGCTGGCGAAGCCGGCGTGCGTCAGTTGCTGGTCGAGCTGGCCGACGGTACCCGCGTCGAAGCGCGGATTGACGAGGGGGCGAGTCAGCAGCCTTTGTCGATTTGCACCCGGGCCGGATATACGGGCTGGGTGTTTACCCGCAAGACCGCCGCGCGGGTCTGCACCGGCAGCGTCAGCTGGCGCGGGCAGCAGTTTGATCTGCGCCAGCTCGGCGCGCTGGCGGCAGTCGACTGGACCACGGGCTTTATGCGCCGGGAAACATTCTGGAACTGGGGCAGTTTGTCCTGCCGCTTGCCAGATGGCCGGCGACTGGGCTTTAACCTGGCGGCCGGGGTCAACGAAACCGGGTTTACCGAGAACGGCATCTGGCTGGACGATCAACTGATCAAGGTCGATATGGTCGACTTTCAATTTGACCGCGCCAAGCCGCTTGCGCCCTGGCGACTGCACTCGGCGGACGGGCAGGTCGATCTGCAGTTTCAGCCGTTCGGCACCCGCAAGGAAAAGCTCAACGCGCTGTTGCTGGCGTCCAACTTCAAGCAGCACTTCGGGCAGTACAGCGGCGAGCTGCGGATTGCCGGGGAGACGCTGAGGCTGGAAGGCGCCTGGGGGCTGGTGGAGGACCATTACGCGCGCTGGTGACCGGCTTCGCCTGCGCTGATAGCGCCCCAATCAGCAGATCCATGACGCCGGGAAGCGATTGGAATTGGGCAACGAGCTGCCTATTCTGTCTGCTAAACGAGACACAAGACCCTCAAAGGGCTGCCCATGAAACCTGCACTTCCCGACGGCCTGATCGTCGTCGCCAAGGCCGATTGTCCGACCTGTCGACTGGTCGAGCCGCTGCTGGCCGAGATTGCCCAGGCCGGGCCGCTGACAGTCTATGCGCAGGATTCGGCCGATTACGCCGCCGACCTGCCGTCCTCCCTGTACGACAAAACGCTCGAACACTCCTTCCACCTTGGCATCGAGTTTGTGCCGACGCTGATTCGGGTCGAGAACGGCGCAGAGGTCGAGCGTACCTACGGCTGGCACAAGGAAGACTGGCGACAGCTGACCGGCCTGGCTGAGCTGGGCGAGGCATTGCCGGTGATGCGTCCGGGTTGCGGCTCGAAGACGCTGGAGCCGGGGATTGCCGAGGAACTGGAACTGGCCTTCGGTGATATTCGCCTGCAGTCGCGCGAAATCGACATGGGCAGCGCCGAAGACCCGATGGAAGCCTGCTTCGAGCGCGGCTGGAGCGATGGCTTGCCGGTGGTGCCGCCGACCCCGGTGCGGGTGCTGCGGATGCTCAAGGGCACCAGCCGCAAGCCCGACGAGGTGGTGGGGCTGATGCCGCCGGATCTGGTGCCGGTGACGGTCGAGAAAGTCGCCATCAACGCGGTGCTGGCCGGTTGCAAGCCGGAATACATGCCGGTGCTGCTGGCCGCGCTGGAAGCGGCACTGACCGATGAATTCGGCCTGCACGGGCTGATCTGCACCACCATGTTCGGCAGCCCGATGCTCGTGGTCAACGGCCCGGCCGCCCGCGCCATCGGCATGAATTCCGGCGTCAATGCGCTGGGGCAGGGCAACCGCGCCAACGCCACCATCGGCCGCGCGCTGCAGTTGCTTATCCGCAACGTCGGCGGTGGTCGCCCCGGTGAAATTGACCGCTCAACCCTTGGCAACCCCGGCAAGTACAGTTTCTGCTTCGCCGAAGCCGAAGACGCCGACTGGCTGCCGCTGGCGCAGGAGCGTGGCATCGAAGCCGGGCGCTCGGCGGTGACGCTGTTTCCCGGTGAGGGTGTGCAGGGGATTGTCGATCAGAAGTCGCGTGACCCGGAATCGCTGGCCCGCTCCTTTGCGCTGTCGCTGCGCACCGTGGACCACGCCAAGCTGGCGATGGCCGGTGACGCGGTGCTGGTGGTGTCGCCCGAACATGCAAGGGTATTTATCGAGGCCGGCTGGTCGAAGCAGCGGCTGCGCGAAGAGCTCGAAAAGCTGTTGCTGGCGCCGGGTGCCGAGCTGGTTGCCGGTGCCGGCGGCATTGCCGAAGGTATCCCCGAACGTTTCAAGGATCAGCAGGTGCCCAAGTTCCGTCCGGGCGGGCTGCTGATCGTCCGTGCTGGCGGCACCGCCGGCCTGTTCTCCGCCATTATTGCCGGTTGGGCCGCTTCAGGCCCGGTCGGTTCGTCTCCGGTAACACGTGAGGTAACGTCATGAACCACAGCATTGTGCTCGATCCGACCGCGGAACGGGCGCCGGCGCAGCGTGCGCGTCTGGCCCGTCCCGCCAGCCTTGAAGGCAAGGTGGTCGGTCTGCTCGACATTTCCAAGCCACGCGGCAATGTCTTTCTCGATCGTATCGAGGAGCAGCTGGCAGCCATGGGTATTGCGGTGAAGCGCTATAACAAGCCGACCTTCACCCGCATTGCTCCGACCGAACTCAAGCAGCAGATGGCCGCCGAGGTGGATCTGCTGGTGGAAGGTCTGGCCGACTGAGGGTCTTGCACGTCGTGCTGTATGCATGACATCGCAGACCTGGAGTCACGTCAGATCCCGGGAGTAGGGGTTGCCTCCAGTGAATTTGTTCAGGCCGCGGCGTTGCAGTCGAAGGCCCTTGGCTTTGATCCGGCCATGGTCTTTGTTCCGCATCCGATCCAGGACCGCACCGACGATGAAATGCGCGCGCTTGCCGATGGCGCGCTGGCAGAGATTCTGCGCCTGCTGCAAAGCGGCGACGCAGACTGAGCCAAGGGTGGTCGCATGACGGCCACCTTTAACCGACCACCGGCGGTCGACCGGGTACTGACCTGGCCGCTGGTGCAGCAACTGATTGCCGATCACGGCCGTGCGCTGGTGCTCGATGGCGTGCGTGCCGCGCTGCAGCTTTGGCGCGACGGCGAGATCAGCGACGACGAGGCGCTGGTGCACTGGCTGCGTCAGCATCTGCTGGCGACGCTGGCGCCGTCCATGCGGCCGGTGCTGAACCTGACCGGCACGGTGCTGCATACCAATCTGGGCCGCGCGCCCTTGCCGCCGGAAGCGGTGGCGGCGATGAATGCGGTTGCCCTCGGGGCGAGCAATCTGGAGTTCGATCTTGCCAGCGGGCAACGTGGCGACCGTGACGATCACGTCGAGCAATGGATCTGCCGCCTGACCGGCGCCGAGGCCGCGACCGTGGTCAACAACAACGCCGCTGCCGTGCTGCTGGTGCTCAATGCACTGGCGAATCGCCGCGAGGTGGTGGTGTCGCGCGGTGAATTGATCGAAATCGGCGGCTCCTTCCGCCTGCCGGACATCATGGCCCGCGCCGGCTGCAAGCTGCGCGAGGTCGGCGCCACCAACCGCACCCACCCGCGCGACTACAGCGAAGCAGTTGGCCCGCGCACCGCGCTGCTGCTCAAGGCGCACACCAGCAACTACCGCATCGAAGGCTTCAGCACCGCGCTCAACGAGGCGCAGCTGGCAGCGATTGCCCGTGAGCATCAGGTGCCGCTGGCGGTTGATCTGGGCAGCGGCTCGCTGATCGACCTGCAGGCGCTGGGGCTGCCGGCCGAGCCGGTGGTCGCGCAGGTGCTGGCCGAAGGCGTCGACGTGGTCACCTTCAGTGGCGACAAACTGCTCGGCGGGCCGCAGGCCGGCATCATCGCTGGCCGCGCGGACCTGATCGCGCGCATCCGCAAGAGCCCGCTCAAGCGCGCACTGCGTTGCGACAAGCTGACCCTCGCAGCACTGGAAGCGGTGCTGCGCTTGTATGCCGACCCGGACACCCTGGTGCAGCGGGTGCCGACTCTGCGCCTGCTGACCCGCAGCGCCGAGTCGATACGCCAGACCTGCGACGCTCTGTTGCCTGACTTGCAGCGCTGGGCGGGGGAGGCCTTTGCGGTGGATGTGTGTGCGGTCAGCAGTCAGATCGGCTCCGGCTCGCTGCCACTCGACGTATTGCCCAGCTCGGCGCTGCGGTTGCGCAGTACCAGCGCCAACCGCCGTGAGCGCAGCCGCGCGCTGCGCCAATTGGCCGAGCGCCTGCGTCAGCTGCCGCAGCCGGTGATCGGCCGTATCGCTGAAGACAGCCTGCTGCTCGACTGCCGCTGCCTGGAACACCCGGCAGCGCTGCGCACCGCCCTGGAAGCGGCCGGGTGATCATCGCCACTGCCGGGCACGTCGACCACGGCAAGACCTCGCTGATTCGCGCTCTGACTGGCGTGGACACCGACCGGCTGGCCGAAGAAAAGCGTCGTGGGCTGACCATCGAGCTGGGGTTCGCCTGGCTACCGAGCGAGACCGGCGAGCCGCTGGGATTTATCGATGTGCCCGGCCACGAGCGCTTTATCGGCACCATGCTGGCGGGGGTGGCCGGGGTGGATATGGCGTTGCTGGTGGTCGCCGCTGATGACGGGGTGATGCCGCAGACCCGCGAGCATCTGGCGATTTTGCAGCTGCTGGGTGTACGCGAGCTGGCGCTGGTGATCAGCCGCTGTGATCTGGTCGATGATGCTCAGTGCGAGCGTGTTGTCGAGCAAGTGCAGGCGCTGGCCGCCGAGGCGGGCTGGCCCAATGCAGAGGTATGGCGGGTATCCAGCACCAGCGGGCAGGGTATCGACGCCTTGCGTCAGGCCTTGCTGGCACGGGCCGAACGGCGGCAGGCGCGGCCCAGCGACAGCCCGGCGCGCTTTATGATCGACCGGCGCTTCAGTATTGCCGGGGCGGGTTGTGTGGTGACCGGCACGCTGGTCAGTGGTCGCCTGCAGGTGGGCCAGACACTCTGGCTGCATGGGCAGGAGGTGCGGGTGCGCAGCCTGCAATTGGCGTCCCGAGAGGTCACTGAGGTGCGCGCCGGGCAGCGCTGCGCGCTGAACCTGAGCGGTACGGTTTCAGCCGAGCAGCCCCAGCGTGGCGATTGGCTGAGCGAGCAGGTCCTGCCGCTGAGTGATCGGCTGGACGTTTCTCTCACGCAATTGCCGGACAGCCATTGGCACCGGGGCGTGCTGCAGCTGCATCTGGGTACGGCGATCCATTCGGTGCGGGTGGTGCTGCTGGATGAGACGGCGGGTCTGGCGCAGTTGATGCTGGAGCAGCCGGTGGCGGCAGTCTGGGGAGATCGTTTTATCATCCGCGATCCGGCTGCCAACACCACGCTGGGTGGCGGCCGGGTGCTGGATCCGCAGGGTATGCGCCGTGGCCGCAGTCATCCGCAGCGGCTGACATGGCTGTCAGCCTGGGCGGCCGCCAGCACGCCAGGTGAGGTCATGGCCGCAGCGCTGCTGCAGGGTGCGGTAGCATTGCCGGAACTGGCGCTGAAACTGAATCTGTCCGCTGACCAGCTCGAGCAGTTGCTGCCGGCTGAGGGCCTGATTGTGCTGGCGGCGGCCGGTCAGCGGGTCGCGCTGACCGTCGAGGCCGGCGAAGCACGCTGGCAGCGGCTGGCCGAGCGCATGGCCGACTGGCACCAGCAGCATCCCGAATTGCTCGGGCCGGGGGAGGGGCAGCTTGGGCTGGTCGGCTGCCTGCAACTGCCGTTGCCAGTGGCGCGCCAGTTGCTGCAGCGCTGGCAGGCCGAGGGGCGGCTGCAACGCACCGCCTGGGCGCTGCATTTGCCAGATCACCGGCCGCAGTTGCAGGCGGGGGATGCCGAGCTGCTGGCGCGGGTAGCTGCCGAGCTGGCACCGGGCGGGCTGCGACCGCCGATTGTCGGCGAGCTGGCCACCGCGCTGGGTCTCGAGCTTGATGTGCTTAAAGCGTTCTTGCAGCGCATGCAGCGAGCGGGTGAACTGGTGGCCGTAGCCCCCAACCGTTATTACCTGCCATCACAGGTGGAAGGCTTGGTAGCGGTCGCGCGGCAGTTGGTGGCAGACTCGCCGTCCGGCAGCTTTAATGCCGCCGAGTACCGTGATGCCTCGGGCATCGGCCGCAACCTGACCATTCAGGTGCTGGAGTATCTGGATCGCGCTGGCGTGACCCGCTTCGTGCGTGAGCAACGTTTTCTGGTGGCAGGCTGAGCCTGCGCCGCAATGGATGGACATCGTCCCCGGTGGGGCGCCCGGACTTCAACTCCGGTGAGATGCGCAACGCGTGTCTGGTGGGTTCGACTCCCATGTCCTTCCGCCAACTTTCCGCTCTGAACTATTCGCCTTGGGTGTCGTAGCGCATGCACAGCTCGGCATGGCCGGTGTGCTCGTCCACTTGCTCGGCGGTGATCCTGAAACCCTGTTTTTGGTAGAAGCCGACGCTGGCGTGATTGGCCTTGTAGACGGTCAACTGCAGTGACTTGCGCCGCCGCTTGGCTTCATCGAGCAGTCGAGAACCGATGCCCTGGCCCTGACGGTCAGGTGCGACAAACAGCGCTGCCAGACAGTCGTCCACCAGACAGCAGAAACCGCTAACCCGGCCTTGATGCTCCTCCAGAAAACACTCCGAGGCAGGAATGTAGAGCGTGCGCATGTCCTCCAGCCGTGCCTGCCAGAAGGCCGGTTCGACAAAGTCATGCGCCTTGATTGAGGCGGCCAGCCAGATGTCGGCAAGCTGTTTCGTATCGTCCTGACTAGCGGCTCTGATCACCTTCCGTGCTCCCTGCAAAATGTTGAGGCGGCGATGCTACCTGATCAGCGCCAGGGCGCAAGGCGTAGCAGGCGCCGGCTGCTGCTACGCCTGCCTCCTTGTTATAGGGATGCTCTATAAGGGTCTTTGTTTTAAGTTAATTGTGCTAATCGAATCCCGTGCTTAACTTAACGGCAGGTCACAGACAGTACGAGCGGAAAGCTCGGCTGGTCTGCGTAGTCCCGTAACACCCTACCTGACGCGGAGATAGACACATGAGCGATAAGAAAACAGGCGGCTGCCCGGTGATGCATGGTTCCGTCACCAAGCTGCACGGCCGTGGTCAAACCAACAAGGATTGGTGGCCGAACCAACTGAACCTCAGCATCCTGCATCAGCACAATCCGTCCTCTGACCCGATGGCCGGCGAGCTTGATTATGCTGCCGAATTCAAGAAGCTGGACCTGGCTGCCGTCAAGCAGGACCTGACTGCCCTGATGACTGATTCCAAGGACTGGTGGCCGGCTGACTACGGCCACTATGGTCCGCTGATGATCCGCATGGCGTGGCACTCCGCCGGCACTTATCGCACTGCGGACGGCCGTGGTGGCGCCTCCACCGGCAACCAGCGTTTTGCTCCGCTCAACAGCTGGCCCGACAACGGCAACTTGGACAAGGCCCGTCGCCTGCTCTGGCCGATCAAGAAAAAGTACGGCAACAAGCTGTCCTGGGCCGACCTCTATATTCTGGCCGGTAACGTGGCGCTGGAGTCCATGGGTTTCAAGACCTTTGGCTACGGTGGAGGCCGCGCCGACATCTGGGCGCCGGAAGAAGACATCTACTGGGGGGCCGAAGACGAGTGGCTGGCTACCAGCGACAAGCCGCATAGCCGGTATTCGGGTGACCGCGAGATGGAGCACCCGCTGGCCGCCGTGCAAATGGGCCTGATCTACGTCAATCCGGAAGGGCCGGATGGCAAGCCTGACCCCTTGGCATCGGCGCGCGACATCCGCGACACCTTTGAGCGCATGGCGATGAATGACTACGAGACCGTGGCGCTGACCGCCGGCGGTCACACCTTTGGTAAAACCCACGGCGCCGGCGATGCGGCACTGGTCGGGGTTGAACCGGAAGGCGGTGAGCTGGAAGCCATGGGCTTTGGCTGGCTCAGCACCCACGGTAGCGGCAAGGGCCGTGACACCATCACCAGCGGCCTTGAGGGTGCCTGGACGCCCACACCGACCCAGTGGGACATGAGCTACTTTGACGTGCTGTTCGGCTACGAGTGGGAACTGACCAAGAGCCCGGCCGGCGCTCACCAGTGGGCGCCGAAGAATCTGGCCGAGAAGGACCATGCGCCGGATGCCGAGGATGCCAGCAGGCGTGTGCCGATCATGATGTCGACCGCCGACATGGCCATGCGCGAAGATCCGGCCTACCGCAAGATTGCCGAGCACTTTCGCAAGAACCCGCAAGAGTTTGCCGAGGCCTTTGCGCGCGCCTGGTTCAAGCTAACCCACCGTGACATGGGGCCCAAGGTCCGTTACCTCGGCCCGGAAGTGCCGGCTGAAGATCTGATCTGGCAAGACCCGGTGCCGGCGGTGGACCATGAGCTGATCAACGCGCAGGACATCACCACGCTCAAGGCCAAGCTGTTGGCTTCCGGGCTGAGTGTGGCCGAGCTGGTGTCCACTGCCTGGGCCTCTGCCTCGACCTACCGCGACTCCGACAAGCGCGGCGGCGCCAACGGTGCGCGTATTCGCCTGGCGCCACAGAAGAACTGGGAGGCCAACGATCCGCAACAGCTGGCCAAGGTGCTCAAGGTGCTGGAAGGCATCCAGAGCGACTTTAACGCGGCGCAGGCCGGCAACAAGAAGGTCTCGCTGGCTGATTTGATCGTGCTGGGTGGTGCTGCGGCCATCGAGAAGGCGGCGCAGGATGCGGGGCACAGTGTCAGTGTGCCATTTGCGCCGGGCCGTACCGATGCGACGGACGAACAGACCGATGCGGACTCCTTCGAGCCGCTGAAGCCTGAAGCCGATGGCTTCCGTAACTATCGCCGTACTCGCTTTAGCGTGGCCGACGAGGAAATGCTGATCGACAAGGCGCAGTTGCTGGGTCTGAGCGCGCCGCAGATGACTGTATTGGTGGGTGGCCTGCGAGTTCTGGGGGCCAACCACGGCGGCAGCAAGCACGGTGTGTTTACCAAGCGGCCGGGCACCTTGAGCAACGACTTCTTCGTCAACCTGGTGGATATGGACACAGTCTGGAAACCCACCGCGGACGACGCGGACGTGTACGAGGGCCGTGACAGCCACAGCGGCGAGCTGAAGTGGACCGGAACCCGCGTGGACTTGGTGTTCGGTGCCAACTCACAGCTGCGTGCGCTGACAGAAGCCTACGCCCAGGACGACGCCGGCGAGAAGTTCGTCAAGGACTTCATCGGTGCCTGGAACAAGGTGATGAACGCCGACCGCTTCGACCTCGCCTGATTTGTCCCTCACCTCCCTCTGACCCTCGGGCGCCATATGGCGCCCGAGGCGTTTTTGGCCGCTCTGCGGGTGCAATTCGATTTGTGAATGATTGTTCATAATGGCGTTTTTCGGCCTAAGACGCTGTTCTTTTTGTCTCTCGACGACGCGCTGGTCACAGGTCAATGATGGCTCTGTCGCGTGTCTGTTGAGCTGTCGGTAAATCAGGCAAACGGCGGTGCCAGACTAGGCGGAATGAACGTTTATACCGACTTTGAGTTTTTCTTAAGCCCTGTTTTGACTGGTTGGTTCTGCTTTGACCAAAAAGTCAGTTTGTCTTTGTGGCTCATTTCCGAGCTGCTGTCTCAGTCATTTTTCCCGGTTGTTGCCGCCGTTCTCTCTACCTATGCTCAGGCCGAATCAGTCACTGGCCTCGGTCGGCGGCAGGTCTCGAGTACAACAACAACACGCGGAGAGCGGTATGACTTTTACACTCGCAAAGCGAGCCCGGCGTCCTGCCTGGTTAGGTACCTCACTGGCCATGCTGGCCTTGCCCTTGGCAGGCTGTCTGGGCGGTGGCGGTGGTAGTAGCGATGATGTGCTGAGCGGTACCTTTGTCGACAGTCCGGTAGCCGGGCTTGATTACCATGGCAGCCAGACTGCTGCCTCGAAAACCGGCGACAGTGGCGAGTTCAGCTATCGCAGCGGTGAAATCCTGACCTTTGCTATTGGCAATCTGGTGCTCGGCAGTGCACCGGGTGGCCAGCTGTTGACGCCGCTTGATCTGGTAGACGGCGCTGCCGGCGCAGACGATCAGCGGGTGCTTAACCAGTTGATCCTGCTGCAGAGCCTGGACGCCGATGGCAACCTCAACAACGGTATCCAGGTCAGCTCGCAGATTCGTGACGAGGTGTCGTTGGTGGCGGGCACTATCGACTTTGATCAGAGCCCGGCCGACTTCCGTGCGGCGATTGCCGGTCTGATAGCCGATCTTGAAGCCGCCGGTGCCTTCTCCGACACCGATCCGCGCGCCCGCAGCGTGACCGACGCGAGCGATGCGCTGGAGCATTTCCAACGCTCCACTGCCGAACGTCATCTGGTCACCACGAGCGGAGGTGAATTACGTGGCTTTGCCGCGACGGATGACACCTGGCAGTTCCTTGGAATTCCCTACGCCAAGCCGCCATTGGGCGATCTGCGCTGGCGGGCACCGCAGCAGGCCGAGCCCTGGGAGGGCGTGCGTGATGCCGTCGCCTGGAGCGATCAGGCTGCGCAGAATCCGGCGCTGGAGCGGTTTGGCGAAGGCGGCATGAGCGAGGACTCGCTGTACCTCAACGTCACCACGCCCAAGGGCGCTGACAAGCTGCCGGTCATGGTCTGGTTTCACGGTGGCGGTTTTACTGCCCTGACCAGCAATACCAAGCCGTTCAACAACCCTGACGCGGTGGTCAGCAAGGGGGTTGTGCAGGTGTCTGTGAATCATCGGCTGGGTGCCTTTGGTTACCTGGCGCACCCGGAACTGACCGAGGAGAGTGGTTACAACGGCTCCGGCAACTACGGCCAGATGGATCTGATCATGGCGCTGCAGTGGGTGCAGGAGAATATTGCGGCCTTTGGTGGCGACCCGGATAACGTGACCATCTTTGGCGAGTCCGGTGGTGGCCGCAAGGTGCTGTCGTTGATGGCCTCGCCTCAGGCGGCCGGGCTCTTCCACCAGGCGATCAGCCAGAGTGGCACCCTGCGCCCGGATACCCGCAGCCTGGCCGATGGCGAAGCGGTCGGTCTGAGTGTGCAGCAACGCATGGGCGTTGATTCGCTGGCCGAGATGCGTGCCGCACCCTGGAATGAGGTGGCCGCTGCTGCGACCGGGCTGGAGTACACCAACATCGACAACCATTACCTGCCGATCTCTGAGCGCGCGCTGTTCGAGGGCGGTCAGGACAACGATGTGCCCTTCATGTTCAGCATCAACACCTACGACACCGAGGAGCCGACCGCCAGCGCGATCAACGTCTTTCCCTGGATGGCGCCGCTGAAAGACCAGCCGGTGTACGCCACGTTGTTCAGCCATCAGCCCGCGGGCTGGCGCCAACGCGGGGTGCAGGCCTATCACGCGGCTGAGCTGGCGTACCTGTTCAACATGCCCGAGAGCGTCGTAACCCACGTCCTGCTGGGCCTTGTGCTGGATCCGGCAACCGGGCAACCGTTGGTGATTGGCGACCTGAACGGCAACGGCGTATCCGGCTCGCGTGGCGACCCGGCCGACATCCTGGCTTCTGCCGGCTTTGACGCCACTGATGATGAGGTGATCGACCGGATGATGACCATCTGGACCAACTTCGCCAAAACCGGCAACCCGAGCATCGTCGATGAGCTGACGTATCCGGCCTATCAGGCTGATACGCAGCAGTACGTTGAACTCAATACCGGCGCCGAGATCGGCTCGAATCTGGCCGAACGGCTGCAAGACTGACTCAGGGAGTGATGCAATGAACAATGCAATGCGTGTTTTCCATGGGCGGCGCAGCCGTCTGAGCCTGGCTGTTATGGCGGCACTGGCCCTGCCTTTGGCCGGCTGTCTGGGCGGTGGCGGCGGTAGCGATGACGACAGCGCCCGTGGCGTGTTTGTCGACAGCCCGGTGGCCGGACTCAACTACAGCGGTACCCGCACGGCCGCCGCGACCACCAGTGCGACCGGCGAGTTCGTTTATCGCGGCTCCGAGACCCTGACGTTTGCCATTGGCGATCTGGTGCTGGGCAGCGCGCCGGGCGGTGCGACACTGACGCCGCTGGACATTGTCAGTGGCGCGGTGGACGCCAGTGACCAGCGCGTTACCAATGTGCTGGTGCTGTTGCAGACGCTGGACGCCGACGGTGATCTGAATAACGGCATTCAACTGACCGAGCAGATTCGCAGCGCTGTGAGCGCAGTGGCGGGGCAGATCGAGCTTGATCAGAGTGCGACCGAATTTCGCACGGCGATTGCTGATCTGATTGACGATCTGGAAGCGGACGGGGCGTTCTCCGATACCGACCCGCGCCCGCGTGCCATTGTCGAGGCGGCCGATGCCCGGGCGCACTTTGCTCGCTCCAGCGGCCCGCGGGTGGAGGTTGAAACCACCGGCGGTACGCTGCGCGGGTTTGAGGCAAGCGCCGATGCCTGGCAGTTCCTTGGCGTACCTTACGCCAAGCCGCCGCTGGGCGAGCTGCGCTGGCGCCCGCCGCAGGCTGCCGAGCCTTGGGAAGGCGTGCGCGACGCGGTGGATTGGGCTGACCAGTCAGCCCAGGACTACACGCTGGAGCGCGTCAACGAAGGGGGCATGAGTGAGGATTCGCTGTACCTGAATGTCACCACGCCCAAGGATGCGGAGAATCTGCCGGTCATGGTGTGGTTCCACGGTGGTTCCTTTGCCATCCTGTCGGCCAACTCCAGCCAGTACAACAACCCGCAGGGGCTGACCGAGAAAGACGTGGTGCTGGTCACCGTGAACCATCGTCTTGGACCATTCGGCTACATCGCCCACCCGCTGCTGACCGCCGAAAGCGGCTACAACGGGTCGGGCAACTATGGCCAGATGGACCTGGTGATGGCGTTGCAGTGGGTGCAGGACAACATTGCTGCCTTTGGCGGAGACCCGGGCAACGTGACCATCTTCGGGCAGTCCGGCGGTGGCGGTAAGGTCTACTCACTGATGAATTCGCCGCAGGCCAGTGGCCTGTTCCACAAGGCGATCGTGCAGAGCGGGTTTGCGCCGCTGGACACCACCAGCGAGCCGGGCGACTCCCTTGCCGAGTCCGAAGCCATTGGTGAGGCGCTGTTTGAGCGCACCGGGGTGTCTACGCTGGAGGAGGCCAGAGCGTTGCCCTGGACTGCCTTTGCCAAGGCCGATCTGGACAACAGTATCCCGCGCCAGACCTACCGGCCCAACGTGGACTATTACTACCAGCCCAAAACCTACTATCAGAACGTAGTCGACGGCATGCCCAGCGACGTGCCACTGATGGCGGGTGTGACCAACGGCGACTACACCACGCTGCGCGCTGCCCTGCCGATTTGGTTGCAGCAACGTTCGGCGCGCTATGAGTCTGAGCAGTTCATTTACCGTTTCAGCCGGGTGCCGCCGGGTTGGACGGAGTTGGGACTGAGCAGCTGCCATGGCTGTGAGCTGCCGTATCTGTTCAACTACCCGGCAGCCATGGTGCAGAACTATCTGTTGGGTCTGGTCTTGACGCCGCAGGGCCAGCGCCCGTCGATTGGGGACCTGAACGGCAACGGTGTCACCGGCACCCAGGGCGATAGCGCGGATATTTATGCATCAATGCGCTATGGCGCGGTGGATATGGCGGTGGCTGAAGAAACCATGCTGCAGTGGACCAACTTCGCCAAAACCGGCAACCCCAGTACGGACACCATCAGTTGGACGGCTTATACGCTGGATAACGATGCACTGATGGAAATGGGCACGGATGGCACCGCGCGCATGGTGACGGGCACCGCCGAGGCGCCCTAACGCTTCGCCCTGAGAGACCGGCCCCGGTACCGCCGCTGCGGTGGTATCGGGGCCTTTTGCCGTCCAGCCGCGGTTAGCGGGCTTCTTTCAGGCGATGTTCCCACAGGCGCCGGGCCAGTCTGCGCATGTTGGGAATGTCGTCGGTTTCGTCGAGAATCGGTTTGCCGATCAGGGTTTCCAGAATATCTTCCATGGTCACCAGACCACCCCAACTGCCGAACTCGTCGTAGACCAGGCACATGTGCTGCTGCTCGGTCAGCATCTGGCCCATCAGGGTTTCGACGTTGAGTGAATCCTGCGCCACCTTGACCGGCTTCATCACCGAGCTGATGGGCGCGCTTTGGTCCTTGGCGGCCAGAATGTCGACGCGAAATACCACGCCGAGCGGGGCTTCCTCTTCGCTGATCACCGGATAGCGCGAGAACTGGCTGTCCTGCACCCGCAACAGGGTGTCGCTGATGCTCTGCTCGGGCGCCAGGCTTTCGCAGACGGTGCGCGGGGTCATGATGTCGCGCAGGCGCATGTTGTGCAGCTCCAGCACGTTGCTGATCATGCGCTGCTCGTCTTCATCCAGCTTGTCCAGCTCGCGACCAAGCAGGGCCAGGGCCTTGATCTCCTCGCGTACGTCGTGCTCCGGCGCCTTGCCGCCCAGACCTCGGGTGACCAGATCAGACAGCAGGATAAATGGCTTGAGCACGGTGATCATGGTGCCCAGCAGGGCGGGCAGGGCCGGCGCCAGTTTTGGCCAGTACCGCGCACCCAGGGTCTTGGGCAGAATTTCTGACAACACCAGAATCAGCAGGGTCATGATCGCCGAGGCAATGCCCAGGTAGCCGTCGCCAAATACCAGGGTGACCTGCGCACCAACGCCGGTGGCGCCCACGGTATGGGCCACGGTATTGAGCGTCAGAATGGCGGCCAGCGGCTGGTCAACGTTTTCTTTCAGGTGGCGCAGGCGGTCGTAGAGCTTGGGTTTGTCGGCCTTTTGCTGGGCAATGAAACTGGGTGTCATCGACAGCAGGGCAGCTTCCAGAACGGAGCAGAGAAAAGAGACAAAGATGGAAAGGACAGCAAAGGCTATCAGCAGGGTCATCAGGCAACACAGGTAGTCAATCGGACCTCCATTGTACGCCCTGGATCAGCCTGATGTGTGGCAAGGTGCTGCAAAAGGTTTCTGCACTTTTCGGGTGTCTGCATTACAAAGAAAGAGGAGATTACGGAGGCAATATGGAACTGACCGAAACCCTGCGCTTTGATATTGATGCCGTCAGCCAGCGCTTGATGGAAGAACTTTACTCCCTGCTGGCGGCACTGCCCATGCTGCTGTTGGCGCTGCTGGTGATTTGGGTAGGCTGGGCGCTGGGTGGCTGGCTGTCGCGGCGGGCGTTGCTGGAGCGCGTGGCGCAGCGCAACCCCTTTATGCGCGAGCTGACGCGCACCTCGGTGCGCTGGGCCGTATCGCTGGTGGCGGTGCTGGTGGCGCTGGAAATCATGAACGCGACCGCTCTGGTTGGCGCGGTGCTGGGTACCGCTGGGGTACTCGGGGTGGCGCTGGGTTTTGCCTTCAAGGATACGCTGGAGAACTACCTGGCCGGTTTGCTGATGAGCCTGCGCCAGCCCTTCGCGCCGCGCGATCATGTGGTGATTGACGGCAACGAGGGCATCGTGGTGGCGTTGACCTCGCGCGCGACCATTCTGATGACGCTGGACGGCAATCACTTGCGCCTGCCCAATGCGCTGGTGTTTCGCAGTGTGACACTCAATTACACCCGCAACCCGAGCCGCCGCTTTCAGTTTGATGTCGGCATCGGCGTGAGCGAGGATTTGCTTGCGGCCCAGAAACTGGGCGCTGACTGCATCCGGGGCCTGGACGGTGTGCTCAGCGACCCGCCACCGCGGGCTTATATCGTCGGGCTTGGCGACTCCAGTGTGCAGGTGCGCTTCCAGGGTTGGGTGGATCAGCGCAGCCATGACTTTGGTCTGCTGAAAAGTGAGGCGATACGCCAGGTCAAGGGTGTGCTGGAGGCTGCGGGTATGGATTTGCCGGAGCCGATTTACCGGGTGCAGATGATCGAGTCGGGCACGATCGATCCGGCGCCGCAGCAACCGGTGAAGGCGCCGCCGCGCGCCGTGCAAGGAGCGGTGGATACGAGGGCCACAGCTGATCTTGGCGCGCAGATCGAAGCGGATCAGCGCGCCAGAACCGAGCCGGACCTGCTCGATCCAACGGCGCCGCAGGAGTAGCGCTGCACCGGCTGGCTGTGCAGCTGCGAGGTAGGGCGTTGTGCCCTGCTGATCAGGCGGCGACTCAGAGCGGCTAGTCTGCAGCGAGGGGTCAACCTGTCATGACGCGTTTGCCGCGTGCAGGGCTTCAAAGGTATCCATGTCAAATACCGCGATCAGGTTCTCCTGATCATCCAGGATCTCGTACATGACGCCCTCGGTACCGCGAATGCTGAACAGCACCAAGGTGCCGCCTTCGCCACCGCATTCGCCACCGCATTCGCGGTGCGGGGTAGTGTCCGGCTGGCTGATGGTATAGCTGCCGGTCGGGCGAGCTTCCTTGAGGTCACCGTTGGCGTGAAACAGGCGGTGCTCGCCACTGATCACGAAGGTGTGGTTTACCGCGCAATGGCGGTGCAGCACGATCGGGTCGTTCTCATGGAAGTGGAACAGCACATCGACCAGCTTGTTCGGGCGGTCGACACTCAGCACGCAGTAGTCGAAGTTGTCGAAGCCGGGTAGTTGGCTCCAGCGGATGTGGCTTAGGTCCAGAGTTTTCACGGTGACGTCCTTTGTTGTTGTGGTGCTGCTGGTTTAGCGCTGGGGTGCCCAGTCGCTGACGATGACATTGTTGGCGCGTTTCGCTCGCGCGGCCTGCTTGCGTGCGCGGATGGCGTCCACACACTGGTCCTCGTTATTCAGTATCACGATGCACTCCAGACACTGGATGCATTCGTCGTAGTCGATGGCGCCGCTGCGCTTGATCGCACCGATCTCGCATTGGTTGTGGCAGTGTTGGCAGGGCTTGCCGCAGGCCTTGATGCGCGTCAGCCAGGAGAACAGGCGCAGGCGGCCGAGGATGGCCAGGCCGGCACCGAGGGGGCAGACATAGCGGCAATAGAACTTGTGCACAAACAGGCCCACACCCAGCAGCAGCAGGGCGTACAGCACGAACGGCCAGGTCCGGACAAAGCCCAGGGTGATCGAGGTTTTGAACGGTTCCACCTCGGCCAGTCGCTCGGCCAGCGTCAGTGAGTAGAGGGCAGAGCTGACCAGTACCAACACAATCGCGTACTTGAGCCACTGCAGGCGGCGGTGCCAGCGTTCGCTGATCTTCCATTGGCGCAGACGCAGCTTTTTTGCCACCCAGCTGACCATTTCCTGTAGTGCACCGAACGGACAGAGCCAGCCGCAGAATAGGCCACGCCCCCAGAGAAACAGACTGACAAAGGTGAAGGTCCAGAGAATGAAGATCACCGGATCCAGCAAGAAGACGCGAATATCAAAGCCGTCCTTGATGGCCAGCAGCAGGGTAAAGATGTTCACCACCGACAGCTGGCCCTGGGCGTAAAAGCCGATAAACACCAAGGTGAACAGCAGAAAGCCGGCGCGCAGGGCGTGGAAAGCGCGCGCGTGCCGGCTGATCTGATGCTGGCGCACAAATACCAGGCTGACCAGCGCCAGGGCCAGCAGCAGCGTGCCAATCTGCCAGCTGCGCTGCTGCCACATCTGCACCCAGATTGGCGTCGGCGCAGCGCGGGCTGGCGCGGCGCTGAGTTCGAACAGCCCCTGATCCAGATTCAGGGGCTGTTCGAACTGCGCGAACTGTTCGCTAAGCGGGTTGCGGCGCAGGGTGACGTTCAGCTGCAGGGCTGCCGGGTCAACCGGGTTGAAGGCGGCGTGGGCTTTGATGCGAAAGAGATGGGCTTGCCAGTCAGCGCCCGCCACGGGTAGCAGCGGCAGCAGGTTGCCGTTGTTGAAGTTCAGGTCATGCAGCTCAATCGCCAAGCCATGCTGCAGCAGCGTGATGCGACTGGGGGCAGTGGCAGGGATAAAGTCGTCTGGTACATGGCCGTAGCGTCCGCGCGACATCACCAGCAGGGCATGCTCGCCGGGTTGCAGTTCGGCCTGCAGCTGAGCAAAGGCCTGCTCGCCGAGCAGGTTGCGTCCGCTCATGGGGGTGTTCAGGTAGGCGAAGTACAACTCGCTGAACGGCTGATCCGCCGTGCCTGGCAGACTCGGGTAGAAGGCCAGGCTGTTGCCCAGCGCGTTCTCCACGCTGGCCGCATCCAGCTGCCAGCGTTGCACCAGTTGGTGCTCGCGCAGTTGTTGCCAGTCAAGGGGCGTGAACACGTCCTGGCGAGCGATGGCCTGCGGCCCTTGAATAAAGTCGGGGAGCAGGGCGCGTGCTACCGTCATGGCTGACTGCAGCACGGTTTCGTTGAGGATCACGACCGATACGGTGGCCTTGGCCACGCCGTCGATGTAGCTGACGCTGTCACCGTCCGCCGCACCGCCGTGCTGGCTGCCGACAACGATAGGTGTGGCGATGTTGCGCCCGGCGTACTGGGCAGTAAAGTCGAACAGCGGCTGCTCGCCCATGCCGTGCACAAACACCGGTTCATGATGTGACAGCACGGTGACACCGGTCAGTTTACCCTCGGGCGTGAGGCCGATCAGCAGGCGGATGGGTTTGCCGCCAAAACCCTGCAGGGCCGAGTAGTCGGTGGATTCGAAGGCGTAGCCGAGCAATTGGTCGAGCTGAAAGGCTTGATAGACCGGCGGCGTTCCCTGCTTCTCGATCAGGCGGGTGGCGCTGGGGAACAGTTGCTGTACCGCCGGCTGCCAGTCGGTCGTATGCTGGCCCTCGGCACGCAGAGCCGAGCCGAGCAGACAAAGCAGGCAGGCCAGCAGCAGATGCCGGGCCGATTGGCGTCGCACAGACATGGCGAATCATCCTTGTTGTTGTGTCTCCATGCTGGCGAGCAGCGGGTGGGCGAGCCATGCAACTTAGGGGCTGAGCCGCTGCTACTTCAGTCTTAGTTCGCACCCGGGCGGCTTATAAAGCGCCTGACTTTGGGGTAGTCTGCCGGGACCGCCTGTGCGGCTCTGCCACGCCCGGTCGAGCCCTCAGCATTACAACAACAACGCGGATGCCAAAGCATGTCCTACGATGTCAGCCAGTTGCGCAAGTTCGTTACGCCAGAGATCATTTTTGGCGCCGGGTCGCGCAAGACCGTCGCCAATTACGCCTCCACTTTTGGCGCCCGCAAGGTGTTGCTGGTGTCGGACCCGGGCGTGCAGGCCGCCGGCTGGGTGATGGATGTGGAGGAAAGCCTGCAGGAGCAGGGCATCGACTACGTGCTGTTTACCCAGGTATCGGCCAACCCACGCACCGAAGAGGTGATGCACGGCGCCGAGGTGTATCGGGCCGCCGGCTGCAACGTGATTGTGGCGATTGGTGGCGGCAGTCCGATTGACTGCGCCAAGGCCATTGGTATTGCCGTGGCCCATGACCGGCACATCCTGACCTTTGAAGGCGTGGACACCATCCGTGCGCCCATCCCCCCGCTGATCTGTATCCCGACCACCGCCGGCACCTCGGCCGATGTCTCGCAGTTTGTGATCATTTCCGACCAGCAGGAGAAGGTGAAGTTTTCCATCATCAGCAAGGCGGTGGTGCCGGATGTGTCGCTGATCGACCCGGAAACCACCTCCACCATGGATACCTTCCTGTCGGCCTGCACCGGCATCGACGCCATGGTGCATGCCATCGAGGCTTTTGTCTCGACCGGTAGCGGGCCGATGACCGATGCTCATGCGCTGGAAGCCATGCGCTTGCTCAATGCCAACCTGGTCAAGATGATGCGTGACCCGCAGGACCTGGTCGTGCGCGAGCAGGTCATGCTGGGCAGCCTGCAGGCGGGGCTGGCTTTTTCCAACGCCATTCTGGGCGCCGTGCACGCCATGTCGCATAGCCTTGGCGGCTTTCTCGACCTGCCACACGGGCTGTGCAACGCCATCCTGGTCGAACACGTGGTGGCCTTTAACTTTGACGCCGCGCCGGAGCGCTTCAAGGTGATTGCCAATGCGCTGGATATTGATACCCGTGGGCTGACGACGCCGCAGGTGCGCGCGCGCCTGATTCAGCACCTGATCGACCTGAAGGAGGCGATGGGTTTTCATCAGAGTTTGCGCATGCACGGGGTCAGCACCAGTGATCTGCGCACCTTGTCGCTGCACGCCATGGATGACCCCTGCATTCTGACCAACCCGCGCGAGTCCAGTCTGAAGGACGTTGAGGTCGTCTATGCCGAGGCCCTCTGACCCGCGCCGGGATGTGCTCACCGGGCTGCTCGGGTTAGGGTCGCAGTCATCGCGCAAGAGCTACTATCCGGAGCTGCTGGCGCGGCTGGAGGAGCTGGAAGCGGAGCGTAACCGCTACAAGTGGCTGTTCGAGAATGCGGTTCACGGGATTTTTCAGGCCAGTCTGGCCGATGGCCTGCGCATGGCCAACCGCTCGCTGGCGCGGATGCTGGGCTACCAGTCGGCGGCCGAGCTGGTGGCCGCGCGCGGTTCCTTGGGGGCGCAGTTCTTTATTGGTGGCGAGTCTGAGTTTCAGCGTATCCGCCAACAGTTGCTGCGCAAGGGCGAGCTGACCGGCTATGAGACCCGGCTGGCGCGGGCCGACGGCTCTTTGATGGACGTGCGCATGAATATTCTGCTGCGCCCGGACGCCAATGACCATGTTATCGAGGCCTTTGTGGCCGACGTGACCGAGCGCAAGCAGGCGCAGTTGGCCATGCAGCAACTCAACGATGAGCTGGAGCAGCGGGTGCAGCAGCGTACCCATGAGCTGGAGGGGCTGAACGAAAGCCTGCGCTACGAGATCATTGAGCATGAGCGCACCCAGGGTGAGTTGCGCAAGGCCCGTGATGCCGCTGAACAGGCTAACCGCAGTAAGGACCGCTATCTGGCTGCCGCCAGTCACGACCTGCTGCAACCGCTGAATGCGGCTCGTTTGTTAATGGCCACCTTGGGCGACGTAGACCTGCCTGAGAGCGCTCGGCTTTTGGTAGAACGTTCACACACGGCACTGGAAAGCGCGGAGGATATGCTCAGCGACCTGCTGGATATCTCGCGCCTGGATCAGCCCAACCTCAAGCCCGAGTACAGCGATTGCAGCGTGGATGAACTGCTGCAACCGCTGCTCTGCGAGTTTGGCAGTGTGGCCGAGGCCGCCGGCGTGAGTTTGCGTGGCCGCGCCTGCGCGCATGCTGTGCACACGGACTTTCGTCTTTTGAGCCGCATTTTGCGCAACTTTATCAGCAACGCCATTCGGTACACCGAAAGCGGCGGCGTGCTGGTGGGGTGCCGACGGCGCGGCAGTGACTTGTGGATCGAGGTTTGGGATACCGGGCGCGGTATTGACCGGGCCCACTTCCGGCAGATTTTTCAGGAGTTCAACCAGCTCGATTTTGGTCGGCCCGGTCAGCGCCGTGGCGTGGGGTTGGGGCTGGCGATTGTCGAGCGCATCGCGCGCCTGCTTAAGGTCGAGGTGCAGGTGCGCTCGCGCTTGGGGCGCGGTTCGGTGTTCAGCGTGCGCGTGCCGCTGGCCCGGCAGCCGCTGGTCAGCCAGCAGCGCAGCAACCTGGGCGCCCATCTGGCGGTGCCTTTGCAGGGGCGCCGCCTGCTGGTGATCGACAACGAGCACATGGTGCTGCAAAGCATGCAGGGCTTGCTGCAGCAGTGGGGCGCCGATGTGCTGACGGCCGCGGACCTTGAGCAGGCCCTGAGTTGTCTGCAGGGACGTGCGCCGGATCTGGCGCTGGTCGACTACCATTTGGATGGCGGCCGCACCGGACTGGAGGCGCTGGCGGCGTTGCGCGACCAGTTTGGCCCAGGGCTGCCGGCGCTGATGATCACCGCTGATCGCACCGAAGACTGCCGCCAGGGCGCGCGGGCGCTGGGCGTTGCCGTGCTCAACAAGCCGATCAAAGCGGGCAAGCTGCGCGCTTCGCTGGATACCTTGCTCACGCCCCGTCGCTGATATTCTGCCAGCGTTGGGCGCTAGCGCCCGCGCTGTAATCTACCTGTCACTCCAATGTCTGCCAACGACCATAAAAGCTTCATGGCTTTCGGCTCGTCCTGTCATTTTTGCTCGCCATCCTGTTCGGGTTTTCAAACAAACCAAAAAACCTGAGAGGAAGGAATCGATGTCCATCGAACAACGTGATCAGCTGGTGTATGTCGACAACGGGGCTGGGGATGAGCCATTGAGCACCCGTGAGATGAACCCGCTGTTCTCCAGCGTGCTGGAGGCCCGCCTGGCCCGTCGTCAGGTACTCAAGGGCAGCGCTGGCGCTGCTGCGCTGGGCTTCTTCGGTCTGGGGCTGGCCGGGTGCAACAGCGACTCTGACGATGATGATGACGCTGGTGAGCCGCCGGCTGCTGACCTGCTGGGCTTTTCCGCTGTTGCCGTCAGCACCGCCGATGAAATCGTCGTGCCCGAGGGTTACAGCTACCAGGTGATCATTCCCTGGGGTACACCGATCCTGGGTAGCTTTCCGTCGTTTTCGGTGAACAACACCGGCGATGACCAGGCCGAGCAGATTGGCTCGCACCACGATGGTATGCACTTCTACCCGATCAATGACAGCTCGGAAGACGGTCTGCTGGTACTCAACCACGAGTACGTTGAGCCGCGCCTGATGCACGCCTCGGCTCAGGGTGTCTCGCTGTCCAGTGGCGCGACGCCGCCGCTGGTTGGCGGTCTGCGTCCGGCTGACGAAGTGCGCAAGGAAATGAACGCCCACGGTGTTTCCGTGGTGCGCATCGTCAAGGGCGCGAACAACGAGTGGAGCGTGCAGCCCGACAGCATGAACCGTCGCATCACCGCCCTGACGCCGATGGAAATCCACGGCCCGGTTCGCGGCAGCGATTTCGTCAAGACCCTGTATAGCCCCAACGGCACCATGACCCGCGGTACGCTGAACAACTGCGGTAACGGTTACACCCCCTGGGGCACCTACATGGCCGCCGAGGAAAACTGGGCCGGTTACTTCACCAACAAGGGCGACAACCCGCGTGAGCACGCGCGCTACGGGGTGCCGAGCGGTACTGGTCGTTGGGCCTGGGAGCTGGCCGACAACGGCGCTGACGAGTACATCCGCTTCGACGCCAGCATCAAGGCTGCCGACGCCACCGGTGACTACCGCAACGAGCCGGTCTGCTTCGGCTGGATGGTCGAGATCGACCCGTTCGACCCGAGCAGCAACCCGAAAAAACGCACTTCCATGGGTCGCTTTGGCCACGAAGGTGTGGTTTTCGCTCCGGCTGAAGAAGGCAAGCCGGTGGTCTGCTACTCCGGTGATGACTCGCGCTTCGAGTACATCTACAAATTTGTCACCGCAGCCAACTACAACGCCGCTACTGCCAACGGCAGCATGCTGGACGAAGGCATTCTGTACGTTGCCAAGTTCAACGATGACGGCACTGGCGAGTGGATGCCGCTGGTCTACGGCGAGAACGGCCTGACCGAAGCCAACGGCTTCACCAGCCAGGCTGACGTGCTGGTCAACACCCGTCTGGCTGCGGACTTCATGGGCGCTACGCCGATGGACCGTCCGGAGTGGGGCGCAGTTGACCCGGCCAACGGTGATGTCTATTTCACTCTGACCAACAACACCCGTCGCAACGACAGCAACCTGAACGAAGCCAACCCGCGTGCGGCCAACAACCACGGTCACATCATTCGCTGGAAGGAAGACGGCGAGCAGGCTGCGACCACCTTTACCTGGGATATCTTCCTGTTCGGTGGCGACGCTGGTGAAAGCGGCGTCGCCACCAACAAGGGCTCCGACCCGAACGGTAATGACCTGACCGCCGACAACATCCTCAGCTCGCCGGACGGCCTGTGGATCGACCCGGACAGCCGTGTCTGGATTCAGATGGACAGCGGCTGGGACGACCCCTTCGGCAACTGCGCCATGCTGGTAGCGGATCCGACCACCGGCGATCTGAAGCGCTTTTTGGTGGGCCCGATCGATCAGGAGATCACCGGTATCACCATGACGCCGGACCAGAAAACCCTGTTCATCAACGTCCAGCATCCGGGTGAAGGTACTTCTGGCGCCCAGTTCGCGGGCGGTAGCTACACCAGCAGCTGGCCGGACAAGATGCCGTCCACCCGTCCGCCGCGCTCGTCCACTGTGGTTGTATGGAAAAACGACGGTGGCGTAGTCGGTAGCTGATAGCGTTTGTTCTTGTGTGTTTGACGGGTCAGCGCGCTGCGCTGACCCGCCTTTTTATTGGAGGTTTATATGGGTATTGGTGGCATTAGCATTGGTTCGTTGTTGATTGTGCTGGTCATTGTCATGCTGCTGTTCGGCACCAAGCGTCTGCGCAATGTGGGCAGTGATCTGGGTGGTGCGCTCAGCGGCTTCCGCAAGGCCGTGCGCGATACCGAAGAGACCCGCGATGCATTGACTCTGGACGCCGCAGAGCAGACGTCCGTGCGCGCAGAATCGACCAGCCGGCAGGCCTGAAGGCGAGGTACAGCATGTTCGGCAATGGCATGACGGAATGGCTGCTGGTGGCAGTAGTTGCCTTGCTGGTGCTGGGGCCCGAGCGCCTGCCCACGCTGGTGCGCAGCGCCGGTCGAGCGGCGGGCAAGGTACGTGGCATGTGGAGTGAGGTGCAGAAGGAGCTGAACGAGTCCTTGCCACAGGACGAGGTCAAGGAGCTGGCCGAGAATGTTCGTGCGCTACGTGGTCAGACCAACGTCAAGCAGTTTGTGCGTCGTCTGGCGGCAGAGGCTGTTGATGAGGAGCGCAAGCAGGGTTGAGGCGCGTTTTCACGCCTCAACCCTGCTTTTCACTTGGTTCTGTTACAACGGAGCAGGGCAGGGCGGCATGTTAGAGCGCGCGACGTTGCCGGGTATTTCGCCCACGTTATTGGTATAGGTGCAACCAAACTCAGGGTCGGCTACGGTGGCTGGCGTCAGCCAGTCGTCGCCGCCGGGTTTGACGCCGGTTTGCTCCCAGGTCAGCAGGTCGGCCAGGGTTTGCGTCCATTCGGTCAGGGTGAAGTCGCAGTGGCCGGGGGCGCGCATTGCACGCTGCACCAGGTTGTCTGCGCTGCCTCGATCTTCGGCACGCTGGCGATATACCTGCTCCATCAGTATCGGTACGAACAGATCGCCAATGGTGTGCGCGGTCAGTACCGGCACGTCAAACTCGCCGTTTACCTTGGGCACCCAGCGCAAGCCGTCGCTACGCAACGCGTTGACGCTGTCGACATCCGCATCGGCCTTGAGAATCGCCGCGTTGAAGTTGATCTCGTCGGTGGTCAGCGGCTGACCCAGCTCTGTCTGGAAGCGATAGGTCAGGCCCTCGGTGTTGATCACGCTTTGCTGGAAGATGCCATCTACCGTGCCGTCCGAGCCGGCAAAGCTCTGCAGCAAATCCTGGAACCCGCCGAAGGACAGCTGATAAATCGGCCGCTCGCCACCGCTGAGATTTTTCAGCGTCTGGTACAGCCCAAGCCCATCGGCGGTCAGCCCGTTGGCATTGGGGTTGGCGTCATAATCCACCCACAGTGCTGCGCGGGCAGCGGCTACCTTGGCAGCGGCATCGGCCGGAGCGACCGGGAAGCTGTCGGCAGGCTCGCCGGCCAGCGCAAACAGCGACAGGTTGTAACCGCCAAAGTAATTGAACAGCTCGGTGTCGCCAACCACGCCACAGAAGGGCGCTGCCGCCGAGTATTCGACCACGTTGTTGGCGGTGTCGAGGGTCTCGCGCTCCACCGCCGCGGCGGTGACATGGCCGCCCATGGACGCGCCGGTGATGTAGTACTTGGTAGGTTCAGCCAGCGTTCGGCCGTTCTCTGCAGCAATGTCGGTAAAGGCCAGCGCCAGAGCGTTGGTATCCTCCACGCCGGCGCGCACATCATAGAAGTTGGTGCTGTAGCTCGATGCTGCCCAGGCATAGCCGTTGTCGATCAGATACTGGCGCATCGGCGGGTTGTCGACGGTCAGGGCCGCGCCGGTGCCGCGATAGCCGTGCGCCCACATCACCAGGTAGCCGTTCCAGTTCTCCGGCACCTCAACACGGTAGGCGGCGCCGTCCAGGACACCGCTCCAGCGGCTGGTGGTGGTGTAGGGGGCGACGGGTGCCAAGGCGTCGAAGGGCAGGGCGGACTCATCGATGGTAAAGAAGCCCTGGTTGATGCGTACCTGCTGCGGCCTTGGATCAGGATCGTCGCTGTCATTGCTGCTGCCCAGGCAGCCGGTCAAGCCGATGCTGCCGACCAGAATGGCCAGCAGCGAGGGTCTTTTGAGCGGATTCATTATTGTTGTTCTCCGTTGCAAGCTGTTTTTGTGATGGATCTTGCATTTGCCAGTAAAGCGGCCAAGTCGGTCCCCGGCAAGCCTCAAAGGCGCCATCCGGGCTGGGTCGTCGGGTCTGGATTGTCAGGTATAACCGTGGGTGATCTCTGTAACCTGGTTATCACCCATTCGGGTTATGAGTCCCGGGGCATCTGGGCTGCAGCCTAGAGACCCCCGTTTGGGTGATGGGGGGCGAAGGCGATAGCCGATAGCGTCGCGCTAATCAGACAAAGCCTCTGGATTAACCTGTTCAGGGGGGTTGCTGCCTGATTGCAAATTCGTGACAATCGAGCGCAGACGAGCAGCCTGTTGCAGGCTTATAACAATAATTTTGCAAAGAAAGGTCAGTATCTTTTCATCTGCTGACCCGGCCACCCCATGTGGCCAGTTGTCTTTGCCTCGGAGAATGCATGCGCACGGTTGCCCGCCCTTCACTGGAATCTGCTGTCACTGTCGTCACCGCCTTGCTGGTTCTGCTGGGCGCCTGGATTCTGGGGCACCTGGTCTGGGCCGTGATAGCGCCGCAAAGCGTATTGCCTGCTGCCAGCCCCCTTGCCCTGGCAACCGATGCCGACAACAACACCCCGACCTATCCCGGATTTCGCGAGCTGGCCCTGCTGTCGCCGCTGGGCCGTGCTGACCAGCAACCGCTGGAAATCAACGCCCCTGACACCAAGTTGAGCTGGACCCTCAAGGGTGTGCTCTCCGATCCCGACCCGGCGCGCAGCGCCGCCATCCTGGTTACCCAGGGCCAACCGGAAAAACTCTATCGCGTGGGTGCCAGCCTGCCGGGCCAGGTGCGCCTGGAGCAGGTGCTGCCTGACCGCGTCATGCTGATGCGTGACGGTCAGCTGGAGACCTTGCGGCTCAAACGCAACCAATCGGCCGGTGCCGGGCGCAGCAGCGCGCGGCTGGCCAGCCTGCCCACTACAGACAACACGCAGACGCTGGCGCCGGACGGTGGGGTGGCACGGATAGATCGCGACGCCTGGCTGAACGATCCGCAACGCTTTATGGAAGTGATCAGTGCCAACCCGGTGATGGTGGATGGCGTGATGTACGGCCTCGAGGTCTCGCCGTCGCGCAATGTGCGCGAGTTCGAGGCGGCAGGGCTGAAGGGGGGGGATGTGATTACCGACGTGGATGGCACGCCGGTATCGCAGATCGAGGATTACCGCGACATTCTGCGCGAGTTGACCGACGCGAGTTCGGTGACGCTATCGCTGGAACGTGACGGTGAACCGATGAATATAACGATTACGATGGATTGATACAGATGTCGATGCAGTTTCGGAAGCAGCGGCTGGCGCTGGCGCTGGCATTGGGTTTGGGGGCGCTGAGCGGTCCGCTGGCGGCTCAGACCGCAGGGGCAGCGGCAGACGGGGAAGATCTGGTCCTCAATCTGCGTGATGCGGACATCAATGGCCTGATCGAGATCGTCAGCCAGGAAACCGGTATCAACTTTATTGTTGACCCGCGTGTGCGTGGCGAGGTCAACGTGGTCTCCGGGCAGCCGATTCGGCGCGACGAGCTGTACGACATCTTCCTCAGCGTGCTCAAGTCCCAGGGCTTTGCCGCCGTGCGCGGCAGTGACGGGCTGGTGCGTATCGTGCCGGAAGTGCAGGCCAAGGAAAACGAAGTGGCGGTTCTTGGCGACGATACCCCCGGCGATGAATACATTACCGAGGTGCTGACGGTAAACAACATGGATGCCGGCCAGCTGGTGCGCATCCTGCGTCCGCTGGTACCCAAGGGCGGGCATCTGGCTGCGGCGGCCCAGTCCAACTCGTTGGTTATTGCCGATACGGCGGCCAACGTGCGCCGTATCAAGGCGCTGATCTCGCGTATCGATCGCGAATCAATGGAAGACTTTGAAGTGCTGCCGCTGCAGCACGCCTCGGCGCTGGATGTCGTGCGCATTGTGCAGGGGCTGGATTCCAATGCCCCTGCCGAGGAGTTTGCCCGCGGCCCGAAACTGATTGCCGACGAGCGGACCAACTCGGTCATTCTGCGCGGCGACCCCGAGGCGCGCGCAGGCTTGCGCACCGTGGTACGTCAGCTTGATGTCGCCGGTAACCAGGGTAATACCCAGGTGCATTATCTGCGCTACGCCAAGGCCGAAGAGGTTGCCGAGGTGTTGCGCGGTATCGCCGAGGGCCGCGAGCGCAACAACAGCAGCGGCTCGGTAGGCAATTCCAGTATGGGCTCTTCCAGCAGCGCCGGTACTAACCTGGCCGAGCAGAATCGCGTGCGTATCGAAGCCCACGAGAGCACCAACTCGGTGGTGATATACGGGCCGGCGGAGCTGTCGCGCGAGCTGTCGTCAATCATCCGTCAGCTGGACATTCGCCGCGCCCAGGTGCTGGTCGAGGCGGTGATTGCCGAGGTGTCCTATGACCGCGCCAAGGAGCTGGGCGTGCAGTGGGGGATCGGCAGCGAGGATTCGGGCGTCGGTATTATCAATTTCAACCGCAACGGCAACGGCATTATTGACATTGCCGCCGGCGTGAATGCCTTTCTGGACGGTGATGTCAGCACGCCGCCGTCCCTGGGCAGTGGTATGAGTCTCGGCGGCATAGGTTCAATCGGCAGCACCCAGATTGCCCTGCTGGTCAACGCCCTGCAGGGCGACACCGCGAGCAACATTCTGTCCACGCCCAGCCTGCTGACCCTGGACAATGAAGAGGCCGAGATTGTCGTAGGCCAGAACGTGCCCTTTATTGTCGGCCGCTCGGTGGAGGATTCCGGGCAGGCATTTGACACCATTCAACGTGAAGACGTGGGTATCACGCTGAAGATCCGTCCGCAGATCAACGAGGGCGACGCCGTGCGCCTGGAGATCGCCCAGGAGGTGTCGCAGATCGCACCCGGGGTCAGCGGCGCGGCGGACATCATTACCAACAAGCGCAGCCTGACAACGCACGTCATGGTCGATGACAACCAGATGATCGTGCTGGGCGGCCTGATTGATGATCAGATGGTAGAAACCACTGACAAGGTGCCGGTACTGGGCGATGTACCGGGCCTGGGTCGCTTGTTCCGCTATGACACGGCCTCGCTGCAAAAACGCAACCTGATGGTCTTCCTGCGGCCGGTGATCGTACGAGACTCGGCGGTGGCGCAGAGCCTGACCCACAGCAAGTACAGCTATATTCGTGACCAGCAGGTGGCCGAGCAGAATCGTCGCGGGCGTCTGGATGTGGGCGATGGCGTGCCGATTCTGCCTGACTGGAACTACCTGCTGACCCTGCCGCCGCCGTTTGAGAATGCCATGCAGGGTACGCCACCGGCGACTATCAGCGCGCCGCCGGCGGCGAGCGGAGACTGACCATGAGCGAGTCGGACATCCTCTCCGAGGTCGCCCCTGCCAGTGCGCCGACTGATACCGGTTATCGCTTCGCTCGGCGGGTCGGGGTATTGGCCGGCAGCCTGCGCGAAGACGGCCAGATGGAAGTTTTCGTGCGCGCCGATTGCGACCCGCAGGGCCTGCTGGAGCTGCGCCGTCGTTTGGGGCACCCGCTGCTGCCGGTGGTGTTGGACGACGACAGCTTTGCGGCGCGCCTGCGTGACCGCTACGAGCGGTCGGCCAATGACGCGATGCAGTTTGTCGAGGGGCTCAGTGATGACGCTGATCTGCTCTCGGTCGCGCAGTCACTGGCCGAGCCCGAAGACCTGCTGGAATCCCAGGACGAAGCGCCGATCATTCGTCTGATCAATGCGCTGTTGTCCGAAGCGGTCAAGGAAAATGCCTCCGATATCCATATCGAACCCTTTGAGAACCGCCTGTCGATTCGCCTGCGGGTCGACGGCGTGCTGCGCGAGGTACTGGAGCCGCCGCGTGCGCTGGCGCCGGTGATCGTCTCGCGCATCAAGGTCATGGCCAAGCTGGATATCGCCGAAAAACGCCTGCCGCAGGACGGTCGGATCGGCCTGCGTCTGGTGGGTCGGGCAGTCGATGTGCGGGTGTCGACCTTGCCGTCCGGGCACGGCGAGCGAGTGGTGCTGCGTCTGCTCGACAAGCAGGCTGGCCGTCTGGAACTGCGCCAACTGGGCATGTGCACCGAACACTATGACGCCATGGAGCGGGTGATCAGCCGGCCACACGGGATCGTGCTGGTTACCGGCCCTACCGGCTCGGGCAAGACCACCACCTTGTACTCGGCCTTGATGCGCCTGAATGACCGCAGCCGCAACATTCTCACCGTTGAAGACCCGATCGAGTACTACCTCGACGGTATCGGCCAGACGCAGATCAACAACAAGGTCGACATGACCTTTGCCCGCGGCCTACGCGCGATTCTGCGTCAGGACCCGGATGTGGTGATGGTCGGTGAGATCCGTGACGTGGATACCGTGCAGATCGCCATTCAGGCCAGTCTGACCGGCCACCTGGTGTTCTCCACCCTGCACACCAATACCGCTGTCGGCGCCATTACCCGTCTGCGTGACATGGGCATTGAACCCTTTCTGCTGTCCTCGACCTTGAACGGTGTACTGGCTCAGCGGCTGGTGCGTACGCTCTGCCCGGATTGCCGCGAACCGCATCAGGCCAGCGCCAGTGAATGCCGCCTGATGGGGGTTGCGCCGGAGCAGCCGCCAACGCTGTATCGCGCGACTGGCTGCAGTGCCTGTAACGGCACGGGCTATCGCGGACGCACCGGCATCTATGAGCTGGTCGAGATTGACGACACCCTGCGTGGCCTGATTCACGATGGTGCCAGCGAACAGGCGATGGTGCGCCACGCCCGGCTGGCGCAGATGGGCATTCGTCAGGATGGCCTGCGCCGCGTACTGGCCGGTGATACCACGCTGGAAGAAGTGCTGCGCGTGACGCGGGAGGACTGAGGATGCCAGCCTTTGAATACACCGCACTGGACGGCACCGGCCGCACCCGCAAAGGGGTAGAGGAGGGCGACTCCCCGCGTCAGGTGCGTAGCCGCCTGCGCGAGCAGGGTCTTACGCCGATGTCGGTCAGCCAGGTTGCCGAGCGTCAGGCGTTGCTGCGCATGCCGGTTTTTCAGCAGCGCATCAAACCGCTGGAGCTGGCGCTGGCAACCCGGCAGATGGCCACCCTGGCGCGGGCCGGCCTGCCAATCGAAGAAGTGCTGGCCACGGTCGCCCGGCAAAGCGAATCCCCCCGCGTACGCTCGGCGCTGACCGCGGTGCGCACCCGGGTCATGGAAGGCTTGCCGCTGGCCCACGCGCTGGGTGAATTCCCGTCGGTCTTTCCGGTTATCTATCGCACCACCATTGCTGCCGGTGAACAGGCCGGTCGCCTGGATCTGGTGCTGGAGCGGCTGGCTGATAACGTCGAGGCGCAGAACGCCATGCGCCAGAAGATTCAGCTGGCGATGTTCTATCCGGCGATTCTCACCTGTGTGGCGCTGCTGGTGACCGTCGCGCTGCTGACCTATGTGGTGCCGGAGGTGGTCAAGGTCTTTGACGGTATGAACCAGGAGCTGCCGCTGTTGACGCGCTCGCTGATTGCCGTCAGCGACACCCTGCGTGATTGGGGCATTCTGATGCTGCTGGTGCTGGCGGGGCTGATTTATGGCGCGCGCACGCTGCTGAAAAAGCCGGCCTACCAGCGCCGCTGGCACGACTTTCTGTTGCGCCTGCCGCTGATCGGTCGGCTGACCCGGGGGCTGAACACCGCGCGCTTTGCCCGTACCCTGAATATTTTGGCGGGTAGCGGTGTGCCCTTGCTGGATGCGCTGAACATGAGCGCCAGTGTGATCTCCAACCTGCCCATGCGCGAGGCGGTCTCCGCTGCTGCCCAGCGCGTGCGCGAGGGGGCCGGGGTGGGGCTGGCGCTGGAGCGCAGCGGCTATTTTCCGGCGATGACGCTCAGCCTGATCAAGAGCGGCGAAAGTAGCGGCACCCTGGACAGTATGCTCGAGCGCGCTGCCGAGACTCAGGAGCGCGAGCTGGAAGCGCGTATCGCGATGGTGATGGGGGTGTTTGAGCCCCTGCTGATTCTGACCATGGGCGCAGTGGTGCTGGTGATTGTGCTGGCCATTCTGCTGCCAATCTTTGAACTCAACCAACTGGTGAACTGATGATGTCCCACAAGCAATCCCTGGGCCGCGCGGCGCAGCGCGGTTTTACTTTGATCGAGGTCATGGTGGTCGTGGTGATTCTCGGCATTCTGGCCGCCGTGGTGGTGCCCCGAGTCATGGATCGTCCGGATCAGGCGCGTACCACCAAGGTGCAGAGCGATATCCGCGCGATTGAAAGCGCACTCAACCTGTATCGCCTCGACAATTTCGGCTACCCCACCACCGAGCAGGGGCTGCGTGCATTGGTACAACGCCCGACTGGCCAGGATGCGCCGCGCAACTGGCGTGACGGAGGCTACCTGGATCGCCTGCAGCAGGACCCTTGGGGTAACGATTACGTGTACCAGACCCCGGGACGTGACGGCCGCCTGTTTGACCTCTACAGCTATGGCGCCGATGGCCGTGCCGGCGGCACGGACAACAACGCCGATATCGGCAACTGGAACCTGGATCAGAACCAGAACAGCGAGCGCTGATGTTTGCCTCTCCCGCCCGCCGGTCGGCGCCTGCCTCCACTGCCGGCTTTACCCTGATCGAGGTCCTGGTGGTGCTGGTGTTGATCGGCGTCATTGCGGGCCTGGCGACCCTGTCGCTGGGTAACGGTGCCGAGCGGGAGCTGCGCAAGGAGAGCGATCGGCTGGCGGCCGTATTGCGCCTGGCGCGTGACGAACTTCTGATCAGTGGGGGCAACGAGCGGGCGCTGGGGTTGCGGCGTGGCAGTTACAGCGTGCTGGATCTGGTGCTGCTGGATGACGCCAGCCGCGAGTGGCAGCCCGTGCAGGACCCGCAGCTTGGCTCGCACTGGCTGCCAGAGGGACTGATTGAGCTGGACTTTGAGGCCGATGAGCAGGCTGGTCGGCTGTCCGGCAGCACCACCTGGACACCGCAGATACGGTTGGGCAATACCGGCGAGATGACGCCTGGACTGATTGTGCTGACTGAAACCAAGGGCAATCTCAAGCGCTATATCAGGACCGACCTGAACGGTCAGATCGAGGTACTCAGTGAACGCCCGTAAGCACGCCGGCTTTACCCTGCTCGAAGTGCTGGTGGCGCTGACCATTCTGGCGGTGGCACTGGCTGCGCTGGTAAAGGCGGGCAGCGACCATGCGCGCAACAGTGCCTATCTGCAGGAGAGAACCCTGGCGCACTGGGCTGGCAGCAACCTGCTGGCCGAGTACCAGTCCGGCATGCGGCCGGCCGCCGACGGCGATCTGCGCGGCAACACCACTATGGGGCCGTATCAGTTTGGTTATCAGGCCAGCATCAGCGATTACACGGCCAAGGCGCCGTTTCCGCTGCCAGCGGTCAAGCGTATCGATATTCGGGTATGGCTGATGCCCGGCGGCGAGACTGAACAGCGGGCGCTGGTCAGCGGGTTTGTCCTGCCATGACGCGGCAACGGGGATTTACCCTGCTGGAGCTGCTGGTGGCGATGGCCGTGTTCGCGATCATGAGTGTGGTCGCTTATCAGGGGCTGCGTTCGGTGCTGCAGGTCAACGAGGTCAGCCGTGAGCACGCCCAGGTATTGGCTGACCTGCAGGTCAGTCTGAGCGTGCTTGAGCGTGACCTGTCGCAACTGGTAGATATCCGTGTGCGTGACGAGTTTGGCGATCGCCTGCCGCCACTGCGACTGCTGCCGGGCTCGGATGATTACCCTCTGCTGGAGCTGGTACGTGCCGGTGCTGGCGGCACCGAGCGTCTGCGGCGCACCGCCTGGCGTCTGACCGAGCGAGGGCTGGAGCGCGATCTCTGGCCCGGTGTGGATATCGCTGATGCCGACAGCCGCCGCATGCAGCCCTTTGCCGAGCTGGTGGGTGAAGACGAGCAGCTGGGTGTGGATAGCAGCTTTCACTTTATCGTGCGTGGTGCCAGCGGGCTGGAGCGGGTCGACAGCTGGCCGCCGGCCGACCTGGATCCGCAGTCCAGCCAACTGCCCCTGGCCGTTGAAGTGGTGCTGGAGTTGCCGCGTCTGGGGCAGATCCGGCGCCTGATCGCGGTGGGCCAATGAAGCGTCAACGGCAGCAGGGCGTGGCCCTGATTACCGCGCTGCTGATTGTCGCGTTGGCGGTGACGGCGGCGGTGGGTATGGCCATGCGCGGGCAGGCCGATATTCGCCGCAGCAGCGCGGTATTCGAGCGGGACCTGTCGCGGGAAATTGCCCTGGGTGCGGAAAAAATGGTGCTGCAGGTTCTGGAGCAGGCGGACGGCCCGGACGATCTGATCTGGGATACCTGCCTGTCCCCGGTATTGCCCTTTGAGGTCGATCAAGTGCAGCTGCAGGCCACCCTGGATGACATGCGTTGCCGCTTCAATCTCAATGCGCTGGCGGGCGGCGATGAACGACAGCAGGCGCTGTTTGCCCAGTTGGTCGATCGGGTCGGACGTGACGCCGGCGTCAGTCTGCCACCAGGCAGTCAGCTGGCGCTGGCGGTCAGTGACTGGATGGATCCGGAAACCGATGACGCCGTGTATCAACTGGACACGCCGCCGCGCCTGTCGGCCAACCGGACCATGTTGGTGGCCTCGGAACTCAACGCCGTCAGCGGCATGACGCCCGAAGCCTGGCAGGCGCTGGCGCCTTATGTGACGGCTTATCCGTCGGACCAGAGCCCGATTGATCTGGAGCGCAGCAGCGAGTTGATGCAGGAGATTTTTGCCGATCAGGGGGTGGGTGGCGACGCGCCCTGGTTCATGCGGCTGCAGGTGGTAGCCAGCTTCGGCGAACGACAGTTTTATCAGTGCACACTGCTGGATGCGCCGAATGGCAAGGTAGTGTTGCGCGAACAGACGGCCTGCGAGCCGTGACAACAACAGGAATGCGTGCATGTTGATAGTGCTTTTGTCCGCAGTAGCCGCTGCTTCCGAGCAGGACGAGCCATTGCATTGGTGGCGCCTGGGGCGCGAGGGGCAGCCCCTTGAGCAGGGCTGCGACAGCCTTGACGCTTTACGGCAGCGCTTTGCCGGAGAGCGGGTGCGCGCGCTGTTGCCCGAGGGCGTCGGCCTGCATCGGGTGACGTTGCCAGGCCAGCGCGCGGCCGCCTTGCGTGCGGCGCTGCCCTACGCGCTGGAAGAACGCCTGAGTCAGGAGCTGGACGACCTGCACATCGTCATGGGGCCCAGGCGCGATGATGGCCGCGTCAGTGCTGCCGTTGTCGAGCACAGCGTGATGACCCGTTGGACCGAACGCTTCGCCCAGGCCGGGCTGCGTGTTGAGGCGCTGTTGCCGTTGGCGGCACTGTACGCCAATCAGGCGCCGGCCGAGGGGCTGCGCCTGATCGCGCTGGATTGGCAGCAGGCACCAGGCTGGCTGGTCTGCGCCAGCGACGAGGAACCGGTGCTGCTGGAGCAAGCGCTACTGTCGTTCTGGCTGGGCAATCGCCTGCAGATGCTGGCACCCGAGCAGCGGGTGCTGGAAGCGCCGGACGGCGACCTCAACGCGTTGCAGGCCGGCGTGCCTGCGGACACCCGACTAGTAGCGGTAGCGCCTGCCGAGGCGGCGGTGAGTCTGCAGCAGCAATTGAGCGTGGCGGCACCCTTCAACCTGCTGACCGGCCCCTATGCGGTGAGTATGGCGGCACCGCCCTGGCGTAAATTGCGTCCGGTAATGGCTGCTGCCGGTGTGGTTTTGCTGTTGGCTGTTGGCTGGCTGGGCGCTGAGCGCGCGGCACTCATTGACGAGCGCGACGCCCTGCGTAGCCAGATTGATGCCACCTTTTCCCGTGCCCTGCCCGGGGCGCGTATGCAGGATCCGCTGGTGCAGTTTCAGCAGCAGCTACAAGGCTCCAATGGTCAGGTTCAGGCCGGTGCAGGCATGCTGCTGCATGCATTCTTTGCCAGCGTGAAAGGGCAGGCCGGTGTGGAAATACGTCAGTTGCGCGGCAGCGTCGATGCGCTGGATGTCGAGTTGAAGGTGGCCAGTTTCGCCGAGCTGGAGAAACTGCGCGCGGCCTTGTCGGCAAGCGCAGGTATCACCGAAAACCTGGAGGGCGCCGACTCGGAAAATGGCGGCGTCAGCGCGCGGATTCGTATTGCAAGGAGTGAGTCATGAAGGCCTGGTGGGCGGGGCTGGCCGCCAGAGAGCGGTTTATTCTGATGGGCGGTGGCGTGGTGCTGGCGCTGATTGTGATCTGGGTGGCGGTCTGGGAGCCTCTGGTGCAGGGACGCAGTGCCTTGCGCGCGGAAGTGGCCCGACTCTCGGCTGAAGCGGTCTGGATGGATCAGGTAGCCGATGATGTTCGCCGTCGTGCGCGTCTGGCACCGAGCGGCGGTGGCGTACCCGCGCAAGGATCGGTGCTGACGCTGATCGAGGTGTCGGCCAACGCCGCCGGCCTGCGGCAGGCCCTGACCCGCGTGCAACCCGAAGGCGACGGTGCGCGGCTGAGCTTTGACCAGGTGGGGTTTGACCCGCTGATGAGCTGGCTGGCCGACCTGGAACTGCGGCAGGGTTTACAGGTGTCCCAGTTGTCCATTGACGTGGCTGAGGCGCCCGGTCAGGTCGCCGCTCGCATTTTGGTGGAGCGTAGCCAATGAGTGGCTGGATCCGAGGCAAAAGGTTGTGGTTGCTGGCGACGCTGGTGCTGCTGGCGACCCTGCTGGCCAATCTTCCGGCCACCCTGGTTTGGCAGTCGTTAAAAGGGCATCTGCCCACCCGCGTTGAGCTGACCGGGTTGCGCGGCACCCTGTGGCAGGGTGAGGTGGCGCGCATGCAGGTCGCTGGTATTGATCAGGGCGGCCTCAGCTGGGATTGGCAGCCAGGCGGGCTGCTGCGCGGGGAGGTGGTGCTGGACCTCAGCTGGCGGCCGCGCAAGGGCCAGGTGCGTGCATTGGTCCGCGCCGGCCTTGGCAGCATTACCCTGCAGCAGGTCAATGGCTATCTCGATGCAGCCAGCACGGCGCAGGTCAACAAGGCGCCCTTTGTGCTGCAGGGCGACTGGCTGTTGGATATCAGCGAGCTGCAATTGCGGGATTTTCGGGAGGTAACACGGGCTACTGGACGCATCGGCTGGCAAAATGCCGGTGGTGGCTTACCCAACCCGCTGACCCTGGGGGACCTGGGCGCTACGCTGAGCCAGGACAACGGTTGGTTGGTGATGACCTTGGCCGACAACGGCGGTCCGCTGGGTTTGCAGGGCAGTGCACGCTGGCAGCCGGCGGCGCCTCTGAAACTGGATACCCGGCTGCAGGCTCGCCCGGAGGCAGAGCCCGCGCTGGCCGAAGGGCTCGGCCTGCTGGGGCGTGCGGATGCCGAAGGGTGGGTACGCTGGCGGGCTAATCTGCAATGAGCAAGGAGTGGACTATGGGAGTGGTGCTGCGGTCTGCCGGTGTGATGGCATTGGCCCTGGTGTTGGGCGGCTGCGCCGGTAACCGGGTGAGCCAGCCGAGCGACTCGTCGCTGGCCGATCTGAGAGCACGGCTGAGTATGGGGCAGTGTACGCCGGAGCTGAGCAATGAGGTGGTGGCGGCTCAGCAGGCCTCGCTGCACCTGGAGGCGGCCTATCAATGTCTGACCAATGGCCGTCTGGACCTTAGCGAGCAGCTGCTGGTGGACTATCAGAATCACTTTGCCCAGCGAGCCGATCAAGACTACGCCGCCTACCTGGCCGCGCTGATTCCCTATGCGCGGTTTGAACTTGCGGCTGGCGACAGTGTGCAGCGTCTGGAGCAAGGCCGCCTGGCGCACAGCCAGATGGTCGCCTTTGTACGTGCCTATCCGCAGTCGCAGTATCGCAGTGAACTGGCTACCCGTATGGAAGCCATTCTGCAGGGCATGGCTCAGGCCGAGTATGACCTCGCACTGGTGGATGCGGAGCATGGTCAGAAGGCGCGAGCCGAACGTCGCATGCGCTATCTGCGAGACAACTACCCGCGCACACCGGCGGCGTCGGCCGCCATTGCCTGGCTGATGGATTATCAGGGGCTGTAGAGCTGAGCTTGTCCTTCAGAGTCAAGCATTTTATGGCTTGTTTTGAGAAAAACTTGCCCTGGATCAGGGCTGACGTCCCCAGGTTTGTGCACAAGCTTGGGGCGTGCTGTCATGAATTCGTCAAGTCGGCTTGTAAGTGATTGATATTCTTGCGTGCAAAATAAGTAATTGATTTTAAAGGGAAAAAAATAGGTTAAATTTTAACCATTCTGAGAGGGTGGCCCAGTCTCTATAGCTTTGAGGTGCTTTTGATCAGGCTATCCACAAAGTTATCCACAGATATTGTGGATAGCTCTCTGTAACCCTTGTTCTGTCAGGGCTGGCTGCCTTGTGGCGGCGAGAATTGAACAGTCCAGAGCGACGGTAGGAGGGCGTGCCGACTGCTTCAGTCGGCACGCACGCGGCATCCAGGAGCGGCTCAGACGCCCTGCGGGATGTCCTCGCCACCCAGGGCGTTGGTGAGCGAGGGGATCAGCTCACTGAGGGTGCTGGACATGATGGTGAAACTGGCGTCCAGCTGGCTCAGCATGTCGTCGCCGCCATTTTCTTCCGCTTCATCGCGCAATAAATCCTCGAACTTCACACGCTTGAGTGTCAGCTTGTCGTCCAGGCTGAAACTGAGCTTCTCCTGCCATTGCAGCATCAGTTGGCTGACCTGCTTGCCGGCGCTCAGGTGCAGCTGGATTTCGTCGCTGGCCAGGTCCTGGCGTTTGCAGCGCACCACGCCGCCGTCCTCACTGGTGTCGCGCAGCTCGCAATCGTCGCCGATCTGCAGTTGCTCGGGTGCCTGGTTTTCCTTCACCCACTGGGTCATGCAGGCAGCCGGCGCGGTCTTCACGTTCAAGGGGCGGACGGGCAGCGAGCCGGTGCATTCGCGCAGCAGGCTCAGCAGGTCCTCGGCGCGCTTGTGGCTGGAGCTGTCGACCGCGATCCAGCCTTCGGCCGGGCAGATGCAGGCAAAGGTGGTCTGGGTGCGAGTGAAGGCGCGTGGCAGCAACGACATGACGATGTCGTCCTTTAGCGTATCGCGCTCTTTCTTGTATACCTTGCGCGCGTCGCGATTTTCGATCTCCTCGACCTTCTCGGCCAGTGCTTCTTTCACCACGCTGCCGGGCAGGATGCGCTCTTCCTTGCGCATGGCGATCAGCCAGTAGCCGTTGCTGACCTCTACGCGGTTTTCCGAGTGACGGCCCCAGGGGGTGGTCCAGCCAAGGGTATGAGTCTCCTGGCTGGCGCAAGGGCGGGCGGCTTTCTGTTCGAGCGCGTCGACCAGCTCGGATTCGCTGAAGGGAACGGGTTGGCTGAAGCGATAGATGAGCAGGTTACGAAACCACATGGTGCTGTCCTTTCTGTTGCTAAGGTCTTGGGAAGCAACGAACGAAGGAGCCTCCTCGGCCATCGCTGGGCGGGTCGGTTCGATTGTGCTTCCCGGGGAAAGCGCCCAATAGTGCCTCAGCCATCGGTTGGCAGCCAGTGTTTCCGGGGGTTGGAATAAGATATTGAAATAACCTGAATTTTTTTTTGAAAAAGGTGTTGCCAGATACGGAAAAGCTCCCTAGAATGCGCACCACTTCGAGAGCAAACGGGTGATTAGCTCAGCTGGGAGAGCATCTGCCTTACAAGCAGAGGGTCGGCGGTTCGATCCCGTCATCACCCACCACTCGAAGAATAGCGCAGCGGTAGTTCAGTTGGTTAGAATACCGGCCTGTCACGCCGGGGGTCGCGGGTTCGAGTCCCGTCCGCTGCGCCATTTCCCCCTCCTGCAGTACTCTTGCTTCATCCTTTTTTCCCGCCTTCGGTACAGAATCACATTCGTTGCTGTCCCGGTAGCCTGCACCTGCAAGCCCTGTTAAGCTGCCTGCTTACTCTTTCGCCCGTGTCGGGTCTGTCTATTGAGGTAAGCATGAAGCGTAATTTGCTGGCAGTCAGCGTTGCAGTCGGTGTTCTGGTTCTGGCCGGGTGTGACAAGGAAAAACAACCGGAACTCACCACCCCAATCCAGCAAGCCTCTTACGGCATCGGCCTTAACATGGGTCAGAGCCTGTTGCAGGACGGTCTGGACGATATTGATCCGCAAGCGCTGGCGCTGGGCCTGCAGGACGCCCTTGGCAAGCAGGAACAGCGGGTGGGTGATGAAGAGCTGACCAATGCCTTCAATGCGCTGCAGCAGCGCGCTCAGGAGCGCGCCGAGGCGCTGGCCAATGAAGCGCTGGACGCCAACAAGCAATACCTGGAAGAGCATGCCGCCAAAGACGGCGTGACCACTACTGAGTCCGGCCTGCAGTACGAAGTTGTTACCTCGGGTGATGAGGACGCAGCTCAGCCGCAGGCAGACGATGTTGTTGTGGTGCACTACGAAGGCCGTCTGGTTGATGGCACCGTGTTCGATAGCTCGCTTGAGCGTGGCGAGCCGGCCGAGTTACCGGTTGCCGGCGTTATCCCGGGCTGGGTAGAAGTGCTGCAGCTGATGCACGTCGGTGACAAGTGGACCGTCACTGTGCCCGCCGAGCTGGCGTACGGCCCGCGCAGCCCGAGCCCGGTGATTCCGCCGAATTCCATTCTGGTGTTTGATATGGAGCTGGTCTCCATCAAGCCGCGCGAAGAGTGATCCGGTAACACGTCGAAACGCCCGAGGCAAGGCCTTCGGGCGTTTCGGTGTTACTGTTATGCACATTTTTCGGTAACACCTGCTATTTACTTTCCCCTGCTTTTCTGATTTCTTCTTTCCGCTGTAACTGACTGAAAAACATGCACATTTTTCGCTGGTTAAAATATGCGCGGATTGTCTGCAGGCGCATACAAACGGGCGTTTGAGGCAGTTTTCCTGATTTTCTTCACAGAGTTATCCACAGATCCTGTGGGTAACCTTTTGTTATTGGTAGCGGTTGAGGATGTGCCGAATCTGGCCGCTAGTCAGCAGCTGGTCTATGGTCTCGACCAGATGGGCGCTGCCCGGCGTCGTCTTGGGAGCGGCGCAGCGCAACGCAAAGTGCTCCAGCGGCCAGTCGCTGACGCGAATCTCAGCCGGATGCCTTTGCAGCTGGTAGCTGAGGGCACGGCGCAGATCAACGCTGGCGTCCAGACGGCCGCGCTCTAGCATCTTCAAGCGCGTTTCGATATTGCGAACATCACGTCTTACCAGGTCGCCGCGTTCAAATGCCTGGGTCAGCTCGCTGCTGTAGTGATAGCCGATGGTGGTGCCAACCAGCGCACCCTGCAGGTTCGCCAGGTTGCGTGGCGCCGGTCGGCTCGCGGGGGTGGCCAGCACGTCGGCATCCTCGTACAGCACCGCAGACCAGTGCAACAACTCCGGTTGACTGTGCCACTGGGGTTGGGTGTTGCAGATCAGGTGTATGCGAGCGCTTTTGAGCGCTTCCTCGATGCGGTTGTTGGGCACGGCAACGAAGGACAGCTTGCGGTCCAGGCTGGCGGCTACCAGCTCGCCCAGGTCGCGGGTGACGCTATTGTCCAGCTCCGCGCCGGTCATGTTGACGTAGGGAGGCGGATCGGAAGGGGAGTAGCCCCACACCAGCGGTTCGGCCAGCAGGCCGGTGCTCCAGCCCACTAGCGGGATAAGGCAGCGAATCATCAATCTCACGACAGCCTCGCAGGCACGGTTCTGCCTTCAAGCATAGAACATTGGGGGGCATTCAGTTGCAGAGGTTGAGCGGCGCGTCCTCTTCGCGCAGGGGCTGCCCGGGATGCTGCATGACCACGCTGAAGCCACGTTGCTTCTTGGCGTCGTGCTTGGCGCGCGAAGCCAGCTCGGCCAGGCGTGCGGCATCGTACAGACTGGCCTGGTGCCCGGGCAGGGAAATGACGCCAATCGAGAGATTGAGCAGGTCGTGATGCCGCCATTTACCTTCCCGGTCCGGCGCAGTAAATCCGTTGGCCTGGATATGCTCGGCGCGGTAAAGCGTGCGGCACAGTTGCTGGAAGCGCTGATCCAGTTGGTGCAGGCGTGCATGCCAGTCGTCGCTGCGCATGACCAGCATGAAGTCGTCGCCGCCAATATGGCCGACGAAATCGCAGCGTGGATCGCAGAGCTCACGCAGTAGCTGGGCCAGCCCCAACAGGATTTCGTCGCCCTTGCCGTAGCCGTAGAGGTCGTTGAAGGGTTTGAAGTTATCCAGGTCGATGTAGCACAGCCGTGCGTCCACCTGGCGCTCCAGCAGCCGCTGCAGGCATTGCTGAATCGGGATGTTGCCGGGCAGCAGGGTCAGAGGGTTGGCGTGACGGGCTTGCTGCAGCTTCAGCTCGGTGATCTGCCGCAGCACGTCGATGCCACGTCCCAGCCCCTTGTAAATGCCCTGGTCGACGATGATGAAGTCGTCTTCCAGTCGCTGTCTGGCGCGGCTGGTCAGCAGGCGACTGACCCGCTGCAGACTCTGGCGGATATCCACGATCAGGCAGTCCGGGTCCATCAGTTGGCGGATCGGCTTGCGACTGTAGATCTCCTGGCCGAAGGGCTTGAGCATGGTCTGGCTCAGGGCGTGCCGTTGCACTGCGCCAATTGGGCGCTGCTGCTCGTCGACGACAGCCAGGGTGTTCAGGGTGGGTTGCTGCTGAAAGCATTCCAGCACGACCTGCACCTTGGTGTGTTCCGGCACGCCGTTGACCGGCAGCAGCAGGCTGTGAATGGGTGCGTCGTCGTTGCCGCTGGTTTGTCGCTGATTCAGCAGGGAACTCAGTTTGCTGTCGTTCAGCTCGGGGTGGCTGTCGGGGCGCCCGAGCAGGTAGCCCTGTACCCAGTCGATACCGATGTCGGACAGCACGGCGAGTTCTTCCTGCTGCTCGATACCTTCGGCGATCACCTGGGCGCGCGAGGCCTTGGCCATCTGCAAAATGGAACTGACAAACTCCCGTTTAACCGGATCGCGGTGTATGCCGTCGATAAAGTGCCGGTCGATCTTCACGTACTCGGGTTGCAGCTCTGACCACAGGCGCAGGCTGGAGTAGCCGGCACCGAGGTCGTCCAGTGCGATGGAAAAGCCCATGTCCCGGTAGTAGTGCAGGGCTGACTGCAGCAGTGATAGGTCTTCGATGGGCGCCTGCTCGGTCAGCTCGATCACAATCTGATCCGCTGTCAGGCCATTGGCCTCCAGCAGCGCCAGGGTTTGCCCGCGATAGTGCTGTTGTTCCAGCAGACTCTCTGGAGAGACGTTGAGAAACAGCTTGCCCGGCAAGCCAAGGCTGCGGAAGCGGCTGATCGCACGTTCGCGACAGAGCATTTCCAGCTCGGTCAGAATGCCGTGGTGGCGGGCGGCGGCAAACAGGGTAAGCGGGGAGTGCAGCGGGCTGTTGGATGGGCCGCGGCTGAGGGCCTCAAAGCCAACGATGCGCTCTTCCAGCGTGGAGACAATGGGCTGGAAGAGGGTGGTGACGGCGGCCCGATTCAAGATGGTGATGAGGGCCTGACGTTGTTCGGATACGGTCATAGTAAGTCCAGGCATGTGAGTTTGGCCGTACCTGGCCGCCCGGAATGCTACTGGCGGGCACGCTTTCATGAGTCCTGATCATGGCAGTGTGCTAGTGCTTTGTGACCGTGTTATGACAGCGCCCGCTGCGGGGGCGGGCGCGATGGTCAGTTGGCTCGGGCGACCTGGTGCTCCAGTTGCAGCAGGTCAACGAGGATGTGGCTGGTTTCCAGCAGGAAGGCGTCATCCTTGGGGTCGCTGTCCTCGTCCTCGGTATGCACTTCGGCCAGCAGCGGGTCGCTTTCCTCAAGGGTTGTCAGGGGTTCTTCGCCACGCGCAGTCAGTCGCTGATTCTCCAGTTCCAGCAAACGGTTTTCATAGTCTTCCTGCTGTTGCTTGCGTTTACTTTCATTCAGCGGGATGGTCTCGCGTGCCTTGATCTGGTTGTCCAGGCCGATGCGGGCCAGGGTGTAGATAAAATCCGGATCCTTGGCAGCACGTGCCTCATGCTGCTGCTGCAGCTGTGCAATAAAGGGCTGCAGGTGGCTGCTGGTCTGGTAGCGCGCTGGCGGGATGGTGTCCCACGGCATGGCGTTGGGCAGAGCGCTTTCGCCTATCTCCTCGCTGTCGAGCAGCGACGGATAGCGGATGTCCGGCACCACGCCGCGGTGCTGGGTGCTTTGCCCCGAGACGCGGTAGAACTTGGCCAGGGTCAGTTTCAGCTCGCCGTGATTGAGCGGCTGAATGGACTGCACGGTACCTTTGCCGAAGGTGGATTCACCGATCACCAGTGCGCGGCCGTAGTCCTGCATGGCGCCGGCGAAAATCTCCGAGGCCGAGGCGGACAGGCGGTTGACCATCACGGCCATCGGGCCGGTGTAGGCAATACCGGCCTCCGGGTCGTCGAGCTGCTGCACCTGACCCTGGCTGTCGCGCACCAGTACGGTCGGGCCGCGGTCGATGAACAGGCCGGTCAGTTCAGTTGCTTCCTGCAGTGACCCGCCCCCATTGTCGCGCAGGTCCAGTACAACGCCATCGACCTTTTGCTCGCTCAGCTCGCCGAGCAGGCGGCGGACGTCGCGCGTAGTGCTGCGGTAGTCCGGGTCACCCTTGCGGTAAGCCTTGAAGTCGATATAGAAGCCGGGCACGTCGATGACGCCGATGCGGTAGTCGTGCCCGTTGTTCTGCAGTTCGATCACCGAGGACTTGGCGGCCTGGTCTTCGAGCTTGATGGCTTCGCGGGTCAGGTTGACGATCTTGCTGGTGAGGTCGCCCGGCGGGTTGCTGGCCGGGATTACCTCAAGCCGAATTGGCGAGCCCTTGGGGCCGCGAATCAGCTTGACGACCTCATCCAGGCGCCAGCCGACCACGTCGACCATCTCTTCCTCGCCCTGGCCTACGGCGATGATACGGTCGCTGGTTGCCAGCTGCTGGCTGCGTTTGGCCGGGCCGGCGGGTACCAGGCGGACGATCTTGGTGTATTCGTTGTCGCTTTGCAGAACGGCGCCGATGCCTTCGAGCGAGAGGCTCATGTTGATGTCGAAGTTTTCAGCGTTTTCCGGCGACAGGTATTGCGTGTGCGGATCGTAGACCTGGGCCAGGGCGTTGATGTAGTTCTGGAAAATGTCCTCGGAGCGGGTCTGGTTGACACGGATCTGCTGCCCGCGATAGCGCTTGCCGAGCAACTCGCGAATATCGTCCAGGCTCTTGCCGGCCAACTTCAGGCGCAGGACCTCATCCTTGATCTGGGCGCGCCAGAGCTGTTGCAGTGCCTGTTCGTCGCTCGCCCAGGGCGCCTCTTCGCGGTCGACCAGAATGTCCTGGTCGGTGTTGAAGTCGAAGCCATCGAGCTGATTCTCCACCAGATCAATGCTGAAATTCAGGCGGTCCTGCAGGCGTTGCAGCTGACGCTTGTGCATGGCGAAGCCGACACTCAGGTCGCCCTGCAGCAGCAGATCGTCCAGGCGCAGACGGTTGCCGGAGAAGGCATCGATATCCTGCTGGGTAAACAGGCTGCGCTGCGGGTCCAGATGCTTGAGGTAGGTGTCGTACATCTGTGCCGACAGAGCGTCATCGAGACGGGTGCGGTTGTAATGATGACGGCGCAACAGCTCGACGGTGTTCTGGCTGGCGACTACTTGATCGCGAGTGGGTTGCAGTTGGTCCAGGTCCAGTGCAGGGACCTGTTCGAGTGCCAGGACGCTGCTGCTGACAGTCAGCAGAGCGAGCAGGCAGGTGCGGCGCAGGAGGGGGAAACCTTTCATCTGGGGTATCGCGTCCGGAGAGAGTATGCTTTTAGGAGTGTACGCGGGACAGCGAGTTCCCGCTGGTAACCATTGATAAGAACTATGGAGGTAGCGTGAGAGGATTGCAAGCCGAGGGCGGGGCGCTGACGTGGCAGCCCCAGAGTGCTGTAGAGCTGAAGTCCGGCGAAGTGCGTATTCGTGTGCAGGCGGCTGGACTGAACCGTGCCGACCTGCTGCAGAAGGCGGGCATGTATCCGCCGCCGCCGGGGGTGACCGGTGTGCTGGGCCTAGAATGTGCCGGTGAAGTAGTCGAGGTGGCAGAGGGTTCGCGCTGGCAGCTGGGTGACCGCGTGTGCGCGCTGCTGGCCGGCGGCGGCATGGCTGAGGAGGTCGTGGTCGATCAGCGTCACCTGCTGCCCGTGCCGGACAGCTTGAGCTGGGCTGAGGCCGCAGCCATTCCTGAGGTATTCAGTACCGCGTGGTTGAACATCTTTGTGCTGGGCAACGCGCGTCCCGGTGAAAAGGTACTGATCCATGCCGGTGCCAGTGGCGTGGGCACCGCTGCGATCCAGCTGTGCAAGGCCCAGGGCAATCCCTGCTGGGTCAGCGTTGGCAGCCAGGACAAGCTCGATGCTTGTGTGGAGCTGGGTGCTGAGGGTGGCGTGCTGCGGCAGAACGGCATTGCTGCGCTGAAGGACTTCGGGCCTTTCAATGTGGCGCTCGACCCGGTCGGTGCTACCTACGCGGCTGATCATCTGGATCTGCTGGCGCTGGATGCGCGCTGGGTGCTGATCGGTCTGATGGGTGGGCGCGAGGCGACACTGGATCTGGCCAAGGTGCTGGCCAAGCGCATCAGCCTGCTGGGCTCGACCCTGCGTACCCGCGATGCCGACTTCAAGGCGACCTTGCTGGCGGATATGGAACAGCGTCTGATCCCGCTGTTTACCAGCGGCGAACTCAAGCCGATGGTGGCCAAGACCTTCGGCTTTGCCGAGGCTGAGGCGGCTTTCGAAGAGTTGGCGCGTGATCAGGTGGTGGGTAAGGTGATTCTGCTGCGCGAAGACTGATTGTTTGCCGCAGCAGATCAAGCCCCATGCGTTGCTGACGCATGGGGCTTTTTTGTGGCTCATCACGGGAGTCTGCGAGCGACAGTTGTTTTAGGGCTCTTCGCGGACAGGCTGCGCTTGGTCCGTCCTGCAGCGCAGCGTGTTCGCGAGGGGGCTTATATCAGCTGCGCGCTGTTGCAGAACGCCGTCAGCACGCTGATCAGGTAACCCGGATCACGGCTGCCGGCCAGCTCGCGGATCGAATGCATGGCGAAGGTTGGTGCGCCGATATCCACGGTGCGCACGCCCAGGCGGCTTGCGGTGATGGGGCCGATGGTGCTGCCGCAGCCCATATCGCTGCGCACCACGAAGGTCTGCACCGGCACCTCGGCACGCGCGCACAGGTCGCGGAAGAAGGCCGCGGTTTCGCTGTTGGTGGCATAACGCTGGTTGTTGTTGATCTTGATGACCGGGCCGGCGTTCAGTTGCGGGCCGTGGTTTTCATCGTGCTTCATGGCGAAGTTCGGATGCACAGCATGAGCGTTGTCTGCCGATACCAGCAGCGAGCGCTGGATCACCTGGATACGCTCGGCGTCGTCGCTGATCAGACGGCGCAGCACGTCCTCCAGAAAAGGACCGTCGGCGCCACAGCAGGAGCTGGAGCCAATCTCTTCATGGTCGGTACACACCAGCAGGCAAGGTTGTTCGCCATCGCTGTCGAGCAGCGCGCTCAGGCCGGCGTGACAGGACAGCAGATTGTCCAGGCGGGCCGCGCTGAAGAAGTCGCCATCGAGCCCCAGTTGGGCGGGGCGCTGGGTGTCGTAGAAGCTCAGCTCGTAATCCAGCACCTGCGCGCCCTCGCAGTCAGGATGCTCGCTCACCAGTTGATTGGCCAGCAGGGCACGCAGATCTCGCCCGCCGTCCAGGCTGTGGGCAAGGATCGGCGGCATGTCGGTTTGCGGATTGATGGCCAGGCCGTCGTTGACACCCCGGTTGAGATGGATGGCCAGGTTGGGGACTACTGCAATCGGCCGTTGAAAGTCGATCAGGCGGCTGTCGAGTGCGCCATCGGCGCGTCGGAAGGTCAGACGCCCGGCCAGTGACAGATCGCGATCAAACCAGGGGGCGAGTAGCGCGCCGCCATAAATTTCCACCCCCAGTTGCCACAACCCCTGCTGGTCCTTCTCCGGCTGCGGCTTGACCCGCAGGCAGGGGCTGTCGGTATGCGCGCCGATCAGGCGCAACCCGCGGCTGGCGAGCGCACCGTCGGCGCCCAGCTGGAAGGCGATCAGTGACGAATCATTGCGGGTGACCAGGTAGCGCCCGCCGGCACTGAGCTGCCAGTCGCTGCGCTCATCCAGGGCCTCGAAGCCGGCGGCCAGCAAACGACTGCGCAGCGTGTTGGTAGCATGGAAGGGCGTTGGCGAGCTGGCGATGAAGTCGGCCAGATCCTGAAGCTGTGGGTCCTGCATGAAACTCTCCTGCAACGGGGTGACGGGCGCCTGCTCAGAACGGGCAGGGGCTTTCAAAGGCCATGCGCTCGCCGGTCTCCGGGTGGCTGATGGCCAGGCGCGCGGCGTGCAGTGCCAGCCGCGGACAGGCGGTCAAAGCGTCACCGTCGGCGTAAAGCCGGTCTCCCAGCAACGGGTGGCCGATGGCGAGCATATGTACGCGCAGCTGGTGTGAGCGACCGGTGATCGGCGTCAGTTCGACGCGGCAATACTGCGGATGACGCTCCAGTACGCGCCAGAAGGTCTGCGCATGCTTGCCGAGCTCGTGATCGACGATATGTCGTGGCTTATTGGGGGGATCATAGCGCAGCGGCAGGTCGATGTGTCCTGCGTCGCCCGTTGGCTGGCCCCAGCACAGGGCGATATAGGCCTTGTCAGTCTCGCGGTCATGAAACTGGCGTGACAGTTCGCGATGGGCGTCCGGATTGCGCGCAATCACCAGCAGGCCGGAGGTTTCCCAGTCCAGGCGATGCACGATGCGCGCTTCGGGGTAGCCGTTTTCCTGCAGGCGGGTAATCAGGCAGTCCTTGTTGTCCTCGGCACGACCGGGGACGGACAGCAGCAACGTCGGCTTGTCGACGATCAGGAAACTCGGGTCCTGATGCACGATACCGATATGGGTCAGTGGCATGGGGCTTCCGCAGGGCGCCACCCGGGCGGGTGGTGCCAGCTGGTCAGGGGCGTTCCGGCAGGGTGATGTTCAGTTCGAGAACCGAGCAATCATCCTGGTTATCGAGGGCGACATGCACCTGTTCACGGTCGATGGAAACGTACTTGCTGATGACGTCGATGATTTCCTGCTGCAGTTGCGGCAGGTAGTCGGGCTGAGTGCGCTGCCCACGCTGGTGGGCGACGATGATCTGCAGACGTTCCTTGGCAATCGACGCGGGCGTCGATTTCTTGCGGTCACGGAAATAATCGAAAATGCTCACTTAACGCCCTCCGAACAGGCGCTGCAGCAGGCCCTTCTTCTGTGCTTCCAGAAAGCGATGTGCGACGTCTTTGCCCAGCAGGCGTTCGACGGCATCGCTATAGGCCTGACCGGCATCGCTCTTGTCGTCCATGATCACCGGTACGCCCTGGTTGGAGGCCTTGAGAACGGCCTGCGACTCCGGGATAACGCCCAGCAGCGGAATGGACAGGATGTCTTCGACATCGGCCACCGAGAGCATTTCGCCATTTTCGACGCGCTCCGGGTTGTAACGGGTCAGCAGCAGGTGCTCTTTGATTTTTTCGCCGTTCTCGGCGCGACGGGATTTGCTCGACAGCAGACCCAGAATGCGGTCCGAGTCACGCACCGAGGAGACTTCCGGGTTGGTCACCACGACGGCCTCGTCGGCAAAGTACATGGCCAGGTGAGCACCTTTCTCGATGCCGGCCGGGGAGTCGCAGACGATGTAGTCGAAGTTCTCTTTCAACTCTTCCAGCACGCGCTCGACACCTTCGGGGGTGAGGGCGTCCTTGTCGCGGGTCTGGGAGGCCGGCAGGATGAACAGGTTCTCCGAGCGCTTGTCCTTGATCAGCGTCTGATTCATGTTGGAATCGCCGTTGATCAGGTTGACGAAGTCGTAAACCACGCGGCGTTCGCAGCCCATGATCAGGTCGAGGTTACGCAGGCCGACGTCAAAGTCGACGATGACGGTTTTGAAACCGCGCAGGGCCAGCCCGGTACCGATGGCGGCGCTGGTGGTTGTTTTGCCCACCCCGCCCTTGCCTGATGTGACAACGATGATCTTTGCCAAAATGACCTTCCTGTCGAAAAAATGTCTGATAGTGGATTACGCCGGGCGGTGATGGTTCCCGGCGTGGATGCAAGGCTGCGGAACTCGGTCACAGACCAGAGAAATCGGGCGCCCCGAATGGGAGGACAGTATCTGTTAAAGCCCGGTTATCTTCAAGCTGTCACCCTCCAGACTGATCTGTACCGGAGCCTTCCACTGCTGTTTGCGCAGATCCTCGGCTACCTTGTACTGGCCGGCGATGGAGACCAGCTCGGCCTCCAGGCTCTGACAGAAGATGCGGGCCTGGCGGTCGCCTGTAACGCCGGCCAGCGCACGGCCGCGCAATGGGCCATAAACGTGGATGTGGCCATCAGCCAGTAGCTCGGCGCCGGCGCTGACCGGTGCCAGCACAATCAAATCGCCGCCGCGGGCGTAGATCTGCTGGCCGCCGCGCACCGGCTCGGTGATGATCTTGCCTGAGCCAGCCGGGGCCGGAGCGGGCGCTGCTGGTGCCGGCGCTGGCGCAGGCTCAGCCTTGGGGGCCGGTTTGGGCGCCGGTTCGGCGGCAACTTCAATCGGCTTTTCACGCTGGCGACCCGGCGGCAGCAGCACCATGTCGGCATTGCCCGCCAGCGCGCGAAAGTCTTCGCCGCCGCGCAGCGCAACCGGCTGCAGGCCGTGATCGCGGCAGATGCTCAGCAGGTGGCGCAGGGTCATGTCGCTCAGCGGCTCGCTCAGCTTGTCCAGCGCAATCACCACCGGGGTGTCGACGAAGAAGTTGGGGGCTTGTTCTACCTTCTCGGCCAGTTGCCTGGCGAACTGCTCCGGTGCCAGGCGAATGAGCTCGACCAGTGTCATCGTCAGCATGCCGCCCTTGAGGTGGAATACCGGGTCGTTGTCGAGCAGGTCGAGGGTAGTGTCAGCAGTCATGGTCCATCCCGTTCCTAAAGAATCAGCGCTTCCTTATATAGATTGCCCCTACAGATCGCAAGCCGCGTGCGCCTTGGTTAGAATGTCGGTTTTCGCTGAATGGGCCTGCTGATGGATCGTCCGGGATTTACCGTTGCGCTGCTGCATCCGCGTTACTGGCTGCTCTGGTTGGGACTGGGGCTGCTGTGGCTGGTGGTGCAGTTGCCCTATCGCTGGTTGCTGGGGTTGGGGCGCGCCCTGGGCTGGGGGATGTTTCAGCTGATGAGTGACCGCCGCGAGGTGGCGCGTACCAACCTGGCGCTGTGTTTTCCCGAGATGTCCGAGATGGCCCGTGAGCGGCTGCTGCGGGAGAACTTCGCCTCCAACGGAATTGCCCTGTTCGAGATGGCCATGGCCTGGTGGTGGCCGCGCCAGCGGCTGGCGCGCCTGGCCCACATCGAAGGGCTGGAGCATCTGAACGACGCGGCGGCCCAGGGCAAGGGCGTGGTTTTGATGTCGCTGCATTTCACTACCCTGGAGATAGGCGCGGCGCTGCTGGGTCAGGCGGTGACCATCGACGGCATGTACCGCGAGCATCGCAATGCGGCCTTTGATTTCGTTCAGCGCCGTGGTCGCGAGCGTCATAACCTGGATGCCAAGGCGGTAGAGCGCGAGGACGTACGCAGCATGTTGCGCTCGCTGCGCTCCGGCCGGGCGATCTGGTACGCGCCGGACCAGGACTACGGGCGCAAGGCGAGTGTGTTTGTGCCGTTGTTTGGCGTGGAGGCCGCGACGGTAACTGCAACCAGTACCTTCGCGCGCCTGGGCAAGGCGTTGGTGGTGCCCTTTACCCAAACCCGCCTGGCCGATGGCAGCGGCTATCGGCTGACCGTACATCCGCCGCTGGAAGGCTTTCCGGGCGAGAACGAGACCGCTGATGCGCTGCGCATCAACCAGTGGGTCGAGCAGGCGATCTCGCAGCAGCCGGAACAATATATGTGGGTACATCGACGTTTCAAGACACGACCAGAAGGCGAGTCGCGCCCCTACGCCAAGCGTCGGCGGCGCAAACGCCGGGCGCGTCGTCGTTGATGCTGGGGGAGACGAGTGGCGCCTGTACCGGGCTGATTCTCTCGGGCGGTGGTGCGCGTGCGGCTTATCAGGTTGGCGTACTGTCGGTGTTGGCGGAGTTGCTGCCGCCTGGTGCCAGCAATCCTTTTCCGGTGATCTGCGGCACTTCGGCAGGAGCGATCAACGCGCTGGCACTGGCAACCAACGCCCAGGACTTTGGCGCGGGGGTGGAGCGCCTGCAGCAAGTCTGGTCGGCATTCTCCTGTGATCAGGTCTATCGCAGCGACTGGCCCGGCGTCACCGCCCAGGCCTGGCGCTGGATACGGGCCAATCTGCTGGGCGTACCCAGCTCCCAACCCACCGCCATGCTGGACAACGCACCGCTGCGCTCTCTGTTGCAGCGCACGCTGCATTTTGGGCAGATCGATGAGGCGTTGCAGGCCGGGTTGTTGCAGGCGGTGTCGGTCAGCGCCTTTGGTTATCAGTCGGCCGAGTCGGTCAGCTTTTATCAGGGGCGTGAACGCATTCAGCCCTGGTCCCGGCATCGGCGCGTTGGAGTGCAGACGCGGCTGGGGCTGGAGCACCTGATGGCGTCATCGGCCATTCCTCTGGTCTTCCCGCCGGTGCAGCTCAATCGCGAATGGTTTGGTGATGGCGCGGTACGCCAGCAGGCGCCGATCAGCCCGGCGTTGCATCTGGGGGCCAATCGGGTGCTGGTCATCGGGGTATCGGACAACCTGGCTAATCAGCCGGCGGGTGGTCGTCGTGGTCCGCGTCTGCGTGCAGCCCTGCCGCCGACCCTGGCACAGATCGGTGGTCACCTGCTCAGCAGTACCTTTGTCGATAATCTGGAAGCAGATATCGAGCTGCTGGAGCGCATGAACAAACTGGCCGGTTACCTGCCGGTAGGGTCGCGGATGAACGGCAAGGGCTTGCGCCAGGTCGACGTGGAGGTCATTTCGCCCAGCGAGCCGCTGGATATCATCGCCGCCCGTCATCGCAAGCTGCTGCCGCGCAGCTTGCGGGCGTTTCTGCGGGGCAGCGGGGCGACTCGGGCATCGGGCGGCAGTGTGGTCAGCTATTTGCTGTTTGAAGCCGATTACACCCGCGAGCTGATCGCGCTTGGCCGGCGTGATGCGTTAGCCAAGCGAGATCAGTTGCAGCGTTTTCTCAGCCTGCCACCAGTACACGGATAGCGTCCAGCCGCAGCTTGGCCTGCTGCAGGGCAAGGTCGCCGTCCGCCAGGCGAAGCTGTAGCGCCTTGATTTCATCATCGCGTACCAGCGGGTTGACCTGTTGCAGCGCCTTCAGGCGTTCAATCTCCTCTTCCAGCTCCGTGCGCAATTGGGCGCGGGCATCGTCAACCAGTTTGCGATGCTCGGCGTCCGCTGCCTTTTCGGCTTTGTTCAGCAGGCCCTCGACCGGCTCGCGCTGGGTCTTGGCTACTTTCACTGCCAGCTGCCGCGGCAGTGATTCAACCTGTCCGTCCAGAGTGTCGAAGCTGACCTTGCCTGCCAGGTTGTTGCCGTTGATATCCAGCAGACAGCGGATCGGGGTCGGCGGCAATACCCGCTGCAGCTGCAGTGCCCGCGGAGCGACGGCCTCGCAGACATAGATGCACTCGAGCAGCATGGTGCCGGGTTTAAGGGCTTTGTTCTTCAGCAGGCCCACGGAGCTGTTACCCATGCTGCCGGACAGTACCAGGTCCATGCCGCCCTGCAGCATCGGGTGTTCCCAGGTCAGAAACTGCATGTCTTCGCGCGACAGCGCGGTGTCGCGATCGTAGGTGACAGTGACACCTTCGTCGTTGCCCAGCGGGAAACCGGCGTCCAGCATGCGCTCGCCCGGGCGCAGGATCAGCGCGTTGTCTGAATGGTCTTCGCTGTCCACGCCAAACACATCGAACAGCCGCTCCATGTAAATAGGCAACTGGAAGTCGCTGTCCTGCCTGGCGATGGCATCGATCATCTGTTCGGAGTCTGCCTGGCCGCGCGAGTGCAGCTCCAGCAGGCGATCTCGACCGTTGTGCAGCTCCTGTTCCAGCGCCTGACGCTCGCTGCGGGCACGTTCGATCAGCGCGTCCCAGCCATCGGTGCCCGGATGGTCCAGGTGCTGCAGCAGCTCAGCGCCGTAGCGGTGCTGCAGTGCGTTGCCGGTCGGGCAGGTCGCGCGGAAGGCGTTCAGCGCCTGGTCATACCACTGGAACAGGTGCGCCTGTGCAGTGCCTTCAAGGTAGGGGATGTGCAGCTGGATACGGTGCTGCTGACCAATGCGGTCCAACCGGCCGATGCGTTGCTCCAGCAGGTCCGGGTGGGTCGGCAGATCAAACATCACCAGGTGATGGGCAAACTGGAAGTTGCGACCTTCGCTGCCGATCTCCGAGCAGATCAATACTTGGGCGCCGAACTCCTCGTCGGCAAAGAAGGCGGCGGCGCGGTCGCGCTCGACGATGCTCATGCCCTCATGGAATACGGTTGCCGGGATGCCGCTGCGGATCCGCAGGGCATCTTCCAGGTCCAGCGCGGTTTCGGCGTGGGCGCAGATCACCAGTACCTTGTTGCGCTTGAGCAGTTTGAGTGTGTCGATCAGCCACTCGACGCGCGGATCAGCCTGCCACCAGGGGTGCTCCTGACCGTCAAAGTCGGCCTGCAGCGGTTGTTCGGGATAGAGTGCCACCTGGCCTTCGAGGTCCTGATACTGCTCGGGGCAGGGCAGCGGGTAGGCGTGCAGGTCGCGTTCCGGGAAGCCGGCAATCGCAGCGCGGGTGTTGCGATAGAGCACGCGCCCGGTGCCGTGGCGGTCGAGCAGCTGGCGTACCAGGCTGTCGCGTGCACTGCGACCCTCGTCGCCGCCGGCTTCCAGCGCAGCGAACAGCGGCGTGGCGCTCTCGCCCAGCCAGCTGCCGATAGCGGTGCGGTCATCGGCGCTCAGCTGGTCCTGCTCCAACAGGTGTTGAACCGCCTCCGCGACGGGCTGGTACCGCTCGGCTTCCTGCACGAAGTCTTCGAGGCTGTGGAAGCGGTCCGGGTCGAGCAGGCGCAGGCGCGCGAAGTGGCTGGCCTGACCGAGCTGTTCCGGGGTGGCGGTCAGCAGCAGGACCGCTGGAGTTTGTCTGGCGAGGGTGTCGACCAGTGCGTATTCGGGGCTGGGGTTGTCTTCATGCCAGACCAGGTGGTGTGCTTCGTCGACCACCAGCAGGTCCCAATCGGCCTGCAGCAGATGATCCTGGGCGGTGGTGTTCTCCAGCAAGAACTCCAGCGCCACCAAGGCCAGTTGCTCTTCCTCGAAGGGGTTGCTGTCGGCGCCGTCACAGCGGTCGGCGTTGAACAGGGCGAATTGCAGGTTGAAGCGGCGGCGCATTTCCACCAGCCACTGATGCTGCAGGTTTTCCGGCACCACGATCAGTACGCGACGGACCCGGCCAGTCTGCAGTTGACGATGCAGAACCAGGCCTGCCTCGATGGTCTTGCCCAGGCCGACTTCGTCGGCCAGCAGCACGCGTGGGGCCATGCGGTCGGCCACATCGCGGGCAATGTGTAACTGGTGACCTATCGGCTGGGTGCGCACACCGGCCAGGCCGAGCAGCGGGGAACGCTGGATACGGCAATAGTGACGCAGGCTTTCGAAACGCAGGCTGAACCAGGGCAACGGATCAATCTGGCTGGCGAACAGTCGATCACTGGCCAGGCGGAACTGGATGAAGTTGTCCAGCATGGTCTCCGGGAAGCTGGCGCTTTCGCCATTTTCGCGCAGGCCTTGATACACCAGCAGGCCATTGGCTTCGCTGACGTCGCTGACCACCAGCTGCCAGCCTTCATGGTGACTGATGGCATCGCCAGGGCTGAAACGCACGCGGGTTAGCGGGGCGTTGCGCAGGGCGTAGTGGCGGGTTTCGCCGCTGGCCGGGTAGAGCACGATCACCACGCGGTCATCCTGTGACAGGACAGTGCCGAGCCCCAGTTCTGCTTCGCTGTCACTGACCCAGCGCTGTCCCGGGATAAAAGCCGTCATGCCACTCTCCTGATGGTGCTGAAAAAAAGGCGCATATCGTACCCGATCACCCGCCATCCCGGAACCGGCGGCTTGCCTTTAGCTGACGGTGGTGGGACATTGGAGCTGGTTAAAAATTGTCCGATTTGTGCGCCAGGTCACCGTTGCGTGGATCAAGGGAACCGATTTCCGGTCGATATAGCAGTGTAGTTGTTGGTTCTTCAGGGAAGATGATCACGAGGGAACAGAGCATGCTGATACCCGGTTTACCGCCAGCCGGTGCGCAGAATGATGCAGTCAAGAGCAGTCGCGAGGTCAAGCCCTCGGCGGCCAGCGAGCCGTTGCACGATGCCGCAGCGCAGCAGGTTGAACGACGTCAGAGCGACCGCGGACGCTGGCCGGAACGCCGGCGTCGCAAGCGTCGGGTGCATACCCGTCAGGAGCAGTCGCCGGAAGAGCGTCAAGCCAGTGCAGATGAACTGGAGCTGCCGGACAAGGGGCTGCTTGTCGATATCGAAGTTTGATAGTCTGAGCGCTGAGTGGAATGCGCTGGTGGGCAGCGCTTCCGTATAGGGTGAGTGGAACCATGACCGACGACAATCGCAGTGGTGACGTGATCGACCTGGGGGAAGCCCGTCGTCAACGTATTCACGATATTCACGATGCCCGCCTGGAGGCCATGCGCGATGCGTTTTCTCGCGCACTGCCGTTGCCTGGCTCCGGCAAGGCCGGCAAGAAAGGCCGTCGCAATAAAAAGAAGAAGTAGCCCCTCTCTTATTGACCCGCGTCAATAACCTCACATCCCGTGCGGCATAACCTGCAGTCATTGCCAACGCAGGAGGTGGGTTATGTATGTTGATGAAGCAGTCATTGCTGGTGTGATCACTGTGGGTTTGATGGTGGCTTTTCTGGGCGGGGTCGGCCTGTTTATCTGGCGCGACGCGCACAAGAAGAAGTCCAAGTAACACTTAGGGGTTGTTGACGTTTCGTCCACCCGGCTGTTGCTGCCTGTACCGGCGCAACCCAGGCGGCCCCGCCCGCAGGGCCTCTGGCAGGCGGGCGAGCGAGACGTCAACCGGCCCTGGTAGGCAGGCGCGGTGCGCCGGGGAGGTTTTTGCTCTGCCCTGTGCCTGCTGCAGCGGGCATAATGAGTAATCACCGTTGTCTGGTTATCCGTTATGTCTGTCCGTTCTTCGGTCGGCCGCGTCCGCTGCCCGGTGTGTGCCCGGCCTCAGGCCCAGTGTCTGTGTTCGTTGATTCCCCGTCTGTGGCCGCCAACCCAGTTGCTGGTGATCCAGCACCCCGATGAAGCCTCTCATGCGCTCAACACGGCTCGCTTGCTGGTGCCGGGGTTGGTTAACGCTCACTTGCTGATAACCGAATCCCTGCAGGAGCATCCTGCCTGGATGCGGCGTTTGCAGGACCCCCGATGGCGCAATGAGCTGCTGTTTCCTGGCGAGCAGGCGCAAGTGCTGTTGCCCGCCGCCGCCGACCTGCGTCCCAGGCGGCTGGTGCTGCTCGATGGCACCTGGCGTAAGGCGCGCAAGCTGGTTTATCTCAATCCTGTGCTGCAGTCGATGGCGCAGGTATGCCTGCCCGCCGGGCTGGTCAGCCGTTATCGCCTGCGCAAGGTGCCGCAGGCCGGCGCGCTGTCCACTATCGAAGCGGGCGCCGAGGCGCTCTCTGTGTTGCATCCCGGTTTTGACAAGCATGCCCTGCTTGCGCCGTTCGAGGCGCTGATCGAGGGGCAGATCCGCGCCATGGGGCTGGCGCGTTACCAGCAGAACTATGGCGCTGCGTCCGACCCGGCTGTTGAATAGAGAAGCGCATTCACAGCTTTTATTATCCCTTGTCAGCGCTGGCCCGGGCCCGTGGCCTCGCTAGACTGCGCAGAACAGGTCGTCGGCTGTGGCACAACAAGAACAATTAAGGGGATCGCATGCAAGCAACAGGACAGCGGGTCGTTATTACAGGCGCAGGCAGTGGCCTGGGGCGGGAGCTGGCACTGCGTTATGCGCGTGAGGGTGCGCGGCTGGCGCTGGCAGATATTAACGATGACGGGCTGGAAGAAACCCGACGGCTGGCAACGGCGGCCGGAGGCTGGGCGTTTACCCAGCGGTGTGATGTGCGTGACTTCAGCCAGCTGGCGGCGCTTGCGCAAAGTTGTGATGAGCGGTTGAACGGCGTCGATGTGTTGATCAACAACGCCGGCATTGCCTCCGGCGGCTTGTTCTGGGACCTCTCACTGGAGGACTGGGATTCGCAGATTTGCATCAACCTGATGGGCGTGGTGAAGGGTTGCAAGGCCTTTATGCCGCTGTTTATGCGTCAGGGTGCAGGCCGCATCATCAATATTGCTTCTATGGCTGCCCATATTCAAACGCCGGGTATGAGCAACTACAACGTAGCCAAGGCCGGGGTGGTGGCGCTGTCAGAGAGTTTGCTGGCTGAGCTGCACCCTCTGGGCATCAAGGTTAACGTGGTTTGTCCGTCGTTTTTCCAGACCAATCTGCTGGCGTCCTATCATGGCCCGGACACCCAGGCCCGTGATGATATGGCCAAGCTGCTGGAAAGCTCGCCGATCAGTGCTGCCGATGTCGCCGATATCACTTTCCGTGAAAGCGAGGCGGATCAGTTTATGATTCTGCCGCACGAGCGGGGCCGTCTGGCACTGCAGCAAAAACGCGCCGATCCGCAGGTCATCTACGACGAAATGTTCCGCCTGGCTGCCAAACGCGTGCCCGTCAACTGAAGGCCGGTCCGTCGGCAGCCGTCTGTCGACGGACTATGGCGTTTTATCAGCTGTGTCTATTGTGTTTCCTGTTGCGGCCTCGGGGCAGTATGCTTGGCGCCCTTCGAATGGCGGGTTGCCCGTCTGAACCCCTAGGCAAGCAATGAGGTTATCGCAATGCGTGAAGTCGTAATCGTCGACAGCGTCCGCACCGGTCTGGCCAAGTCCTTCCGCGGCAAGTTCAATATGACCCGTCCGGATGACATGGCGGCCCACTGTGTCAACGCGCTGATCGAGCGCACTGGCATTGACCCGAAGATGATCGACGACTGCATCGTCGGTGCCGGCTCCAACGAAGGCGCTCAAGGCCACAACATCGGTCGTAACGTTGCGGTGCTGTCGAAAATGGGTATCGATGTTGCCGGTATGACCCTGAACCGCTACTGCTCCTCCGGTCTGCAGGCGATTGCCATCGCAGCCAACCAGGTTGCTTCCGGTTGCTCCGACGCCATCGTTGCCGGTGGTGTCGAGTCCATCACCATGACGGCCAAGAGCCGCAACACCGACAACTTCGTCAACCCGATCCTGGAAAAAGACTTCCCGGGCATCTACTACCCGATGGGTCAGACTGCCGAGATCGTTGCGCGCCGCTACAACGTCACCCGTGAGCAGCAGGACAACTACGCACTGCAGAGCCAGCAGCGTACTGCCCGCGCCCAGGCCGAAGGCCTGTTCGATGACGAAATTGTGCCGATGAACGTCAAATATCAGGTTCAGGACAAGGCCACCGGCGAAATCACCATCGTTGACGGTGTTGTTGAAGGCGACGACTGCAACCGCCCCGACACCACCATCGAAGGTCTGAACAGCCTGAAGCCGGTGTTTGCCGAAGACGGTTCCGTGACTGCCGGTAACGCCTCTCAGCTGTCCGACGGCGCCTCCATGACTCTGGTCATGAGCCTGGACAAGGCGCTGGAGCTGGGTCTGAAGCCGCTGGCTTACTTCCGTGGCTTCACTGTCGCCGGTTGCGAGCCCGACGAAATGGGCATTGGTCCGGTTTACTCCGTGCCGAAACTGCTCAAATCCCGTGGCCTGACCGTCGACGACATCGACCTGTGGGAGCTGAACGAAGCCTTTGCTTCCCAGTGCCTGTACGCTCGTGACTTCCTCAAGATCGACAACGAGAAATACAACGTCAACGGCGGCTCCATCTCCATCGGTCACCCGTTCGGCATGACCGGTTCTCGTCAGGTGGGTCACCTGGTTCGTGAGCTGCAGCGTCGCGGCAAGCGTTATGGCATCGTCACCATGTGTGTTGGCGGTGGCATGGGCGCAACCGGCCTGTTCGAAGCCTACCGCGGCTGATCCGCGTGGCCGCATCTGCGGCTGCGTCAAGAAGGGCGTCTCCCTCCGGTGGGAGGCGCCCTTTTTTGTTGCATCAAGCCACCTTTTCTCCGGTGCTTGGCTGTTTGCCTTGTGGCACAATGCGCTTTTTGCTGACTCGGACAGGAACAGGCGCGTGGGCAATCACCATGGCGGGGCGGACAGAGATGGCGACTGAGCTGCGGCGAGTCGTCTTTGTGCTGCTGCCCGGTGCCCATCCTGGCAGCCTGATGCCGGCGCTGTCGGTCCTGCTGTCGGCCAACCGCATGGCCGAAGAGCCCCTCTATCAGATCGAATGCTGCACACTGGAAGAACAATCAGTGCGCGCGTCCGATGGCCTGTTGCTGCAGCCGGCGCCGTTGCAGAGCTGCGCTCCCGGTTTTGCTCAGTTGTGGCTGGTAGCGGAAAGCCTTGCCGCTGGGGACTCGCTGCCGGACTGGCTGGCGCCGCAGCTTGCCGAATGGCTGGCGGCGGGCGTCCTGGTTGGTGGCCTGGAGGCGGGTGCAGCGGTGCTGGCGGCCTGCGGTGTGCTTGATGGTGCTCGCTGCGCAGTGCATTGGCGCATGCTGGACGAGTTTCGTGAGCGTTTTCCGCAGGTAGAAGCGGTTACCCAGCTGTACGTGCAGGACGCCAATCTGGCCACTAGCAGTGGCGGGCTGGCCAGTACCGACCTGTTGCTCGGCGTGCTGGCGCAAGAGCAGGGCCAGGATCTGGCGGCACTGGTGGCTGAGGATTTGGTGATCGAGCGTACCCGTGACGGCAGCGAGCGTCAGCGCATGCCGCTGCGCAACCGGTTGGGCAGCAGCCATCCCAAGTTGACCCAGGCGGTCATCCTGATGGAATCCAACATTGAAGAGCCGCTGACCACCGATGAAATTGCCCGTCATGTCTGCGTGTCGCGGCGTCAGCTGGAGCGTATTTTCAAGCAGTACCTCAACAGCGTACCGTCGCAGTACTACCTGGAGCTGCGGCTGAACCGGGCTCGCCAGATGCTGCTGCAGACCAGTAAGTCGATTATTCAGATAGGGCTGTCATGCGGGTTCTCCTCAGGGCCGCATTTTTCCAGTGCCTATCGCAACTGTTTTGGCGTGACGCCGCGCGAGGATCGCAATCAGCGGCGAGCGCAGCAGACTGCCGAGAGCAGTACCTGATTGAACCGTCTCGCAGGGGCGAGCGGGTATGACTGCACATCCCTTCGATGTGCCCTTTGATAGCAAGGAGAAGACAGTGTCAGCAATGGTCGGTCGGTCCGATTTTGATCGGGTTATGGTTCCCAATTACGCACCGGTGAATATGGTTCCGGTTCGCGGCGCGGGCTCGCGTCTGTGGGACCAGGAAGGCCGAGAATACGTTGACCTGGCGGGCGGCATTGCGGTGAACGCGCTGGGCCATGCGCACCCGGCGCTGGTTGAGTCGCTAACCGAGCAGGCCGGCAAGCTGTGGCACGTCTCCAATATCATGACCAATGAGCCAGCGTTGCGTCTGGCTGACAAACTGGTGCAGGCCACCTTCGCCGAGCGGGTGTTTTTTGCGAACTCCGGGGCCGAGGCCAACGAGGCCGCCTTCAAGCTGGCGCGTCGCTGGGGGCATAACACCGGCGGTGCAGCCAAGCACCAGATCATCGCCTGCACCAACAGTTTCCACGGTCGCTCGTTGTTTACCGTGAGTGTCGGTGGTCAGCCCAAATACTCCGAAGGCTTCGGCCCTGCCATGGGCGGCATCAGCCATGTGCCCTATCAGGACCTGGCCGCGCTGGAAGCGGCCATGTCCGATGCCACCTGTGCGGTGGTGCTGGAGCCGGTGCAGGGTGAAGGTGGCGTTATTCCGGCCAGCAGCGACTACCTGCAGGCGGTGCGTGCACTCTGTGACAAGCATCAGGCGCTCTTGGTGTTTGATGAGGTACAAAGCGGCATGGGGCGTACTGGCAAGCTGTTTGCCTACATGCACAGCGGTGTCGTGCCCGACATTCTGACCAGTGCCAAGAGCCTGGGCGGCGGTTTCCCTATTTCGGCGATGCTGACCACGACGGCGATTGCCGAGCATTTTGCCGTTGGTACCCATGGCAGCACCTACGGCGGTAACCCGCTGGCCTGCGCGGTTGCCGAGCGGGTGCTGGATATTGTCAACACGCCGGCGGTGCTGGATGGTGTAGCGCAGCGGCACCAGCGCCTGCGCGCCGAACTGGAAGCCATGGGCGCTGAGTTCGGTGTGTTTTCCGGTGTGCGTGGCAGCGGTCTGCTGCTGGGGGCGGTGATGAGCGACGCCTGGCGCGGCAAGGCCAAAGACGTGCAGATGCTGGCGCAGGAAGAGGGCGTTCTGGTGCTGCAGGCCGGGCCGGACGTGGTGCGTTTGGCGCCGAGCCTGATTATTGATGAAGCCGATATAGCCGAAGGCCTGGCACGGCTACGCGTTGCGCTGCAGCGCCTAGTCGCCTAGGTCCTGGGAGAAAACTGGATGCTGATGCTGCGTTTGGGCAGGACGGCGGACCTGCCACAGATCGAACGCCTGGCGGCGGCGAGCCCGGTTGGGGTAACCGCGTTGCCGGCCAGTCGCGAGCGGCTGGCCGACATCCTGGCGGCATCGGAAGCCTCCATGGCAGAGGAAGTGACCTTCAGTGGGGAAGAGCGTTATTTTTTCGTGCTGGAAGACACCGCTACAGACACTCTGGTTGGCTGCAGCGGGATTATCGCTGCCTCCGGTTTTCGCTCTCCTTTTTATACCTTTCGCAACGAAATGTTTGTGCATGCCTCGCGTGAGCTGGGCCTGCACAACCGTATCCACGTGCTGTCGCTCTGTCACGATCTGACCGGGCACAGTCTGCTGGTCGGTTATCATCTGAGCGAGGGCCATCGCACGCCTGAGCTGCTGCAGCTCAATGCCCGCGGTCGTCTGCTGTTTATGGCCAGTCACCCCCAGCGCTTTGCCGAGTCCACCTCGGTGGAGGTGGTGGGTATCAGTGATGACCAGGGTAATGCGCCGTTCTGGGACGCAGTGGGTCGTCACTTCTTTGCCGTCAGCTACGCCGAGGCTGAGCGCATCGGTAGCGAGCGCGGGCGCGGCTTCCTGGCAGAGCTGATGCCGGGCTATCCGATCTACGTGCCCATGTTGTCTGACGAGGCTCAGGAAGTGGTCGGGCAGGTCAATCCGAGTGTGCAGGATGTGTTCGACATCCTCATGGATGAAGGATTTGAGACCGACAACTACGTCGACATCTTTGACGGCGGGCCGGTGGTCAACGCGCGTACTGCGATGCTGACGAGCGTGCGTCACAGCCAGTTGGCTCAGGTTGTGGTTGGCCAGGCGCAGGCCGGCAACACACTGTGGCTGGTGGCCAACACCAAGGTCTGCGACTTTCGGGCCTGCGCCTTGCGGTTTGACTGGCAGCCCGGCGAGCCACTGCAGCTGGATGCGGCAACTGCCCAGGCGCTGCGTGTCGCCGAGGGCGACAGCCTGCGCCTGATTAGGGGAGACTGACATGCTGGTACGGGCTGCCAATCTGGGGGATCTGGAGGCGTTGCTGGCGCTGGCGCACAGTGCTGGCGCCGGGCTGACCACACTGCCGGCCAGCGAGGAGAGGCTACGTGAGCGCTTGCAGCTGATCGAGCAAAGTTTTGCCGGCCAGGTACCTCAGGCCGATGCTGATTATTTGCTGGTGCTGGAGGGCGTGGATGGTCGACTGATCGGCTCCAGCGGCATGCTGGGCGCAGCCGGCATGCGCGAGCCCTGGTACAGCTACCGCATGGGGCTGACCGTGGCCGCGAGCGGTGAGCTGGGCGTCTATCGTCAGCATCCGACGCTGTTTCTGGTCAATGATCTGACTGGCGCTACGGCCTTGTGCTCCTACTTTCTTGCCCCCGAGTTTCGTAGCGGGGATACGCCGCGTCTGTTGTCCAAGGCGCGGTTCATGTTCATGGCCGATGCGCCACAGGATTTTTCTGAGCGCGTGGTGGTAGAAATGCGCGGTCGTTCCGATGAGAGTGGCCGTTCGCCGTTCTGGGACAGCCTGGGGCAGCACTTCTTCCGCATGGATTTTGCCCGTGCCGACTATCTGACCGGTTTGGGTAACAAGGCCTTTATTGCCGAAATGATGCCCAAGTTTCCGCTCTACGCCTGCTTTCTCAGTCAGGCAGCGCGTGACGCCATCGGGCAGGTGCATCCGGACTCTGAAGCGGGTCGCCTGGTGCTCGAAGAAGAAGGCATGCGCTATCAGGGCTATATCGACATCTTTGATGGTGGCGCCACGCTGGAGGCGCAGCGTGGACAAATTCGCGCTATCCGCGACAGCCGCACTCTGCTGCTGGCCATCGGTACGCCGGGCGATGAAGCCGAGCCTTATCTCATTTCCAATCGCGGGCGTGATAACTGCCGCATGATTGCCGCCCCGGCGCGCGTGGCTGCCGGCACCCTGGTGGTGGGTGCCGAGTCCGCAGAGCGCCTCAAGTTGCGCGCCGGCACGCTGGTGCGCGCGGTCGCGCTGAATGCCTGAGGGTAGAGCGAGCCTGCGTTGACGGCTATGTGCTGCAGCTCAGGCTAACAGGTCTTGTCGGCACAGGTAGACGCCCAGTGAACCTCATCGGTTGTTTCGCGGTCGGAAACTATAGAAGGCATAGTGAATATCAACCGTGGAGCTAGGGTCTGTTAACGTTTCGTTCACCCGCCTGTTGCGTCTGTAAAGCCGCCAATCAAGGAGCGAGGAGCGTAGTTTGGTCATTCCAAATAAGCGACGAGCGACGCTGCGTGGCGGCTTTACAGGCGCAACCCAGAGGGCCGGGGCCATTTTTCGGCCAGGCTGCGTTGTCAGTCGCTTGTGTGGAGCAACCACAGTGCACTCCCTCCGCCTTGCCTGGCCGAAAAATGGCCGCCGGCAGGCGGGTGAACGAAACGTTAACAGACCCTAATGCATCCAGCGCTCTGATGCTTATATAATGCGGCTCTTTGCCAGTCTGGATGCTCCATCTGGGGCAGCCTCCCTAAGCGGCGCAGACCGCGATATGCTCCCGACGTTCAGCTGGCCGACCCGTCTCTGGTAAGGGAATTATGAAAAGCGCAGACATCCGTGAATCCTTCCTCCGTTTCTTTGAAGAAAAGGGGCACACCCGCGTTGCCTCCAGCTCGCTGATTCCGGCCAACGACCCGACACTGCTGTTCACCAACGCCGGCATGAACCAGTTCAAGGACTGCTTCCTGGGCCTGGAGAAGCGCGCCTATACCCGCGCCACCAGCAGCCAGAAGTGCGTGCGTGCCGGCGGCAAGCACAATGACCTGGAGAACGTTGGATACACCGCGCGTCATCACACCTTTTTCGAGATGCTGGGTAACTTCAGTTTCGGCGACTATTTCAAGCGCGATGCCATTCACTACGCGTGGGAGTTCTTGACCTCGGACAAGTGGCTGAACCTGCCGCAAGAGAAACTCTGGGTCACCGTCTACGCCAGTGATGACGAGGCCTACGACATCTGGACCAAGGAAGTGGGTGTGCCCGCTGAGCGCATGGTGCGTATTGGCGACAACAAGGGCGCGCCCTACGCGTCGGACAACTTCTGGGCCATGGGCGATACCGGCCCGTGCGGTCCCTGTACCGAGATTTTCTTTGATCACGGCGCCGATATCTGGGGTGGCCCGCCGGGCTCGCCCGAAGAGGACGGTGATCGCTATATCGAAATTTGGAACAACGTCTTCATGCAGTTCAATCGCACGGCTGACGGCGAGATGCACCCGCTGCCGGCGCCGAGTGTGGATACCGGCATGGGGCTGGAGCGCATCAGCGCGGTCATGCAGCACGTGCATGCCAACTACGAGATCGACCTGTTCCAGAACCTGCTGGCCGCTGCCGCTGAAGCCATTGGCTGTGTTCAGGACAACGCTGCCTCACTGAAGGTTGTTGCCGACCATATCCGTTCCTGCAGCTTCCTGATTGCTGACGGTGTGCTGCCGTCCAATGAAGGCCGGGGCTACGTGCTGCGCCGCATCATTCGCCGCGCCTGCCGCCACGGCAACAAGCTGGGCGCCAAGGGTGTGTTTTTCCACAAGATCGTCGCGGCGCTGGCGGCCGAGATGGGTGATGCGTTCCCCGAGCTGAAAACCCAGCAGGCGCATATCGAGCGCGTGCTGAAGACCGAGGAAGAGCAGTTTGCCAAGACGTTGGATCAGGGCCTGCGCATTCTGGAGCAGGACCTGGCCGAGCTGAAGGGCAGCGAGATTCCCGGCGATGTTGTTTTCAAACTCTATGACACCTACGGCTTCCCGGTGGATCTGACCGGTGACATCGCCCGTGAGCGTGAGCTGACCATCGATGAAGCCGGCTTTGAAGCAGCGATGGAAGCGCAGCGCGAGCGCGCCCGGTCTGCCAGCCAGTTTGGCCTGGATTACAACGCGCTGGTCAAGGTTGATATCGAGACCCGTTTCCAAGGCTACGATGGCACTGAAGGGCAGGGCAGTGTTGTTGCGCTGTTCCGTGATGGCGAGCAGGTCGAGGCGCTGAACGAGGGCGAGAAGGGCGTCGCTGTGCTGGATCAGACGCCGTTCTATGCCGAGTCCGGTGGTCAGGTAGGCGATACCGGTTTTCTGCGTGCTGATGGCGTGCAGGCTGAAGTGTCCGACACCACCAAGGCAGGCAATGCGCACCTGCACCACGTTGTTGTTCAGCAGGGCAGCCTGCGGGTTGGCGAGCAGGTAGCGGCTCAGGTCGACGCCAGCGTACGTCAGGCCACCGCGCTGAACCACTCGGCCACCCACTTGCTGCACGCCGCCCTGCGCCAGGTGCTGGGGGATCACGTGCAGCAGAAAGGTTCACTGGTCGACAGTCAACGTCTACGCTTTGACTTCAGTCACTACGAGGCCATCAAGCCTGAACAGCTGCGCCTGCTGGAAGACATGGTCAACGAGCAGGTGCGTCAAAACTCGGCTGTCGGCGTTGAACTGACCGACATCGAGACCGCCAAGAGCAAGGGCGCCATGGCGCTGTTTGGTGAGAAGTACGGCGATGAAGTACGCGTACTGACCATGGGTAACGGCTTCTCCGTTGAGCTGTGCGGCGGTACCCATGTATCGCGTACCGGTGACATCGGCCTGTTCAAAATTACCGCCGAGAGCGGTATCGCTTCCGGTGTGCGTCGTATCGAAGCGGTCACCGGCGCCGGTGCGCTCGCCTGGGTGGCCGAGACTGAAGAGCGCCTGCGTGACGCAGCGCAGGTAGTCAAAGGCAGCCGCGATACGGTGCTGGATAAGCTGACCGCGCTGGTCGAGCGCAGCCGTCAGCTGGAGAAGGAAGTGGAGCAGCTCAAGGCCAAGGCCGCGAGTGCTGCCGGGTCTGACCTGGCAGCGGCTGCACAGCAGCTGGGTGGTCGCACGGTGCTGGTACAGCGGGTTGACGGCCAGGACGGCAAGGGCCTGATGGCGCTGGTCGATCAGTTGAAGAACAAATTGGGTTCAGCCGCTATCCTGCTGGGTGGCGAACACGACGGCAAGGTCGTGCTGGTGGCCGGGGTCACCAAGGATCTGGCCGGGCCGCTCAAGGCGGGCGACTGGATTCGCACCACCGCCCAGGCTGTTGGCGGCAAAGGTGGCGGACGTCCGGATATGGCGCAAGGCGGAGGCACTGACGTCGCGGCGCTGGATCAGGCGTTGAGCGCAGCGACCGAGTGGGTTGCGCAGCAGTAGGGGCGGCGCTCGCAAGAGCGCTTTTAGACGGGTCGGAAGGCCGACCGCTGGGTGAGGATTGACGTAGCAAAATGGCGCTTATTGTCCAGAAGTTTGGTGGTACCTCGGTTGGCAGCGTGGAGCGAATCCAGCAAGTCGCCGAGAAAATCAAGGGCTTCAGGGAGCGGGGCGATGACCTGGTCGTGGTGGTTTCTGCCATGAGCGGGGAAACCAACCGCCTGATTGATCTGGCCAAGCAGATTCAGGCCGACCCCGATCCGCGCGAGATGGATGTGATTGTCTCCACTGGCGAGCAGGTCACCATCGGCCTGCTGGCCATGGCGCTCAAGGCGATTGGTGTTGAGGCCGTCTCCATGACAGGGCCGCAGGTGCGAATTCTGACCGACAGCGCCCACGGCAAGGCTCGTATCCAGCAGATTGACGACGAGCGTATGCGTCGCGAGCTGGCTGCCGGTCGTGTGGTGATCGTGGCGGGCTTCCAGGGCGCTGACGAGAACGGCGCCATTACCACCCTTGGTCGTGGCGGCTCTGACACCACAGGCGTGGCGCTGGCAGCCGCGCTGAAGGCCGACGAATGTCAGATCTATACTGATGTTGACGGTGTCTATACCACGGATCCGCGCGTGGTCGAGCGCGCTCGTCGACTTGATCGCATCACCTTTGAAGAGATGCTGGAGATGGCCAGTCTGGGCTCCAAGGTGCTGCAGATTCGCTCGGTGGAGTTTGCTGGTAAATACGCCGTGCCGCTGCGCGTGCTGCACAGCTTTAAAGAAGGCCCGGGCACCCTTATTACCCTTGAGGACAACGTATCAATGGAACAACCCGTCATCTCCGGTATCGCGTTCAATCGTGATGAAGCCAAACTGACCATCCGCGGCGTGCCGGATACCCCCGGTGTGGCCTTCAAGATTCTGGGGCCGGTCAGTGCTGCGAACATCGAAGTCGACATGATCGTGCAGAACGTATCGATGGATAACACGACCGACTTCACTTTTACTGTGCATCGCAACGAATTTCGCAAGGCGGAGTCTATTCTCAAGCAGGTAGCCAGCGATATCGGCGCACGCGAAGTGGCGGCTGATGACAAAATCGCCAAGGTGTCTATCGTAGGTGTAGGCATGCGCTCGCATGCGGGCGTGGCCAGCAGCATGTTCGAGGCGCTGGCGGATGAAAGTATCAATATTCAGATGATCTCCACCTCTGAAATCAAGGTGTCGGTGGTCATCGACGAGAAGTATCTGGAGCTGGCAGTGCGTGCGCTGCATACCGCCTTCGGGCTGGATGCTCCGGCTGCCGAGGACGCTTAACGGCGTTGTCGGTCCCGGCTGACCAGCCTTGGCTGGTCAGTTACAAGGGCGCGGTTTCTGGCTGCCGTGTCCGCCTGCGTTGATCTAGGTCGCGTCAGGCTACTAGCCGGTTTTTTGCAGAGCTGTGTCCTGATCATTAGCAAGGAGAAATGGAATGCTGATACTCACTCGACGGGTTGGTGAAACCCTGATGGTAGGTGATGAAGTTACCGTGACTGTCCTGGGTGTCAAAGGCAACCAGGTGCGCATTGGCGTGAATGCGCCGAAAGAAGTCGCTGTTCACCGCGAAGAAATTTACCAGCGCATCCAGAAAGAGAAAGACGAAGAACCAAATAACTAATTTTATTGAGTTTTTCGTTGCAATAATAAAATCACGCGGGTAATATTCCCCGCGTGTTCGGAGAGGTGGCCGAGAGGCCGAAGGCGCTCCCCTGCTAAGGGAGTATACCTCAAAAGGGTATCGCGGGTTCGAATCCCGCCCTCTCCGCCATTTTTAGAGTTGTAGGTTTTGTCAGGTGTTAGTTCTTGAATTTAAAAGAAAAACATTTGACGGCGCGGTAAAAGAGCCTATAATTCGCCCCCACACGCACTCGTAGCTCAGCTGGATAGAGTACTCGGCTACGAACCGAGCGGTCGGAGGTTCGAATCCTCCCGAGTGCGCCATATAAAGAACCCACTGATTTCAGTGGGTTTTTTTTCGTCTTTAGTTTGATGTTACTGATGACAAGGCGAAAAAAATGCGTATAATGCGCCTCCACACGCACTCGTAGCTCAGCTGGATAGAGTACTCGGCTACGAACCGAGCGGTCGGAGGTTCGAATCCTCCCGAGTGCGCCATATAAAGAACCCACTGAATTCAGTGGGTTTTTTTTCGTCTTCATAAAAGTGCAGCTGAGTTGCCGGGCAAAGCCTGATAGGCTGAGTACCAGCTCGCTGTGGCCCGCCTGTCCTGGGCGGCGTCGATTGGTAAATGCCCGCATCCGGGCGGTCGGGAAGCCTTGCCATGTCGGAAATCAACAGAAAATCACCGGAAAGCCTGCAGGATCGCCTTGATCAGGTGCAGGAGCTGTTGGGGCGCCACCGTCTGGTCGAGAACCTGGTGCACAAACAGGACGGCCAGCACCAGGAGTTGGTCGAGCATCTGGTGCATCAGCAGAACCTGGTGGAGCTGCAGCGCAAGCTCGATGAGTTGCACCCGGCGGACGTAGCCTACGTGCTGGAGTCGTTGCCGCTGGAGGAACGTCTGGCGGTCTGGCAACTGGTCAAGACCGAGCGTGACGGCGAGATTCTGCTGGAAGTGTCGGATGCCGTGCGGGAAACGCTGATCGCCGACATGGATAGCCACGAGATCATCGCGGCGGCCAACAGCCTGGATGCGGACGAACTGGCCGATCTGGCGCCCGACCTGCCGCGCGATATCGTGCGCGAGCTGATGGATAGCCTGGATGCGCAACAACGCGACCGTCTGAAGTCGGCCTTGTCTTACGACGAGGATCAGGTCGGAGCGCTGATGGACTTCGATATGCTGACGATTCGTGACGATGTCAGCCTGGAAGTGGTCAGCCGCTATCTGCGCCGCTTTGACGCCTTGCCTGATCACACGGACAAGCTCTTTGTGGTGGACACCGAGGGTCTGCTCAAGGGTGTCTTGTCCATCAAGAAACTGCTGGTCAGCTCGCCGGATGCGCTGGTCGCCGACGTCATGGCGGATGACCCGGTGGTGTTTGATCCGGCCGATGATGCGGGTGAGGCTGCGCAGGCCTTTGAACGTTACGATCTGGTGTCAGCGCCGGTGGTCGACAACCTGGGGCGCCTGTGCGGTCGTCTGACCATTGATGAGATGGTTGACTATATCCGTGAGGAGAGCGAAGCCGAGGTGCTTAATGCCGCCGGTCTGCGTGAGGAAGAGGATATCTTTGCCTCGGTCTGGAAATCCGTGCGCAACCGCTGGGCCTGGCTGGCGGTGAATCTGTGTACCGCGCTGATTGCCTCCCGGGTCATCGGCCTGTTTGAAACGGCCATTGAGCAACTGGTCGCGCTGGCCGCTCTGATGCCTATCGTTGCGGGTATCGGCGGCAACTCCGGCAACCAGACCATCACCATGATTGTGCGCGGTATCGCAACCGGACAGGTGCAGGTTGCCCACGGCAAGCGGCTGTTGCGCAAGGAAGTCGGGGTGGCGCTGATCAATGGCTTGTTCTGGGGGTGTGTACTGGCCGGTATCGCCTACCTGCTATATGGCAGTGTCGCACTAGCCACCGTGCTGTTGGCTGCGATGACGCTGAATATGCTGCTGGCGGCCTGTATGGGGGTATTCATACCTTTGATCAGGCTGCGTCTTGGTGGTGACCCGGCTCTGGGCTCAAGCGTACTGATCACCGCGATTACCGACAGTGGCGGGTTCTTTATCTTCCTCGGACTGGCGACATTGTTCTTGCTCTGAGTACTCTCTGCGACCTGTCATCAGGTGTCGCCTTGATTGCCTAAAATGTCACATCAGGATACATTAGGCCGTTTTTTCGCGTGGGAGGCCCGTCCGCAATCGGGCTTTGGTCTTACACCCACTGAAGTTCAACTATTAAAAGAGCAGCATGGACCCAACCATGCCCAGAGCTGCAGGGAGAGAAAATGGAATCAACCAATCTGGTTCTTGAGGGCGTCGAGCTGATGCTTCTCGGGATGGGGGCAGTGTTCTCCTTCCTTATTCTGCTGGTCTGCTGTACCAGCCTGATGTCCGTCATCCTGTCACGTTATTTCCCCGAGGCCGCTCCGGCGCCCAAGCCCGTGCGCAAGAAGCCCAGTGCCGCGCCTGCCAGTGTGGACCCCGATGTCGTTGCCGCCATTGGCGCTGCTATCAAGCAGCACCGCGCGCGTCAGCGCTCCTGATTCCGTTTCGCGGTTTTCACCATTAAAAATCAAATAAAGGCCATGACACTATGACCGATAACAAACAGCCTCTGGGCATTACCGATGTCATCCTGCGTGACGCACACCAATCCATCCTGGCCACGCGCATGCGTCTGGACGACATGTTGCCGATCGCCGGCAAGCTGGATCAGGTTGGCTTCTGGTCCGTTGAGTCCTGGGGCGGCGCAACCTTTGATGCCTGTATCCGTTACCTGGGGGAAGATCCGTGGGAGCGCATTCGCGCCCTGAAAAAGGCCATGCCCAACACCCGTCAGCAAATGCTGCTGCGCGGTCAGAACCTGTTGGGTTACCGCCATTACGCCGACGACGTGGTTGAGAAGTTCGTTGAGCGCGCTGCCGTCAACGGTGTGGATGTATTCCGCGTATTTGACGCGATGAACGATCCGCGCAACCTGGAAACCGCGCTGAAAGCCGTCAAGGCGCAGGGCAAGCATGCCCAGGGCACTATTTCCTACACCACCAGCCCGGTGCACACCCTGCAGATGTGGGTCGATCTGGCCAAGCAGATTGAAGACATGGGTGCCGACTCCATCGCCATCAAGGATATGGCGGGCATTCTGAACCCCTACGTTGCGTTCGATCTGGTCAGCCAGCTGAAGTCCACGCTGAGCATTCCGGTTCACATGCAGTGCCATGCGACCGCTGGTCTGTCCACTGCCGCCATCCTCAAGGCCGCTGAAGCCGGTATCGACAATGTCGATTCCGCCATCTCTTCCATGTCGATGACCTACGGTCACTCGCCGACCGAGTCGGTCGTTGCTATCTTCCAGAACTCCCCGCGCGACACCGGCCTGAATCTGGAGCTGCTGGAAGAAGTGGCTGCCTACTTCCGTGAAGTGCGGAAGAAATACGCCAAGTTTGAAGGCAACCTGCGTGGCGTTGATTCCCGCATTCTGGTCGCTCAGGTACCGGGCGGTATGCTGACCAATATGGAAAACCAGCTCAAGGAGCAGGGCGCCAGCGACAAGTTTGACGAAGTGCTGGCGGAAATCCCGCGCGTGCGTGAAGACCTGGGCTTTATCCCGCTGGTGACCCCTACCTCGCAAATTGTTGGCACCCAGGCGGTTATCAACGTGCTGACTGGCGAGCGCTACAAGTCGATCACCAAGGAAACCGCAGGCGTTCTGAAGGGCGAGTACGGTGCAGCGCCGGCGGCCTTTAATGCCGAGCTGCAGGCGCGCGTTCTGGATGGTGCCGAAGCCATTACCTGCCGTCCGGCTGACCTGCTGGAAGCGGAAATGGACAAGCTGACTGCCGAGCTCAAGGGCCTGGCCAGCGAAAAGGGCATCAAGTTGGCCGAGAACGAGATCGACGACGTTCTGACTTACGCGCTGTTCCCGCAGATTGGCCTCAAGTTCCTGGAAAACCGTGGCAACCCGGACGCCTTCGAGCCGGTGCCTACCGGTAACGAACTGCCCGCAGCCGGCAAGTCGACGGACCCGCAAGCCTACACCGTTGCCGTCAACGGCAAGGAGTACGTGGTTCAGGTGACCGAGGGTGGTGATATCTCCGGCATCAAGCCGATTGGCGAGAGCGCTGCACCTGCGCCGGCCGCTGCGCCAGCGGGCGAAGGTGAGCCGCAAGTGGCGCCGCTGTCGGGCAACATCTTCAAGGTGCTGGTCAGCGTCGGCGACGCTGTGGAAGAGGGTGATGTTGTCATGATCCTCGAAGCCATGAAGATGGAAACCGAAGTCCGCACCCAGCGCGCCGGTACCGTTGCCTCCGTTGACGTCAAGGTTGGCGACGCGGTTGCCGTCGGCGACACTCTGCTGACCATCGGCTAAGGGAGAGACTAATGGATAAGCTTCTCCAGCTATGGCATACCACGGGTATTTACCACATGGCCCCTGGCCAGGCGGTGATGATCCTGGTGTGTTTTGGTCTCATCTACCTGGCTATTCGCAAGGGCTTTGAGCCGCTGCTGCTGATCCCGATCGGTTTTGGCGGCATCCTGGCCAACCTGCCGGTTGCCAACATGGCGCAAGGCTCGGGCATTCTGCACCTGATCTATGAAGTGGGTCTGCCGACCAGTGTCTTCCCGCTGCTGATCTTCATGGGCGTGGGCGCCATGACCGACTTCGGTCCGATGCTGGCCAACCCCCGTACCCTGCTGCTGGGCGCCGCTGCGCAGTTCGGTATCTTCGGTACGCTGCTCGGCGCTCTGGCACTGACCGCGGCCGGTATTCCGGGCTTTGAGTTCACTATGAAGGAGGCAGCATCCATCGCCATTATCGGTGGTGCGGATGGTCCAACCTCCATCTTCGTGACCTCCAAGCTGGCGCCGGATCTGCTGGGTCCGATTGCCGTAGCTGCTTATTCCTACATGGCACTGGTGCCGCTGCTGCAGCCGCCGATCATGCGGGCACTGACCAACCAGAAAGAGCGTGGCATTGTCATGACTCAGCTGCGCGTGGTGAGCAAGTCGGAGAAGATCATCTTCCCGCTGTTGCTGCTGATGCTGGTTGCCCTACTGCTGCCTGATGCCGCTCCGCTGGTGGGTATGCTGTGTTTCGGCAACCTGATGCGTGAGTGTGGTGTGGTTGAGCGTCTGGCGGATACCACGCGCAATGCGCTGATCAACATTGTGACTATTGGTCTGGGTCTGGCTGTTGGCTCCAAGCTGTCTGCTGATTCGTTCCTGCAGCTTAAGACTCTGGGTATCCTGGTGCTGGGTATGCTGGCGTTCTGCGCCGGTACCGCCGCGGGTGTACTGATGGCGAAGCTGCTCAACCTGGTCAGCAAGAACCCGATCAACCCGTTGATTGGTTCTGCGGGTGTATCGGCAGTGCCCATGGCGGCGCGGGTATCCAACCGTGTCGGTCTGGAGACCAATCCGCACAACTTCCTATTGATGCATGCGATGGGTCCCAACCTGGCCGGCGTGATTGGCTCGGCGGTAGCGGCAGGTATCCTGCTGAACTTCGTCGGCTGATATTGCAGGCAACAAAAAACCCGCTCAATTGAGCGGGTTTTTTATGCCCTGGTGGTGGCGCCGATGACTTGGCAGGGTGTATCCGGGGGGAGGGCGGTGTTTTACTGCTGCTCGTTGGCCAGCAGCGCAAGCAATGCGTTCTGTTGGCGGCGGCTCATTTCGCGAAAGCGCAGCAACAGCTCGCGCTCCGGACTGCTCAGGCCCTCTGCGTCCTGCTCGTCGAGCATCTTGCGCGAAGGGTGGCCGGTGTCGGGCAGTGTGGGCAGATCAAGCAGGCTGTGTTCGAGCCGGGCAATGATCTCCGAGTTCATGCTGCGGTGATGCTGTTTGGCTACGTCGGCAATGCGATCACGCATGCCTTGTGGCAGACGAACAACAAACTTGTCGGCTGTGCGGCTGGTGTAGTGCTGGGTCGCTGTTTTCATGGGGCAATAATAATCGCTTCGCTGAAAAAATCGATACTGGCCTAGTGCCTCAAACGGCTGGGTAAGCCGCTGGCCGGCGGAACCATGTCTTGAGGTTAGACAGGTTTTGCCTTCAAGGTGCCACTAGTAGACCCGGTTTTTTCTCCAAGCGCCAGAGTGCGACAAAAAAATGTCCCCAAAATGTGACGGGTTTACGACGAATGGCACTTTGCCAGTGCTGAGCGTACTTCCCCGCTTGGTGGAAATCGCCCCCTGCTTTGGTTAAGATGCGCAGCGTCCGAGCGCCATCAGGACGGCTCAACACAGGGACACGCGCTTGTAGCTCAGCTGGATAGAGCAACCGCCTCCTAAGCGGTAGGTCCCCGGTTCGAATCCGGGCTCGCGCGCCAGTAAAAACAAAGGCTTGCACGGTTTTAATCGGCAAGCCTTTTGTGTTTTTGGCGCTTGATGGCAGTGTCGGCTGAACTGTCTGCCTCCCCTCAGAACACCGACAACTTCCCCACACTGGTAATGCCGTCTGACCAGACCATTTCATAGGCGGCGGTCTGGACGCAGCTGTGTACGATTTTTGGTGTGAACAGGCCCCAACAGAGGGCGTGCTGGGCCTGGTTGCGTACTGACCAGTACTTCACGCCGTTGGTGCCGTCCTTACGTGCCCTGGCGCCGAACGCCTGGCTCGCGCTGTAGTCGGCTGGTGCGTAAAGGGGGTCGCTCATGGGGCGGTCGGTCAGATCAAGCAGGTCGGTGTCCGCGAAGGTGCAGCGCAGGCCGCGAAATAGCATGCGTTCGTAGGCCAGCGCCGGCACCTGGCTCCAGTACAGCTGCTGGTGGTGCTTGACCTCAAGTACGGCCGTTTCGATGGTGTCGGCAACATAGAGTACGCCGTAGCTGCCGTTGCTGAAGCGCGAGCCCGCGGGGTTAACGTGGGTGAAGGGGGCGGTGGCCATGTTGCAGCCGTTGATGCCAAAGGGGATGTCGGCGGTGTTGATCAGTTGCAGGTTACCCAGTTCATTTTGCAGGCGGGGATTGGTCAGCTCCTGCAGCAGGAATAACGCATGGAAGTCGTCGGCGTCGGCCACATCATCGAACAGCGAGGTCGGCGGGTATTTGCTGTTGATCAGGCGGTAGCCGGTGATGGTTGGCGCTGCGCCTGCCGTGCTTACCATTGGGCCCCGCGCAGGCTGTCGATGCGGCGAAAGGTTTCGTACAGAGCAATCATGTCGCCGTTTTGCACTACTTCCAGTGGGCTTCTGCCATTGAAAAATTCGTTGTGATTTTTCATTTGCATGAAGCCGTAGACGTTGGCCGGGTTATCAAACAGCATGCGCAGGGCGCTGTGGATGTTGAGTACCAGCGACACGCGCTTGAGCTGGTCTTCATCCAGCGACACGGTCTTGTCTGTGCGGGCGCGGCTGATGGTGCTGCGTGATACCCGCAGAATATTGCCGGCCTGCTCGGTGCTGGTTTTCCATTTGCCCAGGATGTTCAGCGCGGTGCGCAGACCAACCAGGGCCATGTCTTTCTTTGCGGCGGCGGGTGCTGTGGTCATGGCGATGCCCGTTGAGGTGCTGGTGTTGCTCCATATTGCGCCTGCTGGGACGTAATATCAAATTTTGTGTCTTGAGAGGTTGGTTGGCGCACGGTTAACTGCGGAACGCGCGCTACTATTGTCTGTCCACAAATGCAGAGCTGCCGAATCCGTGTCTACAGGCGCTGTTTCATGTAGATTCGGCTACTCTTGGTAGGCGCTGATCTTGCCTGTATCGTGCTCGGTCGGAGTGCCGGGTTGGCAGGTCGGTGTTTAATCGCTTTCATGTACTGCAATCGCTACGGAGTTTGGATGTCTCGCGCGCTTACGGCCTTTTCCTCATTGTATTTCGCTACCTTGCTGATGCTGCTGGGCAGTGGTCTGTTGGGTACCTATCTGGGGCTGAGACTGGCGGCCGAAGGCGTCAGTGAGCTGTGGATCGGTCTGTTGATGACCGGTTATTACGCAGGCCTGGTGGCAGGGGCATCGATCGGGCACCGGCTGATCGCCCGGGTGGGGCATATCCGGGCTTTTGTCGCCAGCGCAGGGGTGGTCACCGCGTCGGTAATGGGGCATGCGCTGACGGAGTCGGTGCAGGTATGGCTGGCGTTGCGGGTGCTGGTGGGCATGGCGATGATGTGTCAGTACATGGTGCTGGAAAGCTGGTTGAACGAGCAGGCCGAGTCGCATCAGCGCGGTATGGTCTTCGCCAGCTATATGGTGGTGACCTTTTTGGGCTTGGTATTGGGGCAGGTGGTGTTTGCGCTTCAGCCGGATCTGGCGATCGATCACCTGCTGTATGTGGCGATGTGTTTTTCCCTTTGTCTGGTGCCGGTGGCAACCACCCGTCAGATTCACCCGGCGCCGCTGCATCCAGCGCCGCTCAAGGTAAAACTCTTTGTACAGCGTATTCCTCAGGCGCTGACAACCATTGCGGTGGCGGGGCTGATGCTGGGCGCCTTTTACGGCATGGCACCGGTGTTTGCAGGTGCGGTCGGGCTGAACAACTCCGAGATTGGTATGTATATGGCGGTCACCATTTGCGCGGGTCTTGCGGCCCAGTGGCCGGCCGGCTGGTTGTCTGATCGGGTTGATCGTAGCCAGCTGATCCAGCTCAATGCGATGGTGTTGACGGCGGTCTCGGTGCTGATGGCCATCGGCTTCATACCGGGCGGGGCGCTGATTTTCCTGACTGCGCTATTCGGGTTGATGGTCTTTACCCTGTATCCGATGGCGGTGGCGCTGGCTAACGACCACGTTGAGCCCGATGACCGGGTGCCGCTGTCGGCGATGCTGCTGGTCACCTTTGGCTTGGGTGCCAGTATCGGCCCGCTGCTGAGCTCGGCAATGATGAAGCTGTGGGGGCCAAGCATGCTTTACATCTTTATGGCCGCCTGCAGTGCCATTCTGGTATTCCGTGTGCGAGCTGATGCGGTTACCGGTGAGAATCTGGTCGAGGCAGCGCCGCTGCAATTCATGCCGGCAGCCGGTAACCTGGCTAGCTCACCACTGGCGGCAGCTATCGACCCTCGCGTTGATGAGCAGGCGGTAACCGATCAGATGACGGATGAGGACGCGGCGGCGCCCGCTGCGCCTGAGGAAGTGGCAGAGGACGATCACCTGCCAGGGTGATGGTCCTCTGTTGACGCGGGGTGGGTCTGAGCGTTTAGAGGCTCTAGAACAGATCTTCCTTCTCCAGACGACGGGCCTCGCGCTGCAGGTAGTTGACGAAGCGATCAATGCTGCGCTGCGCCAGCGCGCTGGGTTGCTTGAACATCAGGCCGACGTGGGTCTCGTTGGCTTCCTCTCGAAAATGCACATGGCGCACTTCGGCGGCTACTTCCACTCGCCCGGCATCGGGCAGGTTGAGGATGGCGGGTGTATACAGCTCGCCAGCTGTCAGGGAGCGGCTCAGATCCCCCTCCAGGCGCACCTTGCAGCCGGTAGCTGACAGGTCCATCAGGTAGGCGGTAAAACGCCGCTGGCGCTCTGGATGTGCCAGCTCGATGGCGATATCGGCTGTGCGCCGGACGCTCGCCCGAAAGGCACCGCGTTTCTGATGGTAGTGCATCTCGTCTGGTACGCCGGTGGCGTACGCCGGCGCATCTTCCAGTTGCACCTGGGTGGCGCCGGGGCAATGCCAGCGCATGTGAATACCCTCATGCCAGGCGTCGATGCGGAAGGATTCGCCCTGGCTGGCGTATCTGTCGCCCTCTCGGGGGATCATTTCATCGATCCACAGCTCGGCCTGATCGGTATCAAGCTTGACGATAAAGCTCTGAAACTTCTGGCTGCGGTCGGTAAAGGTGATGGTCAGCGGGTCGCGGCTTTGCATCAGCGTTTTGAGCAACGCCATGATTTCGACCTGGGCTCGGATTTCGCGGGGCGGCTGTGGGCCAGCTTCTTGTGAGAATAGGTTGGACACGTCTGCTACTCAGTTTTTGCAATATTTTGATAACTATACACAGCGTGCTGGCACCTTGGCATGTGTGATCAGGCTTTGGTGAGGTCGCGCGTCTGGCCGCTGCGGCTGGCGTTGCCCAGCTGGTCATATACGCCAGCACTGGGTTCGCCCTGGTTGCGCAGCAGGTCCAGCAGTGAACGGGTTGCGTGCTGACTGTGGCGGACCAGGCGGGCGTTGCGGTCGTTGGCCTGCTGGCACGCGGTCAGCGCCTGGAGGAACGCCTGATAGGCCGCGGAGAGGGCGGCGTCGTGCTGAGCGGTGATGTGGTCAGCCAGGTCGCCCAGCTGCAGCTGGTGCTGCTGGCAGTAGGATTTAATCTGCTGGTCATGACGGACCAATTGCTCGGCGTAGGGGCGTTTGGCGTCAAGAATCTGTTCCAGGTTGCCGATATCCTGACCGGTCAGGGCGTCACGCTCCTGGTCAAGCAGCGCCAGATAGGCCTGGCAGTCTTGTTCGGCTTGCTGAAAGTGCGGGTGCAAGGGGTGCATGACCTGCCTCCTGGCTGCGCGTTAATTAGATGCTGCAGCCAAGAATACAGGCACGGAGGGCGTGGTGACTACTGGCTGTCAGCCTTCCAGGTTCAGCAGCTTGTCGGCAATGCGGCTGCTGTCCGGTTTGTAGCTGCCATCGGCAATGGCTTGGCGCAGTTGGCTGACGCGCTCGCTGTCGACCTCAGGCAGGTCGCGGAGCTTCTCTTCGATCGCCTGCAGTTGCTGCGCCTGGGCGCTCAGGTTGACCGAGGAAGGAGCGTCGTTCTTTTCTGCCTGTTGCGCTGCAGTATCGGTAGTGCGATCGGTTACGGCGCCGGCTTCGCGCTTGGCGGTGGCACTGCTGGCTTGGCTGTTACGGCCGACACCATTGGCTCCGTTGGGCGAGTTGAAGTCGATGACCATGATAAATTCCTCAAGCTGTTAAATCTTCTCTAACCGCTGTAACGGCAGCGCAAAGGAAAACTTTAGGGAAAATTTGTGTGACGACGATCACAGCCCTGAAGGGCCCGAGTATACCCGTTTTGTCGGTGCATCACATGCCGGCCTCAACTTGGCCGGGCCCCGTGACGCGCGCGCGGATGACCCGGTTCGAACGGCTATTGCGCACGCGAATCTGCTCTCCCTGGGTACCGTCCTCCAACGCTTCTCCCGGCATTTTTACCGACACGCTGCTGTTGCCGGCGCTGATCACTACCTTGTCGCCACGCCGCACAATGCGGTTGTTCTCAAGCTGGGTATAGCTCAACACGCTGTCGGCCGAGACATTGCGCTTGAGTTGCATGCCAATGGCCTGGGCCGGGTCAAGCAGGTAATTGCTGCCCAGCAGGCCGGTGTCACGTTCGGCCAGGTGCACATCGTCGGCGCCAACCACGGAGCCGCGTGACAGTGGGCGGGTACTGACTACCACCGGTTGAAACAGGCTGACCTGGGCCGGCACAAACAGCCGCCAGGGGGAGGGCGCAGTGCAGCTCACGCGCACGGTGACGCGACCGACCGGTGTGGCGGGGCTTTCAAGGCTTGCACTGAGCGCGTCGTCATTACACAGCGGCAGACGCAAACGGTGATCCAAGCGACTAAGCTGTATCTCATGACGCGCTTGCAGGCCGCTACTGGCGACATGTTCTTGTACTTGCTGTTCAAGAAAGTCGCGGGTGGCGCCGATAAGCTGATCGATGAGCGGGTTTGCGTGGAGGCTGGCGGAAAAAAAGATCGCCAATGCCGCGCACCCAGTGATAAAACGCATACAATTACCTACATTCCTGATGTGTGGTGCGTGTCGGATTGCTGTCGCTTGCAGGCAGGTCCTGCAGGAAACATGCCGCATCACCGTGTTGACGATGAGGAGCAGCCCATGGCTGGTGTGATGGATTCAGTCAATCAGCGGACGCAGCTGGTTGGGCAGAACCGACTCGAACTGCTGCTGTTTCGCCTGGCGGGCAATCAGCTGTATGGCATCAACGTTTTCAAGGTCAAGGAAGTATTGCAGTGCCCGCGTCTGACGGCCATGCCCAAACTGCACCCGGTGGTGCGGGGGGTCGCTCACATCCGCGGAGGCACCTTGCCGATCCTTGACCTCAATCGTGCGACCGGTGGCCCGGGGCTGGATAATCTGGATACCGCCTTTGTGATCATCACCGAGTATAACTACAAGGTGCAGGGTTTTCTGGTGCGTTCGGTCGAGCGCATCGTCAACATGAACTGGTCTGAAATCCATCCGCCGCCAAAGGGCACCGGCCGCGAGCACTATCTGACCGCCGTCACCCGGGTCGACAATCAGATGGTTGAGATCATCGATGTGGAGAAGGTGCTGGCCGAGGTGGTGCCGACCAACGAAAATGTCTCTGCCGGTGTGGTGGACGCTGATACCCAGGCTGAGGCTGTGGCCCGGCGGGTGCTGATCGTTGACGACTCCTCCATTGCGCGCAAGCAGGTGACGCGCTGTCTGCAGGAGGTGGGTGTCGAAATTGTGGCGCTCAACGATGGTCGGCAGGCGCTGGACTGGCTCAAGGCTCGGGCCGATGAAGGGGAGGACGTGAGTCAGAGCTTGCTGATGATGATCTCCGACATCGAAATGCCCGAGATGGACGGTTACACGCTGACCGCCGAGGTGCGTAACGATCCGCGCCTCAATCGTCTGCACATCATGCTGCACACCTCGCTGTCCGGGGTGTTCAACCAGGCGATGGTGAAAAAGGTGGGGGCGGACGATTTTCTTGCCAAATTCAAACCGGATGACCTGGCCCAGCGTGTCATCGCTCGTCTGCACCTGCTGCGTGAAGGCGGTGCTGGTGAAGGCTGACAGCTTGAACTCAACAACTACAAGGCAGACTTCGTGACTTTGGCGAATCAGGATTTTCAGCTGTTTCGGGACTTTCTGGAAAAGGCCTGTGGCATTGTGCTGGGCGACAACAAGCAGTATCTGGTCTCCAGCCGCTTGAACCGCCTGCTGGAACAGGAAGGCATTGCCAACCTCGGCGAACTGGTCAAGCGTATTCAGGCGCAGCCGCGGGGCGGGCTGCGTGAATCGGTGATCGATGCAATGACCACCAACGAAACCCTGTGGTTTCGCGACGTGTATCCTTTTGAAGTGCTCAAGACGCGGCTCATTCCCGAGTTCATCAAGCAATCGCCAGGGCAGCGCCTGCGCATTTGGTCGGCGGCCTGTTCCTCCGGGCAGGAGCCGTACTCGCTCAGCATGGCCATTGACGAGTTTGAACGGGCTAATCTGGGGCAGCTGCGCGGCGGCGCGCAGATTGTCGCAACCGACCTGTCTGGCGGCATATTGAATGCAGCCAAGAGTGCCGAGTACGATAGCCTGTCGGTGGCCCGGGGGCTGTCGCCTGAACGACTGAATCGCTATTTTGACCAAAACGGCCCCGGCCGCTGGACCGTCAAGACGCCGATTCGCAACCGGGTTGAGTTTCGCGCGATGAATCTGCTGGATAGCTACTCCATGCTCGGCAAGTTCGACTTTGTGTTTTGCCGCAATGTGCTGATCTACTTTTCGGCAGACGTGAAGAAGGACATCCTGCGCCGCATTCACGCCACACTCAAACCAGGCGGCTACTTGATGCTCGGCGCCTCCGAGGCTCTAAACGGCCTGCCCGAGCTGTACCAGATGGTGCAGTGCAGCCCGGGGATCGTCTATAAGGCGCGTTGATTCGCGCCTTGTGGTTATCCGCTTCCCCTTCCTTGTTTTCCCTCCTTGCCGCTTGCCGCTCCTGTTGCCGGCCTGCCGGTGCTATTGCCGTTTGCCGGTAAGCCTTTGCCGCTTTTCTGGCGCGCTGTTTTCTATCTCTTTGAAAAATAGATGATTTTATATTTGGCACGGTGATTGCTTTGTCATGCCCAGTGACAGCTTTTGGTCAGTTGGCCGAAACGAGGATGGGTGCGATGAGTATCAACTTTGACAATGCGTTGGGCATACACGAGCAGGCGCTGCGTTTTCGCGGTCAGCGGGCAGAAGTGCTGGCCAACAACATTGCCAACGCCGAAACCCCGAATTACAAGGCGCGAGACCTCGACTTTGCCGCCGCGCTGGCAGCGCAGCAGGGCGAAGGTGAAAGCGGCTCGCTGCCGATGGCGCGTACCGATGCCCAGCACATTGCCATCGATGGCTTGATCGACCAGGTCGCAGGGCTGCGTTATCGCAACGCGCTGCAGCCGGCGGTGGATGGCAATACGGTGGACTCGGAGGTCGAGAAGGCCGCCTACACCCAGAACGCCATCGACTTCCAGGCCAGCTTCACCTTCCTCAACAGCAAGTTCAAAGGGCTGATGACAGCCATCAAGGGAGAGTAAGCATGTCCCTCGACAAGGTATTTGATATCGCCGGGTCAGGCATGAGCGCGCAGTCGCTGCGCCTGAACACAGTGGCCAGCAACATCGCCAACGCCGAGACCGTCTCCAGTAGCGTTGATGAGACCTACCGCGCGCGCAACCCGGTGTTCGCCACCATTTTCAACAGTCAGCAGGCCACCGGTGGCTCGCTGTTCAGCCCGGATCAGCAGGCAGGCGACGGCGTGTCGGTGCTCGGCATTGTCGAGTCCGATGCCACGCTGGAGCCGCGTTATGAACCGGACCATCCGATGGCCAATGAAGACGGCTATGTGTATTACCCGAATGTGAATGTAGTCGAGGAGATGGCCAACATGATGTCGGCGTCGCGGTCCTATCAGACCAACGTGGAAGTCATGAATACCGCCAAAACCATGCTGCAGCGCGTTCTGACGCTGGGTCAGTGAGCGGAGAAAAATAGACCATGAGCATTAGCAATGTTGCAACCGGTTCCAGCGCGCTGGACCAGTATCAGATCGACTCCGACCGGTTCGCGACCGGGGATGAGTTGGGCAAGGATCAGTTTCTGGAGCTGCTGGTGGCGCAGATGAATAATCAGGATCCGCTCTCGCCGCAGGAAAACGGCGAGTTTATTGCCCAGCTGGCCCAATTCAGCACGGTCGAGGGTATTGGCAATCTGAATACCTCGATGGAATCGTTGCTTAGTGGCTACCAGTCATCGCAGGCGTTGCAGGCATCGTCCCTGGTTGGTCGCACGGTGATTGTGCCGGCCGATCAGGCGGTGGTGGATACCGAGGCAGGGCTAGAGGGGCAACTGGCGCTGCAGAAGAACAGCACCAATGTGTTCGTCAACATTTATGACGATGCGGGCAGTCTGGTGAAAACCATCAACCTGGGTAGCCAGGAAGCGGGCATGCATGACTTTACCTGGGATGGTACCGACGCCAGCGGCAACCTGGCCGAGCCCGGTATCTACACCGTTGAGGCCATGGCGTCGATTGATGGCAAGAACACCCAGATGGCCACCCTGTTGCCAGCCAATGTCGATAGTGTCTCGCTGGGTGCTGGTGGTAGTGGTGAAATGCTGTTGAACGTGGCGGGCCTTGGCAGCATCAGCCTGTCCAACGTCTACGCAATCAAATAAGTGTCGTCCGACATACTGTAGGTGAGGAGATAAAACCATGGCTTTCAATATCGGCTTGAGTGGTATCCGGGCGGCAGCATCCGATCTGAATATCACTGGTAACAACATTGCCAACGCCGGCACCGTCGGCTTCAAAAGCTCGCGCGCCGAGTTTGCTGATGTGTACGCCGCGTCGGTGCTCGGTTCCGGCAGCAATGCCACCGGCAGCGGTGTGGCGCTGGCGAACGCGGCGCAACTGTTCAATCAGGGTAACATCAGCTTTACCGAGAACAGCCTGGACCTGGCTATCAACGGTAACGGCTTCTTTGTGACCAGTAACAACGGCGCGATCAGCTACACCCGTGCCGGCTATTTTGGTACTGATAGCGACGGCAACATCGTCAACAATGCCGGTGAGCGTCTGCAGGGGTTTGCGGTTAACGCGGTGACCGGTCAGATCAATCAGGGGGTGCAGACCGACCTGCGCGTCGACACCCGCTCGGCTGATCCGAATGCCACCACCGGTGTCGTGTCGACGCTTAACCTGAACTCCACTCAAACTCGTCCGACCGTCTGGACCCAGCAGTATGACGCAGCCTACGCGGCGTCCATCGCCACGGCGGCGGATCCGGCCAACCCGACGGCGGCTGAGATTGCCACTGCCGAGGCAGCGGGTCAGGCAGCGGCGGCAACCACCTTTGATCCGACCAACTCGGCCACCTACAACAGCTCTACTTCGGTCACCATTTACGACAGCCTGGGTAATTCCCATGTCATGACCAAGTACTTCGTCAAGAACGACGCCAATAGCTGGGACATGTATGTGCTGATCGATGGTCGGGATGTGCAAAGTGGTGTCGAGGCCTCTGATCCTGCCTTTGACCCAACCACCACCACGCGCTATGACGTCGACTTCAACAGCGTTGGTGAGCTGACTACCAACCAGCCTTTTACCCTGACCGGCTGGGTGCCGCTGGATAGCGAAGGTCAGCCCACGGGGGCTGATTCCCCGGTCAACAACCTGACAATCAACCTGACTGGTTCGTCGCAATATGCCTCCAGTTTTGCGGTGACTGCGGTTAGCCAGGACGGTTTCACTACCGGTGAGCTGGCTGGTCTGGAAATTGACGATGCCGGTCTGCTGGTGGCCCGTTACACCAATGGCCAGACTCGCGTCCAGGGTCAGGTGGTATTGGCAACCTTTGCCAACCAGCAGGGGCTGACGCCGCTGGGTAATACCGCTTGGGCTCAGTCCTCGGCGTCGGGGGAGCCGGTGATCGGCGCGCCGACCACAGGTACCCTGGGCGGCATTCAGTCCGGTGCGCTGGAAGAGTCCAACGTGGATATTTCCGAACAGCTGATCAACCTGATCGTGGCGCAGCGTAACTACCAGGCCAACGCCAAGACCATTCAGACCGAAGATGCGGTGACCCAGGCGATCATCAACCTGCGCTAAGCGCGCAGGCGATAACGCCAACAGGGCGGCAATACCGGCAAAAGGATTTGCCGGTATTGCCGCTTTTGTTTTTTATAACCTGCTGAAAATAAACAACAAAATACTATTTTCAAGGGTTGGCATGATCTCTGCTTGATACTCCCTAAGCAAGCAAAAGCGGCAAATCCTTGTCGCGCAAACGAAGCGGAGCAGGGCATGGACAAATCCTTGTACATCTCCATGACGGGGGCCAGTCAGAACGCGTTGGCGCAGCGCTCGCACGCCAACAACCTGGCCAACCTGACTACCACCGGTTTTCGCCGTGACTTTGAGCAGGCGCGCTCCATGCCGGTCTTTGGTGACGGCTATGCCACCCGCGCCTACGCCATGACAGAGCGCCCCGGCACGGACCTGTCCTCCGGCACCATGATCGAGACCGGACGTGAACTCGACGTGGCCGTGCAGGGCGAAGGCTGGATCGCGGTGCAGGCACCGGACGGCTCTGAAGCCTACACGCGGGCGGGTAGCCTGAATATTGACGCTTTCGGCATCTTGCGTACCAGCGGCGGTTTGCCCGTGCTGGGCAACGGCGGGCCGATTGCGATTCCGCCGGCCGAGAAGATTGAGATCGGCTCGGACGGCACCATCAGTATCCGTGCGCTGGGTGAAGGCCCGGCGGTGATGGCCGAGGTTGATCGCATCAAGCTGGTCAACCCGCCAGCAGCGGCACTGGAGAAGGGCGAGGATGGCCTGATGCACACCCAGGCGGGCGAGGAGCTGGCCGATGGCGCGGTGCAGGTGGCAACCGGTTTTCTGGAGGGCAGCAACGTCAATGCGGTGGAAGAGATGACCGCCATGCTGTCGCTGGCCCGCCAGTTCGAACTGCATATCAAGATGATGCGAACCGCCGACGAGAACGCGCAGGTTACCGACCGCATTCTGCAGATGAGTTAATGCTACTGCGCGTCAATTACTCGGCGCGCGAGGAGAAAGGTGATGCTTTCAGCTCTTTGGGTCAGCAAGACAGGTCTGTCCGCCCAGGACACCATGTTGACGACCATTTCCAACAACCTGGCCAACGTCTCGACGACCGGCTTCAAGCGTGATCGTGCCGAGTTTGAAGATCTGCTGTATCAGATCAAGCGTCAGCCCGGTGGTCAGAGCACTCAGGATACGCAGCTGCCTTCAGGCCTTCAGCTGGGTACCGGGGTACGCGTGGTCGGCACCCAGAAGATCTTTACCGAGGGCACGCTGCAGACTACCGAGCAGCCGCTCGACATGGCGGTCAACGGGCGCGGCTTCTTTCAGATTCTGATGCCCGACGGCGGTATCGGTTACACCCGTGACGGCAGCTTCCATCTGGATGCCGATGGTCAGATCGTGACCTCCAACGGCTTTCCGCTGGAGCCCGGCATTGTGCTGCCCGACGACGTGCAGACCTTCACTGTGGGGGAAGACGGCACGGTCAGCATCACTACCTTCGGCAATCCGGCCGCGCAGCAGATCGGCAACATACAGACTGCCGACTTCATCAACCCGGCGGGCCTGCAGTCGATTGGCAACAACCTGTTCCTCGAGACCGCATCCAGCGGTGCGCCGCAGGCCGGCAACCCCGGTCAGAACGGCCTGGGTACGGTGTTGCAGAACACCCTGGAGAATTCCAACGTCAGCGTCGTGGAGGAGCTGGTCAACATGATCACCACCCAGCGCGCCTACGAGATGAACTCCAAGGTCATTTCCACCGCAGATCAGATGCTGCAGTACATCAGTCAGAACCTCTGACGGGAGCTTGGAATCATGATCCGTTTGGCTAAGGTGTTGATGCTGCTGGTGCCGCTCAGCCTGATTGGCTGCATGCAGGCGCCGCCGATGCGTGACGACCCGGCGTATGCGCCGGTGTTGCCGCGCACGCCGTTGCCACAGGAACTGAACAACGGCGCGATCTATCAGCCCGGCTTTGAAATGAGCCTCTACAACGACCGCAAGGCACACCGGGTCGGTGACATCATTACCATCACCCTGACCGAACGCACAGCAGCGCAGAAGAAGGCGGAAAACGAGATCGACAAGGACAGCTCGACCACCATCGCCAACCCTACCATTCTCGGCAATGCCGTCGGTTTCAAGGGGCTGGACCTGGGCGTCAGCATGTCGGGTCAGCGTGCCTTTGAAGGCAGCTCCGATGCCAATCAGAGCAACAGCCTGTCGGGTTCCATCACGGTCACTGTGGCCGAGGTGCTGCCCAACGGCATTCTGGCGATTCGCGGCGAGAAGTGGATCACCCTTAACCAGGGTGACGAGCTGATTCGCATCAGTGGTCTGGTGCGCACTGACGACATCGGGCCGGACAACACTGTGCTGTCGACTCGTGTGGCCGATGCACGCATCACCTATTCCGGCAAGGGCGCTTTTGCCGATGCCAACCAGCCCGGCTGGCTGAGTCAGTTCTTCCTCAGCCCCATGTGGCCGTTCTGACAGGAGTACTGCCATGCGCAGCCTGATTATCTGCCTCTGTCTTTGCCTTGCCAGTCCGCTGGCGCTGGCTGATCGTCTGAAGGACATCGCCAGCATTGCCGGCGTGCGCAGCAACCAGTTGATCGGTTACGGCCTGGTGGTGGGGCTGGACGGCTCGGGCGATCAGACCAGCCAGACCCCGTTTACCGTGCAGACCTTCGAGAACATGCTGACCCAGTTTGGCATCACCGTGCCGGAAGGGACCCGCATTCAGATGAAAAACGTCGCCGCGGTGGCTATTCACGCTGACCTGCCGCCCTTTTCCCGGCCTGGCCAGACCATCGATGTCACCGTGTCGTCAATTGGTAACTCCAAGAGTCTGCGCGGCGGCTCGCTGCTGATGACCCCGCTCAAGGGGATCGACGGGCAGGTCTACGCCATCGCCCAGGGCAACCTGGTGGTGGGTGGCTTTGGTGCCGAAGGCGCGGATGGCTCGCGCATTACGGTGAACATTCCGAGCGCCGGGCGTATCCCCAACGGCGCGACAGTAGAGCGTGCGGTATCCAGCCCGTTCGCCTCTGGTGATCACCTGATTTTCAATCTCAACCGCCCTGACTTCACCACTGCCAAACGGGTGGTCGATCGGATCAACGAAACCTTCGGCCCGGGCGTTGCCCAGGCGCTGGATGGCGGCTCGGTGCGTGTGCGTGCGCCGATCGACCCCAACCAACGTGTCGACTATCTGGCGATGGTGGAAAACCTGACGGTGGAGCAGGGCAACGCTGCTGCCAAGGTGATCATCAATTCGCGCACCGGCACCATCGTGATCGGCCAAGATGTGCGCGTGCAGCCGGCAGCCGTGACCCACGGGGGCCTGACCGTGACCATCAGTGAAAACCCGCAGGTCAGTCAGCCTGGCGGAGTATTGTCTGGTGGGCAGACGGTCATTTCACCGAGTTCACAGATCAATATCGAGGAAGGCGACAGCCGCATGTTCGTATTCAATCCGGGTGTTTCGCTGGATGAAATCGTCCGTGCGGTCAACCAGGTCGGCGCTGCGCCGGGCGACCTGATGGCCATTCTTGAAGCCCTTAAGCAGGCCGGCGCCCTGAATGCCGATCTGGTCATCATCTGACCGGGGAGCACGCCATGAGCATCAGCACCAGCTACACCGACATCAACAGCGTCAGCCAGCTCAAGGCTGGCAGCGACGCCAACAGCCCGGAGAACGTGCGCAAGGTTGCGCAGCAGTTCGAGTCGCTGTTCGTCAACATGATGATCAAGAGCATGCGTGATGCCAACGCCGTGTTTGCCGAAGGCAACCCGCTGAATACCCCGCAGACCAAGTTCTATCAGGAAATGTACGACAACCAGATGGCCGTGCATCTGTCAGAGGGTCCGGGTCTGGGGTTGAGCGACGCACTTATGCGCCAGCTTTCGCCCAAGGCCGAGGCCGGCGGCACCGCCGCTGACGCGGGCGCCGGTGCGTCGGGCGCCGCTGCGCCAGCGGTGGACCAGTCCGCGCTGTTGGCGCGACGGCGCCTGCAGATCGCCTCCGATTACAGTGCCTGGGCCGAGCGACTGGATCGCGCCGAAGCCAGCACCAGCAGCAACCAGAGCAATGACTGGCAGCCGCTGCGCGGTATTGAGGCCATGCGTCGCAGCGCATCGACCGCAGCCGCCGTAACCGGCGAGGTGGCGCAGCGCACCCGCTTTGCCAATAGCCAGGAGTTTGTCGAGACCATGCTGCCGATGGCCGAGAAGGCTGCGGCGCGCCTGGGGGTCGACCCGCACTATCTGGTTGCCCAGGCCGCGCTGGAAACCGGCTGGGGCAAGTCGGTCATTCGTCAGTCTGACGGCAGCTCCAGCCACAACCTGTTTGGTATCAAGGCCCATGGCGGCTGGCAGGGCGAGAGTGCCAACGTGGCTACTACTGAATTTCGCAACGGCGTCAGCACCCGCGAGCGGGCGGACTTTCGCAGTTACAGCTCCTGGGAGCAGAGCTTTGAGGATTATGTGAGCTTTCTGGAAACCAACGGGCGCTACAGCAAGGCGCTGAGCAGCACCGACAACCCGGATACCTTCTTCCGTGAGCTGCAGAGCGCCGGTTACGCGACCGACCCGCAGTACGCACGCAAGGTGTCGCAGATCGCCCGTCAGCTGATTGGCAGCAGCGATAGCCGTGTTGCCAGCGCTGATACCACTTCAGATAACGGCGGCAGGGCCTGAGCATGGCAAATCTATTCGGTATCGGCCTCAGCGGCCTGAAGACAGCCCAGACCCAGCTGTCGGTCACCGGTCAGAACATCACCAACGTCAACACCGCCGGCTATACCCGGCAAACGGCGCTGCAGGTTGCTCAGACTCCCAGCTTCAGTGGTGCCGGCTACCTGGGTAACGGCAGCAAGGTGGTCGATGTCGAGCGCATCTATAACCAGTTTTTGACCAACCAGGTCAGGACGGCGACCTCAACCAATGCAGAGGTGCAGGCGTTCCAGTCTCAGCTGGAACAGCTCAACACCCTGGTTTCCAGCAGCGCAACCGGCATCACCCCCGGTCTGCAAAGCTACTTTGACGCGCTGCAGACGGCTATCGAAGACCCGGCCAACCTGCCGGCGCGGCAGCTGTTTCTGTCCGAGGCCGAAGGACTCGCTTCGCGCTTCAATACCGTACAGACCAGCCTGACCACGCAGAATCAGTTTATCGGTCAGCAGATGAGCACGCTGGCCGATCAGGCCAGTCGTCTTGCCACCTCCATCGCCAGCTACAACGACAGCATCGCAGTAGCGGCCGCCAACGGTGCCCAGCCCAATGACCTGCTCGACGCCCGGGACGAAGCCGTGCGCGAGTTGAGCGAGCTGATCGGTGTGACCGTGGTGCAGCAGGACGACAATGTCCTGAACATCTTTATCGGCTCGGGCCAGCCGCTGGTGGTCGGTAACGAAGCCTCCACGCTGGCGGTGCGGCCCGGTGCTGGCGATCCGTCGCGGGTAGACGTGGTGCTCAAGGCCGGCAACGCATCGCAGGACGTCACCGGACTGATCAGCGGCGGTGAGCTGGGTGGCCTGATCAAATACCGCGATGATGTGCTGGATCCGGCGCTCAACGTCATTGGCCGCCTGGCACTGTCGATCGCCAGCGAATTCAACCAGCAGCAGGGGCAGGGGTTAGACCTTAACGGCAATGCTGGCGCTTCGCTGTTCAACGACATCAACAGCGCTGAGCTGGTAGACGGGCGCAGTCGAGCGCGCGTCAACAATAGCGATCCGAACGCCAAGCTCGACGTGCTGATCAGTGATACCTCGCAGCTGAGCACCTCGGATTATGAAGTGGTATTTACCACTGCTACCGAATTTACCGTGCGCCGCACCTCGGATGACAGCGTCAGCGGGCCTTATGATCTGAGTAGCGTGCCGCCGCCGGAACTGGATGGCTTCACCATCGAATTGGGTGGCGGCGGTATCGCGGCCGGTGACCGTTTTTTGCTGACCCCGACCCGTCATGCTGCCGCCGAGATGGGCGTGGTGATGCAGGAGCCGCAGGAGTTGGCCTTTGCCGCACCGGGCTCGGTTGACGCCAGCCTGGATAATCGCGGCACCGGTACCCTGAGTCAGCCGAGCTTGAGTGCCGGCCCTTCACCCATTGATCCGGCAGCCCTGCAGGGGCTGCTGCCCATCGAGCTGAGCTTTGATGAGGCCAGTGGTGAGCTGCAGGTGACCGGCGGTACGGCGACCTTGAACCCCTCGCCACTGGTGATTACGCCGGGCCAGACCAACAGCGTCGAGGTTACCGTCGGCGGTTACACCTTCAGCATGGCCATGACCGGCACACCGAAGGACGGCGACAGCTTCAACCTGGAGTTCAATACCGGGGTCGCGGACAACCGCAACGCCCTGGTGATGTCGGACTTGCAGACCGCTCAGGTGCTGGGGCAGGCCAACGGCGCTGAAGGCTTTTCCTTTGTCGACGGCTACGGCGACCTGGTCCAGCGAGTGGCGACCTACACGGCCCAGGCGCGTACCAACTCGGCATCCAGTGCCTCGGTACTGACCCAGGCGACCAACAATCGTGACTCGGTGTCGGCGGTCAACCTTGACGAAGAAGCGGCCAACCTCATCCGCTTTGAGCAGTACTACAACGCCTCGGCCCAGGTGATTCAGGTGGCCCGGACCATTTTTGATACGCTGATCAACAGCGTCAGATAACGGGTAACGACCCATGCGTATCTCAACCATCCAGCAGTTCAACAGCGGTGTGCGCGGCATTCAGGACAACTACAGCAATGCCACCCGCACCCAGGAGCAGATCAGCTCGGGCAAGCGCATCCTGACCCCGGCGGATGACCCGGTGGCGACTGTGCGCCTGTTGCAGCTGAATCAGGAGTCCAACCGTCTGGAGCAGTTCAGCACCAACATGACGGCGGCCAACAACAGCCTGACTCAGGAGGAGGCCATCCTCAATTCGGTCAACAATGTCTTGCAGCGCGTTCGCGAAATCGCTATCGAGGCGGGGGACGGCTCCAAGAGTGACGCTGACCGTCAGGCTCTGGCGACCGAGCTGGAGCAGCGTGAAGAGGAGTTGTACAACCTGTTCAACAGCCGCAATGCCCGGGGCGAGTACCTGTTTGGCGGCTATCAGAGCAGTGATCAGCCTTTTGTGAAAAACCCGGATGGCAGCTACAGCTACCAGGGTGACGAGGGGCAACGCTCGATTCAGATTGCCGGTTCCAAGTACGTGGCTATCAATGACAACGGCAAGGACCTGTTTGTCAATGTGGCCAACGTCAACCGCGTCAATACCGAAGCCGATGCCGGCAATACCGGTAGCGGACGCATTTCGTTGGGCGTGGTCGAGAACAAAAGCGCCTACGACACCACCTTTTACCCCCAGGGCAGTGTCAGCATCGTGATTGGCGCGACCGCTGACAGCTATGAAATTGTCGATAGTGGCGGCAACCCGTTGACGCCCCCGGTGACCGGTCAGCTGGAAGAAAATGACGAGGGCGGATACACCGTTCGCTACGCGGGCGTGGCGGTGACGCTGGATGGTGACTTTGCCGCCGGTGACAGCTTCAGCATCAGCACCGGTGACAGCACGCCGGGCAGCACCAACCGGGAAACCCGCAGCGTGCTGGAAACCGTCGCACTGCTGCGCAGCACCCTGGAGGACGGCACCAGCAGCACCGAGGACAAACTGGTTCGGCGAGATGTGGTTGCCGTCAGCCTGGAAAATCTCGACAACGCCATGAACAAGGTGTTGGGCGTGCAGACCACCATCGGTGCGCGCATGAACGTCATCGAGTCGACCCTGACCGAAAACGAGGAAGTCTCGCTGATCAATACCTCCGTCACCTCCGAGCTGGAGGATCTGGACTACGCCGAGGCGCTCAGCCGGCTGAGTCTGCAGTCGGTGGTGCTGGAGGCGTCGCAGCAGAGCTTTGTCCGGGTCAGCGGCCTGAGTTTGTTCAATCTGCTGTAACGGGCTGCGGCGCCTGGCTCTCGGCGCGCAGCATCTCGATAAAGGCTGACGCAGCGGGCGATAGCGGGCGCTGACGACGGGTCACCAGGCCAAAGCTGGTGCCGGGCAGCAGCTCTGGCCAGTCTAGCAGCGTCAGGGTTCCGGCGCTTAGCTCATCGTGCAGGATGTCCAGACCGGCAATGCTCAGGGCGTCGCTGTGGCGTACCACGCGCTTGAGCACGTCCAGATTGTCACACTCCAGGCTGATCAGCGGCTCCGGGCGCGGCAGGGTGTAGCGCAGACCTTGCAGAATCAACTCCGGGACGCGAAAGCTCGCCAGCGGATAGGCGGCCAGCAGTTCGGGCGTCAGACCCGTGCGCCCGGCCAGCGGGTGGCCTGCCCGGCAGAACAGCCGGCTGGGGGCCTGTTGCAGCGGGGTTACCTCCAGCAGCGGGTCGCCTTCCAGTTCGCGAATATCCGCAACGAACAGCTCCAGCTGTTCCGCCAGCAGTTGATTGCGCAGCGCCACCCAGTGCTGCACTTCCATATGAACCCGCACGCCCGGGTAGCGGCGGTTGAACTGGCCCAGCACACGCGGCAGCAGGCCTGCTGCCGGAAAGGGGCCGGCGCCCATCAGTAGCTCACCGGCCTCCAGGTCGTTGAACTGGCGCAGGGCATTGCGCAATGCCGTGCTACCAGCGAGCAGCCGCTGGGCATGTTCTAGCACCAGTTGACCTTGTGGCGTCAGCTCGACTCCCTTGCCGCCGCGGTTGATCAGGTCGCAGCCGAGGCGCTGCTCCAGTGTCTGGATGCTGCGGCTCAGCGCTGGTTGGCTCAGGCCGATCGCTTCGCCGGCGCGGGCAAAGCCCTGATGCTCGACCAGGGCAACAAAGTGGCGTAAGGATTTCAGTTCCATGGGGCGTCTCAGCAAGGGCTGGCCAGCGAGTTGATGATCGGACAGTCCGGGCGATGGTCACCCTGACAGCAATCGGCTAATTGCGCCAGACTGGCGTGCATGGCCTGCAGGTCGGCGATACGCGCCTCCAGCTCCTTCAGATGCTCGCCGGCCAGCGCTTTAACCTCGGCGCTGGAGCGCGAGCGGTCCTGCCACAGCTGAAGTAGTCGGGCGATTTGCTCCATGCTGAAGCCGAGGCGCCGCGCCCGCTGGATAAAGCCCAGGGTGTGCAGGTCGCTATCGCCGTACTGACGATAGCCGCCATCACTGCGCGGCGGCGCTGGCAGCAGACCGATTTTTTCATAGTGCCGAATCATTCGCGGACTGAGGCCACTGGCCGTGGCGGCCTGGCTGATATTCATACTTCTATTCATGCCTCCTCCGGTTGCCAGCGCTTGAGCAGCAGCGCATTGCTGACCACGCAGACACTGCTGGCTGCCATCATGGCACCGGCGATCATCGGGTTGAGCAGGCCAAAGGCGGCCAGCGGGATGCCCAGGCAGTTGTACACGAAAGCCCAGAACAGGTTCTGACGAATCTTGTCGCCGGTGCGGCGTGACAGCGCCAGCGCCATGGGTACCAGGGCCGGGTCACCGCGCATCAGGGTGATGCCGGCGCTGTGCATGGCGACATCGGTGCCGGTCGACATGGCCATGCCGATATCGGCGCTGCTCAGCGCAGGTGCGTCGTTGATGCCGTCGCCGATCATCGCCACAACCTTGCCCTGTTGCTGCAGGCGCTGTACTTCACTGACCTTGTCGGCTGGCAGCACGCTGCCGCGGACCTGGTCGAGTCCCAGCAGGCGGCCGATGTGCTCGGCGGCGCTCTGGCTGTCACCGCTGATCAGCAGGGACTCGATGTGCTGCGCCTGCAGACGGTCTATGGTGGCGCGGGCATTGTCCTTCAGGCTGTCGGCAAAGCTCAGCAGGCCCAGGACCTGATCGCCCCGGGCAAGCCAGGACAGGCTTGCTCCGTCAGCCTGCAACTCGGCGGCCTGTTGCTGCCAGGGCGTCAGATCCAGGTGTTGCTCTTCCAGCAGGCGGGCGCTGCCCAGCCAGGCGCTCTGGCCGTCAACCAAACCTTGGGCGCCGCGACCGGCAAGCACCTGCAGGTTGTCGGCGGGCGCTGTCTCGATACCCTGTTCGACGGCGTAGTCGCACAGAGCGCGGGCCAGCGGATGCTCGGCCTGTTGTTGCAGGGCCAGGGCCACGCGCAGTACGTCTTCGGCGCTATGCCCGTTCAGAGGCTCGACGCGGGTCAGCGCGGGTTTGCCACGGGTCAGGGTGCCGGTTTTGTCAAAGATCACGGCGTTGACCAGGCGGGCGCGCTCAAGCGCTTCGGCGTCGCGAATCAGAATGCCGTGGCGTGCGGCTACCCCGGTGCCGACCATGATGGCGGTCGGCGTGGCGAGCCCCAGGGCGCAGGGACAGGCAATGACCAGCACGGCAATGGCGTTGAGCAGCGCCGCCTGCGGGCCGATGAAGAAGCTGCCGAGCACCCAGGTCATCAGCGCGATGGCAATCACCACCGGGACGAATACCGCCGCGACGCGATCGACCAGGCGCTGGATGGGCGCCTTGGAGCTTTGCGCGTTTTCGACCATGCGCACTATCTGCGCCAGCAGGGTGTCCTGGCCGACGCCGGTGGTGTTGAGCAGCAATACGCCGTCCTGGTTCAGGCTGCCGGCACGCACGGCCTGGCCGGGGCCGCGACTGACCGGCAGGCTCTCGCCGGTGAGCATGGATTCGTCGATATGGCTGTCGCCCTCGACAATCTCGGCGTCCACCGGAATGCGTTCGCCGGCGCGCACGACCAGTTGGTCGCCCGGCAGCACCTGACTGAGGGGGACATCGCGTTCGCCCTCGGCATCGCGTAGCCGGGCCGTATCAGGGCGCAGGGCGGTGAGGGCACGTATCGCCTCCAGGGTTTGCCCTTTTGCGCGGTTTTCCAGGTATTTGCCCAGCAGGATGAAGGTGACGATGACCGCAGAGGCCTCGTAGTACAGGTGCAGCTCGGTGCCAGGCGACTGGGTAAGCAGGTTCCAGGTGCTCAGCGTCCAACCGGCGCTGGTGCCCAGCACCACCAACAGGTCCATATTGGCTGTGCGGTTACGCAGGGCATGCCACGCGCCACGGTAGAAGGTGGCGCCGAAGACAAACTGCACGATGCTCGCCAGAATCAGCTGCAGCCAGCCTGGCAGCATCCAGTGGCCGGCGCCCAGCAGGGCAGGGAGCATGCTGAGCAGCATGGGCGCGCTGAGCAGGGCGGCGATGATCACACGTCGCCGTTGTTTGGCCAGGTCCGGCCCCGCCTCGGCGGCGGGGGCGTCGGTATCCACCCACTGTCCGGGATAACCCGCCTGACGCAGCGCGCGCAGCAGGGCGTCCTGATCCGTACCTTGCAGCATCCGCACACGGGCTTGCTGGCTGGCCAGATTGACCTGGGCATCGAGCACACCCGGCACCGTGCCCAGGGCAGCCTCGGCACGGCCCACGCAGCTGGCGCAGGTCAGGTTGCCAATCTGTATCTGGCGGGTCTGCTGTTCGGCGGGGTAGCCCGCCTGCTGTAGTGCCTGCTCAACGGCCAATAGCTGGCTGTTGGTCTGTACATCCATGCGGGCGGTTTGCGCCGCCAGGTTGACTGCCACCCGTTGGATGCCGTCGACGCCAGCAAGGGCTCGCTCAACCCGGCTGACGCATCCGGCACAGCTCATACCGCCAAGCTGCAATGTAATCTCCGACATGACCTGCTCCTGCGCTGTTAACTCCATTGCAGCATGAACCCTGACATCATGTGAAGGTCAAGCGTGAGGCGCGGGCCGGTGCGATGGGGCCGTGCTGCCCTAGAATCCCAGGACCGGGCCGCCACCGTTGCCGAGCTTGAGGCCCACCTTGAGGATCCAGTCATTGTCCATGGCGGCCACGACCCAGGTGTGACCTTCCCACTCGATCTGGTCGCCGACCACGGGGTGGCCGCCGAACTGTCGGCTGAAGAAAGCCGCCAGGGTCTGGTCGCGCATGTCTTCGGGTACGGCAAAGCCGTAAAACTTGCCAACCTCACCGAGCGTTGCGTCACCTTCGAGAATAAAGTCACCAAAGAAGCTGCGGCTTTCCAGTCGGCGTGGTGGCTGCGCCTTGCTGAACAGCTTGGACAGGGCGGGCAGATCGCGCGGCCGGCCGACGACGCAGAGCACATCGTCGAGTGCCAGCTGCGTGCTGCCGGTGGGGTGCAGCAGGCGGTTACCACGAAACACGGCCGCGATACGCGTGTCGTCCGGCATCTTCAGATCCCGCAGGGCGACACCGACGCACCAGTTGGCGTTGTCCAGTTGGTAGATCAACAGCTCAAAGTCGCCCTCGATGGCGGTGTCCAGGCTGGTGCGTTGCAATGGTTCGGGCTGGGGGGGAATCTCTACCTTGCACAGCCGCGCTGCCAACGGCAGGGATGAGCCCTGCAACAGCAACGATACCAGCACCACGACGAAGGCCAGGTTGAACAGCAGCTGTGCCTGTTCCAGGCCGGCCAGCAGCGGAAAGATCGCCAGAATGATGGGCACGGCGCCGCGTAAACCGACCCAAGCGATAAACATCCGCTCCCGCCAGGAGAATACAAAGGGTGCCAGGCAGATCAGCACGGCGATGGGGCGCGCAACCAGAATCAGGAAGAGCGCGATCACGATTGCTGGCACGGCGATGATGACCATCTCACTGGGGGTGACCAGCAGGCCGAGCATCAGGAACATGCCGATCTGGCTAAGCCAGGCCATTCCATCCTGCACCTGCAGAATGTTCTGCAGGTTGCGCACGCGTTTATTGCCCAGAATCAGGCCGGTCAGATAGATCGCCAGAAAACCGCTGCCGCCGATCTTGTTGGTGGCGGCAAAGACCATGATGGCGCCGCTGGTGATCAGCAGCGGGTACAGGCCGGCGGGCAGGGTGACCCGGTTGACCAGCCAGACCAGACCGAAGCCACCCGCCAGGCCGCACAGGGCGCCGATGCCAAACTGCTCGATCAGCAGCAGGGCAAAGGACCAGCTGAAGCTGGTCTGCCCGTTGGCGAGCATTTCAACCAGCGTGATGGTCAGGAAAATCGCCATCGGGTCGTTGGACCCGGATTCGATCTCCAGCGTCGCGCCAACGCGCTGTTTGAGGTTCAGCCCCTTGCCCTGCAGCAGTGAGAATACCGCCGCCGCATCGGTCGAACCGACGATGGCTCCCAGTAGCAGCCCCTGCAGCCAATGCAGTTCGAGCATCCACGCGGTCAGCGCGCCGGTCAGTGCGGCACTGATCAGAACGCCCAGGCTGGCCAGCGACATGGCCGGCCAGAGGCCGACCCGGAAGTTTTCCACGCGGGTACGCATACCGCCATCGAGCAGGATGATGGCGAGCGCCAGGCTGCCTATGAGGAAGGCGCTGTTGGCATCCTCAAACTGAATACGCCCGATGCCGTCGACACCCGCGAGCATGCCGATGACCAAAAAGATCAACAGCAGTGGAATGCCCAGGCGCGAGGACAGCGAGCTGGCCAGGACGCTGAAGCAGAGCAGCACTGCACCTATCAGGAATAGGGTGTTGATGTAGTCCATGGGGCAACTCGATGGCGGGTGGTACGAACGGCTCCACTATATCGCCTCTGTCCCGGTGCAGTAAAAAAATTACTGTATAGTCAATGCATTGTGCGTAGTGAGGACAGTATGGACGCAGCATTCTGGCAAGAGCGGTGGCAGCGCGGGGAAATAGGCTTTCACAAGGCGGCAACCAACCCGCTGTTACAGCAGTGGTGGCCGCGCCTGGCCCTTGGCGGGGCAGAGTCGGTCCTGGTGCCCTTGTGCGGCAAGTCGCTTGATCTGATCTGGCTGCGCGCTCAGGGGCACCAGGTGCTTGGCGTCGAGCTGGCGCGCAGTGCACTCGAGGCCTTTGGCGAGGAACATGAGCTGGCGTTGCAGTGGACCCAGCAGGGCAGCTTTGAGGTGGCTAGCGGCAGTGGTTTCAGTCTGTTGTGTGGTGATTACTTTGGCCTGCAGCCCGAGCACGTGGCCGAGGTGGCGGCAGTGTACGACCGCGCTGCGTTGATCGCGTTGCCGCCGGCCATGCGCGAGCGCTACGTGGCCCATCTGCGGCAGCTGTTGCCGGGCGGCTGGAAGATGCTGCTGGTAACTTTGGACTATCCTCAGGAGCAGCGCCCGGGTCCGCCCTTCAGCGTGCCAGACGAAGAGGTACGACGACTCTACGCAGGTTGCTCGATCGAGCTGCTGGACGAGCAGGATGTACTGGCCGATCACGCGGTTTTTGCCAGCCAGGGTATTCAGGCGCTGGTTGAACGGGTTTATCTCATTTCTGCCTGAGGCGTCAGATGCTGGCTGCTCTTGCCCTGCTGTATAAACTGCTGCCGCTCTACGTCACGGTGGGTCTTGGCTGGTTGGCCGGACGCTATCTGGAGGCCAGTGGGCGGCATATCGCCGGCATCATGATGTATATCGTCACGCCGTCGGTGGTCTTTGCCGGTGTGATGCGCGCGCCCCTGTCCGCTGAAGTCATCGCCTTGCCCTTTCTCACTTTCGGCGTCTGCAGCCTGCTGGGCTGGCTGCACCTGCTGATCGCGAGACGGTGGTTTCCGCAGTCCGGCGCCAACATGATTCCGCTCGCCGTTGGCACCGGCAACACCGGTTATTTCGGCATACCGGTGGCCTTGTTGCTGTTTGGTGAGCAGGGGTTGTCGATCTACATCGTCTGCATGCTGGGCACCACGTTATTTGAAACCTCGGTTGGGTTCTATCTGGCTGCCCGCGGGCGCTTCGGTATTCGTGATTGCCTGCTGAAAGTCGCGCGCTTGCCGTCGCTATACGCTTTTTTTCTGGCTGTGTTGCTCAACAGCAGCGGTCTGTCGATCCCTGAGGCATTCGTACCGCTGTTTGACAATCTGCGCGGTGCTTACAGCGTCTTTGGCATGATGATCATCGGCATGAGTATTCTCAGCTTTCAGGGGCTGGCCGGTGACTTGCGCTTTACCGGGCTGGCGTTGCTGGGCAAGTTTGTCAGCTGGCCGCTGATGGCCTTGGCACTGTGCTGGTTCGATAGCCACGTGACCCAGCTGTACGGACAGGATGTCTACCAAGCGATTCTGCTGATCTCCATTACTCCCATTGCCGCCAATACCGTGGTGATCGCGACGCTGCTGGACACCCATCCACGGCAGGTCGCTGGCACAGCGCTGCTCAGCACGCTGGTGGCGCTGGTGTATATCCCGCTGATGATTTCCTGGATCTTTGTTTGAGCGGCGTTGGCGCTTTTTTGCGACTAGACTCCAAATAGAGAAAAAATTGACGCAAAACAGCTAATGCCCGGGGAGCCTTGGCCGATAATTTGATTATGGGATTGAGGAGCGCTGGCCAAGCTACTGAAACAAGGGTGGGTCAGTGTCGTGTAAGGGAAACATGATGTCGTTACGGTTTCCCGGGGCGAAGGGTTACGCCCGGCTGCTGTCGATAAGGCGGAGTCCTATCGAGCCTGTTTCAGGGAATAACCGGCCCGCTGCGGCCTTTTCTGCCTGCGTCTGCTACAAGAGTGATAACCGTTATGCCTAGCCTGATCCGAGATATGAGCTTCCGCTGGAAACTAACCCTTCCCATTCTGATTCTGGCCGCACTGTTTGCTGCTCTGGGGTTGTCTGCATTTTGGGCTGTCTCCAAGGTGGAGTCGCGCCTGGTGCGCGTCTCGACCGACCTGTTGCCACGCAGCTCGGTAGTGCTTGAAGCCGACCGTGACATGTATCAGGCCCTGGCTGCCGAGCGGGCCATTATCGAAGGCGTGTCCTCGAGCGGGCTGGATGCCGAACTCACCGATAACATGCAGCAGGCCAGCGACCGCATAGCACGTTACGCTGCTGCTACCAAAACGCCGGAAGGGCGTGCTCTGGCGGATGAATTCGCCAAGGCATTTGCTGTCTGGAAAGCCACCTCGCTCGAGAACGTTCGCCTAGCTCGATCTGGTAATGCAGACAGGGCCCGTGATATCAGCTACGGCCAGGGCTACGAACAGTTCACTCGTGCACGGGAAATGATCAATAGCATGACCGAGCGGGTCAACGAGCAGGCTGAAGCGGAGGCGCTTGAAGCTGCAGAGGATGTCGCAGCAAGCCACACTCGAGTTTCGGTGGTGCTGGTCATCGGTGCTGTTGTTTGCTTGCTGATGATTGCATTTTTCCCCGGCCTGATTACTAATCCGCTGCGGGAGCTACTGCAGCGGATTCGTGATATCGCCGATGGCGAGGGTGATCTGACCCAGCGTGTGGCGGTGCATTCCAACGATGAGCTAGGCGAGCTCAGTCGCGCGTTCAACGCCTTTCTCGAGCAGCTGCAGACGCTGATTCGCCAGGTTGCCGAATCCACGCTCCAGGTTGCCTCGGCAGCCGAGGAAATGAGCGCCATTGCCAGCGGCCAGGAAAAACTGGTCAATGAGCAGTACATGGCGGTTGATCAGGTCAGCACCGCAGCGACCGAGATGAGCGCAGCGATCCATGAGGTGGCAGATAACGCCCATAGCACTGCCGACGCCGCCCGCGAAGCCGATCGTCAAGGCCACGCTGCTTCTGATGTGGTGTCCGCGACCATGAATGACCTGCGACGCCTCGCTGCAGACGTGGAAGAGGCCGCTGGCGTGATCAACAACCTGGAGCAGGACACAGACAAGATCGGCGGTGTGCTCAGTGTCATTGAAGGCATCGCCGAGCAGACCAACCTGCTGGCACTGAATGCGGCCATTGAGGCGGCGCGTGCCGGCGAGCAGGGGCGCGGCTTTGCAGTAGTGGCCGATGAGGTGCGCGCACTGGCTGCTCGTACCCAGGATTCGACCCGAGACATTCAGCAGATGATTCAGAAACTGCAATCCGGTACCGGTCAGGCGGTTGCGGTCATGCAGCGTGGGGCGGAGCTGGCGGGGCAGAGTGTCGAGAAGGCGGGAGCAACCGAAACCTCGCTCAACGAGACGTCAGCCTCGGTGATGCGCATCAACGACATGGCGGCGCAAATCGCTGCTGCCTGTGAAGAGCAAAGCCAGACCACCGAAGACATCGCCCGTAACATCAGCGGTATTCGCGACCTGTCGAACCAGGCGGCTCAATCCTCTCAGGAAAGCCGCGATGCGAGCAACGCGCTGGCTCGCCTCGCCTCAACCCTGCAGGCGCAGGTCGGTCGCTTCAAAACCTGATATTCGGGTTGTAACTTGAGCATAAGCCGTTACAATAGCGCGGCCTGAGAGCAGTCAGCACTCAGGTCGCTATGGTGGCCCCGTCGGTCCCCTCGCAATGATCAGCCGTGAACCCGGTCAGGCCCGGAAGGGAGCAGCCGCAGCGGTCATATCGTGTGCCGGGGTGTGGCTGCGGGGCCGCCTCCAATCTCCCACCCCCGCTTTGTTCTCCTTCTCGCTCTGTCTGCCGTTTTGGCAGTTTTCTTTCGCGTGCCTGTGTTTCGCGTGGCAATCTTCAGGTCTGTCTGCAGGTGAGTGTGCGTCGGCGGGATGCCCCGGTGGCCAGAACCTGGGGTTGGCGTGCTCGCTGCGGTGCCGTCTATTCAGCCCGGCACCGCAGTGGAACCTTAAACCTTGAAGCGGCTGATCAGCTGCTGCAGATCGCTGGCCAGACGCGCTAGCTCCTCGCTGGTGGCCGCGCTCTGCTGCGATGCTGTGCGGGTCTGTTTGCCGATGTCACTGACGTTGGTGATATTGCGGTTGATTTCCTCGGCAACCGAAGACTGCTCTTCTGCCGCGGAGGCGATTTGTGCATTCACGTCGTTGATGCGGGTAACCGCGTCGGTGATCGCCAGCAGACGATCGCTGGCCAGGCCGACCGCCTCTACGCCTTGCTGCGCTTTGTCGCGGCTGATCTGCATGACGCTCACCGCCTCTCCAGTGCCTTCCTGCAGGCGGCTGATCATGGACTGGATTTCAGTGGTGGACTGCTGAGTGCGTGAGGCCAGTGCGCGCACCTCATCGGCCACTACCGCAAAACCGCGCCCCTGCTCGCCGGCTCGCGCCGCCTCAATGGCCGCATTCAGTGCCAGCAGGTTGGTCTGCTCGGCAACGCCCTGAATAACCGTCAGGACGCTACTGATGTTGTCACTGTCCTGTTCCAGCCGCTGAATGACCTGGGCGGCGCGCTCGACTTCCTCGGCCAGGGACTGGATCGCGTCGATGGTACGGGTGGCTAGCAGCCGGCCCTGCTGTGCTTCCTGGTCTGCCTGGCGCGACGACTCGGCGGCGTCGGCGGCGTTGCGGGCAACGTCCTGCACTGTGGTGGTCATTTCGTGCATGGCGGTCGCCACCTGTTCCACTTCGTGCTGCTGCTGACGCACGCCGTCGCCTGTCTGCACGCTGATGGCCGACGTTTCCTCGGCCGCCGCCGCGAGTTGGTTGCTGGAGCCTGCGACCTGATTGATGGTTTGCTGAAAACGCCCGGCCATGCGGTCGAATGCCTGGCTGATGCGGCCCAGCTCATCGTTGCTCTGGTCACCCGTGCGAGCGGTCAGATCACCTTCGGCCAGACGTGTGCTGGCTTGCTCCAGCCTCGTAACGGCCGCGCTGATGCCGTGAATGATGCTCCATGAGAGCAGCGTCAATACCGCCAGTGCCACCAGCGTGGTTGCGATGTTGATCATCAGGGTCCGGGAGTAGCTCTGCTCCGCCTTTTGATACTCCTGCTCGGCAATAGTGACTTGAAGGGCGAGCATGCGCTCCAGCGTTCCGTCCAGCGCGCTGGCTGCAGGCTGGAGCGATGTCAGCAAGGCGCGGTTTGCGTTGGCGTAATCCTGGCGCTGCAGAGCGGTTAGTGTCGGGTTGACGCCCTGATTCAGCAGCGTGCTCAACTGCTGGCTGGCCTGGCCCGCAAGTTGCTTTTCTTCCGGGGTCAGGTACGTCGCCAGGTACGCTTTCCAGTCGCTGTCGATACGCTTGAGTGAGCCGTTGACTTCCTCGAGGTGTCGATTGACCGGGTGGTCGTGGCTGTTGCTCATCGGCTGGTTGGGGTCGTGCTGAAACGATAACAGCAGTTCGGCTCGGACATTCTGTAATTCCTGCTGGATGCGTCCGAGCTGGCCGGTCGGGATGAGGCGGTCATGGTAGACCGTATCCAGTGATTGTGCGGCCTGGTTGATCGCACTGACCGAGATGATGCTCAGGATGATCAGCAGTAGCAGAGCTGATGCGGTCAGGAGGGTAAGCCGTAGTTTGATCGTGAGGTTTGTTAGGGCTGGCATCGTGCTGGTACGTCCTCTGGCATGCTGGAAACTGTCTCGCAACGGCGAACAGGTTTAGCGGGCATGCCTTCGCCCCAGTCCCGCGGACTGTCGCCAGCTGTCGCTTGCAGGGGCGAGAAATGGCGTCTTTCACTCGCATTGTAGCCCTTGCTTGGGTACATTACCCGCTTGCATTCGACCCACCGCAGACGGAACCGAACACAGCCAATGAGTTATCAGGTACTTGCCCGCAAATGGCGTCCGCGCCTGTTCCGTGAAATGGTCGGACAGACCCATGTGCTGCAGGCGCTGATCAATGCGCTGGACAACAACCGCCTGCACCACGCCTATCTGTTCACCGGCACCCGCGGTGTGGGCAAGACCACCATCGCGCGGATTCTGGCCAAATGCCTGAACTGTGAGACCGGGATCAGCTCCGAGCCCTGTGGCACCTGCTCATCCTGTCTGGAAATTGACCAGGGTCGCTTCGTTGACCTGATCGAGGTCGACGCGGCCAGTCGCACCAAGGTTGAAGACACCCGCGAGCTGCTGGAGAACGTGCAGTACGCGCCGACCCGTGGGCGCTTCAAGGTCTACCTGATCGACGAAGTGCACATGCTCTCCAGCCACAGTTTCAACGCGCTGCTGAAAACCCTTGAAGAGCCGCCGGAGCACGTCAAGTTTTTGCTGGCTACGACCGATCCGCAGAAATTGCCGGTCACCATTCTTTCGCGTTGCCTGCAGTTTTCCCTGAAGAATATGCCGCCGGAAAAGGTGGTTGAGCACCTGCAGCATGTTCTGACCGATGAGCAGATCGGTTTTGATCAGGAGTCGCTGTGGCTTTTGGGGCGTGCTGCCGATGGCTCGATGCGCGATGCCCTGAGCCTGACCGACCAGGCTATTGCCTTTGGCAACGGCCAGTTGCAGGTGGCCGAAGTACGCAACATGCTCGGCACCATCGACCACGGCCAGGTGTTTTCTGTGCTGGAAGCGCTGATCGCTGGTGACGCGCGAGCCCTGATGGCGGCAGTAGCCGAGCTGGCAGAGCAGGGCGCGGACTTTTCCGGGGTGCTGGCCGAGCTGATTTCGACGTTGCAGCGCGTGGCGATGGCCCAGGTGGTACCTGAGGCAACCGATAACAGTCTGGGTGATCAGCAGCGTGTGCTGGCGTTGGCCGGGCAGGTCAGTGCCGAGGACGTGCAGCTGTTCTATCAACTGGCCTTGCACGGGCGCCGTGATTTGCCGCTGGCCCCAGAGCCACGTGGCGGCCTGGAAATGGCGTTGCTGCGGATGCTGGCCTTCCGGCCTGGCACATTGGCTGATGTTCGGCCAGCGGGGCAGGTGGTGCCGCCCGGCGACGCGCCGGAAAAGTCGACGGGGTCCAGTCCGGCCAAGACTGAACCCGAGACGACCCCGGCAGCCGCAGCGCCCGTTGTTGCGCCTGCTGCAGCTGTCGAGTCTCATACTGCTGCACCTGCACCTGCACCTGCACCTGCACCTGCACCTGCACCTGCACCTGCACCTGCACCTGCACCTGCACCTGCACCTGCACCTGCGGTCGAGCCGTCAGGAGCAGCGCCTGAGCCCGAACCCGAAGCAGCTAAGTCCGTCGTACCTGAGCCTGAGCCTGAGCCGGAAGCGGCGCAGGCGAAGCCCGATCCGGTCAGCCACCCGATCAGCTCGACCACGCCGATCAAGCCGCCGCAGGATGAGCCGCCCGCCGACTGGATGGATGGCCCGCCGCCGGATGACAGCGGGATGGGTGAGCGCGATGAAGATGAACTGGACGTCGCCCAATATATCGACGACTGGCAGCTACCGGATGCCGAAGAGCAGGCCGCTGCCGAGGAAGCACAAGACGCCATCAGTGACTTGCCACCGGCCAGTGGCCTAGCGGCCGAATGGCTGGCGCTGTTCGAACGCCTGGGGCTGACCGGTCTGACCCAAAGCATCGCGGCGCACTGTCAGCTGGTGGCCTGCGAGCAGGGGACCTGGACCCTGCATCTGGACCCGGGGCACAGTGCCCTGTACAACGAGAATCATCGCAAGCGGCTGGAGCAGGCCATTGGCACTGTGCAGGAGCAACCGGTGCAACTGCTGGTCGAGGTGGCAGCGCCTACTCAGGAAACGCCTGCTGTGGCTGCGGCCAGACGCAAGGCGGCCCGGCAGCGCGCTGCCGAGCAAAGTATCGTCGCCGATCCCCTGGTGCAACGCTTGCAAAGTGACTTCGCCGCCCATATTTGTGAAGGAAGCATCCGTCCATTGGATGCCCCCGTCAACTGAACTACGAGGATAGCGTCATGATGAAAGGTGGCATGGCAGGCCTGATGAAGCAGGCCCAGCAAATGCAGGAAAAGATGGCCAAGATGCAGGAAGAACTGGCCAACATGGAAATCACCGGTCAGTCTGGCGCTGGTCTGGTGTCCGTGCTGATGACCGGCCGTCACGATGTGCGCCGTGTCAGCATCGATGACAGCCTGATGCAGGAAGATAAAGAAGTGCTCGAGGATCTGATCGCCGCCGCCATCAACGATGCGGTGCGCAAGCTGGAGCAGACCAATCAGGAAAAGATGGCCGGCTTCACCGGGGGCATGAATCTCCCCGACGGCTTCAAGATGCCGTTCTGATCCATGGCCTTCAGTCCGCTTATCCGGCAGATGGTCGACGCCCTTCGCGGCCTGCCTGGGGTTGGTCCCAAGACGGCGCAGCGCATGGCGTTGCACCTGCTGGAGCGTGATCGTCCGGCAGCAGCCCATCTGGCGCAGGCGCTGCAGGCTGCCATTGACGGGGTGGGCTATTGCAAACGTTGCCGCACCCTGAGCGAGACCGAGATCTGTTCGCTGTGCAGTGATCCGCGTCGCGACGACAGCCTGCTCTGTGTGCTGCAGAGCCCCGCTGATGTCTGGGCGGTAGAGCAGGCTGGCGGCTATCACGGCCGCTATTTTGTGCTCAAGGGGCACCTGTCTCCGCTGGATGGCATGGGCCCAGAAGAGATCGGCGTACCGGCACTGCTCGACTGTCTGGAGGGGCGAGCCGTGACCGAAGTCATTCTGGCGACCAATCCGACCGTAGAGGGCGAGGCAACCGCGCATTACATTGCCGGCTTGCTGCGCCCCCGTGGTATCAAGGTATCTCGCATTGCGCATGGCGTGCCGCTGGGCGGCGAGCTGGAATACATCGACGGCGGCACCCTGGCCCACGCGCTGGCGGGCCGTACCCAGATTCTCTGAGGTGCGCGGTCAGTCGGTGAGCTGACCTAACTGGTAGTCGCGCACGGCCTGTCTTATCTCCGCTTCGGTATTCATGACGAACGGACCGTATTGGACAACGGGCTCGCCGATCGGCCGGGCCGCCATCAACAGTAGCCGGGTACCAGCGGCCTGGGCTGTCAGGCTTACCCCCACGCCATCGCTTAACAGACCAAGCTGGCCGCGCGTTAGCGTGGCTGAGCTTTCCTCTGCGTCGATAGCGACCGCCCCTTCGTACACATACAACAGGGCGGTATGGCCGGCGGGCGTGGGCAGTTGTACCTGCTCATCTGCGCCCAGGTGCAGGTCGACATACAGCGGCTGGGTGCTGCCGCCGTGAATGGGGCCTTGTACAGTCTGCTCCTCCAGCACCAGGCTACCGGCGATCAGTTTGAGCTGGCCGCCACCTGGCAGGGAGCGCGTGGGCATCGCCTCGGGTGGCAGATCCTGGTAGTGGGCCGGCTGCATTTTTTCGGCGGCAGGCAGATTCAGCCAGAGCTGGAAACCACGCATGGTGCCGTGGTCCTGCTGGGGCATTTCCGAGTGGATGATCCCGCGTCCGGCGGTCATCCATTGCACGCCGCCGGGGCCGAGCAGGCCACGGTTGCCCAGGTGGTCTTCGTGCAGCATGCGACCTTCCAGCATGTAGGTCACTGTCTCAAAGCCACGGTGCGGGTGCGACGGAAAGCCACCAATGTAGTCGGCTGCCTCGTCGGAGCCAAACTCATCAAGCATCAGAAAGGGGTCAAGCTGGCGGGCGTCTGGGCCGCCGAATACGCGGGTCAGGCGCACACCGTCACCGTCGGCGGCGGGTTGGCCGACACGGCTATCCAGCAGGGTACGATAGGTGGTCATGGCGCATCTCCTCAATCAGGTTATGCGCCATTCTATAAGCAGATAATTTGATTGAATAACGCAAAATATGCGTTATTCGTATCGAATTTATTGATTTTCTTGCGCGGCTTTTGCGGCGGCGTCTTCAGCGTTCAGCTCGTCGATGATGCGCTGATAGCCCTGGCAGGAGTCGTAACGGCCGTTGGCCGGGTCTTGCTCTTGCAGCGCCTTGAGGCGGGCGTTCAGTTCTTCGGCCTTGCCGGGCTGGTCCTTGGTTCGGTCATAGATCAACTGAGCAAGGTGCTCGCCCTTGGCGATGGCTTCCTCTGGGGTACAGGCCAGTGCCGAGATGCTGCTCAGGCCAAGCAGGCCACCCAGGGCCCAGGTTGCAAACGTTTTCATTATTACCTCACTCGACCGCACGGAAAGAGACTTATGTTAGCCGCTGCGGCGTCAGCCTCCAAGCACTGGCGGTATCGAGGGGTGGCTTCTGCGCTGATATGTCACAGCTGCGCATCGCGCAGCATGTCGGCGGGAATGCTGTGGCGGTGCGCCAGGCTGACGTCTCCGGTGTCCGGGTGAAATACGATCAGTACCTCGCCTTTTTCCAGCATGCGGCGTACCTGGGCAACCCGGCGCTCAAGGCTGTCGTCAAAGCCGTTGTCGGTGCCGTCGCGGGTTACAAAGTCCTCGAGCAGGGCGTCGAGGGTGGCGGGTTCAAGCATCTGGTAGGGGATCAACATACGTCTGATTCTCAGCTGACGTCGGGGCGTCAATGGTACACTTGGCGCCTTTGTCAGCCTATCGTTGTGCCATGATTACCGACCCGTTTTTCTATCTCTGTGCCATTCCTGCCGTGTTGCTGTACGGCATCGCCAAGGGCGGGTTTGGCGGCAACATCGCCATTGTCTCGGTGCCGCTGATGGCATTGGTGGTGGCGCCGCAGCAGGCCGCTGCGATCCTGTTGCCGATTCTTTGCCTGATGGACCTGGTCGCCTTGCGCACTTTCCGTGGTCGCTGGGACCGCACCAACCTGCGCATCATTCTGCCAGCGGCGATAGTCGGTGTGCTGATCGGCGCGCTGACCTTTCGCTTGATGAATGAGCAGCACATCCGGCTGTTGATCGGGGTGATTGCGGTCAGCTTTGTGATCAATGCCTGGTGGCGCCGCGATCAGCAGCAAGCGCGGCCGGCGAATGCCTGGCGCGGGCGCTTTTGGGGCATGCTATCTGGTTTTACCAGCTTTGGCATTCACGCGGGCGGCCCGCCGATCAATGTGTACATGCTGCCCCAACGGCTGGAAAAAACCCTGCTGATGGGCACCCTGGCGGTATTCTTCACGTTGGTGAACTGGGTAAAGGTGCCGGCCTATCTCTACCTCGGGCAGTTCTCCAGTGAAAACCTGCTGACCTCGCTGGTGTTGATGCCCTTGGCGCCGATCGGTGTGCGCTGTGGCTACTGGTTGCTGCAGCGCAGCAACGAGAAGCTCATCTATCAGCTGTGCTATGTGTTTCTGCTACTGACCGGTGGTAAGTTGCTGGTGGAGGGGGTCATAGGGCTGCTGGCTTGATCAGGCGGCGCAGGCAGGCAAACAACTGTTCGTTCTCGACGGGTTTGGCCAGGTAGTCATCCATGCCGGCGGTCATGCCTTCCAACCGGTGGCTGTCGAGAACATGGGCTGTGAGCGCAACAACAGGAATGCGCGCCAGGTGCTCGCGCTGCTCATGCGCGCGAATGCGTCTGGTGGCCTCAAACCCGTCGAGAACCGGCATCTCACAGTCCATCAGAATCAGGCTGTAGCTGGCCGGGGCATCGCGGTAGCGTTGCACGGCCTCTGCGCCGTTCTCGGCAATTTCTACGCTGTAACCCGCCTTTTCCAGCAGGCTGCGCACGACCAGCTGATTCACCGGGTTGTCTTCGGCAACCAGTAGATGGCCTCTGACAACCGGTGGCTGGCCGCTGCTACTCGGCGGCTCGTCGCTGGCGGGCTGGGGGGCAAGCAGTTGGCGCAACAGCTCACGGAGTTGAGCGGGCAGCAGCGGCGTTGTCTGCTCCAGCAGCACGCCTTTGCCGGGTAACAGGGGGCGGTGGTCGTCTGCTGCGCGTAGCAGCAAAATCGGCGTCTGCCCGTCGGTTATCAGGGGTTGCAGCTGATCAACAGCAATACCCTGGCAGTCGATCATCATCAATTCGCAGTCACTGGCTGCGCCGTCCGGTTGGCAGATGACCCGATAGCCAACGCGCTCAAGCTGCAGGCGATAGCTCAGCTGCGCATCGCTCTGACGCGCAATCAGCGCGGCAACCGGTGGCGTGTCAGGGCGGGGCGCCTGGAGTTCGGTTGCTCTCAGCGGCACCTGCACCCGGATGCTGGTGCCTTCGTCCTGGGTGCTCTGCAAGGTGATGTCGCCTTGCATCAGGCGCACCAGTTCCTGGCTGATTGCCAGGCCCAGGCCGGTACCACCGTAACGCCGTGTAGTGCTGCTGTCGGCCTGGGTAAAGGAGTTGAACAGTTGACTCTGGGCCTGCTCCGCAATACCGATACCGGTGTCGCGTATGGTGCATTCCAGCAGCCAGAGATCACGCTCGCCACCGGCAGGGCGGCCGTCCAGGTGCAGGCTGACGTGACCTTGCTCGGTAAACTTGAAGGCGTTGCTCAGCAGATTCATCAGGATCTGCTTCAGGCGCGTTGGGTCACCCTGCAACTGGCGGGGCAGGTGAGGGGCCACACTGCAGTACAGTGCCAGGCGTTTCTCCAACGCTTGGGCGGTGAACAGTCCGGTCACATCGGAGGCGAGCTCTTCCGGGTCGAAGGGGAGCTGTTCCAGCTCCACCTTGCCTGATTCAAGGCGAGCAAAGTCGAGAATGTCGTTGATGACGGTCAGCAGGGTCTGGCCTGACTTGCTGATGGTATCCAGATAAAAGCGCTGACGATTGTCCAAGCGGGTATCACCGAGCAGTTGCAGCATGCCCAGCACACCGTTCATCGGGGTGCGAATCTCATGGCTCATGCGGGCCAGAAAGCGCCCTTGGGCCCGGGTTTCGAGGCGCGCCTGACGCGCTGACTCATCGGCGTGAAAGCGCGCCTCTTTCAGCGCATTGATGCGGTCAGCCAGACCCAGAGACAGCAGGATCATTTCGGCGCAAGTGCCAATCTTGACCCAATGCGAACCGTACGGAATGCCTGGCAGCTCGTAACCCAGTGAGCCGGCTGTTGACAGCACCAGGGAGATCAGCAGCAGGCTCCAGGCCAGGGTGTAGTAGGAGCCGTAGCGAAAGCCTCGGCGCCAGACATACAACCCGCTGAATAACAGCACGATGGAGCTGATCAGTACCGTCAGGCTGGCCATGTTGTTGTACAGGTCAACGCTGATCAGCGGCAGGCTGATCATGGCCAGCAGCACCAGCAGGATCTTGCTGCGAAGCAGCAGGTCCAGTTGCGGGAACTGCTCGCGGGTATGCAGGAAGTAGCGGCTGAACTGGGTAGACACCGCACAGTGCAGAAACATCAGGGTGTAAATAGTCAGCGTTTGCACGGACACGCTGGCATTGATCCACTTCCAGGCCAGGCCATCGAAGGCCGCCATGAACAACACCATGTTCAGCAGGTACAGCAGGTACCAGAAATAGGTTTTCTCGCGCAGGGAGCTGAGCAGAAACAGGTTGTAGGCCAGCAGCCCCAGCAGTACGCCATAGAACAGGCCGTGCAACAGCATGCTGGTTTCCAGCTGCGCGCTGCTGGCCGGCCAGCTGGCGTAGTGCAGCGGTATGAAAACGGTACTGCTGCTGTCGACGCGCAACATGAAACGATGGACACCGGGCGTCAGCTCCAGGGCAAACCAGTGCTTGCTGACGCCTACCGGACGTTCGTCGAACGGCTGGTAGTCGCCTCCGGTCTGCTCCCGCAGGGTACCGTCCGGGGTTTGCTGGTACAGGTGCAACTGATCAAGCAGGGCGTAATCCACTTGCAGAACGCCTTGTACCGGCACATTACCGGTGTTTTGCAGGGCAAACTGCAGCCACCATACCGAATGGTTTTTGCCTTCGTTGACAAAACGAGTGTGCACCTGGCGCCAGGGCAGATGCTGCTGGCCTTGTAGCAATCGGTCGGCTGTCAGGTTGCCTGCGGGGTCTTCCAGCAGCAGTAGATGGCTGGTGAGGTTGATGCGTGGGCTGTCCCGGGTAATCTCGAGCGGCGCCAATGCCTGCATGGCGGTCGGCTGGGGCGGCGCTGCGATGAGGCTGCCGGATAATGCCCAGAGCAGCAGGAGTAGACAGCATTGACGCATGAATGTGGTATCCGTACGGCAGCCGCTCTATTGTGCTTTTTGCTTTGCGGCAGTGCTGTCCCTGATGCTAGCACATGGCCGGTTCAGTCAGCAGCCCGGCGCTGGCGTTTCGGACGGTCGGTGGCGTTGCGGCGTATCAGCTGGCGCAGCAGAAACCGTGAGGGATGCACTGCTTCTGCCAGCTCACGCGGCAAAGGCAGCGGCTCGTTATTCATCCACGCCGCCAGCAGTTCCCCGCTCAGCGGGCCGCTTATCAGGCCGCGTGAGCCATGCGCAACATTGACGTAGAGGCCCTGGTGCCAGGGTGCAGGGCTGTCTGGTCGCAGACTGGCATCGTTGCCAAGCGCGGCATAGCGCTCGGTGAAGGCGTTGGCATCAACCACCGGGCCAATCAGCGGCAGATAGTCGGGCGCGGTACAGCGCAGGCCAACCCGGGCGCCACTGGGCGTGGTGTGCTGCAGCGACTGATGCAGCGCCGGCGACAGGGCCTGCAGCAGATGCAGGTTATGCGCGTTCTCCTCCTCGCTGGGCTGCAGGTCCAGCCGGTCAAAGCGAAAGCTTGCGCCAAGGTGATGACTGCCCTGGCGGCTGGGGGAAATATAGCCGTCGGCGCACAGCACGGTCCGCAGCTCTGCGCTTTGCGTATTGGTCGGCAAATGGGTGAGCTGGCCGCGAATGGCCTTGAGCGGCAGGCGCGCCGTTTGCTCAAACGCGGCGGTGTCATGGGCGCAGCAGAGAATGACCCGAGGTGCCTCGGCCAGCACACTGCCCTGTGCATCCAGGATCTGCCAGTGCGTTGCGCAGTGCTGCAATTCAATCGCATGGCGATAGGGGTGCACACTGATCAATGGATGCTGCAGCAGCGCCTCACACAGGCGCGGAGGGCTGACCCAGCCGCCGCCAGGAAAGAACAGCCCGGGTTGTTCAATGGGCACACCAGCCAGTGCGCTGGCCTGCTCGGCCGTCATGGCGTGCAGAAAACTCGCTGGATAGCCCTGGCTGGCCAGCCCCTGCTGGCGTTTTTGTTCGCGCTCGTCGCCGCCGAGCTGGAGTACGCCACATTGCTGCCAGGTGTCCTGGTTTTGCGGCAGCGTTCGTGTCAGCAGGCGCAAGCTGTACTGATAGCTGCTCTGAATAAAGCGCGACAGCGGCGGATGATGCGGGGACAGCTTGCAGTACAGAATGCCCTGCGGATTCCCCGAGGCGCCTTGGGCGACGTCTGCTTCGCGCTCCAGCAGCGTTACCTGCCAGCCGCGTCGTGCCAGCGCATGGGCGCTGCAGGCGCCAGCCAGTCCGCCGCCGATGACCACCGCCTGGCGCTCGCTGGTCCCGCCGGGGCGTGCAAACCAGGGCGCCTGCCAGCCTGCCTCCGGCGTCTGTTCCAGCTGGCCGCAGAGCATTTCCCGCTTGCGCCCAAAACCTTTGACCTTGCGCATGGTAAAACCGGCTGTCTGCAGGCCTCGACGCACGTCGCCTACGCTGGTGAAGGTGGCGACGGTCGCTCCCGGGCGCGATAACGCGGCCATGCGCTGGTAGAGCGCGGGCTGCCACATGTCGGGGTTGCGGGCGGGGGCAAAGCCATCGAGAAACCAGGCGTCAACGCCGGCGTCCAGTTGCGGCAGCGTGTCAAACAGGTCGCCGATCAGCAGGGTCAGGGTGACGCGTCCGTGTGCCAGAGAAAAGTGCTGCCAACCGGCGGTCAGGTCGCGATACTGCTCAAGCAGTTCGCTGGCGTAGGCGGCCAGCTCTGGCCAGATAGCCAGCGCACGCTGCATGTCTGTCGGGCTGAGCGGGTATTTTTCTGTGCTGACAAAGTGCAGGCAGGCGTCTTGAGGCGCGCAGGTATCCCAGAGTTGCCAGGCGGCCAGAAAGTTGAGACCGGTGCCAAAGCCGGTTTCAGCAATGCAAAAGTGCGCACCCGCGTCGAGCGCGGCCCAGCGATCGGCCAATTGATTGTGCAGCAGAAACACATGGCGGGTTTCGTCCAGACCGCTTTCGCGCGAGAAGTAGACATCGGCAAAACGGGTGGAGAACGGCTGGTCGCCATCCATCCAGGTCAGGTCGGCAGATTCGACAGGGGTGTGGCTCACAATGGCTCCGGGCTGCTGGGCGTGGGCGCCATTGTATCCGGGCATCAGCTCAGATTGGGCAAAATCAGCAGCAACCAGGTTGCAAGCACGACCAGGGCCACGGTGGACCACTTGGCCTTATAAAACGGTTTCATGGCATACGCCTTCTTGTTTTTATTGGGCGGGCGCCTTGTGGGCGCCTTGATGTGCGTGCTCCTGGTTGGAGTTGGCACCAAGGGGGAGGTTGTGGCCTCCACCCAGTGTTATTTATAGCACGGCGTGGTGAGCCGTCGATGTCAGGTATGTGACGGTGTTAGATAAATTGGCTACAAGAGAGGCGCGGATCAATTCCACGCGCCCTCTGCGAGGGCCCGAGCGTGCAGCGCGACACAGTGAGCTGCATGCCGGCACGCGGAATCAAGATCGGCGCTTCTCAAGAGCCGAACGAGGACCGGTGTTGGTTACTGGTACAGGCGCTCGGTCCTTGCTGCCATGATCAGGTCGTTCAGATGGACGCCACCGGCATCGTGGCTCCACCAGCTGACGGTGACCTTGCCCCACTCCAGCAGCAGGGCCGGATGATGATTTTGCTGCTCGGCCAGTGCGCCAACCTGGTTGACGAAGGTCAGGGCCTTGGCAAAGTCAGGGAAGCTGTAGGCCCGCTTGATGCGGGGCACCTCAGCCTGGGTGACCAGCGACCAGTCGGGCAGGGCGGCCAGCTGTCGGTGGATCTCTGCCTCGTTGAGTACTGGCTGGCCCTGGACCAGTGTACGGTCTGCGAGGTCGGTCATAGTGGCTCTCCTTTTGGCAAATGAGCTGCCAGCATAGCAGTCAGGGTTCTGAATGACAGGTTACTGGGGGCTGTCTCGGGTATCATGGCCGCTGACAGTGATAGGGAGAGGGCGTGCGGGTGATGCGGGTGCGGTGGTTGCGCAGAGGGCTGCGCTTTCTAGGCTGGCGGCCGGACAGCACCAGTCACCGGGAAAAGCTGGTGTCTGCGCTCGGGACGACGCTCGCGTTGATTCTGCTGTACGGGGTCACGCATCTGGTCATGGCCGAGGCCGCGCTCTGGGTCACCGGCTCCATGGGCGCCAGCGCGGTGCTGGTGTTTGCCATGCCGCACGGCACGTTGTCGCAGCCCTGGTCGGTGATTGGCGGGCATGTCCTGTCTGCGGCCTTTGGCGTGGCCTGCGTGCAGTGGCTGCCGCCCGGCTTCTGGCTGGCCGCGCTGGCGGTGGGCGGCAGCGTCGTCGTCATGATGTATGCCCGCTGCCTGCACCCGCCGGGCAGCGCCACAGCGATGATTGTCGTGCTGGGTGGGCCGCAGATCACCGAGGCCGGCTTTGCCTTCGTGGTGTATCCGATCTTGCTCGATGTGCTGGTGATCGTGCTGTTCGCCGTGGCCTTCAATGCCCTGTTTGAGGGGCGGCGCTATCCTCTGCCGCTGGTTCGTCACCAGGTCTCACGCGCGCCGGGCATCGCTCCTGAAGACTTTGAACATGCGCTCAAGCAGATGAACGCCTACATGGATATCGAGTTTGATGATCTGCTGCGGTTGGTCGAACTGGCCAACAACAACGCCCAGAGCAAGGGCGTGGCTGCCGCAGACCTGGTCGCCGGTGCCTACTACAGCAACGGGCTTCCCGGAAGTAACTGGTCCGTGCGCGAAGTACAGCAGGTGGTCAATCGGCCCGGCCGAGCGGGGCGGGTGCGTTATCGTATCGTCAAGGGCGCCGGTGAGGGTGGCAACGGTATCTGCCGGGTCAGCGAGTTTGTGCGCTGGGCGCGCTACCGGGTCGAACCCGATGAGCAACGGCGGCTCTGGCATAGGGTCACCGGTGAGGAAGAGACCGGCTGACCGGTACAGTTGCCGGTGCAAACTGTCTCTGTCGGCAACTGCTGCGCCTTTCTACAATGGTGTCTTCTTCCCCCTTCCTCGAGTTATCTCCATGCACGTGTCTTCCGGGCGCTGGCTTTATGGTTTTCTGTTGGCGCTGACCACCACCCTGTTGTGGGGCGTACTGCCGATCATGCTCAAGCAGGTGCTGCAGGTCATGGATCCTTACACCGTGACCTGGTACCGCTTGCTCAGTGCCGGACTGGTCCTGTTCTGCTGGCTGGCCGCCAAGCGACGCCTGCCCTCGATCATGGCCCTGTCCGGGCGTAATCGCGGGTTGCTGGTGGTTGCCATTCTGGGGTTGGCCTTCAACTACGTGCTGTACCTGATGGCGCTGAACCGGCTGTCCGCAGGCACCATGCAACTGATCATCCAGACCGCGCCAGTGATGTTGATGCTGGGCAGCATGCTGGTATTTCGCGAGCGCTTTGGTTTGGGACAGGTGCTGGGCCTGCTGGTGTTGCTGCCGGGTTTTGTGCTGTTCTTCAATCAGCGTCTGGCTGAGCTGCTGTCACAGATGAGCAGCTACACACTGGGTATTCTGATTGCGCTGGCCTCGGCGTTCAGCTGGGCGCTTTACGGACTGGCACAGAAACAGCTGCTGACGGTCTGGTCCTCGGTCACCGTGATGATGGTGATCTACCTGTCCTGTGCGCTGCTGATCTGGCCGTTGGCAAGTCCAGCGCAGGTGCTGTCCTTGAGCAGTCTGCAGGCCTGGTTGCTGGTGGGCTGTTGCCTGAATACCCTGGTGGCCTACGGCGCCTTTGCCGAGGCGCTGGCGCATTGGGAGGCCTCGCGGGTCAGTGCGACGGTGACCACTACGCCGTTGTTTACCTTTTCTATGGTCGCGCTCGGAGCGATGCTCTGGCCGGGGCTGATCGAGCCGGAAGTGCTCAATAACCTGGCCTATGTCGGCGCGTTGCTGGTGGTGTTGGGCTCGGCGCTGATCGCACTGGCGCCCAGCCTGATTCAGAATTTGCGCCAACGTCGCCTGCGGCGCCTGAGCGTGACGCCACCACCGGCGGGTTCCTGAGTTAGACTAGCGGGCCGTGAAACCGCCACAGGAGACAGCCATGTCCACCACCCAGGAAGCCCTGCACCAGGCGCTGCAGGTGCTGCAGCCCAGTCATCTTGAGCTGACCAACGAAAGCTACATGCACAGTGTGCCGCCGGGCTCGGAGTCGCACTTCAAGGCGGTGATCGTCAGCGAGGACTTTGCCGGGCTGAACGCCGTAAAACGGCACCAGGCGGTCTACCGCGCCCTCGGTGAGCTGATGCAGCACATTCACGCGCTGGCGCTGCACACCTACACGGCAGAGGAATGGCAGCAACGCCAGCAGGCGCCGGACTCGCCCAATTGTCTGGGTGGCGGCAAGCACGGTTGATTGACGCTCCGGTGGTTTGGTGCGGCTGGCAGTAAATGGCTTTTAGCAGCCTGTTTTTATCAAGTCAGCTTTTCGCCTTCACGGCGAGCTAAGGTGCTGCTGGCGTCAGCCCTCAGCAGGACGCGGAGCGTGGGAATGATCAGCGATGGTCAAGCGTGCACGGAATCCAGTCCCGTTTACGCGGGCGAGTAGCGCAGGGGTGACGGGAAAAAGAGTCATAGGATGTCTGAGGAGCGAAGCGACGAGTTTTTGAGTGGCCGGCGAGGCCTCCCCGTCAGCCCGAGCAACGCAGCGAACCCGAAGGGCCGCGTAGTCGGGTGCCCCGGGGGATTGCCAAGGGGGGCTGGGCAAGCAGCCCCCCTTGGCTCGCCGGAGAAGGCGAAAGGCGGATGGGACAAAGGCGCAGAGAATGACCAAGCGCGCTTTCGAGTTCACAAGTAACGACCGGACGAGCTATCACTCGGCGGTCCCACCCATCCGCAACACCCCCATTTTTTGCTAGAATCGCCGCCCCCAACGGTACGCCCTTTACGCGGGCGCCCACTGAAGAAGAGGTATGCATGTCTGCAATTGTTGTTGTGGCACTCTACAAGTTCGTCCGCCTGGATGACTATCAAGCCCTGCGCCAGCCCCTGCTGGACGAGATGACCGCCAACGGCGTCAAAGGCACCTTGTTGCTGGCCGAGGAAGGCATCAACGGCACCATCGCCGGCCCCCAGGCGGGTATGGCTGCGGTGCTGGATTGGCTGCGCAGTGACCCCCGCTTGAGTGATCTGGAGTACAAGGAGTCTTTCTGCGACGAGATTCCCTTCTACCGCACCAAGGTCAAGCTGAAGAAGGAAATCGTCACCCTGGGCGTCGAGGGTGTTTCGCCGACGCGCAAGGTGGGCACCTATGTCGACGCCAAGGACTGGAACGCCCTGATCAGCGACCCCGAGGTACTGCTGATCGACACCCGCAACGACTACGAGGTGTCTATCGGTACCTTTGAGGGCGCTATCGACCCGCAGACCAAGACCTTTCGTGAATTCCCCGAGTACGTGCGCGAGCACTTTGACCCAAAACGTCACAAAAAGGTGGCAATGTTCTGTACCGGCGGCATCCGTTGCGAGAAGGCGTCCAGCTACATGCTCGAGGAAGGCTTTGGTGAGGTGTTTCACCTCAAGGGCGGTATTCTCAAGTATTTTGAGGACGTTCCGGCCGAAGAGTCGATGTGGAATGGTGAGTGCTTTGTGTTTGATAACCGCGTGACCGTGCGTCATGACCTGGCCCCAGGCTCCTTCGATCAGTGCCACGCCTGCCGCCACCCGGTATCGGCTGAGGACAAGGCGTCCAGCCAGTACGTCGAGGGCATCAGCTGTCCGCGCTGCTACGACAGCCTGCCGGAGAAGACGCGCCAGCGCGCCGAGGAGCGTCAGCGTCAGATTGAGCTGGCCAAACGCCGTAACGAGCCGCATCCTATTGGCAAGGCGGCTAGCCTGGCTTCGCCAAACGCCAACAGGGGCGACTGATCCCTACAGGAGAATCACCGATGCAGCAGCGCCTGATCCATATCATGGACCCGATGTGTTCCTGGTGCTGGGGGATGGCGCCGTTGCTTGATCGTATTCGCCAGCGCTGGCCGGATCTGCCCTTGCATCTGATGCCGGCCAGCCTGCGCGCCAACCATGGTGCGCCGCTGGATCAGCACTCGCGTCAGGCGCTGGCCGCCCACTGGCAGGCGGTCGCCAGCCTCAGTGGCCAACCCTTTGGCGACCCACAGGCGCTACCTTCTACCCTGGTTTACGACACCCGGCCCGCCAGCCGTGCGCTGATTGTGGCGCGCGAGCTCGACCCGGCGCGTAGCTGGGTCTTTGCCCGGGCGTTGCAGGAGGCGTTTTATGTGGCAGGGCAGGATGTGACGCAAACGGCTGTGCTGGTTGCCGTGGCCGAGGCGAGCCAATACGACGCAGCTTTGTTTGCTGAACGCTTCGATGCGCCGGCCAGTGCCGAGCAGTTGGAGCAGGACTTGCAGTGGGTGGAGGGCTTGGGGTTGGCAGAGTTGCCGATTCTGTTTGGCGAGCGTGACGGTCAGCTGGCGCTACTCAGCACCGGGTATCGTCCGGAGACGGATGTGCTGGCGCTGCTGGAGCGCTGGCTGGCGGCCGGTGAGGGCCGCCAGTCAGTGGCTTAGCGACGCTTGGTGATCAGCGCCGGCTTCTGCTTTTCTTCCGGGGCGTTGAACAGCAGGAACAGCTGGGTCAGCACCTGGGGGATGTGCTCAGCCATGTCCTCGACCATGTCTTCGTCTTCATGGATTTCGGCAAACTCGGGCTGATCGGCAAACAGGCCGGAGGCAACCATGATCGGCAGCAGCAACTCGCTGACCAGCTCTTCGTCATTGCTGAACCAGGCTTCCTCACGCAGGAACACGCCCTCCATGAAGCCGATACACCAGCTGCGCAGGTCGGAGTAGTCCGGCTCATCACCCAGCGTCAGCTCGCAGGGCAGTTCCAGGTCCTCGTCGCTGGCCAGCTCGCGGGCGATGCGCGCCTTGAGTTCCAGCAGGGTGCTTTCGATCTGCGCTTGCTGCTCGGCATCCTGATAGTCCGGCGTCTCGGCAAACAGTTCTGCCAGCAGTTCGGCGTCCTCCACTACCTCCGGGCTTATCGCCAGAGCGGTCAGGTAGCCGCAGGCGGCCATGTAATCCAGCGCTTCATCGTGCAGGTCGTCGGCGTCCAGAAATGCTTGCAGGTGCTGGAGCTGGTCGGAAAAGGACATGGGGACACCTCTCTATCAATGGTCCCGGCATTTTACGCATGCCCCGGGCAATTGCCAAAGGCGTTATACTCTGCGGCCGCTGAAACATCCCGGTGCGCGTCCTGACCCCCACTAAGGAGACCCATGCGCGAGCAAGCCCTGCAACAATTGCGAGACGTGTTTGGCTACGGCGAATTCCGTGGTCAGCAGGCCGATATCATTGATCAGGTTGCCTGTGGCGGTGATGCCCTGGTACTGATGCCCACCGGCGGCGGCAAATCGCTGTGCTATCAGGTACCGGGGTTGCTGCGTCAGGGGCTGACAGTCGTTGTGTCGCCGCTGATTGCGCTGATGGATGATCAGGTCGCCACGCTCAACGAGCTTGGTTTGCGCGCCGCTGCACTCAACTCGACGCTCAGCGAAGACGCCCAGCGTGAGATCGCCCGGCAGATGCGCGCTGGTGAGCTGGAGTTTCTCTACCTGGCACCCGAGCGCCTGCTCAAGCCGCGTACCATTGCCTTCCTGCAGTCTCTGCAGATCGCCCTGATCGCCATTGACGAGGCCCATTGCGTCTCCCAATGGGGGCATGACTTCCGCCCGGAATATCTGCAATTGGGCCAGCTGGCCGAGCAGTTTCCGGGCGTGCCGCGCATGGCGCTGACGGCGACCGCTGACGAGCGCACCCGCGCCGAAATGGCGCAACGCCTGAAGCTGGAGCAAGCGGCCTGTTTTATCTCCGGTTTTGATCGCCCGAATATCTTCTACCGCATTGTGCCCAAGGATAAGCCGCGCCAGCAGTTGCAGGCCTTTTTGCGCGAGCATCGGGGCAACGCCGGTATCGTCTACTGCCTGTCACGCCGCAAGGTCGAGGACACGGCTGCCTGGCTGTGTGACCAGGGCTGGCCGGCGCTGCCTTACCATGCCGGCCTGCCAGCGGAGCTGCGCGCCAATCACCAGAAGCGCTTTCTCAACGAAGAAGGCTTGATCATGGTCGCCACCATTGCCTTTGGCATGGGGATCGACAAGTCCAACGTGCGCTTTGTGGCCCACCTGGATCTGCCCAAGAGTGTCGAGGCCTACTACCAGGAGACCGGCCGGGCAGGGCGTGACGGGTTGCCAGCCGATGCCTGGATGGCCTACGGCCTGCAAGACGTGCTGATGCTCAACCAGATTATGGCCGGCTCCGAGGGCGACGAGCGGCACAAGCGCATCGAGCGGCACAAGCTTGATGCCATGCTGGCGCTGTGCGAGCTGACCAGCTGTCGTCGGCAGACCCTGCTGGGCTACTTCGGCGAAACCCTGCCAGAGCCGTGTGGCAACTGCGATAACTGTCTGGAGCCGGTGGATACCTGGGACGGTAGCGAGGCGGCACGCATGGCGTTGTCGACCATCTACCGCAGCGGGCAGCGCTACGGCGTCGGTCATCTGATCGATATTTTGCTGGGGCGCGACAACGAGAAGATTCGCAATGCCGGACACCAGCATCTGTCTACCTGGGGGATTGGCAAGGGGCTGGGCGAAAACGAGTGGCGCTCGGTATTCCGTCAGCTGATTGCCAGAGCGCTGGTCGAGATCGACCTGGATGGTTACGGCAGCCTGCGTCTGGCCGAAAGCTGCCGCGCCCTGTTGCGTGGCGAGGAAAGCCTGCAATTGCGGCGTGATGTCAGCAAACCAAGCAGCAGCGGTACGCGCAGCAGCAACAAGCCGGTGATTGCCGAGGCCGATCGCGAGCTGTGGGAAGCGCTGCGGGCTCGACGCAAGCAGTTGGCGGATGCCCACGGTGTGCCTCCCTATGTCATCTTCCCTGACAGTACGCTGGTGGACATGCTGCGTCAGCGGCCGACCACTCTGCAGGACATGTCACTGGTCAGCGGCGTGGGGTCGCACAAGCTGGAGCGTTACGGCGCAGACTTTCTGCAGGTGCTGGGAGGTGAGGGCGCGCAGGCGGATAACGAGACGCGTGACGCCCATGAGGCGCTGGCGCTGGTGCTGGCCGGCATGACCGCCGAGCAGGCAGCGGCGCAGCTCGGCCAGCCGTTGCGCAAGGTCTACGGCCAGCTGGCGCAGGGTATCAGTACCGGTAACCTGACGCTGGAGCAGGCGATTGATATCGGGCCGGCGCAGCTGGAACGGATTCAGGACCACTTTCTCAATCACGACAGCGATGAGTTGCCGGGTGTGCGCACGGTGGCCCGCGAGCTCGACGAGCCGATCGAAGAGGGCGTGCTGCACTGCATCCGCGCGGCGCTGGTGCAGGAAATCAGCGGCTAGGATGCGAGGCTGTGCGAGGCGTATGGCCTCGCGCCCCGGCAGGTTAGAACGTCTGCCCCAGCTTCATGTACAGCGCCTCATGCCCCTCTTCGTTGGCGCCCAGACCAAAAAATAGCGGGCCGACCAGCGTATCCATCCCCAGCAGCAGGCTGCCGCCCCCGAAGTAGCCGGTGTCAAAGTCGGTCTCGTCGCGGTTGTATACCCGCCCGTATTCCAGACTGGCGCCCAGGTACAGCGGCAGGCTGACGGCATTGAAGTAGCTGGGTGTCAGGCGGCGGTAGTAGACCAGGCGGCCGAGCTGATAGTTCTGGCCGGCCAGAGCGTCCTGACGGAAGCCAGAGAACCAGCCGGGGCCGCCCAGCACAAAACTGCTCTGCGCCACGTTTACATCGCTGTCGGTTCGCCCGATAAAACCGCCAACCTGCAAGCTGTTGGGACCAAAACCGAAGGCCTTGTTGGCCTTGAATTCGATTTGCTGATAGCGCTCGTCGGCGCCCAGTGCCGGCTCGGACTGCCGCCAGCTGAACTTGGCCTCATCTCCGGAACGCGGGAAGTTGACGTTATCCAGGGTGTCGCGGTCGACCTCGATCGAGTAAAACGCCTCGTCAAAGTCGACATCCGGCAGGTCCGGATCGCCGATGCGGACCCGCGAGTTGCCCCGGTAGCGCGACAGCCCAAAACGCACCTCGCCGTTGTTGGCAATTTGCCGACCGATATTGATACCGGCGCCATAGCGCTTCTGGCGGTAAGCCACGATGGGGTCGTTGTCGTCGATGACTTCGAGGTTGCGCGCCTCGGCGTCAATGAAGGGGGCGACGAAGTAGCGTGAGCCGTAGTCCAGCGGCTGATAGAACTCCGTGTACAGCTCCTGATCCGAGCCGACCTGCAGCCGGGTCAGCCATTCGGCGCCCAAGGGGTTGAGGCCGTTGACGCGGAAGCTGGCGCCCAGGTTGTACTGGCTGTCACCCTCGAAATCATCGACCAGATTCAGCCCCAGACGCAGGTAGTCGGTGCCGGTCCGGCGGCCGGCAGTGTGCACCAGCAGGGTATTGTGGCCCTGATCGTGCACTACCTCGTAGGTGACGCGGCTGAAGTAGTCGGTGCCGTAAATGGTGCCCATGTCGGTTTGCAGGCGTGCCAGATTGAGCGGCTCACCGATCTCCTGACGAATCATGCTGAGCACTACTTCATCGGCCACCTTGCCGCTGTTGTCCACCTCGACAGCATGAATAATCGCCTGGCGTTGGGGGCGGCTACTGGCCAGATTGCCGCCGGCATCGCTGCCCTGTGGGGCAACAAAGGCCAGCACGCCGTCGGCCTCGCTCAGGCTGCGCGCGCCGGCGTCGATGGCCTGCTGGGTTTCGGCAAAGCTGCTGAAGCCCATGTCGCCCAGCGCGGGTTGCAGCAGCAGATCGGCGTCGGTCAGGGTGGCCAGCTGGCGCTCGGTGTTGGTACGGGTGAGCAGGGTGGTGGTCTGGTCCATGATGTCCAGCACCGAATTAAGCTCGCTGGTCGATTTCAGCGGCGTGCCGATATCCACCACGATGACCCGGTCCACGCCCATGGCGCGGGCGACATCGATGGGCACGTTCTTGCTCAGTACGCCGTCTACCAGCAGCCGGCCATCCACCTCGACCGGGGCAAAGAAGCCGGGCAGGGCCAGGCTCGCGCGGATGGCCAGCGGCAGGTGCCCGCGGTCGAACACCACGGCTTCGCCGGTGGCAATATCGGTGGCCACCGCGCGGAAGGGGATGGGCAGACGATCAAAATCGTCGATCTCGTTGGTGTGCACCAGCAGGCTTTCCAGTACTACGCCCATGTTCTGGCCCTGCAACAGGCCCAGCGGGAAACTCAGCGCACCATCCTTGAAGGTCAACCGTTGCTTGACCAGAAAGTCGCGGTCGTCCTGCTTGCGGCGGTAGGGGATGTCCTCGCGTAGCGGCGTGTCGCTGAGGGTCGCCTGCCAGTCCAGATCCAGCGCGATCTGTTCCAGTTCATCGGCGCTGTAGCCAGCCGCATAAAGTCCGCCAATCACTGCGCCCATGCTGGTGCCGGCGATCGCATCGATCGGGATGTTCATTTCTTCCAGTTGCTTGAGCACGCCGATATGCGCGAGCCCTCGGGCACCGCCGCCCGACAGCACCAGGCCGGTACGCAGCGGTTCGGCCAGGGTCCAGGTGGAGAGGAAAAGCAACAGCAACGGCAGCAGGCGTTTGAGCATGACGCGGGTCCGGGCAGCGGGTGGCATGGTGGAAAAGCCGCCATTGTATATGAAGCTGCGCGCCCCTGCGGGTCGATCCTGCTGTCATGTTAAGGCCATATTTCTGACATGTGTCAGTCACTGCTCGGCGATAAGGTTTTCCTAACTTCCCAAGGAGGACAGCCGCATGAATACCGCCGTGTCTTTGCCCAAGGCGCAAAAGCAGCGCGTCAGAACCCTGTGGATCTCGGACCTGCACCTCGGTACCCGTGGCTGCCAGGCCGACAAGCTGGCAACCTTCCTCAAATCCTACGACTGTGACCAGCTTTACCTGGTTGGTGACATTATCGATGGCTGGCGCCTGCGCAAGGGGATCTACTGGCCGCAGGCCCATACCAATGTGCTGCGCCGCGTGCTGACCATGAGCAAGCGTGGCACTCGGGTGGTCTACGTGACGGGTAACCACGACGAGTTTCTGCGCCGCTACTCGACCCTGCTGCTGGGCAATATCGAGCTGGTGGACGAGGCGGTACACCAGTGCCAGGACGGGCGTCGTTTGCTGGTCATTCATGGCGATCAGTTTGATGTGATCACCCGTTGTCACCGCTGGCTGGCATTTCTGGGGGATCATGCCTACGAGTTCAGCCTGGTGCTCAACCGCTGGCTCAACCACTGGCGCTCACGCTTTGGCTTCGGCTATTGGTCGCTGTCCGCGTATCTCAAGCATCGGGTGAAAAAGGCGGTCAACTTCATCAGCGAGTTCGAGGAGGCGCTGGCCCACGAATGCGTTCAGCGCGGCTATGAAGGCGTGGTCTGTGGCCACATTCACCACGCGGAGATTCGCCAGGTCAACGGCATCGACTATCTCAACTGCGGTGACTGGGTGGAGTCCTGCACAGCGCTGATCGAGCACCAGGACGGACGTATCGAGCTGTACCGCTGGGACGAGAGTACGGCTGCGGCGCTGGAGCCGGTAGCCGATGCGCTGGAGGGCAGCGCAGCCTGAGAGGTGGCCGCTGTTGCGATGAGCGCATCGCAACAGCCGCGGCGTCAGACGATCACCTTGTCTCGCAGTTTGCGCGCCGCCAGTTCCAGCGCCTTGATGATGTCTTCCTTGTCGTAGTTGCGCACGTGGTTGGTGTCCAGATACATCGAGAACCCGGACAGCTCGCGCTCAAGGAAGGTCGGCGCAGCGCCCAGTTCGCGGCGCAGGCCCACCACCTGATAGATCTGCACAGGCCGGGCAAAGCCCTTCACACTGATCTGGCCCTTGTCGTAGCACATGATCAGATCCTTCACCATGGAGTAGGTCTCATGGGAGATGAGGATCTCACCGGCGTCGGCGGCGCTTTCCAGGCGGCTGGCCAGGTTCACTTCGCGCCCGATAATGGTGTAGTCCATGCGTGTTGCGGCACCAAAATTACCCACTGTGCAGTAGCCGGTACTCAGGCCCATACGGATTTCCAGCGGTTTGGTGATGCCCTTGCTGCGCCACTGCTGGCGCAGCACCTTCATGTGCTTGCGCATGGCGACGGCCATGGAAACCGCTGCCTCGGCATCCTGCTTGGCGCCCTGGGTCTTCGGATCGCCAAAGAACACCATGACGCAATCGCCGACAAACTTGTCGATGGTGCCGCCGTATTGCAGGGCAATGCGCGACATTTCATCCAGATAGTTGTTCAGCAGGTCGGTCAGCGCCTCGGCCTCCAGTTCCTCGGCCAGCTCGGTAAAACCGCGGATATCGGAGAAGAATACCGTCAGCTTCTTGCGTCGGGTTTCCAGCTGGACACTGCGTTTGCCGGAGAAGATCGACTCCCATACCTGAGGTGACAGGTATTTAGACAGGTTGGCGGCCAGTCGGGTGGTCTTTTCCTGCTCGCGTTGAACCTGCTGCTGGGCTTCTTCCAGATGCCGCCCCTGGCGATGCACGAAGGCGGCCATCACCAGAATGAAAAAGCCGCCGCTGACCAGGCTGACCAGGGTCACCAGCGGGCTGCTGTAGAGGCTGACGTCGGGCATGAATATGGCGGCGCCGAGCAATACCCCGGCCAGCGCCAGCAGCCAGCCGGCGGCGAGATAGGCGGGCCCGCCTGCGATCAGGCAGGACAGGCCAAGCAGGACAATAAATATGATGCTGGGCACGTAGTTGAAGCCCAGCAATGCGATGAATACGCCGGTGTGCAGCGCATCCAGTGCCAGCAGGCTCAGGCGCTGGGGCAGATGGGGCAGACGCGGCAGTCGGGCCGGCAGGTACTGCGCCAGCTGGGGATACGCGAGGGTATACAGGATCGCGACAAGGTAGCTCAGGCGGTGGCCATCTTCGACCAGCAGGGCGCTGAAGGTCAGGGCTGCGCACAGGTAGGCGATGATACGGGAGTAGTAGCCGTCAAGCGGTGGTTTGACGGGCGCAATGCGGGTGTCGATCGTCATGTTCAGTCAATTCCGTGGCCGAGACGGCGGTAGCGGGCAGGCACCCGGCTACGTCGCATGACTGAGCATCATAGGGCCTGGGATCAGGCGGGACAATTGCCCGTCTATCCAATGGCCAAATTCGCCGACGGATGTCATGGTCAAAAGCAGGCGCCTCGGATGGGGAGAGGCGCCTGCTCATTGGTGTCGGCGGTTATTCGGTCTTGTAGATGCTGTTGCGCGGTTTCTCGAAGACGCGTCGCAGCATGGGTTCAAAAAACGCCAGCGACTCGCTTTCATAGTCCGGGTCAAAGGCCGGGGCATCGTACTTGGCGCAGAATTCGGCGGTGTACTGGTACAGCGGGTGATCCTTGAACTGGTCACGCAGGTGCCGATCCATACCCAGGTGATGGAAGAAGTAGTAGCCCTGGAAAATACCGTGCTTCTCGACCATCCAGAGGTTTTCGGCGCTGACAAAGGGCTTGAGTATCGCCGCGGCGATATCCGGGTGGTTGTAGCTGCCCAGGGTGTCGCCGATGTCGTGTAGCAGGGCGCAGATCACGTATTCCTCGTCACGGCCATCGCGGTGTGCCCGGGTTGCGGTTTGCAGCGAGTGCTCGAGACGGTCAATCGGGAAACCGCCAAAATCACCATCCAGCAACTGCAGGTGCTTGATGATGCGGTCTGGCAGTTCCTTGGCAAAGGGGCGGAAGTGGCTGGAGATGATCCCCCAGTCTTCGGCGGTACCTTCCTGCATGGCGCGGAATTGTGCGCGTTGCTCACCCATGGTGGCGTTCCTCTTGTTATGTTTGTGGTTCAGGCTGCGGAGACTGCGCCAGCTGGCCTGCCGGCTGGCTGGGCGTTGGCTGGAGCAGTGCTACCTCGAGGCATGATAGAGAAGGGGGTGGGGGCTGACTGTCACTCTGCTGACAGTCAGCGGATTTGCCGAGCTCTGGCGCTCAGAAGCGGATGCGTCCGGTCAGGGCGTCGCGCAGCATGACCCAGTCGCCCATCAGGCTGTAGAGTGGGTAGCGGAAGGTGGCTGGCTTGTTGTGCTCAAAAAAGAAGTGACCCACCCAGGCGAAGCCGTAGCCAGCCAGGGGCACGGCCAGTAGCCACAGCCAGTTCTGGCTGAACAGCACATAGAGCAGCAGGGCGATGACCAGGCTGCTGCCGGCGTAATGCAGGCGCCGACAGCTGTCATCCTGATGCTCGCTCAGGTAATAGGGATAGAATTCGGCGAAGCTGCTGAAGGATGACGGCTCACTGGCGTGGGGCATGGCGGACTCCCAGGCGCGCCCAATGGGCGGCGGTGCACGGATTTTTGTTTCAAGCCTACTTTAGTCTATGATCAGCCGCCGGACATCATGGAAGTGCCTGCTCTACCTCTGCAAGTTGTGCAGCGGGGGGGGGCGGACATGGCGGCTGATCCAATCGAATAACACAAAGCAAAGGACAGGGTACAGAACAGCATGTTGCAAGCTCAACGGACCACCTCGTCAGGCTGGGCCTCGGCCATTGGGCATGCATTGGCTATTGAAGGGCTGGATATTGTCGAGCTGTTCGCCGATGCCGGTCTGGACCCGGAGCTGCTGAGCGACCCGGATGCGCGCATTGCGCAGGACGGCATGACGCGCGTTTGGCACCTGGCGGTCGAGCGTAGCGGCAACCCGGCAATCGGTTTGCACATGGCCCATGTGGTTCGTCCGGCGCACTTCAGTGTGGTCGGATACTCGCTGATGAGCAGCCGCTCGTTGCTTGAAGGCTTCAACCGGGTGGTGCGCTATCAGCGTCTGATCGGCGAGTCTGCTGACCTGATGCTGCAGTTGGAGCCGGGGCAGTGCCGCATCCAGTTCGCCATCCATGGCGATCGCCTGCCGGCCGCCCAGCAGAGTGTCGAGGCGGCCATGGCCTATGCATTGGCGTTTTGCCGCTGGATGACGGCCGAGCCGGTGACGCCCTTGCAGGCAACTTTTGCGCGCTCGGCCCCGAGCGATCCCGCGCCCTATGCCGCGCTATTTCAGTGCCCCATGGCGTTTGATGCGCCAAGCCATAGCCTGACCTTTTCCCGGCAGTTGATGGAAACACCGCTGGCCACGGCCAACGAGCATCTGGCCAAACTGCACGACCGGTTTGCCGGCGAATTTCTGGCCCGTTTTGAATCCGACCCGGTGACCCATCAGACTCGCCAGGTGCTGTGCCGGCTGCTGCGTCAGGGGGAACCCAAGCGCCAGGCAGTTGCCGCCGCGATGAACATGAGCACTCGTACCCTGCAGCGGCGCCTGCAGGAAGAGGGGGTCAGCTTTCAGCAGTTGCTTGAGCGCACTCGCCGGGAACTGGCGTTGCAGTATCTGGGTCAACCGCAACTCACCCTGTTTGAGATTGCCTGCATGCTCGGGTTTGCCGACCCCAGCAACTTCTTTCGGGCCTTCAAGCGCTGGTTTGGCTTGCCGCCCGGGCAGTACCGCGAGCAGGTGCTCAATGGCGATGACGTCGATATCAAGGAGTAATGCGTTCTGTGGATGCCCTGACCGCCCTGCATGAGCGGGTTTCCGTACCACGGCTGACTGGCCCGGCCCCCACGTCTGAGCAACAACAGGCCCTGTTCCGTGCGGCCCTGCGGGCGCCGGATCATGCCTACCTGCGGCCCTGGCGTTTTCTGGTGATCCAAGGTGAAGGGCTGGAGGCGCTGGGCGAGGTGTTTGGCCGCGCTGCGCTGGCCGACACGCCAGACCTGTCCGCCGATACCCTGGCGCGCTATCAGGGGCTGCCGCTACGTGCCCCGCTAATGATCGTGGCCATCAGCCGTCATCAGGATCACCCCAAGGTGCCGTCCATCGAGCAGGATCTGGCCTGCGGTGCGGCGGTCAACAACATGCTGCTGGCAGCCCATGCCATGGGGCTTGGTGCCGTGTGGCGCACCGGCGCGCTGGCCTATCATCCGCAGGTGCATGCGGAACTGGGGCTGGCGAGCAACGAGCAGATTCTGGCGTTTCTCTATGTCGGCCACCCGGCCGGTGAGCGCAAGAATGTGCCAGCGCTGGCGGTGGAATCCTACTTCTCGTCTTGGCCTGCGGCCTGAGCCATAACCGGTGCTGACACGGTTTTATGCGCCGGTTCTTGAACCCGGCAACAGTACCGTTACCCGCAGCCCGCCGTCGCTGTTGCGTGCGAAGGTCAACTGGCCGCCGTGACGGGCCACGGCGCGCTGGGCTATGGTCAGCCCGAGGCCGTAGCCACTATCGGCAGACTGCCCGGGCACGCGGACAAAAGGTTCGCTCAGGCGGCTGAGCCACTCATCCGCTACGCCCGGGCCCTGATCATCGATGATGATCTGTGCGCCATGGCTGGTTGCTGACAGCGCAACCTGGATGACTCCTTTCGGCGGGCTGAAGCGCACCGCATTGCGTAACAGGTTGTCGAGCGCGGCCTGCAGCTGGTCGGGCCAACCGGTCAGGCGCAGGTCAGTCTGTCCTTGCAGCGCCAGCTCCAGATCGGCGGCAGCAAAGCGGCTGTCGTCCACCACCTGGCGTACCAGCGGGTCCAGGGCGAAGGGGGTGGGTGGTTCGCGCTGGCTGTCCAGTCGACTGAGGGTCAGAATGCCGTCGATCAGGCGGTCGAGGCGGTCGCACTCGCGGTCCAGGCGCTGCCATAGCGGGTCGTTCGCCTCAAGGTCACGCTGGCTGCCCAGTGCCAGCCCGACGCGCAGGCGGGCCAGTGGTGAGCGCAGCTCATGGGATACGTCGCGCAGCAGCTGTTGCTGGCTATCCAGCAACGACTGCACCTGCTCGGCCATGCTCTCAAAGCGCCGGGCCAGTTCGCCGATTTCGTCGCGTCGCTCGCTGGTCTGTTGCAGACTGCCGGTGCTGAAACGGCCCTTGGCCAACGCCTGAGCTGCGCTGCCGAGCTGCCGCAGCGGGCGTGTCAGGTAGCGGCTGAGCACCAGGCTGAGTAATGCCAGCAACGCCATCGCCAGGACCACGTTGAGCATCAGCGCAACCGGGGCGCGCTGGCCTTGCCAGAGCGCCGGCGCCGGTACGTACAGGGTCACGAAGTAGTTCGCCTGTTCGGTGTCCCAGGCCAACTGGAACAGGCGGCCACGCCCGGGGCCATCACCGTGGCGCGGCGGTTCTGGCGGCGGACCCGGGGCAAAGCGCGGGTTGACGGGTAAGGTGCCGGGCAGCAGCGGGCTGCCGGTATCGTCAAACAGATGGGCGCGCAAGCGGTCTTCGCGGCGTTGGGTTTCCAGCCACTGCTGGGCGGCGTGCGGCCCCTGCTGTTCGTAGATGCCGACCAGCTGCGCGGCAAAGTCGCGCAGCTGCGGATTGAGCTGCAACAGGAGCCAGTCCTGCTGCAGGGTGCGGCTGACCAGAAAGCCCGAACCGCCGACCAGCAGGGTTGCCAGCCAGAGTACTGCAAAGACCTTCCAGAATAGCCGCATGGGGTGTGTTTCCTGTCAGCGTGTTACTCGCAATCGCCACGCGGCTTGCGGTGCTCGCGGCCCTCACGGCGCTCTTCCAGACGCTCGCGGCGTTGCTCGTGCAGCTCTTCCATCTTCTGGCGCTGCTCGGCGGTCAGCACGGCATCAAAGCGCGCCTTGCTCTCGTCGCGCAGGGTCTTGAATTTTTCGCGCTCTTCTTCGCGAATCTGTTCCAGCTGCGCTTTCTGCTCATCGCTCAGCTGCAGTTCTTCGGCCATGCGCTCGAAGCCACGCTCGCGCGCCGGCGGGTTGTCGTGGTTGGAACCCGCCATCACCGCGCCGGACAGGCCGGTGGTCAGCAGCAAGGTGGCAGCAATCAGTGTCTTTTTCATGGGTCATTCTCCGTTGGTGTCTGACCGGGGAATCCGCTCATTGCCTGCAGAGTCTAGAGAGTGCTATGTCAGCGGTGGCATGGGGTTGGTAAAGGTTGTGTAAATGGCTAGAACGCAGTGCTGACTGTTCAGTGGCCAAGCAGATAACCACGCCCGCGAATGGATTGAATGCGTGGCCGGCCTTCAGGATGCGGGCCGAGTTTGCGACGCAGGTTGCTGATGTGCATGTCGAGGCTGCGATCGTAGCTGCCAAGGGGTTTGCCGAGTGCTTCGCGTGACAACGTCTGGCGGTCGACAACCTGCCCCGGGCGAGTCATCAGCGCACGCAGGATCAGCGCTTCACTTTGCGTCAGCTGCAGGGGTTCGTCGTCCTGCCAGGCCATCAGGTTGCCGGTATCCAGGCGCAGATTGCCGTGGCTGAGCTCGTCGCTGCCGGCATCGGTATTTGGCTGGCTGCGGCGCAGCAGAGCGCGCAGGCGGGCTACCAGCTCGCGCGGATCGCACGGCTTGGCCAGGTAGTCGTCGGCGCCCAGTTCCAGGCCAAGAATACGGTCAACCGGCTCACCCCGGGCGCTGAGCATCAGCAGCGGGGTCTGACAGCTCTGGCGCAGCTCGCGCAGGATTTCCAGGCCGTTCATGCCCGGCAGCATTACATCGAGAATGATGGCAGCGTAGCTATCGGCGCGCGCCGCAGCCAGTCCGCTGGGCCCGTCGTGGGCCGCCGTCAGTTCAAAACGTTCGGTCGCCAGCCAGTCGCGCAGCAGCTCGCAGAGCTCCTGATCGTCGTCGATGATCAGGACGGGCGTCAGTTCAGCCATTCGCGGCGCTTCTGGCGGCCCATACGGGCAAGTACGAAGCCCAGCAGCATGCTGGCTGCAACGCTCAGACCGCCAATCAGAAACCAGCGTTGTTGCTGAGTAATCAGGCGCGCCTGGGCGTCCAGTCGCGCAGCCTGGTTGTCATTGCGCAGCTGCTGGTTCTCGCTTTGCAGCTGCTCGACACGCTCACCCTGCGCGCCGCCGTCGAGCTGGTCGGCCAGACGCTGGCGCTCGGCTTCTACGCGGGCCAGTTCAGCCTGCAGTGTGCCGATATCCTGGGCCTGAGTGCTGTCCACGGTTTGCGTCGCGCTGCCGGCCGGCTCCTGGGCGAGGGCGGGTTGGGCCAGCAGGATGCTGCCGAACACAGCGCTGCAGATTAACGAACGGAACATGATTGCCTCCTTGCTCAGGCCGGGAATACGCGTTTGAAGGGTTTGATGGTCACCTGTGCGTAGACGCCGGCGGCCACATAGGGGTCGGCATCAGCCCATGCCTGGGCATCTTCCAGTGAGGCAAACTCGGCTACCACCAGGCTGCCGGTGAAGCCGGCGCTACCTGGATCGGCGCTGTCGATCGCCGGATGCGGGCCGGCCAGGACGAGGCGTCCCTGCGCCTGCAGGTCCTGCAGACGAGCCAAGTGATCGGGGCGGGCGGCCAGGCGGTCGCTCAGGCTGTCAGGTTTGTCGGTGGCCATGATGGCGTAGAGCATGAATATTCCTTGCGGCGTGACTTTTCAGTGACGCGGTTGGCTGTGGCCGGGCCGATGGATCGGGCATGGGCTTGAGACGGTTCAGGCGGCATAATAGGCGAAAGAGACGCGGCTGCGTCAAGCTGGGCGCGCTTTGTCGGCCCTGTTATCGCGATGTGTCTTTACCTGTCCCGGGAGAATGCCGTTGATTGTTGACCTGCACATGCACAGTACCGCCTCCGATGGCAGCCTGGCGCCCGCTGAATTGATGCGGCGCGTGGCCGAGGCGGGGGTCGGGATGGTCGCGTTGACCGATCACGACTGCATCGACGGTCTGTCCGAAGCGGCGGATGCCGCGCGCAGCCTCGGTGTGCACTGGGTCAGTGGTGTCGAAATGTCGGCGCAGTGGTTTGGCCATACGCTGCATATCCTCGGTTACGGCTTTGATCCCGAGGCGCCGGTATTGACCGAGGCTCTGGCGGCGGTGCGTGATGGACGCTGGCGGCGGGCAGAGCAGATTGGTGAACGGCTGGCCGCTAAGCGGATGCCTGGCGCCTATGAAGGGGCGGTGGCCGCGCAGCAGGCAGCTGGCGGCGATGTATCGCAGCCGCCGGGGCGCCCGCATTTTGCCGAATGGATGGTGCAGGCCGGCCATGTGCGCGACCATGGCGAAGCCTTTCGCAAGTGGCTGGGGGCTGGCAAGCTGGGCGACATTCGCCAGCACTGGCCCAGCCTGGAAGAGGTGGTTGAGCAACTGCGGGCTGCCGGCGGCATGGCAGTGATAGCGCACCCCTGGCACTACGGCCTGACGCGCAGCAAGTTGCGCGCGCTGTTGCGCCAGTTTGCTGCAGCTGGCGGGCGTGGCATTGAGGTGGCCAACGGCAAGCAGCCGGTGGATCAGGTCGCCTACCTGGGTAAGCTGGCGGTCGAGTTCGGCTTTCTTGCCAGCTGTGGCAGCGATTTTCACAACCCGACTTCACCCTGGACGGCGCTGGGTAGCATGACGGCGCTGCCGCCTGACTGTACGCCCGTGTGGCAGAGCAGCCTGTTCAGTGCGTGACGCAATACGCCTGCTGATATCGCCCGCTTTACCGCTAGCACCCTGCTAAACTTCAAGAAAACACGGATAGAGTTCGATGAGCCAGTTCTTCCAGATTCACCCGCAAAACCCGCAGGCACGACTGATTCGTCAGGCCGCCGACATTATTCGCCAGGGCGGCGTAGTGGCGTATCCCACCGACTCGGCCTACGCGCTGGGCTGTCAGCTCGGCAACAAGAATGCACTGGAGCGCATTCGGCGCCTGCGCCAGCTTGATGACAAGCACAATTTCACCCTGGTCTGCCGTGATCTGTCTGAGCTGGGTGTGTACGCCAAGGTCGACAACACGACCTTTCGTCTGCTGAAGGCGACGACCCCCGGCCCCTATACCTTTATTCTCAACGCCACTGGCGAGGTGCCGCGGCTGCTGCTGCATCCCAAGCGCCGTACCATCGGCCTGCGCGTGCCGGACCACCAGATCACCCTGGATCTGCTGGCGGCGTTGGGTGAGCCGCTGCTCAGTGTGACCTTGATGCTGCCCGGCGATAACTTGCCGCTGACCGACCCCGAGCAGATTCGCGAGCGCCTCGGCAAGCAAATCGAGCTGATTATCGACGGTGGCGCTTGCATGGTGGAGCCCACTACGGTGATCAGTCTGCTCGATGGCGAGGTTGAAGTGCTGCGTGAGGGGCGGGGCGATCCAGAGCCCTTTGGGGTCAGCCGCAGCGAGCTGCATGACTGATCCTGCTTTATCGGTATAATCGCCGCAGTTTGCTTATTACAATTGGTCTTTTCAGGAGTCCCCCTTGAGTTCTGTCGATTCGCAGCGCCGGGTTCTGTCAGGCATGCGCCCTACCGGCCGTCTGCACCTGGGTCACTATCACGGTGTGTTAAAAAACTGGGTCAAGCTGCAGCACGAGTACGAGTGCTTTTTCTTCGCCGCCGACTGGCACGCCCTGACTACCCATTACGAAGACCCGCAGAGCATTGAGCAGAACGTCTGGGACATGCTGATCGACTGGCTGGCCGCCGGCGTCAGCGGTACCTCGTCCACCATGTTCATTCAGTCTCAGGTGCCCGAGCACGCCGAGTTGCACCTGCTGCTGTCGATGGTCACCCCGGTCAGCTGGCTGGAGCGTGTGCCGACCTACAAGGATCAGCAGGAAAAGCTCAAGGATCGCGACCTGGCGACCTACGGTTTCCTTGGCTATCCGCTGCTGCAAAGCGCGGACATCCTGGTCTACCGCGCCGGCCAGGTGCCGGTCGGTGCCGACCAGGTGGCGCACGTTGAAATTACCCGCGAGGTGGCGCGTCGTTTCAATCATCTGTACGGCAAGGAGCCGGGCTTTGAAGACAAGGCCGAGGCCGCCGTCAAGAAGATGGGCAAAAAGGCCGCCAAGCTCTACTCCAGCCTGCGCAAGGCCTATCAGGAGCAGGGCGACGCGGATGCGCTCGAGACGGCGCGTGCGCTGCTCAAAGAGCAACAGAACATTACCCTGGGGGACCAGGAGCGTCTGTTTGGTTACCTCGAGGGAGGCGGCAAGGTCATCCTGCCCGAGCCGCAGGCCCTGCTGACGCCAGACTCCAAGATGCCCGGTCTGGACGGACAGAAGATGTCCAAGTCCTACGGCAACACCATCACCCTGCGCGACACTACCGACGAAGTGTCGGAAAAGGTGCGCCGCATGCCGACCGACCCTGCGCGGGTGCGCCGCACTGACCCGGGCAACCCGGACAAGTGCCCGGTGTATCAGCTGCATCAGGTCTACACCGACAAGCCAACCCATGACTGGGTGCAGGAAGGCTGCCGCAGCGCCGGTATCGGTTGTATTGACTGCAAGAAACCGGTTATCGACGCCATCAGCGCCGAGCTGTTGCCCATGCAGCAGCGTGCTGCCGAATACGAAGCCAACCCCGATGCGGTGCGGGTGATCCTCAATGAGGGGACCGAGCGTGCCCGTGAAGCGGCGCGTGATACGCTGATCGAAGTACGTCAGGCCATGGGCCTGCAGTACCGGCAGTAAGCGATGGCTGACCCGACGCAGGATGCCGCGGTCAGCCCCGAGACCGACGCCGCGCTGGACCGTTCGCGCGGCGTCGGCCGGCAGCAGGAGCTGCCGCTTGCCGTTGTCTACGGCGAGGCCTACACCGAAGTCCCGCAGGACTTGTATATCCCCCCTGAAGCACTGGAAGTCTTTCTTGAGGCCTTTGAAGGCCCGCTCGACTTGCTGCTGTATCTGATCCGCAAGCAGAACATCGACATTCTCGATATTCCGGTTGCTGAGATCACCCGCCAATACATGACGTACGTCGAGCTGATGAAGGCCGTGCGCCTGGAGCTGGCGGCCGAGTATCTGGTGATGGCGGCGATGCTGGCGGAGATCAAGTCGCGCCTGTTGTTGCCACGCCCTGAAGAGCTGGATGATGACGAGGGTGACCCGCGCGCCGAACTGATCCGCCGTTTGCAGGAGTACGAGCGTTTCAAGAAGGCCGCCGAGGACATCGACGGGCTGCCGCGTATGGGGCGGGAGACCTGGGCGGCGCGGGTCGAGGTGGGCGAGTTGCCGAGCCGCCGCGCGCATCCGGAGGTCAGTATGCAGGAGCTGCTGCTGTCGCTGTCGGAAGTGCTGCGTCGGGCCGAGATGTTCGAAAGCCACCAGGTAACCCGTGAGGCGCTGTCGACGCGCGAGCGCATGGCCGAGGTGCTGGATCGCCTGAGGGCCGGACAGTTTGTCCCCTTTGTCAGTCTGTTCAACGCCAGCGAAGGCAAGCTCGGGGTGGTAGTGACCTTTATGGCCGTGCTCGAGCTGGTCAAGGAACAACTGGTTGATCTGGTGCAGAGCGAAGCCTTTGCCCCCATTCACGTCAAGGCACGAGGTGAGCATGAGCCAGCCGCCGATTGAACATATTGTCGAGGCCGCGTTGCTGGCAGCGGGACGGCCGCTGTCGGTGGAAAAGCTGCGCGAGCTATTTGATGAGGATGCGCTGCCCGGCTTTGACGATATTCGCAAGGCGCTGGAGAAGCTGGCAGCCAGCTATCAGGGGCGTGCCATCGAGCTGCGTGAGGTAGCCAGTGGCTGGCGGCTGCAGGTGCGTGAGCAGTATGGGCCCTGGGTCGCGCGGTTGTGGGAGGAGCGTCCGCAGCGTTACTCCCGTGCCTTGCTGGAAACCCTGTCGCTGATTGCCTACCGGCAGCCTATCACCCGTGGCGAAATTGAGGATATCCGTGGTGTTGCGGTCAGCACCCAGATCGTCAAGACCTTGCTGGATCGCGAGTGGGTGAGGGTGGTAGGGCATCGAGACGTACCGGGGCGCCCGGCCATGTACGCCACCACGCGGCAGTTTCTCGACTACTTCAACCTGCGCAGCTTGAACGAGCTGCCACCGCTGGCGGCGGTGCGTGATCTGGATGAGCTGGATATGGCGCCGGAGCTGGCGCTGCAGTCACCGGAGGAGGCCGATGCCCAGGCGCGCGACGGCGAAGCTGCAGGTGACGCGCCCTGGTTGCCGGTGGAGCCGCTCAAGCCGCTGGACTCGGAAGAAGGCCAGACGGGTTTCCGCAATCTGCTGGATGAGCTCAATGCCATGGAAGCCAACCTCAAAAGTGACTTTGATGACATGCCGGTGGCGGATGTACCGATTCCGGGCATGCCGGCCTCGGACATGTCTGCGCCAGAAACCCCACCCCCCGGCCAACAGTCAGGCGTTGATGATTCCGATGAAGGGCAGCGCAGCTGAGCTGGCTGACGCCTGAGCTCAGTGGTATCCTGCACGGCTTTTCTCTGCATCACACCGGGAGGTGCTCCAATGACTGACGATATCGACGTAAACGACAACCCCGCCGCGCCGGCGCCAGGCGAAAAACTGCAAAAGGTGCTGGCCCGCATGGGGCTGGGCTCACGCCGCGAGGTTGAAGGCTGGATTGCCGCCGGCCGGGTCAGCGTCAACGGACAGCCCGCCGAGCTCGGCTGCCGAGTCGACAGCATGGATCAGATCAGCGTGGATGACCGCCCGATTCGCCGTGATCTGGGCTCCGAAGTCACCCGCCGCGTGATGCTGTACAACAAGCCCGAGGGCGAAGTCTGTACCCGTGATGACCCGGAAGGTCGCCCCACCGTTTTTGACCGGCTGCCGCGTCTCAAGCATGGGCGCTGGATCAACGTTGGTCGCCTGGATATCAACACCAGCGGTCTGCTGCTGTTCACCACCGATGGCGAACTGGCCAACCGGCTGATGCACCCGTCCTATCAAATGGACCGTGAATACGCCGTGCGTGTGATGGGTGAGGTGACCGAGGAAATGGTCGAGCGTCTGAAAGAGGGCGTGATGCTGGAGGACGGCCCGGCCAAGTTCACCGATATCGTGGCCTCCGGTGGCGAGGGTATCAACCGCTGGTTCCACGTTTGCCTGATGGAAGGCCGCAACCGCGAAGTACGCCGCCTGTGGGAGTCCCAGGGCATGCGCGTCAACCGCCTCAAGCGCGTGCGCTTCGGGCCGGTATTCCTCGGCCCGGAGCTGCCCGTTGGCCGCTGGCGCGAGCTTAAGCAGAACGAACTGGACGCGCTGAGCAAGGAAGTGGGCCTGGAGCCCATCGCCCTGCCGGCGATGAAGACCAGCGACAAGGAGAAGCTGCAGCGCCTGGCACGCAAGCCTTCCATGCATCAGGCTCGCCAGCCGCGGGGTGGTCGTCGACGCGACCGCTGATGATGAAACGATAAAAAAAACGGCGCTCTCGGGCGCCGTTTTTTTTGTGCCGGAGTTACTGTCCAATCACCCGGTTGCGGCCGCCGCGCTTGGCTTCGTACATGCGCAGGTCGGCGCGGTTGAGCAGGCTGGTGGCGTCGTCGTCAGCGCGCAGGGTGGCGTGCCCCAGGCTGGCAGTCATCGGCAGGGGCTGGCCGTCGATGTGGAACTGCAGTTGCTCGATTGACTGGCGAATGCGTTCGGCGACCAGCTTGCAGGCGTCAGCGTCAGTGTTGTTCAGCAACACCACAAACTCTTCACCACCCAGGCGGTAAAGGCCATCCACGTTGCGCAGTGACGCTGCTACGCAGTTCACCACCGCCTTTAGCGCCTCATCGCCGTAAGCGTGGCCAAAGCGGTCGTTGATGCGTTTGAAATGGTCAACATCCAGTATGGCCAGCGACAGCGGTTGGCCGGTGCGCTTGGCCAGGCGCATGTCGCGCTCCAGATTCTGGTTGAGGGCCAGGCGGTTGCCGGCACCGGTCAGGGTGTCGTTCAGTGCGCTGGCCAGCGCCTCGCGGTACATCAAGGCATTGCGCAGGGGAAACAGCAGGGTGCCCAGCAGGGCCTCGAGGCTAGCCAGCTCGTTCTCGGTATAGCGTGTTTGCCGGCTGAGTTGCAGTTCGCCCAGGTAGCCGCCGGCGTGTGACAGGCGGTAGCTGCAGCGGTGCAGGGCCCGGTGGCCGAGACTGAGGGACGCGCCGGCAGCGCTGTGGCGGTACTCCATGCCGTCGGCCTGCAGCAGTGCCTGTAAACCGGCAAAGAACATCTCCAGTACGCGGTCTAGCTCAAGGCTGGTTTGCAGGGTCAGGCTCAGGTGGCGCTGGATCGCTTCGAAACTGGATACCGGCTTGCTGCGGCGTCGGCGCGCGGCGTCGCCCTGGGCAAGCTTCATGCGGGCCGAGTCGAAATCGATGGTGTTTCCCTGAAGAGGCATGATGGATGTACCTGCGGAGTCTCTGGTACAGCTTCTCAAGCAATCAATGTGCCATTATATTTTGTTGTTTTATATCAATGGCTTATGGTTTTTGGTGGGCCGGCAGGGTGACGTAGCGGCAAAAAAATGCCGCCTGCGGCCAAGGGGGCCGTGACAGGCGGCGTGCTGTTGTCAAAAAAACGGCTATTGAGCGTCAAAAGCCTCGCCATTGTGCGCTTTGCCGTCAGGCCCCAGCAGGTAAAGGAATACCGGCATGATGTCCTCGGGCTTGGGGTTGGTCTCAGCCTGCTCGTTGGGGTAGGCCTTGGCACGCATGCGGGTGCGCGTGGCGCCCGGGTTGACGCTGTTGACGCGGATGTTGCTGGTACCATCCTGCTCGTCGGCCAGCACCTGCATCATGCCCTCAACGGCAAATTTGCTGACTGCGTAGGGGCCCCAGTAGGCACGTCCCTTGCGACCGACGCTGGAGGACAGCAGCAGTACCGATGCATCCTCTGCAGCGCGCAGCAGCGGCATCATCGCGCGGGTCAGCATGAAGGGTGCGTTGACGTTGACCTGCATGACGCGCAGCCAGGCTTCCGGCTTGACGCCGTCGAGCAGGGTGCGCGGGCCCAGCTCGGCGGCATTGTGGACCAGGCCATCAAGCTTGCCGAAGGTGTCGAACAGTTGGTCTGCGAGGTCTTCATAGTCCTTTTCGGTGGCGGTTTCCAGGTTCAGCGGGCAGAGCGCCGGTTGCGGATGGCCAGCCGCTTCAATGGCGTCGTAAACCTCTTCCAGCTTGCTCTGGGTGCGGCCAACCAGCACCACAGTGGCGCCATGGGCGGCACAGCTCAGCGCGCAGGCGCGGCCAATGCCGTCGCCGGCGCCGGTGATCAGGATAACGCGGCCGGTCAGCAGGTCGGCCGGGGCGGTGTACTCAAACATGGGATGTCTCCGGTTGATGCCGCTGTTGCAGCCAGGGCAATAGTTCGCTGGCGTGCTGCACGCTGTGGGTGGCTTGCCAGGCAAGGTGGTCTTCATCTGCGGGCAGATAGCCGTACAGCGCGGCGATGGTGGCCATGCCGGCGGCGCGGCCGGCCTGGATGTCGCGCAGGTGGTCGCCGACAAAAATGCAGCCGGCCGGGTCGATCTGCATCTCACTGCAGGCTTTCAGTGCAGACTCCGGGTCGGGTTTGCCGCGCGCGACCTGATCCGGGCAGACCAGCGACGCGCAGCGGCTGGCCAGGCCGGTTTGCTCCAGCAGCGGAATGCTGAAGCGGCTGAGCTTGTTGGTCACCACGCCCCAGGGCAGTTGTTCTGCGTCCAGCCAGTCGAGCAGTTCACTGATGCCGGGAAAGGGCCGGGTATGCACGGCCAATCCTTGCTCGTAGCGGCTGAGAAAGTCCTCGCGCAGCGCGGCGAATGCCGCTGCCTCGGGCGATAGCTCAAAGGCGGTGGACAGCATGCCGATCGAGCCATCAGACACCTGGGCGCGAATCAGTTCCGCAGCGGCCGGCGGTCTGCCGTGCTCCTGCAACATAGCCTGGATGATATGGACAAAATCCTCGGCGGTATCAAGCAGGGTGCCGTCCAGATCAAAAAGAACGCCGCTGAGCATCAAGCCTGCGCCTCGCGCTGGCAGTGCACCATGTAGTTGACGTCTACGTCGGCGCCCAGCTTGTAGGTGCGGGTCAGCGGGTTGAAGGTCAGGCCGGTGATGTCCTGCAGGTCAAGGCTGGCGTCACGCACCCAGCGGCCCAGCTCGGCCGGGCGGATGAACTTGGCAAATTCGTGGGTGCCGCGCGGGAGCATGCGCAAGACGTACTCGGCACCCACGATGGCGAACATGAACGACTTGGGGTTGCGGTTGATGGTGGAGAAAAACACCTGGCCGCCCGGCTTGACCAGCTTGGCGCAGGCGCGAATCACCGAGCTTGGGTCTGGCACGTGCTCGAGCATCTCCAGGCAGGTCACCACATCAAAGGTGCCGGCGTGCAGCTCGGCAAACTCCTCGGCGGTACTTTGCTCGTAGTCGACGCTGACGCCGGACTCCAGCTGGTGCAGACGAGCGACGGCCAGCGGCGCCTCGCCCATGTCGATGCCGGTGACCTGGGCGCCACGCTGGGCCATGGCCTCAGCCAGAATGCCACCGCCGCAGCCAACGTCCAGCACTTTCTTGCCGGCCAGGCTGGCGCGCTCATCGATCCAGTTGGTGCGCAGCGGGTTGATCTCATGCAGCGGCTTGAACTCGCTGTTGCGGTCCCACCAGCGGCTTGCCAGCGCCTCGAATTTGGCGATTTCAGCGCGATCAACGTTAAGACTCATGGGGTTCCCCTTGGGCAATAAGGGCAGCCAGCTCGCGAGCTCGCTGCAGGATATCAGGCGTATTCAGGCCAATCAGCTGGCCGTCGCGCAGTTTGGCGCGGCCGGCTACCCAGACATCGCTGACCTGGCTGGCGTTGCAGGTATACAGCAGCTGTGAGGCCGGGTTGTAGAGTGGTTGTTGGGCAATGCCGGACAGGTCGACGGCAGTCATGTCGGCCGCCTTGCCGACTTCCAGTGAGCCGATCTCCTCATCCAGCCCCAACGCACGAGCGCCAGCCAGAGTGGCCATGTGCAGGGCGCTGTGGGCGTCCAGTGCGGTGGGCGCGCCGGCCACGATCTTGGCCAGCAGGGCGGCGGTGCGCATCTCGCCAAACATGTCGAGATCGTTATTGCTGGCAGCGCCGTCGGTGCCCAGCGCCACGTTCAGGCCGCTGTCGAGCAGGCGCTGCACCGGCATCATGCCGCTGGCCAGCTTCAGGTTGGATTCGGGGCAATGCACCAGTTGCACGCCGTACTCGACCAGCAAGGCCAGGTCGGCATCGCTGATGTCGGTCATGTGCACCGCTTGCAGTCTGGGGCCGAGCAGGCCCAGGCGCTGCAGGCGCTGCAGCGGTCGCTCGCCGGTCTGCTTCACGGCATCGGCAACCTCGCCCGCTGTCTCGTGCACATGCATGTGGATGGGCATGTCCAGCTCGTCGGCCAGGGTGCGAATGCGGGTAAGGGTTTCATCACCCACGGTATAGGGCGCGTGTGGACCAAAGGCCGTTGTGATCAGGCCGCTGTGGCGCATGTCGTCACGCAGCTTGAGGCCTTTGGCAATCGCCTCTGCCGCGTCGCGGGCGCCGGGGATCGGGTTGTCGATGACCGGAAAGCACACCTGCGCACGCATGCCCGCATCCAGTGCCGCAGCCGCTGCAACATCCGGGTAGAAGTACATGTCTGAAAAACAGGTGGTGCCGCCGCGTAGCATCTCGGCCATCGCCAGCTCGGTGCCCAGGCGGACAAAATCGGCGTTGACCCAGCGCCCTTCGGCGGGCCATATATGTTCTGTAAGCCAGGTCATCAACGGCAGGTCGTCGGCCAGGCCGCGGAACAGGGTCATTGCGGCATGGCCGTGGGCGTTGATCAGGCCGGGGATCAGTACGTGGTTGGGCAGGTCGCGGCGCTCGCGCGGTTGCAGTGTATTGGCACTGCTCAGCGGTAGCAGGGCGACGATACGCCCCTGGTGGATCGCCACGGCGTGCTGTTCCAGCACCAGACCGTGGGGGGCAACAGGGATAATCCAGCGTGGCACGATCAGCAGGTCGAGCTCGCCGGGCAGGGTGGTCATGTTCAATTCGCCTTGCATCATGGTCGGCAAGTATACCTGCTGGTTATGGGCAAATGCAGCGTGGGCTTGTGGTGCGCCGGCCAACCCGGCGCCATTGGAAGGAGATTCTGTCATGTTGCAGATTGAGGCGGTAGCAGATAAAGCGTGTTTGCAGGCAGTCAGCTGGCTGCCGGAGGGCGCAGTCAGGTTGCTGGACCAGCGCCGCCTGCCGGAGCTGGCAACCCAGGATTGCCATGATGAGGTCGAGGTGCTGGCGGCCATGCGCTGCGGCGTGGTGGCCGGTGCGGCGGCGCTGGGCGTTGCTGCAGCCTTTGGCGTTGCATTGGCGGCGCGACAACTGGTCACGCCGGTCCGCGACTGGTCGCAGGAGCTGGAGCCGGTCATCGCCGCTTTTGCCGCGCTGGGGCCAATGGCGGCCAACCTGCAGTGGGCACTAGGCATCATGCGGCAAACGCTCGCCGGCATCGCGCCTGATGCCGATGTGCCAGGCCGCTTGCTGCAGGCCGCCGAAGCGATCGCTGGCGCCGATGCCGAGGCCAACCAGAGCATGGCGCGCTTTGGCTTGCAGTTGCTGCGCCGCCATCACTCGGCCGAACAAAAGCTGATGCTGCTGGGTTACAGCGGCGAGCTGTCTGGCGGCGGAGGCGGCACGGCCATGGGGGTGGTACAGGCGGCTCACCGGGCCGGCGTATTGAAAGAGGTGCTGGTCAGTGAGGCCAGCCCGTCGCGCAGTGGCGCACGACTGGCTGCCTGGGAGTTGCAGCGCACTGGCGTGCCGTGCCGCGTGATAGCGGATACGGCCGCGGCCAGCAGCATGAAATACGACCCGGTGTCCTGGGTGATAGTGGGCGCCGAGCGCATTGCCGCCAATGGCGATGTGATCACCACCCAGGGGACCTACGCGCTGGCCATTCTGGCCATGCACCACGGTCTGCGCTTTATGGTGGTGGCCTCGACCGCCACCCTGGACATGAGCCTCAGTGACGGCGATGCCCTGGAGCCCGAGGTGCTGCAGGGCGCGGCGGGGTCCAGTCAGCCCCTGGACGTTACGCCGGTCGAGCTGATTGACGCCATCGTCACGGAAAAGGGCGTTATCGAGCGACCTGACGAGGGGAAGATCGCCAAACTCATGAGTATTCGCCGACTGCACTGATGTTGCTCGCTCACCCCCTTTGGCGGGCGCGCTATGTGCTCCCGTCGACGGGTTCTCTGTGGTATCCTTTGCCGCTTTGATCGGGCGGAATGCGCCCCGCTGCAGAAGCCGTTCTGCAGGGTGGGTTGATCAGTGCTTTCGCTTTTCCAATGCGCGTGTCGCAGAGGTGTTGATGTCCCGGCCAGTACGGGGCTTCAGGCCTTTGCATTGCTTTTGGCGTTATTTCAACGCCGACAATAAAAGGAATGCCGTTTCATGGGTGAACTGGCCAAAGAAATCCTTCCAGTCAATATCGAAGACGAACTGAAACAGTCCTACCTGGATTACGCCATGAGCGTAATCGTCGGCCGGGCTCTGCCGGATGTACGTGACGGCCTCAAGCCGGTACACCGTCGTGTGCTCTACGCCATGAGCGAGCTGGGCAACGACTGGAACAAGCCGTACCTCAAGTCGGCGCGTGTGGTTGGTGACGTCATCGGTAAATACCACCCGCACGGCGACTCGGCGGTGTACGACACCATCGTGCGTATGGCGCAGAACTTCTCCATGCGCTACCCGCTGGTCGACGGTCAGGGTAACTTCGGTTCCATCGACGGCGACAACGCCGCAGCCATGCGTTACACCGAAGTCCGGATGGCCAAGCTGACCCATGAGCTGCTGGCTGACCTGGACAAGGAAACCGTCGATTGGGTGCCCAACTACGACGGCAAAGAGCAGATCCCCGACGTCCTGCCAACCAAGATCCCGCACCTGCTGGTCAACGGTTCCAGCGGTATCGCCGTCGGCATGGCGACCAATATTCCGCCGCATAACCTGACCGAGGTGATCAACGGCTGCCTGGCGGTGATCGGCAACCCGGATATCAGCATCGACGAGCTGATGGAGTATATCCCGGGACCGGACTTCCCGACTGCGGGCATCATCAATGGTCGCGCCGGCATCGTTGAGGCCTACCGTACCGGCCGTGGTCGTATTTACGTGCGTGCTCGCTGCGAAATCGAAGATATCGACAAAGTCGGCGGTCGCCAGCAGATCGTCATTTCCGAACTGCCGTATCAGCTGAACAAGGCGCGCCTGATCGAGAAGATCGCCGAGCTGGTCAAGGAAAAGAAACTCGAAGGTATTACCGAGCTGCGCGACGAGTCCGACAAGGACGGTATTCGTGTGGTTATTGAGCTGCGCCGTGGTGAAGTGCCCGAGGTGGTGCTCAACAACCTGTACTCCCAGACCCAGATGCAGAGCGTATTCGGCATCAACGTGGTCGGTCTGCTGGACGGTCAGCCGAAGATTCTCAATCTGAAGGAACTGCTCGAAGCCTTTGTCCGTCACCGCCGTGAAGTGGTGACCCGTCGTACTGTCTATGAGCTGCGCAAGGCACGCGAGCGCGGGCACATCCTGGAAGGTCAGGCGGTTGCGCTGTCCAACATTGACCCGGTTATCGAGCTGATCAAGAAGTCGCCCAGCCCGGCTGAAGCCCGCGAAGCCTTGATCGCGACCGCCTGGGCGCCGGGCACCGTGATCGAGATGGTCGAGCGTGCCGGTGCCGAGTCCTGCCGCCCCGATGGGCTGGACGAGCAGTATGGTCTGCGTGAAGGCAAGTATTACCTGTCTCCCGAGCAGGCCCAGGCCATTCTGGATCTGCGTCTGCATCGCCTGACCGGCCTTGAGCACGAAAAGCTGCTGACCGAGTACCAGCAGATTCTGGAGCAGATCGGCGAGCTGCTGCGCATCCTGAACAGCCAGGAGCGCCTGATGGAAGTCATCATCGAAGAGCTGGAAAAGGTACGCGACGACTTTGGTGACGAGCGTCGCACCGAGATCGTTGCTTCGCGCATGGACCTGTCCCTGGCCGACCTGATTGCCGAAGAAGACCGCGTGGTGACCATCTCCCACGGCGGTTATGCCAAGAGCCAGCCGCTCACCGACTACCAGGCCCAGCGCCGTGGTGGCCGCGGTAAGGCGGCGACCGGCGTGAAGGATGAAGACTACGTCGAACACCTGCTGGTCGCCCACAGCCACGCTACGCTGCTGCTGTTCTCCAGTCGCGGCAAGGTGTATTGGCTGAAGACCTACGAAATTCCGGAAGCGTCACGTGCCGCGCGTGGGCGCCCGTTGGTCAACCTGTTGCCGCTGGAGGAGGGTGAGTGGATCACCGCCATGCTGCAGGTTGACCTGGAAGCCCTGCAGCAGCAGAGCGCCGAAGAGGGCGATGAGCTGGAAGACGAGGCGGGCGTGATCGAAGGTGAAGCCGTTGAAGTCGAGGCCGATGCCGACGGTGATGCTGACAGCGACGATGACGACAACGACGAGCCCACCGGTTCCTACATCTTTATGGCCACCGCGCGCGGCACCGTGAAGAAGACGCCGCTGGTGCAGTTCAGCCGCCCGCGCAGCAATGGCCTGATCGCCTTGCGTCTGGAAGAGGGTGACACCCTGATCGCCGCAGCCATTACCGACGGCTCGCGCGACATCATGCTGTTCTCCGACGGCGGCAAGGTTATCCGCTTCAAGGAGCGTCATGTACGCACCATGGGCCGTACCGCCCGCGGCGTGCGCGGCATGCGACTGCCGGCCGAGCAACGTCTGATCTCCATGCTGATCCCCGAGCCAGAGGCGCAGATCCTGACCGCCTCCGAGCGTGGTTACGGCAAGCGCACCGCGCTGGAGGGCTTCCCGCGTCGCGGTCGTGGCGGCCAGGGCGTGATCGCCATGGTCTCCAACGAGCGCAATGGCGCACTGGTGGGTGCTGTGCAGGTGGTCGATGGCGAGGAAATCATGCTGATTTCCGACCAGGGCACCCTGGTGCGCACCCGCGTCAGCGAGGTGTCCAGCCTGTCGCGTAACACCCAGGGCGTCATGCTCATTCGCCTGGCCCCGGAAGAAAAGCTGGTCGGCCTGGAGCGTGTGCAGGAGCCCACCGAGGAAGAGATTGAAGTGGCCGTTGAAGCCGCCGCAGAAGGCGAGGAGCAGCAGCCCGAAGGTGATGAGCAGCAACCCGTGGATGATCAGGAGTAATCGTGAGTAAGCGTCTGTTCAATTTCTGTGCTGGACCGGCAGCGTTGCCGGAAGCGGTGTTGCAGCGGGCTCAGGCTGAGCTGCTGGACTGGCAGGGCAAGGGCCTGTCGGTCATGGAAATGAGCCATCGCAGCGACGAATTTGTTGCTGTCGCCCAGCAGGCCGAGCAGGATCTGCGCGAGTTGCTGGTCATTCCCGACAACTACAAGGTGCTGTTCCTGCAGGGCGGCGCCAGTCAGCAGTTTGCCCAGATCCCGCTGAACCTGATGCCCGAGGGCGGCAGCGCCGATTACATCGATACCGGCATCTGGTCGCGCAAGGCCATCGACGAGGCTGCGCGCTTTGGCAACGTCAACGTGGCCGGCAGCGCCAAGGCCTACGACTACTTTGCCATTCCCGGTCAGAACGAGTGGCAGCTGTCGGCGGACGCCGCTTACGTGCACTACTGCCCGAACGAAACCATCGGCGGCCTGGAGTTCAACTGGGTGCCGCAGACCGGCGATGTACCGCTGGTGGCGGACATGTCCTCGACCATCCTGTCGCGGCCGATTGATGTCTCACGCTTTGGCATGATCTACGCCGGCGCCCAGAAAAACATCGGCCCCAGCGGGCTGGTGGTGGTGATTGTGCGTGAAGATCTGCTGGGTCGCGCCCGTGCCAGCTGCCCGACCATGCTTGACTACGCCGTGGCCGCGCAGAACGACTCCATGTACAACACCCCGCCGACCTTCGCCTGGTACCTGTCCGGCCTGATCTTCCAGTGGCTCAAGGAGCAGGGCGGCCTGGAGGCGTTCAAGCGCATCAACGATACCAAGCAAAAAACGCTGTACTCCGCCATCGATGGTAGCGAGCTGTACAGCAACCCGATCAACGTTGCTGACCGGTCCTGGATGAATATTCCGTTCCGCCTGGCTGATGATCGGCTGGACAAGCCTTTTCTGGCGGGCGCCGAAGAGCGCGGACTGCTCAACCTGAAAGGTCATCGCTCGGTTGGCGGTATGCGCGCCTCCATCTATAACGCAGTGCCGCAAGCCGCGGTCGACGCACTCGTGGCCTACATGGCCGAGTTTGAACAGCAGCACGGTTGATATCCATGTCTGATGAAGATCAGTTGAAGGCGCTGCGCAAGCGCATCGACACCATTGATGAAAAGATCCTTGACCTGATCAGCGAGCGAGCTGCCTGCGCGCAGACGGTTGCGCAGGTCAAGCAGAAGGCGCTGGAGCCCGGCGTCAAGCCGCTGTTCTACCGTCCCGAGCGCGAAGCCTGGGTGCTCAAGCACATCATGGAGCTGAACAAGGGGCCGCTGGATAACGAAGAAGTGGCCCGCTTGTTCCGTGAAATCATGTCGGCCTGCCTGGCGCTGGAAGAACCTCTGCGTGTGGCCTATCTGGGCCCGGAAGGTACCTTTACCCAGGCGGCTGCGCTCAAGCACTTTGGTCACTCGGTGGTCAGCGTGCCGATGGCGGCGATCGACGAGATCTTCCGTGAAGTGGCGGCCGGCGCGGTGCAGTTTGGCGTGGTGCCGGTAGAAAACTCTACCGAAGGCGCCATCAACCACACGCTCGACAGCTTCCTGGAGCACGATCTGGTGATCTGCGGTGAGGTAGAGCTGCGCATCCACCATCATTTGCTGGTCGGTGAAAACACCCAGACCGACAAGATCTCCCGCGTGTATTCCCACGCCCAGTCGCTGGCCCAGTGCCGCAAATGGCTGGACGCCCATTACCCCAATGTCGAGCGCGTGGCTGTTGCCAGCAACGCCGATGCCGCGCGTAGGGTCAAGGGTGAATGGAACTCGGCTGCGATTGCCGGCGATATGGCGGCCGACCTGTACGAGCTGACACGTCTGGCCGAGAAAATCGAAGACCGCCCGGATAACTCCACGCGTTTTCTGATCATCGGTAACCAGCAAGTACCGCCGACCGGCGACGACAAGACCTCGGTCATCGTTTCTATGCGCAACAAACCGGGTGCGCTCCATCACCTGCTCGAGCCGTTCCATTCCAACGGCATCGATCTGAGCCGCATCGAAACCCGCCCGTCGCGCAGTGGCAAATGGACCTATGTGTTCTTTATCGACTTCTTCGGTCACCAGCACGATCCGTTGATCAAGGATGTGCTGGAGAAGATCAACGACGAATCGGTAGCGCTCAAGGTGCTGGGGTCGTATCCGAAGGCGGTGCTCTAAATCATCAGCGACAAGCTGCAAGCCGCAAGCTGCAAGCAACTGCGGCCTGGTGTGACTTGAAGCTTGCTGCTTGTAGCTTGAGGCTTGTGTTCTATGAGTTGTGATTTCCTCAGCCTGGCGCGGCCAGGTGTGCAGAAGCTGTCTCCCTATGTGCCGGGCAAACCGGTAGAGGAGTTGGCGCGAGAGTTTGGCTTGCGGCCGCAGGATATCGTCAAGCTGGCCAGTAACGAGAACCCGCTGGGCCCGAGCCCGGCGGTACGTGAGGCCATTGCTGCGGCATTGGCAGAATTGACGCGTTACCCGGACGGCAATGGCTTTGCGCTGAAGCAGGCGCTGGCTGCGAAGCTGGGCGTGGATACCGCAGGCATTACGCTGGGCAACGGCTCCAACGATATCCTTGAACTGGTCACGCGCGCCTTTGTCGGTCCTGAGCACGAAGTGGTCTTCAGCGATCATGCCTTTGCTGTTTACCCCATTGTCACCCAGGCGGTGGGTGCCAAGGCGGTGTCTGTACCGGCCAAGGATTGGGGCCATGACCTGGATGCCATGGCGGCCGCCATCACCGCGGCGACCCGGGTGGTCTTTATCGCCAACCCCAACAACCCCACCGGCACCTGGATTGAACGCGCTGCGCTTGAGTCCTTCCTCGATCGCGTGCCGGAGAACGTCATCGTGGTGCTGGATGAAGCCTATACCGAGTACGTTGAAACGGACGACGTGCCCAATGGCGTCGATTACCTGACGCGCTACCCGAATCTGCTGGTCTCGCGTACCTTCTCCAAAGCCTATGGCCTGGCCGCGTTGCGGGTAGGCTACGGCCTGTCCAATCCGGCGGTTGCCGATGCGCTGAACCGCGTACGCCAGCCGTTCAACGTCAACAGTCTAGCGCTGGCCGCCGCACTGGCGGCCCTGCAGGACGAGGCTTATCTGATCGAAAGTCGCCGCATCAACCGCCAAGGCATGCAGCAACTGGAAGACGGCTGTGCGGCTCTTGGCCTGAGCTGGATTCCCTCGCGCGGCAACTTCCTCGCCATCGACCTGGGTCGTGAAGCGGCGCCGGTCTTTCAGGCGTTGCTGCGGGCAGGGGTGATTGTGCGGCCGGTGGCCAACTACGGCATGCCGAACCACCTGCGCGTGACCATCGGTCTGCCAGCGGAAAATCAGCGGTTTCTGGATGTGCTCAAGCAGGTGCTGAGTCGTGGCTGATGTAACCGGCCTGTCACCAGTAACACCGACAATCGATCGCCTTGCCGTTATCGGGCTTGGTCTGATCGGCGGCTCCTTTGCCAAGGGTATGCGCCAGAGCGGCCTGTGCCGCGAGGTAATCGGTTGTGATCTGGACCCGGTCTCACGCCGTCAGGCGGTGCCTCTGGGCGTGGTCGACAAGGTCACGGCCAATCTGGTTGAAGCCGTGCAGGGTGCTGATCTGATCATGCTGGCCGTGCCGGTGCTGGGTATGCGCGCGGTACTGGCGCAACTGGCAGCGCTGGAATTGGGCGATGCCGTGATTACGGATGTGGGCAGTACCAAAGGGGCGGTTGCCCAGGCGGTGGAAGAGGTGTTTGGCGCGGTACCTGCCAACTTTGTGCCGGGCCATCCGATTGCCGGTTCGGAAAAAAGCGGTGTGGAGGCGGCGCGGGCAGATCTGTTCCGCCACCACAAGGTGATTCTTACGCCGCTTGAGCAGACGGCGGCGGAGGCGGTGAGCTTGGTGCAGCGCTGCTGGCAGGCGCTGGATGCCGATGTGGAGAGCATGTCGCTGGCCGACCATGATGAAGTCCTGGCGGCGACCAGCCATTTGCCGCATCTACTGGCCTTTTCGCTGGTCGATACGCTGGCATCGCGTAACGAAAATCTGGAGATTTTTCGCTACGCTGCTGGTGGCTTCCGGGACTTCACCCGCATCGCCGCGAGTGATCCGGTGATGTGGCGCGATGTTTTTCTGGCCAATCGGGATGCGGTCTTGCGCAGCCTCGATGCCTTTACCCAGGATCTGGGTCGACTGCGTGAGGCGGTGGACACCCGCGACGCCAACACGCTGCTTGGTGTGTTTACCCGAGCCAAGTCGGCACGAGAGCATTTCAGCACTATTCTGGCCCGCAGGGCCTATATGGAACCTATGCAAACTCAAGAATTCAACTTCATCGCCAGCCCCGGCGGCAAGGTCAACGGCAGTATTCGTGTGCCCGGCGACAAGTCCATTTCCCATCGCTCGATCATGCTCGGCTCCCTGGCCGAAGGCGTGACCGAGGTCGAAGGCTTCCTGGAAGGCGAAGACAGTCTGGCGACTCTGCAGGCATTCCGTGACATGGGCGTGGTGATTGAGGGGCCGCACCATGGCCGTGTGACCATCAACGGTGTTGGCCTGCACGGCCTGCAGGCGCCGCCCGGCTCGCTGTACCTGGGCAACTCCGGCACGTCCATGCGCCTGTTGTCGGGTCTGCTGGCCGGACAGGATTTTGACACCGTACTGACCGGCGATGCGTCGCTGTCCAAGCGCCCGATGGGCCGTGTGGCCAAGCCGCTGCGCGAGATGGGCGCGCAGATCGACACCGGCGAAGAGGGCCGCCCGCCACTGCGTATCAAGGGCGGCAGCCGCATGATGGGCATGGACTACCAGATGCCGATGGCCAGTGCACAGGTCAAATCCTGCATCCTGCTGGCGGGGCTGTATGCCTCTGGCACCACCTCGGTGACCGAACCTGCGCCCACCCGTGACCACACCGAGCGCATGCTCAAGGGCTTCGGCTACCCGGTCAAGGTGGATGGTGCCACTGCGACCATCGAGTCGGGCCATACTCTCAAAGCCTGTCGCATTGATGTGCCGGCCGATATCTCGTCTGCGGCCTTCTTCATGGTTGCTGCCAGCATCTGCGAGGGCGCTGACCTGACGCTGGAGCACGTCGGCATCAACCCCACGCGCATCGGCATCATCAATATCCTGCGCGCCATGGGCGGCAATCTGGAGCTGCTCAACGAGCGCGAAGTAGGCGGCGAGCCGGTGGCTGATATCCGCGTGCGTTACGCGCCGCTCAAAGGTATCGACATCCCGGTGGATCAGGTGCCGCTGGCAATCGACGAGTTCCCGGTACTGTTCGTGGCTGCAGCCTGCGCTGAAGGACGGACCATTCTGCGTGATGCCGAAGAGCTGCGGGTGAAGGAGTCGGATCGCATCCAGGTCATGGCTGACGGTCTGCAGGCGCTGGGCGTGAAGGCAGAGCCGACGCCGGACGGCATCATTATCGACGGCGGCCCCATGGGGGGCGGCAGTGTCGAAAGCCATGGCGACCACCGTATCGCCATGTCGTTCTCGGTCGCTGCACTGCGCGCCACCGGCGACATTCATATCAAGGATTGCGCCAACGTGGCGACATCATTCCCGGGCTTCATCGACCTTGCGCAATCGGTCGGCATGCAAGTCCGTCTGGAGGACAACGCGTGATTGATCAACAGGCCCCCGTCATCACCATCGACGGCCCTGGTGGGTCGGGCAAAGGCACCATCGCCGGTCTGCTGGCGTCTCGCCTGGGCTGGAATCTGCTGGACTCCGGCGCCCTGTATCGGCTGCTCGCCCTGTCGGCGCGCAATCATGGCGTGGATCTGACCAACGAAACCTCGCTGGAAACGCTGGCCGCGCATCTGGATGTGCAGTTCATCGCCGCCGAAGCGGGTGGCGAGCAGCAGATCATCCTCGAGGGCGAGGATGTGACCCGCGCCATCCGTACCGAAGATGTCGGTGCCGGCGCATCCCAGGTAGCAGCCCTGCCAGCGGTGCGCGACGCGCTGCTGCAGCGCCAACGCGTGTTCCGCGAAGCGCCGGGGCTGGTCGCCGATGGTCGTGATATGGGAACCGTGGTTTTTGCCGATGCGCAATTGAAGGTGTACTTGACCGCCAGCGCCGAGGAGCGCGCGTCACGGCGTTACCGGCAGTTGCTCGGAAAGGGTGAAACTGCTAATCTGGCGAGTCTTCTCGATGAGATTGTCGCGCGGGATGAGCGGGATATGAATCGCAGCGTTGCGCCGCTGAAGCCGGCGGATGATGCAATCCTGATCGATTCCACGCAGATGAGCATCGAAGAAGTACTTGAAACAGTCCAAACGATGGCGCGCGAGCGCAACCTGCTGGGCTGATCAGACTGTCTGTTCCGGGTAACCAGCACCACCGGAAAGGGCATTGATACCATCAACCCACGCAAGCTGGTGGCGTGGCGGGACAGTAGCTGCAAGGCGCGCTTTAAAACGGCTCTGCGGTAGCTGCCCTAAAATACTTACTTACAGGATTCCAAATGAGCGAAAGCTTTGCCGAACTTTTTGAAGAAAGCCTAAAAACCCTTGATATGGAGCCGGGCTCCATCATCACTGGTATCGTTGTGGACATCGACTCCGACTGGGTCACCGTTCACGCCGGTCTGAAATCAGAGGGTGTCATCCCGCGCGATCAGTTCCTGGACGAGCAGGGCGAACTGACCATCGAAGTGGGTGATGAGGTTCACGTTGCACTGGACGCCGTTGAAGACGGTTTCGGTGAAACCAAACTGTCCCGCGAAAAGGCCAAGCGCGCCGAGTCGTGGAAAGTCCTCGAAGCTGCTTTCGCTGCAGAAGAAGTCGTCAAGGGCGTTATCAACGGCAAGGTCAAAGGTGGCTTTACCGTCGACGTCAACACCATCCGTGCGTTCCTGCCGGGCTCGCTGGTTGACGTACGTCCCGTACGTGACACCACCCACCTGGAAAACAAGGAACTGGAATTCAAGGTCATCAAACTGGACCAGAAGCGCAACAACGTTGTCGTTTCCCGTCGTGCAGTTCTGGAAGCCGAGAACTCCGCCGAGCGCGAAGCCTTGCTGGAAACTCTGCAGGAAGGTCAAGTCGTCAAGGGTATCGTCAAGAACCTCACCGATTACGGTGCGTTCGTTGACCTGGGCGGCGTAGATGGCCTGCTGCACATCACCGACATGGCCTGGAAGCGCATCAAGCATCCGTCCGAGATTGTCAACGTTGGTGACGAGATCGACGTCAAGGTCCTGAAGTTCGACCGTGAGCGTAACCGCGTTTCCCTGGGTCTGAAGCAACTGGGCGAAGATCCGTGGGTCGCTATCACCGGTCGCTACCCGGAAGGCACTCGCGTTACTGCCAAGGTCACCAACCTGACCGATTACGGCTGCTTCGCCGAGCTGGAAGAAGGCGTAGAGGGTCTGGTTCACGTTTCCGAAATGGATTGGACCAACAAGAACATCCACCCGTCCAAGGTTGTCAACGTTGGCGACGAAGTGGAAGTTATGGTTCTGGACATCGACGAAGACCGTCGTCGTATCTCCCTGGGCATCAAGCAGTGCAAGATGAACCCGTGGGAAGAGTTCTCCAGCAAGTTCAACAAGGGCGACAAGATCTCCGGTTCCATCAAGTCCATCACCGACTTCGGTATCTTTATCGGTCTGGACGGCGGCATCGACGGTCTGGTTCACCTGTCGGACATCTCCTGGAACGAAGCCGGCGAAGAGGCAGTACGCCGCTTCAAGAAAGGCGACGAGATCGAAACCGTTATCCTGTCTGTTGACCCCGAGCGCGAGCGTATCTCCCTGGGCGTCAAGCAGCTGGAAGACGATCCGTTCTCCAACTTCGTTTCCCTGAACGAGAAAGGCAGCATCATCACCGGTTCCGTCAAGGAAGTTGACGCCAAAGGCGCCATCATCTCTCTGGCAGACGACATCGAAGGCACTCTGAAAGCCTCCGAAATCAGCCGTGACCGCGTTGAAGATGCCCGCAACGTCCTGAACGTTGGCGATGAAGTCGAAGCCAAGATCATTGGTGTCGACCGTAAGAGCCGCGTCATCAGCCTGTCCATCAAGGCGAAAGACGTTGAAGACGAGAAAGAAGCCATGCAAGACCTGCGTAAGCAGGAAATGCTGGCCGCTGGTCCGACCACCATTGGTGATCTGATCAAGCAGCAGATGGAAGGCAAAGGCAACTAAGCCTATCCAGCTGTAAAAAAGGGCGACTTCGGTCGCCCTTTTTTGTGCCCGCCCATTGGGGCAGCCGCAAGCCACAAGCTGCAAGCAAAACCCGTGGGGTTGTCAGTTGCGTGGATTCTCTGAAGGTGAGGGGTGGGGGAGCTGTGGATAGAAAACTTGACGGCCCGGCAGGTCAACGCACCCTGGTGCCGCTTGCCGCTTGCCGCTTGCCGCTTGCCGCTTGCCGCTGCGAAGCGCGGGAGCGCTTCGCTTAACAGGCTGTTCAAACCTAGTCAAGCATGGTAAAACCCTATAAAACGACAAACGAGTCTACTCGCTTGATAAGAAAGGGAAAACCATGACCAAGTCGGAGTTGATCGAGCGCATTGTCGAACAACAGGGGCAGTTGTCGGCGAAGGACGTTGAGCTTGCGATCAAGACCATGCTGGAACACATGTCCCAGGCATTGGCTACCGGGGAGCGAATCGAGATTCGTGGATTCGGCAGTTTCTCTCTGCATTACCGTGCGCCGCGGGTAGGGCGTAATCCCAAGACCGGTGATGCGGTAGAACTGGAGGGCAAGTACGTACCGCACTTCAAGCCAGGCAAGGAGTTGCGTGATCGGGTTAACGAGTCACTCGAAAACGCCTGATCCAATGCCGCAGCCCGGCTGGGCTGGGTTATACTTCGCACACACTCAATGGATGCGGAGTTGTATCACATGCTGTGGTTGAAGCGCGTGTTGCTGATCCTGGTTTTGCTGCTGGTAGCCTTGGCGACCATGGATTTCATGCTGGAAAATCAGCAAGCCACCTCCCTGCAATTTCTCGAGATGCAGTCTCCTGCATTGCCTCTCTCCATCTACGTTGTGCTTGCCTTCATTCTCGGCAGTGCGCTGGGCGTTTTCGTCGGCTGGCTGATTACCACCCGTTTGCGACTGAAGCTCATGGTGCAAAGCAACGAGCTCAATCGCTACCGTAAGGAAATCGACAAACTGCGCACGCAAGCTGTCAAAGGCTGATAGTCATGCAGGAACTGATGTTCCTTGGGCTGTTTGTGCTGGCCCTGGCGATAGGCTGGTTTCTGGGGCGCCGTGAGGCCATCAAGGTTGGCTTCATGCTGCAGCCGCACGGGAGTGCTGTCGACAAGCAGTATTTTATTGGCCTCAATTACCTGCTGAACGAGCAGCCTGACGAGGCCATCGAGACCTTTATCCGCGCGCTAGAGGTCAACCCCGAGACCGTCGAAACCCATATCGCCATCGGTAAGCTGTTTTGTCAGCGTGGCGATGTTGAGCGGGCAATCAAGGTCCATCAGAATCTGCTGGCTCGCCCCAGTCTGACGCCTGAACAGGCTGACCGCGTGCAGCTGGAGCTGGCCCGTGATTACCTGGCTGTCGGCATGCATCAGCGCGCGGAGCGTTTGCTGGAGGAGTTGGCCGGTTCTGGCTCAAGTCTGCGTGCAGAGGCGCTGGTCGATCTGGTTTCGGTTTACGAGCACCAGCACGAATGGGGCGAGGCTATCGCTATTGGTGAGCGCCTGCTGCGCGAACGGCCGGAGTTTTCGGTTACCCTGGCGCATTATCATTGTGAGCTCGCTGCGCAGGCCTTGCAGCGGCGCGAGGCGGCCGATGCGCAGCGGCATCTGCGTGCAGCGCTAAAGGTTGAACCGCTGTGTGGCAGGGCGTTGATGATGCTTGCTGAATTGCACGCGCAGGCAGCCGAGTACAAGGCGGCAGCGGATCTGCTGCAGCGACTTGCGCAGCAAGTCCCGGACTTTGTGCCGGAAGTGCTGGCGTTGGCCGAGCGCTGTGCGGATAATGGCGCGCTCGATCTGGCGGACTATCTGGATCAGGCGCTGGAGCGCTCTGCTAAGCCGGTTGTCGCCATCATCCTGGCGCGCGCGCGGCTGATTCAGCGCACAGAAGGGGCTGCCAGTGCAGAGCGTTTTTTACTGCAGCGTCTGCAGGTGCAGCCCTCGCTACCCGGGGTGCAGGAGTTGCTACGCTTGCGTGGGCCGGCGGAGCATGCTGCCGACCCTCTGCCTGGACTGCTGGACGCCCTTAGCCGGGCGCGTCCTCGCTATCGTTGTGACAGCTGCGGCTTTGCAGGTAACAAGCTCTACTGGCAGTGCCCTAGCTGCCAAAGCTGGAGCACGGTAAAACCGCTGAAGGGCCACGAGCTGGTCTGACATCGCCTAATCCAATCTTGAACAGGATATACGTTATATGCCGAACATCAGCCCGATTATCGTCGCCCTGGATTTCCCTGAGTCGGGTGCGGCCCTGCAGTTGGCGGATGTGCTGGATCCACAGAAGTGCCGCGTCAAGGTTGGCAAGGAGCTGTTCACCAGCGCAGGCCCTGCGGTGGTTGAAGCCTTGCAGGCCAAGGGCTTTGAGGTGTTCCTGGATCTCAAGTTTCACGATATTCCCAACACCACCGCCAGCGCCGTGCGCGCCGCCGCTGAATTGGGCGTGTGGATGGTAAATGTGCACGCCGGTGGCGGTCGCCGCATGATGGAGGCTTGTCGCGAGATACTGGAGCGTCGCCCTGGCGGTCGGCCTCTGCTGACCGCTGTGACCATTCTTACCAGTCTGGAGCAGGAGGACCTGCAGGAAGTAGGTATCGATATCGAGCCCATGGTTCAGGTTCAGCGTCTGGCTCGCCTGACACAGGATTGCGGTCTGGACGGGGTCGTGTGCTCGGCGCGTGAAGCCAAGGCGCTACGCGGTGCCTTGGGAGAAGACTTCCTTTTGGTCACGCCGGGTATTCGGCCGGCCGACAGCGCGGCAGATGATCAGAAGCGTATCGTTACGCCGGCGCAGGCGCTGGAAAATGGCAGCAGCCATCTGGTGATTGGTCGTCCGGTCACCCGTGCGCACAATCCGGCCCAGGCGCTGGACGAGATTATCGCCAGCCTGGGCTAGACGCTCAGAGGTACCTGCCCACAAAAAACGCCGCGAAATGCGGCGTTTTTTGTGGGATCAGACAGCAGGTCATTCGATCTGCGACTGCTGGTAATTTTCAGCGCCGACGGCGTCATACAGGCTCAGCTGAGTCTCCAGCCAGTCGACGTGCTCTTCTTCCGCTTCGAGGATGTCTTCGCAGACTTCGCGGCTGCCGTAGTCGCCCACGCTTTCGCAGAAAGCGATGGCCTCTTTCAGGTCGGGCAGCGCTTGCATCTGCAGCTTCAGGTCACACTCCAGAATTTCACGGGTATTTTCGCCAATCTTCAGGCGTCCGAGATCTTGGAGGTTGGGCAGGCCTTCGAGAAAGAGAATCCGCTTGATCAGGCGATCCGCGTGCTTCATCGCAGCGATGGATTCCTTGTATTCGCGCTTGCCGAGCTTGTCCAGACCCCAGTCTTCGAGCATGCGCGCGTGCAGGAAATATTGATTGATGGCAATCAGTTCCAGGCCAAGAACGTTGTTCAGATGTTGGATGACTTGCTTGTCGCCTTTCATAGCGATGCCCCCTCAGGACTATTCAGTCGCCAAGTGTGGGCTGCCAAAAGGGGGTTGTCAAATCTAAGTATTTGAAAAGAAAGAAGTTAAAAATGATTCTTAGGCGGTAATGAGAGCCGGAATCAGGCCGCTACGTATTGCGCCGACAGCATGGCAGTGGCGGCGGGGCTGGCAGCGAGATTTTCGCTCAGCAGCGATTTGCAGTCACGGGCGCATTTGCCGCATTGCGTGCCGACTTCAAGGTCGTTACGCAGGTCGCGCATAGAGCAGGCGCCACCAGCAATGGCGTCTTTAATCTGATTGTCGGTTACACCTTTGCAGAGACAAACGTACATGCAGATTCTCCTGAACAGCCTGAGCTGACAATGAGTGCATGCTAATTCGAATGAGAATGATTGTCAAAGAAAATAGCGTCGATTTATTAGACTGATTGACGCCGTCTGTCGGCTTGTGCGATTACGCCGAGCCGAAACAAAAGAGCCAGCGGATTGAAACCCGCTGGCTCATCTGTGTATCAGTAGATTACGTCATAAATGATGGATTCGATAATGCCGGTGGTGATCTCGGCGAGCACTACATCGCCATCGATCTGACGCCATTCATAGCCGTCGTAGTGAGGGAGACGGTCAACCAGGCGCGGATCAAGCTGCTTGGCAAGACCGGGCGGCAGGGGCTTGCCCCGTGCCAGGTTCTTGCGGATGCCCGGCGGCAGACTGTCGCCGCGCTGCACTAGCTCGCGGTTGTCGCGGAAGATGCTGCGTATGACGTCCTCCTGAATGCGATCGTAAGGACGGTCGTAGCGATCTCGATCTCGATCTCGATCATGGTCACGGTCGTCATACCGATTTGAAGCTTGGCCTCGGTCATTGCCTTGCTGTGCATGATGGCTATTGCCGTTGCCGTTGCCATGGCCGCGATCATCCTGCTTGGCGTGAGCCGGTGCAGCAAGGGCTGCGGCCAGCAGGCCGGCAATCAGAAGGGAGCTTGAAGGTATGCGCATGGTCTGGCCTCTGCAAATATCTCTGTCTTGCTTTGAGTATAGGAAGCACTGATTAATTCCACACGCTCTCTGCGAGTGCTCAAGCGGGGCCGCACTCTGTGTTGTGAATTCTCGACAGGTCCTGACATGCCTTCGAAACCACGCCTTGATTGCAGCCCCGCCGGATGCGGCCCAGCCTGAACGCCAGAGGGCATGTGGAATTAATCCGTGCTTCCTAAAGCGCTTTCCCTGAGGTTCCCTGTTACCTGTGTGCGTATCCGGTTCGCCAAGTCCAGATCAGCGCCCAGGCCAAGGCGCCTGCGCCGAGCCAGAGCGTTTCCGGCAAGGTGCCTCCGTCATTGAGCCATTCGCGTGCAAGCCAGGGCCCAAGCAGCTGCGTCACGCTGTACAGGGCGATAAGGGCTGCCGACAGGCGCGGCCCCTGGTGTGGCTGAAGGCTGCGCCCAAGCCGCTGGGTCAGCAGTACCGCGCCCAGAAAGCTGCCGCCCATCAGCAGCGAGCAAAGCACAATACCGATTCCGGCCGGCAGGATCAGCGCAGCGAGCACACTGGCGAGCTGTGTCGTGTAATTGAGCAGCAGGGCGTTTCGGTCACCAAGACGTTGGCCAAGGTGATTCCATAACCAGGCAGCGGGCAGGGTGGCGGCCGCTACAATCAGCCAGCTTTGTTGCACCATCGGATGGCCGGAACCCAGCTGAATGCTGGCGATCATCGGCAGAAAGGTCATTGGCAGGATGTAGCCCATGCCTGCACCGGCATAAGCCAGAAACAGTGGCCGGGTCCGCGCGTCGAGCAAGGACGCTGATGGCGCAGGTGTGCGCTTGTCCTTGCTTGCGCCGGGGGCGTCAACACTCAGGCGCAGCATGAGCCAGCCGCCCCACAGCGCCAGCGGCACGCTGAGCAGGGCTGCTGGCCACCAGCGGCTCGCATGCGCCAGCGACACGCCGGGCGGGTGCGAGAGCACGCCAGACAGCAGCAGGCCGCCGCCAACCCCAAGATAAATAAGGCCGCTCAGGCCGATGCGCTGCCGGGCTGCCAACCACTCCATCAGCAGCGCCGGGACCATCACGAAAATCAAGCCATTGCTGACGCCGTTGCCCAGGCGCAGCAAGGTGATGAAGGGAACGTAATCGGTGATGGCCAGGCCGAGCAGAGTGAGGCAGTGCAGGGCTAACGCCAGCGGTATGCTGCGCTGGATTTGCTGAGGCCGATGCCAGCGGATCGCCGCCAGCGCGCCCAGCAGGTAGCCAACATAGTTCCAGCTGGCCAGTGCGGCGCCCTGGCTGGTGCTGAACTGTCCATCGTCCACCAATAGAGGGAGCAAGGGAGTAAAAATGAAGCGGCCGAGTCCATGGACAACCAGCAGCAAGGCTGCGGCGGCGAGTACCGCATGCAGCGTGGAGGGTTGGCGATAGGGCATCGTACGGCTTCCTTAACGCACCATCAGTGCGGCGAATGAGTACTATAGGCGGAGTTGATGGCGTGCTTCTGCGCCGGCTTGGCAGGCTGCAGCCCCCGTGGTTTCTGGGGTGCGGGGTAGGCGACTGGGCCCGAGTATAGCGGGGGCGGAAACATATTGCATGAATTGCCCGCAGCTTCGGCGTCGGTGCGCTGGTGTGGAAAGCGGGGGCTGCAGTATAGAGTATACAAACGTGCACCTAAGGTCGGTCTTGACGTTGCCGGCTGCTCTGGAGCGGTACGGCCGCCTGGCGGTGCAGGGGCAAACAATAAATATAAAAAGCGGGTGCGGAGCCCGCGTTTTTGGGAGAGTGGCATGTCGCAGTCCAGTACGGACGCCAATGGCGTCCTCAAACGTTCTACGATTCTTCTGCATGGCTCCATCGGTATGCCGTTGGCCATCATTGGTTATCCCCTGGTGGTCTATCTGCCACCGTTCTATGCCCAGGAAGTTGGCCTGAACATGGCGCTGATGGCGCTGGTGCTGGTCATTGCTCGCCTGTCTGATGTCATCACCGATCCGCTGATTGGCACTCTCAGCGACCGCTGGCGCACCCGCTTCGGGCGGCGCAAGCCCTGGCTGGTCATGGGGGTACCGCTGATGCTGGCCGGTACGGTGATGATCTTCATGCCGCCCGACGGCATTGGTATCGGGCATCTATTGTTCTGGACCATGCTGATGTACCTGGGCTGGACCATGGTGACCTTGCCCTATGGCGCCTGGGGCGCCGAGCTGTCCACCGTCTATCACCAGCGCAGCCGTGTAGTGGCCTCGCGTGAAGGGTTTGTGCTGATTGGATTGTTTTTGGCCGCATTGGCACCGGCGCTGGTACAGGCTCTGGGCGCACGCTTTCAGGCCGGACACACTGATGGCTGGTTGATGCAAGCGGCGGTCACCCTGTTTGGGCGCGACGGTGAGTTGGGCATTGGTTATGGACCGATTCTCGCAGTGATGGCCTGGATGATGCTGATATTGCTGCCGCTGACGGTCTTCTGGGTGGTTGGCGCAGTCAAAGAAGCGCCGCCGCAGTCGGTTGAGCGCACCGATTGGAAAAAGGGCCTGCGCGTGCTGAAGAACAACGGCCCGTTCAAGCGCATGATCCTGATGTTGCTGGTGGTGGTGACGGGTGAGTCGTTCCGCAACGCGCTGTCGGTGTTCTTTATGCAGCACGTGATTCAGATTCAGGCGCAGATCGGCCTGATGTATTTGCTTTACTTCGGCATCGGCATTCTGGGCATTCCGTTCTGGCTGCAGGTAGGCAAGCGGATCGGCAAGCATCGGGCGTTCTGTGCGGCATTGGCGATTTCCAGTACCAGTATTCTGGGCATGTTCTTCCTGGGGGCCGGCCAGTTGCTGCCTTTCGCAATATTGTTTGCGATCAAGGGCTTCTGTTTCGCTGCCTTTCAGTTTTTGCCGCTGTCGATGCTGGCGGATATCGTCGACCTGGACACGGCGCGCAGCCGCGAGCACCGCACCGGCCTGTTCTTTGCCATGAGCGGCATGGCGCAGAAGGCAGCCATGGCGCTGGGGCTTGGTCTGTCGCTGGGCTTGCTGGCCGTGGTCGGGTTTGATGCCAAGGCCGTTGAGCATTCTGCCTCGCAGCTGATGTCACTGCGTGTTCTCTACATTCTCGGCCCCGTCGCGCTGTATATGACGGCTTTCGTGATTGCCTGGCGTTACCCGCTTACCGCCGAGCGTCAGGAGCGTATCCACCGCTGGGTATTGCGCCGCGAAGCACGTCTGAGCGTCATGGGCGCCTCGCGCTAGCAGGACGAGCCACCCTCTGGCGCGGTAAATCCGCGCCAGATTGTTGGCAGGTTCCGTCCCGGAGCCTGCCGATTTTGGGTATGCTGCCCCCTGCACCGAATAGACCGGAAGGATACGCAGCGCCATGTCGGAACACTCGCAGTTTCGTTTGCTCGGTAGCAAACGCTTTCTCCCTTTCTTCACCAGTCAGTTGCTGGGCGCCTTCAACGATAATCTGTTCAAGCAGGCGCTGATCCTGGCGATCCTGTTCAAGCTCAGTTTCAATGCTGACCGTGACCTGCTCATCAACCTCAGTGCCTTACTGTTCATTTTGCCGTTCTTCCTGTTCTCGGCACTCGGCGGGCAGTTTGGTGAAAAGTTCGACAAGGACGTGTTGATCCGGCGCATCAAGCTGGGCGAGGTGGCGATCATGCTGCTTGGCGCCCTTGGACTATGGCTGGGCAGCTTGCCGCTGTTGCTGGTGGTGCTGTTTGCGATGGGCACCCAGTCGGCGCTATTCGGGCCGGTCAAGTATTCGATCCTGCCGCAGGCGCTGGCAGAGGACGAGCTGGTTGGCGGCAATGCACTGGTTGAGATGGGCACCTTTCTGGCGATTCTGGGCGGCACCCTGTGTGCCGGTATCCTGATGGCCAGCGGTGGTTGGGCCAGTCTGGTGGGCGGGGCAGTGGTGGTGGTGGCCATTGGCGGCTATCTGGCGGCGCGGCGGATTCCAAGCGCGCGCGCCGGCTTGCCGGACCTGGCGATTGACTGGAATATCTTTCGCCAGTCCTGGGCTATTCTGCGCCTGGGGCTGAAGGAGCAGGTGCCTTCGGTATCTCGCTCGATTCTCGGCAACTCCTGGTTCTGGTTTCTCGGTGCGACCTATCTGACGCAGATTCCCGGCTTTGCCAAGGACTATCTGCACGGCGACGAGAGCGTGGTTACCCTGATCCTGACGGTGTTTTCCGTGGGTATCGCGCTGGGCTCCGTGCTCTGTGAGCGGCTGTCGGGCCATAAGGTAGAGATTGGCCTGGTGCCCTTTGGCTCCTTTGGCCTGAGCGTGTTCGGTCTGCTGATCTGGAGCCTGTCCGGCAGCATCGCCGCCGGCGCCGAAGCCTATGACTGGTTGACCCTGCTGGCACAACCCGGCGCCTGGGGCATCATGGGGTGCATCCTGGGGTTGGGCGTATTTGGCGGTTTTTACATCGTACCGCTGTACGCGCTGATCCAGTCGCGCAGCCGCGAAGAGGAGCGCGCGCGGGTCATCGCAGCCAACAATATTCTCAATGCGCTGCTGATGGTCTGTTCGGCGATTCTGGCGATTGTCATGCTCAGTGTGCTGGAGCTGTCGATCCCGACGCTGTTTTTGACCATCTCGTTGCTCAACGTGCTGGTCAACGGCTACATCTTCAAGGTGGTGCCGGAGTTCAGCATGCGCTTTCTCATCTGGCTGCTGGGACACTCGATGTACCGCGTTGAGCACCGCAATCTCGAGGCGATCCCGGATGACGGGCCGTGCGTGCTGGTGTGCAACCACGTGTCCTTTGTCGATGCGCTGCTGATTGGCGGAGCTGTGCGTCGCCCGGTGCGTTTTGTCATGTACTACAAGATCTATCGCCTGCCGGTGCTCAACTTCATTTTCCGCACCGCCGGCACCGTGCCGATTGCAGGGCGGCAGGAAGATGAGGTGACCTACGAGCGCGCCTTTGAACGCATCTCGGCCTACCTGCGCGCAGGCGAGGTGGTCTGTATCTTCCCCGAGGGCAAACTGACGGCTGATGGCGAGATGGACGTATTCCGCGCGGGCATCACGCGGATTCTGGAGAACGACCCTGTACCAGTCGTGCCCTTGGCGTTGCAGGGGCTATGGGGCAGCTTTTTCAGTCGTGACCCGCACAAGGGGTTCTTCCGCCGCTTGTGGTCACGGGTCTGTCTGGTAGCAGGGCAGCCGGTGACGCCCGAGGCGGCCCAGCCGGAGTACCTGCATGAACAGGTATTGGCATTGCGTGGAGAACGGCGCTGAGACAGCGACAGGCGTAGGGACGCAGCATGCTGCGTCCGCAAGGTCATGATCAGCGCTCTGCGAGGTAGTGGACGCGACATGTCGCGTCCCTACGGCATGGCAAGCGCTGGCGGCTGATCAGTGGTTATGACCACCCACGCCATGGGCGTGGCCGTGGGCCAGCTCTTCTTCGGTGGCAGCGCGCACGTCGAGAATCTCCACATTAAAGGTCAGCTCGCGGCCGGCCAACGGATGATTGGTATCAACCACCACCTGTGACAGCCCCGGTTTGACCACCACTACCTGACGCGGGCCTTGCTCGGTCTGCAAAATGGCAACCATGCCCGGCTTCCACTTCTTGGCGCCTTGCAGGCGTTTGGCCTGGACTTTATGCAGGGCATTTTCGCGGACTTCGCCATAGGCCTTTTCCGGCGGGATGGTGACAGTAAAGGTCTCGCCTGCGCTGTGACCTTCCATGGCTTCAACCAAGCCATCAATCAGGCCGGTCTGGCCGTGCAGATACAACACCGGATCATGCTCGCGAGATGACTCGATCGGGCCATTGGCGTCAGAGAGATCGTAGTGAAACTGGACAACGGTTTTTTCGGCAATCTGCATAGTGAATTCCGCTTGGGCTATCAAAGCCCGCCATTATCCAGACTCGCGCGGTACTTTTCCATGGTCAGTCAATCGCCCCATATTTCCTCGAGACGGGCGTCGCGACCGCAGGTAGTGCGGTAGAAGGTGTAACGCAGCGGGTTTTTCTCGTAGTAATCCTGGTGATAGTCCTCGGCGGCATAGAAGGGCTGGCGCGGCAGTATCAGCGTGCGTATCGGCTCATCAAAACGCGCCTCCAGGGCATCCCGAGACGATTCCAGCAAGGCTTTCTGCTCATCGTTGGCGTAGTACACGGCGCTGCTGTACTGGTAGCCGTGGTCGCAGAACTGGGCGTTGGCGGTAAGCGGGTCGATGGTGGGCCAGAAGGCCTCCACCAGCTCAGCGTAGCTGGTCTTGGTTGGGTCAAAAAACACCGCGACCGATTCGATGTGGTCGGTGCCGCCGGCAGACACTTGCTGATAGTCTGCGGTCTCGGCCTCGCCACCGGTATAGCCAGACAGCGTTTCCACCACGCCTGGCAGCTTGTCAAAGTCAGACTCGGTGCACCAGAAGCAACCGCCGGAAAACACCGCCATCTCGGTGCCCGGCGGGCCTTGGGTGACCGGCTCGCTGGCCATGGCCAGCGGAGACAGGGCGAACAGAACCAGAGCAGGGGCAGCGTATTTCATGCATCACCTCGCAGGGCCGGCAGAGGCTCGCCAGCGGGAATGAATCTGAGTGCCAAACCATTGTTGCACCAGCGCTCGCCCCGGGGAGCGGGGCCGTCGTCAAAGACATGGCCCTGATGGCCACCACAGCGGGCGCAGTGGTATTCGGTGCGCGGCCAGATCAGCGCAAAGTCCTGCCGTGTCCCCATGTGTCCGACCAATGGCTGCGTAAAGCTGGGCCAACCGGTCTTGCTGTCGAACTTGTGTTCAGACGAAAACAGCGGCAGGTAACAGGCTGCGCACAGGTAGGTGCCGGGCTCGTAATGCTTGTCCAGCGGGCTGCTGCCGGGGCGTTCGGTGGCTTCTTCAAAAAGCACGTCCCAGGCGGCGTCTGATACCTTGTCGCGCCAGTAGTCTGCGGGCAGGTCCAGTGCCTCGACTTGCGGCACATGAAAGGCATCCTTGGCACTGGCCGTGCTGGACAGAAGCGGCAGGGCGGGGGCGGCCAGCAGGCCGCTAAGCAGGGTACGGCGTTTCATGGTCGATCCTGTGTGTGGTGACTGTCATCATCTGACGCCTGGTAACGGCATTTGTTACATCGGGGCGTGCGTATCACTCTGCCTGATAGGCCATGAGACAGCTTGGCAGCTTGTCTCGTGGCGGTTAGTCTCGCTATATCCCGGTGCTTCCCTCGGCATCGGCAGGCCAATAACACACGCAAGGAAAATAATAATGATTCGATCAAGCATGCGTAAGCTGCTGGGCAGCGCCGTGCTGCTGGCGGCGGGTTTCTCTGGCAGTCTGCACGCCGAGCAGGCCGCGCACACTTTCACCCAGCCGCGGCTGGATGCCTTTGCCGCGGCCATGGCCCAGGAGGTGGAGCAGGGGCGCATCGGCGGTATCGCCACACTGGTGTACCAGAACGGCGAGGTTGTGCAGCGCGCCGAGTATGGATATGCAGACCGGGAGCAGCAGCGGCCGCTTGAGCCAGACAGCCTCTACAAGATTTTCTCCCTGACCAAACTGGTGACCGGCACCGCGCTCCTGACGCTCTACGATGAGGGGCGCTTTGAGCTGGACGAGCCGGTCGGCAAGTACATTCCTGAATTGCAAAATCTGCAGGTGGCGGTGGCCGACGGGCCTGAGGGCATGCCCAAGACTGAACCGGCGGCACATCCGGTAACCATCCGTGAGCTGATGACCCACACGGGCGGCTTTACCTATGGTCGCTTCGGCGATACCCAGGTAGACCAGCTCTACGTTCAGGCCGATATCCAGAACCGTGACTCCACCTTCGCCGATATGATGGCCAAGCTCGAACACATACCCTTGCTGCATCAGCCGGGCACGGTCTGGCACTACAGTATTTCGGTGGATATTCAGGCGGCTCTGATTGAGGTGCTGTCTGGCAAGTCTTTTGATGTGTTTTTGCAAGAGCGCATCTTCGACCCACTGCAGATGAGTGACACTGATTTTTACGCGCCGGAGGACAAGGCCGAGCGTCTGGCGCTGTCTTACCAGCCGCAGCCTGACGGCTCGCTCAAGGCGCTGCCCAATACGCCGTTTCTCAGCAAGCCGCGCTTTCTCAATGGTGGCGGCGGGCTTATCTCATCGGTGGATGACTATCTGCGCTTTGCCCGCATGCTGCTGGGCGGCGGCGAGCTGGAGGGTACCCGTATTCTCAAGGCAGACACCGTTGAGCTGATGCGCCGCAATCAGTTGCCGCAGGGCGTGGATAATATTGGTCCGTTCTTTCCGGGCAACCAGTTTGGGTTGAATGTCGCCGTGGTGAATGACTCGCCAGCGGCCGGCTATCTGCCGCAGGGCACCTACTGGTGGTGGGGGATTCAGGGCGCCTGGTGCTGGATTGATCCGAGCAACGACGCGATCATCATCGGCATGATGCAGAACACCGATTACCGTCTCTCGCGCATGATCCACGGCAAGGCGAGTCGCGCGTTGTACGGGCCCGCGCAGCCCTGATGCGGGGGTGCGCGGAGAAGCCTGCGGCGTTCTCCGCCCTACGAAACTGCGCGCTCGGTAGGGCGGATTAAGCGCAGCGTATCCGCGGGTGCCCGCACGCAGGTAGCAGTCTTGTGCAGGTTGGTTGGTGTACACGCCTTTGGCTTAGCTGTGTAGGGTGGAGAAACGCGCAGCGTTCTCCACGCAAAGGGGTCAGGCAGAGCGGCCGGTATCAAGCACTTGCTCCAGCGGCAGCTGGGCGTGCAGGTTGACGCTGCCCTGGGCTGGGAACACTACCAAGTGCTCCGCCGCGACCCGCAGACCGACCTCGTCGCCGGGCTGGTGGTCGGCGTGGCTCGGGAACAGGGCCTCTAGCTGAGTGCCGGTCTGCAGTTGCATGCGGTAAAGGATGGTTGCGCCCTGAAAGGTGCGATCAATCACCCGGGCGCGCAATGCGCTGCTAGCGTCACCTACCAGATCATCCGGCCTCAGCAACACGTCCACGGGGCTTCCCTCTGGCATTGGGTAGGCGCGATTGCCCTGAAGCACGCCAAGCTCTGTGGCAACGGTGTCGCGCGCCTCCATCTGGCCGCGGATGAAGTAGCCCTGGCCGATAAAGCTGGCGACGAAGGGCGTGGCGGGCTCGTGATAGAGGTTGTAGGGCGTGTCCCATTGCTGCAGACGCCCATCCTTTAGCACGCCGACCTGGTCGCAGACGGCAAAGGCTTCAGCCTGGTCGTGGGTGACCAGCATGGCGCTGATCCCACGGGATTTGAGAATATCGCGTACCTCGGCAGACAGCCGCCGACGTAGCTCGCCATCAAGGTTAGAGAAGGGTTCGTCGAGCAACAGCAGGCGCGGGTTGGGTGCCATGGCTCTGGCCAGCGCCACGCGCTGCTGTTGGCCGCCGGAGAGTTCGTGCGGGTAGCGGCGGCCCAGCTTGTCGAGCTTGACCAGTGCCAGCAGCTCATCGACGATGCGCTTGCGCTCCGGAGAGGTATGAATGCCAAAGCCCACGTTGTCCGCCACACTCAGGTGAGGGAACAGCGCATAGTCCTGAAATACCATACCGATCTGGCGCTGCTCCGGGGCAACCCGATGCTGTGCGGTGCTCAGGGCTTTACCGTCGAGCAGGATGCTGCCGCCGCTGATGGGTTCAAAGCCGGCAATAGCCCTGAGGGTCGTTGTCTTGCCGCAGCCCGATGGGCCCAGCAGACAGCCGATGTCGCCCTCGCGCAGGTGGATGCTCAGTTCATTGACGATCAACTGCTGGCCGTAGCCGCAATTGAGGGAATCAAGCTCCAGCACTGGCGTCGTCATGGCGTCACTCAACCAGCAGGAATTCGACCAGCGCTTTTTGCGCGTGCAGGCGGTTTTCTGCCTGATCCCAGACCACGCTGCGCGGGTCTTCCATCAGTGCGTCGCTGACTTCCTCGCCACGGTGGGCAGGCAGACAGTGCATGAACAGCACGGACTCGTCGGCCGCATCGAGCATCGCCGGCGTTACCTGGTAAGGCGCAAACTGCTTGAGGCGCGCTTCAGCTTCGTCTTCCTGGCCCATCGACGCCCAAACGTCGGTATTGACCAGGTGGGCACCGGCGACGGCCTCCATCGGGTCGCGCATCACGGTCACGCGGTCACCGGCCTGGTCCAGAAACTGCTGCGCCGGCTCGTAGCCTTCGGGGCAGGCAACGCGCAGGTGGAAGTCAAACTGGATGGCAGCCTGGATAAAGGTGTTGCACATGTTATTGCCGTCGCCGATCCAGGCTACGGTCTTGCCCTTGATAGCACCACGGTGCTCCAGATAGGTCTGCATGTCGGCCAGTAGCTGGCAAGGGTGCAGGTCATCGCTCAGGCCGTTGATGATCGGCACTTTCGAGTATTGGGCGAAGGTTTCCAGGGTCTCATGCGCAAAGGTCCGAATCATGATCGCATCGCACATGCTGGACAGTACCCGGGCGCTATCCTCGATCGGCTCGCCGCGGCCCAGCTGCGTATCACGCGGCGACAGGAAAATGGCCTGGCCGCCCAGATGAATCATGCCTGCCTCGAAGGATACGCGGGTGCGGGTGGAGGCCTTCTCGAAAATCATCCCCAATACGCGGTTTTTCAGTGGCTCGTACACCACGCCCTGACGGTGCAGGGACTTGAGTTCGATGCCGCGTTTGATCAGGCTGATGAGCTCGGCTTCCGAGCAGTCCATCAACGATAGAAAGTGCCGTGTAGTCATATCTGTACTACCTAGTTACCTCGGTCGCTTAACGACCGGAAATACGTCGCCGTACCAGAGAGCCTGAAGGCCTGGTAACAGCCACAGTAATAAAGAGAAGCAGGGATCTTATAGGGAAAATCCAGCCCGTGGCAAATGGGCCTTGGTCGCAGAGGGTTTTGTGGCTCAGCAGGACGCTGGACCTTAGGGTCTGTTGATGTTTCGTTCACCCTCCTGTTGCAGCCTGTAAAGCCGCCAATCAAGGAGGGAGAAGCGTAGGGTGTTCAGCGCATCCCTGCGCTTCACCCCTTCGGGGCTGGCGCGCAAAAACGCTCCCGGCGTTTTTGTGGTTATTCCACGTGAGCGACGAGCGACGCTAAGTGACGGCTTTACAGGCGCAACCTCGGCGGCCCCACCCGCAGGGCCGGGGCCGTTTTTCGGCAATGCTGCGTTGTCGGTAGCTTCTGTGGAATGACTACAATGCGCTCTCTCCGCCCAACCTGAACACCCCGCAGGGCGAGCGCTCAAGCATGCATCTGCGGCGTTGCGCTGCTTGCCGATAGAACCACTATTGGCTGCACACCGTGCCTTGCATCTGCACACTTGAGCACTCGCAGAGGGCGTGTGGAATTGATCAGAGCTTCCTTTACGTTAGAATGGCGCATCTGCAAGGTGCCAAAACGCCGACAACCTTATGAGGAATGCAATGGACATCATCGATACCATCAAAGAACAGATCGCCAACAACCCGGTACTGATCTACATGAAAGGCGCGCCGAACGCCCCGCAGTGCGGCTTCTCCGCCCGCGCCTCACAAGCGCTGATGGCCTGCGGTGAGAAGTTTGCTTACGTAGACATTCTGCAAAACCCCGAGATCCGTGCAAGCCTGCCGGGCTACGCCAACTGGCCGACGTTCCCGCAGCTGTGGATCAACGGCGAACTGGTCGGCGGCAGCGACATCATTCTGGAACTGCATGAATCCGGTGAGCTGCAAACCATGGTCAAGGCAGCACAGCCCGCTGCCTGATCCTGGCCGCTTAGCCAGCAAAAACGCCCGAAGGCGAAAGCCTTCGGGCGTTTTTTATTGTGTTTTCACACCGAGTAACCCAGGGCAGCGGACGGCACGCTGCGCCGTAGGGTGTACTAAGCCGCAGGCGTGTACACCATTCAATCCACACGGGCCGATTACCCGTGCGCGCGCCCCGCGGATACGCTGCGCTTAATCCGCCCTACCGGCCGTGCTGCACCGTAGGGTGTACTAAGCCGTAGGCGTGTACACCAACCTGCCCATACAACACCCTCAAAAAAACGGTTGAGCCCCGCAGGCGACAAAATGGGGGTTTTCAAAGCCGGGCTTGCCGTACAGGAGCGGGCCGCCGTCCAGGGTTTGTATCTGCCCGCCAGCAGCAGCCAATACGGCGTGACCCGCGGCGATATCCCATTCCATGGTGCGCCCTTGGCGCGGGTAGACGTCCGCTTGTCCAGCGGCCAGCAAACATAACTTGAGCGACGAGCCCGCGTTGATCAGTGAACGCACCGGGCGGCCGGCCAAGAGTTGTTCCAATGCCGCGCTATCGCCATGGGAGCGGCTGGCCAGCACGTCGAGCCCGTCATGGGATGGCTCGCGAACCTGGATGGCGCGACGCCCGTCGGCATCTTCAACATAGGCGCCACCCGCACGGGACCCGGCATACAGTGCGCCGATGGCGGGCGCAAACACCACGCCCAGCAGTGGGCTGCCGTTCTCGATCAAGGCAATGTTGACGGTAAACTCGCCGTTGCGGTTGACGAACTCCCGTGTGCCATCCAGCGGGTCCACCAGCCAGAAACAGTCCGCTATCTCGGGCACATGACCCGCCGCGGTTGCTTCTTCAGCCACCACCGGAAAGTCCACCCCCAACCTGGCCAAGCCATCAAGAATTAGCGCCTCGGCGCGCTCGTCTGCGTCGGTCACAGGAGAGGCGTCGTCCTTGCCGCGCACGGCAAAATCGCTGTGATAAATATCCATGATCACGGCGCCGGCGGCGCGGGTCAGGGTGGCTACGGCTTCCAGCAGCCGATGTTGTTCGTCTGGTTGCATGGGTCCTCCTGGCTAAGGCCGCCATTATGCCCGCAGGGGCTGATCAATTCACCCGGACTCATACGCGCTGGACCAACGCCACTGTTTGGGCTGCTCGCACAGTCCGGCGGCGACCGGCGTGTTCTGCAGCTCCTGGATGCTCTGTTGCAGGTCCTGCTCATCCTTGATGTACCTGTCCCAGTAGTCGCGCATCCATAGCATGCGACCGGGTGTGTCGAGCGCCAGTGATTGCTTGTTCTGTTGCATCCAGTGGGTGGTCGTGGTCTTCCACGCCTGGATAATGCGCGGGGTAGAGTAGGTGGGTTCCAGCAGTACCTGCACATGACTAGGCATGATGCACCAGGCGATCAGCTTGTAGCGCTTGCGATTCTGGCTTTCCAGTGCATCGGCCACTTCGGCAGCCATATTCGGGTGTGCAAGCAAGCAGCAGCCGTGACCCTGTTGCAGATGATGGTCTAACCGTCGGCGGCGAAACAGCACGCGCTCTTCCGGCGGTTGGGCGCGCACTTCCTCCTGCAGAATCTGCATGGCGCAAGGGGGCAGGGAGTCAGCGAGGCGCAGGGTGATCAGTTGCAAATCGTAGGGAATGGCGCGCTCGGCTTTCTGCGGTGAGCGCTGCCAACCCTTCCAGACTTCCGTGGGTGTGAAACGAGGTGTGAATCTGTCTCTGGTCATGGACTTTCCTTATCGCTGTACCAGATTAGACGCTAACAATGTAAGCAGTGAATCTCTGCGACCTGTGACGCAAAAATGTCAATAAACAGTAATGTCTGACGAAAGGTCTAAATATTGACGCGCATAGCGCAGGCCCCGTACATAACCCATACGGGGCAGGTCAGGAGGCGGAGGAAGGGAAAAGCGGTCGGAGAGGTGCTGAGCGCCGCTAGGCGGTCTGCCGGCGCAGCATATATTGGTAGCCGCCAATCAGCAGCAAGCCGATTACCAGCCCCGTGCTGTTGGCGACAATGTCGTGCCAGTCGGTGGAGCGTGTGGGGTGCAGCGCCTGCACCATCTCAACCGCCACGCCAACCAGTGTCAGCAGCAGCGCGCGCAGCCACCAGGGCCAGCGTGCAAAGGCCAGAAAGCTCAGTAGCGTCAGCGCAAAGATGCCGCCGCCATGATAAAAGGTGGCCTGCCAGCTATACGCCGCTGGCGGTGGGGTGGGGCGCATGCCTAGATACAGCCCCAGCGCCAGCAGCGCGAAGAACCCGACGACAAACCACGGTCGCCAGGTACGGCGCAGATTTTCCAGCTTACGCCACATCAACATTACTCGGTCAGCCGCCGGAAGCCGTCATTGAAGTTGTCGAGATCGCGGTCGTTGGTGAAGTTGTAGAGCTGGTAATAGCGGCCAAGGCGAGCGCCACCGTCACGGGTCAGCGGGTTCCAGGCGATGGTGCCGACAGACGTAGTAGAGCGAATGAAGAAGGCATCGAACGGAATCTGGATATAGACGCCTTTATCAAAGCTACCCTCACCAAACTCTTCCTTGGAGACATTGGTCATGGTTGCCCAAGCGCCCATGGTGAAGCCATTGTCAAAGCGACGTGACAGGTCCAGCGTAGCGCCATAATCGCCCGCCAGGTAGCGGCCCACGCTGCCCTTGGCCAGCACGTCATAGATGCCAGTCTGCAGGTAGCCGGTTACGTGGCCGGTGAGGGTCGAGTAGTCACGGAAGCTGAAGTCCTGCTCAAAACCACGTTGCTTGACCCAGTTGAAGTCTGCGCCAATTGCCCAGTTTGCACCGTAGGGGCGGTACAGCACTTCACCGCCAACGCCGCCGTACATCCACTCGAACAGACCAGCATAGGCCATTGCGTAGAGGTCACGGTCCAGGCGGTGGGTCTGAGTGTATTGCAGGCGGCTGAGCTGAACGTCTGAGCTGGTCGCGTACGAGCGGATGTCGGTCCGTACGCGTGGCAGGTTGCTCGGCGCGTCGTATTCGAACTTGTCGTAGTTGTTTAGCAGGTTGACGCCAACGCTGCCGTTGAGCCACTTGTTATCATCAAAGTAGTAGGCACCATTAAAGCGCAGCAGGAACTGATACAACAGGAAGCCATCTGGGCCGCCGACGTTTTGGGTGTAGCCAAGCGAGGTACCAAAGCTGTATTTGTCCAGTGGCGCGGTATAGACAACCTCGTCATCGAGCACAGAAGGCACCGCATTTACCACGCCCTTGCGTAAGGTATCTGCGTCTACCTCGTTCATTTCATAACGGCGCAAGGTTTCGGCATTGACACTGGTCTGGCTGACTTCCATTCCGCGGGGGCGATATACCAGGGTGTACCAATCATAGGAGCCCTCACCCAGGCTGTTGTCCAGCACGCGCGCGGCGCGGCCCAGGCCTTGGGCGCGGTTGCGATAGCGCGTCTGGTCGCCGGTCACAATGACTTCGTCGCCGTGCAGGGAAATTTGCTGCACATTGATGCCTGCGTTCTCGCCAAGGCGTCGGCTTATGTCGGCCCAGTCGACCTGGCTTCCGTTCACGCCAGCGGGCAAGCCGCGTCGGGCTTCGGGGGCTGGGTCGAGATATTTTTTGGGCTCCGGGTTGGTCTTCATGTTGGCTTGGTAGGTAATGCCGAACATGGCTGTATTGCCGCGCTCAAATGCAGCGGTCAGATCAATGCTTTTGCCCAGACGGTAGGTGGCACCGAAGTTGATGGGGGAGTCCTGATCTATTTCATTGCTCAGCGGTTCCGACTCATAGTCGTTACCATCCAACTCCACCTTGAGGCGCAGGCGGTCCCAGGGGGTTTGGTACTCGACTCCGCCAAACAAGCCAATGGGGCCTTTAAAGTACCGGTTGGTACCCAGGTCGCCGGCTTGAGAAACATCTGCAGTCACTTCGCCGCGGTCATTGAAGCTGTCTTTGAACCAGCCAAGCGGGTTGTCGATGCCGCCTCGATTACCGATATAACCCCAAGCTATGCCTAAGCTTACATCCAGATCATAAAAGCGTTTGTTGGCAACAAAGTACTCGCTGGAGAAAAGGCCTGTACCGCCGGCGTCTCTCATGCCGAACGCTATTTGCGGGGTCCAGTAGCCTTCTTTAAGCAGGCGCACTTTAAAATCGATCGCTTTATCTTTAAAGCTCTGGTCGCCACTAAACTCTTCTGGTCCGTAGTTGCGGTTGGTGATCGCGATATAGCGAATGGTGCCTTCAAGCCATGGCAGCGGCTGCGCCGAGATGCTATAGCGGCTATAGGGTTCAGTGCGGTTAGCGTTGAAGCTCAGGTTGCCGTCTTCCGCCATACGTGCTGTTGGGGTTTGCAGCAGGCCGACGCCACCAAAATCGTGCTGGGTGGTGTTATAGCGGCTGTTGATGTCGGCCGTAGCGGTAGCGCTAACCAGTAGCAGAGTGGGCAGTGCGGCAGCGGAAAAGGCTGGCAGGAATGGACGCTGCATTACCTGATACGCTCCTGTGCAGGTGTCTGGGTGGCGATAAAGGCGGCCATGTCTTCGTTGAAGGTTTCGGGCTCGCCGTCAGCGGTCAGCGCCGTCTCGTCTACTGGTACGAACAGTGTGGCCCCGACTGCGACCGACGCATCCTGCTGATTCCAGTGGCCGCTGCCGAGTCGCTCTACTGCGCCGTCCGGCTGTATCAGATACAGCGTGTCGGCGGAGGCTAGCGGGTGTGCAGGGCAGGCGGCCAGATAGTCATACAGGCTGGTGGCGTATGAGTAAGTAAGCTGGCAGTCGGCTTGCACGGCGCCGGTTACAGTGATGCTGTTGGGGCGCAGCGCATAGTGGATCTTGTCACCTGCTTCCAATAGCGGGTTGTAGCGGACAAGACGTTGTTTCAGCGGGTTCATCTCTGCCGGAATGCGGCCGGTAACGGGCATGGCCTCTACCTGGCCGGTCAGCCGCTCAATCAGCGCCTGGGCTTCCGCGTTGCCGGCCAAGCGCGAGCGCACCTTGGCACTGCGCAGGTCAAACAATAGCCCAACCTTGAGCTTGCGCTGCTCAAGCTTCGCGCTCTCACGTTGCAGGGTGGCGCCCATATACCAGGCGTTTGAGTTCACCTGCGCAGTAACGGACGCATCCAGCAGCCGAACACCTTGCTGCCACTGGTAGTCGCCGGGTTGGCTTACGGCACCTGTAATGCTGAATATCGGGGCCGCTGCCACAAGGGCAGGCTGAAGCAGTATTGCGGCAAATAGCAGCCGAGCAATCATTGTCCTGCATCCTTGCTGTTTTTGTGGGTGCTGATAACTTCAAAAACCGGAAAGTCGGGGCTGGGATGTTGCAGGCTGCGCCGCACCAAGCCGGTGTTCGGGTCCACCCAATACTGGTTGAGCGCCGAGTAATCCAGCTCGGGCATCCAGATGCGCTCGTCAATGCGTTGGTACTGTGCCGTCTGGCCAAACAGGGTGAGCGACTCTTGCGGGCCTATAAAGTAGGTCGCAATTTGCTCTATTCCTGTCTGGTAGCTAAGTGGGTAGTCGACGAAGCGAGTGACTTGTTGCCCTTCGGTAACGTTCAGCAGTCCTGTTTTGAACGGGTCATCTGTAGTCAGCGGTTGGGCCACGTCTGTCTCCAGCCCAACTATCTGGCTGATGCGGCCATGGCAGGTTTCAACTTGCTCGGCTACGCCCCACCAGCCTATGCATCCTCCGCTGCCTGCAGGCGCGACGAATAGGGCCTCGGCGGCGCCTGCGCGGATCAGCAGGCTATCGCCGGGAGCATGCAATACCTGGCCTTCCGGGATCTCGTTGACTTTGCCTTTCCACGCCATGCGAAAAGTTTCGATCGAGTTACTTGTCAGCGAGTTGCAGCCAGCCGCCAGTAGCGCTGCTGCGGCGAGGGCGCAGCAGCGCAAGGTACGTATCAAGTACACGATCAGTTGTCGTCAGAGAAGTCGTTATAATCGCTACCCGCTCTGGCGGCAGTGCCGACGAGAGAGGCGCTGGGCAGCAGCTGGCTGATAAAGCGGTTCCAGCGAGTAATGCCGGCTGCTCCGACAAAAACAACATCCTGCGGCTGCATTTCAAACTGGTCCGCCAGGATAAACGCAGAGGGCGACTGCGCGTTTAGCTGGAATACGGTTGCCTTGTCCGTTTCCAGGTTCTCAACGCCACGAATCACGTACACCTCGCGGCCGCTGGATGATGTTGGGGAGGGGCCGCCAACGGTGGCCAGCACTTCGCTAAGCGTCATACGGCTGGTGCTATAGGCCAGCGCGGTGGGGCGCGGTACCTCACCCATGACAAAGACCTTGCGCGCGTCGTTCAGGCCAAAGTGCAGCTTGTCGCCGTCTTTCAGATAGATATTGCCGACGGCACTGGGGTGGCCAGTGAGGTAGTCGTAATCCAGCGTGTAGATTTGACCGTCGCGCAGAATTTGCAGGCGCGAGAGGTCAGCACGGGACTGGTCAATCCCCGCCTCGCCGATCGCTTGCAGCAAGGTGAGGGGTTGCGAATTGATCGCGCGAAAGCCTGGGTTGTTGAAAGCTCCGCTCAGGGTGACTTTCTGACTGTTGTACTCAAGAATATTGACGTCAACCTGGGGTTGCTCAATATAGCGAGCCAGGCGTTCAGAAATCAGCTTGCGCAGCTCTTCCTGGGTAAGCCCTGCCACCTTTACGTTGCCGATAAAGGGATAGAACAGCGTGCCGTCGTCTCGTACTACCCGTGCGTTGGCAGAGGATGGCTGCTGCTGGCCGCCGGGAATAGTCAGCTCAGGGTGGTCCCACACTGTGATGAATAGGGCGTCATTGGGGCCAAGGCGATAGTTCTCTGGCGCATAATCCAGCAGGGCCTGTGGGATTTTCCGCTCAGGGCGCTCCACATTCTCCTGTGCTAGCACCTTGGGGGTGATCTGCACCATCTCGACCATGCTTGCCTCGACAGAGTCTTCAGCGATCAGACGGTCCGTGTCCATATGCATGCCGGGTGAAAACATGCAGGCTTGCAGTAAAAGAGTCGTTGCGCCAAGGGCGCCGAGGGCAATGCGATTCATGGGCAGAAGTTCTTATGGTTGATTAGGCGGCGATAACGCCATGCAAAAAAAAGCCACCCAAGCGTGCTGATGGGTGGCTTTGTATCCTTTATACAGCGCCCCGGATCAGGGGGTAGTGCCGGTAGTGCCTGTGGTGCCTGTGGTGCCGGTAGTGCCGCTGGAGCCGTCGCCGTCGTCGTTTGCAGCCGCAATAGCGCCACCCACGACTGCGCCGCCGATGACGATGCCACCCATGGCTCCGAGTCCGCCACCAGCGCCAGCTGCTCCACCACCTGCAGCTGCTCCGCCGCCAGCCGGCGCGCCGGGAGCTGCTCCGACATTGTTTGTTCCAATGCTTGAGTCGCCGCCAATATAGCCACCACCGGATTCGCTTTGAGCCATAGCAGCGCCGGAGGCGAGCAACAGGCCGCTGGCAATCAGTGCAAGTACTTGTTTATTCATAACTCGTCTCCTTGTTACGTGGGAAATACGACTTGGATTATACGCAGTTAAGGGTGAATGAAAACCCCTAAATCAGAGCCTTGTACATGTCGCGTGGTGGCGCCATGCTGGCCATTGAGGTGATGCAGCTGAGGCGTGCGCATTTATAGCAGGCTGCTCCTGTTACTGGGTGACCGACTGCAATAAAGATACGCCTGAGTCCCTTTTGAACCTAATTGTGTGAAGCTGCTCACAAAGTTGTTGTGTGGCTGGTGCAGAAGCAAGGGCCTTGCGGTCGGTTTAGGCTGGAGGTTGCGTCGTTGCAGGCCAAGGTGGGTGCGAGGGTTGTCTTATCGCGCCAGTTTTATGGCCAAGTGGCGCGTCATGACCATGTGTCGCCTCGGGTAAGTCAAGTCTTGTTCCGGTGGCGGGCAGGCAATTATCATTGCGCCTCAATTGCCCGCCCAGGTTTTTCGGGGGTGAGGTGATCCTATATGCGCAAGGTGAGAGCCAACTTACCAAGTTCAATTGAGAGCCGGCCCGCAGGCTGCTCGGGTGACAGGATGTCTGGACATCACGCAAACGCCTCAGGTTGGTACCTGATTCAATGCAAACCCCGTCAGGATGAGCGGGCGGAACAAAATCTGCGCAATCAGGCCTTCAATTGCTATCGCCCGCTACGTCGCGCCCAGCAGGTGAAGCGCGGTCGCCAGGCTGAGGTGAGTGAGTCCCTGTTCCCCGGTTACCTGTTCGTGCGGCTGGATCGGCTGCAGGATAACTGGTACTCCATCCGCTCCACTCGAGGCGTTGCGCGCCTGGTGACCTTTGGTACCGAGCCAGCGCTGGTGCCCGCTGATCTGATCAACCGCCTGCATGCGCATGAGTGTGAAGCCCCTGTGGCTTGCCAATTTTCCTGCGGTGATGCCGTGCGCATTACTGAAGGCCCCTTCAGTGAGCTTGAAGCCATTTTCTTGCGCAATGATGGTGACGAGCGCGCCATTCTTTTGCTTACCCTGCTTCATCGAGAGCAGCGCCTGAAAATGCCTCTGCGCAGCATCAAGTCAGCGGGTGAGCGGCCAGCGCAGGCCAGTACGTTTGCCGGTCGCTCTCTGGCTGGCGCGAAATATGCGTGATATTTCAGACCGCTACTTTTTGTTGTGGCGGCCTGGTGTTTTTTTCTGACTGTATGTCGTAACAAAGGATAGTTATCTGTGACTGTTAAAACCGCCGTTCTCCCCGTTGCCGGTCTCGGTACCCGCTTCCTCCCAGCCAGCAAGGCCATTCCGAAGGAAATGATCACGGTTGTCGATAAACCTGTAATCCAGTACGTGGTGGATGAGGCGGTGCGCGCGGGCATCAAGCAGATAGTGTTGGTCAACCACTCGGCCAAGCGCGCTATCGAAGACCATTTTGACGTGCATTACGAGCTGGAGAATGAGCTGGAGCGCCGTGGCAAGCACGAGCTGCTCAAGGTCATGCGCTCCATTTTGCCGTCAGACGTTCGCGTGATCAGCGTACGCCAGGGCAAGGCCCTTGGCCTGGGCCATGCCGTCATGTGTGCCCGTGAAGTGGTCGGCGATGCTCCTTTTGCCGTGATGCTGCCTGACGTACTGGTGGATGCCGAGCTGCAAGTCGCTGGTTCGGAGCCTGACTTGGCTGCCATGGTGCAGCGCTATCAGGCCAGCCAGCGGGCGCAGATCATGGTGGAGCAGGTCCCCATGGACAAGGTGTCGCAATACGGAGTGGTTGCCCTTGAGGGCGACGCACCTGCGGCCGGTACCAGCCAGGTGATGACGGGCGTTGTAGAAAAGCCAGCCCAGGCCGATGCTCCTTCTGACCTGGCGGTCGTGGGGCGCTACATTTTGCCGGCGCGTATCTTTGAACTGCTGGCTGATACGGCGCCCGGCGCCGGCAACGAGATTCAACTGACTGATGCCATCGCCACGTTGATGAAGGAGGAATCGGTAGAAGCCTACCGCATGCAAGGTGTGACCTACGACTGCGGCAGCAAAATTGGTTACCTGCAGGCGACGCTGGCCTACGCCAAGCGCCACCCGCAGGTAGGTGCCGAGTTTGCCGAGCTGCTGCGTCAATATAACGACTAACGCGGAGCCTATCGTGCACATCGATCTCTACGGCGACACCCTTTCTGCGTTGGTCACAGCCGGCAGCCTGGCGTCTACTGGCCATAATGTAGTGCTGCGCATGCCCCAGGGGCGCGTGCGCCAGCAAATTATCGCCAACAAGGCTGCTTACAGCGAACCCGGCCTGCGTCGGCTGATCAGCAGCGGCCACACCAGCGGCCGGCTGGTGTACGGTGATTTTGACGGCCTGCCCGGCGCTGACAGCCGAGCGGTTTTTCTGGCGTTGGACACCGACGAGTCGGCGCTGGCCGAGAAGATAGTCACGCGGTTGTCGCAGGTGCGCGAGCGCAGCTGGCTGGTAGTCAACCAGAGCCCCTTTGCGGTCGGTTTTACCGAGCACCTGGAGAACCTACTGCGTACCGATGGTGGTGAGAGCCGTCGCTCGGTAGTGGCCCTACCGGACTTTCTACAGGAAGGTACCGCGCTGGATGGCATGCACAAGCCGCCGCAGATCATCTTGGGCTGCAACGATGGTTACGCAGAGCTGCTGGTGAAGGAAATATTCCGCCCCTTTAACCGTGACCGCGACCACTTTCTGGTTATGAGCCCACGTGAGGCAGAATTCACCAAGCTGGCCATCACCGGCATGCTGGTGACCCGTATCAGTTTTATGAACGACATGGCCAACCTGGCCGACTCGCTGGGCATCGATATTGAAAGCGTTCGTCAGGGCGTTGCGGCGGACCCGCGTATCGGGCCGGCCTACCTGTATCCTGGGGTTGGCTTTGGTGGCCCTGGGTTCTCAAGCAACGTGATCAACCTGGTTGATACGCTGGACGCCTCTGGCGTGGGCTCCTCGTTGCTCAATCAGGTGATCGAGATCAACGAGCGTCAGAAAGAGTATCTGTTCCGCCGACTGTGGCAGCACTATCACACGGACCTCAAGGGCCGCACCATTGCCATTTGGGGCGCGGCCTTCAAGCCGGAAACCGGGCGCATCGACAACGCCCCCATCATTCGTATTCTTGAGGCCCTCTGGGCGCAAGGCGCCAAGGTGCGTGTGCATGACCCGGAAGCCTTGCCGGCGTTGCTGGAACGCTACGGACATCACTCGGGGCTGCACTATGCCAGCCACCCCTACGCGGCAGCCGACGGCGCCGATGCGCTCATGGTACTGACCCAGTGGAAGGCCTATTGGAGCCCTGACCTGGATCGTCTGCGCAAGGGCATGAAGCAACCGGTAATCCTTGATGGCCGCAACATGTATGACCCGGCCTACGTGCGCGAGCACGGTTTTACCTATTACGGAGTAGGGCGCTAAGCCCGGAGGGATGCCGACATGAATGCCTTTAAAGCCATACCCGACACGGGCACGCAAGCCGAACAACAGGCCTGGGCTGACCTGAATATCCAGGCAGAGCGTTTGCGCCCCCTGCACCTGGCTGAGCTGTTTCGCGCGGATGAACAGCGCTTTGCCGGATTTAACGTGACCGCCGGCCCGCTGCTGCTGGACTACAGCAAGCAGCGTGTGGACTCGCTGGCACTGGAGAAGTTGTTTGCCCTGTCTGACAGTGCTGATCTGCGCGGCTGGATCGAGCGCCTGTTCAACGCCGAAACCGTCAACAACACCGAGCAGCGTGCTGCCATGCACTGGGCCCTGCGTGTGCCTGCTGATACAGAGCTGAAGGAGCCGGTAGAGGGCGTCTATTCAGATGTGCAGTCGCAGCTGGATCGCATGGCTGCGATGGTCGACAAGATCCATAGTGGCCAGTGGCGCGGCATGACCGGTGAAGTCATCACCGATGTAGTCAATATCGGTGTGGGTGGCTCGGATCTTGGCCCCCTGATGGTCAGCCGCGCGCTCAACGATTTTGCAATCAAGAGCAGCAAGTCACTCGGCATTCACTTTGCCTCATCAATGGACGGCAGTCAGATGGCGCAGTTGCTGCAGCAGTTGCGGCCGCAAAATACGCTGTTCATTGTCTCGTCCAAGTCCTTCACGACTGTCGATACGCTCTACAACGCCAATACGGCGTTGGCCTGGCTGGAGCGCTCGCTGGGTAAATGCGCAGGGCTAATGCACTGCCACTTTATCGGCGTGTCGTCCAAGCCGGAGAAGATGAGCGAGTGGGGCATCCACCGGGAAAACCAGTTGCAGATCTGGGACTGGGTGGGCGGTCGTTATTCACTGTGGTCCTGCATTGGACTGCCGATTGCGCTGCGTATCGGCATGGAGGGGTTCCGCCAGCTGCTGGCGGGTGCACACCTGATGGATGAGCATTTTCGCTCCGCGCCCTGGGCCAGCAATCTGCCAGTGCTAATGGCGCTTATTGGTGTCTGGAATACCAACTGCCTAGGCATCAACGCCCACGCGATCCTGCCCTACGATGGCCGACTTGAAAAGCTGCCGGCCTATCTGGAACAGCTGGAGATGGAGTCTAACGGCAAGTCAGTCAACCGTGACGGCGAGCTGGTGCAGCTGCATACCTGCCCGGTGCTGTGGGGGGAGGTTGGCCCCAATGCGCAGCATGCGTTCTATCAGTTGCTGCACCAGGGCACAGAAGTTGTGACCTGCGACTTTATTGCGCCGGCGCTGCGTTACCACGAGGCGCGCCATACGGCGGATGCGCAAGAGCTGGTCAGTCAGCATGAGCTGGCATTAGCCAACTGCCTGGCGCAGTCGCGCCTGCTGGCATTGGGCGAAGCTGCGCTGGAAGAGGAGGGCGAGCTGCCGCATTACAAGCGCTACCGCGGTAACCAGCCCAGCTCGACCCTGCTGTTGAAGGAGCTCAGCCCCTTCAGCTTGGGCGCCATGATTGCAGCGTACGAGAACAAGGTGTTTGCCCAGGCGGTGATCTGGGGCATCAACCCCTTTGACCAGTGGGGAGTGGAGATGGGCAAGAAAATTGCCACCGAAACCCTTGGGGTGATTAGAGGTGAAGCCGCCGCAGCGCTCGACAGTTCCACCCGTGGGCTGATCGACTTTATCAAAGCCCAGTAAACCTACGAGCCGGGTGGACAAAGCCTGAGGCGTGTCCACCAAGGGGCTGCAGAAAAGCGCTGGGAGGATTGCGAGTTTGATGGCGGACACGCTGCGCCCTCCGACCACGCTGGACGCGTAGCGCACAACGGCCCGTAGGGTGGAGAAGCCAACGGCTTGTCCACCAGCCCACGCCCCATTTACGGAAAGGCCGAGTTCCAACTCGGCCAAGAGCTTGCACCGTTGCTCCGCTGGTCGAGCAGGAGCTCGACCTTCCCGCGAAACCCTTTTGAGATTCGCAATCGCCCGTAGGGTGGAGAAGCCAACGGCTTGTCCACCAGCCAACGCCCCAATTACGGAAAGGCCGAGTTCCAACTCGGCCAAGAGCTTGCATCGTTGCTCCGCTGGTCGAGCAGGAGCTCGACCTTCCCGCGAAACCCTTTTGGGGCTCGCAATCGCCCGTAGGGTGGAGAAGCCAACGGCTTGTCCACCAGCCCGCGCCTCATTTACGGAAAGGCCGAGTTCCAACTCGGCCATGGGCTAGTATTGTTCCCCCGCAGATCAAGCAGAAACTCGACCTGCCCAGTGACCTGGCACCTTCCTCAGCTACGATACCCTTCCGGGTTCTGCGACTGCCAGCGCCAGCCATCGGCGCACATGGCTTCAATACCCAGTGTCGCCTTCCAGCCCAGCTCTTGCTCTGCCAGCGTCGGATCTGCATAGCAACTGGCGACATCGCCGGGGCGGCGGGCGACCAGCTCGTACGCTAACGTCTTGCCACAGGCTTGTTCAAAGGCCTTGAGCATTTCCAATACCGAATAGCCGCGCCCAGTGCCGAGATTGAATGCCTTGATACCCAAGCCTTGCTGCAGCCAGGCCAGCGCCCTCACATGACCATCCGCCAGATCCATGACATGGATATAGTCGCGCACCCCGGTGCCATCCACCGTGGGGTAATCACTACCAAATACGCTTAACTTTTCCCTGCGACCAACGGCAACCTGCGCAATATAGGGCATCAGGTTGTTCGGGATATCGCTGGGGTCTTCACCGATCAGCCCGCTGGGGTGAGCGCCGACTGGGTTGAAGTAACGTAGCAATGCCACGTTCCAGCGCGGGTCGGAGGTGTATAGATCACCCAGAATCTCTTCAATGATCAGCTTGGAGCGGCCATAGGGGTTGGTCGCACTGGTGGGAAAGTCCTCGCGAATCGGCAGTGTTGCCGGGTCGCCGTAGACCGTGGCCGACGAGCTGAACACCAGATTGAAAACAGCCGCGCGCTGCATCGCCTGGCACAGGGTAACGGTGCCGCTGACGTTATTGTGGTAGTAACGCAGCGGTTGCGCGACAGACTCGCCGACCGCTTTTAACCCGGCAAAGTGAATAACGGCATCAATAGCGTGCTGCTCAAAAAGCCTATCCAGCAGCGCGGCATCATTGATATCGCCCTCAATGCAGGGCACATCGATACCCGTGATCGCTTGTACTCTGCGCAATGCTTCCGGTGAGCTATTGCTGAAGTTGTCCAGTACCAATAGCTCGTAGCCGGCAGACAGTAGTTGAATGCAGGTGTGGGTGCCGATATAGCCGGCGCCGCCGGTGACGAGAATGCGAGCTGTGGATTGCATATCAGTAGGCATTCTTGTTGATAAACCCTTTAAAGACCGTCAGGAATACAATCTTCAGATCTAGAAACAGCGACCAGTTGCGTATGTAGTCCAGGTCATACTCGATGCGCTTCTCCATCTTGTCGACGGTGTCAGTTTCACCACGCCAGCCGTTGATTTGCGCCCAACCGGTAATGCCAGGTTTGACCTTGTGGCGGAGCATGTAGCCGCTGATGATCTTGCGGTACTCCTCGTTGTGGGCAATGGCATGGGGGCGGGGGCCGACGATGGACATTTCGCCACGCAGGACGTTGATGAACTGCGGCAACTCGTCTAGAGAGGTGCGGCGCAAAAAAGCACCAAAGGGGGTGATGCGGTTATCGCCACGGGTGGCCTGGGTGACCTTGGCGCCGTTCTCCATCACCTTCATGCTGCGGAACTTCCAGACCTCGATGGACTTACCGTCAATGCCGTAGCGCTTCTGGCGGAAGAGTGCCGGGCCGGGGGAGGTCATGCGCACGCAGAAGGCGATCATCAGCATTGGGATAGATATTAAGGCGAGAATCAGTGTCGCCAGAATGATGTCTTCGATGCGCTTGACGATGCGGTTGGCACCATCCATCGGGGTGTCGAAAATACTGATGCTCGGCAGCCCGTTGATGGACTCGCTGCGTGCGTGCAGCAGGTCAAACACGAATACATCCGGAATCAGGTAAACCGAGGCGGTGCTGTCGCTCAGCTCGTCGAGCAGCCACTTGATCTTGAGCTCTGCGCGCATGGGCAGGGTAATGTAGATCTTGTCGATCAAGCCGGCCTTGGCATCGTTGATGAGTTTTTGCATATCGCCGTTAACCGGCATGGCTACGGCGGTGCCGGCCAGTGGAATAGCGTCGCTGGTCTTGTCGTCGTAAAAGCCCATCAGGTTCAGCCCCATCCAGGGTGTGCTGACGATGTTGTTTGCCAGGCGCTGGCCCAACTCGCCTGCGCCGGCAATCGCAACGGAGCGAGTGTTGTAGCCATGGCTACGCAGGTGCCGCATGATGTAGCGCAGCAACACCCGGTAACCCCACAGGCTAATCAGGCCCAAGGCAAACCACGCCAGCTTTTCCATATCTGGAAGGCGGGTGTTTTGAAAAAAGAAGTAGTCAGTCACGAAGGCTGCGGCAAAGGCCGCTGCCCAGTTGCCACCCACCTGGCGTAGCTCGCGCAGCGAGTGTTCACCCCGCCAAGAGCCGTAGAGGTGGCTGAAATCGTTGATCAGATAAAAGAGAAAGAGCGTGATCAGCAAGCTGATCCAGTGATCGCGGTGCAGTGTGGTCTCTTGAAACCAGAGCACTACAAAAAGTACGCCAGCAATGACGACGAGGTCTAGCCAGCGGTGCATGACCGCGAGCATCGGTTCATTGGAGCGGATGATTCCGTTCTGGGTAGGCTGCATGATCTATTCCTGCGAATGCACAATGTTCAGAAACACTGTCGGCTGCGATCTGATTAAGAGTCTTGCAGGGTGAAGTGGTTTCACCCCTTTTGGCCCGACGCGTTGACAGGGCAGAGCGCTATGACGAGCCTGTGACTCAGGTCGCATAGTATCGCAGAGATCGGCCGCTGAGTGGCGCCGATCTCTAGTAGTGGGCCGGTGTTGGTCGCTCAGGACAACGCGTTGATAGCGTCCAACAGTTGCTTGGTTTGCTGCTCCATCAGCGCTTGGTCGGCGCGGCTTTCAACATTCAGGCGAATAACCGGCTCGGTGTTGGATGCGCGCAAGTTGAAGCGCCAGTTAGCAAACTCGATGCTAACGCCGTCAGTGTGATCAACACTCAAAGCGTCACCGGCATACTGGGACTCGATGGCCTTGAGCACGCCTGGGGCATCTTTTACCTTCAGGTTGATCTCGCCAGAGGACGGGAAGCGCGCAATACGCTCGTCGACCAAGGCTGACAGGGGCAGGCCTTTGCGGCACATCAACTCGGCAATCAGCAACCAGGGGATCATGCCGCTATCGCAGTAGGCGAAGTCACGGAAGTAGTGATGCGCACTCATCTCACCGCCGTAAATGGCATCTTCATTGCGCATGCGCTCTTTGATAAAGGCATGACCGGCCTTGGTTTGTACCGCAACGCCACCGTTGCTCTCTACCTGCTCAACCGTGTTCCAGACCAGGCGCGGGTCGTGAATGATGCGAGCGCCGTTTTCTTTCTGCAGAAACGCCTCGGCAAGCAGGCCGACGATGTAGTAGCCCTCAATAAACCGGCCTTGCTCGTCGAACAGAAAGCAGCGGTCAAAGTCGCCGTCCCAGGCGATGCCTGCGTCCGCACCGTGCTCCAGCACAGCGTCACGTGTGGTGGCCCGGTTCTCGACCAGGATGGGGTTGGGGATACCATTGGGGAAGGTGCCGTCTGGCTCGTGGCAGATCTTGATAAAGGTAACGGGCAGGCCGGCGGCACTGAAAGCAGCCTCAATGGCGCCAACCGCAGGCCCCGCTGCGCCGTTTCCGGCGTTGACGACCAGCTTGAGCGGGCGGTCAAAAGCGGTGGTGTCGATATAGCCCATCAAGTGCTTGACGAAGTCCGCACGGGTATCGACCAGCTCATAGTTACCGCGGTCTGCGTCTGCCACCGCTGGGTCTTTACCGTCCACTAATTGATAGCTGCTGGCTTCGGCGATCTCGCGGATAGCGACAAGGCCGGTATCCGCCGAAATGGGCCGGGCCCCTTCGCGCACCAGCTTGAAGCCGTTGTAGTCGATGGGGTTGTGGGATGCGGTCACTTCGATGCCGCCATCAACGCCTAGGTGGAACGTGGCGAAGTAAACTTCTTCCGTCCCGGCCAGGCCAAGATCCAGAACGTTTACCCCTTCATCACGCAAGCCGTTGGCGAGCGCAGCTTTAAGAGTAGGGGAGGTGGCGCGTACATCGCCACCCAAGACGATACGCTTGGGCTTGAGGAACTGTGCGAACGCGCGGGCAATACGATAGGCGATATCTTCATTGAGCTCTGTGCCGAGTTGGCCGCGGATGTCGTAGGCTTTGAAGCAGGTTAGGCTGTTCATCTAAAGCTCCGTGGGGCTGCTAGCTAAAAAACGTTGAATAATGGGGGCTGGTAAAACTGACGGGGTTAGCAGCGTTTTCTTACTAAAGCGTTACTCGTTAAGATGTCATTATCTTTCTTGAAACTTGGTGGATAAACAGTACATAGTGGACAACGCTACTAAACGCCCTAGTGGTGCCTCCAAAAGGTCATGCTCTGCCGTACTGGTCTTCAAATCGAACTATGTCATCCTCTCCTAGGTATGAGCCGGATTGAACTTCGATTAGTTCAAGGGGTATAACTCCGGGATTGTGCAGTGAGTGTACTTGGCCAAGAGGTATGTATGTGGACTCGTTTTCTCCTACTAGATATGTTTTTTCGCCCACCGTCACTCGGGCGGTTCCACTTACTACGATCCAGTGTTCTGCACGGTGGTGGTGCATCTGAACAGAGAGCTTAGCACCAGGCTTCACCGTGATTCTTTTTACTTGATAGCGCTCGCCTTGGTCGACGGAGTCATATTTACCCCAAGGGCGATAAACTTCGCGATGATTTAGATATTCTGTGCGATTGCATGCTTTTAGTTGGTCGACTATTTTTTTTACATCTTGAACTTTGTCTTTATTGACAACGAGGACGGCGTCTTTTGTTTCTACTACTACTAGGTTTTCTACCCCTACTGTAGCTACCATGCGACTGTCGGCGTGTATGTAGCTGTTTATGGTCTTATCTGAAAGAACATCGCCCTTAAAGACATTGCCGTTCGAGTCTTTCTCGCTGACATCCCACAATGCAGACCAAGAACCAATATCGTTCCAACCTGCTTCCAACGGCACTACTACAGCGTCTGCGGTCTTTTCCATGACTGCATAATCAATAGAATCTTCTGGGCACTCTTCGAACGCGGATCTTTCAACGCGTACAAAATGCATATCCTCCTGACTGCCAGCAAGGGCTGCGCGGCAGGCAGCAAGAATTTCGGGTGCTAGACGATCAAGCTCTTGTAGGTAGCGACTTGCCTGAAACATAAACATTCCGCTATTCCATAGATAGTCGCCACTAGCTAAATAGCGCTCTGCGGTCGGTAGATCTGGCTTTTCTACAAAACGACTTACAGTAAATCCGCTGCTCAATTTGTCGCCTTTTTCGATATATCCGTAGCCTGTCTCGGCATGGGTTGGCACAATTCCAAATGTGACCAATTGCCCTGAGTCTGCTAAAGGAAGGGCTGCATCCATACATTTTTGAAAGGTGGGGGTATCTTGAATTAGGTGGTCCGCAGCTAATACTAGTAAAACTGGGTCTGCGCCGTTAGATGTCGCTTGTAACGCAGCCAAAGCGACAGCTGGTGCTGTGTTTCTGCCGACAGGCTCAAGTATGATTTTAGTTTTATCTAGTCCCAGCTGGCGCAACTGCTCGGCCGCTAAGAAACGGTGATCCTCATTGCAGATCACTAGTGGGTCAGGGATATCTAGGCCTGATAGCCTATTAATGGTGGCTTGCAACATCGAATATCTGCTGTCAGCCAGAGGGAGGAATTGCTTGGGGTTGAGAGCTCTAGATAGCGGCCACAGACGAGAGCCTGACCCGCCAGCAATGATTACGGGGAGAAACATATTAGCGCTCCGTTAAGCTAGATTGCAGTGTCTTAATTTTCCAGCATCCAGCGAAGGGTTTCCTTCAGTGGTATGCTTTTCCAACCTGGAATGAGGTTTCTTAATTTTGAAGAGTCTCCGCAAAGAGTCTTTACCTCATTTTCTCTTACGAACTCGGGGTTTGTCTTAACGTCTATTTTGTGGCCCGTTAGGTTTTCGCACAAAGAAATTATTTCTCGGAGGGAGTGCGCTTCGCCAGAGCAAACATTGATCGTTTCGCCTGAGGCCTCCGTCAGCAATAGTCCCTGGTAGGCTTGAATTACTGAGCGGACATCTGTGAAGTCCCTCCATACATCTAGGTTCCCAAGTTCTATTGTTTTATCCTTACGGCGAAAATGCGAGACGATCTTGGGGATCAAAAAAACTTCACTTTGGCCTATGCCAGTGTAATTAAACGGCCTAGTAATAGTAAGAGGGAGGCGGTCGCTCCAAATGCGAGATATGTATTCCATTGATAACTTGCTTACGGCGTAGTCATTCGCCGGAAACACCGGGGCGCTCTCGGAAAGCGTGCCACCCTGAGAGTTGCCGTAGACATTAGCGCTGCTGGCTATAAGTATATGCTTGGGCATGTGCAAGGAGTTTGATAACGCTTCAAGCAGGTTTCTAGTTCCCAGAAGATTGACTTCATAGAAATCACGAACTCTACCATGTCCGACGAAAGAAACTGCTGCCAGATGGATAACGTAGTCTGGTTTTGCATCCAGTAGCATCTTGCGGACGGCTAGACTATCACGCAAGTCAACATTGCAAGATCCGCCAAACACTTCGTGGCCAGAAGCACGTAAGCTGTCAGCCATATACTGGCCTGTGAATCCATTGATTCCTGTGACCAGTGCGCGCTTTCCTGATGGTGACATTAGAACGAGAACCCTTGTTTATTACGACGCAGGTCCGCTTCTACCATCATGCTGCAAAGTTCCTCTAAAGAGGTGCTTGGTTCCCAACCCAGTTTGGCCTTCGCATGCGCCGGGTTGCCTATCAGTAAGTCAACTTCTGCTGGGCGATAGAACTTGGGGTTCACGGATACGAGCGTTTTCCCTGTCTTGACGTCAACAGCTTCCTCTTGCTCATGCTGACCCTTCCAGGCCAGATCGATATCCACAGCCTTAGCCGCAAGAGTGACAAAGTCTCTTACAGTTTCGGTACGGTTTGTGGCCAAGACAAATGTATCTGGTTGCTCAGCTTGGAGCATTCGCCACATACCATCGACGTAATCTTTAGCGTATCCCCAATCTCGTTTAGCATCCATGTTACCCAGTTCTAGCTTGCCGAGTTTTCCTAGCTTGATCTTTGCCATGGAGTCTGTGATTTTTCGAGTTACAAACTCTCGGCCGCGTAGTGGGGATTCATGATTAAAAAGTATTCCGCTTGAGGCGAATATATCGTATGACTCTCGATAGTTGATTGTCATCCAATGAGCATAGAGCTTTGCCACCCCGTACGGGCTGCGTGGGTAGAAAGGCGTTGATTCGACTTGTGGTACTTCTTGTACCAAACCAAACATTTCGGACGTGGAAGCTTGGTAAAAGCGAATTTTAGGGTTGACAATCTTAATTGCCTCGAGGAGGTGGAGAGCACCTAAACCGGTAATATGTGCTGTTGCAACTGGTTGGTTAAACGATACGCCGACAAAACTCTGTGCGGCTAAGTTGTAGATTTCATCTGGCTCAACGCTGGAGACGAGTTGAATGCTGCTAGCCAAGTCCGTCAAGTCAAATTCAATCAAACTTAGGTTGGCGTGCTCTGCAATGCCTAGCTCCTCGATTCGCCAGAAATTTACAGAGGATGTGCGCCTGTATGTACCATAAACTTTATAGCCTTTTTCAAGAAGAGCCTCTGCCAAATAAGCGCCGTCTTGACCAGTGATCCCTGTAATAATTGCCTTTTTCATTTTTTGTCCTTTCTCTGGAGTGAATTAATAACTATTTTAAAAAACGGTAAGCTTTCAATGAAGTATCTCTTGAAAAGTCGATTAGGCTCTTGTGAAAAGCGATGTAGCCACTCAAGGCCGTGCTTTTGGAAGAACTCTGGTGCTCGTTTTTTGGTTCCTAGATAGAATTCAAAAGCGGCACCAAATAGTAAAAATTTAGGAGCTGAAGGGAGCTCTTTTTTTACTAGCTCTTGAGCCAGTATTTCTCTTTTAGGGAGAGATATCCCAACTACTACATACTCTATGGTATTGGCTGATATAATGTCGGTTATCTTTTGAGTCACTTCGGTTATTTCCGCCTGGTTGGTGGCGGAGAAAAATGGGGGGGTGTAACACACAGCTTTTGGATTTCTTTGCATTAATAGCTGGGAAACTTCTTCTGTTGGTGTTATGCAGAGTATTCTGCTGTCCTGCATAAGGGCCTTTTCCCAAACCAGTGGGAATAAGTCACTGCCCGTGATTCGTTTAGCTAATGGGCTGCCTAGTAAGCGGCTCGCCCAAACTACAGGCTGGCCGTCAGGTAAAATCATGTATGACTGCTGGATAAAGGATTTTAGATTGGGTAGTTTTGAGAATTTGACGATTTGGTCAACGTTCAAAGTGGCTACTACCGGCGTTTTTCCTTCTGGAGCTGGCGAGAATATTTTATCAACTACATTGTCAATATTTGGCTCGGAAATGAACTCGTAATCTAGTATCAGCTCTGATTTCATTGGTGGCTCTTTCTTTTATCCTTGGGTTTTTAAATTTAGGCTGGGAGTAAGCTTTGCTATTATGCTGCTGAGGTGGTAATGATTTGTCTACGATTTGACTTCGATACAGAGCTTCTTGTTAGGGCGGTTCCGGCATTAATTGAAAGAAATTAATTGCGTTTTTTCCTTCGAGAGGGGAGGTTCTTTATAGATTCTGATATTTCTTTGATGTCTTTTTTAGAAACTAAAAGGAAGTCAAGATAAGGAATGCCGAAGGATTTTTTGCAATAAACTAGGAAAGTTGTAAGGATAACGATGTTGGATATCAACATTGCCACTGCCGCACCATACAGTCCTTGAGTCGGCATGAGTGTTGGAATGAGGACAACATTCAGCGAAACCCCGGGAACCAGTAACCAGAAAACAGTTTTTGGTGATGATGCAACTGACAGGCTAGGAAAGATCATTGTCCATACTGACCCAATTAGCGTTGCTAACAAAAGCAGGATGAATAGCGTGTTGTCTGTTCCAAAACTCTCGCCGAGTACCAGCGGGACCAGCCATTCTGACGTTGAGCCCATTGCTACAGCTAATGCGACAAAAAAAGCTGTAGAAATTCTTGTGGGTGTCACCACTGATTGAATTGCGCTGTCATTATTACTGGCTCGGACTGCGTAGGAGAATGCCACAACAGCCACTGCCATACCAATCTCAGTTATTATCTCTGTAAACCGCTGAAGTCCGAAAAATAGGCCTGCAGAAGTATCGTTGGAAATGTGTCCTACGGCAAAAAAGGATATTCTTTTAGATGCAGTCATCAATACGACTGCTAGCATGAATATTGAACCTCGACGAATCAATGGTAATAACTCATCTAACTTTTGCCGTTCAGAAAATATTGTCTTTTTCTGAAGCAGAAATAAATAACACGCGGCTGCCATCTGAGAGATAGCGAGTACCCAGACCGCTGAGATCAGGGTGAAAGCCCCAGGGACTATTAAAAGGCCGACGGTTCCGGCAAAAAGGAAGGTGCGTGAAGCCATCTCTGATTTGTTGAAAACCCCGATTAACCCGGATCCAAGTATCGGACCTTGCATTATACGTATGTAAAGTAATGCTGACAGTAGAACCACTGTTGGGGGCAAGAGTGTTCCTGTGTTTGCATCTAATCCTGAGTACAACAAGCCTAAATAGCAAAGAGGGATAGATAGTACTGATACTCCTAACCAAAAAATAAATCCATATTGGGTGTGTTTTGATAAATGATGGGGGCTGTTGCCGATGGCAACTGCCAAGGAATTCCTTAAGCCAACATCCAGTAGTGTTGAGAATATTAGTGTGATCGAAAAAATATAGCCGTAGAGCGCACTGTCTGATAGGGGGAGCTCTCTCAGCACAATGACAAATGAGAGGAAGTTAATGGCCTTTCCGCCAAAACGTGTGGCGATTGTGGAGGCAATGTCTAGCATACGTTTAGGCATGGTTATAAAACTTCTCGAAGTCCACAACCATCACTTGTCGATAGCCATCGACTATTCCATTAAATGCGATGCGCTTACCATCCGAAGACCAAACCGGATGAGGGTCAACTCTTCTAGGCCCTAAGATGTTCATGGTGTACACGTTACATATGTAAGTTTCTTGGTTCGACTCTAGATCTATTAGTCTGAGCGGCACATCTCCGCTAGATGTTTTGAAGCCCTCTGAAATGTAGGAGTCAGTAAGCAGGTACCTACCGCTTGGGTCTAAGCTTGGGTGACCGCTCCCTTTGTGGCCTGGAGCGATTACTTCTAGCGACGTGCCGTCTGATAAAAATTTGACAAACGCCATTGGACCGCCTTTATATCGAAGATTCATCAGAATGTTATCTCCATCTGGGGTCCAATTAGGGTGATGTCCTCCGACACGCCAAGCTTTGTCAGGCATAGCTAGTGAAGCCATCTTTTTACTTAAGTCAATGGTGACGAGTTGAACTGCTGCCCCTCCACGCATTGGTATCTTTTTGCTAAAAAGTATAACGAAAAGCTTATTTCCGTTATTGTTGACTTTAGTGTTGAACGCGTAGTATGTACCACTAGCGAGCTCCGCTTGGTCGCCTAGCTGGGATACGATCTCCTGCAGGCTCATAAATAAGGAGGTTTCTCCTGTTACAAGATCGGTACGCCAAATTCCGTCGACTGAGCTCATTTTGTCAGCTTCACGCACTTTATTTCTAAAAGGGTCTGGTACGCCGTACCCAGGTATTAATGCGTTAATCTTTTGTAAGTTTGGGCTATACGAGAATCGTTTGTCTGGAGTAAGCCCAAAAATAGGGCCGTCTAGAAATTCAGCTTTATTTGAGCGAGGAGATATGCGTACTCCTTTTACCTCACCGTTTACTACGTCGTTGCAGAAAAGGGTATCGTCATCGTTTCCCCACTGTACATTGGCGCCAAGCTGCGCGCCCCAGCCTTTAGTTTCGTAAACGACATCACAAGTATCTGTTACCAGATCAATGACGCACACTCGCGCGGCATCACCTGGCACGGGTAAGCGGTTGATGAACGGCACATTGGTAACAGCTAAATATCTACCTGAAGGTGAGAAAGGGTCTAGGTCAAAAAACGTGGTCATGAAGTGGGCATTTGGGGGCGTGACCACTCGGGTGGGACAGGCGGTTTCGCCTGGTCGATAGTCTTTTGACTTGTAGCTGTAGGCGCCGTCAAGCTTTGATGAAGGATATAAACCCATATGGGCAATGAGTTGTCTAGCTGCTTCCGGGGATTCCTTTAAGCTTCGCTTTAAGAATTTCAAGTTGTTTATCAGAATTTGCTTGTTTAGCATTCGGATGCTGCTCCTGCTATACGTTATATAGACCGTCGATGAAGTGCGTCGTTTTCTTATTGTGTTTTCGCTAGTGACTGCGAAAACTTTTTGCCGACCATATTTCGTCAGGCTTTTTAAATTTGGATTAATGCTTTTCGTGATTTTTAGTGTTTGCGTTAATGTAATGCTTGGGGCCTTGGTTATGGTTCACTTTTGTGCTTAGTGATTCCGAGGCGGTTACTTTTCTAGACGGTATATTTTTGCGGATATGAAGAGGATCGCTATGCAAAATAGCGTGGCTGGCTTGGATGCATAGTTCGCTCCAGTAAGGCTGCCAAGTACTAGTATGGTAGTCATGAATAACGTGTAAGAGTAGCGTCCTTCGCTTCGCAACTTTTTTGCAGACAGCGCTAAATGCGAGCAAGCTAGCGTGATTATTAATATGAGCCCGATCAGGCCGTTCTCGAAATACGCTTGAATGAAGCTGTTGTGGGGGTGTGGAGGGCGGTAGAAGCCCCCCCACATCCAGTCATACTCAGGGCTGTCAAAGGCTGCAAAGCCATGACCAATCAAAGGCTGATTGCTGGCCTCTTCAATACTCTTTAGCCATATGGTCGTGCGTCCGGTCAGGCTTGTATCAACACCTGCGCCGCCTAAAAGAGATTCCAAATATGGTTGGTATATGATCGCCAAAACTACAGCAGAGACAACGGCTGCCGTGGTTAGCCATTTAGTGAATGTTGACCTGGAGAAACAAATAGCGATGATGAATGATAGTATTATGAATAAAGAGTACAGTCGGGCATATGCCATGTAGAAAGTAATTAAAACTATTGGTGCTGAAGCAATTACTAAAATTCGATTGGGAAAGGCTTTTTTGAAATCGCCATTGAGTAATGTAAGTGCAACTAGTGCGAGTGATAGGCCCGTAAATAGTCCTAGCCTCAGTTGATGCTCAAATACGCCTCTTAATTCAGGTCGGTCATCGGATGAAAATGGTTGAAAGGCCAGGTCCGTGCTGATGAAGATTGTCAAAATTGATAAGGCCGCAACGGCTGCGGAAATGAAATATATATACCTGATGAAGATTAGATAGTCTGCTCTGCAAATGGTCGCGGCGCAAATTAAGGTCGTTGTTATTAGTGTTGCTTGAAATAAAACTTCGATTGCTGAAGGTGCCCACATCGCGCTGCTGATCGCGAGCGCGATGTAAAGCACTAGCAATCTATTGGCGGATGATAGTACAGGCGATGGTACTCGCCATGAACGCTTGTATAAAATGAGAAACATGCTGCCTGCCAATGAAAGCAGCATTAAAATGTTGCCGGTCTTGATGCCAGCGTATCTTGGGAAATTTATGTCTAAGCAGAGTGCGCCAAAAATAAAGAGTAAAATTGATATTTTGGGAATTGAGGTAGAGGTGCTGGTATCGCCCTGCGTATTGTTTTGATAGGCATTGCTGGATGAGATCATGTTAATTTTTTAGCAGCTTATCGAAGTAGTTGTTTAGTTTTGCAAGCTCGTCGTTCATTATTGTTTTTTCTATTTCTTTTGCTTCCAGTCTGGTGCCACTGTTAAATGTGATTATGTTTGACTCGTATCCGAGGTCGGCGAAAAGAGATTCGATTTTCCGTTGGCGACCCTGTTGGATAGCTGCAATTGGAATGGCGCCTGCATATGCGCAAAATAATAGTACATGAAGCCTGTTCGAGTATGTTTTTCTTGTGCGAGAATATGCATCGATAGCGTCGTTGAAGTCGGAGTGCAGATCGGAGTAGGTGACTTTCCCATGTGGCACTTTCTCCTTTACATAGTTGTATATTTCTTTCATGCCATCGGCGTCGCGCCCGACTTGGGACAGGAATAAAAAGGCATCCTCGCTTTCGGAGTTTTGTATCGTTCTAAGTGCGAAATCCTTTATCGTATCTATTGGTGTCCCTTTATCGGTGCGGAAGGAAAATGCTGCCGAATATGTAGGTTGCTGCGGCCTTTCAGTACTCGTCGCGTAAAGATTAAAAGATAGGTCTGGAACTATCCCGTCAGGTAGAATGCCGATGCTCTTTAGGTAGTCGTAGCTTTCGTTGTCCCGTACGTTAAAGGAGTGGCAGAGTTTTCTTCTAATTCGCGTGGCTATCAGTTCCTTCTTTGTAAGTTTCTCAAAAGAAACTCCAACTTGGCATATTTTTATTCCTATTAGCTTTAACGCCAAGAGAATTATGTTATACACCATGGCGGAAATGAATGATTTGTTGCTATTTCCAACTCCGCCGCCGAGTCCGCCCGGATTTAGGAAAAAGTAACATTTATTACCCTGTATGACGGAAATTACCATTTCCACGAAAATCTTTCCTTTCCTTTTGGTTATAAACTTGCAATTGGAAAGCTCGCTCAAACTCATTGATTCGTGGAATGTTGTAGGGGATCGCGTGAGGTCAACTGTTAAGTGGGAGCGACTAGAGATCAATTTCGCCAACTCTCTATTTATTATGGCGTCACCCAAGTTGTCGAATTGAGTTTTTATGCTCATAAATGAAACTGGTTTTAGGCTTTTTTTTGCCATTTGCTCGCTCATCGTAATAGGGGGCAGAAGGGAGATGGATCTTTATGGCAGCTATCGCGAATTATACTTCTGATGTGATGCTGACGATAAATGAGTGGGCTTGTCGGTATTCGTTCTTTTGCGGGCCGGAGAGCAGTTTTGCAGTTTTCTTAAATATTTTTTCAGATACTGAAAGACGGTAGATAGTCTTTAGTAGTGTCTTTTTACTCACGGCATCTGCATTAGATATGGCTAGTTTGAATGCCTCTATCTTACTTCTCTTGGCGACTTCGTACGACAGAGCATAGTGCATGAAACCCTTTCTAGCCCTCTCTCCAAGCGGGCATGCGTCTGACGCAAGCCACTCTTTCATATTACCTTCGACAGGGTTGCTTGATATTCGCCCGTCAAGTTCATCGTCAAATAAAATTGCGAGCGGTTCGCTTATGAATTTTACAGTTTCTGCCAATTTGGCTGCACGTATAAAAAAATCTGGGTCCTGAACTTTTCTTAGCTTCTCGTTCCATGGCGTCGCATTGGCAACTCTTTTAGACACAATGATACTTGATGACTGAATGCGTTGGTCAGCTACAAAGTAAAATTCATCTACTCCCTCTTGAGGTGATAAAGGCCGTGTCGGGCGCAGTTGGAGGCGGTCGCTACCACGGTATACTAGTAGATATGATGCTAGTAGTTCGGACCTTGTCTCGCCTATCTCCTCTGATACGCGCTTCAGCTTGTTGGGTAGAAAAATGTCATCGCTATCCAAGAATGCTATATAACTTCCCTGTGAGTGCGCGCACCCTAGGTTCCTTGCTGCTGCTGCGCCACTTTTATCCTTGGCTTGCTTTATTAACGTTATTTTTAGATCTGTGAAATCGGAAACTGCCTTTGAGATATTCTCGGCGGATCCATCGTCGATTACTATTACTTCGAAGTTCTTATGCGTCTGCTTTTGTAGCGAGATTAGGGCGCGCCGAAGCAGGTTGGATCTGTCTTTGACTGGGATTACTACGGAAAAGAATGTCATATTATTCTCGAGCAGTTTTGATCTGGTGAGTGGCTAGCTCTCCCCAAATAAGTCTCTTGTATATACTTTGTTGGCTACATCATTTAGCTGAGGGTCTAAGCGATTTGCCAGGATTATGTCGGCTTTGGATTTGAAGTCTGCAAGGTCTTTCATGACTTGCGAGTTGTAGAACAGCTCTTCGGGTAGTGATGGTTCAAATACTATCACCTCTACACCCTTTGCCTTGATTCGTTTCATTACGCCCTGTATGGCGGACGCTCGAAAATTGTCAGAGCCGGATTTCATCACTAGGCGGTAAATTCCAACAACTTTGGGGGATGATCTAAGTATTGATTCTGCGATAAAATCTTTGCGCGTACGGTTTGCATCTACAATTGCTTGAATCAAATTGCTAGGTACGTCTTGATAGTTGGCGAGTAGCTGTTTGGTATCTTTTGGTAAACAGTAGCCGCCGTAGCCAAAGCTTGGGTTGTTATAGTGTGTGCCGATGCGTGGATCGAGGCAGACGCCTTCTATGATTTGACGTGTATCGAGGCTGTGGGTTTCAGCATAGGTATCTAATTCGTTGAAATATGCTACACGCATCGCTAGATAGGTGTTGGCGAAAAGCTTTATTGCCTCAGCCTCTGTGCTATTGGTAAGCAGCACGGGAACGTTTTGCTTTACTGCGCCTTGTTGTAGAAGAGCTGCGAAGGACTGAGCTCGTTCGCTCTGCTCACCGACGACTATGCGTGAGGGATATAGGTTGTCGTATAGGGCTTTGCCTTCGCGCAGAAACTCTGGTGAGAAAATGATGTTTGCATGCCCGGTTTTTTCACGCAGTTGCTGAGTATAACCAACGGGAACGGTAGATTTTATTATCAGGGTCGCTTGCGGGTTCAGAGCAATCGCGTCGGCAACAACCGATTCTACGCTTTGGGTGTTGAAGTAGTTGGTTTTGGGGTCGTAATCAGTTGGTGTGGCGACGATGATATAGTCTGCACCTTTAAAGGCGGTTGCTTTATCTGTGGTGGCTTGAAGCTGAAGAGAGCGGTTGCTTAGAAATTCTTCGATCTCTGCATCGGCAATTGGCGGCTTTCGGTCGTTTATTAGATCTACCTTGCTTTGCACGATGTCCAAAGCAACGACCTGGTTGTGCTGAGCCAGGAGGATTGCGTTAGACAGGCCGACGTAGCCAGTCCCTGCAACGGCGATTTTCATGCGATGGTTCCTTTAGGTTCTGTGTTGCGCTGGCGGCTGCCTGGAGTGGCACGCTGCGCCGGGTATTTGAATATCGTTGGCGGGCAGGTTGCTGCCGGTAATTACAGCAGCAACCGCAAGGCTTTGATTTGGTCAGGCTTTGTCTGACTTGTATTCGTAGCTGTAGTAGCCGTAATTTCCATATCCATATGCGGAAGCTTTTTTCTCTACCGCGTTGAATATTGCTCCCTTTAGCTGAATATCGTTCTGCTCGAAACGCCGCATTGCCACTTCAATTTCCTTCGCGGCATTTACAGCAAAGCGAGTGACAATCAAACTCATTCCTACTTGACGCCCCACAATCGCTGCATCAGTTACAGCTAGGATCGGAGGGGTGTCGACTATTACGATATCGTATTCATCTTTAACGTTGTCTAGGAAGCTACTGAAATTTGCGTGCATTAACAGTTCTGACGGATTGGGAGGTATTTGGCCGCGGGGTACAATCTGCAAGCCTTCTACTTCTGTTTGATAGATCGCGTCTTTACTAGTGATTCGTGTGGCTAGCAGTTCTGAAAGACCATTTTCTGCAGGCAAATTAAATAGCTTATTCAGGTAGCCCTTGCGCATATCCGCGTCTATGAGTAGCACTCTCTGGCCTGCTTGCGCCATTATGGCACCCAAATTGGCTGAAACGAATGATTTTCCTACCCCCGGACTAGGGCCTGAAATCATAAGTATATTGTTTTTGGCTTCCAATCGAGCGAAGTGTAAGCTCGTGCGTAGGCTGCGCAACGCTTCAATTGCCAAGTCCGCAGGATTGGTGACAGCTAGCAAGGAGGAGGGCGATTGACCTGTGTGGCGTCGACTTTTTACGCCGCCTTCAACGACCTCTTGGTCTCTACTGAAAGGAATTGTGGCATATACAGGGAGGCCGAGCTGCTCGATTACTTCAGGATCCTCGACGCCACGGTTCAGTGCTTTTTGAATCAGCACTAACGCGACACCGAAGAATCCGCCTAGTAAAGTGGCTAAGATGGCAATGAGGGCTTTCTTCGGTTTAACCGGTTCCTCAACGTTAACGTCTGCTGTATCGATGATGCGTACATTTCCTACAGTTCCAGCGCGCAGCACGTCTAGTTCTTGTGTACTGTTCAGCATGGCTGTGTACACTTCCGTGGTCACGGCTACATCACGGGTCAGGCGTAACAACTCCTGTTGTGTCGCAGGTAACGATTCCACTTTGCTTGTCAGCTCGGCTTTTTGGCGTTTTAGTTGCTCCATTTGATCAAGGAGCGCTTGATAGGAGGGGTGCTGACGGGTGAAACGACGCTCCATCTCTGCCCGTTTGAGATTTTGCTCAGAGATTAGAGTGTCCAGCTCAACAATCTGGTCGAGTATCGCCTGAGTTTCAATGGTTATATCAACTGATTTGGTGCTAGTTTGATATTCGTTTAGCGCTTGCTCATACCGCTCTAGCTCTTTGCGCACTTGTGGAAGTTGTTCTCTCAAAAATTCAAGGCTTTGAGCAGCTTCAGCGGAATTACGTTCGACATTTTGACGGACGTACAGGCGGCTTACTTCGTCGAGAATGCTGATGGCGTATCGAGGATCTTCGTGCTGCATGCTTAAGCTGATGATGCCTGAGTCCTTTCCTCGCTCCGACGCGCCGAGTTGCTCTTGGTAATCAATAATCGTATTGATCTTACGTTGTTTGATAATGGTGAACGCTGTGTTAGGGCGAGCCTGCAGTTGCTTCACCTGTATTACAACGCCGTTATTAGTTGCTTGTTCGCCGACCACACCTTCTACTAGGACTTCGCCGTCGTCGTTGTAAAGCGTATAGGTATTGCTTTCGCCCGAAACTAGTTCGAGTGGTTCGTTTAAATAGCTGTTTGGCACTTCCAGCTGAAATATGTCTAGGTTTTCCCCACCCCAAGCAAAACTATCAAATCCCAGGAATGCCGTGGCGACTTCTCCGGAACTTTCAGGTTCAAAACGGCGAGCTATCCACTTTCCGAACACCGGAAAGTAGTGAGGCTCTACTATTATATCCAGCTTAAGGTTGTTGACTGTTTGCCCGATTACTGCACGAGATTTAAGCAGCTCTATCTCCGTAACTGCCTGAGGGGTGCTACCCAGCATCTCGGACAGCTCGCCTAAGCCCGACAATGTGCTGCCCGATTTTTCCTCAATTTGAATAAGTGCGGTGGCTTGATAAACCGGTGTTGCCAACAGCGCATAAGCAACACCGATAGCTGCAAAGCAGACGGTAAAGCCAATGATGATCCACTTGCCATCTATTAGTGCGCCGAGCAGGGCCAGGAGATCGATTTCGTCGCTGTCGTGCTGTTGTGCCGTAGGCGGGGTGTTGTTCTGCATGTAATCCCTTCGGAAATCAGGAGTGGAATTCTGGTGTGCTTGTTATAGGTGCTTGGCCCAGCTGGTGACGCCTTGCTGGACCAATTGATAAACGTGCTCAAACGCGGGCCGTTGCTGGCGGTAGGGGTCGGGGATCTTCTGATCGCCTTGCCATTTGCCGAGCAGGAAAGTTTTGCCGCGTGCCTCTGGGGCTATCTTGAGTATGTCCTGCACATGGCGTGGTTCCATGGTGAGGATGAGGTCGTACTGATGTGCCATCTCGCGGGTGAGCTGCCGTGCCTTGTGATCAGGGTGGTCACCACCGTGTTCGCGCAGCACCTCCAAGGCGGTGCTGTCCATGGGCTTGTCGACCAGGGCGCCGACGCCGGCTGAGGCGACGCGGATGTTTTTACCCGCCAGCTGATCTCGAAGCATGGCCTCGGCCATGGGGCTGCGGCAGATGTTGCCCACGCAGACGATGAGGATGGAATTGAACATGTTGCTGCTGTCTCTGCCTTGAGTTGCGGCCTTCTGTGCTGTGGGTAGCTCGGAGGGCAGTTTGACTGTATCCATGGCCCCGATGCGGGTCAAGCTTGCTGTGGCGCTAAAGTGATACAGGCCCGAGACGCATTGGCTGCACAAAAAACAGGCGTTCAGGCACGCTACCGCCCCAGGATTTACAGTCTTCATCCTGAGGACTTTGCTTGCTTCTGGCCTTGTGTGGTGCGGCGCCAGAAGGGCGGTGATGCATTTTAGGCCGGCTTAGTATGTTTAGGTAAGGTTACTTTTTTGTGACCTTCCTGATACTGCAACTCTCGTTAAAACAGCAGGTTGGCGGCGCAGTGCGGCTTGGGCTGCGCGCCGGGTGCTTTGAGAGGGGATGTTCGGATTGGTTCCGAATCTTCTTGAAGTGCGCCAGCGGCGCTGCAATCGGGCTGTCACCGGATTGCCTTATTTAAAAACGGTGCGCAGTTTACCTTGTTGTGCGCCATTTTTGGGCGCGAATTTCGCTCGAATTAAAGTGCTTTCGTCTATCACGCGGGTTGGCTGTCAGCCTGGCCGTTGTTGGTCAGGCTTACGCAAGAAGTGTACCTACTCGACGGTCACCGATTTGGCCAGATTGCGCGGCTTGTCGACGTCTGTCCCTTTGACCAGTGCGACGTGGTAACTGAGCAGTTGCAGGGGCAGGGTGTAGAGCACCGGGGAGACGCATTCTTCGACCCAGGGCAGGCCGACGGTCTGGACGCTGCTGTCGCCGCTGGGCTCGATGGTTTCGCAGGCGAAGTTGATCAGCTGGCCGCCACGGGCGCGAACTTCTTCCAGGTTGGAGCGCAGTTTTTCCAGCAGGCTGTCGCTGGGCGCGACGCTGACCACGGGCATGTCTTCGTCTACCAGTGCCAACGGGCCGTGCTTGAGTTCGCCGGCGGCGTAGGCTTCGGCGTGGATGTAGGAGATTTCCTTGAGCTTGAGTGCGCCTTCCATCGCGATGGGGTAGTGCGGGCCGCGGCCCAGGAATAGCGCGTGGTGCTTGTTGGCAAAGCGTTGGGCCAGTTCGGTAATCGCAGGCTCCAAGCCGAGCACAGCCTCGACCTGTGCTGGCAGGGCGCGCAGTGCGTCGACGTTGCGGGCGACGTACTCGGTGCGGCCGCGTGTTTGTGCCAGGGCGGTGGTCAGCCACAGCAGGGCGACCAGCTGGGTGGTGAAGGCCTTGGTGGAGGCGACGCCAATTTCGGGGCCGGCGTGGGTCAGCAGGCGCCAGTCCGCTTCACGCACCAGTGAGCTGCCGGCGACGTTGCAGATCGCCAGAGTGGCGAGATAGCCCTGGTCCTTGGCGTAACGAAGGGCGGCCAGGGTGTCGGCGGTCTCGCCAGACTGAGAAATGGTGATCAGCAGGGTGTTGGCGGGCACGACCACACTGCGATAGCGGTATTCGCTGGCTACTTCTACCTGACAGGGAATGCCGGCCTGCTCTTCGATCCAGTAACGGGCGACCAGGCCAGCATGGTAGCTGGTGCCGCAGGCGACGATATGGATGTTGGCAATATCTGCCAGGCGGGTTTCGGCTTCAGGACCGAGAACCGCGGTCAGAACGTGATCGTCGCCGAGGGTGCCGGCCAGGGTGTCGCTGATCGCCTGGGGCTGCTCGAAGATCTCCTTGAGCATGAAGTGGCGGTACTCGCCCTTGTCCAGGCTGTGCGCGGCGTGCTCGTAGCGTGCGACCGGACGGTCCGCGCTGTTGTGCTCGCGATCCCAGATTTCGCATTGCTCGCGGTTGACGCGTGCGTAGTCGCCTTCTTCCAGATAGCGGAAGCGGTCAGTCACCTGGAGCAGGGCGAGCGGGTCGGAGGCCAGGTAGTGCTCGCCGCTGCCCTCGCCGATCACCAGCGGGCTGCCCATGCGCGAGCAGTAGAGCGTGTTGGGTTCTGACTCGTGGATAACCGCCAATGCATAGGCGCCGTGGATGTCTGCCAGGGTGGCGCGGAAGGCGTCCAGTACGTTGGCGCTGGCAGCATAGTGGTGCGCCAACAGGTGTGCGACCACTTCGGTGTCGGTCTCGGAGGTGAACTCAAAGCCGAGATCCTGCAGGCGTTTACGCAGCGGGGCGTGGTTTTCGATGATGCCGTTGTGTACCACGGCCAGGCCGTTGGAGATATGCGGGTGCGCATTGTGCTTGGCCGGCTTGCCATGGGTAGCCCAGCGGGTATGAGCGATACCCAGGGTGCCGCTGACCGGAGTGGCTTGCAGTGCGCTCTCCAACTCTGCCACTTTGCCGACGGCGCGCACGCGCTGAATACCGTCACCGGGGTTCAGTACTGCCACGCCAGCGGAGTCATAGCCGCGATACTCAAGACGGCGCAAGCCTTCAAGCAGGATGGGGGTGATATCGCGTTGGGCGGTGGCGCCGACGATTCCGCACATGGTGGTGTCCTTGGCTGGCAAACAAAAGCGCAAGTGTATCACTGCGCCGCGCGTGGTGGGCATTGGGAGGGAAGCGCTGCTCAACTCCGCAGGGCGTGTGGAGTGAATTAACGCGTCCCTGACGGTTTGAGGTGAGTTTGTAGTGGCCCAATGCTGGCTAGATAATGTTGGTTTGTGTCTGCATTTGTGAGTCTTTCTATTCCCGCTGGCGATGACTCCCGGGCTGTCTACACTCGGGTATGTGCGGCTTTACCTCTCGGTGGCTGAGCTGCGCTCTAACTTGCATGGAGAATAGCAATGGAATACCGGCAGACAATACCCTCATCGCGGCGTCTTTCTGGTGTGCTGTCCTTGGCGCTGTTATGCGCATTGGCGGCTCCTGCGGTCGCTCAGCAAACCGAAAAACCCAATATTCTGGTGCTGTGGGGAGATGATATTGGGCAATCCAATATTTCCGCTTATACCCACGGCTTGATGGGCTACCAGACGCCTAATATCGATAGCATCGCCGACCAGGGCATGATGTTTACCGACTACTACGGTGAGCAGTCCTGTACCGCGGGCCGCTCCTCCTTTATTACGGGGCAAAGCGTATTCCGCACCGGCCTGTCCAAGGTGGGCATGCCAGGCGCCAAGGAGGGGCTGAGCACGGAAGACCCGACCATTGCGGCGTTGCTCAAGGCCGAAGGCTATGCAACAGGGCAGTTTGGCAAGAACCACCTGGGGGACCTGGACGAACATCTGCCGACCAACAACGGCTTTGACGAGTTTTTCGGCAACCTCTACCACCTCAATGCCGAGGAAGAGCCTGAGCTTCCGGATTATCCGGGCGATATGGTCATGGAAGACGGCAAGACCTTTCGGGAGACCTTTGGCCCGCGTGGCGTGATCCATTCCACGGCCGACGGCAAGATCGAAGACACCGGCCCGCTGACCCGCAAGCGCATGGAAACTATCGACGACGAATCGTCGGCGGCAGCGCTGGACTTTATTGATCGCAAGACCGAGGCCGGCGAGCCGTGGTTTGTGTGGTGGAATGCCACGCGTATGCACTTCCGCACCCACGTCAAGGATGAGCTGCGCGGTATTTCCGGGCAGAACGAGTATGCCGACGGTATGGTCGAGCATGACCGCCATGTGGGGTTGTTCCTGAAAAAACTGGATGACCTGGGCATTGCGGACAACACCCTGGTGTTCTACTCCACCGATAACGGCCCGCACATGAACTCCTGGCCGGATGCGGCGATGACGCCGTTCCGTGGTGAGAAGAACACCAACTGGGAAGGTGGCTGGCGGGTGCCGGCGATGGTGCGTTGGCCGGGTCATATTGAGGCTGGCGTGATCTCCAACGACATCATGCATCATATGGACTGGCTGCCGACCTTCCTGGCGATTGCGGGTAATGACGACATCAAGCAGGAGTTGCTGGACGGTGAAGCTGAAGCCATCGGTCGGCAGTACAAGGTGCATCTGGATGGCTACAACTTCCTGCCGTATCTGACCGGCGAGAGCGATGAAGCGCCGCGCCACGAGATTTTTTACTTCTCTGATGACGGCGACCTGACCGCGCTGCGTTTTAACGACTGGAAGCTGATCTTCATGGAGCAACGTGCTGTGGGCACCCTGGCCGTTTGGTCCAACCCCTTCACTCCGCTGCGTGTGCCGCTGATCTTCAACCTGCGTCGTGACCCCTATGAGCGTGCCAACCTGACCTCCAATACGTACTACGATTGGGTGCTGGACCACGCCTTTATGCTGGTGCCGGCGCAGGCCTATGTGGCTGAGTTCATGTCGACCTTTGAGGAGTACCCGCCGCGCATGAAGGCGGCGAGCTTCAGCCTCGACAAGGTGATGGACGCTCTGCAGAGTCCGCCTGCCGCTCAGTAGCCCTTTAACCTCAGGTAACCCCGTGTGCGCTGGACAACCAGCGCACACGGGGGTGGCCGGTCGCTGAAAGTCGTTTGTCTGGACTACCTACCCATGTCTAAACGCCTTTCAACGACCCGTTGCACGGTATTCGTTGTTGCCTGCTCACTGGTCGGGCCGCGACATGTCGGGCCCGCGAATGCCTATTGAGAAAGCGCGCAGTTGGTTGCACTACAGGGAGAGGCTATGAGTGCAAAAGCGGATATAGAGGCGCTGGAGGCCGCCATCGGCCAGTCCATCGTCGGTCAGCAGGAGGTTATTCGGCGGTTGCTGATTGGCCTGCTGGCTAACGGCAACCTGTTGATCGAAGGCTTGCCGGGGTTGGCCAAGACGCGTGCGATCAAGGCGATGGCGCGTCACCTTGAGGCGGACTTCAGCCGCATTCAGTTTACCCCTGACTTGTTGCCCTCGGATGTGACCGGTAGTGACGTCTACCACCAGAGCGACAGCGGGCCGGTCTTTCGTTTTAGTCCTGGCCCCCTGTTTGCCAACCTGGTGTTGGCCGACGAAATCAACCGGGCACCGGCCAAGGTGCAGTCAGCCCTGCTGGAAGCCATGGAAGAGCGCCAGGTGACGGTGTCCGGCACGTCTCATCGCTTGCCTGAGCTGTTCATGGTGCTGGCGACTCAGAACCCGATTGAGCAGGAGGGCACCTATCCATTGCCCGAGGCCCAGCTTGACCGCTTTTTGATGAAGGTACTCATTGATTATCCGGCGGTGGCTGATGAAGTCAGTGTTATCCGCTTGGTGCGCAGTGAAGAGCAGGCAGCCCAGCAGCCAGAGCAGGTGGCGAATGAGACGATCAAGGTGGCACAGCAGGCGATTTTCGCCGCGCGCCGGGAAATCGCTGCCTTGCATGTCGCCGAGCCGGTGGAGCAGTACATCGCTGAACTGGTCAATGCGACACGCCACCCTGCGGCGTTGTCGCCTGAGCTTGAGCGCTGGATTGAGCTGGGCGCCAGCCCGCGCGCCAGTCTGGCGCTGGATCGCTGTGGCCGTGCGCATGCCTGGCTCAACGGCCGCGACTACCTGGACCCGCAGGACGTGCAGGCAGTGGCCCCGGACGTACTGCGCCACCGTATCGGCCTGAGCTTTGCTGCGCAGGGCGAAGGGGTCGACACCGAAGCGGTTATCGCCCAGTTGCTGGCGGTCGTGGCGCTGCCCTGAGGCAGGCGGCAAACGGGGTACAGCAGGGGTACAGGAGGGCGGCATGGTACTTTTCCAACCTCGGGTAGCGCCGGTTGTGGGGGCGGCTTCAGCGGACGCGCTCGACAACCGAGTGCATGTTGACCTGGCCCATCTGCGCAGCCTGGAAAGACACGCCAAGGCGCTGAACTTGATGCCCCGGCAGCCGGCCAGCAGCGTACTGAGCGGGCGTCACGGCTCTCGATTGCGCGGGCGCGGGCTGGATTTTCTTGAGCTGCGCGGCTATTTGCCCGCGGACGATGTTCGCAACATTGATTGGCGCGTAACCGCGCGTACCGGCGAACCTCATGTGCGGGTGTTTACCGAGGAGCGCGACCGCCCCGCACTGATTGTTGTCGATCAGCGCATGTCCATGTTTTTCGGCAGCGTGTACGCCATGAAGTCGGTAGTTGCCGCCGAGGCGGCTGCCTTGCTGGCCTTCGCCCTGCTGGCCCAGCAGGACCGGGTTGGCGCGGTGCTGGTGACCGATGCCGGCGTCACCGAATGTCGACCCGCCCGTTCGAGAGCGGGCGTCATGCATTTTCTGCAGTTGCTGGCCAGTGCCAACCAGGCGTTGCATGCCGATGCGCCGGCAGGTGCACCGACGTCGCTGGATAACGTGCTGGAGTCGGTTGCCAGGCTGGCCCGACGGGATTATCTGGTGATTGTGCTGAGTGATTTTGACGTGATTGGCGCGCGCAGTGAGGCGCTGCTGAGTGCGCTGTGTCAGCACAACGATGTTGTGCTGGCTCCGGTGACCGACCCGCTGGCCGAGCAACTACCTGATGACCTGGGGCAGGTAGTGTCCGATGGTACGGTGCAGGCTTGGCTGGATACCGGTGACGCGCAGATTCGTTCAGCACTGGATGCGGTTTCGCAACAGCGGCGCGAGCAGCTGCTGCAGTGGCAGCAGCGTTATGGTCTGTCGATTGCCCCGTTGAGCGCCGGCGAGCCTACTGTTGCTCAGCTGTATCGGTTGTTGGGGGTGTCCCGTGGCAGACGCTGAGGCCATAGCCGACAGCTCGGCTGCGGTGCCCGATACCTTGATGCTGCCGGAAATGATCGACTTGCTATCGCCGGTGCCAGAGCCTGCGGCGGTGTCCTGGTGGCCGCAGACCTGGGGCTGGGCGGTGCTGGGCGGCCTATTGCTGCTGGTGCTGATGGTGTCGGCCTGGCGCCGCTACCGCCATTGGCGCGCCAACCGCTACCGCCGGGCTGCCCTGCAGCAATTGCGTCGGCGGCTGGCCGCGGGCGAGGGTGCTGCGGCGCTGGCGGAGGTGTTGCGGCGTACTGCGCTGGCGGCTTTCCCGCGGGCGCAGGTGGCATCGCTCAGGGGCGAGCTCTGGTGCGATTTTCTGAATCAGTGCACGGCCCCGGATACCCCGTGTTTTGACGCACCGTCCATCGCCCGCCTGTCTCGTCTGACCTATTGCCCGCAGTCGGGCTCGCAGCACAGCAGCGATATTGCAGATCTGACCCTGCGGGTCGAGCGCTGGATCATTACCCACCGTGCGCTGACCGGAGGCACCGGTGATTGAGCTTGCTGCGCCGCTGGCGCTGTTGCTGCTGCCGTTGCCGGTGTTGGTGTTCTGGCTGGCACCACCGCATAAACAGCGTATGCCAGCGCTGCGGTTACCGTTTTTTCATCGCTACCTTGCCGCTGCCGGTGTTACCCCGTCTGATGGGGCACAGGTCGTGGCGCGCCCACTCTGGGTGTGGCTGACAGGCGCGCTGTGCTGGGCCCTGCTGGTGGCGGCGCTCGCACGGCCGGAGCAGGTCAGTGCGCCGATTCATTGGCAGACCTCCGCACGGGATCTGATCGTCGCGGTCGATATCTCCGGCTCCATGGATGAGAAGGATTTTGCCGCCCAGGGCGAGGCTCCGCTGCAGCGCCTGGAAGGGGTGAAACAGGTTATTGCTGACTTTTTGCAGGGCCGCGAGGGGGAGCGCGTGGCGCTGCTGGTGTTTGGTTCAAAGGCCTATGTGCAGTCGCCGCTGACCACCGACCTGGATACGCTGCAGGCGCTGCTGAAGCGCACACAGGTTGGCATGGCCGGCCCGCATACGGCGCTGGGTGACGCGATCGGTCTGGCGATTCGTCAGTTTGATGCCAGTGAAGTGGAGCAGCGCTTGCTGATTCTGCTCAGTGATGGCGCTGACACAGGTAGTCGCATGAGCCCGGTCAATGCCGCGCAGATTGCTGCCGATCGCCAGGTGCGCATCATCACCATCGCCATTGGTGACCCGAATGGCAGCGGCGAGAACCGCGTTGATACCGCCACGCTCAAGGCTATTGCGGCAGCGACCGGCGGTGCGGGCTTCACCGCTGCCGACCAAGCGGCGCTTGCGCAGGTCTACCAACAGATTGATGCGCTGGCACCGCGCAAGGTGGCCGATCACAGCTACCGGGAGCGTCGGCCGCTGGCAGCCTGGCCCATGGGCCTGGCACTGCTGGTGATGGCGCTGGCCTGGGCGCTGCGTAACGGGCGGCTGTCGGCGAGGGCGCCGCTATGACGGTGTTCGAGGTGCTGTCTGCCTTTCATTTTTTGCGGCCATGGTGGTTTCTTGGCCTGCCGGTTGTGGCTGGGCTCTGGTGGTGGTCCCGGCGGCGTCAGCAGCAGGCTGATCAGGTGTCCAGGCACTTTGCGCCGCACCTGGCCAGCGCGCTGCGCACCGGCCAGGCGCGCAACGGCCGGGTATCTCCTGCTCATATCCTGGCGGCGTTGATGATCTGCTTGCTGACCGGGCTGGCTGGTCCGAGCTGGAACCGGGTAGCCAACCCCTCCGTCAGCCAGACCGCGCCCCTGGTGATTGCCCTGGAAGTGACGCCGGGCATGCTGGCGAGCGATGTGCCGGCCAGCCGGCTTGAGCGCGCCAAGCACAAGATCGAAAGCCTGCTGGCCAGCCGAGCCGGAGCCGACACCGCGCTGATCGCTTATGCCGGCTCTGCCCATCTGGTGGTGCCGCTGACCAATGACCCCCAACTGATCAAGCCTTATCTCGAAGGTCTGAGTCCGCAGGTGATGCCCAAGGACGGTGATGTTGCGGCCGAGGCGTACGCTCTGTCGCAGGCGGTACTGGAGGCCAGTGCCGTCAAGGGAACGATTGTGTTGGTTAGCGATGGCATGGCCGCCAGGAATGCGCCGGCCTTTGCGGGGGGCGATGACGGCAACGCGCTGGCGATTCTGCAGATGCTGCCCGAGGGGCAGCAGGATGCGGTGCTGGCCAGTATCGACGCCCGCCGCGTTCAGGTGAGCGCCGATGATACGGATCTCGCGCAGTTGGAGAAGCTGCTTGCCAGCGCCTATGCACAGGCTCTGCGCGATGATGATCGCCTGGCCTGGCAGGATAACGGCGTCTGGCTGGCCTGGCCGGCGGCGGTGCTGGCGTTACTGTGGTTTCGGCGGGGTTGGGTGCTGGGTGCGGCCGCCCTGTTGCTATGGCTGGCTCCGGCTGCGGCCTGGTGGCCCGACAGCGCGCTGGCGCAGCACAACAGCGGTTCTGTTGCCAAGCGGGCGGAGCCACAGCGGGAAGCGGTTTCACCCTGGCTGCAGGGGCTCTGGGATGCCTTTTTAACGCCGGATCAGCAAGGGCGTTGGTGGATGTCGCGGCGCGATTATGCCCGCGCCAGTGAGCACTTTGTTGATCCGGCCTGGCAGGGCTATGCCCAGTTTCGTGATGGTCAGTACGCTGCGGCGATCACCACGCTGGCGCAGGTCGATACGGCTGAGGCGGCCTATACCCAGGGCGTCGCGATGATTCGCAATCGTCAGTATCGCGACGCGGTTCAGGCCTTTGAAACCGTATTGCAAAGGGACCCGGACTACCCCGACGGGGAGCGGAATCTGGCCTTGGCCAAACAGATCCTCGATTATGTCGAGAAGACCCGCGAGCAGTCCGATACGGGCGAGGAGGCCGGTGAGGGCGCGGACGAGGTGGTGTTTGACAATCAGGCTGAGCGCGGCGAGCAAACCAGCATACAGGCTGAGCGAGGGGACGAGCTGCTGAGTCCGGATCAGTGGATCGACGCTATCGACGCTGACACCGGCGAGTATTTGCGCCAGCGGTTCGCGCTGGAAGCAGCGGAGGCGGGCTCATGAACCATCGTGTTGGCGGAGCCCTGGTTGCCAGATCGCTGGCCGTGATGCTGTTGCTCCTGAGCGGCCTGAGCCTCTCAGTCCGGGTGCTCGCGCAAGCCGCTCCCGAGACAGCGACGGCGCTGGCCCCCCAAGTGTCGAGCGAGCTGACGCCCGCTGAGGTGGCGCCCGGGCAAAGCGCTCGCTTGCGGATCACCGTGCTGGTTCCGACCTTCATGCCGAAGCCCGTGGTGTTTGCCGAGCTGGATCAGCCTCAGCTGCGTGTCCAGTTGGGCGCGCGTGCAACCACACCGCTGAGCCGTCGTATCGACGGGCGCACCTGGTCCGGCGTGACGCGCAGCTATCAGCTGACGCCGCTGGCGGCGGGTCAGTTCAATTTGGGCGCGCAGACACTGACGGTGACGTATCAGGACCCGGACAGCGGTGAGGTCCTGAGTCAGCAGGTGGTTACTGAGGCGCAGACCCTGACGGCAACGATACCGGCGGCGGCTTCGGGCTTGTCACCCTACGTGGCCGGTCGCGCCGTCACGCTAACGCAGCGCTTCACGCTGACCCGCAGCGCGACCGACGGCCAGGGCACCGCTGAGCTGCTTGATGCCAAGACCGATGACCCGGTCGAACTGGCGGTAGGCGACAGTCTGGAGCGCGAGATCACCCTGAGCATCGAGGGGGGGAGCGCTCTGCTGCTGCCGGCACTGGATGCGCAGACAGAGGTAGCGGGTATGGCGTTGTACGTGGCCTCGCCGCAGGTGAGCGAGGCCGACGACGGCGGCAAACGTATTGAGCGGTTGACCTATATCGCTCAGGCAGGCGGCTCGACTCGTCTGCCGCCTATGGTGCTGGGCTGGTTTGACACCGGACACCAGAAAGTCGCAACCGCGCAACTTGATGGCCTGGCGTTGAAGGTCTCCGGGGCCAGTTTAGCGGCCGCAGTTGAGCGCTCCGAGTATTGGCTGGTGCTGCTGCTCGTGGTGGCGTTCTTGCTGTTGTGGGCTGCGTGGTATGGGTTACGGCCGCGCTGGCGGCGTCACCAACAGCTGCGCAGGCGTCAGCGCGATGCGCTTGGTGTCAGCGCGTTATTGCAGCTGCGGGCGGCCGTCAAGGCGCAGGATTATGCCGCCTGCCTGCAGGCCTGGTACCGGCTGGAGCAGCAGGCCAGTGGGCTGAGCGCGCCGCGCCGAGCGGCCATAGCCGATGCGCTGGCGGCTATTGGGCAATGGCGCTTTGGCAAGGTGCCGGATCAGGCACCTGCCGCGCTGTGGCAAGCGCTGGAACAAGCCTTGCCTCCCCCCCAAGCGTTGCGCGCTCGCGCAGAACCGGTGCTGCTGCCAGGGCTGAACCCGACTAGCGCCGGTTAAAGCGCTCCACCAGATTGACCTGCGCCTCGGCGGTGGCCGTCAGCTCGTTGCTCAGTGCAGCGCTGCGCTGGGCATCGCGAGAGGTGTTGTCTGCCAGATTGGCGATGTTGCTGACGTTGCGGTTGATTTCTTCGGCCACACTGCTTTGCTCCTCCGCTGCGCTGGCAATCTGGCTGGCCATTTCGTTGATACGCTCGATGGCCTGGCGAATGCCCTCCAGTGCGTCGTCCGCCTCGCTCACTTGCTGTACGCCGCGTTCGGCCTGCTCGTTGCCCGAGCGCATGCTGTCTACCGTGCTTTGTGCGGCTTGCTGCAGGTTGGCAATCAGATTATGAATTTGCTCGGTCGACTCGGCGGTGCGGCTGGCAAGGGCGCGCACCTCGTCCGCGACCACGGCAAAACCACGCCCCTGTTCGCCGGCGCGGGCTGCTTCTATGGCGGCATTGAGAGCCAGCAGGTTGGTCTGTTCGGCGATGCCCTTGATCACGTCGACGACGCTGCCGATTTCGCGGGCGTCGTTGGCGAGTTGGTTGGTAATGGTGGTGGCTGAGTTTACGGCGCCGGACAGGCTTTCCATCGCTTGTCGCGCGCGGGTAGCGACCGTTTTGCCGTGCAATGACAGGTCGCTGGCCTCGTGGGTGGCGTCGGCGGTGCTTTGCACGTTGCCTGAGACTTCCTGGGTGGCAGCCGCCATCTGGTTGATCGCTGCGGCGACCTGATCGGTCTCGGCGCGTTGCTGCGCCAGGCCCTGACTGCTCTGACTGGCCAGCTGGCTGGCCTCGCTGGCTTGTTGCTTGAGCCGCTCGGCACTGTCGGCCAGGCGAGTCAGACAGGTTTGCAGGCGCGCCTGCTGGCTGTGGATGGCCATTTCGATCTGTCCCAACGCACCTTGATAGGGCGTATACATCTGCGCCAGCAACGGGTCGGTAATGGTGCTCTCGGCGGCTCCGATGATGCGCTCAAGGCGCTTGTCGAGCAGTGCCTTGAGGCCAAGACCGGCCGGAATACCCAGCACGGCCGCCAGCGCAACGCCGCTCCAGCCCAGCGCCGCACCTGCCGCAGCGCCGATAGCCAGCATCAGTGCGCTGGGGACGATAGTCAGGGCCATGCCAGCCCAGTCGGCCGTAACCGCCTTGCGGCCACTGTTCAGGCGTTGGTACAAGGCTTCGGCCCGTTGCACCTGGCCGGGTGTGGTGCGCACCCGTACCGACTCGTAGCCCTGAACCTGACCGTTCTCATAAATCGGTGTGACAAACGCATTGACCCAGTAGTGATCGCCGTTGTTGCAGCGGTTCTTGACGATACCCATCCAGGCGCGCCCGCGCTTGAGGTCGGCCCACATGTGAGCGAAGACCGCAGCCGGTGTGTCGGGGTGGCGCACCATATTGTGCGGGCTGCCGATCAACTCTTCCCGGGTGAAGCCACTGACGTCCACAAAAGCGTCATTGCAGTAAGTGATGATGCCCTTGAGGTTGGTGGTGGAGATCAGCCGCTGGGTCTCGGGAAAGGTGCGTTCTCGTTGAGTGACGGGCTGGTTGTTGCGCATGTTCGGATTCTCTACTGAGTGACTCTCGGCACGATCGCCGGGTTGGCAGGGGTGCCGGGTTGTCTATGCTTGGTGTATCGGTCACAGAACACTGTGTCTTTATAGTCCGCATGAACATTTTTGGCGCACTATGGTCTTCCGAACACAGAGCGCAGACAGACATTGCGGCTCTCAGGACCAAATACATGTGCTGGCACCGAACCATTATAGCAACCACAAACGTGGCCAGTGCTCGACATTAGGAGGAGATATGTCCGTGAAAGACAGCCTGAAGTCCCGCGCGCAACTAGCCGTCGGTGATAGCACCTACCTGTACCACTCGTTGGCCCAGGCCGCAGAGACGCTGCCGGAGCTTAAGCGCTTGCCCAAGTCGCTCAAGGTGCTGCTGGAAAACCTGCTGCGCAACGAAGACGGCGAAACCGTGACGCAGGACGACATCAAGGCGATGGCGGACTGGCTGAAGGAGCGGCGCTCTGACCGTGAGATTCAATACCGCCCGGCGCGGGTACTGATGCAGGACTTTACCGGCGTGCCCGCCGTGGTCGACCTGGCTGCCATGCGCGATGCGGTGGCCCGTGCCAATGGCGATCCTGAACAGATCAATCCGCTGTCGCCGGTTGATCTGGTCATCGACCACTCGGTGATGGTGGACCGCTTTGCCAGCGACCAGGCCTTTGCGCAAAACGTGGAGATTGAAATGCAGCGCAACGGCGAACGCTATGAATTTTTGCGCTGGGGGCAGAAAGCCTTTAACAACTTCCGTGTGGTGCCACCGGGTACGGGTATCTGTCACCAGGTCAATCTGGAATATCTGGCACAGACCGTCTGGGCCGCAGAGGTGGACGGTGAGCAGTGGGCCTGGCCCGATACGCTGGTGGGTACCGACTCGCACACCACCATGATCAACGGCCTGGGTGTGTTGGGCTGGGGTGTGGGGGGCATTGAGGCCGAGGCTGCGATGCTCGGGCAGCCGGTGTCGATGCTGATCCCTGAGGTAATCGGCTTCAAGCTGACCGGTCGCATGCGTGAAGGCATTACCGCGACTGACCTGGTGCTGACCGTGACCCAGATGCTGCGTGCCAAGGGCGTGGTCGGCAAGTTTGTGGAATTCTATGGTGATGGGTTGGCGGATCTGCCGCTGGCTGACCGCGCGACCATCGCCAATATGGCGCCGGAGTATGGTGCCACCTGCGGCTTTTTCCCGGTGGACGACGAAACCCTGCGTTACATGCGCCTGACTGGCCGGCCTGACGAGGTGGTTGCGCGGGTAGAGGCGTATTGCAAAGCCCAGGGGCTGTGGCGTGAGGCCGGTGATGAGCCGGAGTTTACCGATACATTGCACCTGGACATGGGTGAGGTTGAGGCGAGTCTCGCCGGCCCCCGCCGTCCGCAGGATCGTGTCGCGCTGCCGGATGTGCCGGCTGCCTTTGAAGAACTGCTGGCGCTGCAGATGACGCCGGCTGACAGCGAGCAGGCGCGTCTGGAAGGCGAAGGCGGCGGTGGCACAGCGGTGGGCGGCCCCAACGCTCAGGCCTCGATTACGGTGGATGGTGAAGAACACGTGCTGGATCATGGCGCAGTGGTGATTGCTGCTATTACCTCCTGCACCAACACCTCCAACCCCAGCGTGATGATGGCCGCCGGCCTGCTGGCCAAAAACGCCGTTGAACGCGGGTTGATGCGCAAGCCCTGGGTTAAATCCTCGCTGGCGCCGGGTTCCAAGGTGGTGACCGATTATCTGGAGAAGGCCGGCTTGACCGACAGCCTGGACCAGCTGGGCTTCAACCTGGTGGGTTACGGCTGCACCACCTGTATCGGTAACTCCGGACCGCTGCCTGATGAGGTGTCGAAGGTCGTCAGCGAGCATGACCTGGCCGTCTCGGCCGTGCTATCGGGTAACCGCAACTTCGAAGGCCGGGTGCATCCGCAGGTCAAGGCCAACTGGCTGGCATCGCCGCCGCTGGTGGTGGCGTACGCGCTGGCCGGCAATACGCGTATCAACCTGCGCGAAGAGCCGCTGGGGCTGGATGCCGACAATCGCCCGGTGTTCCTTAAGGACATCTGGCCGAGCAATCAGGATATCGCCGATGCGGTGGCGCTGGTAGAGGACGACATGTTCCGCAGCCGCTACGCCGATGTATTTACCGGCGATGAGCATTGGCGTTCGATTGCTGTGGGCGAGGGCAAGACCTACGCCTGGAATGATGCCTCCACCTATGTGAAGCATCCGCCGTACTTTGAAGCCATCGATCAGCCGCTGGCGCCATTGCAGTCGGTCGAGCAGGCGCGGGTACTGGCGGTGTTTGGCGACTCCATCACCACCGACCACATCTCGCCGGCCGGCAACATCAAGGCCAGCTCGCCAGCCGGCGAATACCTGCAGGCGCAAGGCGTTGAGCCGGACGACTTCAACTCCTACGGGTCGCGTCGTGGCAACCACGAGGTGATGATGCGCGGTACCTTTGCCAACATCCGGATTCGCAACCGCATGCTGGGTGGCGAGGAGGGTGGTGAGACCATCCACGTGCCCTCGGGCGAGCGCCTGTCGATCTACGATGCTGCCATGCGCTATCAGAGCGAAGGTACGCCGCTGGTGGTGTTGGCCGGCAAGGAGTACGGCACCGGCTCCAGCCGTGACTGGGCCGCCAAGGGCACCAATCTGTTGGGCGTCAAGGCGGTGCTGGCCGAAAGCTTCGAGCGGATTCATCGCTCCAATCTGGTTGGTATGGGTGTGCTGCCGCTGCAGTTTGTCGACGGCAAGAATGTCGCCGAGCTGGGACTGGATGGGCATGAGCAGATCGATATTCTCGGCATTGATGACAATATCAAGCCCGGGCAGCGCCTGCAGGTGAAAGCGACTACGCCGGAAGGCAAGGTGGTCGAGTTTGAGGTGCTGTGTCGGATCGATACCGCCAACGAGATTGCTTACTTCAAGGCGGGCGGCATTCTGCACCACGTGTTGCGCGAGATGCTGGACTGATGGAGGGGCGGCCGGGTGAGCGCCCGGTCGTCTGCTTTTTGCGAGCACAAAAAGAAAAACCCCTGACTCACTGAGTCAGGGGTTTTGCTGTTGGTCGGAGCGACTGGAATCGAACCAGCGACCTTCTCGTCCCGAACGAGACGCGCTACCAGGCTGCGCTACGCTCCGTTGTGGGCGGCATTTTACCTAAAAGAGCTTTTCGCACAAGAGGCAATCGAAAAAAATTGCCGTTTTTCGCGGAGTTAGCGGGTGTGCAGGGCGACTCCACCGCTGGTGGTGGGGGCTGTGGCGCTGATGGTGGACACGCTTCGCTTAGCGCCACTCTACGGTTGGGGCGGTCCTTTGTAGGGTGGGCAGGCCGCAGGTTTGCCCACCAGTTGGCCTGGACGTTGGCGCTGGTGGTGAGGTGTGTGGCGTTTTTGGTGTACACGCTTCGCTTAGGCCACCCTACGGTTGGTGCAGTCCTTTGTAGGGTGGGCAGGCCGCAGGTTTGCCCACCGGTTGGCCTGGACGTTAGCGCCGTTGCTGGGGGCTGTGGTGTTTAAAGTGGGTGTGCCATTGGCTGCGGGTGTTGGCGTTGAGCAGGCGTGGGTCGTTTTCTTCGACCCTGACGGTCAGCACGTGCTGTTCTGTCAGCCAGCGATACGGGCTGCGTTGGCCGGCTTGCCAAGCCTGCTCCAGCGTGTTGAGCAGGCTGCGCGGCAATATGCAGATCAGCGGCTGCAACTGTTCTGCGCTCTGCAGCGCGATGGGCCGCTCGGGGTGCTCGCAGGCCAGCGCGACCAGCGCTCGCAGTAGCGGCGCGTCCAGTCGCGGCATGTCGCAGGGCACGACCAGCAGATGGCTGCCGCGCGCGACCTGCAGTGCGCTGAGAATGCCCAGCAGCGGACCGGGGTAGTAGGGTTGCGGGTCGCTGACCAGCCGGTCGGCCCACTGCTGGTACTGGTCGGCGTTACGGTTACAGCTGATCAGCACTTCATTGCTCAGCGAGGCCAGCAATCGGCTCAGATGGGCGGCCACGGGCTCGCCATGATAGACCATCAACCCCTTGTCGATACCGCCCAGCCGGCTGCCTTGGCCGCCGGCCAGCACTAGTGCGCTGAGGTTGATCGGGTTGGGCATGACAGGACTCCGTGCAAGGTTGCCCTGTGTTATAACAGCGCGGCAAGCAGCGAACAATGACACGGGTTCGCGCCTGCCTGATTTTATCTTCGACAAGGATTCCACCCATGAGCAGCAAGCCCGACGCCCCCTTTTGCCCTCTGAACATCGCCGTGCTCACCGTCAGTGACACCCGTACGCTGGAGTCCGACACCTCCGGGCAGTTGCTGGCTGATAGCCTGCAGGCCGCCGGTCATCACCTGGCTGATCGGCAACTTTATCCTGATGACCTGTATCGTATCCGGGCGGTGGTGTCGGCCTGGATTGCCGACCCCGAGATCGAGGTGGTGCTGGTTACCGGTGGGACCGGCTTCACTGGTCGCGACAGCACGCCCGAGGCGATTGCCCCGTTGTTGGACAAGCAGGTGGAAGGCTTTGGCGAGCTGTTCCGTCAGGTGTCGGTAGAAGATATCGGCACGTCGACCATTCAGTCCCGCGCGCTGGCGGGCCTGGCCAACCGCACGCTGGTGGCCTGCATGCCGGGCTCGACCAACGCCTGTCGTACCGCCTGGACGCGTATTCTGGAGCCGCAGCTGGACAGCCGCACACGCCCCTGCAACTTTGTGCAGCACCTGGGCAGGGCCGAGCAGTGTGGTCGTCGCGCATGAGTCTGATGCCGGTCGCCACTGCCCTTGAGCGCTTGCTGGCGAGTGCGGCCGAGCACCCGCCGACGGCCGTCGCCAAGGTGCCGCTGGCAGATGCGTTGGGCTGTGTTCTGGCCGAGCCGGTAGTCGCTGCGGCGGACGTGCCGCCCTGGGACAACAGCGCGATGGACGGCTATGCCTTGGCCAGCAGCGATCTGGCTGCGGCCATGGCGAGTGGCTTGCCGGTCAGTCAGCGGATTATGGCGGGCATGGCGCCGCAGCCGCTGCAGCCGGGGACCTGTGCGCGCATCTTTACCGGCGCGCCACTGCCGGCCGGTGCCGATGCGGTGCAGATGCAGGAAAACGTGGCGCAACAGGGAGAGGTGGCGCAGCTGCAGGCGCCTGTTGTGCCCGGCCAGAACGTGCGTCGGCGCGGACAGGATATTGCGGCGGGCGCGCAGGTGATCGCTGCCGGTGTGCGCCTGCGCCCGCAAGAGCTGGGTGTAATCGCCTCGGTCGGTTTGGCCGAGGTATCGGTGCGTCAGCCGCTGCGGGTGGCGGTGGTGTCGACCGGTAATGAGCTGGTGGAGCCGGGCGAGGCGTTGGCGCCGGGGCAGATCTACAACAGCAATCGCTTTACCCTGATGGGGCTGCTCAAGGGCCTGGGCCAGACCGTGCTGGATGCCGGCATCCTGCCGGATGACCTGGCTGCTACCCACACGCGCCTGCGCGAGCTGAGTGCACAGGCCGATGTGATTATCACCTCCGGTGGCGTCTCGGTTGGCGAGGCAGATTGTCTGGGACAGGCGCTGCGCGAGGGCGGCGCTGTGGATCTGTGGAAGCTGGCGATCAAGCCGGGCAAGCCTTTTACCCTGGCGGCTTACGCCGACACGCCCGTGCTCGGTTTGCCGGGTAACCCGGCGGCAACCTTGGTCACCTTTTTGTTGCTGGTGCGCCCGTACCTGCTGACCCGCCTGGGAGCGCTCGAGACCGCCCCCGCCCAGTTTGAGCTGCCCGCCGGTTGCGCCTGGAACCGGGCTGGCAGTCGCGATGAGTATCTGCGAGCGCGAGTAGAGCAGGGCGCGGTGCAGCTGGCCGGCAATCAAAGCTCCGGCGTGCTCAGCAGCGCCAGCCAGGCCACCGGGCTGCTGTGCGTCACGGCAGGTCAGACCTTTGCGGCGGGCGACCTGGTGCGCTATCTGCCGTTCTCCGGGCTGCTCGGTTAGTCCTCGAGTCCACGCTTGGGCGGGCATAGCCGTAGGCGTGTCCGCGGGACAGGGTGATGCGGTGTGGCTCTGGTGGACTGCGTTGCCCTAGTCCACCCGCTCAAACCATCGATGTCAGCATTGAGGCCGACCGGCGGACACGCCTGCGGCTTTGTCCCCCTACTACTGTATGCCTTCCTTGCAGTGTCAGATGAGAATTCAGTGTTTCCATATCGGATACGGTTTTGCTGCTTGTTACATATTTTGTTACAGGTATCATTGTTGCGTATCAATTCTCATCTGCGACTTCATTCATGTTCATCCCCTTTCTTATCATGCTGCGCGAAGGTCTCGAGGCGGCGCTGATCGTTGGCATCATTGCGACCTACCTGCGCCAGACGGGGCGCGCGAGCTGGATGCCGCTGGTATGGATCGGCATTTTCCTGGCGGTCAGTCTGGCGTTGCTGGCTGGTGCGGGCTTGCAGTTTGTCAGTGCCGAGTTTCCGCAACGCCAGCAGGAGCTGTTTGAGGCCCTGGTGGGCTTTGTTGCTGTGGCGATGCTGACCTGGATGGTGTTCTGGATGCGTCGCGCTGCCCAAGGGTTGCGTGGCGAGCTGACCGGGGCGCTGGACCAGGCGTTTGCCCAGGGCCGCCAGCACACCTGGGCGCTGATCGGCATGGTATTTCTGGCGGTAGCCCGTGAGGGGCTGGAGTCGATCTTCTTCTTGCTGGCGGTATTCCAGCAAAGTCAGAGCCATGGCGCGCCGCTGGGCGCGCTCCTCGGCGTGCTCTGCGCGGCGCTGGTGGGCTGGGCCTTCTACCGCGGCAGCCTGCGCTTGAACCTCAAGTACTTCTTCCGCCTGACCGGGCTGTTCATTCTGCTGGTGGCCGCCGGGCTGTTCGCCGGCTCGGTGCGGGCGCTGCACGAGGCGGGACTGTGGAACCACGCTCAGGCGGTGGTCTTTGATCTGAGTGACTGGCTACCGCTGGATACCGCGCTGGGCAGCCTGTTTGCCGGCATCTTTGGCTATTACCCGGCGCCCAGCGTGAGTGAGCTGGTGGCCTACCTCGGGTACTTGGCCCTGGCGCTGTGCGCTTTCTTCTGGCCGCCTGCCCAGGCACTGCCTGGGCCCTCTGCAGCTCGGGGCTGATTGGCTCAGGTCTGTTTTTCAACTGCTTGCGAGTGTCTTCTGATGACTGATTCTCCTGTTTCTGCGCCCAGCCGTCTGGCCCTGCGGGCCGGCCTGGTCGCGGCCGCGTTGCTGATGCTGGGTGCGCTGGCGCTGTTCTATGTCTCGCTGGGCGGCAAGTCTGCCGCACCGCACGCCGACAGTACCGAGGTGACGGTTACCGCCAAAGGGTGCGTGCCCAATGCCATTTCGGTGCCGGCGGGTAAGCGGCGATTTACCGTCATCAACGGCTCGGAGCGGGCTGTCGAGTGGGAGATTCTCGATGGTGTGATGGTGCTGGAGGAGCGCGAGAACATTGCGCCGGGCATGCGGCAACAGCTGAGCGCACAACTGACGCCCGGTGAGTACGCGATGACCTGCGGCCTGCTGAGCAACCCCCAAGGCACGCTGACGGTCACCGAGGGCGATGGCAGTGAGCGCGTGACGGAAGTGTCCGCCCGCGCGCTGATCGGGCCGCTGGCCGAATACCAGGTGTATCTCACGCTACGTGGGCGCGCCCTGGCAAAGGCGGCTGAACAGCTGCAGCAGCAGATTGCGGCCGGTGACCTGAGCGCCGCTCAGCAGGCCTATCGGGCGGCGCGTACGGTGGATCAGCAGATGGCCCTGGCCGTTGGCCTGTTCAGCGATCTGGATCAGCGTCTCAACGCCCGCGCCGACTACTTCGCCCAGCGCGAACAGGACCCTGAGTTCATGGGGTTTCAGCGTCTGGCTTACGGATTGTTCGAACAGCAAAGCCTCGACGGATTGCGGCCGGTAGCCGAGCAGCTTAATCACGATGTGGCTGAGTTGCGCGAGCGCCTGCGCGCTGAGGGCGTGCCCGCGCCGCAGCTGGCTCGTGGTGCCGGTCGCGTGCTGCAGGCCTGGCATGATCAGCAGCAGGGGCAGGCCCAACTGAGTGAGCTGGCGCTGGCTGATCTGATGAGTCTGCAGCAGGGCGTGGACAAGGTCGTGAGTCTGGTGGTCCCCGTGCTGCAACAGGCGCACCCGGAGCAGGCGGCGCAACTGGCCGAGGCCAATCAGGCCCTGGCTGCACAGATGTCTGAGGGCAGTGCGCCAACCGTACTGCCGCTGACCGAAGCGCTGGCGGCGCAGCTGGCCAACGTCAACCCGCTGCTTGCAGCGGCCAATTAGGATTGCATTGCATGAGTAAGCATGACACTTCATCCCAGGGTTGCCCGTTCGCCGGGCTGGATCGTCGACGTTTTCTGCAGGGGCTTGGCGCCGCCGGTGCCGGTATTGCGGCTGCGGGTCTGAGCGGTGGCGCGCTGGCGAGTCAGCCGGCGCGCGCTGCCGAGGTAGCCGATGCACCGACCAGCGCAACCACTGGTCAAGCCTATCCCTGGCACGGCGCTCATCAGCAGGGCATCACCACACCGCGCCCGGCGGTGGGCATGCTGGTGGCCTTTGACGTACTGGCGCGCGATCGCGCCGGATTGGAGCAGTTGCTGCGTATTCTGAGTGAGCGGATTGACTTTCTCACCCGGGGTGGCAGCTACGAGCAGCGCGACCCGCGCTATCCGCCGGTCGACTCCGGCATTCTTGGCCCGACCATCGACCCGGACGGTCTGACCATTACGCTGTCGGTCGGCGCCTCGCTGTTTGATGAACGCTTTGGCCTGGCTGAGGTCAAGCCGCGGCACCTTGAGCGTATGACGGCCTTCCCGAATGACGCGCTGGACGCAGCGCGTTGCCACGGCGATATCTCGCTGCAGTTTTGCGCCAACAGCGAAGGCACCACCATTCACGCGCTGCGCGACATCATCAAGAACACCCCCGGCCTGTTGATGGTGCGCTGGAAGCAGGAGGGCAGTGTGCCGGTCATGGCCCCGCGCCCGGACGGTCAGACCGAGAGCGCGCGCAATTTTCTCGGCTTTCGCGATGGTACCGCCAACCCGCCAGCGGACGATCGCACGCTGATGCAGCAACTGGTCTGGGTCGGCCGGAACAACGCTGAGCCGGCCTGGGCGCACAACGGCAGCTATCAGGCGGTGCGCCTGATCCGCAACTTTGTCGAGCGCTGGGATCGTACGCCACTGCAGGAGCAGGAGGCGATCTTCGGCCGGCGTCGCGACAGCGGCTCGCCAATGCACGGCGGTGTCGAGCACGACCTGCCGCAGTATGCCGGTGACCCGGACGGCAGCGTGACGCCGCTGGACTCGCATATCCGCCTGGCCAACCCGCGCACCCACGGCAGTGAGCGCAACCTGATCCTGCGCCGTCCGTTCAACTACTCCAATGGCGTCGAAGCCAACGGTCAGCTGGATATGGGCCTGCTGTTTATTGCCTATCAGGCGGATCTGCAGGCGGGGTTCATCACCGTGCAGCAGCGTCTGGATGGCGAGCCGCTGGAGGAGTACATCAAGCCGGTAGGCGGCGGTTACTTCTTTACCCTGCCGGGCGTGCAGGCTGGCGATTTTCTGGGTAGCGGCATGCTGGCTGCTGCCGATGCAATCCGTGAAGCGTGACTGATATTTATCCGACCTTTCAGGAGACCAAGATGCTGATTTCCCGTCGTGTTCTGCTTGCCGCCGCTTTGAGTCTGGGCGCGCTGCAGGCCCAGGCCGCCGTCGCGCCGCAGGCGCTGGTAGCGCCTATTACCGATTACAAACTCTATGTGCTCGACAATCTTGAACAGTTTACCGAGCACACCCGCGCCTTTACCGAGGCAGTCAAGGCCGGTGACCTTGCGCGCGCTCAGACGCTGTACGCGCCCAGCCGTGTCTACTACGAGCGCATCGAGCCTATTGCCGAGCTGTTCGCCGATCTGGATGCGAGCATCGACGCTCGCGAAGACGATTACGAGCATGGCGTGCAGGACCCGACCTTTACCGGTTTTCACCGGCTGGAGTACGGCCTGTTCCATGAGCGCAGCACCGAGGGCCTGGATGCCTATGCCGAGCGCCTGATGAGCGACGTGAATGACCTGGAGCAGCGTGTGCAGGGGCTGACCTTTCCGCCGGAAGCGGTGGTCGGTGGCGCTGCCGCGCTGATGGAAGAAGTGGCTGCGACCAAGGTCTCCGGTGAGGAAGATCGTTACAGCCACACCGACCTGTGGGATTTTCAGGGCAACCTGGATGGCTCCAAGAAAATCTTTGAGCTGGTCAAACCGTTGGTCGAGCAGGACGATCCTGCCTTTGTTGCGCGTATCGAAAGCAACTTTGCTGCGCTTGATGACACCTTGGCCAACTACCACCTGAGCCAAGGCGACGCCAGCAAAGGCTTCCAGACCTACGACAAGGTCAGCGAACGCGATCGCCGTGCATTGGTCGGGCCGGTCACCGTCCTGGCTGAGGAGCTGTCCACACTGCGCGGGATGCTCGGGCTGGATTAACGGTACCTGATGCCATCATTGGCGGTGTGGGTGCGCAGGTAGCGTCCATGGGCCTGGGTGCGCCACGTTTTCTGGTTAACCCAGCGTGGCGCCAACACGCCACCGTCATTCCCGCGCAGGCGGGCGCTCAGTGCTGTCTCTGACGTCGATCTGGATCCCCGCCTTCGCGGGGATGACCGGGTGCGGGAGGATTCAGAGGGGCGGGTATGCACATATCCGTCATTTCGGCGAAGGCGGGAATCCAGTGCTGCCTACTCTCGCACCCGCCGGATTGCGTCCAGCCAGCCTTCGTACAGCGCGCTGCGCTGTTCTTCGGCCATCACCGGGGTGAAGGTGCGTTCGCAGGCCCAGTGGCTGGCGATGTCGTCCAGGTTCTTGAAGATGCCAAGTTGCAGGCCGGCCAGGTAGGCGGCGCCCAGGGCGGTTGTTTCGGTGACCTGGGGGCGGTCGACGGTGACGCCGAGGATGTTGGCCAGCTCCTGCACGACCCAGTTGTTGATCACCATGCCGCCGTCCACACGCAGGGCGGCAGTGTTCTGGGCGCCGTCGGCTTGCATGGCGTCAAGCAGATCGCGGGTCTGGAAGCAGACGGATTGCAGACCAGCAGCAACGATCTGGGCGATCCCGGTGTCGCGGGTCAGGCCGAAGATGGCGCCGCGCGCGGCCGGGTCCCAGTAGGGCGCGCCGAGGCCGGTAAAGGCGGGTACCAGGTAGACGCCGTTGTGGTCGCCGGCCTGGCGCGCCAGGGCTTCGGTCTCGCCGGCGTGCTGGATCAGCTTGAGGCCGTCGCGCAGCCACTGGATGGCGGCGCCGGCCACAAAAATGCTGCCCTCCAAGGCATAGGTGGTCTGGCCTTTCAGGCGATAGCCAACGGTGGTCAGCAGGCGGTTCTGCGAGCGGATTGGCGTGTCGCCGGTATTCATCACCATAAAGCAGCCGGTGCCGTAGGTGCTTTTGACCATGCCGGGGCTGAAACACGCCTGGCCGATCAGTGCGGCCTGCTGGTCGCCGGCGATACCGCACACGGGCACACTGGCACCCAGCACGCTGGCGTCTGTCTGGCCAAAGTCGGCGGCGCTGTCCATCACCTCGGGCAACAGACTGGCCGGAATGTCGAGCAGCGATAGCAGCTCCTCATCCCACTGCTGGGTGTGGATGTTGAACAGCATGGTGCGTGAGGCGTTGGTGGCGTCGGTGCGGTGTACCTGGCCGCCGGTCAGACGCCAGAGCAGGAAGCAGTCGACAGTGCCGAAGCGCAGCTCGCCCCGTTCGGCACGGGCTCGGGCGTCGGGCACTTCATCGAGCAGCCAGCGCAGTTTGGTCGCGGAAAAGTAGGGGTCAATCAGCAGGCCGGTGCGCTCGCTGATCAGTGTCTCGTGGCCGTTTGCCTTGAGGCGGGCGCAGAAATCCGCTGTGCGGCGATCCTGCCAGACGATGGCGTGGTGCAGCAGTTCGCCGCTCTCGGCATCCCACAGCAAGGTGGTTTCGCGCTGATTGGTAATGCCGATGCCGGCCACCTCGCTGGCGCTGATGCCGGCCTTGTCGAGGACCTCACGACAGACGGCCAGGGTGGATTGCCAGATGTCTTCGCCGTCGTGCTCGACCCAGCCGTCTGCCGGGAAGTGCTGGGCAAACTCCTGCTGGGCGCTGTGCTGCGGGCTGCCATCGGCGGCAAACAGAATGGCGCGGCTGCTGGTGGTGCCCTGGTCAATGGCGAGGATCGGCTTGGCCATGTTGGTGTCCTGGTCGGATGCTTGTGAGTAGGGTTCAGTCGCGGCACAGCTCGCATAGCTGAGCGTTGGTCTGGGCCTGCAGGTCGCTGGCCTTGAGTTCGATTTCCAGCCCGCGCCGGCCGCCGCTGACAAAAATACTGTCCCAGTCTGCGGCGCTGCTATCAATAAAGGTACGCAGGCGTTTCTTCTGGCCGAGTGGGCTGATGCCGCCGAGCAGATAGCCGGTGCTGCGCTGGGCGGCCGCCGGATCGGCCATGGCGGTTTTCTTTACCTTGGCGGCGCTGGCCAGTGCCTTGAGGTTCAGCTTGTCCGAGACGGGAACCACCGCAACCAGCAGCTCACCGGTTTCGCTGGCGGCCAGCAGGGTCTTGAATACGCGTCGGTGCTCCAGCCCGAGCTTGTCGGCGGCTTCGCTGCCGTAGGATTCAGCCTGCGGGTCGTGGGTGTAACGGTGCAGCTGGTAGGCCACCTTGGCCTTGTCGAGCAGTTTGGTTGCGGGCGTCATGTTGTCATCTGTGCCGGGTGATGCTGCAAGGTTAAACCGCAGGCGCTCATCGGCCAAGCTCTGTGCGGCTGGTCACGCTCGCCAGCTTGCTGCTGGCTGCGTGGCGTTGTACAACAGATAGCGCCGGTCGCCACGGGTTGTTGCCATGGCGCACCTTGGGCGCCCAGGCACCGCTGATAAAAGGACCTTGCATGCTCTCGCCACACCCAGAGGAACGACGACGCCAATCTACGCCCACGGCGGTGCTGGATCTACTGGTGATTGGCGGCGGTATCAATGGTGCAGGCATTGCCAATGATGCGGCCGGCCGCGGGCTGTCGGTGCTGTTGTGTGAGCAGCACGACCTGGCCGCACATACCTCCTCGGCCAGCAGCAAGCTGGTGCACGGTGGTTTGCGTTATCTGGAGCATTACGAGTTTGGCCTGGTGCGCGCTGCACTGGGTGAGCGCGAGGTGTTGATGGCCAAGGCACCGCATCTGATCTGGCCGCTGCGCTTTGTGTTGCCGCATCGTCCGCACCTGCGCCCGCGCTGGATGCTGCGCGCCGGCCTGTTTTTGTATGACCATCTGCATCGGCGCACCAGTCTGCCCGGTTCCTCCGGCAAGGCGCTGAACGGCCAGGGCGTGCTTAATCCGATCATCGACTACGCATTCGAGTATTCCGATTGCTGGGCTGACGATGCGAGGCTGGTGGCGCTCAACGCGGTGCAAGCGGCCAGCCTGGGCGCCGAGATCTGTCTACGTACCCGCTGCATCGCGGCGCGGCGCCGCAATGATCTGTGGGAGGTGGAGCTGGAGAGCGCGGCAGGCGAGCGCCGCACCGTGCTGGCGCGGGCGCTGGTCAATGCCGCTGGTCCCTGGGCGGCGCGGGTGATGGAGCGGGTGGTCAATGCCCGCTCGCCGCATGGCGTGCGTTTGGTCAAGGGCAGCCATATCGTGGTGCCACAGCTGCACCGCGGCAGTGAGGCTTACATCCTGCAGAACGAGGACCAGCGGATTGTCTTTGTACTGCCCTACGAAGGCGTCTTCTCGCTGATTGGTACCACCGATGTGGACTTTCAGGGTGATCCGGCGTCGGTGGAGCCGGAACAGGCCGAGATCGACTATCTGCTGGAGGTGGTCAACGCGCACTTCAAGCGGCAGTTGCGGGCGTCGGACATTGTGCACCGGTTTGCCGGCGTGCGCCCGTTGATCAGCAGCGCCACGGCGAACGCGGCAGAGGTCAGCCGTGATTACAGCCTGACCCTGGATGCCGAGCCGGGGCAGGCCCCGCTACTGGCCGTGTTTGGCGGCAAGCTGACGACCTATCGACAACTGGCCGAGCAGGCGCTGGACCGCCTGCAGCGCTGGTTTCCGGCGGCAGGCCCAGCCTGGACGGCCGAGCATGCGCTGGCCGGCGGAGACTTCGACACGCAGGCGGCATTGCAGACGGAACTGGCGCAGACCTACCCCTGGCTTACCGAGGCGCAGCGCACGCGCTATGCGCGCAGTTACGGCACGCTGTGCCGCGTCTTCCTGCGCGGGATGACCTGTGCCGAGGATATGGGGGAGGACTTTGGCGCCGGGCTGACCGAGCGCGAGATTCGTTATCTGCGCGAACGCGAATGGACCGAGGATGCCGATACGCTATTGTGGCGCCGCAGCAAGTTGGGCCTGCACCTGACCGAGGCTCAACGCGCGCGGGTAACGTGCTATCTGGCTAACCGGGAGTGGGAGTGGGCGCCCGCCGGTTGACGGGCGCCAGCTGAACCGGCTGACAGATCAGTCGGCGATCTTGACCACCAGCTTGCCGAAGTTTTTCCCTTCGAGCAGGCCGATAAAGGCATCGGGGGCGTTTTCCAGTCCTTCTACACGGTCTTCTTTCACCCGCACCTTGCCCTCGGCCACCCAGGGCGTCATGGTCTTCAGGAACTCGGGATAGCAGTGGCCGTAGTTGTCGAAGATGATAAAGCCCTGCATGCGGATACGCTGGCTGAGTATCAGGCGCATCAGCTGCGGCAGGCGATCGGGGCCCTCTGGCAGGCTGGTGGCGTTGTACTGGGCAATCAGGCCGCACAGGGGGATGCGTGCGTGGGCGTTGAGCAGCGGCATGACCGCGTCGAACACCTTGCCGCCGACGTTCTCAAAGTACACGTCGATGCCCTTGGGGCAGGCTGCGGCCAGTTTCTCGGCCATGGCCGGGTCCTTGTGGTCGATGCAGGCGTCAAACCCCAGCTCCTTCACGGCGTACTCGCACTTCTCTGCGCCGCCGGCGATGCCGACCACCTGACAGCCCAGAATCTTGGCGACCTGGCCGACGACGGTGCCGACCGGGCCGGTTGCTGCACCGACAACCACGGTTTCGCCGACCTTGGGTTGGCCGATATCGGTCAAGCCCATGTAGCCGGTGAAGCCGGGCATGCCGAGCACGCCCAGGGCCTGTGAGGGCTCGGGCATGTTGCGGTCCAGGCGAAATACCATGCTGCCATCGGAGAGGGTGTAGTCCTGCCAGCCGGAGGCAAAGCACATGACCAGGTCGCCCGGAGCGTAGCCTTCCAGTTCTGAGCTGACCACTTCGCTGACGGTGCCGCAGGTCATTACGCCACCAACCGGTACCGGGTCGGCGTAGGACTTGGCGTCACTCATGCGTCCACGCATGTACGGGTCAAGCGACATCCAGCGGTTGCGCAGCAGCATTTGCCCGGCACTCACGGCGGGGACAGGTGTTTCCACCATGCGGAAGTTGGCTTGGGTAGGGGCGCCAACCGGGCGGGATTCCAGCAGTATCTGGCGATTGATGTCGGAAGTCTGGGGCATTGTTGTTGTCCTCTGGTCAGGGCCGTCGGCCGACGACTGTGCCGCCGACAATGCGCCAGTGCCAGGCGAGGGTCAAGCCGGTATCGGCTTGCTTGATGGTGCGCCATTGATGGGGTTCAGGTGCCAGAGTCGGCCGTCCTTTGGCGTGCGTGCCTGTTGCGCCAACGCCCCCGGCGCGGCTGTCTGATCAGGCCTCATTGGCCTGCGACGGGTCAGGCAAGCCAGGCGCGCTGGAAGTCCTCGGCGTGGCCACCCCTATGGGGGTAGGAGGCTTCCCAGATTCGCGCTAGGCTAGCCAGATCGCTTTGCTCGCCGGGGAGCATGTGCTGGCGCTGGTAGATCAGCCAGGCAATGGCTGCTGCGTAGCCGAGGTTGTAGCCCAGCTCGGCATGCGGGTCGGTCAGGAAGCAGTGCTGGCTGGCCAGGCCTCGGACCTTGCTGGCCAGGTCGGGCTGGTAGGCGAGGTAGTCGTCCCAGATCAGCGTGTGCAGTCTCGGCGGGATACCAAAGGGGCCGATGGCCTCGGCTGCGCGTTGGGGCGCTGGCAGAGCGGACATGCACAGCAGCGTGCCGACCAGCAGTTGCTGCAGCTGCGGGCAGTCGAGCTGGAGGTACTGCATGACCGGCAGGAGTTGTTGCTGACAGAGGTGGCGACTGGGCTCTGCGGAGGGAGCCGGTGACGACGAGCTGTGTTGCGTCGGGTGAGTCAGGAGGTTGGCAGACATGCAGTTACGTCCTGTCAGTTAGCGTCCTATTCTCAAGCATAGCCAGAGTTTGTGCTGGTAAAGCATTGTTTTTAAATTATTTAACGTCGTAGACGATGTGCTATATAACGTCTCGATATATTGGCCACACTGATAACAACAACGGGCCCTGATCTGCATGACCTCGATTACTGCCTCTGCCGCCGTCGGCATTGATGAGCCTGCGCTGCTGGCGCAACAGCGCGGCTTTGCAAGGCTGCGCTTCAGCGGCCCGCTGGAGCAGGCCTTTCAGCACTACCTGCATGTAAAGATGGCGGGACGTGTGGTGGTCGTAGCGGCCTCATCCGTCCTGTTCATGCTGCTGTTCATGTGGCTTGACCATCTTTACCTGCCGCCTGAGGTGGCGCGTTATACCTTGAGTATTCGAGCGGTGGCGCTGGTGCTGGTGTGCTTGGCCATCTGGTACGGCAACCGGCCCGGCCGGGTAAGGCCGGCGCGGGCCTTTGCGGTATCGACACTGGCTTATTGCTGCTCCGGCCTGATGGTGGTGATGGTGATTACCGTTGCGCGGCTGGCTGAGGTGCCCATCCGTGTGACGCACGATGGCCTCTATCTGGTATTGCTGTCGGGGTTCTTCCTGTTGGCGCTGCCCATGCGCCACGCGGTGATCGGTTCCTGGGCGATTGTGCTGAGCTATCTGGCTGCCGCCCAGCTCTCTGGCAGTGAGCCAGCACGGGTCATATCCGACGGCATTTTTCTGAGCAGCTTTGCCCTGATGGGCTCGCTGGGCGCCTATATCTACGAGTACCTGCAGCGGCAGAGCTTTGTTAACGAGCAGCTGCTGGAAGCGGCACGACGCCGTGCCGAGCGCGAAAGCCAGAGCAAGACCCACTTTCTGGCGACCGCCAGCCATGACCTGCGCCAGCCTTTGCATGCCATGCTGCTGTTTATCCAGCACCTGCAGGATCAGGTGCTGGAGGGCGAAGCGCGGCGCACCGTGGAACGTCTGACCGACTCGACCCAATTATTGCAGGCGATGCTGAATTCGTTGCTGGATATCTCGCGCTTGAGTGTCGGCATGGTCCGTCCGCAGGCCCGCTCCTTCAACCTGCGGCCCTGGCTTGAGCGGCTGGTGGCCAGCCTGGAAACCTACGCCCGGCGCCGGGGCATACGTCTGGAGATTGAGTGCCCGGCGCACCTGGCGGTGCAAAGTGATCCGCTGCTGCTGGAGCGGCTGCTGCGTAACTACCTGAACAATGCGTTGATTCATGCCGAGGCGAGTCTGGTACGCATTGAGGTGGTGCGGGTTGAGGCGCGCTTGCGGATTGCCGTGGTCGATAACGGCTGCGGGCTGGCCGAGGCTGATCAGGAGCGTATCTTCGAGGAGTTTACCCAGTTGCGTAATCCGGCGCGCACCCTGGACAAGGGGGTGGGGTTGGGGCTGAGTATCTGCCGGCAGATACTGCACTTGCTGGCCTATCCTTCGGGCCTGTGGTCACGGGTTGGCGAGGGTGCCCGGTTCTGGTTTGAAGCGCCGGTGGGCGAGTGGCAGATAGAGCCGCAGGAAGCGGTGAACGTGGCGCTGCCGCAGTTGCGCGGCCAGGTCGCGCTGATCGAGAACGACCGCGTCAGCCGCGAAGCCATGCAGACCTTGTTGTCCAGCTGGGGCTGTATTGTCTGGGCATTTGCCAGTGCCGATGAGGCGTTGGTGGGGCTGCGCACGGTCGCTGTCGATATTCTGTTGAGCGACTTCCGCCTGGAGGGTGAACTCAACGGCCTGGAGCTGATTCGCCACCTGCGCGAGCGCGGCGACTACGCCGGCCCCGCAGCCCTGGTGACCGCAGATACCTCGGAGGAGCTGACCGAGGCGCTCCGCCTGGCTGATATCCAGTTGCTCTACAAGCCGGTGTTGCCTGCGCGCCTGCGACGCACCGTGCAACAGTTGCTGGCGCAGGCGCCGAGCGCGGCCCCCGCTGATTGACCGGCGCCTGTCAGAAGCTCACCAGCCCCAGCTTGCGCGCATGATTGACGCACTCGGTGCGGTTGTGGCTCTCCAGTGACGAAAACAGCGCCTTGAGGTGGGTTTTGACCGTATCTTCGGAGAGCGACAGGCGCTGGCAGATGAGTTTGTTGGGCAGCCCCTCGGCGAGCAGGTCGAGAATCTCCAGCTGGCGCGGCGTTATACCCACTTCCCGGGCACTGCTTTGCCGATCCAGCGGGCGATTCTCATCACTGATCACCACCTGCGCGCCATACAGCAACTGAGTGACTGCCTGCAGCAAGGTTGCGCCGTCTGCGGTTTTGCTGATGAACCCGGCCGCGCCCAGCTGCAGGGCGGCATCCAGATCGCTGGGGCTGTTGCTGGCGGTGAGGATGGCGATGGGCGCCATGGCGTCGGCGGCGCGTAACTTTTGCAGTAGCGCCAGACCGCTGCTGTCCGGCAATTGCAGGTCCAGCAGGATCAGGTCATAGGGATGTTCGCTCACTTGCTGGAGCGCCTCGGCGGCGTTGTGGGCGTGGTCGAGCTGGACGCCTTCACACAACGAGCTGAGGGTCAGGCTCAGGCCGTCGAGGTAGATCTGGTGGTCATCAATCAGCAATAGCCGTGTATCGGGCGGCAGCGTGTTGCTCATGCGTGGAGTCCTCTACGCGCTGGCTGCCTCAGTGCGTCCCGGTGACAGCCTTTTGTTATTGTTCGCGGCTTGATGATATGCAAGCTGTCTGGTCAGGTCCAGAGTCCTGGTCCGGCAAACGTTGTCGCAGCTCGGCCAGTTCGCTGCGCAGGGCCTGTACTTCGGCCAGCAGTAGTTGCTGAGGGTCTTCCACTGGCTCCTGCACCGGTTCCAGCGCATCGCGTTGATGCTGAATAGCATCGACGATGACGGCGATAAACAGGTTCAGCATCATGAAAGTGGCAATCAGGATGAAAGGCACAAAATACAGCCAGGCGTAGGGATAGGTCTCCATCACCGGGCGGACAATGCCCATCGACCAACTCTCCAGCGTCATCACCTGGAACAGGGTGTACAGGCTGGCGCCCAGGGTGCCGAACCACTCCGGAAACTGCTCGCCGAACAGCTGGGTGGCAATGACCGCGGCAACATAGAAGATCAGACCCAGCAGGGCGACGATGCTGCCCATGCCGGGCAGCGAGGCCAGCAGTGACTGCACGACCACGCGCATGCTCGGCACGATGGACACCAGGCGCAGTACCCGCAGCACGCGCAGGGCGCGCAGCACCGCCAGTGGGCCGCTGGCAGGCACCAGTGCGATCGCCACCACCAAGGTATCGAACACCCCCCACGGGTCGCGCAGCAAACGCCAGCCATGGGCGACAAAGCGCAGGGCAATCTCGACTACAAAACAGGTCAGGATCAACTGGTCGAGCAGCCGCAATAGGCCGCCCCAGCGCTGCATGATCGAGGGCGCGGTCTCCAGACCAAGGATGACGGCATTGATAAGGATCAGGGCGGTGATGGTGTACTGAAAGCGCGGGTGTTCCAGGCGGGCGGCAAGGCGCGCGCGCCAGGGCGTGGTGAGCTCGAGTGTCTGGTTCATGGGAGTCTTGAGAAAGGTTACGGCCTGCGAGGCAGGCCGCGGGAATCAGCGCTCGCTTTCGGCAAAGGCGCAGAGGGTGTAAGTCGGGATGCCGGTGTCCTGCATCTGTTGCGAACCGCCCAGGTCCGGCAGGTCGATGATAGCCGCAGCCTCATAGACATCGGCACCGCTCTGGCGTACCAGGCTGGCCGCGGCCAGGAAGGTGCCGCCGGTGGCGATCAAGTCGTCCAGCAGCAGCACCTGCTCACCACCGCTCAGGGCGTCGCGGTGCATCTGCAGCGTCGCCTCGCCATACTCGGTCTGGTAGTTGGCACTGAGCGTATCGGCCGGCAGCTTGCCGGCCTTGCGGAATAGCACCAGCGGGCGATTGAGTTCATAGGCGAGAATCGAGCCGATCAGAAAGCCGCGGGCATCGATGGCGCCGATATGCGTGACCGGGCTGTCGATATAGCGCTGGATCAGGCTGTCTGCCACCATGCGCAGGGCCTTGGGTGACTGAAACAGCGGGGTGATGTCGCGGAAGGTCACGCCTTCCTTCGGAAAGCCCGGTACCGGGCGAATCAGCGATTTGATGGCGTATTCGTCAAAGATCATCAGCGGGTACCGGGTCAGTCGAGTTGGCCACCGGCCAGCGCACAAAGCTCGCCGTGGTTGGTGATTTCTACTTCCTTGCCGTCGGCGGCGATCAGCCCCTGTTGCTGGAAGCGGGTGAACACGCGCGAGACGGTTTCGACCGCCAGGCCCAGATAGTTGCCAATGTCGTTGCGTGACATGGCCAGGCGGAAGGAACGGGCGGAATAGCCGCGGGCGCGGAACCGGGCAGACAGGTTGATCAGCAGCGTGGCAATGCGTTCATCGGCGGTCTTTTTCGACAACAGCATCATCATCTGCTGGTCGTCACGGATTTCGCGGCTCATCAGGCGCATGACCTGGCGACGCAGCGACGGCATGGTGGCGGTCAAATCGTCCAGGCGCTCGAAGGGGATTTCGCACACGGAGGTGGTTTCCAGTGCGACCGCCGAGACCGGTTGGCGCTCGCCGTCCATGCCGGACAGGCCGATCAGCTCGCTGGCCAGGTGGAAGCCGGTAATCTGCTCTACACCCGCGTCGTCAACGGTAAAGGTCTTGATGGTGCCCGAGCGCAGCGCATAGAGCGAGTCAAAGGGGTCGCCCTGACGGAACAGCATCTCGCCCTTACGCAGTGGGCGGCCACGCTTGACGATGCTGTCCAGCGTGTCGAGCTCCTGGTCTTGCAGTGCCAGCGGCAGGCACATGGTGGCCAGGCTGCAGTCCTTGCAGTGCGCTTCGGGCAGCGACTTGAGTTTGATTGCATCGGTCATGACGGTCACAGCTCCGTTGTTCGATCAGCAAAGCCTACCTCAAGCATGGCATCGCCGCCACGCCTGGGAGTATTGCAACAGGTGTTCATTCATGCCCGTGATGTGCCTGCGATGGCAAGCTCAAATGCTGCATCAGCCAGTGTTGATGCGGGCCGGGCAAGGTCCAGAGTCCAAACAGGATAATCACCAGCGCGGCGCTGACGCGCAGGCTGCGGCGGCGCAGCAGGGCGGTCAGGCGTTCGGCAGCAGCCCCGGTGGCCAGCAATGTCGGCAGGGTACCGAGACCGAAGAACAGCATCAACAGGGCGGAATGGCCTGCGCTGCCGTGGCTGCTGGCCCAGATCAGCGTGCTGTACACCAGGCCGCAGGGCAGCCAACCCCAGAGCGCACCCAGCAGCAGGGCCTGGCCGGGCCGCTGCACCGGCAGCAGGGCGCGGGCGTGCGGTTCGATATGTTTCCACAGTCCCCGACCCAGCTGTTCAATGCGGGTCAGCCCGGCCCACCAGTTGGCCAGATACAGCCCCATGGCAATCATCAAGAGGCCGGCGATGCTGCGCAGCACCACGCCCAGCCCCATGCCCTGCAGAGCCCAGCCGAGGCTGCCAAGCAATGCGCCGGCGGCGCTGTAGCTGGCGATACGCCCTGCGTTATAGGACAGCAACAGGCGCCATAGCGGCCAGCCATGGCGGCGTTCCGGCGGGATGGCCATGGTCAGGGCACCCATCAGGCCGCCGCACATGCCAATGCAGTGTCCGCCGCCGAGCAGGCCCAAGGCCAGCGCGGTCAGCAGTTGGGGAAGCAGGTCATTCATGAACGGGGTGGTTGCTCGCTGTCGCTTGCATCGTCGGCGGGCGCTTCGTCACGCTGCTGCGCGGCGAGGTGCGCCGGGTCGTCTTCATCAAACAGAATGCTGTGCGCGGGACTGTCGAGGTCTTCGTACTGGCCGTTGTTGACCGCCCAGTTGAACAGGCAGATGGCAATGATGACCAGCACAATGGCGATGGGCACGAGAATGTAGAGAACGGTCATGGGCTCGGCTCCGGTTGAGCAGCTGGCAAGGCGGCCTGCGCAGGCTGGCGGATGCGGGTCAGGCGCAAGGCGTTGAGCACCACCAGCAGTGAACTGACTGACATGCCCAGGGCGGCCAGGGCCGGGGTGATCATGCCAAGCGCTGCCAGCGGCAGAACGGCGACATTATACAGGGTTGCCCAACCCAGGTTTTCGATCATGATCGCACGGGTGCGTTTGGCGATGCCGATGGCCTGCAGCAGGGCGCCGAGTCGGCTGCCGAGCAGCACCGCGTCGGCACTGGTCTTGGCCAGGTCCGAGGCATTGCCCATGGCGATCGAAATGTCGGCGCTGGCCAGGACCGGTACGTCATTGACGCCGTCGCCCATCATCAGCACTTTTTCGCCGGCGCGCTGGCGTTGCTGCACGTAGGCCAGCTTGTCGTCGGGGCTGGCGTTGCCGATGGCCTGGTCGATCTGCAGTTCAGCGGCGACTCGGTCCACCACGTTCTGGTGGTCGCCAGACAGCAGGACGACGTCAAGGCCACGCTGCTTGAGGCCGCTGATCAACTCGGCGGCGTCGGTACGCAGGCGGTCGTTGAGGCCAAACCAGGCCAACGGGCCCTGGTCGCCGGCCAGCAGCAGCCACTGACCGTCGCCGGTGGGGCGCGTGGGCAGCGGTTGCTGGCTCAGGTCCATCGCATACTCCGCCTTGCCGATGCGCAGGCGCTGGCCATCGCAGACACCCTCCAGGCCCATGCCTGGCTGGTTATGGGAGGCCTCGGCCTGGGCGCTGGTGCGGCCAAAGGCGCGGGCGATGGGGTGCTCGGAGTGGCTTTCGAGCATCTGTGCCCAGCGCAGGGCCTGATCGCTGCTGACGCCGGCAAACGGCTGGATCTGTTCCAGCGTCATGCGGCCTTCGGTCAGGGTGCCGGTTTTGTCGAGGATCACCGTCTGCATCTGCGGCAGGCCTTCGAGCACATGCCCGCGGGTAACCAGCAGACCCAGGCGGTGCAGACTGCCGGTGGCGGTCGTGAGCGCGGTCGGTGTGGCCAGCGACAGGGCGCAGGGACAGGTGGCGACCAGCATTGCCAGCACAATCCAGAAGGCGGTGTGGGCATCGGCGGCCCACCACCAGGCACCGCCGACGACCACGGCCGCCAGCAGCACCGTGAGCAAAAAGTATTGCGCTACGTCGTCAGCCAGGCGGCCCAGCCGGGGTTTGTCGGACTGGGCTCGCTCGAGCAGGCGGACAATGGCGGACAGGCGGGTCTCGTCGCCCAGCGCCTCGATGCGCAGTTGTAGTGGGCCTTCGACGTTCAGGGTGCCGGCGGTGACGCGATCGCCAGGCTGCTTGGCGATCGGCAGGTACTCACCGGACAGCGCTGATTCGTCAACGCTGCTGCTGCCGCTGGCGATCAGCCCGTCAGCCGGGATGCTTTCGCCAGGTTTGACTTCGACCAGATCGCCGCAGCGCAGCTCCTCCAGCATGATGCGCTGGCGCGAGCCGTCGGCCTCGATACGCAGGGCGCTGGGTGGCAGCAGGTTGACCAGTCTGGCGGTGCTTTCCACCGTGCGCTGCCGCGCTCGGCGTTCCAGGTAGCGACCGGCGAGTAGAAACAGGGCAAACATGGTGACCGAGTCGAAGTACACCTCGCCCTGGCCGATCAGGGTGGCGTAGATGCCGGCCAGATAGGCACCGCCGATGGCCAGCGAGACCGACACGTCCATGCTCAGGCGGCGGTTGCGCAGGTCGCGCAGGGCGCCCTGAAAGAAGGGGGCGCAGCTGTAGAACACTACGGGCGTGGTCATCAGCAGACTGGCCCAGCGCAGCAGATGGGCCATGCCCTCGGTCATGTCCTGATCAAACTCGCTGGACAGCGCCATGGTCGCCATCATCACCTGCATGAACATTAGCCCGGCCAGGCCGAGGCGGCGCAGGTAGCGGCGGTTCTCGTCGGCGATCTGCTCCGAGGCCTTGTCCGGCTCATAGGGGTGAGCGTTGTAGCCGATGCGGCGCAGGCTGGTGAGCAGCGCGGACAGCTTGGTCTGCTGGGGGCTCCAGGTCAGGCTGAGGCGCTGATTGCCCATATTGAGACTGGCTTCCTGCACGCCGGGTTGCGCGCGCAGGTGGCGTTCGATCAACCAGCAACAGGCGGCGCAGCTGATGCCTTCGATCAGCAGGGTGGCCTGCTGGCCTTCGCCTTCGCTGCGAGAGAAACGTTGTTGGACATCGTCACGGTCATACAGCTCCAGCTCGTCTTGCAGTGCCTGGGGCAGTGCCTCTGGATTGGCCGAGGGTTCGGTTCGATGCTGATAGTAGGATTCCAGACCCGCGCTGCTGATTGCCTCGGCCACAGCCTGGCAACCCGGGCAGCACATGGCGCGCGGTGCGCCGAGCAGCTCAACCGTCCAGGGCGCACCGGCCGGAACCGGTTCGCCACAGTGATAGCAGGGGGTGGGTTGGGTCATGCGCGAATCAGTGGGCGCTCAACTGGTAACGCTGGTTGCCGCCCAGGTGCAGCTCACCGGTCAGACGCCAGCCGCCTTCACCGGGCTTGTCCGGATCGCTCAGCTCGATATAGCGACGACCTTCGATCTGCTTCTCCAGCTGGCCGGTGTAGGTGTTGCCGCTGATCTGCCGCAGCGTCACCGAGCGATCACGGGAGGCGTGAGCAGGGGAGATCAGGTCCAGCGTCAGACTGCGCGGCAGGGCGGGCAGGTCGCCCTCCAGCTGCAGGCTGATATCGCCGGTTACCGAGTCCACCATGAAGCTGGCGGCGATGCCCATATCACGCGCATGGTGATCGCGGTCCAGCGTGAGATTGATCGCCTTGCCTTCGCTGTAGTAGTTGTCGCGCACCAGGCTGTCCGGGTTCATGGTTGCCACCAGCAGCAGGCCGATGCCGATGAACACGGCAAAGGCCAGAATGGCGATGACGAACCAGGCCCAGATTTGCTTGTACCAGGGCGATTGCGAAGGGTCGTGCGTCATGGATGTTCCTGTGCTCATCAGCGTACCTGCGGCGCCATGAAGCGACTTTCTGCCTCGGCCTGCACGCTGTCATCGTCTTCAGCGGTGACCACAAAGGTGATCGGTATGTTGGTCGCGCCGTTCAGCGCGCCCGGCTCCATATGGATGTTGACCGGCAGTTCAAGCTTGCGGCTTGGCGCGACGGTCAGGCGGTTGTCCGGCATCTGCAGTTGCAGCGCCGGGTGCCCGCTGACGTCGATTGTGTAGGTGCGTTCGGTCTGACCCTTGTTGAAAATTTTGACAATGTACACGTTCTCGATGTCCCCGGCACGGGTTTCTCTATACAGAACGTTTCGATCTCGCTCGATATCCAGCGATACCTGAGCCAGGTTGCCGACGGTGATGATAAACATCACGATCATGGTCACCAGAGCCGCGCCATAGCCCAGCAGGCGAGGGCGCAGCCAGTGGGTCTTCTTGCCTTCGAGCTCGTGCTCGGTGGTATAGCGAATCAGACCGCGCGGGTACTCCATCTTATCCATGACCTCGTTGCAGGCATCTACGCAGGCTGCGCAGCCGATGCATTCGTACTGCAGCCCGTGACGGATATCGATGCCGGTCGGGCACACTTGCACGCAGATGTTACAGTCGATGCAATCGCCCTTGCCGACCTCAGCCGGGTCGACGCCTTTTTTGCGGGCGCCACGCGGCTCGCCGCGTTTGGCGTCATAGGACACGATCAGGGTGTCAGCGTCGAACATGACGCTCTGGAAGCGTGCGTAGGGGCACATGTGAAAGCACACCTGCTCGCGCAGCCAGCCAGCGTTGATATAGGTGGCGGCGGTGAAGAAGAACACCCAGAACGCGGCCCAGCCGGCAATCTGCAGGGTGAACAGGTCTGCTACCAGTCCGCGGATGGGCGTGAAATAACCGACAAAGGTGATGGCGGTCAGCACCGAGACGACCAGCCAGATGGCGTGCTTAGCGCTGCGGCGCAGGAACTTGTTGACGCTCATGGGCGCCTTGTCGAGCTTGATGCGTGCATTGCGCTCACCCTCGGTGATGCGCTCTGCCCACATGAAAATCCAGGTCCAGACAGTCTGCGGGCAGGTATAGCCACACCATACCCGGCCGGCGAACACGGTGATAAAGAACAGGCCAAAGGCGCAGATGATCAGCAGGAAGGACAGCAGGAAGAAGTCCTGCGGCTGGAAGGTCGCGCCAAAGATATGGAACTGGCGGGCGGGCAGATCCCAGAGCACCGCCTGGCGGTCGCCCCACGGCAGCCAGACCGTGCCGAAGTACAACAGAAACAGTGCAGCCACGCCGGCCAGGCGTACGTTCATGAACAGGCCCTTGTAGGAGCGGGTCTGGATTTTCTGGCGCTTGGCGTAGAGGTCGTAGGTTTCGACCTTGGGTGTTACATCTTGGACGGGGATTTTGCTCATGGTCAGACTAACCCTATCAGGCGGAAGGGGTGCACGGCGACTGGCCTCTCGTAGGGCCAATCTTTGCCGCTAAGCTGGTGCGCGATGCAAGACGCGTACTTTCTCAATATCGAAAATAGACCTCTTGGTCCGCAGCCACAATGCGACAGGTAGTCGCGTCAAAAAAAACGGGGAGGCCACTGGCCTCCCCGTTGGGTACTGCAACCACTGCTGCGGCTTACTGCTCGTCTTTGTGGGACAGGCTGTAAACGTAGGAGGCCAGCATGTGGATCTTGTCTTCACCCAGGTGAGCCTGTGTCGGCATGTGGCCGTTACGACCATAACGCACAGTCTGCTGAACCTGCAGGAAGCTGGAGCCATACAGCCAGATGTCGTCGGTCAGGTTGGGCGCACCCAGTTGCTGGTTGCCCTTGCCATCCGGGCCGTGGCAGACCGCACAGGTGTTGGTGTAGGTGGTTTGGCCTGCGGCCAGATCAACGTTCTCGGTTTCCAGACCGGACAGGCTGCGGACATAGCCGGAGACGTTGCGTACACCATCTTCACCGATAACCGCGAGCCACGCCGGCATCGCTGCCTGACGACCTGCGCGCAGGGTGGTCTTGATGGTTTCCGGGTCGCCGCCGTACAGCCAGTCGTTGTCGGTCAGGTTCGGGAAGCCGAACGCGCCGCGGGCGTCAGAGCCGTGACAGACCGAGCAGTTGGTGGCGAACAGACGTTGGCCAATAGCAACCGCTTCAGGGTCTTTGGCGACTTCTTCAACCGGCATGGCGGAGTACTTGGCAAAGATCGGGGCAAAGGCTTCTTCAGCCTTGGCGACTTCTGCTTCGTACTGGCCTTCCTGGGTCCAGTTCAGGTAGCCCGGCCACTTGCCCAGACCCGGGAACAGGAACAGATAGATGGCGCCGAATACCATGGTGGCGATGAACAGCACGAACCACCAGCGGGGCAGCGGGTTGTCGAACTCTTCAATGCCGTCAAAGCTGTGGCCCAGGGTTTCTTCGGTCTGTTCCTTGCGTTGGCCCTTGCGGGTCGCCAGCAGCAGCCAGAGGATGAGGCCCAGGCAGGTCAGGGTCAGGACAACAATGTACCCGCTCCAGAAATTAGTCATTACTTGTCACTCCTAGCATCTTTGTGCTGCTCACCGGAGGCCTTGTCGTCCTCTTCGTCCGCGAAGGGCAGCTGGGCTGCCTCATCGAAGTCCTTCTTCTTGGACGCGCTGTAGGCCCAGATCACGACGCCGACGAAGGCGACAAACGCGAATACTGTGCCAAGGCCTCGGAGAGTATTGATATCCATGGTTGCTTACCGATCCGACAAGACAGTGCCAAGGTGTTGCAGGTAGGCAATCAGAGCATCCATTTCGGATACGCCCTTGACTGCTTCCTGAGCACCGGCGATGTCTTCATCGGTGTAAGGAACGCCCAGGGTACGCAGCACTTCCATCTTGCGGGCGGTGTGCTTGCCATCAAGCACGCCATCCTGCAGCCAGGGGAAGGCTGGCATCTTGGATTCCGGCACCACGTCCTGAGGTCTGATCAGGTGAGCGCGGTGCCAGTCGTCGGAGTAACGACCGCCAACACGGGCCAGGTCCGGACCGGTGCGCTTGGAGCCCCAGAGGAAGGGGTGTTCCCAGACGCTTTCGCCGGCAACCGAGTAGTGACCATAGCGCTCGGTCTCGGCACGGAACGGACGGATCATCTGCGAGTGGCAGCCAACGCAGCCTTCGCGGATATAGATGTCGCGACCTTCCAGCTCCACTGCGGTGTACGGGCGCAGGCCCTCTACCGGCTCGGTGGTTTCCGGCTGGAAGAACAGCGGTACGATTTGAACCAGGCCGCCGAAGCTGATGGCAAACACCATCAGAAAGATCATCAGGCCAAGATTTTTTTCTACTGTTTCATGCAGTTTCATTTAGCACATCCCTCAGGCAGTCTGGGCCGCAGCTTCGAGTTGAGCTGCTTTGCTGTGGCGCACGGTGCGCCATACGTTGTAAGCCATCAGCAACATGCCGAGCAGGAAGAAGGCACCGCCGATTGCACGGACGATGAAGCCCGGGTGGCTGGCTTCCAGCGCCTCGACGAAGGAGTAGGTCGGGGTGCCGTCAACGTTGACTGCGCGCCACATCAGGCCCTGAGTGATGCCGTTGACCCACATGGCCACGATGTACAGCACGGTGCCGATAGTCGCCAGCCAGAAGTGAGCATTGATCAGCGAGGTGCTGTACATGGCTTCACGACCGAAGACTTTCGGGATCAGGTGGTACAGCGAACCGATGGAGATCATGGCAACCCAGCCCAGAGCACCAGCGTGTACGTGACCAATGGTCCAGTCGGTGTAGTGGGACAGCGCGTTCACGGTCTTGATGGCCATCATCGGACCTTCGAAGGTGGACATGCCGTAGAACGCCAGCGCGACAACCAGGAAGCGCAGGATCGGGTCGGTGCGCAGTTTGTGCCAGGCGCCGGACAGGGTCATCATGCCGTTGATCATGCCGCCCCAGCTGGGTGCCAGCAGGATCAGGGACATCACCATGCCCAGAGACTGAGCCCAGTCAGGCAGCGCGGTGTAGTGCAGGTGGTGCGGACCGGCCCAGATGTAGATGGCGATCAGCGCCCAGAAGTGCACGATGGACAGGCGGTACGAGTAGATCGGACGCTCGGCCTGCTTGGGAACGAAGTAGTACATCATGCCCAGGAAGCCGGCGGTCAGGAAGAAACCAACTGCGTTGTGGCCGTACCACCATTGCACCATCGCATCGGTTGCGCCAGCGTACATCGAGTAGGACTTGGTCAGGGTCACCGGGATCGCCATGCTGTTGACGATGTGCAGGACCGCAACGGTGATGATAAAGCCACCGAAGAACCAGTTACCGACGTAGATGTGCTTCATCTTGCGCTTCATGATGGTGCCGAAGAACACCAGCGCGTAGCTCACCCAGACAACCGCGATCAGGACGTCGATCGGCCACTCCAGCTCAGCGTATTCCTTGCTGCTGGTCAGGCCCATGGGCAGGGTGATTGCAGCGAGGACGATAACCGCTTGCCAACCCCAGAAGGTGAAAGCAGCGAGGCCATCGGATACCAGGCGGGCCTGCGTCGTGCGCTGGACCACATAGTAGGAGGTGGCGAACAGGGCACATCCGCCAAAGGCGAAGATGACCGCGTTGGTGTGCAACGGACGCAGACGTCCGAAGGTAGTCCACGGCAAGCCAAAATTCAGTTCAGGCCAGACCAGTTGGGACGCAATAAAGACGCCCATGGCCATGCCCACGATACCCCAGACCACCGTCATGACGGCGAACTGGCGTACCACCTTATAGTTATAGGCTGTCGGAGTGGTAGCTGTGCTCATGCGAGATTCCACGGATAGCAGTTGGTTTATTGGGTTTAAAGCGCTGGCAAGTATGAGGAAAGCCCGCGCGCATTGCAATGACATAGGTCAGTGTCGGGATGCGTCGCAAAGCCCTTCAAAGGCTTGAAACGGCGAGAATTTTGCTCTTGTATGGCCTGCTCGCCATGGCCCCACCAGGGTGGTTGCCCGAGATAGCTTCACCGCTAGCGCGTCGGAGAGACAAACGTCGGGACAGGGTTCAGACTAGCCCCCTACCGGGGTTATGTGAAGGTGCAGCAGGGCGCAGTTTATGTGACATCGTGTCGCAGCGTACGGATCTATATAAAGGAAGGTGTTATGCAATCAGTGCTGACCGACCAGCCAGCCGGCGAGCCCAGAGCAACGCTGCTGCTGGCCCATGGCGCCGGCGCGCCGATGGACAGCCCGTTTATGACGCAGCTGGCGGCGGCGCTGTCTGCCCAGGGGATCAAGGTGGTGCGCTTTGAGTTCCCCTATATGGCGGCGCGCCGCGACGATGGCCGCAAGCGTCCGCCCAACCCGATGCCGATGCTGGAGCAATGTATGCGCGAGCAGGCCGCTGGGGTTTCCGGGCGTCTGTTTCTGGGCGGCAAGTCGATGGGCGCACGCGTGGCCAGTCAGTTGGCGGCGGAGGTGGGGGCCGCCGGCTTTATCTGCTTTGGCTATCCGTTTCACCCGCCGGGCAAGCCCGAACGTACCCGTATTGAGCATTTGCAGCAGATCGGTTGCCCGGGGCTGATAGTGCAGGGCACCCGGGACCCCTTTGGCAAACCAGATGAGGTCGCGGCCTATCCGCTGGATCCTGCACTGCAGTTGCACTGGCTGGAGTCTGGCGAACACGACTTTCGGCCGCTGAAGTCCAGCGGCCTGACACAGCAGGCGCTAATAGAAGAAGCGGCAGACGTCGCCGCCGCGTTTATTGCGGCGGCCGAGCGTTAGCTGCAAGGCGGAAGCTTCAAGCCACAAGCCACAAGCCACAAGCCACAAGCCGCAAGCTAAAATCTAAAAGCCCAAACTGTCTTGCTTGCAGCTTCCAGCTCGCCGCACAGCGGCGGCCCTCAGAGCCCCAATGCCGCCGGTGCAATCGCGGAAGACATCGTCCCCCAGCGGCGGCCTTTGACAAAGATCGGCACATAGAGCACGAACACCACGGTGGTGGTGCCGGGCAGCACAAAGGTACCCAGATTGAGGTAAGTGCAGCTGGCCATAATGCGCAGGTCGGTGTCGCTGGACACCGCAAACCGCTTGTAGTTGCTGCGTGCGGCATCAATGCGCGGGTCGCCGGTGGGTGGTTGGGAGGAGGCGCTGCGGCTGGTCGGCAGATAGCCGCGCTCGTTCACCGCAGCGGTGTAAACAATACCGTCCTGGCCGCCCTTGTCCCACTCGTCCAGCAGTGGTCGAATGCGTTCGATAAAGGCATCGGCCCAGCGCACGTCGTGCTTGGGCGGGTTGGTATTGGCTACCGGCGTGTAGTTTTGATCAAACAGATCAACGCCGTTGTCGGCCAGCGCGTCCAGGCGTTGCTCGATTTCCTTGCGCCGTGCCATCAGGACTTCGGTCACGGCTTCCAGCTGGCCTTCGCCCAGACGGAAACCGGCCAGCGAGCGCAGCGCCAGGTTGGTGTTATCACGCAGCGCATCGGCCTGGGTGTGGGTGGCGGCCATATGCTGGCTGATGGTCAGGCTCAGGTCACGAATCTCGCCGCCGTGCTGCAGTGTTTCGGCGTTGGTGGCGGTCAGTTCCTCCAGGGCGCTGCTGACCATCAGCAGATCGTCGTTGGCCCGCTGGAAGTCATCAACCATGGCATCGAACTGATCGGCTGCGCTGCTGACGGCCGTGCCAGTTGCCTCGGTCTGCTCCAGCATGCCGAGGGTCTGGGCATCTGCGCCAGCCATGGCGTCGCTCATCTGGCCCATCAGTTGGCTGATCTGTTCGGCGGCGTTGCCGACCTTGAGCGACAGGTTGCGTACCTCATCGGCCACCACTGCAAAGCCGCGACCCTGCTCGCCAGCGCGGGCGGCTTCAATCGCTGCGTTGAGTGCCAGCATGTTGGTCTGCGCAGAGAAGTCCTGCACGGTGGTCAGGATGTCGCGGATCTTTGCCGAGGTGGCGTTCAGGGCGCTGACGTTGTCCTTGAAGCCACCCATGGCGTCGCTGATTTGTTGCATCTTGCTGCGGGCATCGCTCATCTGCTCGCGCGACTGACGGGCCATTTCCAGGTTGCGGGAGTTGACTTCGGTGACACCGGTGGCGCGATGGGAGATGTCCTGCAGGGCACTGGTGGTTTGCTCGCTGGCATGGAAGATCAGTTCGGAGACCTGCTGCTGGCTTTGCGCGTCCCGCGCCGCCTGTTCTGCCAGCAGGCGGCTATTGGCTGAGGCCAGCGCCGTGCCCAGGCTGTTCTGCTGCAGCTCCAGCATGATGGCGCGCAGACGCTCATTGAGTTTTACGTACTCTTGAATGGCTGGGTCGTCGCTGTGTTTCTCATTGCCCAGGCGCAGATCAATCTGCTTGCCGTTAACGCGTTGCAGGCTGGCTCCCAGTGCGCCGCTGCCGCCGGCTCCGCCCTGCAGCTGCCAGGTAAACGCGAGCGTCGGGATCAGCATGGCCAATGCGGCCCAGAAGAGCACGCCGGTCGTGCTGAGCAGCACTGCGGCAAACAGAAAGAGTTCGCAGATGATCAGCCCGGCCAAGGCTAGCCGGCCACGAGCGAGGACGGGCTTGGCGGCGGGCGCAAGCGCCTCGGCGTGTTGCTCTGACATCATGGGTGCCTCCTGGGCGCTTCTCGATATTGTTGTTGTAACGGCATGCGCTGCCCTGAGGGGCTGAGGCAAAAAAGCAAATAGTCCGTTAACGATCAGAATATCGGCGCTGATTCGCAAATTCGATAGGACAAAAACGTCATATTTGATGGCGTTTTGTAATTAGTCCTGGGCGAGCGAAGGCAGCCACAGCGATATCTCGGGAAAGAGTATCAGTAACACTGTCGCTATCAGCAGGATGAATATGAAGGGCGGTGTGCCGCGAATGACATCGAAGTAGGGCCGGCGGAAGATCGCCATGGCCGTAAAAATGTCGCAGCCGAACGGCGGTGTTGCCGATCCGATGGCGGCCTGCAGGGTGACAATCACGCCAACGTGCACCGGGTCCAGGCCGGCAGCTTCGACTGCGGGCTTGAACAGCGGTGTGAGGATGAGAATGACCACGATGGGGTCAACGAACATGCAGCCGATGAAAAACGACACGGCGATCAGGGCCAGCACCAGGGTCTGGTTGTCGCCGATGCTGGCGATCACCGGATCCAGGATGGCCTGCGGAATACCGGCAAAGGAGATGGCGTAGGTAAAGGCGTTGCCGGCTGCTACCAGAATGAACACCACGGCGGTGATCAGTCCGGTAGACAGTGCCACATCCCACAACTCGCGCAGCTTTACCGCGCGCAGAATGACGACCTCAAGAATCAGGGCATAGAGCACCGCGATGGCCGCAGCCTCCGTCGGGCTGAACAGGCCGCCGTAGATACCGCCGACCACCACCAGAGGAAAGCCGAGCGGCAGCAGCGCCTTGCGCAGGGCCAGCAGACGTGTGGTCCAATCGCTCTTTGGCTCTGGCGCAATGCCCATGCGGATGGAGGCGACCCAGCAGTAGATAGAGAACAACAGCAGGATCAGCAGGCCGGGGATGATACCGGCGATAAACAGGTCACCGATTGAGGAGCCTGAAATCACCCCGTAGATGATCATGCCGATACTGGGCGGAATCAGTAGCGCGATGTCGCTGGCGTTGATGATCAAGGCGATGCTGAAGGTGTCTGAGTATCCCTTCTCCAGCAGCTTTGGGCGCATCGGCCCGCCCATGGCGACCACCGTTGCCTGGGTCGAGCCCGACACTGCGCCAAACAGGGTGCAGCTGGCGGCGGTGGTGATCGGCAGGCCGCCACGCAGGTGGCCGACAAAGCTCTGCACCAGGTCCAGCAGGCGGTTGGCTGTATGCCCGCGCGTCATCAGGTCGGCAGCAAAAATGAACAGCGGTACGGCGGCGAGTGCCCAGGACTGCACGCCGCTGATCATCTGTCCCATCAGCAGGCTGACGTTGCCCAGATCGATGACCAGAAACAGCAGCATGAGCGCGGCGACCAGCAGCGGCACCATCATTGGGAAGCCCAATGCCAGCAGCACGATCATGGTAATGAAGGTCAGGGTAAGCATGGGTCCGTAGCCTTGGTCAGAGCGCGCCGTCGTCCGGAATGGCGTCGTATTCGTCCTTCTCGGTGAAGGAGCGGTAGACCTCGCGAGAGGTCAGATTGCGCACGGCGGTGAGCACAAACTGGATGCCGGCCAGCACAAAGCCGACCGGGGCCGCGAGGTAGGGAATCCACAGCGGAATCTGCAGGGCGGAGGAGGTGCGGCCGCGCTCGTAAATGTTGGTGACATAGTCACCAGCGTGCCAGGCCAGGTAGAACATCAGGGCAGCGGTGCCCAGGGCGATGAAGATCATCAGCGCCTTGCGTGGTTTGCCGCTGAGCTGGTCGAAGAAAGCGGACATGCTGATATGGCGTGCGCGCCGCACGGCGTAGCCGAGCCCCGAGAAGGTCATGATGATCAGGCTGATCTGGGTGAGCTCAACCTGGCCTGTCACACCATTGCCGAACAGCTGCCTGCCCAGTACGTGCACGATCAGCAGTCCGGCCAGAAACAGCACGCTGCTGCCCAGAATGATTTTTTCGACCCACTCGGTAACGCGGTCTACCGCGCCCAGCAGACGTAGCAGCAAAGAGCCGCTCGTGTGGCTTGCCGACGGCTCGGCTGGCTGGGGCATGCAATGTGTCCTGTGTGGCTATTGTCTCCGGGCTGACCGATCAGACCTCGTCTACGCTATCTGCTTGTGCAATGTCGTAATTCGGACGCTGCAGTCAGAATGCGATCTGGTCCGTAGTTTCGGCGCCTTTTTTGACCTTAACTCATATAAAAGGCTTTTGCACGGCGTGGACATGCGGTTGTGCTGTGTTAAGGTTCGTGAGGAATCCAGAACAGTTGATAAGGAGTGTTCCATGAATTGGCGCAATGGATGTATTGGTGCAGCAGCGATCATGCTGGCAGCGTGCGGGTCCGAGGAAGAACCGACGGCATCGAATACCACCCCTGCAGCGGAGGAGCCGACTGCGGCTGCCGAAGTAGAAACCGAAACATGGGGTTTTGCCCTGGAAGAGATTGATGGCAGCGTGCAATACGAGTACGGCGCCAAGTTTGCCGAGCTGATCAAGGAAAAGACCGACGGCGCGGTAGAGGTCAAACTCTACCCCTACGGCCAGTTGGGTGGCCTGACCGATATCTATGATCAGGTCCAATCCGGTGCAGTGCAGTTTGCCTTCGGCTCCGGTTTTCTGGGCGGTACCGTTCCCGAGTCGCAGCTGTTCAGCCTGAACTTCGTGCTGACCGACGACGAGAAGACCAATACCGAAATTCTCAACGACCCGGCCTTCCGCAAGAACGAGGACCTGGTTGCCTCCTACCGTGATCGCGGCCTGCAGCCGCTCGCCATTGTGCCGGAAGGCTGGCAGGTCTGGAGTGCCAACAAGGCGGTCCGCACCCCCGAGGATTTTGACGGCCTGGCCATCCGCACCATGGATAACCGCCTGCTGCGCGAAACCTACAGCGCCTACGGCGCCGACCCGACCACCATGGAATACGGTGAGCTGTTCAGCGGCATGCAGCTGGGTCAGCTGGATGGCAACATCCAGCCGGTGTTTGCCCACCAGGAAATGGACTTCTACAAGGTGCAGGATTACCTGATCTTTGCCAACCAGGCTCAGTTCATCGCGACCTTTATGGCCAACAGCGACTGGTATGACGGCCTGAGCCAGGAGCGCAAGGATGTGGTCGAAGAGGCAGTGGTCGAGCTGGTGCCGTGGATTCACGACGTGCAGACCCGCCTGAACACCGAGCGTCTGGATATCATCACCGAGAACAGCGACATCGAACTGGTTTACCTGACCGCTGAAGAGCGTGAAGCCTTCCGCGAGCGCAGCCTGCCGGTGCGTGATGTGTTTGCCGAGATGGTCGGTGAGCGCGGTACTCGCCTGATGAACACCCTGATCGAGCAGGTAGAGCAGGCCGATGCTGCCAAGGTGGCCCCGGCTGAGCAGGAGTCCAGCGACGAGGCAGAAGAGGCTGACGCCGAGCCACAAGCTGACGCCGCCTGATCAGTTGCGTTAAAGCAGCGGCCCGCCGGCTCCACCGGCGGGCCGCTTTGCGTTGGGCTGTGCTGCTCGGTAGCATAGCGGCCTCTTTATCTCGTTCGGAACTCCGTCATGTCGACCCTTGATCGCGCTGCCATTGAACAGGCCCTGGCCCAATACCAGGACCCCTACCTGAAAACCGACCTGCTGAGTTGCGGTTGCCTGCGCCGTTTGGAGATTAATGGCGGGCAGGTCGAGGCTGAGCTGGTGCTGGGGTATGCCGCCGGCAGCCTGGTCGGTGGCATTGCGCAGATGCTGCAAACGGCGGTGGAGAATGTCGATGGCGTGACCTCGGCCAAGGTCAGTGTGCGCTGCGAGATTGAAGCGGGTGCGGTGCAGGGGCAGGTCGCGGCGCTGGCCAACGTCAAGAACGTGATTGCGGTGGCCTCTGGCAAGGGCGGGGTAGGCAAGTCCACCACGGCCGCCAATCTGGCGCTGGCTCTGGCGCGAGAGGGCGCCAAGGTCGGTGTGCTGGATGCCGACATCTATGGCCCCAGTATGGGGCTGATGCTGGGCTTGCCCGAAGGCACGCGACCGGAAACCCGCGAGGGCAAATGGTTTGTGCCGCCGCGTGCGCACGGCATTCAAGTTATGTCCATGGCGTTTCTGGTGGATGACAACACGCCGGTGGTCTGGCGCGGCCCGATGGTGTCCGGCGCACTGATGCAACTGCTGACCCAGACCGCCTGGGATGACCTGGATTATCTGGTTGTAGATATGCCGCCGGGCACGGGGGATATCCAGCTGACCCTGGCGCAGAAGGTGCCGGTGACGGGCGCCGTTATCGTTACCACACCGCAGGATCTCGCGCTGCTGGATGCCAAGAAGGGCATCGGCATGTTCGAGAAGGTGAACATCCCCGTGCTCGGTGTGGTGGAAAACATGGCCATTCACATTTGCTCCAACTGCGGCCACGCCGAGCACCTGTTTGGCGAGGGCGGTGGTGAGCGTCTGGCGGCGCAATACCATGTTGAGCTGCTGGGCTCCATGCCTCTGTCAATGATGATTCGCGAGCAGGCCGATGGCGGCAAGCCGACGGTGGTGGCTGAGCCGGAGTGCCAGATCAGCATGGTCTATCAGGACATGGCCCGTCACGCCGCTGCGCGCATCACGGCGCTGAATGGCGCCGGCGACATGCCGGAGATCAGCATTAGCGAGGATTGATGACGGTCTTTTGTCATTGCCTATAACCCGGTAACATGCTGGCTCGTTTTCGTACAGATCACTCAGGACCCGCCATGAGCATCAAATCCGACCGCTGGATCCGCACCATGTCCCAGGAACAGGGGATGATTGAACCCTTTGTCGAGCGCCAGATCCGCGGCGCTGAGGGCGAGCGGGTCATTTCCTACGGTGTTTCCAGCTACGGCTACGATGTGCGCTGCGCCGACGAGTTCAAGGTATTCACCAATATCCATTCGGCGATCGTTGATCCGAAAAACTTCGACGACAAGAGCTTTGTCGATATTCAGAGTGATGTCTGCATCATCCCGCCCAACTCCTTTGCGCTGGCGCGCACCGTTGAGTACTTCCGTATTCCGCGCAATGTATTGACTATTTGTCTGGGCAAGAGCACCTACGCGCGTTGCGGCATTATCGTCAACGTCACGCCGCTGGAGCCGGAGTGGGAAGGGCATGTGACCCTGGAGTTTTCCAACACGACCAACCTCCCGGCCAAGATCTACGCGAATGAAGGTGTAGCGCAGATGCTGTTCTTTGAGTCCGACGAGACCTGCGAAACCTCTTACCGTGATCGCGGCGGCAAGTATCAGGGGCAGCGCGGCGTTACCTTACCACGCGCCTGAGCGGCAAGAGCGCATGACGACTAAACCGGCCTTGGGCCGGTTTTTTGTTGTGTGGTCATCTGTGGCAGGGCGGACCAAGCCAACCGCGTGCCCGCGCAATGCGGCGTTCTGGCCGGCGTGGTCCCCGTCAGTGGGCTCAACACTGTTCCGTCCCGAGGCGTCACCCGCCCGGTTAGTCGTGAATAAAAAAACCGCCGCTTTCGAGCTGCCGTGGAACAGCGCAAAAGAGGCGGTGCAATGCTGACGGAACAGCAGCCCGGGCTCAGCGTCTGATGGGGATATGCTGGCCCGGGCCGGGTATTACAGGGTTTTCGAGACCGACAGGGTGACGTTGGAGTCACAGGAATCCTGGCTGGAGTAGGCACAGTCGTCACCCAGGTCGGTGTCGCTGTACATCAGAGCGACGTCGAGGCCCAGCATGGTTTTGCTCAGGGTGACGGCCCAATCGCCGTATTCTTCGTCACCGTCAACGCCGTTCAGCGGATCTTTGGTGTCGGTCAGGCCGTAGTGCAGGCCCAGGCCCACGTCGTACGGCAGGGAGAAGTCATAGCCTACGTAGGTGTACAGCGCGCTCTGCGGATCGTACGCGTATTTGGCGCCCAGGGTCAGGCCGTAGAGGCTGATGCTGGCCAGCGCTTCTTCAACATCGATAGCGCTGTTTTTCGGGTAGGTATAAGTAGCCCAGGACAGATCGTAGCTGATGTCGTCGGTGATGGCTCCGCCGTAGCCGGCGTAGTAGTCGATCTCGATGCTGGAGCCGCCAAAGTCGGTTGAGTCGATGTTGGATGCCCAGGCACCGATGTACAGGCCGCTTTCGTGGGCGATGTCCAGGCTGCCCTGAATGGCGCCAGCGCCATCGGTTTGCGACTGGCCGCGCCAGATGTAGTCGGTTGCCAGGGTGGCAGTCATGCTGACGTCAAACTCGCCCATGGCGGTATCAAAGGCTTCGGCGTGCGCCATGTTGGCAAAAGAGAGCGTGCTGGCGGTAGCAACGGCAACTGCGATTTTCTTCATCATCACGTAATACCCCGTAGGTTTTTGATTTAAGTGCGTTGGCATTGCTCACATAGCATTTAGCTTGCCAGTTTTTTATTTTCGTTTTAAATCAATTATTTGCGTCATGATTGCGGGTGCGGTTGCTCTTCGGTACACAGGTACAATAGCTGCGTGCGCACTGTTGTAGTGCGCGTATTACAGAATTGTGTTGCATTTGGTGGCAAGCTGCCACGATGGGGTAGAAATGGCTTACCCGGGCAGGTTTGCTAGGGCGACCAGCGACTTGCTGCGCTGATAGCGTTGCAGGCGTGAGTCGAGCGATTCAGGCAGGTGGGCGGCAAGCTGGTAGCCGCAGCGCTGGTAGAAGGGAGTCAGGTGCGGGGCGCAAAACAGCCAGATGGGGCCGTTGACCTCGGCACGCACCTGGTCTAGCAGCTGAGTGCCGAGGCCTTGGGCGCGCATCGCTGGCGCGACCAGCAAGGCGGTTAGCCAGTGTCCTGTTTCCACGGGCTGCAGGCACAGACTGGCGCAGATGTCTGGTGCGCGTAGCACCCAGATCTGCTGTTGGCCATTGGCTTTCATACCGCGATGGTGGCGGCGGTAGAACCGGTTGGCCAGGGGGAGCAACTCGCGGGGCAGCTGCTGCAATGTCAGGGTTACCGTATCCGCTGGTGCGGTCAATGGGGCGCTACTGGCGATGACGGGTGCGTTTGCCCATTACGGCAGCCACCACAGACAGGGCCAAAAACAGGGGGCAAAGCAAAGCGCCCAGCTGATCGTAGGGGGCGCCAAACCCTCCCAATGCAAATACGGCGGCGGCAAGAGACATGACAATAAAGGCGATGGCCCAGTTGTACATGGGGGATCTCCTCGGTGCGGCGGTAAAACGCTCAGTTAACTGGTTATCAAAAGCTCCAGGTCGAGTGGCTTCCATTATATGAAAGTAAATCGCAGGTTTGGGCTCCAGAGACATGATTTTTTTCCTTTCCTTCTTTTCGCATTACAGCTGCAGTCGGTTGGCAGTCTGCAGCGTCGGACTTGGCCAGCGTGCTTCGCTGACTGTCCGAGCCTGTCCGATATGCAGTTGACTGGCATCCACGCTGACCACGCCCGGCGTGTGTAGGGCGGTAGCGACCGCAACACGTTTGTCCCCGCGCTCGGGAACCACACCACTGAGCCGTACAACACCCTTGTTGCTGTCCACACGGATGTCGATGCCGGACGTGTTACCATGCCAGGTCAACCGTGATTGCAGGGTGCTGACGATGCGGCTGTCGTCGGCAGATTGAACTATCGTGGCCTGGTGCGGCTCCATGCTAAGAGCCGGCTCGCGTGCTTGCGTGCTCATTGACAGTGAGCACAGCAGGGCGGTGGATAGGCTAAGCAGTGCGATGGGTTTGGCGCTGCGCATGACGGTCTTCTCCAGTCAATATCCGTATAAAGGTTTGCTTGTGGCTCGCCTTTTTCTGGTTTGTGTTAGTACTTGAGCAAGCGTCGTGCCAGGCTTTTTAGCGTTTTTAAATCAATAAAAATCAAACACTTAAAGAGTTTTCGCAGATTGCCTTGCATGCAGTTTGCAAGATGCGTCCTGGTAGGCCATGCATTTTGCACGACTGCCTTGCGGTGGGATCAGCGCCCGGAGAAGACAACCCTTATGGATGCAACTCAAAGCAATGGGCGGATATTGCTGGTTGATGATGAGCCAGCGATTTTGCGTACCTTCCGTTACTGCCTCGAAGACGAGGGGTATCTGGTAGCGACCGCCAGTAACGGTATGCAAGCCGAGTCGGTGTTGCACAGCCAGGTGTTTGACCTGTGCTTTCTGGACCTGCGTCTGGGCGAGGAAAATGGTCTGGATGTGATGGCGCGCATGCGCGCGATTGCGCCTTGGATGCGCGTGGTGATGGTAACCGCTCATTCGGCGGTGGATACCGCGGTCGACGCCATGCAGGCCGGCGCTGCCGATTATCTGGTCAAGCCTTGCAGCCCTGATCAGTTGCGCATGTCCGCAGCCAAGCAGCTTGAAGCGCGGCAGATGGCCGCGCGACTGGAAACCCTGGAAGAGGAAGTACGGCAGACCCGCGTGAGCGGCGATTCGCAAAGCCCCGCGATGATGGCGGTACTGGAAACCGCGCGTCAGGTAGCCGGCACCGATGCCAACATCCTTATTTTAGGTGAGTCGGGGACGGGCAAGGGTGAGCTGGCCCGCCTGATTCACGGCTGGAGCCGGCGGGCCAAGAAGGAATGCGTCACCATCAACTGTCCCTCTCTCAATGCCGAGTTGATGGAAAGCGAGCTATTTGGCCACACCAAGGGCGCCTTCACCGGTGCCAGCGAAAGTACCCTGGGGCGTGTCAGCCAGGCCGACGGCGGCACCCTGTTTCTGGATGAGATTGGTGACTTTCCGCTCACGCTGCAGCCCAAGTTGCTGCGCTTTATTCAGGACAAGGAGTACGAGCGCGTCGGTGATCCGGTGACCCGCCGCGCGGATGTGCGCATTCTGGCGGCAACCAACCTTGACCTGACCGAGATGGCCAAGGAAGGGCGCTTTCGCGAAGACCTGCTGTATCGCCTCAACGTGATTACCCTGACCTTGCCTCCGCTGCGCGAGCGTACCGACGATATTCTCACTCTGGCCGACCGCTTTCTGGCCGGCTTCGTCAAGGACTACGCCCGTCCGGCGCGTGGTTTCAGCGACGGCGCGCAGAATGCGCTACTCAACCACGGCTGGCCCGGCAACATCCGCGAACTGCGCAACGTCATCGAACGTGCCAGCATCATCTGCAATGAAGAGCGGGTGGATGTAGCGCACCTGGGCCTGGGCGCCGAACCCGAAGACAACGCCGCACCACGTGTGGGCGCGAGCCTGAGCCTGGACGAGCTGGAGAAGGCGCATATCGCAGCCGTGCTGGCTTCCAGCCCGACGCTGGAGCAGGCCGCGCGGACCCTTGGGATTGATGCTTCTACCCTGTATCGCAAGCGTAAGCAGTTCGGCCTATGAAGCTGCGCAGCCAGCTGTTTCTCAGCAGCAGTGCGTTGCTGACGGTTGCTCTGGTCGGCTTGCTGGTGGGGATGGTTGGCGTGCTCAGCCTCACGCAGTCGCAGAGTCTGAGTGTCAGCAGCAACATCGGCATCCTCAAGGCAACCATGGGCATGCGTCAGGAGATCGGTCGTCAGGTCACCATGCTGTTGGCCGAAGACTTTGATTCTGCCGCGCTCAAAGAGTCAGACCGGATATTCAAGGAGTGGTTGACGGTGGCCGGGGAGCAGGCGCGCAGTGACGCCGACCGCCAGGCCATTAGCGAGATCAGCCGGGCTTACTCGGTCTACGATCAGGTGCTCAAGAGCCCCACCTCCCTGCGCCGTGATCTGCTTTCCGACAGCACACTCAGTGTTAATGTGGCGGCCATGCGTGACCGGATCAATGAGGTGCAGAACCGCTATCTGGAATACGTTGAAGCAGCCGAAACCGCGGCCCACCAGCGCGCCTGGTTGATTGCCATACTGCTGGGCCTGATTGGTCTGGCAGTGCTGCTGCTGGGCCTGTTGACGGCCCACAGCATTGCCCAGCGCTTTGGCCGCCCCATTGAAAGCCTGGCGCAGGCTGCCGACCGTATCGGTCAGGGTGACTTCAACGTAATGCTGCCGCTGTCACCGGTCACCGAGGTGGCGGCGCTCAGTCGCCGTTTTGGCGCCATGGCCGAGGCGCTGCGTCAGTTCAAGAGCACTGACCTGGAAGCGTTGCAGTCAGAGCAGCGGCGCTTGCAAGCGGTACTCGACAGTATCGACGACGGCTTGCTGATTCTTGATCAGCATGGCGAGGTGGACCACTTCAACCCGGTTGCCCGGCGCCAGCTCAACTGGGATGCGCGCGAGCTGGGGCAATCACTGGGGCTGGCCATGGGGCGGCCTGAGCTGGATGAGCAGGTGCGCGAAGTACTGGCCGGTAATGCCTTCAGCAGCGAACAGGAAGACCTGGCGGTGCAGGTGTCCGGTGAGACGCGCCTGCTCGACTACAGTTTGACCCCGGTGGTGCGCAACGACAGCTGGGTGCAGGGCGCGGTGATGGTGCTGCGTGATGTGACCGATCAGCGCGCTTTCGAACGGGTGCGTCGTGAGTTTGTGCTACGCGCCTCCCACGAGCTGCGTACGCCGGTGACCGGCATGCACATGGCCTTTGCCCTATTGCAGGAACGGCTGGAGTTCACGCCGGGCAGTCGCGAGCAAGACCTGTTCGACACTGTCGATGAGGAAATGCGCCGGCTGGTGGACCTGATCAACGACCTGCTCAATTTCTCGCGCTATCAGAATGGCCTGCAGAAGCTGGAGCTGGAGCCATGCGACCCGCGCGAACTGGTGCGAGCGGTGGTATCGCGCTTTGAGGCCCAGGCCCAGCAGCAGGGCATAAGCATGCACGAAGAGATAGATGACGACCTGGCCGTTGCGCGGCTGGACCGGCTGCAGCTGGAGCGAGTGCTGGACAACCTGGTCGGCAACGCGTTGCGGCACAGCGATGTGGGCGGCAGCATTACCGTGTCGGTGCAGCGTAATGGCAAACGCGTGGTATTTGCCGTCACCGACACAGGTGAGGGTATTCCCTACAGTCAGCAGATTCGGGTGTTCGAGCCCTTTGTTCAGGGCGGCGGCAAGAAGGGCGGGGCAGGCCTCGGGCTGGCACTATGCAAGGAGGTCGTGCAGCTGCACGGTGGCCACATTGGTGTGACGTCACGGCCTGGCGAGGGCGCCAGCTTCCATTTTGCTCTGCCGTTGTAGCGGCGGCAGGCGCTGATCAATCAGCGTTTACCCATCGAGCGGCGCGTGCCACGCGGCGGCATGTGTACGCGCTTGGTGTGCGGGTCGAAGCCCGCCTTGCCCTGTCTGGGCGAGTTGGTTTTGCCGGCCTGTTTGCCGGCGGCCGCAAAGAGGGCGCCGAGCCCGGTCGCTGACGGCGCAACCGGTTGGTCGGTGCTCGCATCGTTCAGGCACTGATCGTCTTGCTTGCTCATGGCGTTCTCTCCAAGGTGGGGGCGGCGAGTATAACGGCTTGCCGGGAGCGCCATAAGCCCTTCTGTGCTCCGGTTGCCCGGTGTGCTCGCGTCTACTGCGACGCAGCACCGGGGCAGCGCCATGATTCAGTCCTTGCAGTGCAACGTCAGCATCGCCGCGAACGCGCGGCAGACCCTGAGGGCACTTACCGCTGATCGCCGACTTTGGCACAATGTGGTCTCGCCGTGCGGTATCTGGCAAGTCGTCCGCTCCGTGACGCCCCCGCTGCCTGGGTTCGCCAGCATGCCGTCTGAGTAGCGTGCTTGATGATGTTTTTGCCGCCACCCACTTTGACCTTGAACACGACAGACATGCAGCCCATCCACTATGCCGACACCGATACGCTGAGCCTGCGTCAGCTCGACGAACTCAATCACGCCCCCAAAGGCACGGCGTTTCGGGTGTTCCGTCGCTGCGAGGCGCAGCTGGAGGAGGGGAAGGACTTCTTCTATCTGGCGGCCGACGCGCACAAGGCGCTGATCGACAGTCTCAAGGTGAGCGGCCAGATCTACGCCACCACCGTCAATCTGGTGCTGCTGACCCAGTCAGGCTATCAGCGTCTGACTGAACTTAGCCGAGCAGGCCAAGCCAGCCAGAGCCCGCCAGCAGCACCCCCATCAGCTGATTGAAGCGGCGCAGTGCCACCCTAGAATGCAGCCAATGGCGCGCTTTCAGGCCCAGCCACGCCCACAGCAGCATGCAGGGAATGGCGATCAGCAGAAACAGCAGCGCGAGCATCCAGGCCGGCGCGCCTGAGGTGCTCATGAATACACCAACAACCGCGAGCGCCACGGTCCAGGGCTTGGGGTTGATCAGCTGCATCAAGGCGGCCGCCGCAGCGCCCAGCGGTTTGTCGGTGCTGCTGTCGGTGTTCAGCTGCACATCCGCGGTGGCTATCTTCCAACCGAGCCAGCTCAGCCAGAGCGCGCCCGCCCAGCCGAATACTGTCGCCATCTCGGGGTGCGTCAGCAGCGCTGCACCGGCGCCTAGCCCCACCGCCAGCACCAGGGCGGCGGAAGCCGCGCAGCCGCCCAGCACGATAGGCAGACTGGCGCGCAGGCCAAAGCGGGCGCTGCTGCTCATGGCCAACAGGTTGGTCGGGCCGGGGGTGATAGAGGCAACAAAGGCAAAGACAAGAAAGGGCAGCAGGGCGGTCAAGACAGTTCTCCCGAAAATGGATTCGAGAGCCAGTCTGCCGCGTGTCTCAGCGTCGGTCTGGAAGGCCTGAGCAGCGTTGCTGGTAGTGCGCGGGGGTGACGCCGTAGGCACGCTTGAACCAGCGCCCCAGATGGCTCTGATCGGCAAATCCCAGACTGGCGGCCACCTCGGCCGGGGCCTGACCTGCGGCCAGCTGGCGGCGGGCCTGGGCGAGACGCAGCTGTACCAGATAGGCGTGCGGCGCCATGCCGAAAGCCGCCTTGAACGCGCGGTTCAGGCGAAAACGGTCAACACCGGTCACGGCCGCCAGCTCGTTCAGGCCAAGGTCTTCATGCGCATGAGCGTGCAGGTAGTCGCGGGCTCGCAACGCCACCTGCGGCATGCGCGGGTCGGCTTCGGTACGGCGGCGCCACTGGGTATGCGCCGACAGGTTGCTGAGCAGATAGTCCAACGCCGTCTGCCTGACAATGCGCAGTTCCTGCTGATGCAGGGTCTGAAAGGTGCTGGCGATGGCGAAGATCAGCTCGGGTGACTGCGTCACCGTCATGCTCATTCCGGGGACGCAATCCTCGGGCGCGTCGGCAAACAGCCCGCGCATCTCGCGCTCCATCCACAGCGGGTCCAGATACAGCATGGAATAGGTGAAACCATCCTCTGTCGGCGCCTCACCGTCATGCACTTCACCCGGCTCAATCAGAATGACCTTGCCCGGCACGCTGTCATAGCGCTGCCGCCCGCAATGAAAGCGTTGCAGGCCCTGCTCGGTAAAACCGACCAGATAGCTGTCGTGCCAGTGCGGATCGTAGGCGTGGCCCTCAAAATGGGCACGAATCGTCTCAATGCCGGTGTCGGCATCCTGCTTGAGATCGATCCAGTTGCTGGGTTTCATGGCGCACGCCTCGGGGATGACGAGTGTCAGTGCAGCATAACCCAGTGTTTGTGGGTGTCTGGAAGATTTGTGCAGCTATTCAGTCCGGATACTGGACGATTGCTTTTACCTGGTGGCTGGGAATCTGCAATTGTACGGGGTCGTCGCCGTGGGTGCGCAGGACCAGCGTTTCACCGAGGGACCAAACGATATTCGGCGACTCCAACCGGCAGCTTTGGTCGTTTTGAACGCCTATTCCCGTGTTGCAGAAGGATGGGGCCAGTTCTACCGACTTTGCCTCGTACCCACCCAGCCCGACGGCCCGGACCACTGTTTCCGGAAGGGTAGTCAGCAGTCCACTGAAGCCGCAGATCATCAGCCCGAAGAAGGTACTGAACAGCAGGCTGGCCTGCCAGCCCGCAAAGTGGGACATTGCGGAGATACTGGCGATAGCTGCCAGTGCACAGAGCAACGCGCCAATTGCTGAAAGCATTGCCCATAGCGGTAAAAGGTCCAAGGTTGCTGCACTGGCTTTGAACACTTGGATGGTTAACCCAAGAAATAGTAGGACTGCAAAGAACACCGTCCACACAAAGTTCAGTGCGGTACGTATCGGTAATTTGAATCTCACGGCGATCAGCAGGCCATACGGCACACAGCTCAGGATGCTCAGGGCAAGCATTAGTTTCACCACGTGCCCCGGAAACCAGTACATGGAGGGCCAGAATAGTAGCCCTGCTGTCATAAAGGGAGCGAAGTAGGCCAACGCCGTGAGCTCCATGACCCTGTTCTGTCTTTTGCTGCCTGCTTCGGGCAGGTGGCGCACGATGCAGTTCTTGATCTGGTCTTTGTTGATGTAACCGTAAAAGATCACAGCACCGGGCAGGGTCAGTAGTACCACGATGTAGCCGACAATCAGCACGCCAATGCAAGCGGCGGCCAGCAAAAGCGACGAAAACTGAAACAGGTCAAAGCTGGGATAAAACTGATTGCGGTAGAAATACTGCAGAAAGAGCGCGAAGCCCAGAAAGGGCGGCATGACCTTGAGCAGCAGCGATGAATGGCGGCTCAATAGCGGGGGTAGACGCTCAAGGATGAGGTCAAGAAAATCGGGGCTGGGCGGTTGTTCGCTCCATCGAGTCATGCTGGCGTCCGTGCTTGGGGAATGGTTCAGGCCGAATCATAGCCGGAGCGAGAGGTGTTCAGCCAGGCTGCCCGCCACGCTCTGTGGCGGGCAGCCGTGTGCAGGTCAGCGCTGCCCGGTCTTCACCCACTTGGCGACACTGGGCGGTGTGTAGTCGCGGACCTTCGCGAGCAGGGGCTCTGCTGCGTTGTCGACGATCAGCATGTCGCGGTAGGGCTGGCGCATGAAGCCTTCGGTGACGGCGTGATTGAGGAACTCGATCAGCTTGTCGTAGTAGCCGGAGGCATTGAACAGGGCGCAGGGCTTTTGGTGGTGGCCCAGTTGGCCCCAGGTCCAGACTTCGAACAGTTCCTCAAAGGTGCCGACGCCGCCGGGCAGTGCGATAAAGCCGTCAGACAGGTCGGCCATCATGGCTTTGCGTTCGTGCATGGAGCCGACTTCGTGCAGGGTGGTCAGGCCTTCGTGGGCCAATTCGCGCTCGACCAGATGGCGCGGGATCACCCCAATCACTTCGCCACCGGCGGCCAGCGCCGCATCAGCGACTGCACCCATCAGACCAACCTGGGCACCGCCGTACACCAGGCCAATGCCGGCCTTGGCCAGCGCGGTGCCGAGCTGCTGAGCGGCGGCAAGATATTCGGGTTGGTTGCCGGGGGCGGAACCACAGAAAACACACAGACGCATGGACTCTCCTGATGAGCTGGGGAGGGGCAACGCTCGGTGGCAGAGCGCCGCGAAGGGCTGATGACTTTACCTTCGTGAGGCTATTTTTGCCAGATTAGTGTGTCGCGGCTAACCGCCGAGTAGCGTGCGGACGGCCAGTCCGGTCGCCACGCTGGTGCCGAAGCTGAGCAGTGTCCCGAGCAGTACATACTCTGACACCGGCCGCTTGGCCTGGCGGGTGTCGTTGAAGCGCATGATGCTCTTGGCTGCGAGCAGAAAACCGATGGCCGACCATTGGCCCATGACCACAAAGGCAAAGGCCAGCAGCCGTTCAAGAAAGCCGATCAGACGGCCAGCTTTCTTCAACGATTGCTCATCCTGCAGGTCCACGTGATTCAGCCAGGGCGTCAGGATCAGGGCAATCAGTGACGAAGTCGGATGCAGCAGGAAAAGTGCGCCCACCAGCACGGTCAGCATCTGCGGTTGCAGCAACTGCTCAAAAGCTGCTGCCAACTGACTCCAGTTGTCGGTGGCGCCGCTCCAGAGCAGGACCACGATAGCGACGGGGATGAGTTGGCCGAGCACAAAGCTGGCGGTGAAGGTTTGCGGCCGGGTCAGGCGCTGGTGTTCCAGAATCAATTGGCTGAGCAGTATCACGATGAAGCCCATGAGGCCGCTGACCAGCCCCTGCGACAGCAGCAGGGCACTGATGGCGGCGGCCAATGGCAAGGCCTTGAGAATTAGCCAGGCGCGTTGCTGCAACCGGTCGGCTTGCTCGGGCAGGGGCCGGGCGTTGGCCCACAGACTGCTGAGCATGTGCAGGAGCAGCATCAATGGCAATAGCATGAGATCAGTCACTGGCCAGCTCCGTAATCCATTCGTGGCTGCGGGCCAGAAAGCGGTCAATCAGTGGGGCTTCGGCACGCTGCAGTGCCTTGTGTACGGTGACTTGAGACTTGCCCAGATGTTCAGCAAGCGCCTTTTGACTAGCGTTCATGGTGGCGTGCAACCACCAGGTCTCGGCTTCGACTCGGGTCCAGTTCTCGATGATGCGAGCGGCAAAGGCGATGGGTAACTCGAGGTGGTCCAGCAGGCTGGCGGAGTGGGTGAAGAGGGCAAGAGTTTCTTTTTTCATACCGTCGAGCCCCTGACCAGAGAGCACGAACGCTTCGCCATAGTGGTTACTCTCAGGCGCGTGCCCGATGCCGATAGCGATGCGGGCGTCGTAACGCTCGTGTTCAGGGCTGGCTGCAATCAGCGCTGCGCGCAGCATCACGGCGCAGCGAACGGCGTCAGCTGAGGACTCCAGCGTCAGTTGAAAGCTGTCACCACGGTACAGCTCGTGGCTGAAGGCGCACAATGGCAGCAGTTTGCTCAACGTGGCACGTAGCTGGTTGACGTAATCCTGCGTATTCTCGACGCCTTGGGAGTCAATCAGGTCGCCGGTCAGGACGGCAGCGATGGTCATGGGCAGGCCTCTGGATGGTTCTGAATGACGTTAGCCTCTAAATGCTAATTTTTCAATATTATCTTTTTTGGGCTATTTTTAAGGTGTGACAGAGAGCACTGATAGAACAGGGGAGTTCACATGATTACCGGCAGTTGCCTGTGCGGTGGGATTCGTTTTGAAGTGGATGGGCCGCTGGAGCCGATTCAGGTGTGTCACTGCGGCCAGTGCCGCAAGGCACAGGGCGCGGCTTTTGCGACCAATATCCCGGTTGCCGAGTCGCATTTTCGCTTACTGACAGGGCAGGACCTGCTGAACAGCTTCAGCTCTTCGCCGGGCAAGCAGCGTTGTTTCTGCAACCGTTGCGGCTCGCCCATTTTCAGTCGTAATGAGCGCATTCCCGGCGTGCTGCGGATTCGCGCAGGGACGCTGGACGGTGATCTCGATACTCGCTTGCAAGCGCACTTTTTCACCGCCCACAAGGCAAACTGGTTTGAAATTACTGATCGCCTGCCGTGTTTTGCCGAGTTTGCGCCCAGCGTGGAGTAACAAGTGATGCTTGAGCTGCTCGAAGCACTGGCGCGCGGCCTGTTGTTGCTCGGGCGCCTGATTTTGGAAGCGGGTGCGGTGCTCGACCTCAGCCTGCGTCTGCCCGGGCGCTGGTTGCTGCGCTGTCTGTGGCCGCCGCACTGGTTCAGACCGCGGTCCTACCATGCCTGGCTGGAAAGCGCTGCCGGCATCGTCTTTTGGCTGCTGTTGGTGCTGGGGCTGTATTATCTCGATCAGACTTTCGCTATCTGAGGCTAGCCCATGTACCTGCCAGAGCACTTTGCCGAAACTCGCAGCGGTGAACTACACGCCCTGATCACGGCCAACCCGCTGGGTGCGCTGGTCACCAGCGGGCCGGACGGGCTGGATGCCAATCACGTGCCCTTTGAGCTGCTGCCGGACCAGGGGCCGCAGGGTACGCTGCAGGCGCACCTGGCGCGCGCCAACCCCCTGGTCGAGCAGATCACCGATGGTATGCGCGTGCTGGTGATCTTTCAGGGCCCGCAGGCCTATGTGTCGCCCAACTGGTATCCCAGCAAGCACGAGACTCATCGGCAGGTGCCAACCTGGAACTATCAGGTGGTGCATGCCCATGGGCGTATCCGCCTGCGCGACGACGAGCGCTTTGTGCGTGGGCTGGTGGCCCGGCTGACGCGCAAGCATGAGGTGGCGTCCGCGCAGGATCGGCCGTGGAAAATGACCGACTCCAGCCCTGAATACATCAGCCAGATGCTCGCGGCGATTGTCGGTATCGACGTCGAGATTGAGCAGCTGGTCGGCAAGTTCAAACTGAGTCAGAACAAGGCTGCGGAGGATATTGCCGGGGCTGCTGATGGCCTGGAGCGGGGCGGTCATGGTGATCTGGCGGCGGCGATGGCCAGGCCACAAGACTGAAATCTCTCCCTTTTATCGCTCGTACACTGGCGTATCAGCCCTGAACTGGTGCGCAATGTGCGGGTCACGGCGCTGCAGGCCGCATTGCTGCGTGGCAAAGTGATGGCACTTTTCTTGCTGAGGGTCTGGCTGTCCAATCAGTCAGGTTTTCTCACCATGCTGTCGATGCTCCGCAACATCTCCATGCGCGGCAAATTGCTGCTGCTCATTCTGCCGGCGCTGGCCGGAACGCTGTATTTCTCCGGTTCCACGGTCAAGGATCGTTACACCCACTTGCAGACAACAGAGTCGGCACGGGCGCTGTTTGACCTGGCGCTGACAGCCGATCCGGCGCTGGAGAATCTGCAAAAAGAGCGGGGTCTGACCGCGCTGTTCATCGCAACCGGGGGCGCTGACGGCCGTGTGGTCGAACGCCTGGAGCTGCAGCGTGCGGCTACAGATGCCAGCCTGAGCGCGCTGCGCTCCGGCATGGCAACACTGCAAGGCGCTGACCGGCTGGCGGTGGCCGCGCAGCTGGCCCGCATCAACGAAGCACTGGATGCCTTGGCGCCGCTGCGTGAACGGGTGATCAACGAGGATGTGGATGCCGCGCTGTCCTATCAAACCTTCACCGATGCCGTCGATGGTCTGATCGCACTGATCCCGGAAATCCTGCTGCGCTCCAACGAACCACGCCTGACGCGGATGATGGGCGCCTTTCTGGCCTTGAGCGAGGCAAGCGAGTGGGGTGCCAGCGAGATGGCTGCCGGCGCTCAGGTACTGAGTGATGGTGGCGTGTCGCTGGCCCTGGCCAGTCAGGTCAGCGCGGCCGGCGCGCGCCGCCAGGCGCTGCTGGATGCGGCGGCGGGCTTGCTGGGGCCGTCGCTGCAGGGGCAACTGGAGGCCATGCAAACGCGCCCGGAAAGTCTCGAGTTTGCGGCGCTGCGTGACCGGCTGATCGGTTCGGAATACGGTTTTTTGGGCATGGCCAATATCGAATGGTTCGACAGTTCCAGCGCGGCGGTCGCGGGTATTTATCAGCTCAAGCAGCAGTTGGCGGCGGATATGGCGAAGGGTACCGATCTGGTGCTGACGGGCGCGCGCTCGGAGCTGCGTCGGGCCGCCATTATTGGCTGCGTGGTGATTGGCGCGGTGCTGTTGCTGGCGCTGTTGATCATCATGGGGGTATCCGGGCAGGTGAATCAGCTGCTGGGTGATTTTCGTCAGATCATGGAGCGCAAGGATTTGTCGGTGCGCACACGGGTCTGTTCCAAGGACGAGATGGGGCTGATTGGCAGCGCGCTGAACGGGCTGATTGAAACCTTCTCCGGTGCTTTGAGCCAGATTGACGAAACCAGTGTGCGCCTGGCCTCCGCCTCGGAGCAGACCCGCGCCACCGCCAGCCAAAACTCCGACCAGGTGGGCCAGCAGCAGGCGCTGGTCGATCAGGTCGCGGCTGCGGCGGAGGAGATGTCCAGCACCTCGGAAGAGATCTCGCGCAACACCCAGCAGGTGGCTGAAGCGGCGCAACACGCCTCGGCGCGCAATGAAGCCGGTCGCAAGGTAGTGCAGGACAGCGTTGGCCGTATTCGGCATCTGGCCGGGGCCATCGAGCAGGTCAACGGCCAGATGGAGCGGTTGCAGACCAGTAGCGAGTCCATCACCCGGGTGATCGACGTGATCAAGGCGGTGGCCGATCAGACCAATCTGCTGGCGCTCAACGCCGCCATCGAGGCGGCCAGGGCAGGGGAGCATGGTCGCGGGTTTGCCGTGGTTGCCGATGAGGTACGCAATCTGGCGCGTCAGACGCATGATTCTACGGTTGAGATCGAAAGCATGATCAGCGGCTTCCGCGATATCACCGACAGCGTGCGCACCGCGGTGACCGACAGCCACAAGCTGGCCAACCTCAGTGCCGATGAAGCCGAAAAACTCGAAGACACCCTGGCCGCCATCCTGCAGGACGTTGACCGCATCTCCGGCATGGCCTCGCAGATTGCCTCCGCTGCCGAGCAGCAGGTTGCCGTAACGCGGGACATTTCGCGCAGCATGACGTCAGTGCGCGAAACCTCCCTGCAGACCCTTAACGGCTCGCGGGAAATTTCTCAGGTGACCGACAGTCAGGCGCAGTTGGCGGGTGAGCTGCAGGCGTTGGCGCAGGGGTTCAGGGTGGCTTGACAGCTGCGGTATGGTGATTGAGTCGGGTGATGATTGCCCTCACTTAGTTACCGGAGCACAGGCCGCCGCATGAACAGCCAGGAACTGGAAGCACTCTTTGATCAACAGGCCGCAGGCTATGACCAGCAGTGGGCGCGGCAGGCGCCCATCCGCGACTGTCTGCACTTTTTGCTGGAGTCGGTGTTCAGCGAGCTACCGGACAACGCGCACCTGCTGTGTGTCGGCGCTGGCACCGGGCAGGAGTTGCTGTATCTGGCCGCGCGTTACCCGCTGTGGCGCTTCACCGCAGTTGAACCCTCAAGCGCAATGATGCAGGAGCGCCGCCGCAACGCCGAGGCCCAGGGCGTAGCCGAGCGCTGCCGCTTTCACACCGGTTACCTCGACAGCCTGCCGGAAGAGGCGGAATTTGATGCTGCTACCAGCTTTCTCGTCTCGCAGTTTATTCTGGACCCAAAGGCGCGCATCGGCTTTTTCAGCCAGATAGCCGCCCGCTTAAAGCCGGCCGGCATTCTTGCCAGCTCCGACCTCACGGCCCGCGCCGATCCGCAACAGCAGGCGCGGCTGATGACGCTCTGGGCGCAGGTTGTCGCGGCCGAGCCGGTAACGCCCCAGGTGGTTGCGCGGATGAAGCAGACCTATCGCCAGGACGTTGCCGTACTGCCCGCCGATAACGTTGAGGCGCTGATCCGGCAGGCCGGTTTCACCGCGCCGATTCCGTTCTTTCAGGCTGGCATGATCCGCGCCTGGAGCGCGCGCCGCGACTAATCTTCCGCGCGATTCGACACTTTACCCCGCCGCACGGACGCGGTAATTTCGCCAAGTGGGCAGCGTTGCCCAAGGCCCAGGGATGGCGCGCATTGCTTCTACTTCACCCTGCACTCCGATACTCACGCCACACCCCGATGCCTCGGGTGTGGCGTACTGCTGCGCGTCGCTACCCAGATAAGAACGATAAAGGGAGTTCATCGCAATGACCAACCGGGAGTTTGAACAACTGGTAGCACGCCTGGAAGCGCAGGCGCTGCGGCGCCCGTGGCTGTACAAGATGCGCGTATTGGCGCTGGCGTTGCTGGGCTACGGCTACATCGCCTTTATGCTGGTCGGCTTGTTGTTGACCTCGGTGATCAGCGTTGTCGCGCTCAAGGCGCTGGGCGCCAAGCTGGCGTTGGGGCTGCTGGTGTTGATGTGGATGGTGCTCAAGGCGCTGTGGGTCAAGCTGGATGCTCCGCAGGGGCGGCGCGTAACGCAGAAGGAGGCGCCTGAGCTGTTTGCCATGATCAATGACCTGCGCAAAGGGCTCAAGGCGCCGCGTTTTCATCGCGTATTGATTACCGACGACTTCAACGCCTGCGTGGTGCAAACGCCACGCCTGGGCGTATTCGGCTGGTATCGCAACTATCTGGTCATCGGCCTGCCGCTGATGAAGACGCTCAGCGTAGAACAGTTCAGGGCCGTGCTGGCCCACGAGTTTGGCCACCTTGCCGGCGGCCATGGCCGGGTATCCAACTGGATCTACCGCCTGCGCCTGAGCTGGCATCGCCTGATCGACTCGCTGGTCGGCGAGGGCCGTTTTGGCACCTTTCTGTTTCGCCGTTTCTTCAACTGGTATGTGCCGTACTTTACGGCTTATTCCTTCCCGCTGGCGCGGGCCAACGAGTATGAGGCTGATGCTGCAGCGGCGCGCCTGACTTCGCCGCAGGCGATTGCCGAGGCGCTAACCGCCGTCAACGTGGTGGGCCGTTATCTGGACGAGCGCTACTGGAGCGATATCCACCGCAGCGCAAGCGACCTGCCGCGCCCGGCCTTTGCGCCCTATGGCAGCCTGGCCGACAAGGTGTCCGGCGGCCTGCAGGACCAGCCGGTGGCAGACTGGGTTGAACACGCCCTGCAGCGCGAGACCAGCTCAGACGACACCCATCCCGCGCTGGCCGACCGCCTGCGCGCCCTGCAGCAGGGGCCGCTGCTATCGTTGCCCGGCCCTGATGCGCGCGCAGATCGCTTGCTCGGCCCGGTGCTGTCGACCATCACCGAGGAGCTGGATTGCCGCTGGGAGGCCGCCGTACTGCCCGCCTGGGAAGAGCGCTACCAAACCGCCACGCGCGGACGCGAGCGCCTGCGTGAGCTGGATGCAATGCTGCAGCAGGGCACCGAGCTGAACCCGCAGGATGGCTATGAGCACGCCTGCCTGACCGAGGAGTACGGCGCCGGGGAAGAGGCCGCCTTGCCGCTGTTCAAAGCCTTGTATCAACAGACTCCGGACCAGCCGGTAGTCTGCTACGCCCTGGGGCTGCGACTGTTGCAGCGCGACGATGATGAGGGCCTGGCCCTGGTCGAAAAGGCCACCGAATTGGATGAAGACGCCCAGCTGAGCGGCTATGAAGTGTTGCGCGACTACTGCTGGCGCCGTGGCCGAGAGGAGGCCGCCCACGCCTGGCATGACCGCTTGCTGGAGCGCCACGAGCTGCTGCAGCGGGCGCGCGCCGAACGCGACCAGATCACCCTCAAGGACACCTTTGACCCCCATGGACTGGATCAGGAGCAGCTTGCCGCACTGCGTGCTCAACTGCGCGCCATGCCGGGGCTGCGTCGGGCGTATTTGCTGCGCAAGCGCGTCGCCCTGTTCCCCGATTGCCCACTGTTTGTGCTCGGGTATTCCTGTACGCGTTGGTGGGGGCTGTATCGTCGCAAAAAGGTAGACGCTATCGGGCAACGTCTGGTCGATGAAATTCAGCTGCCGGGTGAGGTGTTCGTGCTCAGTACCGATGGCGACAACTACCGCTTTGGCCGCAAGTTCTGGTGGAAGCGCGGGGCGCGGGTGCGGTGATTTAACGGGTTTCGATAGCGCTGTAGGAGATGCCACGTCTCGAGGGCTTGTTTGACGAGAACTGAGCTGACACAAACTGCGCTACAACCGACCGGAGCAGCATGAGTCAAATCCGCCGAGAGCGACGCAGAACTGCTGCTGCACAGCCGCAACGGTGATTACTTTCAGGTGACGTTTTCATCCAGCGCGCTCACCTGCCATCAGGATGTCTGGGCCTACACCGATGCCGATGGGCTGGCGCGTCTGTTCGAGCGGCTGGGCGCACAAACCCAGCCCTGGGCAGAGCCGCTGTGCTGGGCGTCGCTGGAGCGGGAGTTCAAACTGACTGCTACCTGCGATTTGCGCGGAACTGTAACTGTCGGCCTGGAGCTGCAGCCGTTAGGCTCTTCTGAGGGGGGGGACGTCAGAACTCAGTTGCACTGTGAGTTTGGTCAGTTGCCCGCTCTCGCCAAAGCTGCACGTGCTTTCTTTGGCCCGGTACCTGCCTGAGGGTAGGAAACACATCATTATTAAAGGGAATTGGTATGAAGTCCGCACTCCTGGTGGTGGACGTGCAAAACGGCGTATTTGGCTCAGCTCAGCCGCCGTATCAGTCCGAGGCTGTCATCCGCAACATTAACGCCTTGGTGGAATACGCCAACGCACATTCACTGAAAACCGTACTTATCCAGCACCAGATTCCGGGCATGCTCGAGCCCGAGAGCCCGGCCTGGCAACTCTACTCTGGCCTGACCGCGGCCAAGCAGGGCATCACGGTGCGCAAGCAGACACCTGACTCCTTTTTTGGTACTGACCTGGCCGAACGATTGGCACAAGAGGGTGTAGAGCATCTTATTGTCTGCGGCTACTCGACCGAGTTCTGTATCGATCGAACCGTCTTCAGCGCGGCTAGCCGCGGCTACAAGGTGACCCTGGTGGACGACGCCCATACCACCCACGACAAACCACACCTGGATGCCCGCACAATCATTGCGCATCACAGCTTTACGCTCTCGAAGCACCCCAACATCGAGCTGACAGCCACCGCAGCGCTTGTAGCAGAGCAAAAGCCAGCCTGATGTGGGCCAGCATGCGCTAGCCTCGCTCCCTCTAATGGGGGGGGGCTCAACCACGCCGCCGGCTCGCCCGGCGGTGTTCAATCTCGTAGCAGGAGAGACGCGATGCATCAGCATGAAAAACTGAATTACGTTGAGTTGGGCGCTAAGGACTTGGCCGCGACCAAAGCGTTCTTTACCGCCGCCTTCGGCTGGACCTTTGTCGATTACGGCCCGGACTACACGGCCTTTTCCAATCAGGGTCTGGATGGTGGTTTCTTCAAAGCTGATACCTGCAACCGCACAGATAACGGCGGTGCCCTGCTGGTGTTCTACAGCGCAGATATAGAGGCCACCTTGAAAAAGGTCGAGGCGTGCGGCGGCGATATCGTCAAGCCGGTCTTCGACTTTCCCGGTGGCTGTCGTTTTCACTTTATCGAACCCAGCGGTAGCGAATTTGCGGTCTGGTCGGAGGCACGCACGCCAGCAAATCGGTAACCTGCCCGGTGCCCTGAACGCAACGGAGAATCGCAATGAAAAACTGGCTGCTGGTGATCGCCATGGCCGTGCTGCTGGCTGGCTGCGCCGAACCGCTTCCGGAGAACCGGCTGGACTACGTAGGCCAATGGCGCAGCAAAGAGATGAGCCTGCTGATTCTGGCAGACGGCACCGTTGCCTATGAGCGGCTTAAAAGCGGCGGCACCACCTCCATCAATGGGCCCATGCAGGGCTTTGAGGGCGACGATTTTATTGTTGGCTTGCTGTTTTTGACCACGCGCTTTGAGGTCAGCGAACCGCCCCACGAAGTAGAAGGCGACTGGACCATGGTCGTCGACGGTGTACGCCTCTGGCGCGTCCCCGAGAAAACACTCGTGCTCGATAACACCATCTGACCGTCTCGCAGGAGTCGAAATCCTCCATGGAACAACCAATCTTTGTACTGGTGACTGCAACCCTGTGTGCGCCTGTCTGGAATGCGGTAACAGAGCAGGATGTGGCCGCAGTGCGCGAGCCTGCCCTGTCTGGTGAAGCACCTGCCACCGCGCAGCTGTTCCGCTTTTATGAAGGCGCGGATGGCGCCGTGGCAGAGTGGATCAACGAGACACTGGGCCAGGTAGCGCAAGCCCATCCCAAGCTCTTTCTTACCGAGCTGGTGGCGTACAACGGCGGCGCGGCGTGTACGAATGTCTCCGCGCTGGGGCCGGACTTTGTGGATGCCTTTGCCCAGCAGGCCGAGGAGCTGGCTGTGCGGCGGGCCGCGCTGCAATCGGTGGAAGATACAGCGCTGGAGACCGCGCGCGATCACTGCACCGCCCAGCTGGATCAAGCCATCAGCCGCTCCCGCTCCGCCGCTGCAGCGCTGGATGTGGTGGAGTAACCCATGCCTATGACCAACCGTTTTGTGCTCTCCGGCGGCCCCGGCGGCGGCAAGTCAGCGCTGCTTGCTGCGTTGGCCGAGCGCGGCTATCCCGTGGTACCCGAGTCGGCCCGCGCCATTATCCGCAGCCGACTACAGAGCGGCCTTGCTCCACGGCCCGAGCCCGCCGCCTTTGCCCAGGCCATATTCGAGCAGGACACGCAGCACTATCAGCAATTGCAGACTGTAGACACGCCATGCTTCTTTGATCGCAGCGTGGTAGACGCCCTCTACATGCTGCACGCCGCCGGCGCCATGGACGAGGCCGCCGTAGCGCAACAAAGCAGCGCCTACCCCTACAACCGCACCGTGTTCTTCCTGCCGCCGTGGCAGGCCATCTACCAAACGGACGGCGAGCGAGACCAGACTTTTAGCGAAGCCCAACGCGTGTATGCAAACCTCAAACGCTGGTACCTGCGTTGGGGCTATGACGTGGTGGGCGTGCCCTGTTGCAGTGTGCCGGAGCGCGTGGCCTTTGTGCTGCATGCGATAGCTCAGGCGGCAGAGCAGAGCGGGGCAGACTAAAAGCTGCTTTACCACGCACCAGGTTAGGGCTTTAATGGCACTAAGCCAGTTAAAGGAGCCAAAGGATGGCACGCAGACGGACCTCTGCATTTGAAGACCTGATCGTTGTACTGTCACGTCTGCCCTGGTGGGCAAGCTTGGCCATTGGTCTGGTCAGCTGGCTGATATTGCACCCCATCGCCACCACACCGGTCCCCCCGCCTGCTGCCCTCAAGCCGGTCGATATGGGCGGCATTCTCACCGCGCAGCTCTGGCGCACCTTTGCCTTGTTCGGCCAATACCTCATCCCCATTGCCTGCGGCCTGGGCGCAGTTGGCTCGGTTATCGCGCGCTACAAACGCAAACAATTGCTCGGCAGCGTCACCGCCGCCACCCAACCCGGCAAAGCCATCGACGGCCTCAGCTGGCAGCAGTTTGAGCAACTCATTGGCGAAGCCTTCCGCCGCAAGGGATACAGCATCACCGAAACCGGCGGCCAGGGCGCCGACGGCGGTGTAGACCTGATCCTGCGTAAGAACAACGAGAAGTACCTGGTGCAATGCAAACACTGGCGCTCGCTAAAGGTCGGCGTACCGGTGGTGCGCGAGTTTTTCGGCGCCATGGCCGCCGAGGGGGCTGCGGGTGGTTATGTGGTCACCTCAGGCCAGTTCACCCAAGAGGCCAAAAGCTTCGCCCAAGGCCGCAATATCCAGCTGATCGACGGCGCCGGCCTCAAACGCCTGATGCTCCGCGCCCAACCAAGCGCCCCCATTACCCCGGCCACCAGCACACCATCCAGTACACCCACCGCAGCCCTCCAACCCGCAAAAGACCCAACCTGCCCGCTATGCCACAGCAGCATGACTAAACGCATTGCGCGCAAAGGCGCTAACGCCGGCAACAGCTTCTGGGGCTGCAGCACCTATCCAAAGTGCAGAGGTATCGTAAATGTGCAGCCGCTTTAAATGCCCAGATGGTATGTCGAGCGGCATGCCATACAGGGTTATTGGAAGCACGAAAAGAGGAAGTCGCGTTATTACGTGCGTGGTTGGTGGGATGGCGGTAGGTGATTGTTTTTATTGTTAATTTTTTATGCTGATGCGTGGAAGGAGGCGTTGTTATGAAGAAGTCACTGATATGCAATGAACAAGCCTTCGGTCCAATCAGCTGTTAAATTTCTCAGGAAGAATCAATGGAAGCCGAATTGAGTGAACTAGAAAAAATTAAAAATCTAGTGTTCTCATTTTTCTGTGAGTCGTCGGACTTCAATGGAATTGCGCTTAGAAATATCTCAGAGCGACTTGGTTTGGACTACAAAGATTCTATTGACAGAGTCAAAGAGCTTGTGAAGGACGGGGTTGTTTCAATTCAATCTAGTACTAATCCTCATATTATAGGCTTCACTCATCATGCTACTGACTCCCAGTTAGCCATTCTTGAACAAGCTAAAGATATAGGCGTATCTAAGAAACTCTTTGGGAATATCGAGTTTGTTACAGAAAACACCGAATATCCGATATGTGTGTACCCAAGCAAGGAGTATTTAAAAGAAAACCGTGATTTAAGCGAGTTTGGCTATGCAAAATACACATCTGCTCTGGCGTTAGCCGAACCTCAGTTGAGCTTCAGATTTTTTGAAACTGATGTGTTGGAACGCTATTCAAATGACCCGCGATTTGATTTTGAATTCTATGATTTTAGTGGCAGCATTTCGTGTAAGTACGATGAGTCTGGCAACGCTATTCTCCGAGAAGAAGATCAAATATTTTTAAAGTCATTTGGGCTAGGATTCGATTCCAATTCGAATAGGCTTATAGCGGTCATACTACGTGATTTGGGTCGCTTATCCCCTGAGCATCAAGTCTATTGGAATACTAAGGAACTCCCTGCTTCAGAGTGTAAAGTTTTAACTGACTATCACGATAATATCATTCGGGGAAATTGGATCACCGCGAGGTCAGTATTCTATGCTTTGATTGATGAGATCAATGCCATTTACAAACTGACTTTATCAATTTTTGGTGTTCCTCTATTCCGTAAAGAGTTGGATGGAGATCATAGGCCGAAGAATTTTACATTTTTCTTCTCCCCAACCACTAAGAACTACTACGATTTCATAAATTTACTAGACAAGTACGTATCAGAGATACATAAATAAATCCTTCTTCGAAGGAAAGCTTGATTTAGAGGAAAGGAAGCCCTTAGATGATGATACCTTTGAGCGTATTCAAAAAGGCACTCTTAGGCTGTTGGAAGAATGGCTCACTGCGGTATTTAGGTACCCAGATGATTCTATCCCCAAAGAAATTATGAGGCCTTTAAAAAAGGTCAGGAAGGAGAGGCAAAACCCGGCGCACAAAGTTATTGATAATACTTATGACCCTTCACTTGTTGCGCTTCAAAAAGACGTTATGGAAGGATGCTATTTATCGCTAGGCAGCATTAGAAGAAGCATCCAAGCTCACCCTAATGCAAAAGATGTAGAGCTGGACGATAGTTTAGATCAAGACAATGTTAAGTACTTCTAATCTGGTGCGGTCAAAATTTAACAAGCGCATGTTGTCGGACTGGTTTTCCGCTGCGCTCCAAACCAGCCGCAAATGCGGGCGTTAGTTTATTAAGAGGAATTTATGAGTTCTGATCCAACTTTAATTGCTGGTTTAGTTGGTGCTGGCGGGTCAATTCTAGGCGCTTTAGGCGGCACGCTTTTAGGTTATAAGCTAAGCAACAGTAAACCTGATATAGATATATACATCGACAATAAAATATGGGTGTATTACCCCTGTGTGGGCTTTTCAATATACGTACCACTAACCGTCGTTAACGAAGGCGGGAGCTCAGGAACTATAAAGGATTTCGAGGTTGAGTTCACATCACCGACTAAACAAACATGGAAGTTAAATTTTGAAGATTACGCGGTAGACAACACAGATCAAAAAGGAGCTGGCTGGGGGAAAGGGAAAGATGCTCATCCTCTACTTGTTCATGCAAAATCGGGAAATCAACATTTACTGAGGTTTCAGAACTTTAGCAAATTGGATAGTGGAAAGTCTGTAGTGGAACTATCTTCTGGAGAATACCAACTGGTTCTAAAAGCGAAAAATCGTAAAGGAAAAATAGCCTTATCCAAAAAATACATCATTCAGGTTGACAGCCGTGACAAAGAGAAAATGGATGTTTTACGTAACGAAGCTGAAAACTTGAAAACCTATAAGTTAGAGGTTACGGAGACCACATAAACTAACAAGCAAAGGCAGCTGGCGCTTACGGCGCAGCTGCTTTTAGCGTTATGCAGCAAAGGAGATTATTATAAATGGATGATTTTCTGAAAGGCGTTTACGTTAGTGAAATTAGAAAACAATGTGAATTTGGATTGGCTGCAGTTAAGTATTTAAATCATGCATTACAACAAATGCATAATCAAGATCTGCCAAGAGAGGAAAGCCGGTTTTACCATTCTGAAGTATTTAGGCAAATTCATAGTTTATTAACTCATGCAAGTAATGTTTCCAGAATGTTTTGGCCTCCAATACCTAAACAAAAGCAGAATGAAACAGACCAAGACTATGAGAGCCGACTGCTGACAATAGACAAAGTAGTAAGAGGCCGATCCCTAAAGGATGAGTACGGCCTGGACGATAACAATCCATTAAAAAATCGCACGCTACGTGATCACTTGGAGCATTATGATGAGCGACTTGACCATTGGCGGAATAATAGCATTAATAGAAATATTGTCAGCGATACTATTGGGCCGCCAAATACGATCGTTGGCCCGGCAGAGTCAGACATGATGCGCTGGTTTGACCCAACCAGAAATGTCTTTAAATTTCGAAGTGAAGAGTACGACCTTCAGAGTATTGCTACATCTATAGACCAGTTATTACTTAGTTCGCGTAACCTTGAAGAAGAGTTGTGGAATCGTCGGGTCAACTAAGCATAACAAACGGCTGTAGTCGCCATGCAAAAAGCGCATGGCTGGGACGGTCTTTCCGCTGCTTCGCAGCTCCAAGTCCGTCCCTAAGCCGGGCGTTAGAACTCCGCAATACAAGCGAATTGGAAATATATGGACATTATAAAACAAAGGCAGCAATTAATTGCGAAGTCTGGAGTAAGGGAAGTATTTACGCCATTTTCTCCAGTTAAACGAAGTGAGCTTTTGTCGGGGCGCGAGTCAGAGATTTCCAGCTTGCTTGGCAGCATTAGCACCCCTGGGCAACACGCATTAGTTTATGGAGATAGAGGGATAGGAAAGAGTTCTGTGGCAAATATTGTATGCGAGTTAATTAAAGAAATTCATGGTCTCCGGGTTCACATAAAAAAATGTTCTTCGGTTGATGACTTCACCAGCATCGTTTCTGATTTGCTAGCTGATAACGGCCACAATGTCCTCTGTGATGAGACAACTAGTGAATATAATGAATCGAAAGGTGCGAATGTTGGCATGCCCGTATTTGGTGCGAATATAAACACCGCAAGAAAGAAGCTTGACAGGTTAAGCTTTGGTCGACAGTTTTCGTCTCCATCATGGGTGGCGAAAGAGTTAAAGGATTCTAAATCTCTTCTAGTAATTGACGAAGCGGATGTTCTTGTTAGCGAAGAAACCAAATTAAAACTAGCAGAGCTTATTAAGCATTTGAGTGACTACGAATCAAATTTAAAAATTCTTTTGGTCGGTATAAGTAAAACAGGTCGCGATTTAATTAGTAACCACAGATCTGTTGAGCGCTGCTTGAAAGAAATATTTTTACCACCTATAGGTGTTACAGAGTTGCGTAATATCGTGGAAGCAGGGGCGCGAAGGCTCAACGTTGCATTCGGCAATGATGTTATAGACGATATTGTTGATATTGGCGGAGGTTATCCTCACTTTGTTCACTTAATTGCACTGAAATGTGTCGAAGAAGTTATTGTTAGGGGAGAGAGTAATGTTAGTTCATCGGTTCTATCCGAGGCGCTAAAGGTCGCAGTTGAATTTTCTGAAGGTGGACTCAGGCGGGGCTATGAAGAAGCCATAAGAAAAGATACAGATAATTCAAGGAAAATAATACTTGGTGCTGCGCTGTGTCATCCGAAAGGTTTTTTGGTTTCTGAGCTTTTGGAAATGACAAATGAAGTAATAGATGAGGGTATAAAAAGGACCACAATTTCAAACTGTATTTCAAGATGGTCCAGTGAAAATCAGGAAGCTATTCTCGCGAAAGTTGGACGTGGACACTACCGTTTTTCAGACCCAAGGCTTATGAGTTACATCAAGATGGTGAATGGATTTACCTACGATAAGCGATCCTTAGTGGCTGATATTTTAAAAGCAGAGTATTCAAAACGCTATGTGCCTAATATGTTCTAACAATAACCACAGCGGAAAAAAACTACGCGCCGCTAATTCGTGCATTCCGCTTCGCTTCATTGTTGCACAAATTAGCTCTGCTTCGTTTTTCCGCTGTGGTTGGTGTTAACAGGCCAGCCGGCATTGGGCGTGGCGTCAGTCTTAAGCTCCTTGCAGAACGTATTGAATGGATAGCAGGTTCGAGTTCTTTGATGCCTAAGGCTAACAAGGCCGTTAACACGGACGCAAGATTTGAGGAGTAATTCCATTGAGTTTCGATGAGCTGTTAACCCCAGCCTTTTTAGTGACAGTCGTATTGGCTTATCTCATGCCAAAACTATCGCCGTACATCGATAAGGCACTGTCCTCTGCAAAGGTTCTGTTGATGGGTACCTTGCCCTCAGTGCTTAGAAGGTATGCTCGGGGAAGGCGATTGAAAAAGCTTAGAAAGCTCAAAGAGGATAGGCGGAATATTGCCGCAATAAATTATCAAATATCGAAGGCTAACTCGGCATTTGTTTTGTTTGTTGCGGTGGTGTTGGTTTACGTGCTGTTGCTCATCTCGGGCTCCTTCAGCTCCTTGCTATCTATAAGTTTCTGGTTCGGTATGTTGGCAACGCTACCGATCTATATTTTTGAGATATTCTGGCTGGTCCAAGATTCGAGAGCTCAGAATTTGGTTAGGCATGCTGGCAAAGTACGTACAAAAAGCGTAGGCGGGGCAATGGTTTAGTCTATTCTCGTTTTTCACTACAGCTAGGTCGCCTGCTGTTGGCGTTACGATGATTCACGTATAGAGGCTATATTATGTTTAGACTGATGTTTTTGCTGGTAATGTTGCTAGTTTCTGGCTGTGCTACTAATTCACTGACTCCCCAGCCCGTTACACTGTCTGATTTGAATGATGGGCGGGGTATACTTGTTGGGAGCTTCTCTAGGGACGCCAATGAGCAGCAGTATTACAGTCAGACCTTCCGGTTTAAAAATACGTCTACAGGTGAGCTATTTGATATAGTCTCTCAGCCCACATTTAATTTGTTCTCTGGCAAGACTCCTGACGACTTTCAGACATCAGAGAGCAGGGGCGGGATATTTATATTTTCATTGCCTCCTGGAGAGTACACCTTTTACAATTTCCGGCTATATCAGTCTGATGGCTATGCAAACAAAAATTGGTGGTCGGCCCAAGATTACTCAATACCATTTGAAGTTCATGCGGGTGTAGTGAACTACGTCGGAGAAATCAAGCTTATACCGAGCTTTGGAACGAATTTCTTTGGTATGAGAGTCCATTCAGGTGGGTACTGGGAGATAAGTGATCAAAAAGAAAGAGATGCTGGTTTGATATCAAGTAAGCATCCTTTTATTTCGATGGAAGACGCGGTAAATGTCATTCCTAGCAGAAAAGAGGTGTTCACTCCTTTGGTTATATTGCCATCCGAGCGTACAGGGCAGAACGAGGAGGTTTCGCCGGATGCGTAAATATGCTCCCGGTTTGGTTGCTTCACTCATAAGTAGAGTGAAAGCGAGCAGTAAGACCTCTGCTCTTAGTTTTTGCCATACTTTAGCCGCCTGTTGCCAAAGTGACGTATGTGAAGACGCAAAAAATTGGAGGGTATTCTGGTTGTACAGGTCTTAGGTGGCATATATACGAACCCAATCTAACGGCTAGTTCGCTCAAGCAGTTTTTAAAAATCGTTAGGAAGATTCACATGCGTGTTTTTTGGGCTAACCACATAACAAGAAGAGGCCGTATCACCCTGGCTGGGCATGGGTTCGCTACGCTTGGGCGCTGTTGTGGACGTCACTCACCCCCATGAAAACCACCACCAAACTCAACATCCTCGCCACCGCCTCAGGCTTGCTCGCACTGCTCGTCGGCATCTCGGCAGTGCTGCTCTGCACCTACGCGTTCACCAAGGCGCGTATGCCGTGTAACGAGCAGGGGAGCTACTTTGATGGGGTGACGGTTCACCACGCGGGTAGTGAGTATGTGTATGGGGTGTTGGGGCTGTCGTTTGGGGTGTTTGCGCTTGTTGCGGGTATTGGGGCGTATCGCTTGTTTAAACGCGCTGCTGCGGCCCGGCGAGGCCGCAAACCCGATGACGCGGAGGTTGGTAGTTCAGAGGGATGAGCTAACGCGGATCAGGTTTCTGACCCCGGCGTATTCGTCATTCGTGGTGGTCAGGAGCTGGCAGTCTCTGCGCGTTACAGCCCCAGATACTGGGCGATCAAAAAGGCGTCGCCTTGCCCTTCATGTTTGCCAAAGTAGCTGACTGGCTCGCGTACGCCGTCTTCGATGGAGCCTACTTCGCAGTCGATGTCGTATTGCTGGGCGAGGTCGTTGAACAGGTTGACGGCGGGGGCCAGGTGGGTGTGCTTTTTCACCGGTTGGCTGATGCCCAGCTGCCAGTCTTCGCAGTCATCACTGCTGCAATCGTTAATCAGCTCGGCGCGGTTGGCTTCGTTTTCTTCAACGTAGGTCTGCAGCGCGGCCTGCAGAGCTGGCAGGTTCTGTTTGAGCTGTTTTTCCTGCTTTTCATCCAGCCGGTCGCAGGCGATGAAAATGTATATAAGCATGGGGGCTACCTGGTGGAATTAAGCGGCCACTTTACCACAGCGGCTGCCGTGCTTAATGCGCCAAGCCCGGGTGGTGCTCTGGCATTGGGTAGGTATACTGCTTGGCGCCTCGGAGGGCACAGGCGAGTTCATTAGTCGCCTGTTACGCGCTCGCTTGGCGAGGACTACCCATCTGGCAGCAGGAGGCGTAATGCCCACACCCTACAATATGGCCTTTGCCTGTCTGGGTTGCCGCAAATCCTTCAAGCGCGAGTTCGATCTGGCGGACGGTTGTCCTGGTCAGCTTGTGTGCCCGGAGTGCGGTGGGGCGGCCTACAATTTTGGCCGCCACTTCAAGGCGCCGAAAAAGAATGACTTGAAGCAGTGGTAGAAGGCGGCCTACCTCTTTGAGCACGGCTTTCGGTTTCAGAAGATACGCCCAACGCGCGATTCGCTGGAGTCGGTGTTGTACCCGGACACGCTGGCCGCGGCAAAGGAATTTGTAGAAACCTACAAGGCCTATGCGCTCAAGCCGATCAGTGACGAGTAAGGCGCAGGTTGGCTCGACCACCTGTCGCCTGAGTCGCTCGCCTGGAGGCCAGCCGTTGACCGCCGTCGGCGGCGCCGGGCACGGTGATGCAAAACGAGACCCAGACGCCCCATGACTTCGCGCCCACTACACCTGCTATTGCTACAGCCGCAGCTGCGGCTGTTTATGCTTGTGGCGCTGTACAGCCTTGGCCATCTGGTCGCCGAGGGGGCAGGCCGGGTGTTTAGAGGTGGCTACAGTTGGGGGCTGACGCTGTGGCTGTGGAGCGCCGGGTTTGTGGTGCTGTCTGTGCTTGAGGGGCTGGTGGTGTTGGCGTTGCCCAGGTTCGCGGTGCGCACGGCCTTGCTGGTGAGCGTTGTTTTTGTGAGCGCTACGGCACTAGCGATTGATTATACCGGGGCCTGGGCGCACCCCTATCGGCTGGCCTACTACCAGCTGTGTGTACTCGCCGCTGTCTGGTTGCCGTTGGGGTTGCTCCGCTGGCGCGCCGCCAAAGCCGGCAATGGGCAAGGCTACTGACCTGTGGAGGGAACCATGCGTTTGCTGATTGCGTTTGTCGTCTGCTTTCTCGCGCTGCCTGTGCACGCCTGCATGGGGCGTATCCTTGAAGACACGCTGTTTTTTTCAGTCTTGCCTCAGCCGCCACTTGAGGCAGATGTGATTGCGCGCGTTGTTCTGTCCGAGGTTGATGGCGGGCGGGCGAGGGCGGAGGTTGTCGAGGTAGTCGCCACCTCTGGCGTTGAGGTGCATGAGGGGCAGCAATTTATGCTGGAGTACGCATTCAGCAGCTGCGGCCCTAACCACCGCGACGGTGATCAAGGCATGATCATCACCAAGCTGGCTGACGGCGATGAGCCTGTGCTGCTGCCGTATCTGCGCCGCTTCAGCGATGGGCGTATTACGTCGCCTGCAATGCCTGAATGAAATGGGCTGCCGAGCCAGTAAAGAGATAAGGGAGTGTCTGTGGATCACGAGGATTTAGCGCCGGGGCAGGTGCTGAAGACGTTCGACCTAGATGAGTCCAAGGCCATCGAGCGTGCTTGGATGGAGGTGTTCTGCCGCAACGGTTTGGGCCTGAATACCAAGGCCTACAAGTGGCACATCTTCAGCGGTGGCGGCTATTCGGCCTTGCAGGGGCGTGCGGCGCTGCAGGCGTACGCCTCGCACCTGGCGGCGCGCTATATCATTTTGCCGAATGACGGTGAGCCGGCAATGCTGACTGATCTGCGCCCAGATAACCTCACCGGCCAGGATGTGTACGTGTTTCCGGAAAACATGGCCTGGACCATGGCCTTTACCCACGAAGAGGGCCTGCTGGGGCCGTATTTTGCCCAGCATCCGCACTATGCCGCGCTGCAAAAAGACAACGAAAAACGCCTGAAAAAGCAGCAGGACATAGCCTTTGCCCGTGAACAGGGTTGGTTGTAGCGATGTCAGGCCAGGAGAACGTGACCGTGAGGGTTCGCGCCATGCGCCATGCTGACCTTGAACAGGCCGCCTGCGTGCATCGGCTGGCCTTTGTGCGGCAGCAGCACTCCCTTGAATGGCTCACGGCAACGCTAGCTGCTCACCCGCGTTTTCTCTGTTACGTCGCGCAGGTGCAGGGCGCGTTGGCGGGCTATATCCTCTGGGCGCAAAAGAGCGGCTTTCGCGCACAGGCGGTGCTGGAGCTGGACCAGATTGCGGTGCTGCCGGATCGGCATGGCCAGGGTATTGGCCGGGCGTTGATTGATCAGTCGCTGCCGCTGGTGAAAGCCGAGCTGGCGCGGCAGGGTTCTGCGCTGAAGCACATCATCGTCAATACGCGGGCTGACAATTATGCGCAGCAGCTCTACCGCAGTGCACTGGGGGCGGAAGTGGTTGCTACTATTGCTGATCTGTACTCCGCCGATGAGGTGTTTATGGTGGCGAGAAATACGCCGCTGTAGCCGCTTAGGTTCCTGTGTTTGCAGGTGACTAACGAGGCATCAACACAAAGGGCGGCTGAGGTATCGCTTTAATGTCGGGCTGATGTGCTGTGTTGCCATCGCGGGTGGCATGGCTGGCCTGCTCGCCGCGCCCGCAGCTGGTTGAGCCGGGCCCTGGCTCATCTGCTCCGTTTTACCGTTTCCGACGGATTCTCCCCAAACAACGCTTTGTAATCCCGCGCAAACTGCCCCGGATGCCAGAAGCCGCGCTCGGCGGCGATGCTGGCGATGGGGCTGTTTTGCTGCGGCTCGCACAGGGCGCGGCGCACCTGATTGAGGCGGGCGCTGCGCAGGAACTGCAGCGGGCTGATGCCGAGCATGCTTTCGAAGCTGTACTGCAAGGTGCGCCGGCTGACGTGTACGCGCTCACAGAGTTCGGGGATGCTCAGCGGCGCGCCCGGGTGTTCTGCCAGATAGCATTTGACCTGCTCGACCACCTTGCGCCGGTGCGCATAGCTGGGCGCAGCAGCCGGTTGCGCGGCGTTGGTCACCAGCTGCAGCAGGGCCTGGCTGGCGAGTTGCTGCTGGTGTTCACTGTCTAGCCCCAGGGCGTCACGGTACAACACCTGTTCCAGCAGGATGCGCACCTGATCAAGCTGGGCCTGCGGCACGGTCAGCCGTGGGCTGTGTTCGAGTGATTGCAGATCGAGCACGCGCGCTTCGCGCTCGGCGGCGCGCAGCAGGGTTTCTTCCCGGATGACGATGCCGTAGATGTCGAAGGCATCGGGCGTCATCAACTCAAAGTCGCGGCCGCCCGGCCGGCACATCAACTGATCGTTGCCGACGCTGAGGCCGTTGATGCGGCAGTCTGATGCGCGCGCCGGGATGCCGATCCACAGGGCGTCCTTCCACACGTTGCATTGCTGCCTCAGGGCGCGGTTGGTGTGCTCCTTGAACAGCTGGCAGCCGTCCAGCGCCACTTCATCTATGCGCCCATAGAAACGCCCGCCGCTCAACTGGTCGTATTCCTGCTGCCAGTTGGTCAGGTTGTGGGCGTGTTCGTCGGCGTCCTGTGCCTCACGGGTGCTCCGTCCTGGTGCGCTTTGCTCGGTGGTCTGTTGCATGGGCGAGCGCTCACGTAGGTAAAGGGCGACATGCTAACCCGGCCTTCGGGTGTTGGCTGCTGCCAGTAGCCTGATTCTTGAGGCAAAAATCAGCTTTGCCAAATCTTGATAGCGCGCTGGAACGGCCTTCGCATCGGTTCGTTTGATCAGCCGTGCCTGCGTGCTGATTCGCAGCAATTTGCATGCCCGAGATAACACTATGACCTACACCTACCGCTATACGCTGGGTAGCCGAACTTTCGGCTTCCGCGATCTGGCCGAGTTGATGGCCAAGGCGACACCACAACGCTCCGGTGATCGACTGGCTGGCGTGATCGCACTGTCGGCCGAAGAGCGCGCGGTCGCGCAGATGGCGCTGGCCGAGGTACCACTGAAGATCTTTCTGAACGAGGCGCTGGTGCCCTATGAGGCGGATGAAATTACCCGCCTGATCATCGACGAGCACGACGCCGCGGCCTTTGCGCCCATTTCGCATCTGACCGTCGGGGACTTTCGCAACTGGTTGCTGAGCGATCACGCCACCGCGGAAGTACTGCAGTCGATCCGCGCCGGGGTAACCCCGGAAATGGCAGCGGCAGTGAGCAAGATCATGCGCAATCAGGATCTGATTCTGGTGGCCAAGAAGTGCCACGTGACCACGGCCTTTCGCAATACCATCGGTTTGCCCGGCCGCTTGTCCACCCGTTTGCAGCCCAATCACCCGACGGACGACGTCAACGGTATCGCCGCCAGCATCCTCGACGGCCTGCTCTACGGTAACGGCGATGCGGTGATTGGTATCAACCCTGCCACCGACAACGTGGCGCAGGCCATCAAGCTGATGAAACTGATTGGCGAGGTGATCGAGAAGTACGAGATCCCGACCCAGTCCTGCGTGCTCACCCACGTGACCAACACCATCGAGTGCATCGAGGCCGGGGCGCCGGTGGATCTGGTGTTCCAGTCGATTGGCGGCACCGAGTCGACCAACAGCAGCTTCGGCTTCAACCTGGCGACCCTGGCCGAGGCGCAGCAGGCGGCCCTGAGTTTGCGGCGCGGTACCGCCGGCAACAACGTGATGTATTTCGAGACCGGGCAGGGCAGTGCGCTGTCGGCCAACGCGCATCATGGCCTGGATCAGCAGACCTGCGAGGCCCGTGCCTATGCCGTGGCACGCAGGTTCCAGCCGCTGCTGGTCAACACCGTGGTCGGTTTTATCGGCCCGGAGTATCTGTTCGACGGCAAGGAAATCATCCGCGCCGGGCTGGAAGATCACTTCTGCGCCAAGCTGCTCGGCGTGCCGATGGGCTGTGACGTCTGCTACACCAACCACGCTGAAGCCGATCAGAACGACATGGACAACCTGCTGACGCTGCTGGGTGTGGCGGGTTGCTCCTTCGTGATGGGCATCCCCGGCTCGGACGACATCATGCTCAATTACCAGACCACCTCATTCCACGACGCGCTGTATGCGCGCCGTGCTCTGGGGCTGAAGCCGTCGCCGGAGTTTGAACAGTGGTTGACGCGCATGCAGATCATGCGCGATGCCGACCGCCACATTCTGCACGACGCACTGCCCGAACCCTTTGCCCGCTCACTCAAGGCGCTGCCGGGAGGTCGGGCATGAGCACGTCCAGCGACAAGACCACCAATCAGCCGGGCGCGGTGGTGGAAAACCCCTGGCGTCGGCTGCGCGAGTTTACCGATGCGCGTATCGGCCTGGGCCGCGCCGGCATCAGCCTGCCGACCAGCGAGTTGCTGGCGTTTCAGCTCTCGCACGCGCAGGCGCGCGATGCGGTGCATCTGCCGCTGGATACCGACGCATTGTGCCGCGACCTGGCAGTCGATCCACAACTGTCGGCACTGGGCGAGCCGATTCGGCTGCACAGTCAGGCGGTCGACCGTACGACCTATCTGCAGCGCCCGGATCTGGGGCGTGTACTGGACGACGCGTCGCGCGAGCGGCTGATCGGACAGGGCTGCGACAAGCCGAGCGACCTGGCCATCGTGATTGTGGACGGCTTGTCATCCCGCGCGATTGCGCAAAACGCGGTGCCGTTTTTGCAGCACTTTGTTGGCCTGCTGGGCACCGAGCTGCCGGCTTGCTCGTTGGCGCCGCTAACCGTGGTCGAGCAGGGCCGGGTGGCCATTGGCGATGACGTTGGCGCGCTGCTGAATGCGCGCACGGTGCTGCTGTTGGTGGGCGAGCGCCCTGGCCTGAGCTCGCCTGACAGCCTTGGGCTGTACCTGACCTGGGCACCCAAACCGGGGCTGACGGATGCGGCACGCAACTGTATTTCCAACGTGCGGCCAGCCGGCCTGCCGCACGCAGAGGGTGCCAAACGGGCGCTGTATCTGCTGCGTGAGGCGCAGCGGCTGAAGCTGTCCGGGGTGAACCTCAAGGACCGCACCGAAGACACGGTGATCGAACACGGCGGCAGCAGCCGCAATTTTCTGGTTTCCGAATGACGTCGGGGAGGCGTCATTCACAACTGCAACATCACTGAGGCTTTCTCATGTCTAACGATCATCAGGCGTACCTTGCCAAACGGCAACTCAAGCGCGGGACAGCAGGCTGGATTCTGCTCGCCGGTCTTGGCGTGTCCTATGTCATCTCCGGCGATTTTGCCGGCTGGAACTTCGGCATCGCGCAGGCGGGCTGGGCGGGCTTTGCGATTGCCGCCGTGCTTATGGGGTTGATGTATCTGACGCTGGTGCTGTCACTGGCGGAAATGTCGGCGGCCATTCCGGCAGCGGGCGGTGGTTACAGTTTTGCCCGGCAGGCGATGGGGCCGACCGGAGGCTTTCTGACCGGGCTGGCGGTGCTGATCGAGTACGCGCTGGCGCCGGCGGCCATCGTTATCTTTATCGGTTCTGCGGTAGAAGCGCTGCTCGGCTTCAACGGGCCGTGGGTCTACGCGATCTTCTATCTGGTGTTCGTCGGTATTCACCTGGCAGGCGTGGGTGAAGCGCTGAAAGTGATGATGGTGATCAGCGGTCTGGCGGTCTTCGCCATCGTTGCCACGGGCGTGGCTCTGATCATGCACTTTGACATCAACAACCTGTTCGACATCGCCATGACCGACGCCAACGGTGCCAGCGAGATGCTGCCGCTGGGCTGGTACGGCGTGTGGGCGGCGCTGCCGTTCGCCATGTGGCTGTTCCTAGCGGTTGAAGGCGTGCCGCTGGCGGCTGAAGAAGCCAAGGACCCGGGCAAGGACGTGCCCAAGGGTATCATTGGCGCCATGGTCTTTCTGCTGTTTACCGCGCTGTTGGTGGTGGTGCTGGTGCCGGGTGCTGCCGGAGCACAAGCCATGGGCGAAAGCGCCGTGCCGCTGGTGGATGCACTTAACGCGACTGGAAACGCCAGTTTGGCAACGCTGGTCAACGTGCTGGGACTGGCCGGTTTGGTCGCCTCGTTCTTCTCGATCATCTATGGCTACAGCCGCCTGGTATTTGCTCTGTCACGCGCCGGTTATTTGCCCAAGTCTCTCTCGCTGACGACCGAGCGCAAGGTGCCGGCACGTGCGCTGATCGTGCCTGGCATCTTTGGCTTTATTGCTTCCTTGAGCGGCGAGGGCGACCTGATGCTGGCGATGGCTGTTGTCGGTGCGACCGTGTCTTACGCACTGATGGCGCTCAGTCACATCCTGCTGCGCGTCAAGCAGCCTGACCTGCCGCGCCCATACAAGACCCCGGGCGGTGTGGTGACCTCGGGTATCGCGCTGGTGCTCTCGCTCGTCGCGCTGACCGGTGTGTACGCCTTCGACCCGCGCGCCTTCTTCTTCACCATGGGCCTGTTCGTGATTGGCGCTGCCTACTACTTCGGCTATAGCCGCCAGCATCTGGTCGCCAAGTCAGCGGACGAAGAGTTTGCCATGCTGGCTAAGGCGGAGTCGGATCTGGCGGCTGCCTGACCTCTGCAAAGGCCTAGTTCCAACTCGGCCTTTTGCGCTTTCCGAGACGTCATAGGCTTGGAAAATGCCGCTTTATTCGGCTGGCTGCATGGGGGCTTTGCTTGATTGACCTGCTAGCCAGGGCTAGCTAGCGTGAGGGCCTATGCTCCTATGAGCGCTAACAACAAGAGGCCCCATGCCCGAATTCAACGCCCGCCCGGTCAGCGACGCTGCCCGCGCTGCGATGCTGGCGCAGTTGCCGCCCGGTATCCGCTCCCGCCAGGTCGACAATGGCAACGGTCTGAACGTCCATATTCTGGAAGCCGGTTTTGAGCAGCCGGGGCGTGAGTGTGTGTTATTGCTGCACGGTTTTCCGGAGCTGGCGTTCAGCTGGCGCAAGGTGATGTTGCCGCTGGCCGAGGCGGGTTATCACGTGGTGGCGCCGGACCAGCGTGGCTACGGCATGACCGAGGGCGGTGATGCGCGCTATAACGGCGACATCAGTCAGTACCACTTTCTCAACCTGGTACGCGATGCACTGGGGCTGGTGCACGCGTTGGGTTATGAGCAGGTGGCGGCGGTAGTGGGCCATGATATCGGCTCGCCGGTGGCTGGTACCTGCGCGTTGACGCGCCCGGACGTGTTTCGCTCGGTGGTGATGATGAGTGCGCCTTATCCGGGTGCGCCGAGCTTTCGCTTTGACGGGCAGGGCGGCGCGCAGGCGGCGGCCCGCGTGCACGCCGACCTGGCTGCCCTTACGCCGCCGCGCCTACATTATCAGCGATATTTCAGCCAGCCCGATGCCAATGTGCACATGCTGTCCTGTGAGCAGGGCCTGCACGACTTTCTGCGCGCCTACTTCCACATGAAAAGCGCGGACTGGGCGGGTAACCAGCCAGCGCCGCTGCCATCGGCGAGTGCGGCCGATCTGGCCAGCATGCCGACCTACTACATCATGGAGCAGGGCAAGACGATGGCTGAGAGCGTCGCGGTTGCCATGCCGTCAGCGGCTGAGGTGGCTGCCTGTGGCTGGCTGACTGAAGCGGAGCTGGCAGTCTATACGGGTATCTTTGCCGATACCGGATTGCAGGGCGGTCTGCAGTGCTACCGATCGCTTGGCTCAGCTGCGGCGCAGGCGGAGATGCTGCTGTTTGCGGGGCGGCAGATTACAGTGCCGTCTTGTTTTATTGCCGGCGCAAGTGACTGGGGTACCTGGCAGAGCCCCGGCGCGCTGGAGCTGATGCAGCGCCGGGTGTGCGCCGACCTGCGCAGCATCGACCTGATTGCCGGGGCAGGGCACTGGGTGGAGCAGGAGCAGCCAGGGGCCGTTGTTGAGGCGCTGTTGGGTTTTCTCGCGCGTCAGGCTGGCGCGTCCGGAGAAAAAGCGTAACCGGCGCCACCGTTGCGTTTGGCAGCGTACATCGCATTGTCGGCGTGATGCATCAGCTGGCGTTCGCTCTGACCGTGCTCAGGGTAGACCGCGATGCCGACGCTGGGTGTACAGGTCAGGGTATGTCCCTCGATCAGAAAGGGAGCTGCCAGCGTGCTGAGGATCTTTTCCGCTACGCTTGCGGCGTCTTGTCGTTGTCGAATGCTGTCGAGCAAGACCGCAAACTCATCGCCACCCAGACGGCCGCAGCTGTCGGACTCGCGTACGCTCTGACGTAATCTGGTGGCGACCTGTTGCAGCAGCTGATCGCCAACGCCATGGCCGTACGTGTCATTTATCTGCTTGAAGCTGTCCAGGTCCAGATACAGCACGGCCAGTTGCCCGCTAGTGCGCTGCGCGCGCAGCAGGGCGCCCTGCAAGCGATCCATGAGCAGTACGCGATTGGGCAACTGTGTCAGCTGGTCGTGTTGCGCGAGGAAGGAGAGTTTATCGTGGGCACGGTGCCGGCTGATGGCGGTGGCCAGCTGACTGGCGACAAAGTTCAGAAACTCGGTGTCCCGTGCGTTGAAGACTGGACTGCCCCGCCGGCCTTGCACGACGAGTACGCCAATGGGCACGCCGTCGTGCAGCAGGGGGACGCAGAGCTGAGGCGACTGTCCGCTGTTTTCTGTCTTGGGCGTGTGGGGGCATGAGCGAATTGTTCGTGCCAGCGACGGGTAGGCGGCAAGTGGCGCAGGCGCAGGCGCCGGCAGACCATCACCCGCCTGGTAGGGAAAACTCAGTTGATCCCGTTCGGCATCATAGAGGGCAACGGAAAAGGCCTGGGCCGGCAGATGCTGGGCGATCAGGTGATGCATCTGCTGATACAGTGCGGGCAGTGTTTCTGCCAAGTGCGCCGCTGCCGATACCGCATATACCGCAGCCTGTCTGGCCTCGGCCTGTTTTCGCGCGGTGATGTCACGGGCGACGCCAACGCGCACCTGTTCGGCTGCGAACCATTGGGTCGACCACATGATGTGGACGATATGGCCCTGTTTGTGGATGTAGCGGTTCTCGTGATCGCTTGAGGGCTGGCCGGCGGTGATTCGCTCGACGATCTGTCGGGTGGCCTCCCGGTCATCCGGGTGGATCAGTTCGAAGGCCGTGCGGCCGATCAGCTCTTGCGGCGTATAGCCAAACACCCGTTCGCTGGCCGCGCTAACGGATAAAAAGCGTCCCTCCTTGTTTACGACGCAGACGACATCCAGCAGCAAATCCAATAGCTTGTCGTGGGGAATCAGGGGAGCTGGGATCATGCCGCCCAATATAGTGGCAGAGTGCCTTGGCCTGCTACCGTGTGCTGATGTTTTTTTTGTGCCTTGCGTGCACGCAAGGCCACGCCTTACTCGGGGCTCCCCTGTCGCGGTCGCGCGCGAGCCCCATCACGGCTATGTTGCTGGCGGCGCTCAGGCGTCGCGCAGCAAGTCCTGACTGTTCAGCAGCGCGAAGGTGATCTCCGGATGCGCTTTCAGACTGCGACGGATGGCGGCGGGGATAGACTTGCGGGTTTTGCGGCAGAGCCCGGGTTGCGGTAGCAGCTTGATGTCGATACCGCGCACGCTGCGTACTTCACCAAAGCCGGTGTCGATGGCCAGACGCATGCCCAACTGCTCGTACATGCGCAGTTGCAGGTGCTCCAGTTCTTCCAGTGTGCTGATGGCTTCGAGCCGGGCCACCAGTCGTTTCTCTTCATGTAGCGTCAGACGCAGGATGCGCGGGTCGGCATTGGCTTGCCCGGCCAGGGTGTCGCGGTCGCAATCGCAGGTGCCGGGCGGGCAGGGTTGGCGTGTGGCAGGCGTCGTGGTCATGGCGTATCTGCACGTGGGAGCGTGTGGCTATCGTGCTGGGTTTGCGCGGCCAGTGCAATGGGGCCTGGGCGTCTTGCGCATTGCAGTTGATGGTATTTGTTAAATACAATCAATCTCATTTGTCCGCCACCCTGATCTTGACCGCCAATGACCGACGCCGCGCCAGCCACACAGCAGAACCTGCACACGCTCTATCGCGACCATCACAGCTGGTTACAGAATTGGTTGCGCCGTCAGCTGGGTAACACCTGGGATGCGGCTGACCTGAGTCAGGATGCCTTCATCAAGGTGCTGACCAGCTCCCAGAACGTGGCGGATATTCGCGAGCCGCGTGCTTATCTGTTGACCGTTGGCAAACGCCTGCTTAACACCTTTTACGCCCGTCGCAGCCTGGAACAGGCCTATCTGGATGCACTGCAGCAACTGCCGCAGGCGCTGGCACCGTCGCCAGAACAGCGCTGGGCCCTGCTGGAAACACTGCAGGCGCTGGACGAACTGCTGGACGGGTTGCCGCTGGCCGTGCGGCGGGCCTTTCTCTGGAGTCAGCTGGAAGGGCTCGGTTATCGCGACATTGCCGCACGGCTGCAGGTATCCGAGCGCACGGTAAAACGCTATATGGCTCAAGCCTACGAGCATTGCCTTTTGCTGGAGCTGGCATGAGCAGTATTACCCAGGCCGAGCGCCGCGACATTACCCGCGCGGCGGCGCGCTGGCTGGCGCTGCTGGACGCGGAGGATTGCAGCGACGACGATCGCGCGCGCCTGGCGCAATGGCGCAGCAGCAACCCCGAGCACGAGCACGCCTGGCAACGCGCGTTGCAGTTGCGTCAGCGTTTTGCCGGGTTGCCCAGTGCGTTGTCCCTGGCCGCGCTGGATAGGCCTGATCTGGGTCGGCGGGTGGCGGTCAAGCGGGTACTGGGCGCGTGTGCGTTGCTGCCTGCGGGTTGGCTGGTGGGGCGGCAGTTGCCGGTGCAGGCCTGGACCGCCGATGTCCACACCGCCACTGGCGAACAGCAGCGCATGCCGCTGGCCGAGGGCATCGAGCTGCAGCTGAACACCGATAGCGCGGTGAACCTGCAGCTGGCCGAGCGACGGCTGACGTTGGTGCGTGGGGAGCTTGCGTTGTCTGCCGCTGGCGATCAGCCGCTGAGTATCATCTTGCCGCAGGCCGTGCTCACCCTGCGTGACGCTGAGGTGTGCGTACGCCGGTTTGACGACCACTGCCGAATCGCGGTGGCTCGTGGGCGGGTGCAGCTGGCCGCCAGTGCCGGTGCCAGCGAGCTGCTTGAGGGCGGCCAGCAGGTGTCGGTAAGCGCGGGTGGATTGTCCGGCTGGACGCCTTATGACCCCACACTGCCTGACTGGCGTCAGGGTGTGCTGTTGGCCGACAACCAGCCGCTGGGTGATTTTCTGCGCGAGCTGCGTCGTTATCGCCCCGGCGTGCTGCGCTGGGACCCGGCGCTGGAGCGTCTGCGCGTGACGGGCAGCTTCCGACTGGATGACACCGACCGTGTGCTGGCTCTGCTGGCGGCCAGTCTGCCGCTGAGCGTGCAGACACGCACCCGCTATTGGGTGTCGCTCGCGCCCAGACAAGAAAATGCCTGATGCCTGTCCCTTTTTCTGCGCTCGCCAGTCAGTAGCGGTGAGAAAGCAAAAATTGAGGAGCTGGTTTATGTCTGCAGTATCGACCGAGTGCGCATCGCTGCGTCTGCGTTCATGGGTGCACCTGGGGCTGGTCATGGGCTTGAGCGTCAGCCCGCTGGCTATCTCCACCAGTTACGCGCAGGAGGTGGAACGGCGCAGCTATGCGGTGCCGGCCGGCGAGCTGGGCACGGCACTGACCCGCTTTGCCGGTCAGGCTGGCGTGAGCCTGTCGGTTGATCCGGCGCTGATGCAGGGCCGCCGCAGCGAAGGCCTGTCCGGCAGCTACAGCGTGGAGGAGGGCTTTGCTCGCCTGCTGCAGGGGAGCGGGCTGCAGCTTCAGCCGGTAGGCGCTGGCGGCTATACGCTGGTCGCGGCGCCTGCCCAGAGCGCGGCATTGCAGATTGCTCCGATCACGGTCGTGGGCGTCAGCCCGCAGCTGGCCAGCGGTGAGCGTTACGCCGGCGGTCAGGTAACCATGCAAACCTCCCAGGGCATGCTCGGCTCACGCGACTTTATGGACACCCCGTTCAGCGCAACCACCTATACCAGCGAAACCGCCCAGAACCAGAATGCCCGCACCCTGCTGGACCTGATTGCCAATGATCCGTCGGTGCGCTCCACCAACCCGGCCGGTGGCCGTTTCGAGCAGTTCACCATTCGTGGATTCAGCCTGTTCAATACCGATGTTGCCTTCAACGGCCTGTACGGTGTTCTGCCGACCTATTCGATCGACATGGAGATGGCTGACCGGGTGGATGTGATCAAGGGCCCCAGCCAGTTGATCAACGGCATCTCGCCGCGCGGCGCTGTGGGTGGCGGCATCAATCTGGTATCGAAACGGGCCGCCGATACGCCACTGACCGAGTTCACCGGCAGCTACGCCTCCGACAGTCAGGTCGGCGGTGCACTCGACGTGGGACGGCGCTTTGGCGAAGACAACCGCTTTGGCCTGCGCTTCAACGGCGTGCGCCAGGCAGGCGATACCGAGTGGGACCATCAGCACGTCGACCGCGAGATGGCGGTACTGGGCCTCGACTACCGGGGCGAGCGTGTGCGCCTGGGCGCGGACATTGGCCACACTGAGCGCGATACCGATGCACCGCAGGAGCGCGTGCTGATTGGCGCGGCCGCGCCGATTCCGGACGCCGACCGGGTCAATGACAACTACGCGCAGGCCTGGAGCAAGGCCCGTACTGAAGACACTTTTGCCGCGTTCAATGGCGAGTACGACATCAACGAGGACCTGCTGTTCTACGGCGCGGCGGGCGTGCGCGAGAGCAACCACGATTTCCTGCGTCACAACGTCTCGATCATCAACGAGGCCGGTGACTTCAATGTGCAGCCACGCGACTTCACCCGCGATGAGAGCGTGCGTACGGCTACAGCCGGCCTGCGTAGCTGGTTGCAAACCGGGCCGGTCAGCCATGAGCTGAACCTGGCTGCCAGCTATTTCTACATGGACTTCACCAACGGCGGCGCGCGCTACGCCACCGGTCCGAGCAACCTGTATGACCCGGTGCCCACGCCGGCACCGGGCGCGCCGATCCGTATCGATAACGAGGTCTACACCGAGAACCGTTTTAGCGGTGTCGCGCTGGCCGACACCCTGGGTTTTATGGATGACCGCCTGCTGGTCACTCTGGGCGCGCGCTGGCAGCGGGTGAAGGTGGACGACTGGAGCAACGGCATCAAGGGCGAAACCGCGTACGACGAGGAAAAGGTTTCGCCCTCGGTTGGTGTGGTATATCGGCTTGCACCGGAGGTGTCGATCTACGCCAACTACATGGAAGGCTTGAGCCAGGGCAAGATCGCCCCGTCTACCTCGATCAACGAGGATGAAATCTTCGCGCCCTTTGTCAGCCGGCAGGTGGAGGTGGGCGCCAAGTACGACCGGGGCGACGTTGGCGTCACCCTGAGCGCCTTCCGCATTCGTCAGCCCGCCTATGAAACCGACGCCGCCACCGGCGTGTTCGGCCCCAACGGCAAGCGCGAGAACCGCGGTATTGAGTTGAGCACCTTTGGCGAGCCCTGGCAGGGTGTGCGTCTGCTCGGCGGCCTGATGTACATCGACAGTGAACTGACCGCCACCAACGATCCGACCGAGGACGGCAACCGTGCACCTGCTACGCCTGAGTACAGCGTCAATCTGGGCGCCGAGTGGGATGTGCCGGCGGTGCGCGGTCTGACCCTGACTGCCCGTGGCATTCACTCCAGCTCGCAGTATCTGGATCAGGCCAACAGCAAGAAGATCGACGGCTGGGAGCGTTATGATCTGGGTGCGCGGTACGCCTTTGCCGCTGCCGGCAAGGATGTCACCTTGCGTGCCAGCGTGGAGAATGTGCTGAATGATCGCTCCTGGATTTCTGCCGGGGCATCGGACGACAGCGCTGCGGGCCTGACCTTGTCAGCGCCGCGTACCTATCTGTTGTCCGCCACCATCGGCTTCTGAGCCTGGCGCGCCCAGGCTGGTTGTCGGCCTGGGCAGTGGCGTTCGGTCATCCGCGTCTGTCGCTTTGCTGCGGACGCGACATGACATTCAGTACAAAAGCCGGATAATGGCGGGCTATTCAACCCGCCCCCACGTCTGGTGTTCTGCATGGAAATCAAGGTCAACTTTCTCGACAACCTCCGCCTGGAAGCCAAGTTTGATGACTTCACGGTGGTGGCTGATCAGCCCATCCGCTACAAGGGCGATGGCTCTGCTCCGGGCCCGTTTGACTACTTTCTGGCGTCATCGGCGCTGTGCGCGGCGTACTTCGTCAAGCTCTACTGCAATACCCGCAATATCCCCACCGACAACATTCGTCTGTCGCAGAACAACATCGTTGACCCGGAAGACCGCTACAAGCAGATCTTCAAGATTCAGGTCGAGCTGCCCGCCGACATTTCCGAGAAAGACCGCCTCGGTATTCTGCGCTCGATCGAGCGCTGTACGGTCAAGAAGGTGGTGCAGACCGGCCCTGACTTTGTCATCGAAGAGGTCGAGAATCTGGATGCAGACGCCCAGTCGCTGTTGATGCCGGTGCAGACCGAGGGCGAGGGCACGCGCATCCTGGGCAAGGACCTGCCGCTGGAGCAGACCATTGCCAACATGTCGGGGCTGCTGGCAGGCCTGGGCATGAAGATCGAGATCGCCTCCTGGCGCAACATCGTGCCCAACGTCTGGTCGCTGCATATCCGTGACGCCCAGTCGCCGCTGTGCTTTACCAACGGCAAGGGCGCTACCAAGGAAGCGGCGCTGGCCTCGGCGCTGGGTGAGTTTATCGAGCGGCTGAACTGCAACTTCTTTTATAACGATCAGTTCTGGGGCGAAGACATCGCCAACGCGGACTTCGTGCATTACCCCAACGAGCGCTGGTTCAAGATCGGGCGCAATGATGATCTGCCCGTCGGGCTGCTCGACAGCTACTGCCTGGATATCTACAACCCGGAAGGGGAGTTGCGTGGCTCGCACCTGATCGACACCAACTCCGGCAATGCCGAGCGCGGCATCTGCGCCTTGCCCTATGTGCGCCAGTCCGACGGCAAGGAGGTGTACTTCCCCTCCAATCTGATCGAAAACCTGTTTCTCAGCAACGGCATGAGCGCGGGTAACACCCTGGCCGAGGCGCAGGTGCAGTGCCTGTCCGAGATTTTTGAGCGAGCGGTCAAGCGCGAGATTCTGGAAGGCGAATTGGCGCTGCCGGATGTGCCGCAGACTGTGTTGGACAAATACCCGGGCATTGTTGCCGGCATCAAGGGGCTGGAAGAGCAGGGCTTCCCGGTCCTGGTGAAGGACGCTTCGCTTGGCGGCCGGTTCCCGGTCATGTGCGTCACGCTGATGAACCCGCGCACTGGCGGTGTGTTTGCCTCCTTTGGCGCGCACCCGAGCCTCGAAGTGGCACTGGAGCGCAGCCTCACCGAGCTGCTGCAGGGGCGCAGCTTTGAAGGGTTGAACGACCTGCCGCAGCCGACCTTCGAGTCTCAGGCGGTGACCGAGCCGAACAACTTTGTTGAGCACTTTATCGACTCCAGCGGTGTGGTGTCCTGGCGCTTCTTCAGCGCCAAACCCGACTACGATTTTGTCGAGTGGGACTTCTCCGGCCAAGGGGCGGATTCCAACCAGCAGGAAGCCGATACGCTGTTCGGCATTCTCAAAGACCTGGGCAAAGAAGCCTATATGGCGACCTACACCGACCTGGGCGCCAACGCCTGCCGCATTCTGGTGCCGGGCTATTCCGAGATCTACCCGGTCGAGGATCTGATCTGGGATAACACCAACAAGGCGCTCGACTTCCGCGCCGATATTCTCAACCTGCACAGCCTGGATGATGAGCAGTTGCAGGCGCTGGTCGAGCGGCTGGACGAGAGTGGCCTGGATGATTACACCGATATCAAGACGCTGATCGGCATCGAGTTTGATGACAATACCACCTGGGGTCAGCTGACCATTCTCGAGCTCAAGCTGCTGATTCATCTGGCGCTGCAGCAGCGTGATGAGGCCAAGGAGCTGGTCGAAGCCTTCCTGCAGTTCAATGACAACACCGTGGAGCGCGGCCTGTTTTATCAGGCGCTCAACGTGGTCTTGGAGGTGCTGCTGGATGAGGCGCTGGCGCTGGCCGATTTTGAGCCCAACTTCCGCCGGATGTTTGGCAATGAGCGCATGGATGCGGTGATCGGCTCGGTGAATGGCGATGTGCGTTTCCATGGCCTGACACCCACCAACATGCAGCTGGAAGGGCTGGACCGCCACCTGCGCCTGATCGACAGCTACAAAAAGCTCCACGCCGCCCGCGCCAAGGCGGCCGCCAGCGTCGCCCGCAATGACGACGCCACAGCCAAACCCCTCCTGCAACCCTCCCGCCCCCGATCCGCCTGGCGCAAAAAGCCGTAGGGCGGAGAACGCCAAAGGCTTCTCCGCGTCGTCGCGGCGCGGTGGCTCTGGTGGAGAACGCTGCGCGGTTCTCCACGCTACGGGGTAGGGCGGAGAGCGCCAAAGGCTTCTCCGCGTCGTCACGGCGCGGTGGTTCTGGTGGAGAACGCTGCGCGACTCTCCACGCTACGGGGTTGCGCGGAGAGCGCCAAAGGCTTCTCCGCGTGGTCACGGCGCGGTGGTTTTGGTGGAGAACGCTGCGCGGTTCTCCACGCTACGGGTAGGGCGGAGAATGCCAAAGGCTTCTCCGCGCGGTTGCGGTACGGCGGTTCTGGTGGAGAACGCTGCGCGATTCTCCGCCGTCAAAGACACACCTTATTCACCCAATCTCAGCGCCTCGTCATCCGGCGCGTCACCCCAATCCGCTGGATATAGCCCGGCAGCGACCGCGCGATGAAAGCTGGAATAGGGCCAATCGGCCAGTCGCGTCACATGCCCATGTTTGATCGGGTTGTAGTGGATGTAGTCCAGGTGGCGTCGGTAGTCGTTTTCGTCACAAATCAGGTGTTCCCAGTAGCGGCGTTGCCAGATACCACGCTCGCCGCGCCGTAGTTGTGTTGCGGTGCGTGGTTCAGTGGCTGGCAGGCGTTTTGAGAAGCTGTGTTTGATCACTTGCCAGCGCAGCGAGTAGTCAACATCTCCGAGTGGCAGGGTCCAGATGCAGTGCATGTGGTCGGGCAGCACTACCCAGGCGTCAATGTGAAAAGGATGGCGATCGCGCGCTGCGCGCACGCAACGCCGCAGCAGGTCGATCTCACGCACCAGCAGGTCGCTCTTGCGGTCGTGCAGGGTGACGGTGAAGAAATAGCTGGCACCCGGGGCGCGTGCGCGGCGGTAGCGGGGCATGGACTGACGGTTCTCTGAAGGCGATGCTGCACCATGGGCCACAGGCGCTCAGCGGCCAATCAGTTCAGAGCGGGGATGTGATGCGTTTGGGGTTTGCCGGGGCGGATTCTGTGACCTGTTGGCGCTGGCTTCAGGGCGTGAGATAGCGTGCGACGATCTGCTGGTAACTGCCGTCACTGACCAGCTCTTGCAGGGCTGCAGTGTAGGCAGCAACAAACGCCAGGTCATTGGACGCCTTGCTTAGCGCGACCTCTGCGGCTTCGGTTGAGACCACAATGTGGGTGGCCGTGATGACGTTGGCCAGGCCGAGCTGCTGAATTTCCCAGGCGCCGGTGTGTTCGTCGGCAATGGCGCCGTCAATGCGTCCTCGGGCAATCATGCGCCATAGACTGCTGCGCTGGCTGACCATGGCGACGCGCTTCGCGTAGGCCGGGTCGCTCATCAACTGGAGGTAGTCAGGGCCATACAAGACGTCGATCTGCGCGCCAAGCCGAAAGGGCGTTTCGGCCAGCGCCTGGAGCGAGTCGGCAGGCCAATTGCCGATCGCTTCGTGGTGGGCAAACAGCAGGTTGCGGGCTGGCGGCAGCACCGGGCCAGAAAAATGCGCGTAGACCTCGCGCTCAGGGCGACGAAATGCGCCGGGCAGAATATCCAGTCTGCCGGCTTCCAGCTCCCTCAGCGCGCGTGCCCAAGGCAGTTTGCGCAGCACGGTCTTGCAGCCCAGGCGTTCGAGTACGGTGGTGTGGGTATCAATGTAGATGCCTCGCGCGCTGCCGTCTGCCAGTAACATGCTGTAGGGCGGGTCGTCGTTCCAGCGCAGGTTTTTCTGACAGGGTTCTGATGCATTGGCAGGTGACAGCGTCAGTAAAACGAATGCAAGCAGCCAGCCGCCACGGCGGGTGCCTCGGGTGCCGACCTTGGCTGGAATCCACTGCATTCGCGCTCGGCTCTACCATTTTGATTGAGGGAGTCTAGCAGGATGCATGCCGGGTACGGGAAGGGGGCAAAACGGACATTTTTTGCATTTTCTCATGTTCTGCAGCAAGCAGCGGCTGGCGCAGCGACCAGCCGCTGATGAGCGACACCTAGGCTGTTTCTGCCAGCTCCGCCGCTTGCGTGGCCTGCTGCAGCTGCTGCACCAGTGCATCGACTGCCGCATTGGCCTGGGCGACCGACGAGGCCAGCACCTCGCCGCCGAGTTCCTGTCCCTCGATGGCGATCTGATGGATCTGTGTGATGCCCATAAATCCCAGAGCGGTGATCAATGCGGGCTCCAGGTGATTGAGGACTTCCAGCTCGCCACCCGGACCGAAGCCAACCCCACCGCGTGCGCTGAGAATGATCGCGTGGCGAGGGCGGTCAGCCAGCAGCGGCGTATACGGATCGGCCGGGTTGCTGGTGTCGATATCCACGGTCTTGCCCGGGCGCACAACCTGATCGATCCACGCCTTCAGGGCGGCGGGCATGCCGAAGTTATACATCGGCACACCGATGACCAGAATATCGGCCGCGATCAATTCGTCAGCCAGTTGGTTACTTTCCGCTAGCGTCTCATGCATCCAGGGCTCGCGTTGCGCCTCGGGCGTGAAGCTGGCGGCGATCAAGTCATGACTGACGCAGGCGGGTGGGTGTTGCCCGATGTCACGGTAGGTGGTGGTGTCTTGCGGACGTTGCGCCAGCCACTGGCTGACAAAACGCTGGCTGAGACTTCGGCTGTGTGAGCCGTGCAGATCCTTGCCGGCGAAACCGGGGCGGGCGCTGACGTCGAGCTGAAGAATGTGCGGCATGGGTTTTCTCCTGAAGTTGAATTCATCTGAAATTGGCAGCACACTCAGGCTAAGGTCGCGTATAAATTGCGACAAACGATGAATATTTTGACGTTCAGCTGAAAGGAACTCATCTATGGTGCAGCGCAAGTTACCGCCGCTGTCTGCGCTCCGGGCATTCGAGGCGGCGGCGCGGCATGAGAGCGCCAAGCAGGCCGCTGAGGAGTTGTCGGTAACCGCAACGGCGATCAGCCATCAGATACGTTCGCTGGAAGAATCGCTGGGCGTGTCGCTGTTTGTGCGCAAGCCGCGCAAGCTGGAGCTGACTGCGCCGGGTCGTGAACTGAAAGACGTGCTGGAAGGCGCCTTTGACAACATCAGCGCTGCGGTTGAGCGCTTGCGCAGGACCCCGCAGCGGCAGGCTATTACCCTGACCACCACGCCGGTGATTGCCTCTCGCTGGCTGCTGTCGTGGGTCTGCATGTTGCGCGAAACCCATCCGACTATCGACCTGCGTATCCACGCCTCGCATGACGCCGTGGCACTGGATGGTGTGACCGCCGATATCGCCATCCGCTACGGCGACGGCCGTTGGCCTGGCATGGTGGCGGAGAAGTTGCTGGACAACACCTTCGTTCCTGCTTGCAGTCCGCTGCTGGGTTTACACGATGTGAACGAGCTGCCCAGGCATTCGCTGATTCATTTTCACAGCCCGGTTATTGGTACCGGGCCGGTGGATTGGGCGGGCTGGCAGAAGCTGGCGAAGGTGCCTGGCCTGGATGTCAGTGCCGGGCTGGTGTTCTCCGATGAAACCCATGCGGTATCGGCTGCGGTCGGCGCACAGGGTGTGGCCTTGATGAGCCGTGAACTGATCGAGGACGAACTGGCTGCGGGTCGGCTGGTGCAGCCCTTCGGCCCGGAGATCAAGGGCAAGGCGTTTTATCTGGTCTACCCGGAAAGCCGCAAGAACGAGCCAACCATTCAGGCGGTGAGGGATTGGGTCATGGCGGTGCCGGGCGGGGTCTGCACGCTTTGAAATCGGGCTGCGTTTGGCAATGCGACCGATGGCGGACACGCTGCGCTTAGGCCGCCCTACGATTGGGTCGGAGGTAGGGTGGACAAAGCCGCAGGCGTGTCCACCGCCTCCCCGCTCTGGAGCGTTTACAGCCCCAGCTTCTGCGCGACGTAGTCTGCATCCTTGTCACCGCGGCCGGACAGGTTGACCAGGATGTGGCTGTCTTTCGGCAGGTTTGGTGCTTCGCGCATGGCCCAAGCCACGGCGTGGGCGCTTTCCAGTGCAGGGATGATGCCTTCGGTACGCGACAGGGTCATAAAGGCATCCAGACATTCCTGATCGGTAGCGGATTGGTAGTCGACGCGGCCGATGTCTTTCAGGAAGCTGTGCTGCGGGCCGACGCCGGGGTAATCCAGACCGGAGGCGATGGAGTGCACGGCAGACGGATTGCCTTGTTCGTCTTCCAGTACGTAACAGGCCATGCCGTGCAGTTCGCCCGGCTTGCCGACCGACATGGTGGCGGCGTGCCGGCCAACCTTGTCCAGCCCCTCGCCAGCCGGCTCCACGCCGACCAGATGCACGGCCTCGTCGTTCAGGAAGGCGGTAAACATGCCCATCGCGTTGGAGCCACCGCCAACACAGGCAGCAACGTGATCAGGTAGACGGTTGTATTTGGCGAGGAACTGCTCGCGTGACTCGTTGCCGATGATCGACTGGAAGTCGCGGACCATTTTCGGGAACGGATGCGGACCAACCACGGAGCCAATCGCGTAGATGTAGTCCGTCGGGTTCTTCAGGTACTCCTCAAAGGCGCTGTCGACCGCTTCTTTCAGGGTCGCTGCGCCGCGAGTAACCGGCACCAGTTTGCAGCCGAGAATGCGCATCTTGGTGACGTTCGGGTGTTCCTTCTCGATATCCACCTGCCCCATGTGAATCTCGCAGGGAATGCCCACCAGCGCACAGGCGGTAGCCAGTGCCACACCGTGCTGACCGGCACCGGTCTCGGCGATCACCTTCTTCTTGCCCATGAACTTGGCCAGCAGTGCCTCGCCCAGGCAGTGGTTGATCTTGTGCGCGCCGGTGTGGTTCAGGTCTTCGCGCTTGAGGTGAATCTGTGCACCGCCGAGTTTCTCTGACAGACGCTTGGCGTGAAAGATCGGGCTGGGGCGGCCCACGTAGTCGGCAAACAGGCTGGCCAGCTCCTGCTGAAAGTCTTCGCGCTGGCGGATCTCTTCATACGCCTTGTCGATATCGTCCATCGCCTGCTTCAGCTCCGGCGGTACCAGCTGGCCGCCGTAGGGGCCGAAGTATCCGTTGGCATCAGGCATCGGAGTGGAGAGCAGGTCTTGGATCATGGCTGGGGTGTCCTTGCGAGTCATGGGGGTATTAAGACAGCGGTAGTGTAACCAGTGCGAGCAGTCAGCGCATCCGCGAATATTGTCGGTCAAACGCGCTGGAATAGGCGTTTGCGAGGTGTGCGCGGAGGCGGTGTGGCTATACCGGCCCGCCTCTGTATACGCTGTGCTGCAGACTTCTCATCATTCGCAGTGATAATCGGCTATGGCCGCCAAATCTCCACTATGATCGGCAAGCGCAGGACTTGCGCAGCAATAACAATTACAAAAAACACTGGAGGTTTACCTTGCCAACTGCATCTTGGTCTCGGGCTGCCGTGCCCGTAGCGCTGTCTGCATTAATGCTGAGTGGTTGTTTGAGTGGTGGCGGTGGGGGCAGCGATTCTCCGCCGGCTGCCGAAACCCGCGCTCAAGATAGTCGTGACTTCCGTGCTGAATTGCCAGCTACCTTGCCGGCCGCGCTGGCCGGCACATCTATCTACTTCGGTATCTATGAGGGGCTGCAGGGCGATGCCATCTATTCGGTTGAAGTGCCGGATGGCTGGGATGGTGATGGGCTGGTTATGTGGACCCATGGCTATGCAGGCGAAACACTCGACCTGAGCCTTGCCATGCCGCCGGCAGCCTGGCGCTTGGCTGTACTGAACGCCGGGTACGCCTGGGCGGCGTCCTCCTACTCAGCCAATTGGTACGATGCCCGTGCCGGTATCGAAGATACCAACAAGCTTGCTCTCAACGTTGTTGACTATATCGAGCAGGACTACGGCGAACGGTATGCCGCTCCCAGTCAGTACCTGATCTCGGGGGTTTCGATGGGCGGCCACATCGCTGCCGCCGCGGTTGATCGCGAGAATCTTGAGCAAACCCAGTTCTCTGTGCCTTATGCAGGGGCTGCGCCTTTTTGCCATGCAGAGCAGAATGAGTTTCAGTGGTTGGGCGACTACACCCGGGTAATGATGGAAATCTCCGGCTACGGCGATGAGGACTACTCTCGCTTCCTTGAGCTGGCGGGTGAGTTTACCGACTTTGGGTCTGCTTCTCTTATTACCTCTCCTGGCCCCATGGTTGATGCGCTGTTCAATCAGTTGCCCAATGGCTGGCCGAACTGGGCGTCACCGAAGGGGGTTGCCGGTGAGCGGCTGGTAGCCATCGCCGAAAACCTGACGGGCGGTAAGAGGCCGATTTTCAACATTGGTTATGCCACGCCCTTGCAGGACATCGTGCTGGGCACCGGCGGCAGCGATGGTCGCATCAATGGCATCCTGCTCAAGAGCATGTACGGGAATGAGGATGTGGTGTATCGCTGGACCACTGGCCCCACGCCCACCGCAGAAGAGATCGAGTTTAACGAGTCTCTTGATCGCGTCAGCGCCGATCCGGACGCCAACCCCCTACGTGACGACGGCGTGCGCTGGATACCGCTGGTCAACGGGGACTTTGACGTACCCGTTCTGACCATGCACACGCTTGGCGACTTCTACGTACCGTTCCGTCATCAGCAGTTGTACCGTGAGCGCGCAGAGGCCAATGGCAATGAAGACTTGCTGGTACAGCGGGCCATTCGAGCGCCGAGCCACTGCGACTTCTCGGACGGTGAGTACACCGCCGCGATCAACGACTGGCTGACCTGGGTAAACGGTGGTGCCAAACCGGCCGGTGACGAGGTGCTTGATCCGGTCGTGGTTGCAAACGACAACTACGGTTGTACCTTCACTGTGGGTGAGCGCGCCGGCCTGCCGGCCTGTGCAACTCCCCCGTGATAGCAACGTCCTGGTAGCCCGACTACCATGACATCGGCCCACGATTGCGTCGCTCTGGCGCAATCGTGGGCTCTTCCTGCAGATTTCAGGTGACTTTCTGTCACCGCGATATATGATGCGCCACCGCCATTTCAGCGCCAGGCCATCATGTCTCACAACGCCATCTACACGGACCTATCGGGTTACTACGACCTGATGTGCGCCGACATCGATTACCCGGCCCAAAGCCAGTCTGTGCAGCGTATCCATCAGCTATTCGGCAACGGCGGTCAACGCCATCTGGACCTGGCCTGCGGTACCGGCCCGCACGTGCGTCACTTTCTGGATGCGGGGTTTCAGAGCAGTGGGCTGGATATCAACCAGCCGATGCTGGATCTGGCGCAGCAGCGCTGCCCGGAGGCAACCTTCTCTCAGCAGGACATGTGCGGCTTCCGCGTCAGTCAGCCGCTCGATTTGATCACCTGCTTTCTCTACTCCATCCACTACAGCGGCAGTATCGACCGGCTGCGCGCGTGCATAGCCAGTGTCCATGCTGCGTTGGCCGATGGCGGCGTGTTCTGCTTTAACAGCGTAGATAAAAGCCAGATCGACAACAGCTCCTTTGTGTCCCATTCGGTGCGTCAGCACGACGCCACCTTCTGGTTCAGCTCTGGCTGGTATTACGCAGGGGAGGGTGAACAACAGCGCCTGCGTCTGCGCATCGAACGCACGGATGCACAGGGCACCCAGCTCTGGAAAGACGAGCACCCGATGGTTGCCGTGACCTTCGGTGAGCTGCTTGAATTGCTGGAGCCGTATTTTGAGGTGCAGCTGCTGGCGCATGACTATCAGCGGCTGGTGTCCTGGGATGGAGCATCGGGGAACGTACTGGCTGTCTGCGTCAAACGTTGATTGATCGCGAGCTTGCCGCAAAAAAAGGGCACGCCTGACTGGCGTGCCCTCCGTCCGTCTCGGACGACTGCTTACGCAGCGACGACCGATACCGGAATACCGTTGAGCACGGCATTGCCGGACAACGGGTCTACCACCTGGTCATCTGTAATGTCGTTGACGTTGACGCCGGGGTTGGTCTGCGCCACACGCAGGCTGACACCCTCGCGGTCATGTCCCCAGCCGTGGGGCAGGCAGACCACGCCGGGCATCACCTCGTCGCTCACCTCGACCCGCACCAGCAGCTCACCAGCGCGCGACGCGATACGTGCCGGTTTGCCGTCTGCCAGGCCCAGCCGCTCGGCGTCTGCAGGGTGCACCAGCATGCCGCAGCGATCCTTGCCTTTGACCAGTCGTTTGCTGTTGTGCATCCAGGAGTTGTTGGTGCGCAGGTCACGGCGGCCAATCAGCATCAGCTCGCCGTTCTCGGCGCCGCGCAGTTCAGCCAGCGCGCGACCCAGATCGTCCACTAACTCCGGTGGCGTGAGATGCAGCTTCTTGTCGGCGGTAAACAGATAGCCCGGGAAGGATTCGCGCATCGGCCCCAGGTCCAGGCCATGCGGATAGCGCTTGAGCACCTCCAGGCTGAGCGGTTCGTCGTGCTTCACCGGCTCACCGCTGTTGTACTCGTAGAAGCCCTCGGCGTACGGGCCGGTTTGCAGGCCGTGGTCGAGAATCTGTTCCGGACGTGGCATGGCTCGCGGTGGCGGCGCGTCCGGGTTCTTCAGCGCCATGATGCGCGCGGTCAGGCCCTGCACGATATCCCAGTCGCAGCGGGTGCCTTCCGGTGCCTCAAACACCGGGTCGCTGAAGCGCGCCAGGTTGCGCACGGCCAGCATGTTGAACACGATGTCGTATTGCTCGTGCTCCAGCGGCCCTGTCGGCGGCAGAATGATGTCCGCATGGCGTGAGGTTTCGTTCAGGTAAAAGTCGATCGAGACCATGAACTCCAGCTGCTCCAGCGCCTCGTCCATTTGCCGCCCGTTGGGCGTGGACAGCACCGGGTTGCCGGCGACGCAGACAAAGCCGCGCACCTGGCCTTCGCCGGGGGTGAGCATCTCTTCGGCAAGGGTGACTGCCGGGAAGTAGCTATCGAATTCCGGCAGGCCGCGCACCCGGCTCTGATAGGTGTTGAAGCTGCCCATCGGGCGGCTCTGCGCCTTGTTGAACGCCGGCGTGGTGAACATCATGCCGCCGGGGCTATCCAGGTTGCCGGTGAGAATGTTGAGCACCAGCATCAGCCAATGGTTGAGTGCGCCGTAGCTCTGGGTGGAGACGCCCATGCGGCCATAGCACACCGCGCATTCGGCGTTGGCGAAGTCTTCAGCAATACGCTTGATGTCAGGCACGGCGATACCGCAGCGGGCGCTGACCTGCTCAAGTGAGATGCCGTCAAACAGCGGCGCCAGGGCGTCCCACTCGTCGGCCAGGTCACGCAGTCGGTCGGGTTTGACCAGCCCCTGGTCGAGCACATGACGGATCAAACCGAGCAAAAAGAAGGCATCGGTGCCGGGACGAATGAACAGATGCTCATCGACATAGCGGGCGGATTCGGTGCGGCGCGGATCGACCAGGACTACCTTGCCGCCACGCTCGCTGATGCGCTCCAGGCGTTTGAGAATATCGCCGGCGGTCATCAGGCTGCCGTTGGAAGCCGCCGGGTTGGCGCCCAGCATCAGCATGTATTGGGTGCGGTCGATGTCCGGGATGGTGAACAGCTGGCTGTGACCGAACATCAGGTACGACACCAGCTGGTGCGGCATCTGGTCGAGCGAGGCGGCGGAGGAAATGTTGCGCGTGCCAATCGCCTTGCGCAGCGTGCCCGAGGCCATCATCAGGCCCAGGTTGTGGGATGAGGGGTTGCCCCAGTAACCGGCAATCGAATCGTTGCCGTGACGGCGCTGGATGTCCACCAGCTTGGCCGCCACCTTGTCGAGTGCGCTGTCCCAGTCAATCGGCAGCCATTCTCCGTTGACCTTCTCCAGCGGGGTGCGCAGGCGGTCCGGGTCGTTGTGCAGGTCTTGCAGGGCGTAGCCTTTGGGGCAGATATGGCCCTCGCTGTGCGGGTCATCCTTGTCGCCCTTGATCGACAGAATCTGCTCGCCCCGGGTTTCGATCACCACGCCACACATGGCTTCGCACAGGGTGCAGGCGCGGTGGTGGGTTTTCACCGGCAGGCGGGTTTGTTCTTCCTCGCGGGCGCGGGCATCGCGGATCACCGCGAGCATCTCGGCAATGCTCACTACCTTGCTTCTGACGCGTCCTTCGATACGGCCCCGCGCCTGCTCGTGCTGATCGAGCAACAACCAGTCGGCCATGCTCACGCTCTGTACGTTGCGCGCGGTTAGCAGCTCGCTGATATCGCCACTGCGACTTGGCAGGCTGCTGCCCAGATCGTCGATCAGCCGCTGTACGCTTTCGGTAGCGCACTGGCGGTTGCTGCCAATTACGCCGCTGGCGCCACGCTTGATCCAGCCGGCGACGTAATCGCGGTGCTCGGCCTCGCCGGGGATGCGACCCTGCTCGTGCTGCATGACGCCACGGCCCAGGTCAAAGGGCAGCTCGTCGATGGCCGAGCCTTGATAACCGATGGCATGCACCACCAGGCCGGCGGCAATGCGCGAGGTCTGTTCGGCCGGACGCGCCACCAGCGCGCCTTGTTCATCGCGTACCAATTCGTTGCGTTGTACCTGCACCGCGCTCACGCGGCCATCGGCGGCTTCGAATTCGGCCGGGCTGGTATAGAACATAAAGCGAATGCGCTTGCCGTCACCCTGCGGGCGCGCCGCGATTTCCCGCAGCAGGCTGAGGTTTTTGCGCGCTTCGGCGTTGTCCGGTTGCTCCAGTTGGCGCGCGGTGGCTTCGTCCAGTTCCAGGTCTGCCGCATCCACCTGCAGCTGCAAGCCGGGTATGGCCATCAACTGCTCCAGCTCCTTGGGCGTGAACGCCGCCTGGGCCGGGCCACGGCGGGCAAGCAGGCAGACTTCGTCAATGCCGCTGGCGGCCAGCGCCTTGAGGGCGTGGTCGGCAATATCGGTTTTGGCCAGTTGCTCTGTGGGCAGCACCAGCAGGCGAGCGATATCCAGTGCCACGTTGCCGATACCGATGACCACGGCGGTGTTGCCGGATAACTCAGGGCTCAAGTCTGCCTGGTCGGGGTGGCCGTTGTACCAGCCGACAAAATTGGAGGAGCCGAAGATGTTGGCGCTGTCGGCTCCGGGTAGTGTGAGCGGACGGCTTTGCGAGCCGCCCGTGGCGTAGATCACGCCATGGTAATGCTGACGCAACTCGGCGCTGCTCAGGTCGCGGCCGATCTGCACATTACCGAAGAAACGGAAGCGCTCGCTCTCGGCAATGCGCTCAAAACTGCTGGTCACGGATTTGATGCGCGGGTGATCCGGTGCCACGCCGTAACGCACCAGGCCGAAGGGCGTGGGCAAGCGCTCGAACATGTCTACCTGGGCGCCGGGCAGTTGCTTCATCAGCGCTTCGGCCGCATAAAAACCGCTGGGGCCAGAGCCGATAATGGCGAAGCGGCTGGGCAGGTTGGCGACCGGGCTGCTGGCCTGCTGGCCACTCTGGATGCTCTCGCGGATCACCGGGTGGGTTTTGGCGCCCTCGGCATTCAGCGTAATGAAGTTCTGCTGGTCATCCGGCACCATGCTGCGCGGGAAAATGGCGCCCTCGGGGCAGGCCGATACGCAGGCGTTGCAGTCAATGCACACGTCTGGATCAATAAACAGCATCTCCGGCGCTTCGCGGAAGGCTTCCACGGGGCACACATCAACGCAGCTGGTGTGTTTGTTGCCGATACAGTTTTGGGTGACTACGTAGGCCATTCTCTTATCTACTCCACGGAGAGCTTGTAAAAGCCCTATGTTATGTCCGGACTTGGCGTGGCGTATTGTCAGTACGCGACCAATTGACATTTTGTGCCAGGGTGCCGATAGTGCCGCCATGAGCAAAACCGATTACCTGCCCTCGGGGTTCATTCAGCCGCTGCAGGATTATGTGCGCGAATGCCCGTCGCCATCGACGGCGTTATTGGATGAGATGGGCCTCTGCCTGGCCGTGCCCAGCGTTTCGGCAGAGCGTTTCTGCGAGTTGCTGGATGCGGCGTGGGCGCAAGCGCCGGCCAGCGCTCTGGGTATCCGACTGGGCCTGGCGACGCAGCCCGGCCACTTTGGCGTGGTGGGTTACATGGTGTCGTATTGCGGCACCCTCGGGCAGGCGTTAGCGCGTTACTACCGCTACCAGCGGTTGCTGCAGCAGAGCCTGGTCTCGCGCGCCGAGCTGAAAGACGGCGTACTGCATATGCGCTGGAATCAGGCCGTGGCAAAAACACCGCTGGCGACCGAGTTCAGCCTCGCCGCCTTTATCAATTTGTGCCAAGCGCTGATTGGCCGCGCGGTCACCCCGGTGCGCGCCGGTCTGCCGTTTGCCAAGCCGGCAGATGCCAGTGTGTATCCGGCGTTACTCGGCTGCCCCGTGGATTTCGACTGCGCCGCCATTGAACTGGCCATTCCCGAGCACCTGCTGGCGCTGCCTATCTCCAGCAAAGACCCTTATCTATTGCGTCTGCTGGAGCAGCAGGCGCAGGGGCTACTGCAGCAACTACCAGAGGGTGAAGAAAGCCGCGCTGGCTCGGCCTTTCAGCGCGTGCAGGAACAAATACTCGAGTCGATGAAAAACGGCGACGTCAGCGCCGTGGCCGTCGCCTCGGCGCTGGGGTATTCGCTGCGCACCTTCTACCGCGAATTGCGCGCCGCCGGTTACAGCTATCGCGGCCTGCTGGCGCACACCCGCCACACCCTCGCCAGGCAATACCTCGCCGACCCGGCGCTGGCGCAAACCGATGTCGCGCTGCTGCTGGGCTACTCGGAACAAAGCTCCTTTATCCGTGCCTTTCGCAGCTGGACCGGGATGACGCCGGGGGAGTATCGCAGCCATCTGACACCAGGGGCGCACGGCATGCCGGGTAAGCAGCGCTGAGGTGGTTAGGGTCTGTTCAGCTGCCGTTCAGCAAAGGTTCAGCCAGTGTTCAGCTGGGCCGGTGCAACATGACTCTCGAACGTTGAGACATCCACTGCCATTCGAGAGGCATTCCATGAGATCGACCATTACCAAGCTGATGCTGACTACTCCTCTGTTGCTGGGCGCAGCGACTGTCGCGCACGCCGATGAGAACTTCGCCAGCCTGACCTGGGGTCAGACGAGCAACAACATGCAGAAATCCTCTTCCCTGAACGCCAACCTGAACAATCCGTCATTCGACAGTGTCGTAAACAATGAGAACACCTGGGGTGTGCGTGCCGGTCGCCAGAATGATAGCGCCCGCTACTACGCTACCTACGAGTACCTCTCTGGTAGCAACAATGGTTTCAAGCTGCGTCAGCAGAATCTGCTTGCCAGTTATGATGTTCTGTATCCGCTAAACCAGAGTGGCACCCAGGTTTTCGGTGGCGGCTCGTTGGGGCTGGTCAAGCTGGAGCAGAACAGCTCCGGTACCTCGCGTGACAGCAATATCAGTTATGCTGCAGGCCTGCAGGCCGGCCTGTTGCAAGACATCAGTCAGCGCGTCTCCGTTGAGGGCGGCTACCGTTATCTGCGTACCAATGCCACCGTCGATGTTGCTCCCCATGGTCAAGGGTCGCTGGGTAAGGCAGACCTGCACAGCAGCGGTCAGTGGTATTTGAGCGCCAACTACGGTTTCTGACAGACGCCGGTATGTGTCGGGCTGCCCTTGGGTGGCCCGGTTTTATTTTGAGAAACAGGAAACACAATCATGAAGTTGCTGGTCGTGGAGGATGAAGCGCTGCTACGTCATCATCTCTATACCCGACTCGGCGAACAGGGGCACGTGGTAGATGCGGTTGGTGATGCGGAAGAAGCGCTCTACCGTGTCGAGCAATACCACCATGATCTGGCTATCGTGGATCTCGGTTTGCCGGACATCAGCGGGCTGGATCTGATCCGGCAGCTGCGCAGTCGTGGCAAGACCTTTCCCATTCTGATTCTTACTGCGCGCGGCAACTGGCAGGACAAGGTGGAGGGTCTGGCGTCGGGCGCAGACGATTACGTAGTCAAACCGTTTCAGTTTGAAGAGCTTGAGGCCCGCTTGAATGCCTTGTTGCGCCGTTCCGCCGGGTTCATTCAGTCGACCATTGAAGCAGGTCCGCTGCTGCTGGACATGAATCGCAAGCAAGCCCTGTTGCAGGGGGCCAGCATGGGACTCACCGCCTTTGAATACCGGATTCTGGAATACCTCATGCGCCATCATCAGCAGGTGGTCCCCAAGGAACGTCTGATCGAGCAGCTCTATCCCGATGATGACGAACGCGACCCCAACGTGATTGAGGTGCTGGTTGGCAGGCTGCGTCGCAAGCTCGATGGTGCAGACGGGTTCAAGCCGATAGAGACGGTGCGCGGCCAAGGTTATCTGTTTACCGAGCGCTGCCGATGAGCGGGGGCTGGCGCTGGCTGACCAGGCGCGGGGCCTTCTCGCTGCGCCTGCGTCTGATGTTCGGCAGCGCCGTGCTGGCGGTGATCTTCATGCTGGCCTTGCTGCCCGTTTTACGCAGTGCCTTTCTGATTGCGCTGGAGCAGTCGGTAGAAAAGCGTCTGGCGGCGGATGCCGGTGCGCTGATTGCAGCGGCGCGAACGGAGAACGGCAGGCTGAGCATGCCCAGCAAGCTACCCGATGAAGAGTTCAATATTCCTGATGCCCAGCTGCTGGGTTTTATCTACGACCGTGACGGCAAGCTGATCTGGCAGTCGCGCACGGCCAAGGGGATCTCTGTCGGCTATTTGCCGCGCTACGACGGCAGTGGCAACAGGCTGCTGCGCGTTTATGATCGTGAAGGCAACGCGTTCTATCTGTACGACGTCGAGGTCGATTTGCTGCGCGGTGAAAGCGCGGCGTTCAGTATCGTCACCCTGCAACCCGACAGCGACACCCGTGCGCTCTATAACGGCTTCATGAAACAGCTGTATCTATGGCTTGCTCTGGCGTTGTTGCTGCTGCTTGGTTTGTTGTGGTTTGGTTTGACCTGGGGGTTTCGCAGTCTGCGAGGTCTGCGCCGGGAGCTTGATGAGGTGGAAAGCGGCAGCCGCGAACGTCTGAGTGACCAGCACCCCAGCGAGTTGCTGCGCCTGACCGGTTCGCTGAACCGGCTGCTGGACAGCGAGCGTCAGCAGCGTGAGCGTTATCGTCATTCGCTGGATGATCTGGCGCACAGCCTGAAAACCCCTTTGTCGGTGCTGCAGGGCACCAGTGAAGTGATCGCGGCCCGGCCGGAGAACCGCGAGCAGACGCGGGTGTTGCAGGCGCAGATCGAGCGGATGAGCCAGCAAATCGGTTATCAGCTGCAGCGTGCCAGCCTGCGCAAGAGCGGTTTGATACGCCACCGTGTGTTGTTGGCGCATGTTGTCGACAACCTGTGCGAGGCGTTGGACAAGGTCTACGGGGATAAGCAGGTCAGGGTACAGCGGGACTTTGATTTGTGGCTGGAGATTCCCATGGAGCGGGTGGCCTTGCTGGAGCTGCTTGGTAACCTGCTGGAGAATGCCTACCGCCTGTGCCTTGGTCAGATAAGCATTGGCGCGCGCATTGCTCAGGGTGTTTGCGAGATCAGTGTCGAGGATGATGGCCCGGGTGTGCCCGAGGATCAGCGCGAACGCATCCTGCGCCGGGGAGAGCGGCTGGACGCCCAACACCCGGGGCAGGGCATAGGCACCGCGGTGGTGAACGACATTCTCGAGAGTTATGGCGGCGAGCTGCAGGTGGGTGAGTCGTCGCTGGGTGGCGCGGCTTTCCGGATACGCTTCTGACCGGCTGATGGTAATAACAAAGAAGCCCGGCATTTGCCGGGCTTCTTTGTTGGGGGCTGCTGGATCAATCCCAGGTCAGCGCACCACCAGTCTGATACTCGATCACGCGGGTCTCGAAGAAGTTTTTCTCTTTCTTCAGGTCCATGATCTCGCTCATCCAGGGGAAGGGGTTGGTGGCGCCCGGGTATTCCTCTTTCAGACCGATCTGGGTCAGGCGGCGGTTGGCGATGAACTTGAGGTAGTCCTCCATCATCGCCGCGTTCATGCCGAGTACGCCGCGGGGCATGGTGTCGCGGGCGTATTCGATTTCCAGCTGGGTGCCCTGCAGGATCATCTGAGTGGCTTCATCCTTCATGGCGGCGTCCCACAGGTGCGGGTTTTCGATCTTGATCTGGTTGATCACGTCGATGCCGAAGTTCAGGTGCATGGACTCGTCACGCAGGATGTACTGGAACTGCTCGGCAGTACCGGTCATCTTGTTGCGGCGACCCATGGACAGGATCTGGGTGAAGCCGCAGTAGAAGAAGATGCCTTCCAGTACGCAGTAGTAGGCAATCAGGTTGCGCAGGAACTGGCGGTCGGTTTCAGGCGTGCCGGTGTTGAACTGCGGGTCGGAGATCGAGCGGGTGTACTTGAGGCCCCAGGAGGCTTTCTTCGCGACGCTCGGGATCTCGTGGTACATGTTGAAGATCTCGCCTTCATCCATGCCCAGCGATTCGATGCAGTACTGGTAGGCGTGGGTGTGGATCGCTTCCTCGAAGGCCTGGCGCAGGATGTACTGGCGGCACTCGGGGTTGGTGATCAGGCGGTATACGGCCAGCACCAGGTTGTTGGCAACCAGGCTGTCGGCGGTGGAGAAGAAGCCCAGGTTGCGCTTGACGATGCGGCGCTCGTCTTCGGTCAGGCCGTCGGCGCTCTTCCACAGGGCGATGTCGGCGGTCATGTTGACCTCTTGCGGCATCCAGTGGTTGGCGCAGCCGTCGAGGTACTTCTGCCAGGCCCATTCGTATTTGAAGGGCACCAGCTGGTTAAGGTCGGCGCGGGCGTTGATCATCTGCTTGTCGCCAACCTGTACGCGGGCGGCGGAGCCTTCCAGGTCATCCAGGCCTTCCTGAATGTCCAGCTCGTCCAGCGCGGCTTTGGCGCGGGCGATGGCGTCGGAGTCGTCGGCGCTGATCTGGCGCGCATCTTCTACCGAGCTCTCGGCCTGGTTTTCCATCGCCGGGCTGTCGCCTACCGGCGCGGCGGGCTTGGCCTGCGCGGGCTTGCCGGCAGGGGCAGGGGTGGTGTCTTCGCTATCGAATTCGTCCCAGCTGAGCATGGTGTTGGCTCCTTTGGTCGCCAGCCGCAAGCTTCAAGCAGCAAGCGGCAAGTTGTTTGGTGTGGCGGCGGCGAGCGGTGGTTGATACTGGCTCGGCGCGGCTATCGGGTTTTTCTGGATTCCCGCCTTCGCGGGAATGACGCGAGGGATGGAAATCACGCTGTGTTTTAAGCGCTCCGAGCAGAACTGCTCTTATGCTCGGAGCTGTTTCTGGCCAATGACGGTGGCGCTCACTCGAGCTGCTTGTAGCTTGCAGCTTGAGGCTTGCCGCTGGGCCTGCCTTATTGGCACGCCTCGCAGTCCGGATCGTCAATCGAGCACGCCTGCGGCACTGGCGCCGGGCCGGCGGGTGCTGCGGCCGGGGCGCTGTCGGCGCCGCTGGAGACGGCGTTCAGCTTGCCGGTGTTGACGGTGGACTTCTCGGTGCTGGTGGCGGCCAGGGCACGGAGGTAGTAGGTGGTTTTTAGACCACGGAACCATGCCATGCGGTAGGTCACGTCCAGCTTCTTGCCGCTGGCGCCGGCGATGTACAGGTTCAGCGACTGAGCCTGGTCGATCCACTTCTGGCGGCGGCTGGCGGCTTCAACGATCCACTTGGTATCCACTTCAAAGGCGGTGGCATACAGCGCCTTGAGGTCGTCCGGGATACGGTCGATCTGTTGTACGGAGCCATCGTAGTACTTCAGGTCGTTGACCATGACCGAGTCCCACAGGCCGCGGGCTTTCAGGTCGCGGACCAGGAAGGGGTTGATCACGGTGAACTCGCCCGACAGGTTCGATTTGACGTACAGGTTCTGGTACGTCGGCTCGATGGACTGCGATACGCCGGTGATGTTGGCGATGGTCGCGGTCGGTGCGATGGCCATGATGTTGGAGTTGCGGATGCCGCCCTTGACGCGCTGGCGTACCGGCTCCCAGTCCAGCGTGGTGCTGCGATCGACTTCCATGTACTTGGCGCCACGTTGCTCGGCCAGGATGTCCAGGGAGTCGTAGGGCAGGATGCCTTGCGACCACAGCGAGCCGTCGAAGGTGGAGTAGCTGCCGCGCTCGTCAGCCAGGTCACAGGAGGCCTGGATGGCGTAGTAGCTGATCGCTTCCATCGACTGGTCGGCAAAGGCCACGGCTTCTTCGGAACCGTAAGGGATGTGCTGCAGGTACAGCGCATCCTGGAAGCCCATCAGGCCGAGACCGACCGGACGGTGCTTGAAGTTGGAGTTCTTCGCCTGGGGCACGCTGTAGTAGTTGATGTCGATCACGTTATCGAGCATGCGTACAGCGGTGCGCACGGTGCGCTCCAGCTTGGCGGTGTCCAGCTTGCCGTCGACGATGTGCTGCGGCAGGTTGACCGAACCCAGGTTACACACGGCGATTTCGTCAGCCGAGGTGTTCAGGGTGATCTCGGTGCACAGGTTGGAGCTGTGTACCACACCGGCGTGCTGCTGCGGGCTGCGCAGGTTGCAGGCGTCCTTGAAGGTCAGCCACGGGTGGCCGGTTTCGAACAGCATGCTGAGCATCTTGCGCCACAGGTCACGCGCCTTGAGGGTCTTGTGCAGCTTCAGCTTGCCGTACTCGATCAGCGCTTCGTAGTACTCGTAACGCTCTTCGAAGGCCTTGCCGGTCAGGTCGTGCAGATCGGGCACGTCAGAGGGCGAGAACAGGGTCCAGTTGCCGTCATCGAAGACGCGCTTCATGAACAGGTCCGGAATCCAGTTGGCGGTGTTCATGTCGTGGGTACGACGGCGGTCGTCACCGGTGTTCTTGCGCAGCTCGAGGAATTCTTCGATATCCAGGTGCCAGGTTTCCAGGTAGCCGCAGACCGCGCCCTTGCGCTTGCCGCCCTGGTTGACCGCAACCGCGGTGTCGTTGACCACTTTCAGGAAGGGGACGACGCCCTGGCTCTTGCCGTTGGTGCCCTTGATGTAGGCGCCCATGGCACGAACCGGTGTCCAGTCGTTGCCCAGACCGCCGGCAAACTTGGACAGCATGGCGTTGTCGTGGATGGCCTTGTAGATACCGGACAGGTCATCCGGCACGGTGGTCAGGTAGCAGGAAGACAGCTGCGGACGCAGGGTGCCGGCGTTGAACAGGGTCGGGGTAGACGCCATGTAGTCAAAGCTGGACAGCAGGTTGTAGAACTCGATGGCACGGGCGTTACGGTCGGCTTCTTCGATCGCCAGACCCATGGCCACGCGCATGAAGAAGAACTGCGGCAGCTCGATACGGGTGCCGTCGCGGTGCAGGAAGTAACGGTCGTACAGGGTCTGCAGGCCCAGGTAGCCAAACTGCTGGTCACGGTTGTGGTCCAGTGCGGCGCCCAGTTGCTCCAGATCGAATTCGTTCAGCTTGGGGTCGAGCAGTTCGTACTCGATACCGGTCTGGATGTAGACCGGCAGGGCCTTGGCGTACAGGGTGGCCATGTCGCTGTGGGTGGCGCTGGCGGCAACCTGCAGGTGGCTCAGGGCCTCGGCGCGCAGGTTGTCCAGCAGCAGGCGAGCGGTCACCTGGCTGTAGTTGGGCTCGCGCTCAACCAGGGTGCGGGCGGTCATCACCATGGCGGTGTTGACGTCCAGCTGGGTGACGCCGTCGTACAGGTTCTTCAGGGTTTCCTGCTCGATGTGGTTGGCATCGACTTCGGCCAGGCCGTCGCAGGCCTCGCTGATGACGGTGCGCAGGCGACCCATGTCCAGCGGCTGACGGCTGCCGTCGGGCAGGGTCACGCGGATGCTCGGGTGGGCATCGGCCGGGGCTGTGGCTTGACGCTCCTGGCGCTGGCGGGCGTGCTCTTCGCGGTACAGCACGTAGCTGCGGGCAATTTTCTGCTCACCGGAACGCATCAGGGCCAGTTCGACCTGATCCTGGATTTCTTCGATGTGCAGGGTGCCGCCGGAGGGCAGGCGACGCTTGAAGATGGCGCTGATGGTATCGGTCAGGTCATCGACGGTCTGACGAATACGCGAGGACGAGGCGGCCTGGCTGCCTTCCACGGCCAGGAAGGCCTTGGTCATGGCGATGCGGATCTTGTCGTCGGTGTAGGGCACCAGGGTGCCGTTGCGCTTGATAACGCGCAACTGACCGGGAGCGCTGAGCTGCAGGTCGGAGTCCTGTTGTTCCTCGCCATGCAGATTGCTGGAGGAGGTAGAGGGGGGCGTCGGGTTGACCTGCATGACAAACTCCTTTCTGGTCGTGGACACGAGATGCTGTACGTATTGCGCCTGGTGAGGGGCGTTAATGCTCTGTTACGGTGCCGAACTGATCAATTTTTGTGCGTAGCGGTGTCGATAATTTGATCAATATGTGGTGATCGGCCTTGAGTTCGACACAAGATAGTGTGTGTTTTATTCGGAGGCAAGTGACTATTTAGTGGTTTTTTTCTAGGCCTGAATGGCCGGTCTGGCGGCAAGGCAGCAATGCTGCGGGCTAGGGGCATGTTTGACCGTTTGGCGGCTTTTTTTGAATCTGTGATGGGGTCTGCGCAATGGATTTTGTCAACCCTTGAGGGCGTCGGATTTGCTGTGATTTGCGGCCGTTGGCTGTGCGGATCGGGGCAGTATGTCAACAGCGGAAATCAGTGTTTCTTCCCGGCGTTGTAGTCCGGCGTTGAGCGGGTGCTACAATCGCCGGCTGTTTGCAGTCGTTGAATAGCCGGAGAGCAGGGGTGGAGACAGATAGCAGTAACATCCTGATTGTAGAGGACGACCACAAACTGGCCGGCCTGATCGCCGAGTTTCTGCAGGTGCAGGGACTGTCGGTGTCCATTGAGGCTGACGGCGCTCTGGCCGTACAGCGCATTCTGGACAGCCAGCCGGACCTGGTGGTACTGGATTTGATGTTGCCTGGCGAAGACGGCCTGTCGATCTGTCGCCGGGTGCGTGACGCCGGATTCTCCCGGCCGATCCTGATGCTGACCGCGCGCAGCGAAGACGATGACCATATTTCCGGCCTGGAGCTGGGCGCCGACGACTACGTCAACAAACCCGTGCGTCCGCAGGTACTGCTGGCACGGATTCGGGCGCTGTTGCGCCGCAGCGGCGAGAGCGACAGCAGCGCAGCGCCCAGTCGCCTGGAGTTTGGCGAGTTGGTGGTCGACAACGACCGTCGCGAAGCCTGGCTGCGCGGCGAGCTGATCGAGCTGACCGGCGCCGAGTTCGACCTGCTCTGGCTGCTGGCCAGCCATGCCGGGCGTATCCTCAGCCGCGAAGAGATCTTTATCGCTCTGCGCGGTATCGAGTACGACGGTCAGGACCGCTCCATCGACGTGCGCATCTCGCGCATTCGCCCCAAGATTGGCGATGACCCGGACATGCCGCGTCTGATCAAGACCGTGCGCAGCAAGGGCTATCTGTTTGTTGCCCCCGGCCCGGACCAGGCGTGAACTCGATTTTTCTGCGCATTTACGGCGGCATGCTGCTGGTGCTGATTGCCGTGTCCTGCCTGGCGCTGATCAGCATCCGCCTGATCAACGATGTGCGCGCTGAAGACTTTCGCGAACGGGTGGCCACCGGCACCTTTCGGCTGATGGCCGATAACCTGGAACCCATGGATGACGCCGAGCGGCAGAAGGCCATGGCGGTGTGGATGCGCCTGATCGGTGTGCCGCTGGAGTTGCACTCGCTGGATGCGCTGACGCTGGACTCCACCAGTTGGGCGCGCCTGATCCAGGGCCGCGTGCTGGTGCGCAGCTCCGGGCCATCCCAGGCGCGGGTCTACAGCCTGGTGGACCTGAGTCGCCAGCAGGTGCTGACCGCCGACATTGAACGCATCTCCGAGCAGTTGGGCCGCGCGACGCTGTTTTTGATCGCCGACGAACTGGTACGTCACCCCGAGACGGACATGCCGACCTGGCTGCAACGGCTGCGCCGTGCCAAGGGGTTCGGTTTCCCGCTTAATCTGACCCGTTTGCACGAGACGGATCTGGATGTCGATCAGCGTCGGCGGCTGGACGAGTTCGATACCGTGCTGAGCTTGGGGCCGGATGGCAACTCGATGATGATGTACATGAAAATCCCTGACACCAACTGGGTGCTGAGCCTGGGGCCGGTCTATCAGATGGAGGAGTATCCGCCCGAGATGCTGCTGATGACCGGCCTGCTGGCGCTGTCGCTCAGCGGCTTGCTTATCTACCTGCTGGTGCGTCAGCTGGAGCAGCGGCTGATGAATCTGGAGTCGGCGGCCACCCACATTGCCCGCGGCAATCTGGATGCCCGCGCAGAAGTCATCAGTACCGACTCGGTGGGCAGCCTGGCCCGTGCCTTTAATGATATGGCCGAGCACCTGCAGCGCGTGATGCAGATTCAGCAGGAGATGATTCGCGCGGTCTCGCATGAGCTGCGCACACCGGTGGCGCGGCTGCGCTTTGGCCTGGAGATGGTCGAGACGGCCGATAGCGACGATGCCAAGCGCCGCTATATGGACAGCATGGACGGCGACCTGACCGAGCTGGACAAGCTGGTCGACGAGATTCTCACCTACGCACGCCTGGAGCAGGGTGCGCCGGCCCTGACGCTGCAGCCGGTTGATGTGCTGGCCACGGTCGAGCAGGTCATGCTGGAGCTGGAGCCGCTGACCTCTCGCGTGCAGATCAGCCATGTCGACCGCTCCAACGGTCGCGCCCACGCCATCGACGCCGAACCACGTTATCTGCACCGTGCCCTGACCAACCTGGTCAGCAACGCGGCGCGTCACGCCAGCAGCCAGGTGCGCATCAGCACCCGGGTGGTTAACGGCCGCTGCCGGCTGATTGTCGAGGATGATGGACCGGGTATTCCCGAGGACTATCGCGAGCGGATATTCACGCCCTTTCTGCGCCTGGATGACAGCCGCACGCGCTCCAGCGGTGGTTATGGCCTGGGCTTGTCTATCGTACGGCGTATCGCCTACTGGCACCGGGGTTATGCGCGGGTAGAGGGCTCGCGTGATCTGGGCGGCGCGGCCTTTATCATCGACTGGCCGGTGCGTTTGCATATCTGAGCCGGTAAATGCACCGGCGCCCTGATAAGGCCAAACCCTGGGCCGAGGGACGCGGCAAGCCGCGTCCGAGGGAGAGTCAGTTCTGGTGGCCGTTGACCAACAGGCGGAAGGCGGTTGTTGCCGGGCCCGGCTCGGGCTTGCGGCCGCAGATCAGGTCACAGTAAATGGCGCTTTCGCCGATGCGCACGATGTACAGCGCCAGGCTTTGCGGGTCCATTTCGGGCTTGATGTGACCCGCAGCGATGGCCTCTTCAAACATCTTTTCCCAGGTGCCGATCAGGCGTTCCTGCAAACCGGAGCTGCGCGCCGTCAGAAGCTGCAGGCCCCACTGCGGTTCGGCTTGCAGAAAGTCGTACATAGGCCGTGCGTTGATCAGTGCGATGTTGATGTCTTCATAGATCTGGGTCAGAAAGTCGATGCCCTTGAGGCCGGGCGTCTGTTCTGCGCGGGCAATCGCTTCGTCGTAGATGCGCTTGTAGAGCGACCAGAGAATCTCGCCCATCAGCAGATCCTTGTTGCCGACCCAGCGCATCAGGGTGGCGCGCCCAATGCCCAACTCTTCAGCCAACTGCGACAGGTTCAGACGGCGCCCCTCAAGCCACCAGCTGCGAGCCATGCGAAAGGCAGTGATCGGCGTGGCACGTTCTTCGGACTTGCGTTTGGAGAGGGCGAGGGAGAGCGGAGTCTGCTGGCTTGTCATTGTCTTTTCCGTGGCGATATAGCGGGTGCGTTGTTGCACCGATTGCCATGGTAACAATGGTGATACCAAGATGGAAAGTGTCCCGTACCTGCATCATTGGTAACAGAAGATGAATATGTGAGGAGCGTATCAGACTTTGGTCGCATGCCAGCCTATCGCGCCGGTGACAGAAATCGGCCCGCCGTCTCAAGGCAATACGCCCGCCGGGAGCAGGCTCCGGCATGGGCACCGGAGCCCGAGGATCAGCCGCGGCCGATAAAGGGCATCTTGGTCGCCATGATGGTCATGAACTGCACGTTGCTCTCAAGCGGCAGTTCGGCCATGTGTACCACCGCCTGAGCAACGTGCTCGACATCCATGGTCGGCTCGACCGCGATCTCGCCGTTGGCCTGTGGGATACCGCGTGCCATGGGCGCGGCCATCTCGGTAGCGGCATTACCGATGTCAATCTGGCCACAGGCGATGTTGTACTTGCGCCCGTCCAGCGAGGTGGCTTTGGTCAAGCCGGTCATGCCGTGCTTGGAGGCGGTGTAGGGCGCCGAATTGGGGCGCGGAGAGGTGGCGGAAATCGAGCCATTGTTGATGATGCGGCCGCCCATCGGGGCTTGTTCGCGCATGATGCGAAAGGCCTGCTGGGTACACAGAAAGGCGCCGCTGAGATTGGTTTCCAGGGCGGCTTGCCACTGCTCATAGCTCAGCTCTTCCAGTGGCAGCGGCGGTGCGCCGGTTCCAGCGTTGTTGAACAGCAGGTCCAGGCGACCCCAGTGGCTTTTTACCTCGGCGAACAGCGCCTCGACTGATGCCGGGTCGCGCACGTTGGTCGCGATGATCAGGGTGTTGTCTGCCAGGGCGCCCAGGCCGTCGAGGGTTTTGTGCAGTTTGTCGGCGTTACGTCCGGCCAGCGCGACATGGTAGCCAGCCTTGAGCAGGGCGATGGTCGTGGCGCGACCGATACCGGTGCCGGCGCCGGTGACCACGGCGACTTTGCGGGGGGAGTCTGACATGGGGCAATCCTCTGTTGTTGTCTTGGCTGGCCAGAGGATACACCAGCAGGTGTGCTGCAACCTGTCGCCATCCCGACAGGGTGACTGCCGGAATGGCTCAGGGGCTTGCGGTTAGTTGATGCCTTTGCGACGTACGTCCCAGTCGTTGTCGGTACACAGGTCGCAGTTGCTGCCGTAGAAGGTGCTTTCTGCGCTGGCGTCATCCATCAGGTGATAACGGAACCAGGCGGTGGAGGGGCCACGGAAGTCACCCGCATTACCCACAGGCTCAAAGTGGCTGGCACCGGACAGTTCACCCCAGAACACTGGCACGTTGGCGCGGGTGTAGACCGGCAGCGCGTTCAGCGTTGGGCTGGCGATGGAGTCGGCGCTGCCGGTCATCAGGAACATGGGGCCGTTCTGATTGGATTGTGAGCTGCTGTTGTGCCCCAGGCCAATGGTGTACGGCTGGAAAGGGGCGGTGACTTTGATGCGATAGTCCTGGCCGGCCATGATGGTCCCGCCGCCGCCCTGTGAATGACCGGCTGCACCGATGCGGTTCAGATCCAGCTTGTTGGCGTAGGTGCCGGTGCTGCGGTTGTTCTGGGTGGTCAGGTAGTCAACGCAGTCGAGCATCTCCTGGCCGGTGCCGGCGTTGGAGGTATTGGCGGCGATCACCACAAAGCCATGGCTGGCCCAGTGATCAAGAATCCCGCTGTAGGTGCTGGGCGAGGCGGTGGTGCCGTTGCCCCAGACGATAATCGGGTGCTTCAGGCCGTTGGCACCCAGCGTGGACGGACGGTATACGGTGCAGCTCAGACCTGCACTGCCGTTGGTAGTCGAGAACGAGCCGTCAGCGCTGAAGCTGCTGACGCCAGGGAAGCCAGTGCCGGTATCGGGGTTGCTGCCGCCGCCACCGCCGCCCGGGTTGGTGGCCAGCGCAGCGCTGGAGAGGGACATGCCGAGGGCGAGCGCAGCCAGCTTGAACAAGGGTGCTTTCATGACTGTATCCTTTTTCTGTTGTTGTCCGGAATTCATGCAGTGGCGCAGCGCGCTCATCTGCAAGACAGTCAAGGTAGTTGTCTCAAGGAGGTCGTAAAGTCGCCTGTACGGGTTAGTTGCACATGGCTACACCTCCCGAGATATCGAGAAGTGAGATATAACGCATTGATCCTCAGTGTTTTTGCTCTGGCGATGCGGGTGGAGATGTTTCTGCCGTCTCACCCGCATGGGGGGCGCAAATGTACCGTTTTTTAGTCGCCACTGCGCGCGCTGACGCCTTCCAGTGTGGCGAAGGAGGTGTCCTTGGCGGTCAGCAGAAAGTCCTGCAGGTACGGCATTTCCATCATGTCGTCACGTACCGCCGCGTATAGCGTGCCGAATAGCCCTTCGGGGCCCAGCCGGCGGGCGGTGACATAGCCCTTGTGCAGGTACTCGGCCATGGCCCAGTTGGGCAGGCAGCAGACACCGCGGCCGGAGGCGACCAGCTGCATCATCATCACGGTCATCTCGGCGGTGCGCACGCTGGCCGGCTCGATACCAGCCGGGTCGAGAAACTGCTTGAAGATGTCGAGCCGGTCACGCTCGACCGGATAGGTAATCAGCACCTCGCTTTCCAGGTCGCCCGGTCGTATGTGGTTCACCGTGCTCAGCGGGTGCTGGTTGCTCACCGCCAGCAAGGCCTCATAGGTGAACAGCGGCACGTAGGTAATGCCTTCGATGTCCAGCGGGTCTGAGGTGACCACCAGGTCCAGATCGCCGCGGGCCAGTGCCGGCAACGGGGCAAAGAAAAAGCCCGAGGCAAAATCCACCTCCACCTCAGGCCAGGCGTTGCGGAACTGGTCGATGGTCGGCATCAGCCATTGAAAGCAGCTGTGGCATTCGATCGCCATGTGCAGCCGTCCGGCCTGGCCACCCGCCAGTCGCTGAATATCCCGTTCGGCCTGCCGTACCTGCGGCAGCAGGCTGTCGGCCAGGCGCAGCAGGCGCAGCCCGGCACTGGTAAAACGTACGGGTTTGGTCTTGCGCACGAATAGTGTCATGCCGAGCTTTTCTTCCAGATCCTTGAGCTGATGGGACAGGGCGGACTGGGTCAGATGCAGGCGCTCAGCCGCCTCGACCAGGGTTTCGGCATCACGCAGGGTGCTAAGGGTACGCAGATGGCGGAGTTCCAGCATGGCGGGGTATCGTCTATATGAGAAAAATCGAACTATAGCATGAAGCATATGAGTTTGATTCAGCATGTAGGTGGCGCGAGCATAGCGTCCAGACACCTAAGCGAGGATTTGCCCATGCCCGGGCTGCACACACTGACCCGTTCCGCCAACCGCTCTCCCTATGCCCGCTGGCACGCCGAGGCCGCTGCGGGTTTGCCGCGCGTGACCCTGGCGTTGGCTGACCTGCCGGCTGATCTTCAGGACCTGCTGGGGCAGGTTGCTCAGGCGCATGGGCTTGGTTATCAGGTGAAAGTGGTGTTGCCCGGCCCCCTGTCGCTGTTGTGGCAGGTCCCCGACGCGCTGGAGCGCCTGAGCGCCACGCTGGATCGATACGATGCGCTGCTGCTGGCCCTGGCCGACGCCGGCGTGGACTGGGTACAACTGGATGAGCCACTGTTGCTGCAGCACCTGCCGCAGCCCTGGGGCGCGGCCTTTGAGGGTGCCTACAATCGCCTGCAACGGGTCCCGTTGCAGTTGTTGTTGGCCTGTCCCGGTGGGCTGCTGCACGAAAATCTGGGGCTGGCCTGCAGTTTGCCGGTGGATGGGCTGCATGTTGACCTGCTCGACGGCGAGCGTCAGCTGGTGCCATTGCTTGATCGTCTGCCGGCGTACAAGGTGCTGTCGCTGGGCGTAGTCGACTCGCTGGGCCGCCCCGCACTGGATAGCGCCGCGCTGACGCCCATGTTGGCAGACTTGCATGGACGCTTGCGGTCGCGTCTGTGGCTGGCGGACAGTCGCCTTGAGTTTGCTGCCAGTGCCCTGGCCCGCAGCGCGCTTGCCGCACTTGCGCAGTTGCGCAGCCAAATTCGTAGCCAAGTAGGCCGCAGCGCGCCGTATACGGCCTGATCAGCCCGGCGGCACTTCAACCAACTTGCCGCTGCCTGTACAGTAGCGCCCGATCATCCAGCGGGAGCGAGACATGCAGGAATTGTTGCTACATTGCCGTCCAGGCTTTGAAGGGGAGGCGGCCGCCGAGATGCAGGAGCTGGCGGCCGAGCAGGGCATAGCCGGTTATCCGGTGACCCAGGATGGCAGCGCATTGGTGCGCTTTGTCTGCCCGGAGCCCGGCGAGGCCGAGCAACTGATGCGGGCCATCGACTTTCAGCAGTTGATCTTTACCCGCCAGTGGGCGGTTGGCAGCTGGCTGGAGCTGGACCCGGAAGACCGCGTCAGCCCGATCATCACCGCCTGCGCCCAGGGACACATTGCCTCGCTGATGTGGCTGGAAACCGCTGATACCAACGATGGCAAGGCGCTGGCTGCATTAACCAAAAAGCTGAAAGGCCCGCTGGAACGCTCGCTCACCAAGACCCGCTTTGTGCGCCCCAACAAGCCCGAACTGCCGCGCCTGCACCTGTGCTTTCAGAGCGGTCAGAAAGTGTTTGTCGGCTGGTCCTGGGCCGACAACGGCGCGCCCTGGCCGATGGGCATTCCGCGCCTGAAAGTGCCGCGTGAAGCGCCCAGCCGCTCGACCCTGAAACTGGAAGAGGCCTGGCACCACTTTATTCCGCGTGATGACTGGGACAGCCGTCTGAAAGCCGGCATGACCGCCGTTGACCTGGGCGCCGCCCCCGGTGGTTGGACCTGGCAGCTGGTCAATCGCCTGATGAACGTGACCGCAGTGGACAACGGCCCGATGGATCGACGACTGATGGACAGCGGTCAGGTGGAGCACGTGCAGGGTGACGGCTACATGTATCGGCCCAAGCGCACGGTGGACTGGATGGTCTGCGACATTGTCGACAAGCCGGCCCGCAGTAGTGCCCTGGCAGCCAAGTGGATTGGACAGCGCTACTGCCGCGAACTGATCATCAACTTCAAGCTGCCGATGAAGCAGCGCTACCAGGAAGTGATGCAGTGCCTGGGGCACATTCAGGACGCATTGGATGAAGCCGGTGTGCGCGCAGACATTGGCTGCAAGCAGCTCTACACCGACCGGGAAGAAGTGACCTGCCATATTCGCGCGTTGCGCTAGCAGGGGCAGGTGCAGCGGCCGAGCGAGCGCTCGGCCGTAGCGCGCAGAGGGTCGCGCAGTTGCGGGGTTACAGCGGCTCGAGCAGGCTGATCTTCTCTTCTTCCAGCAGAATCGGTGCAAAGGCGCTGATGCTGTCGCGGCGTGATTCCGAGCTTTCCCAGCGCTGCCAGGAATGCATGTTTTGCCACGTGACCATGATGATACGGCGGTTGGGTTCTTCCATATCGCGAAAGGATTCGCCGGAGATAAAGCCGGGTGACTGCACTGCGGCAGCCAGGACACGGCGGGCGACTTCTTCGTAGGGTTGTTCCAGACCTTCTGCAATCACACGTTCAATCAACACTTTGATCATCTTGCTTCCTTACCCTCGCGGGGGCGTTGTTACTCTGACTTCAGTGTCGGTCGCTACCGGCCGTCTGGCAAGCCCGGGATGATTGCGGGATAATCGCCAACTTGTTGATTTAGCCGAGCCTTGTCATGTCCGATTCTGCCGCTACAACCCTGGATACCCGCGGGCTGACCTGCCCGGAGCCGGTGATGATGCTGCACAACGCGGTGCGCGATGTCGCCGCGGGTGAGTTGGTGCAGGTGCTGGCGACCGACCCCTCCACCCAGCGCGATATCCCGCGCTTCTGCAGCTTTCTCGGCCATGAGCTGCTGGAGCAGCATGAGAGCGACGGGATCTTTCATTACCTGATTCGCAAGGCGGGCTGATTGCCAGGGCGCAGGCCGAATCAGTCGGCGCTGTGCTGGTCTCTTTGCTCCCAGCCTGCTTGCCCCGGTTGTGACTGGCAGGCGCCGAGTTGTTGCTGCCAGGCATCCGTGTGGGTCTTGAGCGCCGCCTGGTATTGCTCCCATAGACTCTGCGGCGTGCCGGCCAGTTGGTCGAGCGCAGCGGCGGTGGCGGGCGGAATGCCGGGCACCGCGCGCAGCGCGATGACGGATTCTGACCAGGGCTGGCCCAGGCGTTGTAGTTGCGCCAGATACGGCTGTATCTCGCCCGCATAGAACAGCACAAATACATTGAGCAGCACCTTGGACCGCGCCGAAGGCGTGCCCATTGGGCACAGGTAGCGGCCCGGCTGTGCCTGCAGCATGGCGGTGGCTTGCTGCAGGCCGTGGCGGGTCTGGGCGAGCGCCGTGATCAGCTGACTGCCGTTGGGGCTGCGCTGCAGGGTTTGCAGAGGTTGTTCGATCTGCTCCAGGGCTGGTGGTAGCTGCGCTGGCAGGGCGGCACCGATGCTGGTCAATTGTTGCAGCGCTGCGAGCGCGGCGGTGTCATCCAGCGGCTGCTCCTGCACGGGTAACGGCGTGTCGGCAAAGCGTAGGTAGCTGGCCAGCTCGGTACTGGTATTGATGGTGTTCCAGTAGACCTGCGGCAGCTGGCTGCGCTTGCGCTCGGCAATGGCGCTCAGTTCGTTGCGCAGTGGTTGCTGGTCGGGCTCGCTCAGGGTGCCAAGGCATTGCTCCATCGCACGCAGCAGCTCGCCTTCGTAAGCCAGCCGGCTGCTCCAGGGCATGACCTTGCCGAGCACGCTGTTGCGCTCGGCTACGCGCTGCTGCAATGGCCTGCACGGGTTGACGTCAACCAGCAGATCCAGCAAGCCGATACGCTCAGGGGCAATGCTGTAAAGGCTGTCGCGGCGCTCGGGCAGCCGGTAGCGACTGAGGCTGTCAGCGGAAAAGGGCTGCCAGTCCTGCCTGAGCACGCGCGCGAGGCGATCCAAGTAATTTTCCATCTGCTGCTCGGCCGCCGGTTGTGGTTGGCAGCCGGTCAGCAGCAGATAGCCAAGCAGGGTGAGGGTTAAGGTGGCCAGGCGCATGGGCACAGTATAGGGAAGCCGCCTCGCAATCGTCATGCGGCGGTGGCTATTTGGTGCGGCGGACCACGCTCCGCCCTTATTGTCCCGCGTCTGCCTGGCGCTGCCCCAGCCCGTGTTGCAGGCCGGGTTTGCGCCCGACAGCACGCAGGCGCAGGCCCAGAAACAGCGCGGCGCTGCTCAGGCCGACGATCAACCCGAGCCAGAAGCCGGCAGGCCCGCGCGCCGGACCCAGCCAGTCAGTCAGCCCGAGGATGCAGCCAGCGGGCAGGCCGATCAGCCAGTAGGCAATCATCGTCAGCAGCATCGGCAGACGGGTATCCTGAAAGCCGCGCAGCGCACCAGCGCAGGCGACCTGAACAGCATCGGAAAACTGATACAGCGCGGCCAGGGCCAGCAGACTGGCGGCCAGGCTGATGACGTCACGGTCATCGGTATAGATCTGCGGAATCTGCTGCGCCAGCGTGTACATGGCGGTGGCGGCCAGTGCGGCGAACACCAGCGCCAAGACCAAGCCGACCTTGGTGGCGAGCATGGCAGCGCGTGCACCGCTGCGGCCCAGGTTGTGGCCCACGCGCACGGTAATAGCCAGCCCCAGACTGAAGGGCACCATAAACACCAATGAGGAGAAGTTGATGGTCACCTGATGCGAGGCCACCACTACCGCACCCAGGCTGCCGATCAGCAGGGCAATCACGGCAAACATGCTGGTCTCGGCAAACAGCGCAATACCGATGGGAAAGCCCAGGCCAATCAGCTCGCCCTGGGTGCGTGCGTGCGGCCAGTCAAAACGCTCGAACAGCCCACAGGGTTGATAAAAGCGCGCGCGTTTCAGGTGAAACAGCATGCAGCCCAGCATCGCCCACATCACCAGCGCCGTTGCCACCCCGCAACCCACCGCACCCATCGCCGGGAAGCCGAATTTGCCGTAGACCAGCACATAGTTGGCCGGCACGTTGATGACCAGCCCGATAAAGCCGATCAGCATGGCCGGCTTGGTGCGCGACAGCCCATCGGTCAGCCCGCGCAGGGCCAGCATCAGGCCTACCGCCGGAAAGCCCAGGGAAATCGCCAGCAGATAGTCCAGGGTGACCGGCACCAGCTGCGGTTCGACCTTCATCCAGATCAGCACCGGGCGCATCAGGTTGAGGAACAGCAGACACAGCAGCCCGAGAATCAGCCCCAGCCAGGCACCCTGGCGCACCAGCGCGCCGGTCTGGCCGAGACGCCCGGCGCCGCTCGCTGCGGCCACCTTGGAGGTGACGATCATCATCACCCCGGTGAGAAACAGCAGCGTCGGAATCCAGAAGGAGTTGCCCAGTGCCACGGCCGCCAGCGCCTCGGCACTGACGCGACCGGCCATCGCCGTATCGACAAAGCCCAGCAGCGTGTGCGCCATCTGCGCAGCAATGATCGGCAGCACCAGCACAATCAATGCTCGCAGCTCTGTTACAATGCGCGCCCTTGCGGGTTGGGGAGGTGTCTGGTTCATGTGCTGACTGGCTGCCAAAAAACCAGCCATGCTAGCAATTTAGCTGCTAATGTCCAGCCAACTTTTCAGTCGTGCCCAACGCCATGCAACACCACTGTCAGGATCTGATCACGCTGTTCGACAACTGCTTTCTGGCGGATTACAACACCTGCCTGCGTGGCGGCTATCCCGAACCCGAATATCTCCCCGCCGACGCCAGCGAGCCGCATCATCGCATTCTCTTTACCCGGGATTATTTTCGCAGCGCGCTGCATGAAGTGGCGCACTGGTGCGTGGCTGGTGCCGAGCGGCGACTGCTGCCGGATTTTGGCTACTGGTACGCGCCGGATGGCCGCAGTGCCGAGCAGCAGCGCACCTTCGAGCAGGTTGAGGTCAAGCCCCAGGCGCTGGAGCTGATCTTCTGTCTGGCGGCGGGGCACCGCTTTGATGTGAGCACCGATAACCTCAGTGGCGAGGCCACCGACCCGGCGCCTTTCCGCGCCCGCGTGCGCGAGCAGGCCCGCGTCTATCTCAGTGCTGGCCTGGGCGAGCGTCCGCAGCGCTACAGCGCCGCGCTGCTCGCCCATTACCGTCCCGGCGTCGCCTGGTCCGCCTTGCTGGCCGAGGTCTGACCTTCATACCGGCAGCGGCACCACCCGTGCGCCGCCAATGCTGCTGATGCGCTCAGTCGGCTCGCCGACAGTGTCCAGACTGGGCGCCAGGTAGCCCAGCACCGCATCGCGTGTCTGCGCCCAGGCCTCGCGGCTTTCCATATCCAGAAAATGCCCCGCACCGCGTACCGTGGCAAAGCGGCAGTGGCGGATATAGCGATTGAAGTGCTGGGCATCCTCCGGGCTGGTGTAGCGGTCCAGATCGCCGTTGACGAAGAGGATCGGCGTATCGATGTCGGCGCTGCCGCGCAGATAGCAGCGGGTGTCCTGGGTCAGTACCTGACTGACGTGAAACGCCATCTGGTGATACTCGTGTTCGTCCAGGCTGACGATGTGCCGAAAATTGAAGCGCTTGACCAGCGAGGGCAGGTGCTCGCCGATGGTGCTGTTGAGCAGCTCGCCCAATGCCTTGCGTTCGCAATTGACCAGCAGGTCGATGCCGCGCTCCAGGTAATCACGCATCGCCGAGTTGATCAGTGGCGAGAAGGCCAGCACCACCGCCTTGCGGATACGTGCCGGGCGCTGCGCCAAGGCCAGCAGGGCAGAGGCACCGCCCCAGGAAAAGGACATCAGGTGATCGGCCCGGTAGCGCTCGATCAGCTCCAGCAGAATGCTGGCTTCCTGCTCCTTGGTAATCGGCCGCCGATTGCTGTTGTACTGCTTGGACTGACCCGCGTAGGGCTCGTCGAACAGCACCACATTGAAGTGCGGCTGCAGGTAGCGCACCGTCTGGGCAAAGGCGGCAGTGGTGGCCAGCGAGCCATTGACCAGAATCACCGTGCCTTGAGGCGCCGGGCTGCTGTAATAGTGGGTGTGGACGCGCAAGCCGCCCAGGGTTTCCACAACGTCGTGTTCTGCTTTCATATTCCCTGTCTCCAGTGTTGGCGTGGCTCGACCCGGCGGACGAGCGATACAGGGCAGTGCAGGCAAAGGGCCTTGGAGCAAACGCGCAAGGTCGCCGGGGCGCACAGCGGCAGCGCCGGAATAATAGACATTGTTGTGGTCGTGGCGACAGGGTGGTGAGGACAGTCCCGGATGCGGCGCAGTGGGCGGTGCGCGGTGCGTTCCGGTACTCAGGCAGGTCCTGCAAAACGAGGGAGTCCCTCGAAAAAACGCTTGGAATGGTTATCGGACTGAAAAGTCACATCCAGACTCTGACTTGCAGTTAAGCAGCGCCGCTGTCTCGACGCAAGAGGGATGTTGCATCAATGCGACAAACTGCATGTGGCAGAAGAACGCACCGTCATGGCTGCCCGGCTGGACAGCGCGCATCGCCCCCTCGACAATGGACGCATCAAGCCTGCTCAAGTGATCTTCCATGCATATTGTTGCTGACGAAAACATCCCCCTGCTGGACGCCTTTTTTGCTCCGCTTGGCCGTATTACCCGCTTGCCGGGCCGGCAGATTAGCCGCGAGCACCTGCTAGACGCTGATGCGCTGCTGGTGCGCTCGGTCACCCGGGTAGACCCGCAGCTACTGGCGGACACCCCGGTGCGCTTTGTCGGCACCTGTACCATCGGCACTGACCATCTTGATCTGCCGGGGCTCGCCGCGGCGGGCATTACCGTTGCCAGCGCACCAGGCTGCAATGCCCGCGGCGTGGTCGAGTACGTGCTCAGCTGCCTGCTGACCCTGAGTGAACGCACCGGGCTGGACTGGCGCACGCGCCGCGTCGGCATCGTCGGCGTGGGTGAGGTGGGTGGGCGTTTGGCGCAAACGCTCGCTGCGCTTGGGGTTGAGTGTCTGCTCTGCGACCCGCCGCGCGCCAACCGCGGGGAGTCAGGTTTCGCTCCGCTGGATCAACTGCTGACCGAGTGTGATGTGCTGAGTTGTCATGTACCGCTCACTCACAGCGGCCCTGATGCCACCTGGCACCTGCTGGATGCCGGCCGCCTGGTTACGCTGCGCCCCGGCGCCTGGCTGATCAACAGCAGTCGCGGCCCGGTGATCGACAATCACGCGCTCAAAGCCGTATTGGCCGAGCGGGCTGATCTGCAGGTAGCGCTGGATGTCTGGGAGCAAGAGCCGCAAGTCGACGGCGAGCTACTGCAGCGCTGCGCCCTGGGCACCCCGCACATTGCCGGCTACAGCCTGGACGGCAAGCTGCGTGGCACCGAACAGATCTACCGCGCCTTGTGTGCCAGTCTCGGCGTACCCGCGCCACTGACGTTGCAAAGCCTGGCACCGGACGCCGGCAGGGCACAGCTGCAGTTTGCCGCTGACACGCCAGCGCAGTGGCTGCTCGAACGGTCGCTACGGCAGGTTTACGATGTGCGCGATGACGACGCCCGCTTTCGAGCAGCCATGCTGCCGCTGGCCGGGCAAAGCACCGCTCAGGCGTTTGATGCACTGCGCAAGGGATACCCGCTACGCCGCGAATGCCCCGAAGTCGAGGTGCGGCACAGCGGTCAGGAGGAAACGGCGGCGTTGCTTGCCGCCGCCGGATTCAAGCGCTGAAGCGCGGGCGCGCCGGCACCCACTGTTGCTCCAGCTCCTGACAGGCTTGCTGGATCATCTGCTCGGTGATGGCAATCTCGCGGCCGTCTTCGTCGATCAGATGGCCGCCCACGCAATGGGACGGATGAATCAGGATGTCGGCACTGTCACGGCACGGTTTCAGAGCATGCACATTCATGGTTGTCTCCCAAGTTGATCGCCAGTTGCAGGCAGGATATGGCACTGGCATGACGGATTTGTGACATGACAAACAGCACACCCAACACCCGCTTCAGGCTTGGCCTGATCATCAACCCCCTGGCCGGCCTGGGTGGTCGCGCTGCGCTGAAAGGCTCGGACGGTGTCGCCGGTGACGCCCTGGCCATGGGCGTCGAGCCACAGGCGCACAACCGCGTGCGGCAGACACTGGAGCACCTGCTGCCGCTGCGCGACCGGCTGCAACTGTTCAGCGCCCCCGGTGCAATGGGCGCGGATCTGCTGGCCGACATGGGGTTTAACGCCGAGGTGGTCGGCCAACTGACCAACCCGCCACACACCAGCGCCGAAGACACCGAAACCATCGCAAAGCAGATGCACCAGCAAGGCGTCGATCTGCTGCTGTTTGCCGGCGGCGACGGCACCGCCCGCAACATCTGCAACCAGCTCGACAGCACTCAACTGGTGCTGGGCATTCCGGCCGGGGTAAAAATTCACTCCGGTGTTTACGCCGTTAACCCGCGCGCTGCCGGTGAGCTGGTAGCGCTGCTGGTACAAGGCGAACTGGTGCGCCTGCGTGAAGCCGACGTGCGCGACATCGACGAGCAGGCCTTTCGCAACGGCCAGGTGCGCACACGCCATTACGGCGAACTGGCCGTGCCGGAAGAGGGCCGCTTTGTGCAGCAGGTCAAACAGGGCGGCCGTGAAGTAGAAACCCTGGTACTCGACGACATCGCCGCCGGCCTGCAGGAAGAACAAGACGACAACACCGGCTGGATCCTCGGCCCCGGCTCCACCACCCTCGGCCTGCTGGAAGCCATGGGGCTGGAAGGCACCCTGCTAGGCGTGGATGTCCTCAAGGATGGCGAGCTCATCCTGCGCGACGCCACCGAGCAGCAACTGTGGGAGCAGGTAGAGCAGGGCGGCGACTGGCGCATCCTGGTCACCGCCATCGGCGGCCAGGGCCACATACTCGGACGCGGCAACCAGCAACTGTCACCCCGCGTCATCCGCGCCGTCGGGCTGGACAACCTGCTGGTCGTCGCCACCAAAACCAAACTCCGCAGCCTCGCCGGCCGCCCATTCCTGGTGGACACCGGCGACAGCCAACTCGACACCGACCTCAGCGGCCTGCGCCGCGTCCTCAGCGGCTACCGCGAAGAGATGCTTTACCCCGTGAGCTGGAAGGCCGAATAACCTTCCAGCGTCTCTTTACCGCGCACGACAATAGCGCTAAGTTCAAAGCAGGCATGACGCCAGCAACAGGACCAACGGATGGCCACCACCCTCGCAGCAACACCCAACCCTGACTCCCCCTCGTATCCCGATCCCGGCGCTCTTGCGCTCGGTGCGATCGCGTGCGCAAAAGGCTGTATGGGATGAGCGAGGACGTGATGTTTGGCGTGAAAAAGAAGCGCTCAAGCGAATGCGTGATGTGTTGCCAAGGTTTGTTTTTTATGAATTTAGTTGGCCGGATGGGCGTTGATATGCGGAAGTCACTGATATGCAATAGCAAAGCCTTCGGTCTAGTCAGCTGTTAACAGTCCTATATGAATCAGACGATTGCCACAAAAGTATCTCTTTTCATTCTCTTTGTTGTGAGCTTGACGACACTGAGCGTATTTGGTTCCTTAGGTGTGTCAGTTCAAACCTGTAACATAGATGAATGGTTTCAACTTGTTGAGCCCGTGCTTGGCCACGGAGTAATGGGGGCGGTAAAAGCCGTCTGGGTTACGCTACTTATCTTTGTGCTTCTACCCTTCGCACAATCGTTTATGGTTAAAGGAAGGCTAAAATTAGCGTTACTAATATGGTCATGTGTAGTTATATTGGTTTTAATATTAGTTAGGAGCGCTGAGCTTGCACCCAACTGTTAAAAAAGCCATCAATTTGACCGCCTTACGCTGCGCTTCAGGCAGCAAATTATGGCAGCGTTAAAGGGGAAGTCCGTTGTTCGTCTTTGGGTTTGTGCTCTACATCGGAATGTTCATGCTGATGGCAGGAGCTACGCTTGTTATGCTGAAACTCCCAGAACCCTGGCGAGTGGGGTCGTTCGTTGTAATTGCAACATTATTACTCACACCATCTTGGGCTCCAGCAACTATAGTGGCTCTGCCTGTGCCGTTTGGGTTTTTGGTCATTGCTGGGCTCTTTGGTGGATTTATTCAAGAGCTACCCGAGCTAGTTGTTACCTTCGGTAAGTGGCACGCCGTAGCCTTCCCGGTTATGGCCCTTGCCAGCTATATGTTTGCAAAGAAGGTTGTCTTTAACAAGTCGCTGCAACCGACCGCCTGGGGCGGCGGTTGAGCTCAGCGTTAGATGGTGCACAGATGAAACGGATGTTTAAGTTGGTTTTGATAATCGCTATGGCTTTTCCTGTAACGGCTATGGCGCAGCTTTTTGGTTTTTTCGATAGTGGGACGAGCGAGGACCTCCAGCATGATTTCGATATAGCCAGGTTAAATGATCTGGAAGTGCTTTCGGGGTATATCGAGCAGTATCATTCAATTACGGGTAAATACCCTTTTCAGGGAGAAGTGGATTATCCGCACTATGTTCATATAGCAACTCAAGAGCAGCAAAAATACGCACAGAGAGGTCCGCCATATGTGCACAAAAAAACGCCATCAAGTGACTTGCTAAGAGAGCTGGTGTCCGTTCTTGGAGACGAGATCTCCGTGCCATTTGACCCGCAAAGGATGCCAGTTAATAAGCCGAATTTTTATATCTATATGGTTGTTGATGATGTCTATTTCCTTGCAGTGCATCTCCATAACGACTTTCCATTCGCGCAAAAGGTTGCTGACTACTATTACAAGGTTGAGGTGACTAATAATGCCGCAGGGAATCGCCCTGGTACTTGGCTGAGAGCGGACTTATTGTCTGATCCCCAATACATTGAGGCCGCATCTGCCGCGCCGATCAAACCGGGGTATGTAGAAGAGCTTAGAAATAATCTTGGGGGCAATGATGCCTTTTAGTTCTGAAGGTGTCTTTTTTACCTGGCGCGCCCAAAATACATAAATGACCAGGGCGAGTTCAGGTGCTTCGCAGTGGGCAATGCACAGGTCTCCAGAGTGGGTTTTTCAGGATGCTCGAATCCTGTGAAGGGTGGAGGTTTTGGGGCAGGCCGAGGTTTGGCGATGCCGACGTGTTTTGTGAGTTTCTGCTTAACGGTCAATGATTTTACGTCGAGGAGCCCTACGGCGATAACAGCACCTTTGAGGTGGTAGCGCCTGGGCCGAACCTTAAGGAGTTAGACCTGAAGGGCGGTGATCTCGGCTCTCATCTCTGTTTTCTAGCAAGGGTTATGGCAGCTGTGCTGCTTACCTTCTAAATGTTCAGGGCCGTTGTGGCAGTGTTTGCTGGATAGCATGCGTATAAGGTGTCGGTCTTTGTCGTGCGAACAAGGGCATCACCTTCAGGGAGAGCGCATCGCCACCTGGTGGTGATACAAGTGAAGGGAGACACCGGTGAGAGATAACATCACAGCGTCGGCCAATGACCACATTCCCTGGTTGGAGAGACGAGGGGAAGCGTTTCCATTTTTCTGCGGTGAGCCTGTCGCCCTGTCTGGCGGCCAGTGGCTGTGCCTGCTGATCGCGGTAGCGGTAGGGTTTGGTTGTCTGACTGCTCCGCTGCCGGTGCTCACCAGTGGCTGGGGTTTGACGGCTCGGGCACTGTTGTTTCCGGGTATTCCTCTGCTCGCGCTGCGGCTGGTTGCTGGACCTTACTGGACCAGTCTGTTTCGCCGCCTGCACCTTCGGGATCTGGGGCTGATGCTGGGGTTTGCCGTTCTTAACCTGATCGTGAGCGGGGTGGTGGGGCTGCTGGTGATGCAGGTGTTCGGTGCTAATGCCAACGCCGCGTTTGATATATTGGCTGACCAAGACACTCAGGATAAGGCGCTCTTTTTCCTGCGGACCCTGCCGCAGCTGTTCGGCGAAGAGCTACTGACTATAGTGCCCTTTTTGGCCGTACTTCACTTCGCTCACAGCCGGTTCGGCCTTTCCCGTACGCACAGTGTGTTGCTCGCCTGGCTACTCTCCTCGATCCTGTTTGGGCTCTTGCATTTACCGTCTTACCACTGGAATCTGCTCCAATGCCTGCTCGTCATCGGCACCGCCCGATTGGTGTTGTCACTGGCCTACCTCCGTACCAAGAATATCTGGGTATCCACCGGCGCCCATGTGATTAACGACTGGGTGATATTCGCTGTGGTGTTGGCGGGGGCGTCACAGGCAATTTGACGTAACGAAATCTATGAAGATAACGCTAAGACTGGTTGGGGTGCTCGGGCTGCTGATCTTTGGGCTGCTGATTTCGGTGACGTTCCTGTCGCCCGGGGCAGTGGAAGAGTCTACCAAGGGCTTTGTGAAGCACCAGATAGAAATGGAAATCCGAGCCAGGCAACAGGCAGTGGTGGAATCGGATATGGCGGCGCAGGCGCTCGTCATTGCCCTGGGGCTTGGTTTGGAGTCAGAGGCGATACAGCGCAGTCTGGACCGTAACCTGCCGCAGGTGATTGCTGGTGTCGTCGCGTCCATGTGCGATTACGACTGCGCAAAAAGCAGAGCCTTGGCCGAGTCAATCACCTCTGGCTACCTGGAGCGGCTTGAGCGTATTCAAGTGGCTGAGCACACCCTGGGCGACATCATCAAGACCAAGTACGTTGACATAGTAGCCGCCCTGAAGTTTGACCTGCGGGTGTTTCTTGGCTCAAACCTGTTCCTGTTTTTCGCGCTACTGCTGATGTCCTTTGCAAAGCCTCAAGCGCTGGTGCACCTGTTTGTACCGGCGGTGCTGCTGTTTGTGTCTACCATCGCGGCCTCGGCGATGTACGTCTTTGGGCAGGACTGGTTTTATGCCATCTTGTACAACGACTACATGGGGTTTGGTTATCTGGCTTACCTCTCGCTGATCTTCGGTGTACTGATGGATATCGCGGTCAACAAGGCCCGGGTTACCTGCAGTGTCATTAACGGGGTGGCCAATGCGCTGGGGTCTGCGCTGTCGGTGGTGCCATGTTAAGGGGCATGGTTGAGGTGAGCCTGATGCCTCGCGACGGCGCCGCACGCTGAACGCTGTGGCAATGGGGCGGCAGCAGCATTGGAGCGATTTCTGGCTGATGAGGTGTGGGTATGCAGGTTGAAGCAATCTACGCGTTCCTTGAGCAAACTCAGGGTATCAATCGCTGGAAGATCAAACCTGAATCCGATCTATGTAACGACCTCGGCATTGACGGGGATGACTTCTTTGAGTTGGAGCAGGCGTTTGCCGAGCGCTTTGCCGTCAATATGGATGCCTACCGATGGTACTTTCACCACGGCGAAGAAGGCTGGAGCATTGGCGCGCTGATTTCTCCCTCACCGCGTCAGCAGGTCAAGCATATACCTGTGACGCCAGAGGTTCTCCGGCAAGCCGTCGTCGCCGGGTATTGGCCAATTCGCTATCCAGCCCATGAGGTATCAGACCGGACGCTGGAGTCGCGAATCAACACGGCATGTCTGCTTCTCATGCTCGGCTTTGTTAGCTTATGCGTGCTGCATTGGCTGGCTTGAGCTGCTCCGCTCTTTTGCTATCCTCTGCAAGTGCATCATCTGGCCGGCTGCCACACGGAGTAACGCCCAACCCCCCTTTACCACGCAGCACAATAGCGCTAATTTCAAAGCAGGCACGACGCCAGCAACAGGACCAACGGATGGCCACCACCCTCGCAGTAACACCCGACCCTGACTCCCCCTCGCATCCCGACCCCGGCGTTCGCACGCTAGGCGCGGTCGTGTGCGTGCTAAGCGTTTTATGGGCGCGGAGGTGATGCTTGGCGCGAAAAAGAAGTGGTGAAGTGGTCAAGCGAATACGGGGTATGTTGCCAAGGCCTTGTTTTTTATGAATTTAGTTGGGTGGGAGGGCGTTGATATGCGGACAGCGCTGATATGCAATGATGAAGCCTTCTGTCAAATCAGCTGTTATGTCTGAGGAGGAGAGTCCGTGACCATATCCATAGGCGCGGTGATGGGCGGGCCGGAGTCCCTACCATGCGAAAGTGCACTAAAGAGCGCGTGGGGATACTTCAAGGGTAATGAAAGTCGGCCGTTCCTCAACGTCGTATTCCACTTTCCGGGTTCGTTGATCAGCCCGTCCTATACTGGCCTCCGTACTGGACGGTTTTCCTCTAAAGAGCAAGGGTTCATGATTCAGGTCGCGGTTCCTGAGAAAATAGCACAGAGCGCGGATAAGCAAGCAGCGTCCGAGTTCTTTCTCAGCGCGATTGAGGAGGCACTTAAACTGTCGGAGTCGCGCTGGAAGAAGCACAATATCTCGTTTCCATATGGCGCCGCCCGGAAGCATATAAACCTTGCTCGGGAAGAGCTGCTTGATTAACGACGGACATAACAAGCCAAGCCAGCAGGGCTTATTTCGCTGTCGCTTCGCTCCAAAACGCAAAATAAGCCTCTGCTTGGGGCGTTAAACGGCATGGAGAGCGGAGTGCTTGCCTTTCACATTGGTGGCGAAGAAGCCGAGTACGTGCGGGTTTCGATCCGGGAAGAGAACGGCGATGGCTGGTTCTCGGCTGCAGTTGAGGTTGTTGTTGGCGGATTCAGGGGGAGCTATTCGGCGTCCTTCAATTCCTGGGCCTTCTCCTCCTTTGAGGCTCAGCTTGAGAAGATGCACCGAGATCTATCTGGCTCCGCATTATTCACCTCATATGAAGCGCAGCTTGAGCTGGTGTTGGAGTGTGACCTCAAAGGCCACATCAGGCTGCGCGGTGAGGCAACGGACTATGCCGGAACAGGAAACACGCTCGTATTCGAGCTCGAGATTGATCAAACGCATGTGCCAGGAATCATTAATACGCTGCAGGCAGCCCTTAAACGGTATCCGGCGCGTGCCGTTTAACAAGGCAATCAAATTCGTTCCGGCTCGATGGGCCTCCCCCGGACTCCCTTGTCAGGGCGCCGTTTATTCCTGGCGTTATGCAGGTCGTGCATGAATAGAGTTTTAAACATCTCGTTATTGGTTCAACTGCTCTTGGTCGCGGGGTTTTTAGGACTCGCATGGCAAGCGGATCAACTAATGGATAAGTCTGGCGTCGGGGACCTGGAAGCCTGGAATCGCTTTAATAACTTCGCAGGCATTGCCTTCTATGGTGTCGCACTTGTATGGCTGGCCACGATTATTCTGTCGCTCGCTGGCCGAGCATTTGGAACACCACAGGCACAGCTAGCCGTTGGGATGCCGCCACTGGCTCTGGTTCTGGGCTGGCTTCTGTCTTGGGTGATCTAGCAATGCATAACAATAGCAGGCACAGCGACGGCTTTTCCATTGCGGCTGCGCCTCCATTACAAAACCGCGCATGCTGCGGGCGTTAGGGCACCAGAATGGTCATGAGCAATAATCAAAAAATTCTATGTTGGCTTGGTCTTCTACCACTCCCAGCGGCTTTGGTTATTTTTGGCGCACAGAGCGCTTATTGGTTTGGATCTATCGCCGGAGAATGGCCGCCAGCGATAATTCTCTTGGGTGCTGGTATCGCGCTAGGTTCATTTGGCTTCAGCCGGTTCGAGTTTCAAAGCCCCACCATTAAATTCATCTCTGTGGTCCTTTACATCCCTTTCCTCGCGCTTATTCTCTGGCTTATGGCATTCTTAACCGCTTGTTCAAACGGAGATTGCATATGATTGCCAATGCCCTAACAAGTGACTGTGGTGTCAACGCCCCTACGGGGCTGGACCTTCATTCCGCAGCTTCGCTGCTACATTACGGCCGTTGCTGCAGGCGTTAGGCCGCTATGGGCAGGATGTCGAAACTCGCAGGTGTAGCTCACAATCTTGCGCATCATGCAGGCAGCGGGCTTAGCTGCGTCTCGCCTCACCTCGCTCAGGCGCTTCGCGCCGCGGGAGTAGAGACTACGGAGATTGATCTTCTTGCCCCGGCACCCTATCCGCCTAAGGCCGCAAAGCTTCAGCCGCTGCGTTTAGCACTAGCTTCCCTTCAGGCCACCGCTAAGACGCTTCTTGCAAAGCATGGCTTCTCCACCAGTGACGTGTCCTCCATGACTCTCTACGCCACGCCGGCGCCGTGGGACAAGGATGGCTATTCTTTGCACACTCGAGCCGTGCTCATATCAAGCACTGGTCGGACGTACGATTCTGGCTGGTTGCAGTGAGCGGTACGCAGCCTAACAATTCATTCAAGCTGAAGCCGCTTCGTGGCTCGGCTTAATTCAGGCGTTATCTATCTCTGGAGAGTCATGCATAGCACCGAAAGAGTTAAAGCCAAGCCTGATACCGACGCATTCGTTGGGCGGGTAGTATGGAACCCGATTAAGTCGCTTTGGTTTAATTTTCACTTATTGGCCGCAATTTTTCTGGCTCCCTTTGTCGTTAGCCTCTCCTCAGTTGGTGTATTCATTTTGCTAACCGGCATTACCTTATGCTTTGGCCACTCGTTAGGCATGCATAGGCTTCTGATCCACAGGTCATACGAATGCCCAAAATGGATGGAGTACCTGTTTGTATATCTTGGCACGTTGGTGGGTATGGCGGGGCCGATCGGAATGATGAAACAACATGACCTGAGGGACTGGGCGCAGCGCCAGACTCACTGTCACGATTATCTGTTACATGGCTCCAGCATAGTGAAAGATGGCTGGTGGCAGCTTAACTGCGATCTGGAGCTGAAAAATGGGCCTGACTTCTTTATCGAGGATTCTGTCTGGTCCGATCCATTTTATCGATTCATTGAAAAAACATGGATGTGCCAACAGCTAGCACTTGCGTTGCCGCTTTATTTGTTTGGTGGCCTAAGCTGGGTCGTCTGGGGGATTTCTGTGCGCCTGGTTGTCTCTGTGGGTGGGCACTGGCTCATAGGCTATTTTGCACATAATCGTGGGGGGCGTACGTGGCGAGTAGATGGCGCAGCGGTGCAGGGTCATAATATACGTCTTGCTGGGTTTCTTTCCATGGGAGAGGCATGGCACAACAATCACCATGCGTATCCCGGCTCGGCCATGCTTGGTCTATATAAGGATGAACCAGATCCAGGCTGGTGGGTTCTGAACGCATTGCACAACTTGGGTATCGTCAAGAATATCCAATTACCAAGGGATCTACCGCCGCGGCCTGAGCTTATTTCTGAGAGCATCGATCTGGAAAAGCGTGTCGAGCGAGCGCCTGAGGACTGTGACATCGCAAAGTTTATTCGAGGAAATAGATAACAAGGCCATGCACGCGACACGCGCATGCTGGCGGCGTTATGTTTCATTGGAGCTCAGCGTATGAAGAATACATTGGTGGCTATTTCCATTATCTTGTTGATGGGGTGTGTGGCTCCGGAAAGAATAGAAAAAGAATATGCAGCATTGGGCCGGTCATGTGTTGAGGTTGGTAAAGGCATGGGCGCTGTTGAAGGGTGTCTTAATCTTGAATTCATGAAAAGTACTTACCAGGGTCAGATTGTTAAAAGCTTTATTCAATGCAGGCCTTATTGGGGGTGGCCTTTTGTTCAATCTTGTGGCGGTATTAAAGTTATATATAGCGAGAGTGGAGTCGTAACCAAATGGTATGCCTGGGGAGTGCTGGATGGGGTTTAGCATAGCTAACTCATGTTGCTCGCCCCTCCGGAGTTGTGGTCTCATTTTAGTCGGCCTCAAGGGTTAGCGGGTGGGGATAGTTATGAAGCAAACTATACAATTTAAGACATCAATGTTCGATGTTTCTAAAGAGCGAGAGAGCCCCATAAACCCGATTTACGGAATCTCTCTACTTGCGTGGCTAAAATCCGAGTTGGCGGGGAAGGTTGAAATCTCTGAACCTGATGCTGAAGACTGGGGCTGGTATAGTGAGTTGGAATTTGAAGGTAATAACTATCTAATCGGCGCTTGCGCTTACTTCGAAGAGGGCGGTAATCCAAATGAGGAAATCGAGTGGGTGTTCCAGGTTGATAAACGTCGAACTTTTAAGGAGAGGCTCTTCGGCAAGAATAAAATGAGTGTTTCGGACAGCTGTTTTGTGTTTTTTAAAACGCTGCTAGAGGAAAACCCAAATTTCAATGAGGTTCAAGTTGCGTAAGCCACTAATAAGGTAAGGCAACATCGTGTACTGTAAAAAAAACGCATTGCACCGGGCCTCGCTTCGCTCGGCCTGTGTTGGCGCCGTTATGCGTAAATTGATATGAGCATAATTTTTTTGGCTGGCATCGGTGTCCTCGTTGTAGTTTGCGTTTATGGCTTCAATAAATGGAATAATGGCCCCGTAGATTGGGAGCCAGAAGAGGTTATGGAACTCCTTGATTCGTGGATCAACGACGATGTTGATTACAAAGGGTGGGACTACTTTGAGGCCTGTGAAATCGCTGATCCAAGGTTGGAGGCTATCCGGCTGCGAGCAATTGAAGCCACATGGTTGAACTCACCATACGTCCAGCTTTGCGGTGAGCGCGGTGAAAGCCTCAACGAGCAAGGTAAAGAGCTGTTTAAGGAGTTAAAGGCACAGTGCCTGTAAGTCGCTCGGTGCTCGGTGCTCGGTGCTCGGTGCTCGGTGCCAGAGGCAACGCACAGCTAGGCCAAGCGGTTTGCTTCGGTCTTGCGGCCCTCCGGCGGCGCACAACGTCGGGCAGTTACTGTTGGCGGCGTTAAGTCTAAGGAAAGTATGGACTATTACCTGACCATTATTGTGATTTTATTTGAGTTCGGCCTGCCTTTTGTGCTCGCCTATATGGCACTTGAAAAGGTCGAGTTTCGTAGGGTTATTGTTCCAGTGGTCGGGGCTGTATCACCTTTTCTGCTTGTCTATATTGTTGGAAGTATCACTCATATCCTTTTTCCGCCGGATGAACTCTCGATGTTTGAGGCAATTTTCATAATGTCATTTCTGCCTTACTTAGTATTTCTAGCCATAGGCCTTGCTCTGGGTATGTTCTTGCCAAAGAGCATGCCGCTCCGGTCGCGCTATTTGGTTTCTTTTCTCACGGCGCCTGCCGTGGGGCTGGGATTGGTAGTTATTTCGTGGTGAGTTGCCTGGGAATCGCAGCATGCCGACCTTCGGCGCCCGACGCAGCGCAGCTGTTCCGGTCAATGGAGGGGGCTTAACTGCGCACTATGAATCAAGCTGCGATTATAAAAATTGCTTATTGCAACCTAATGCTTGTTGGAGTGATTGTCTCGGTCCTTTTCGGCTCATTAGCTTTCGCGATCCAAACATGCAATGTTGAAATCTGGGCTTCTGCTGCTAGTCCTTTCCTCGGTCAGGCGTTTGTAAGCTCGTTGAACATTATTTTGGGCTGTTCGGTTTTGGTAACCCTGTTTCCTCTTGTCTATTCATTCACGCTCACTGGGCGCGCGCGAGGGGCTCTCTTGTCAGTCTCCACTTTTATGTTGCTAATTTTGATTTTGGTTCGGAGTATTAGTCTCGCGCCGAACTGTTAACCTGCCAAAGCAGGAAAGGCGCCTCGCGCCGAGACTGAAAAAAACCGACCTTTGCTTGAAATGTTGGAGCTAATTATGGAATGGACGCCGATTTCTGAAGAAGAGCTTTTATCCCTGATTGAGGCGCAGCTTTTGGGTTGTGATGATGGCTTGGTAGCTTTATTCCATGAAATTGAAGTGCCACACAGGCGCTGCGGTATTCGCAGGTTTGGCGAAGTGGAATATGTGTTTGTTGTGGCTGAGGCCGGTGCAGGCATTATTTACTACGAAGATATAGAAGAAGGGTTTGAGTTTTGTGAGCTGGGGGTGGATGGCGTGATACCAGAGAGAGGGTGTGATCAGCTTGAGCTTTGTCATATTCTTGAGCGCATTCGCTCCAGCCAGCAGCTGCTGCCCGCTGTGGATGCGCCGGCTGGTTAAAGCGTTGCAGGTCTTAAGGCAGCATGGAAACGATTTACGTAAAGCTATTGGATGAAGGCACCTCTGTATGGCGCCCGGTGAGCGCTTTAAAGGATAGCGCCGGGGCCTACACGATCGCTGATTCTGAAAAGGTGCCAGCGGACGAGGTCTGGGAATTTACGCCAGGGCAAAGGGTTGCCTGTCAGTATCAGACTTTCTTGGGCGGGGAGACCAAGCTTGTTGCCTGTAAAAAGGCCTAGCTCCAAACCACATGGCACGCTAGTTAACTTGGCGCGCGAAAGGCGCGCTCCGGACAGTATATGTTGCGCTTCGGCTACCGGTTATTAGAATGATGTACATGATAGGTAACTCAGATGAGCCTAAAGAATCACCTTGAATTGCTATCCATTTACAATCAATGGATGAATTCGAAGATTTACGAGTCTGCAAGTTTGCTCTCTGCAACAGACCTGGCTAAGGATCGTGCGGCGTTTTTTGGCTCCATTCTTGGAACTCTGAATCATATTCTCGTTGCTGACACCATCTGGCTGAAGCGGTTTGCCACTCATCCATCATGCATGAGTTCGCTACAAGAGGTCGCCAACCTTCCAAATCCGACAAGCCTACGCCAGCTCCTGTTTGACGACATTGGTAGCTTATCTGAACATCGAGCCTGGCTTGACCGGCAAATTATTAGCTGGATAGCCGAACTAAGCGAAGGTGATCTGGATTTCGTTCTCAGCTACCGCAACACCAAAGGGGTCTCGGCCAGCAAGCGATATTCGAGTCTCGTCCTTCATTTTTTTAATCATCAAACTCACCATCGAGGGCAGGTTTCCGCTTTGTTATCACAGGCAGGTGTTGACGTTGGGGTTACTGACTTGTTGGCTTTGATTCCGGAGGAAGCTCGCGTATAACGCGTCGCTTAAGTAGATTCCCGGCCCGAGGGCCGTCCATCGGCCCCTTCCGGGGTGCCGCAAAAAAGCGTTGTAGGGCTTAGGGAGTTCCAATATGGCATTCAGCGAATCAGAGAGAGCCGCACTGCTGGCGGTGAAAGGCGTTGGGCCTACGGTAGTTAAACGTTTTGAGGAAGTAGGGATAGATTCGTTTTCTGTGTTGGCGAATTATGAGCCGAAAGAAATTGCTGAGAGAGTGGCATCCATGCTCAGAACCACTTGCTGGAAAAATAGTCCTCAAGCCTTGTCGGCGGTCAAGTCCGCAATAGAGAGGGCTAGACAAGGTGTGTAGGGGGGTGACGAGTTCACATAACAACTTGCTGTCGCCGTCGCTTTCCCGGCCCTGACGGCTCACGCTTCGCTTCAGCCTGCCAACGGCTCGGCGTTATAACGCGATTAAATCAAGGTGCTGTGCTTGAAAAAATTTATATTGATCGTTCTTGTAGGCTTCGGTGCGTGGAAATTTTATTCGGAAAAGGTAGATAACTCTTCCAGTATGCCTGTGTCAGGCGAGTCTTATAGACAGGCTCCAGCTGAAAGCGCTCAGTCCCGTTTTAGCTGTGATGGGCGTCAGCATTGCAGCCAAATGACGTCGCGGGCCGAAGCGGAGTTTTTTACAAGAAACTGCCCAAATACCAAAATGGATGGTGATCGTGACGGCATTCCTTGCGAAAATGACTCTCGCTTTTAACCGCGGCGGTTACAAATAGGGCTCAACCTGCCCCGTCCATTGGCGGACGGTATTATCAAAGCGCTGCTTAGTGTGCGTTATCTCTTTAGGAGTAAAAGCATGGATCTTCTTAAGTACGCTGCGAAAAGCATGTCCATGACCGACGAGGTTTGGAATAGGCATTCTAACCCATGGAGTGTTTATACCCGGTTTACCGTGCTGCCGATCATGTCTGTGTGCTTTTGGTCTAGAGACTGGATTGGTCTTTATTTTATTGTGCCGGTGCTGCTGTCTTTTATTTGGGTGTGGCTAAACCCCCGCTTGTTCAAGCCGCCAAGTAAAACAGATAATTGGGCCTCCATGGGGACGTTTGGGGAGCGTATCTATCTCAATCGCCAAAATGAGTGCATTCCTAAGCACCATATAAACGCCTGTCGAACTCTACAGATATTGTCTGTAATAGGCCTTCCATTGTTTCTATATGGTGTCTATGCATTGGATTTTTGGGTTTTGCTGCTTGGGAATCTCTGGATAATGGTCTTCAAGGCATGGTTTGTTGACCGAATGGTGTGGTTGTACCTGGATATGAAAAATACCAATGCTATCTATGCGGCGTGGTACAGAACATAAAAGGTAATTCACGTCTGCCGCGCTGGCCCTAGAAAACCTGCGTCGCTGTGCGTCCGTCTCCAGGTTACGAACAGGTAGGGGGTACCCGTTTCCTAACCGGGTTCGAGGCCGTATGTCTCCTCTGACAATGGTCAACTGTCAGGTGATTGCCGTATTGGCGCACCAAGTGTCTCTGCCGGGTGGCAAGCCTGCGTCATGTGAAAAGCTCAAAACACCTCACTCTTCGTGGATGGGCGCTGTGCCATGGCGTAGGATGCGTCTTCCTGGCTGGGTCAAACCGGCTTTTCTTTTTATTGCGCCCAGGCCTGTCGGCGGGCGTTGCTATCGGATATGACACGCGATGGATAACTTCTTCGAGAGCCCGTTCAAGGGGAAGGTGCTTGCCGAGCAGGTGACCAACCCGAACATCAAGGTAGGGCGTTTCAGCTATTACTCTGGTTATTACCACGGGCATTCGTTTGATGATTGTGCCCGTTACCTCCTGCCTTATCGTGATGATGTGGACAAGCTCATCATTGGCAGCTTTTGTTCCATCGGCTCAGGCGCCGCCTTTGTCATGGCGGGTAACCAGGGGCATCGGTACGACTGGGTTTCTTCTTTTCCGTTCTTTTACATGAACGAAGAGCCGGCTTTTGCAACGGCAGTGGATGCGTTTGAAAATGCAGGTGACACCGTTATCGGCAGTGATGTGTGGATCGGCTCTGAGGCGATGATCATGCCGGGCGTGACGGTCGGCCATGGGGCGGTGATTGGCAGCCGGGCGCTGGTTACCAAGGATGTAGAGCCGTACACCATTGTCGGTGGCAACCCCGCCAGGGCGATCAGAAAACGCTTCTCTGACGAGGAGATTTCCATGCTACTTGAGATGTGCTGGTGGGACTGGCCGCTGGAGCAGCTTGAGCGTGCGATGCCGTTGTTGTGCTCGTCTGACATCACTGGGCTGTATCAGCTTTGGCAAGGCCGTGTGGTTGAGCAGGGGTAGTTACCGGTTACAGCTTAACAAACCTTTTGAGGTGCTGTTTTGACTTGGGAAAGTGGTATTTCATTTTTTCTGGCGGTGTTGATTTTCGGCGTGACGCCTGGCCCCGGGGTGTTCGCGATTCTGTCGCGTGCGCTGGTTTGTGGTGCACGCTCGTGCTTTTGGCTGGCCCTGGGCATGACGGTCAGCGACATGCTTTATCTCATCGCCGCCTGTATTGGGCTTGCTGCGCTGGCGACCCACTGGGGGGACGTGTTTACGCTGATTCGTATTGCCGGCGCGGTTTATCTGGCCTATCTGGGCTGGAAGATGTGGACGGCGCCGCTGGACCTCAGTACGGCGGAAGCCGCGCCGAGCGCGAAAGGTGGGGCGCTGAGCTTTTTGCAGGGCTTTCTTATCTCGGCCTCCAACCCCAAGGTGATTCTGTTCTACATCGCGTTTCTACCGACCTTTATGGATCTGGATGCCCTGGCTGGGGGCGATATCGCCGTGGCGGCGCTACTGACCCTGGTGGCGCTGATGATCGGGCTTATGAGTATTGCCCTGTTTTCAGCCCGGGCGCGGCGGTTTTTCAAATCCGAGTCGTCGGTGAGGCGGCTGAACAGGGGCGCGGGCTCGATTATGGTCGCTGCCGGTGTCTATCTCGTGTCGCGTAACTGATGGCTCGACGATTTCGTGTGTCGGCGGGTTGATGCTGCGCTCGCCCCGTTGGATTCCGGCACTCGCTCAGCCGTTCTCTCTCGTTTCGGTCGCCACTGTATTGATGCATGTGCTTTTGTCGGTGGGCTTAGTATTTTGATTGCTTAGTTGTTGTCTGATGGTTGATTGGTCAACAAAGTGAGCGTAGTCTTGCTGCCTCAATACGTCGAGCAAGGTGGGCAGCATGACAGAGGAAAGAGATGTGGGCTTGGTGATCAGCATCATCGGCCTGAGCGGTAGTATCCAGAAACGTCTGGGCAGTGCGCTGTCTGTGCATGGTATCGGGGTCACCGAATACCTGGTGCTCAACCAGTTGCACACCTCGCCCGCCAAGACCCTGCAACGCAGCGAGTTGGCCGCAAAGGTTGGCCTGACTCCGTCGGGTATCACCCGGCTGATTAATCCCATGGAGAAAATGGGGCTGGTCGAGAAGGAAGAAAATCCCCGCGATGCCCGCGTCAGCCTGGTGGCGCTGTCGGCTGCAGGGAGACAGGTGTTTGAAGATGCCCAGGTGTCGTTTGCCCAGGCGGCGGGGGCGCTATTTGAGCGGCTGGACGCGCCGCAGCTAGACGCTCTGAGTGAGCTGTTGCAATCGGTTGCCAGGGACATCCGCTGACATGGGCAAGTCGTCTGCCCGGCAAGCGCTGATCGACAAGATGGGGGTGCCTGTCACCCAGGCCACCGTCACGAGCGGCTCGGTGAACACCGCCTATCTGGCGGCGGGTGCCGGAACGCCTGTCGTCTGTCTGCACGGTGGGGGTGCCGGCGCGGTTACCTGGTATCCCGCAGTGGCTGCCTTGGCCGAGCATTTTCACGTTGTTGCACCGGATATCGTGGGGTATGGCGAGTCTGACAAGCCGGATGCCCGTTATGACAAAGCGGTTTTCTCCCACTGGCTGAAGCAGTTTCTGCACGCTGTCGGCCTTGCCAAGGCACACGTTATCGGGTTATCCCAAGGCGGCGCGGTTGCACTGCAATTTGCGCTGGACTGTCCGGAGATGGTGGATAAACTCGTGCTTGTCGATTCGGGTGGTCTGGAGGCAAAGCCACCCTTGATGTCCTTATTGAGCATGCTGTGGCTCAACACCTTCCCCTCATCGCTGGCCAATCACGTTTATGCTCGCTATATCCTCTTTGACCCGGCGCGTCGCGATCCGGATCACGCGCGTTATTCTCTGGAGGTATTGAGGCGTGCGGGTGGAAAGAAGGCTTTCTCGCAAGGCCGCGGGGCTGCGGTGTCGGCGTTCTCTAGCGCTGCCTTGGGCAGCATTCAACACCGCACTCTGCTGATCTGGGGAGAGGACGATCGCCTGTTTCCGGTGGCCTGTGCAGCCAAGGCTGCCGCGCTGATGCCCAATGCCACACTGTGCCGTATAGCCAATGCCGGGCACCTGCCGTTGATGGACCAACCTGCTGCATTTAACCAGGCGGTTATGTCGTTTTTGTTGGCGCGTTAGCAGCAGCTGCACGGCGCGGCTGCGCCGGCTGTGTTGACTGCGTATCATCGCTGCGTCTGATCTGCTGGGTATTGCGAGTCCGCTCAGAGTTTTCTCGCTTGTCAGCGTCTGCACACACTGAGGAAGAGGGCTGCTATGGACATTCGCTGTTATTCACCTGCCTGGGCCCGGGATATTGCTGATCTTTACTATCAGTCGGTACACGCGATTGATTCGGCGGTGTATACGCCAGAGCAGAAACAGGCCTGGGCGCCTGCGCCCATTGATTATCAGGCGTGGGCCGAGCGCCTGGCGCTAAAACAGCCTTTTGTGGCCATCATCGATGACCGTGTTGCCGGTTTTATCGAGCTGGACGCCGACGGACATATTGACTGCACCTATACCCACCCAGATTGTCAGGGGAAGGGAGTGGCATCTGCGCTATACGCGCATGTGCTGCAGCAAGCCCGGGAGACAGGCATAAAGCGCCTGTATGTTGAGGCCTCGCTGATTGCCCGGCCGTTTTTTGAGCGACGTGGATTCTCGCTGCTCAAGCAGAACAGCGTGCAGCGCCAGGGTGTGAATTTGATTAACTTTTCGATGGAACGGCATGTGTGAGCTGACGCTCGAAAACCGTCGGCATCGCTGATGCGATAGGAGTAAAGCTTGGATTATTTGAGTATCAACAAGGCGGCGTGGGATAAGCGAACGGCGGTGCATGTTGCCTCCGAGTTCTATGATGTAGCTGCGTTCAAAAAGGGTAAGTGCTCGTTGAACCCGGTTGAGCTAGAGCAAGTGGGGGAGGTGCAGGGCAAAACACTGCTGCACCTGCAGTGTCATTTTGGTTTGGACACCCTGTCCTGGGCTCGCTTGGGGGCGAAGGTCACCGGCGTCGATTTGTCCGCTGCGGCGATAGACCAGGCGCACGCACTGGCGCAGTCATTGGGGCTCGAAGCAGCCTTTGTGGAGAGTGATATCGTCAGCTTCGGTCGAGAAAATACCAGCGAGTTTGATGTTGTTTTCACCTCCTATGGTGTGCTGACCTGGTTGCCGGATCTGGCCGACTGGGCGCGCGTGATTGCCCGCTCGTTGAAGCCGGGTGGCGAGTTTCATCTGGTGGAGTTTCATGCCATCAACGACCTGTTGTCCGGTTACCCGTACTTTTCGACGGCTGAACCTGCGGTAGAAGAGGAGGGCACTTACACCGAGAACTGCGACGGAACTACCTCGCCTACCGCCACCTGGTCTCACTCGCTGGGCGAGGTGGTGAGTGCATTGCTTGGCGCGGGGCTGGTGTTGGAGTCGTTTGCAGAACATCCCTACAGCCCTTATGAGTGCTTTGATGGCTTGGAGTATGTTCCGGGCTGTGGCTATCAGATGTTGCTGAAGGGAAATCAGGTTCCGCTGCTGTATTCCATCAAAGCGCGCAAACCCGCCTAGCGCGTATCAGGGGGCTGCTGGCCCTTGCAGGCCGGTACCCAGCCGACTGCAGCAGCCTGTTATTGCTGCCGCAGTCGGTGCGGCCGGCTCAGCGCGCTGCGTCTTCTACCGCCAGATGATCCGGAAAACGGCTGATTATCACCGCCAGGACCAAGCCGACACTCAGCACGCCAATGGTGTAGCTGAACGCGGCGACAAAGCCTCCGGTTCGCTCGATCAGCCAACCGGCGATGGCTGGGCCAAGAAACTGGCCGACGGCAAAAAACAGCGTGGCAAAGCTGAAGGCGACCGGGATGTAGCGCGGCGCAACCTGCTCTGTAGCGCTGGTCTGCACCATGGAGAAGACGCCGTTCACCGAGATGCCCATCAGCAGGTAGTGCACAAAAAAGTAGGGCAGGGACTGGTCGATCAGCGGCAGCGCCATGGCGCCGATGACCATCAGCAGTGACAAGGCCAGAGCCTTGCCGCGCCCGGTGTAGTCCGAGAGCCAGCCCCACACCGGCGAGGCGCCAATCGACAGCAACCCCATGAGCGCCACATAGCGTCCGGCTACCGCAGGGCTGTGGCCGCTTTCCACCATGTAGCTGACCATGAACACCGTCTGCACGATGTAGCCCAGGCCAACCGCGCCGTAGGCGCAGGCGACGATCAGCACGCGCGGGTTGCGGTAGATGCGCTGCTTCTCTTCTGCGGAGAGTTTGCTGCTCATGCTGGGCGTGGCCTGCGGCGGGTTGCGGATAAACAGGGCGATCAGCACGGTGACCAGCAGCGCGATCAGCGCAAACACCCCCCAGCTGATGCGCCAGCCCTGGTCGCCAAACTGCGTCAGCAGATAGGGCACCAGCATGCCGGTAAGCAGGGTGCTGATGCCGACGCCGCTGCTCATGCCGCCGATCGCCAGGCCGCGTCGTTCCGGAAACCAGGCTGCAAGCAGCGACACCATAGGGGCGAACACAAAGGCCGAGCCAAACCCCAGCAGTCCCATCCACAGCACCAGCAGCCAGAAGTGCGAGGCCCAGATCAGGCCGCTGAATCCGGTAAGCACGCTGAGCATGCCGAAGATGATGGACGCTTGGGTGCCCCAGCGGGCGGCGGCCAGTCCGCCGGCAAGAACGAAGCAGACGTAGCTGAGCGCCGTGACGGTGCTGAGCATGCCGGCCTGCTGGTAGCTGAGGCCCAGGTCGGTGCGCATGGATGGCAGGATCACGCCGTAGGCCAGGCGTCCAAAGCCGATCACGACCAGTGCGCTGAGCATGGCGCACAGCACCGTGATGAGCATGTTCGGGCGGGCGGTGCTCGAATGCATGGTATGTCTCTTGTTGTTCTGCTGGGGGTAGCTGACGGACAGTGAACGTCAGCGGGCGGGTAACTGCCATGAGGATAACGCCTGTTGTTGGCGTTTCATTCACTGGCGCGGGTTGCGCAGCGGTGTGTCGGGCAGCCCGGCAAGACGCGCGCCCGAACGGCATCTGCCGCCGGGCACTGTCGGTTGGGCAGGGGGTTAGCCCAGTTGTACGGCCGGCGCCGCTGGGCGGGCAATGCTCACTTTCTCGGTAGGGGCCATGACGGTGGCTGTGCCGTCGACGACCTGTTTGCCATCCTGATTGATCACGCGGGTGGCGATCTTGACCCGGTTCTTGGGCAGCTTTTCCAGGATTTCCAGCTCGATGGTCACGGTGTCACCGAGGCGCACCGGACGCAGGAAGCTCAGCTCCTGACCGATGTAGATGGTGCCCGGCCCCGGCAGCTCGCAGGCGATGGCGGCGGAGATCAGGGCGCCGGAGAACATGCCATGCGCGATGCGGCCCTTGAACGGGGTGGCGGCAGCGAATGCTTCATCCAGGTGGACCGGGTTCACGTCGCCGGACACCGCGGCAAACAGCAGCAGGTCGCGCTCTTCAACCTGGTGGCTGAGGCTCGCGCGCTCGCCGACGGCCAGTTCTTCATAGGTGCGATTTTCAAGGGTTTGCATGGGTGCGGCTCCGTTGCGATAGGGCGGTCAGATGGGGCGCGAGCCAGGCGAGCAGATCATAAACGACCTCAGCCCGGTTGGTCTCGTTGAACAGCTCATGGCGGGCGCCCGGATAAAGCCGCAATTCTACCTGCCTGAGTCCGGCTGCGCGCAAGCGGCGCTGCAGTTTTTCCAGTCCGCCGCCCGCACTGATCGGGTCTGCGTCACCACCGATGATCAACAGCGGCAGGTCGGATCGGATAGGGGCCAGTTTGCTGGGGCTGCCAATTGCCAGCAGCGCATCGGCCAGGCAGCGCCAGTAATGGCAGCTCAAGACAAAACCGCATAATGGATCGGCAACGTAGCGGTCGACCTGCTGCTGATCACGGCTCAGCCAGTCAAACGCCGTGCGGTTGGGAGCAAAGGTGCGGTTGTACTGGGCAAAGGACAGGCGGTCCAGCGTTTTTGCCGGCGCCTGAGGGCCGCGCAACAGGCCTTCGATGCGCGCGACCAGGCCGGCGGCAGCGCTGGCTGCGGCGGGCTGGGCGTGGCTGCCGCTGAGTATCGCGACGTCGACCAGCGCGCTGTGCTCGATCAGCACGCTCTGGGCCAGATACGAACCCATGCTGTGTCCCAGCAGCACGATGGGCTGATTCGGGTGGGCGGCGCGGGTGCGCTTGAGCAGCAGCGCAACGTCGTCCACCAGGTGGCTCCAGTCGACGCCTGCAGCCAGCACGCCGCGCGGCAGTTCGGGCGTGCTGGCACCGTGGCCGCGCAGGTCCATGGCCTGCACGCTGATGCCGTTGGCATTGAGCGGTTCTGCCAGCGCGGCATAACGGGCTCCGTGCTCGGCCATGCCGTGACAGATGATCAGTTGCGCGGTAGCGGTGCCGGCGGCGGGCCAGTGATGTATGGCCAGGCTGGCGCCGTCGGCGGTGCTCAATGTCAGGGGGAGGTCGGTGGGCTGCATGCTGACGTTTGTCCTGTTTATGTTGTTGTTATGACTGACCTTGCAACGTTGGTCAGCATACTTCGCAGGCGGCGATATTCACAAACCAAATGAAACACTCTTGGATTTTGTGTTTGCCTCAAGCCCTGATAGGTTTGTCCAACGCTAGGCTCCCGCGAGAGCCGTCGGCCGCGGCCGGTACAAGAAAAAGCACAACGGGGAAAAGGAGAAAAAGATGGAAGCGTCTTTCTGGGCGGATAAACGGCCACAGGGGATTCCGAACGAGATTGATCTGAGCCAGTACAGCTCGATCATCGATGTGTTCAATCAGGCCTGTGTCAAACACGCCCAATTGCCAGCCTTCAGCAACATGGGCGTTACCCTCACCTATGCTGACCTGGACCGTTACTCCGCTGCCTTTGCCGCCTACCTGCAGCAGCACACGGCGCTCCAGCCGGGCGACCGCATCGCCATCCAGATGCCCAACGTGCTGCAATTCCCCATCGCGGTATTTGGCGCCATCCGCGCCGGGCTGGTGGTGGTCAACACCAACCCGCTGTACACCGCCCGCGAGATGCGCCATCAGTTCAAGGACTCCGGCGCCCGCGCGCTGATCTACATGAACATGTTCGGCCATCTGGTCGAGGAAGTGCTCCCCGATACCGAGATCGAGTTTCTCTTTGAAGCCCGTCTGGGCGACATGCTGCCGGCCATCAAGGGCACGCTGATCAACGCTGCGGTCAAGCACGTCAAAAAGATGGTGCCCAGTTACTCGCTGCCGCAGGCCATCTCCTTCAAGGCGGCGCTCAAGCGCAGCAAGGGCCAGCGTCCCACCGCCGTGCCCCGCACGCTGGAAGACGTGGCCGTCCTGCAATACACCGGCGGCACCACCGGTGTTGCCAAAGGCGCGATGCTGACCCACGGCAACCTGGTCGCCAACATGCTGCAGGTCTACGCCAACATGCAGCAGATCGACCGTGACGGTAAGAAGATCGCCGGCGAGCCGGGCGAGGTCATTATCGCGCCGCTGCCGCTGTACCACATCTTTGCCTTCACCGTTAACTGCATGTGCATGATGATTGCCGGTCACCACAACGTGTTGATCAGCAACCCCCGTGATATCCCCGGTTTTATCGAAGAGCTGAAGAAGTGGCAGTTCTCCTCGGTGGTCGGCCTCAACACCCTGTTTGTGGCGCTGATGGATCACCCGGACTTTGACAAGCTGGACTTCTCCCGTCTCAAGAGCACCGGCTCCGGCGGCACTGCGCTGGTCAAGGCAACTGCCGAGCGCTGGGAAAAACGCACCGGCTGCCGTATCGGTGAGGGCTATGGCCTGACCGAGTGTTCGCCGGTGGTAACCTCCAGCCCCGGTGATGGCCTGGCGCGTATCGGTTCGGTCGGCCTGCCGGCCCCGGGCACCGCGCTCAAGGTGATTGACGAGAATGGCGTGGAGCAGGGCATTGGCGAGCGCGGCGAGCTGTGCGTCAAGGGTCCGCAGGTCATGAAGGGCTACTGGAATCGCCCGGAAGCCACCGAGGAAGTGCTGGATGCCGAGGGCTGGTTCCGCACCGGTGACGTCGCCATCATCGACGAAGACGGCTTTGTGTCCATTGTTGATCGCATCAAGGATCTGATCATCGTGTCCGGCTTCAACGTCTACCCGAACGAGATCGAGGACGTAGTTGCTGCGCACCCGAAAGTGGCGAACGCTGCCGCTATCGGTATCCCTGACGAGAAGTCCGGCGAGGCGGTCAAACTCTTCGTGGTTGCCAACGACAAGAGCCTGACCATCGACGAGCTGAAAGAGTATTGCCGCGCCAACTTCACCGGCTACAAGGTGCCCAAGCAATACGAGATTCGCGAGTCGCTGCCGATGTCTGCGGTGGGCAAAATCCTGCGTCGCGAACTGCGCGACGAGTGACCGCAAAGGTTTGCGGGTGACCTTGCAGTCACCCGCAATGCCAGTTCTGATGCGCTCCGGAGCCTGATTCGGGGTGCTGGTTTGCCTGTGTAAAAGCTGCTAGTCTTCGAGCACTTTGCTTCCCGTGATGCGCCTGCAAAGGGCGTTTCAGGGCCAACATAAAGAGTGCCAAAGGCACCTAACGATAAGACAGCAGCGAACCCACTGCAGCAGACTCAGGAGCAGGCTAGATGCTTGAAAATTTTTGGAAGGATAAATATCCGGAAGGCGTTTCTTCAGAGATCAATCCCGATTCATACCCCAATGTCCTCGCGGTTCTGAAAGACTCCTGTCAACGCTTCGCCAACAAGCCTGCCTTTACCAACCTCGGCAAGACCCTGACCTACGGTGAGCTGTACACCCTGTCCGGTCAGTTTGCCGCCTACCTGCAACAGCACAGCGGCCTGCAACCGGGCGACCGCATCGCCATTCAGATGCCCAACGTGCTGCAGTATCCGATTGCCGTATTTGGTGCCATGCGCGCGGGTTTTGTCGTCGTCAACACCAACCCGCTGTACACCAAGCGCGAGATGGAACACCAGTTCAATGACTCGGGCGCCAAGGCGCTGGTGTGTCTTGCCAACATGGCTCACCTGGCTGAAGAAGTAGTGCCTAAGACGGGCGTCAAGCACGTCATCGTGACCGAAGTGGGCGACATGTTGCCGCCGCTCAAGCGTTTTCTGATCAATGCTGCGGTCAAGTACCTGAAGAAAATGGTACCGGCCTACAATATTCCCGGCATGGTGCGTTTCAACGATGCCATGGCCAAGGGCCGCGGCCAGAAGCTCCATGAAGCCGCACCCAAGGGCGAAGACATTGCCGTGCTGCAGTACACCGGCGGCACTACCGGCGTCGCCAAGGGTGCCATGCTGACTCACCGCAACCTGGTCGCCAACATGCTGCAGTCCAAAGAGCTGATGGCGTCCAACATGACCGACGGCGAAGAGGTGGTCATCTGCCCGCTGCCGCTGTATCACATCTACGCCTTCACCTTCCATTGCATGGCCATGATGGTCAGCGGCAACCACAACATCCTGGTTACCAACCCGCGCGATATTCCGGCCTTTGTCAAAGAGCTGTCCAAATTCAAGTTCACCGGCTTCGTCGGTCTGAATACCCTGTTTGTTGCGCTGTGCAATGACGAGGGCTTCCGCGCGCTGGACTTCAGCAAGTTCAAGGTGACGCTGTCTGGCGGCATGGCGCTGCAACTGGCGACCGCCGAGCGCTGGAAGCAGGTCACGGGCTGCGACATCTGTGAAGGCTTCGGCATGACCGAAACCAGCCCGGTGGCCACCGTTAACCCGATCAGCAACATCCAGCTGGGCACTATCGGTATTCCGGTCCCATCGACCCTGTGCAAGGTGATCGACGAAGACGGCAATGAGCTGCCGCTGGGCGAGCGTGGCGAGCTGTGCGTCAAGGGCCCGCAGGTAATGAAGGGGTACTGGCAGCGTCAGGACGCGACCGATGAAATTCTCGACGCCGAAGGCTGGCTGAAAACCGGTGATATCGCGATCATCCAGGAAGACGGCTTCCTGCGTATCGTGGATCGCAAGAAGGACATGATCCTGGTCTCCGGCTTCAACGTTTACCCCAACGAGCTGGAAGACGTCATGGCCGCCATGCCGGGCGTGCAGCAGTGCGCCGCGATTGGTGTGCCGGACGAGAAGTCTGGCGAGGCGATCAAGGTGTTCCTGGTCAAGGCCGCCGGTTCCAGCCTGACCGAAGAGGACGTCAAGGGTCAGATGCGCAGCAACCTGACGGCGTACAAGGTGCCCAAGTACGTCGAGTTCCGCGACAGCCTGCCTACCACCAACGTCGGCAAGATCCTGCGCCGCGAGCTGCGTGACGAAGAGCTGAAAAAACTCGGCAAGCAGTAAGCTGCACCAGTCCCCGCGTTTTTGCGACAATAGAACCCCGCCCGGCATTGCCGGGCGGGGTTTTTTCATGCCACAGGATTCTGTATGTCAGCCAAGCACGCCAGCGCGCCCGATTTCACCCAGGTCATGGCCAGTGACCGCCATCGTTTACAGCAGCAGTTCAGAAAGCTGCCGGCCGATGATCAGGGCAGGGCGGCGGCCAGCTGGCTGGAGCGTTTCAACGCCTCCCGCGAGCGAGTGGCTGAACGGGCGCGGTTGATTCCCAGGATTATCTACCCCGATGCGCTGCCGATTGCCGACAAGCGCGAGCAGATCAAGGCGGCGATTGCCGAGCATCAGGTGGTGGTGATTGCCGGTGAAACCGGCTCCGGTAAAACCACCCAGCTGCCCAAGATCTGTCTTGAGCTGGGGCGCGGCACCCACGGGCTGATCGGCCATACCCAGCCGCGCCGGCTGGCTGCGCGCAGTGTGGCCTCGCGGATTGCCGAGGAGTTGCAGACGCCGTTGGGGGAACTGGTGGGCTATCAGGTGCGTTTCACTGATCAGACCTCCGAGCGCTCGCTGATCAAGCTGATGACCGACGGCATTCTGCTGGCGGAAACCCAGCATGATCGCTACCTCAATCGCTATGACACGCTGATCATCGACGAGGCCCACGAGCGCAGCCTCAACATCGACTTTCTGCTCGGCTACCTGAAGACCATCCTGGCCAAACGCCCTGACCTCAAGGTCATCATCACCTCGGCAACCATCGATCTGGAACGTTTCTCGGCGCACTTTGATAACGCCCCGGTAATCGAGGTGTCCGGTCGCACCTATCCGGTCGATGTCTGGTATCGACCCCTCAGTGCCGAGCGCGACGAGGAGGGCAACACCGTCGAGGATGACCTGAGCATTGACCAGGGCATTGTCGCCGCGCTGAGCGAGATTCAGCAGTTCGAGCGCAGTCAGAGCAAGACGCCGGGCGATGTGCTGGTGTTTCTGCCGGGCGAGCGCGAGATTCGCGATACCGCTGAGTACCTGCGCAAGGCCAACCTCAAGCACACCGAGATTCTGCCGCTGTACGCGCGTCTGTCCGCCGCCGAGCAGCAGAAGATTTTTGCTTCCCACGCCGGTCGCCGCGTGGTGCTGGCCACCAACGTGGCAGAAACCTCGCTGACGGTGCCCGGCATTGTCTATGTGATCGACCCGGGTGAGGCGCGCATCAGCCGTTACAGCCCGCGCTCCAAGGTGCAGCGTCTGCCGGTTGAAGCGGTATCACAGGCCAGCGCCAATCAGCGCAAGGGGCGCTGCGGGCGCGTGGCACCGGGTATCTGCGTGCGGCTGTACAGCGAGGACGACTTTAACGGCCGGCCCGAGTTTACCGATCCGGAGATTCGTCGCACCAATCTGGCCTCGGTGATCCTGCAGATGCTGCATCTGCGCCTGGGTCGCATTGAGGACTTTCCCTTTATCGAGCCGCCGGACGGCCGCGCCATCAGCGACGGTTTTACCCTGCTGCAGGAGCTGGGCGCGGTAGAGCGCAGCGGTGCGATGACAGACATCGGCCGCCAGCTGGCACGTTTGCCGGTCGATCCGCGCATCGGCCGTATGCTGCTGGAAGGGGCCGCGCAGCAGTCGCTGGCCGAGATTACCGTGATTGCCTCGGCGCTGGCCGTGCAGGACCCGCGTGAGCGGCCGTTGGAAAAGCAACAGGCGGCTGACCAGGCGCATGCCCAGTGGAACGAGGAGGGCACCGACTTTGTCGCCTTTCTCAATCTGTGGAACGGTTTTGAGGCGCAGCGCCAGGCGCTGACGCAAAGCCAGCTGCGCAGCTGGTGTCGGCGCAACTTTCTGAATTACCTGCGTCTGCGTGAGTGGCGCGAAACCCACCGCCAGATTCGCCTGACCTGCCGTGATCTGGGGCTGGAAGAAAACCGCCAGGCAGCCTCCCATGAGCCGGTACACAAGGCGCTGCTGGCGGGGCTTTTGAGCCACCTCGGCAACAAGACCGAAGAGGGTGATTATCTCGGCGCGCGGCAGCGTCGCTTTTTGCTGCACCCTTCTTCCGGCCTGGCGAAGAAAAAGCCGGCCTGGGTGATGGTCGCCGAGCTGACTGAAACCCGCCGCCTCTATGGCCGCCTGGCCGCGAAGATTGACCCGGCCTGGGTTGAGCCGCTGGCCGGGCATCTGGTCAAGACCAGCCACAGTGAGCCGCATTGGGAGAAAAAGCGTGGTCAGGTGGTGGCCTTCGAGCAGGTGTCGCTGTATGGCCTGATCATCGTGCCGCGTCGCAAGGTGCACTTTGGCCCGATTGATCCGGTGACCTCGCGCGAGCTGTTTATCCGCCAGGCCTTGGTGGGTGGCGAGTGGCATGGCCGCGCGGCGTTCAACAAGGCCAATCAGCAACTGCTGGCTCAACTGGATGAGCTGGAAGCCAAGGCGCGCAAGCGTGACATCGTGGTGGATGACGAAACCCTGTATCGCTTCTTTGATCAGCGTATTCCCGAGAACATCTACCAACTGGCCAGTTTCGAGCGCTGGCTCAAGCGCAGTAGTGAGAAAGAGCCCAGGCTGCTGCACATGACGCGTGACGATCTGCTGCAGCGTGAAGCCAACGACGTTAGCGCGCAGTTGTACCCGGACGTGCTGCGTTGGGAGTCGGTGGCGCTGCCGCTGAGCTATCACTTTGAGCCCAACCATGAAGCGGACGGCGTGACCGTGCGCATCCCGGCCTCCTTGCTGCGTCGTATTGACTCGCAGCGGCTGGAGTGGCTGGTACCCGGCTTGTTATTTGATAAGTGCGTGGCACTGGTGCGCGCGCTGCCCAAGGCGATCCGCAAGAACTTTGTGCCGGTACCGGACTTTGTCCGCGCGGCGCTGGAGCGCATGCCCTTTGCCGAGGGCAGCCTGACCCAGGCGTTGGGCCGCGAGCTGACCCGCATGACCGGGGTGCGGTTGGACGCTGATGCCTGGACTGACGCCGAGCTGGAAGACCACCTGCGCATGCGCATCGAGGTGGTCGACGCCGCCGGCAAGCCGATCTGCGCGGGCCGTGATTACAGTGCGCTGTGCGCCGAGATCGATGGACTGCCGCTGCAGGCAGCGCCTGTCGAACAACCGGAGCAAAGCGCCCCCGCCGAGGCGCCCGGCAGCTATGCGTTGCCCGAGACGCTGGTGCGCAAGCAGGCCGGTATTGCGGTCAATTTTTATCCCGCTTGGGTCGAGCAGGGTGAAGAGGTGGTTGAGCAGCTCTTTGACGTGCCGCAGCTGGCCCTGCGCGAGCACCGCCTGGGTCTGCAGCGCTTGCTGCTGCAAAGCTCGCAGCTCAATGAGCAGGCCCGTTATCTGCGCCAGAAGCTGACCACGCTGAAGGACGCAGCCATCTATTACCGGGATCTCGGCACGCAGAAACAGCTGACCGATGATGTACTGCTGGGCGCCGTTGATCGTGTGTTTTTGCCGGCTGACGCGCCCTTGCCGCGCGACCCGCAAACGCTGGCCGCGCGCCTGGAGGCGGGTCGCGCCGATTGGGTGCCGGCCTGTGAGCAGCTGGCCAAGCAGTTGCTCGCCGTGCTCAAGCAATGGCACGGGTTGCGCAAGCGCTTCAAGGGCAAGGTGGAGCTGGCCCATGCGCTGGCGATGAACGACGTGCGCGAGCAGCTCAACCATCTGGTGTATCCGGGCTTTGCCCGCGCCGTTCCCGGTGAGTGGCTAAGCCAGTATCCGCGCTATCTCAGCGCCATCGAGCAGCGTCTGGGCAAGTTGCCGGGCCAGGTCCCGCGGGACCGTGCCTGGACCGACGAGCTACAGGGGCTGTGGCAACAATATCAAGCGCTGAGCGAGCGCTGGCAGCGCGAAGGACGCTGGGATCCCCGGCTGGATGAGTGGCGCTGGATGCTGGAGGAGTACCGCGTGTCGCTGTTTGCCCAGCAGTTGGGCACGCGCATGCCGGTGTCGAGTAAGCGCCTGGGCAAACTCTGGCGTGAAATTCAGGACGGGAGCAGCCAGTAAGCGGCAGCGAACTTGCCGTCATGAGCGGCGAATGGCGTGATCTTGACGCGCTATTCGTCTATGCTAGCGCTTTGAAAAATGCGGGTTTGCAGCGTGCCTTGCAGCCTATTGGTGTCGTCAAGGTGAGACAGCCGACTGCTGAGCGGCGGACCTTGCACCAGCCTCCGGCTTCCATGCCGGCATGGACACGGGTGCAGATACCCGGCCAGCCACGCTAGTCGCCGCAACAGACAACTGGCCGTTCCCCCGAAGCGATCGTAAGGGAGCGGTGTTCATAACATCAGAAGAGGACCGACCGTGCACAAAGTCGTGATCAGCGGAACAGGTTTGTTTACCCCCTCCCAGAGCATCAGCAATGAAGAGCTGGTAGCCAGTTACAACGCCTACGTCGAGCAATACAACGCCGAGAACGCCGCTGCCATCGAAGCGGGCACCGTTGAACCGCTGGCTGCCTCCAGCACCGAATTTATTGAAAAGGCCTCCGGCATCAAGAGCCGCTTTGTGATCAACAAGAGCGGCATCCTTGATGTGAACCGCATGGTCCCGGATATCCCCGAGCGCAGCGATGACGAGCAGTCCCTGCTGTGCGAGATGGCGGTCAAGGCCGCGCACCAGGCGCTGGAAGCGGCGGGCCGCACGGCCGCCGATATCGACGGTGTGATCGTCGCCTGCTCCAACCTGCCGCGCGGCTATCCGGCGCTGGCGGTCGAAGTGCAGGATGCGCTGGGGATCGACGGCTTCGGCTTTGACATGAACGTCGCCTGTTCCTCGGCTACCTTCGGCATTCAGAATGCCGCCAACACCGTTGCCCTGGGCCAGGCCCGCGCGGTACTGATGGTCAACCCGGAAGTCTGCACCGGCCACATGAGCTTCCGCGATCGCGACAGCCACTTCATCTTTGGTGATGCGTGCACCGCCGTGGTGATCGAGCGCGCCGAAGACGCCGTCTGCGAACACCCCTACGAGATTCTCGGCACCAAGCTGCTGACCAAGTTCTCCAACAACATCCGTAACAACTTCGGCTTCCTCAACCGCTGCGATGAATCCGGCGTGGGCGCGCGTGACAAATTGTTCATGCAGAACGGTCGCAAGGTGTTCCGCGATGTCTGCCCGATGGTGGCCGAGCTGATTGGCGAGCACCTGGGCGAAGTGGGTCTGCAGGTCGACAGCGTCAAGCGCTTCTGGCTGCACCAGGCCAACCTCAACATGAACATGCTGATCGCCCGCAAGCTGCTGGGTCGTGACCCCAGCGCCGAGGAAGCGCCGGTGGTACTGGACGAGTACGCCAATACCAGCTCGGCCGGCTCGATCATTGCCTTCCACAAGTACCAGAACGACTTGCCGGTCGGCAGCCACGGTGTGATCTGCTCCTTTGGCGCCGGTTACTCCATCGGCAGCGTGATCGTGCGCAAGGGCTGATTACCGCAATGCCCAATGAGCAGGACCTGATCCAGCGCCTGCTCAAGGGCGAGCAGGCTGCCTACCGCGAGCTGGTGCAGCAGTACCAGGGCGCCATGCGCGCGGTGGCGATTGCTATCGTCGGCACTGCCAGTGCCGACGAGGTCGTGCAGGACAGCTGGCTGGCCGTGGTCCGTAATCTGAAGGGGTTTGCCGGGCGCGCGAGCCTGAAAACCTGGTTGCTGACCATCACCGCCAATACCGCCAAGAGTCGCCTGCGCAAGCAGCGGCGCGAGGTGCTACTGGACGACATCACCGGCCCGCACGGCACCATCGATGACGCGCGCTTTGCCGCCGACGGTCATTGGGCTCAGGCTCCCTCCCTGTGGCATACCGACTCCCCCGAGGCGTTGCTCAACGAGCAGGCCCTGCGTGACTGCCTGGAACATACCCTGGCCACCCTGTCCGAGCTGCAGCGCAGCGTGCTGATGCTGCGCGAGCGTCAGGCACTGGAATTGCCCGACATCTGTAACCTGCTGGACATTTCCCACTCAAATGTCAGGGTACTGCTGCATCGCGCCCGTTTGAGCGTGTTTGCAACTCTGGAGCATTTTGAGGAAACCGGCGAATGTTGAAGTGCAAGGATCTGGTTGCTTTATCCAGTGATCTGCTGGATGGCGAGCTGACATTGAAACAGCGGATCGCGGTGCGCATGCACCTGGCGATGTGCGTGCACTGTCGCCGTTTCATTCGCCAGTTGCGCGTCAGCCAGCGGGTGATTCGTCAGCTTCCAGATCAGCAGGCGCCCGAGCTAGAGACGTTGCTCAGGGCCATGCAGGCTCAGCAGCAGCGTGCCTCAGAGCCCGATCAGAGTGACTCCTCAAAATGATTTCAGCAGGCCTGTAACAGCGACAAACCAGCAACGTCTAGTATGTAGAGGGTGGCAATCCGTCACGCTCGATATCAGACGTTACTGGAGAATGCGCATGAAGAAGATCAACACAGCCGTCCTCACCCTCAGCGCCAGCCTGCTGGCCGCCACCGGCGCAGTGCACGCGGCAGACAATCCTTTCGCTGTGTCCGAGCTGCAAAGTGGCTACAGCCTGGCTGACAACCACGGCGGCGACGACATGGAAGGCAAGTGCGGCGAAGGCTCCTGCGGCGACGAGGAAGGTAAGGGCGACCGCGAAGGCAAGTGCGGTGAAGGCACTTGCGGTAGCTGAGAGTGAACGCGACCGTCAATCTGCCAGTGCACGGAGTCGGGCTGGGGCTACGCCGCAGCCTGCTCGGTGCGCTGGCTCAGGCGCCCTGGCCAGTGGCCGATTTTCTAGAAGTGGCGCCGGAAAACTGGATCGGCCTGGGCGGCCGGCTGGCGCGTCAGTTTCGTGCCGTTGCCGAGCGTTACCCGTTGATCTGTCATGGCCTGTCACTCAATCTGGGCGGACTGGCACCACTGGATACGCGCCTGCTGAACGATCTGCGCGTCTTTCTCGACGCCAACCAGGTTCAGGTCTACAGCGAGCACCTGAGTGCCTGTGGTGACCACGGCCAGCTTTATGACCTGCTGCCCGTGCCCTTTACCGATGCCAACGTGCGCCGCATAGCCGAGCGCATTGCGCAGGTACAGGACGCCCTGGGCAGACCCCTTATCATTGAAAATGTCTCGGCCTATCTGACCCTGCCCGGTGAGATGAGCGAGCCCGAATTTGTTGCTGCGGTGCTGGACGAGGCCGACTGCAACCTCCTGCTGGACGTCAACAACGTCTACGTCAACAGCATCAACCTGGGTGGCGAGCCTGCCGCCTACATCAGCGCGATGCCCCCGCAGCGCATCGCCTACCTGCACATGGCAGGGCACTTCGATGCCGAGCCCGGCCTGAAGATCGACAGTCATGGCGCCGCGGTCATCGACCCGGTCTGGGCGCTGCTGCAGCATACCTATGCGTGTCACGGTGTGCGTCCGACACTGCTGGAGCGTGACTTCAACATGCCGCCGCTGGATGAGTTGCAGACCGAATTGCAGCAGATTCGCCGCTACCAGCAGGCTGCGACTTTGCCGGCGGTGCACGCATGAACAAGGACCTGCAGCAGCGCTTTACCGCGAGAGTGCGCGCGCCGGGCCGGCAGCCGCTGCCCGAGGCGTTGCCGGCACAGCGGGTGGCGGTTTACGAGCGGCTGATTCGCAACAATATCGAAGGCTTTGTGCGTGGCACTTTTCCAGTTTTGCACAAGGTGTTACCGGCGGCGCGCTGGGACCAGTTGATCGATGCGTTCGTTGCCGAGCACCGCTGCCAGTCACCGTACTTTCGCGACATCGGCGAGCAATTTATCGACTGGCTACAGGAGGGCTACCAGGCCAGCGCCGATGACCCGCCGTGGCTGCTGGAGCTCGCTCACTACGAGTGGGTGGAACTGGCACTGGATATCAGTGATCAGCAGATTCCGCCGGGCGGGCAGGGCGCTGCGAGTGCAGATTGCCTGCTGGCCTGGTCGCCGCTTGCCTGGCCTTTGCTGTACCAGTGGCCGGTGCAGGAGCTGGGGCCGGAGTACCAGCCTACTCAGCCGCCAGCACAGCCGTCCTGCCTGCTGGTATGGCGTGACGGGCAAGACCGTGTGCGTTTTATGCAGCTGACCCCCTTTGCCTGGCGGCTGGCTGATTTGCTGAGCCGCGAGCCGTTGTCTTTACGCGCGGCACTGGCGCAGCTGAATGTGACAGCAGACGATGATTTTATTGCCGGTGCGCTGGCGATGCTGAATGACTGGATCGCGGCAGACGTGCTGCGATCTGCTGATCCTGCCTCTTGATTTTCTGTCTATCTGACTGATTTCACTGACTTTGCCAAATCACGCCGCTGACTGAGTTCGATGCGCAGGAGAAAGTTCCCCTGTCATCGAATGTTCATCTTTGCGCAACCGATCTGAAATACGGCACTGCGAATATTCCCTCCAACACCGGGCCCGTCCCATCAACGAGCCCCAATGTGTTGTTTCACTGTCAACGCAAAAAACTACTGAGGGAAGACTCAATGACTCTGCGCAAGCACATCGCTGGATTCGCTGTTACTGCACTGGCTGCTGCCATCCCGGCCGTCGCCATGGCCGACGTAAGCATCTACGGCCGCGCCCACGTATCTGTGGATTTCCTGGATGACGGTGCTGATTACTCCGAAACCAACCTGTCCAGCAACTCTTCCCGTCTGGGCTTCAAGGGTGACCACGAAATCAACTCCAACCTGTCTGCCTTCTTCCAGATCGAGCAGCAGATTGACTTCGGCACCGACAACGGTAGCTCTTTCAACACCCGCGATACCTTCGTCGGTCTGAAAGGCGGCTTCGGTTCTGTACGCATGGGTCGTTTCGACAGCCCCTTCAAAGCGGCTCGTGGCCCGGCTAACCTGTTCGGCGACCAAGTCGGCGACATGCGTAACCTGACTCGCGTCGGCAACGCCCGTTTCGACGAGCGTTATGACAACACCATCGAGTACACCACTCCGGACATGAGCGGCTTCTTCGCCAAACTGGGTTACTCCGTACAAGAAGGTACTGTTGCTGATCAAGACACCGACGAAAGCGTATTCAGCGGCTCGCTGAACTATGCTGGCGACGCTCTGGAAGCTTCTGTTGCCTACGAAACGGCTGAAGAAGATACCGGTCGCGGCGAGCGTGACGGCGTCCGCGCTGCTGGTGCCTTCAAGATCACTGACGGCATCAAGCTGGTTGGTTTCTACCAGACTGTTGACTACTCCAACCCGGCTGCTACCGCTGCCGTACAGGATCAGCTGACCTCCGACACCTACGGCCTGGGCGCTGAGTTCAAGCTGGCTTCGGCCACTGCCCTGAAAGGCATGTGGATGACTCGTGACTCCGACGCCGACAACTACGACACCGACATGATCGCTGTTGGCATCGAGCACAAGCTGGACAAGGCTGTTCGTGTCTACGCTAACTACGCCATCACCGAGAACGACGAAAACGTTGCTCTGACTCCTTGGGGTCAAGCACGTACCGCCAACCCGGCTGGTGCTGCTGGTGAAGACGCTTCCGGCTTCTCCGTAGGCCTGCGTTACGACTTCTAATCCCGTCTCACGACAGGACCAGAAGTAACCCCAAAGCCGGACTGTTACAGAAAACAGTCCGGCTTTGTCATTAAAGTGACATCCAACAGTCTTAATCTCGTCGCCAAGTGGTCATGAATGGTGATCACCAACGGACCCAATGTTCACTTGTGCCAGGAGTTTTATCCCATGCGTCAATTGCTCTGTCTCGCCGCCGCTGCACTGCTGTCTGCCTGTGCCCAGCAGGCCCCCGTCAAACTTTACTCGGGCGCCGAACAGCCGACCTCCCAGGTGCTGGTAGTCGAAATGCCCAACACCCTGGAAGTGCTGAACATCAACGGCCAGCCGGCACCGGAAGCCAATCGCATGGTAGGTAACAGCCTGCGTCAGCTGGAGCTGCAGCCGGGCAAATACCGCATCAACGCTTACTTTGAAAATGGCTACGACGTGGGCGGTGGCCTGAGCCACGAAATCGTCCGTACCCGCAGCGCTACCTTCCTGGTTGACGGCCAGGCAGGCGATGTATGGCGCCTTGAAATTGATGAGCCGAGCAACCTGCGTGAAGCCGAAGCCATGGAAGATGACTTCTCCGGCTACGCGGTTAATACCCGCACCGGCGAGCGCGTAGCCAGCGAGCCGGGTCCGCGTTACGTCTCCATGCTCGGCCAGATGTTTGGTGGCGGCTCTGTCGTTGCCACCCAGGACACCGGCATTGCTCCGCTGGGTGCCGCGCCGCAGGCCCAAAGCGCCGCTGCCCCGACTGCTATCCCGGCGCCGTCGCAGGCCGCCGCTCCGGCCCAAACCCTGCCGCACGACGCCTCCACCCTGGCAACCCTTAAACAGATTTACCTGATGCTCAGCCCGGAAAGCCGCGATGCCTTCCTGGAGTGGGCCGCTCAGTAAGAATGTAATGCCCCGTCAGCTTGTGTGCTGCACGTTTATCCCCGCCTTGCGCGGGGATTTTTTTGGCATGTGCCGGTAGGACGGTCAATCGCGTAGCGTTGGCCGCGCTTAGGTCTTATTGGCGTCGATCAGCCCAACGCCCGTGGTGGACAAATCAATGACCTGTCCACCGTACATTTCTCCGCCGCGAGCCCTCCGGTGGGTTAATGCAGGCACACGTTGGTAGGGCGGTCTAAGCCAAAGGCGTGGCCGCGCGTACTCCTAACGCGCCGCCTCGGCATCAATGGCCTGCTGTACCTGGCGGAAGAAGGCCAGGCGGTCCTTGCTCTGCGTGCCGCCCTGGCTGTCGGTCGCCTGCGGCCAGTTACCGTTGGAGGCGATCACCAGTTGGCGGTTGGGGTCGATAAAGATGCCCTGGCCGAAGATGCCCTGCGCAATATAGGCACCGTCATCCAGCGTCCACCATTGGAAGCCGTAACCGGCACCGGGGCGGCCAATATCCACCTGTTTGGTGGTGGCCTCGGCAATCCAGCCTTCCGGCAGCACCTGCTCACCACCGGCAACGCCACCGCCCAGCATGAACAGACCAAAGCGGGCGTAATCGCGAGTAGCCGCCTGCACGCAGCAACCGCCAATCTCATGGTCGGTGGAGCCCAGCATCCAGCTGGCGTCCTGCTGCATGCCAAAGGGTATCCAGATCTTCTCGGACAGGTATTCGGCCAGTGGTTTGTTGGCAGCAGAACTGGCCAGCACGCCGATCAGATTGGTTTCACCGGTCTTGTACACCCACTTGGTACCCGGCTCGGCCTCGGCGGGCAATTGGCGCATGTAGCTGACGGTTACGTCGACGCCCGGGTCGGCCTTGTGGGAGTTGAACAGGGCTACGTCGGATTGCGGGTCAGCGTAGTCCTCGTTCCAGGCGACGCCCGAGGTCATGGTGAGCAATTGTCTGATGGTGACGTTGTCGTAGGCCGAGCCTTTCAGGTCGGGAATGTAGTCCGACACCATATCGTCGACGCTCTTGATATAGCCGTCCTGAATGGCCGCGCCGACCAGAGTCGAGGTGAACGACTTGGCGACCGAGAAGCTGGTCCAGCGTCCGTCGGGGCCAAAGTCCAAGCCGTACTTTTCCAGCCGGATTTTGCCGTTGTGCACGATCACCAGCGCGGCAGCGTGCTGTGAGGTCATGAAGGCATCGACATCGACACCCACATCCAGCGGTTCACCCTCGGGCAGCGGGTAGACCTCACCGCCAGCGGGAATGACGCGAGATTCGCTCAGTACCGGCAAACGGTCCATGGCACGAAAGGCCGCATCGCGTTGATCGCTGCTCCAGAACAGCACATTGCTGTCGGTCGGCAGGTTGAGCGCCAACCGGCGCATATCGTCATCGGCGGTGGCCCAGAAGACACCGCCGGCCAGGCCCAGCAGCACGATGAGCGCGATAATCCCTTTCTTCATGTGTGTACTCCGTCTTTTATTATTGTTCAGGGCGCGCTGATTGATGCGACATGCAGCGGGCATATGGCATCAATCAAGACTCCCCACGCGTAACTTACGTGACATACGCCCTCGATTGGACGTGATCGCAGCGAAATAAGCAGGTGTGATCCGTTGGCCGTCGCTTGCTAAATACCCCCAGGCGGCCAAGGGCTTTCCGTTTTCCTCAGTCCTGCGGCGCCTTGGCGACCAGCTCCCGCTGCACGCGCACCGCTGTGCGCTTGGGGCGTACGTGCTTGCCGCGGCCTTCAAGATGCGCCCGGGTAAAGGCCGCGCCAAACAGCAAGATCATGGAAGAGTAGTTCACCCACAGCAGCAACAGCGCCAGTGAGCCGGCGGCGCCGTAGGCCGATGCCGTGGCGGAGTAGGCCAGATACAGGGCAATCAGAAAACGGCCCACAGTAAACAGTATCGCCGTAATAAAGGCGCCCACCAGCACATCGCGCCAGGACAGCAGTACATCAGGCAGGATCTTGAACATTGACGCGAACAGCAGGGTGGTCAAACTGAGCGACAGGGCAAACTCCATGGCTACCATGGCGGGGCCGGGAATCGGCAGCCAGCTGTCAGCAAAAGCCATGACCGCGCTGAAGGCGACCGACAGCATCAGTGACACCAGCAGAATAAACCCGATGGCGAGAATCAGGGTGAGTGACAGCAAGCGGCTTTTCACCAGCAGCCACAGGTTGTTGCGCGACGGCCGCGGCGCCACGCCCCAGATCTGGTTCAGCGACTGCTGCATCTTGGCGAACACCGTGGTGGCACCGACGATAGTGGCAAATATCCCGATCAGCGCCGGCCAGATACCGCTCTGATCAATCTGCGAGTTGGCCACCGCGGTCTGAATGACGCCCGCCGCTTCTGGCCCTATGGTGCCCTCCAGCTGCGCAAACAGTTGCCCCTGCACCGCGCTCTCACCCAGCACCAGACCCACCAGCGCGACCACCACAACCAGTACCGGCGCAATGGAAAACACCGTGAAAAAGGCTAGCGCTGCGGCATAGATAAACGCCTGACTATCAAGCCAGTTTTGTACCGCTGCGCGGAAAATACCGAACCAGTGCTTGATCATAGGGGCTTGCTGCCGTGGGAGCTGAACGTCATTGTTAAAAAGCCGTGTCCTGAAGTGAGTTGTATCTTGGTACGCCATGGGTATGGACACCCGGTTGTATACCGGCGTTCCTGTGCGGGTGCAAGGGCAGGGCGCAGGCGGAGGACGGCTCGGCACGTCACCTGCGCCAAGCGTGTCAGCCGGTCAGGCCTCTGTGCCCTGACTGGATTCCAGCCAACAGGCTCGGGAGTCTGTGTGAGATTGCCTGATGCCTTTCGGCGAGAACGGTGTGTCGAAGGTCGCCACCGCCACCGAGACCCAGTCTGCAAATTGCTTGCTGCCGCTCCAGGTGATATTCGAACCACAAATGCGGCAAAACGTGCGAATAACCCGTTCCGACGAGTGATAGCGGGACAGGCAGTCTTCACCTGAGAGATAGCGTAAATCCGAAGCAGGCAGGCTGGCGTAGGTGGCGAAGGCCGCGCCGTGTTGCTTCTGACACATCCTGCAATTGCAGTGGGTGGTCGCCTTGGGTTCAGACAGCAGCTCAAACACCACCGCCCCACACAGGCAGCTACCTTGATGCATGGCGTGTCCTGATGGGGTTGATGACATGGGTGGTCCGGGCGCTAGGGATTTTCATAAGTCGTTTGGTAGTCGCCGGAGATCGTGTAGACAAGATTGGGGTAGTTGCTGCTCAAGTATTGCTCGATGACTGACTTGGCCTTGCCGTAGTTTGCAACGTCGTAGTAGCTGAGGTCGAACTGATGGCCGCCACTGCTGTGTCCATCCAGGGTTCCCAACCCTGACGACTCGACAAGCTTGGTGACGCGATCAACAAGCTGGATGTGATCCCTGTCTCTGAAAAAGCTGTCCGTTTTAACCATGATCCACAGCTCCTGGTCATTGCCGACGTCACCTGCTGCGAGTGCCTGGGCGCCGAAGCCCATTAGGCTGAGCAGAAATGTAAGCGTTCTCATGGATACCCTGCCATGTCTGTTGGGCGCGCAAGCAGGGCGCGCCTGAAGGAGAAAGACAGCCCCTTTCTCCAGCCTGGACTGTCCTCATTCAACAGTGATTGCCGGATGTGCTGAAGTTGAATCACGTTAGCTTCCTTGGCATGTGATAGTCAGGTGTCTGGAGCGTGGTATGCACCGCGCTTGGCGGCGCCGCTCGAGAATGTGTGCCACGCCTCAGTCATACTCCAAGCTCTGCGGAAGGTCGTCAGTAATCTCGAACCAGGGCGCTTTACTGCCAACGAATACGTGACGCCCGGCTTTGACGCCCGGATCGGTGTCGAGTGTTCCGAGAGGAAAGCCATAGACCTCTGGAGCTGCATCGAATTTGGTGTAAAGGCTAGACCCGCAGTTGGAGCAGAAGCCCTTGTGCTCGCCCGGGGACGACTCATAGAACGTCAGCAACTCCATACCCTTGAGGGTTTTCCAGTCCGCAGCCTGAACCTTGGCGCGCGTCCTGAAAGCTGATGCGTGGAACTTGCGGCACATGGAGCAGTGGCAGTTCAGCACGTCGGTCAAAGGCCCATTGATCTCATACTGAATACCACCGCAGAGACAGCTGCCTCTATGCTTCATTGATGTTGTCCTTTGTATCACACCAGCAGTTGGATAGTAGCGGCCTGCAGCGGCTGGGAGGGCTTCGCCGCAAGGGTGGCAGCGGCCAAGCGGCTCTTCGCTTTTAACGCTCAAGCGATCGCCAACAATGCGTTTTATGCTTGATTTCTGCTACGAAGAAAAGACAAAAGCTCTTGCTTGCTTTGCTCTGGAGAGCGATTGCCCGTATCCAACACGTAGTTGGCCGTAGTCCAGGGTTCGTACTCTCGCGAGGTTACGCTCTCCCAAGAGGGAGGTATGAGGTTAGGGATATCGGTGCTTCTGGACTCGACTCTTCGCTGATGCTCCGCGAGGTTCGAGCAAATGACTTCTATTTCCAGATAATGCGATGACGCTTCGTCTGCGACATTGCGCCAGGCGCTGCGGGATTCGGAAACAGGGTTGGTCGAGTCAGAAACAACCGGAACGCCATTTTTCAAATTCTCTAGCGCAAGGGCAAAGGCAATCTTGTAGCCCTCGTCATACAGGTCGGTAAGGCCCGCATCACGCAAATTCTGCTCGATTGTATCAATGCGAATGTAGGCGGCTGACAAATGCTGAGCCAAGAATTTGGATAGTTCAGTTTTGCCGACTCCGGGGAGTCCTCCGAAGATGTATAGCATAAGAGCTCAGTATCTCGATACAGTCTACGGCCCCGGTCGGTGAGTCTGCTTGGCGGTGTAACGACGCCATGAACCCAGGCGGGACCAAACTATTTTCGTTGTGCCGAATGGTCAGGCTGCCCTCGGCACTAATCGCCAGATTAATAACCTTTAGCGGGCGGACCTTCCAAGTGCTGAGGTAGATCATCCGCTATTACCAGCCACGGCTGCTTGGATGATACCCAAAAATGCATATCCGGCTTGAAAGCTGATGGGTCATCGATGCTGCCTGCCGTCAGACCAATCACACCAGCAGCGGCGCGCCGGGAAAATATGCTCGAACCACAACGTGAGCAAGAGCCTCTCTCAAGGGTGTCGGACGAGTAAAACGTGTTTACTGGGCCGGTGATGGATACATCATCAAGGCGCATGAGTACCCGAGCGTTAAAGGCAGCACCAATTGCTTTTTGGCACTCATGACAGTGACATACTCTCTGGTTCAATGGGGCGGCGGTTGTTTCATAGCGAACCGCACCGCAAAGGCATCCGCCTTTAAAAACAGTCATTTAATAAGCCTTCTGGCTAGTAGCAGGAGAAAAGGGGTAATGATTGGTATCAGATCCGTGCGCGATGAAACGCTGATCTGACATGATTTTAATGAAAATATCTGGATCTGGTGTTACTTAGTGTCAAGGTGACAGCGTTGGCTTGGAGGAGGGGCGATTCGTTGACGTGCTTGTTAAGGGGCTTTTGGAAGAGCTTCATTCCATAGCTCGCGCTTGGACAAGACGTCGATTTCGTTTTTGTACCAAGATTTCAACTCGCTTGCTGCATGCTCCCATTCGGATGGGTTCTTTGTTTGATAAACCACGAAATCATGATTTAAAGCATCAGACCAGCAATCAAAGAAATGCCGCAGCGTACCCTCTTTACCATCGGCTTCCAGGTTATCATCCGGAGCTATAAATGCATCTGATAACTCAGCGGCGCCTTTGCTGCCTGCTTCGATAGCTAGATCAATTAGATGTAGTATTTTTGATCGGCTGATGATGACTTCTTAGCGCCGCCAACAGCGGCAGTTTGTGGAGTGGCGACTTCTGCTAGTGTGGCGGCCAGCACAAAAAAGCCACGGAATAAACTGTCGACTGGCGCGCCTTGTCAGTGCTATTTATAGTGGTGCCACCAATTGCCGTTAGTTTCCCTGTCGACAGTTTCTTGAGACTCAATATCAAATACGACTTCATGCCTTGCCTGAATTGGCCAATTGAATTTTGAAAGCAACTCTGTCATCGATGCAGTAAAAGAACTATTAGATTTTAATCTTTCTTTTGCATCATCCGTTGGCACCCCGACCACAAAAATGAGGTACTTGGGATCGATGTAATATACACCAAAAGACCAGACCGTTGGGTTGAAACCCTCAGCTATTACAAGCTTTCTAATGGCCGCTTCAATTCTCCAAATTTTCCACTTCAATAGTAGGATCATATGGCGACCGCTAACGCCCCGCCAGACGGCTCGCGAAGCGAGTCCTAGTGAAGGCGACGCTTTTGGTGGCCGAAACGCCTTTCAGCGGCTTGTTGTGCGTGATTATCAGCATCTTTTAAAATTTTAATCGGAAACACCCACGGGAACCCCCAGTCAGTCAACTCCCAGCGCGTCTCGGACCCGACTTCCAGCTTCGCGACCAATATATCACTGCGATCGTCAATTGTGCATGCGGGTGACAATACCAGCATCGCTTCCATAATACCTAGTATGTGGAGGGCGATATGCAACGTGTGATTACCATCCAGGTTGTAACAAGGGAGAAACCAAATCCTCCTTCCTTTAACTGGTTTGTAAAATGCGTAAGTTCGGGAAGTCCCTGGAATCTTTGCAATCCAAAGCGACTGACCGGCCTCAGACTTCCATTTGCCAGTAAAGATCTGCATCGCTTATTCCGTATAATGCCGCCAGCACGGGTCGGAGCACGCAGTGCGGGGGGCCAGCCCCGAAGGGGTGATTGTGCCTGGCTTTGTTAGATGTTTCAGACTTTCCCATTTTTTATAAGTATAATCAGAAAGTTGATGCAGCCAAGGATAAAACATGAAATAAATCCAATGTAGCCAAGAGCATGTAACGGGTGTTTGTTGCCCGCCGAAAAGCAAAGTGCTATTACCCCTAGAAGAAAACCATACAAGATAGTACTAAAATAAAAATATGGTATGGTGGATACGTGTACAGAAAAAGTAGCTGTGACTCCGATCATGGAAGATAAGAGTGAGAGAAGAAGGCCTAGTTTCAGTGTGCTATTCATGGATATATTTAACGCCGCCAACAACGGCAGACTTTTTGTTTAGTGTTTTGCGTAATTATGGCGCAGTCATGCGCAAAGCGAGCGACGAAAAGGCTGTCCAGAGAGCGCAGCGAACGATGTTGCCTGGCCTTGTTAGGCTTCAAGAATTTGCCCATCTTTCTTAGGAATAAGTTGGAGTATGGATGGCGGGGCTGGACGGCACCCACAAGCCTCAGTATGAGCTAAGTGCCATGCAATACGCTGCTGCAGCGTTGCGTTCTTAGGCATGCGATTTTGCTGGTGCCAGGACTTATTCGTTTTGCCCATCATAAGCCTCTACCGCAGCAGGGATTGCACTAGTGACAACGGCTCCCACCGCCGGCAAGCCAACAAGAACAGCACTCAATACTTCCTGTCTCGTTGCACCATGTGACTTTGCTGAAAGCACATGAAATGGAATGCCTGAGTTATTGCCTGTAGCCGCGAGAACAGCGATGTACGCTAACTCTCCGGTCTTTTTGTCAAGTGCGCTGGCGGCATCAAGTGATTTCGCGACTTGCATCCACGCCTCCGCATGAGCCGGGGCTTCTTGCATGAATAAGGCAAAAGCGTTTGAAACGGTCATAAATGCTTCCTTTGGGCCTCACGCCTCAATCAGACGACGCTTTAGTCGTCGGCTGCATTGAATTACTGTGGCCTTTTGCGCACAGAAAATATGCCCATGCAATTAATATTATTTGTAGTGGTCCGCGTATCAATAAATAAACAGGCCCCCATTCATGTCCGCCAAGACCAATGCTATTTAGTGCTGCGTAAATATTTGCCGGAAAGAAAACAATAAAAACAACAATGGCAATCTTTGCAGCCAGTGGTTGATAGCGTGGTATAAAAAGAGCGATGCCTATTAATAGTTCAAGGAGTCCGGTGAGATAGACTAATTCAATACGGAAAGGAACCCAGGGAGGCAGCATTTCCACCATTCCTGCCGTTTTTACAATGTGCCCAACGAAAAAATATATAAATGCTATTCCCAGTCCCCAACAGGCATATTTCGTGGTATTCAGAGGTCTATCGCTAACCTTTGAATAAACAAAGGCTATAACCAGCGGGCTGGAGAGCAGTAAAAGTATAATTATTGGCGTTACCATAATAACTCCCTCACAAGGTCATAACGCAAAGCCAAGGGGCACACGAAGCGACGCGTAGTGTGTCCCGCGGAGGGCGCGTGTTTTTGCGCTCGGAGTAACTTGGGCGCTTTGTTATGAGTTTTTTCTAAATACAAGTTTATTTAACCTCAAGCCGAAAAATATAACTAACACTACAAGTTGGGCGCTTACCACCGCTAGTATAGTGATACCTATTGGAAAGAAGGTAATAACAATAAGCCTGTCAGCGCCACTTGTTTGAATAGTGGTGTAGATGTAAAAGGGGATTGAAATTAATACGACTAGCGTAGCCCAACCCGTTGTTACAATTTTATTTAACCCTTTATATCGGATTGCTCGAAAATCAACTCTAGAGTCTTGCTTTTTACCATCCAGACTTCCCATTGCTTTCACAGCCTTTTACTCATAACGCGAAGCACAGCGGCGGCCCGACAGGGACGTCCGGCGGCCACCGGCCGCGAACTGGTGCGACTGGTTATGAATATTTTGTCTGGATCGCATGCACACGCTCCCATACAGAATCTGACATATTGTTGCGCCAAACCCCAGCCATAAGCTTCGCCATTTCAGGCATCTGGCGGGATGCAATTTCGATGCGCTCGATAAATGCGGGACCATGGAGAACGAGAAGATCTTCAAGCGGCCCTGCAGCCAAGTTCGAAAGTACATATTCACTATTCGTTTCGGCCAAGACGTTCAAGATATGTTGCCATGCCTGCTCTGGAGTATGGCGGACCAGGTCATCAAGCGCCTCCCAAGCCCAGAACAACTCTTTATCTCCAGTGACATAGTACTCAATCCATTTGCCACTCAGGCTGTGATCCATGCACCACCTTGATATTCATAACGATTAAGCTAACGGGCGGCCAAAAGCGCAGCTTTTGGACGTCCAGCGAACGAAGTGAGCGATAGTTGAGCGACTTGTTAGGCGCCTATGCAAACCCATGGCACCTACCAACCAGCTCAGCAAAGGTCCATACATTGCCTATACTATATGTAGTGGGCTCTTCGCTACCGCCTAAAAATGGATAAGGCTGCGGAATATATACCTCAGCTTCTGATAGTGAGCCTGCGAATTCCTGTATGGCTGCCTGATGTTCGGGTTTAAGAACATACTCACCAAACCCTGCGTCCTTGAGAATTATCTGCTCAAAATCAGAGACTGAGTTGAACTGGCCATAGCTTTTATATGCCTGCCGAAAAGGATGCAGAACGGCAAATTCTTCACTGTTAGAGTTGAGCAAGAAGAAATGCCCTAGATTGGAATAGCCAACCACATGCGTAAATGGTGCAACGTTCGGCTCCCAACATCCGAGAATGGAGACGGGCTGTGGTTCGGGAAGAAGGTGGTATGACATGAGGCACCTAACGCCGCCAACAGCGGCCGAGCGTAGCGAGGTCCAGCCAGCTTCGCTGGCGATGCTGCTTGGCCTTGTTAACTGTGGGCCTGTATAAGCTCATTGACCCACTCTTTAAGTTTAGGGATTACTTCTTGGATTTCGGACTCAAAGCCCTCTTCATCAAAGTAACCCTCGGTTTCTATTTTGTACTGCCAATCTCTACATTGCTGTTGCACTGAATAAGGTATTCCTTCTAGCGCTTCGATTGACTCATATACCCTTTGCGCAAAAGCATCGCGATCCCTACGATTTTTATCGTATTCGTCTATTTCGACTAAAAGCCTTTCTAAAACGGTTTTATTCGACATTACTCTCTCGATGCTTTCGTACAGTTAACAGTGATTAGACAGCACGCAGCACTAATACATAACCGTGCATTCGAGATAACTCCGCGCATCGGTCGGTTGTGCAGGGGGCTTTTTTAAGTGAAATCATGTGGTTATCACCCTCCTTGGTGGTTTGAGCGTATTCGCGCGACTGCGTGATTACGTGAATGCGTTACTACCCGTCAGTGCCGGTATGCCCGGTATGCGCTTGAGTGTCCGCCGTGCCTGGCAGGGTTGTGCCTCATCAATACACCATTTTACTGACCAGGCGCTACCGGTTTGCGGCTTAGTAGTCTTTGGTTGGGGTGTCGGTTGGCATGGCCCAGAGGTGGGCGGCGACCAGGGCGCGCCAGGGGGCGAATTGGCTTAGCCATTGTTGGGTGAAAGCCTGGTCTGGCGGCTCGGGTAGGTTGAGCAGGGCGCCGAGGCGTTTGCGTACTACGATGTCGCCGTGCAGGGAGCCATCCAGTGCGCCGTAGCCGCGCAGCAGGATATAGCTTTGTGTCCAAGGGCCGATGCCTTTGACCTGGCTGAGGGCGGCGCTGATCTCCTCGGCCGGCGGTTGCGACAGCGTTGCCCAGTGCTCGAGGGGCAGTGCGCCGCTTTCTACGGCGCCTGCCAGGCGGATGAGGGTGGCGGCTTTGCTGGCGGAGAGACCGCAGCGGCTTAGCTGGTCTGGGCTGGCGGCCAGCAGCTGATCGGGCAGCGGGTGGCAGATCATGCCGTTGGCCAGCGGTGTGCCGAGTTGGCGAATGAGCTTGCGGCGGACCGATATGGCGGCTTCTACGCTGATCATCTGGCCGATGACGGCCCAGCAGGCGGCTTCAAAGGGGCTGGCGCTTTGCGGCATGCGCAGGCCCGGTGTGTAGGCCAGCAGGCGGGCGATCTCCGGATGGCTGCCGTGGGCTGCATGCAGGCTGGTGATGTCTTGTTTGAGGCCGAGCATGCTGCGTAGCTGGTCTTGCAGCTGCGCCGGGTCGGCCTCTGCGCCCTTCAATACGGCGCGAGCCGTGTCGGGGACGCCGAGGTCCAGCTGCAGCAGCGCGGGCTGGCCTTGCCAATGCAGGGCCTTTTCGATGCGTTGATCTTGCGTGCGTTCCGATACCTGTTCCCGATCGCGCGCGTAAAAGCGCAGCACGTCGACGTGACGAAAGTCCCCCGGCAGCGCGATTGCCAGGCGGGTGTGCAGGTCAGTCATCCTTTATGCCTTGTGCTTCGCGCTCCAGCAGCGCGCGTTTGCGCTCCCCGCCCCAGCGATAGCCGGACAGGCCGCCGTCGCCGCGCACAATGCGGTGGCAGGGGACGGCTATGGCCAGCGGGTTGGCGGCGCAAGCGCCGGCGACAGCGCGAGCGGCGGTTGGCGTGCCCAGTGTTGCAGCCAGCTGGGCGTAGCTGCGCGTCTCGCCGGGGGGGATTGCTTGTAGCGCCTGCCAGACGCGACGCTGGAAGGCGGTACCGCGTATGTCCAGCGGTAATGTTGGTGCCTGGTGCGGGGTTTCGATCATGGCGGTCACAGTGCGCAGTTGGTCTGCCAAGCCGTGATCGGGTGTGCACTGGGCGTTGGGGAAGCGTGCGCGCAGGTTGTCCTCAAGCTGGCGATCATCATCACCCAGCAAAATGGCGCACACGCCCAGATCACTGCGAGCAACCAGGACGCGGCCCAGCGGGCAGGGGCCGGTGGCAAAACGGATCTGTTGCTGTTGTCCGCCCTGGCGGTAGTCGCTGGCGGACATGCCCAACTCCGAGGCGGCGTCGGCGTAGAAGTGGCTGGAGGAGCTGTAGCCAGCGGCATAGGCGGCGTCGGTGGTGGTGCCAGCGCCGCTTAGGTGCTCCTGCAGACGCTGTTGGCGCACGGCGCGGGCGTACTCTCGCGGGGTCAGCCCGGTTTCACGGCGAAATTCGCGCTGCAGGTGCCAGCGGCTTAATCCGGCGCTATCGGCCAGTTGCTGCAGTGTGGGTGTTTGCTCTGCCTGCTCGATCAGGCGGCAGAGCTGGGTGATGCGCGTATGTCGCTTCGCACCGGGGGCTTCGTCTGGCTTGCAGCGCAGGCAGGGCCGAAAGCCGGCGGCGCGGGCCTGGGCGGTGTTGTCAAAGAAGCGCAGGTTCTCGGCCTTGGCCTGGCGGGACGGGCAACTGGGGCGGCAGTACACGCCGGTGGTGATCACGGCGTAGATAAAGCGGCCATCGGCTGCCGGGTCACGTTGCTGAATCTGCTGCCAGCGCTGCTGGGTCAGGCTGGCTGTGTCTGTGTGCGTCATGGGCGGACTCTCGCCGAGGGTGATGCTGCCGATGTTGCCTGCGGGGGCCTGCGGCTGCGTCCACTATCTTGCTACTGAATCGGCAGGCGGTCATCATCGGGCTGAACATGACCCTGCCGAGTTGATCCATGGTGCCCAAACACCTCACGTCCATCAATGATGTTGCTGCTGCCTGCTGGGATGGTCTGCTGGCGGCCGACTATCCGTTTCTGAGGCACGGCTTTATCCGTGCGCTGGAGGACAGTGGCGCGGTGTGCGCGGCCTCTGGCTGGCAGCCGGCGCACCGGGTGGTGGAGCGCGATGGCCAGTTGCAGGCGCTGCTGCCGCTGTATCTAAAGGATCATTCCTGGGGTGAGTATGTGTTCGATTGGCAGTGGGCGGACGCCTGGGAGCGGGCAGGGCGGGCCTATTATCCCAAGTACCTGAGTGCGGCGCCGTTTTCGCCGGTGCAAGGGCCGCGGCTGATAGCCCGTGACGCCGATGCGGCCGGCGCCTTGCTGGACAGTCTGGATGTCGATCTGCAGGGGCAGCGGGTGTCCAGTTTGCATTTGCTGTTCAATACCGGCGCCGAGAATGACTGGCTGGCCGAGCGTGGCTGGCTGCAGCGTCTGGGGTGTCAGTTTCATTGGTACAACCGCAGTTACGCCTGCTTCGATGATTTTCTGGCGGCTTGCAACTCGCGCAAGCGCAAGAACTTTCGCAAGGAGCGGCAGGCGATTCGCGACCAAGAAATTCACTTCTGCTGGTTGGCGGGTGATCAGCTGGACGCCGCCGCCTGGCAGCAGTTTTATCCGTTCTACGCGGCCACCTATTACAAGCGCGGTCAGGAGCCCTACCTGCCGCCGGCGTTTTTTACGCTGTTGAGCCGCTACTGCAACGCCAATGTGCGCCTGTTGTTTGCCATGCAGGGCGAGCGGGCGGTGGCGGGAGCGCTGTTTCTGGTCGGTGGCGATACGCTCTACGGTCGCTATTGGGGTTGCCTGGAGGAGTACGACCGGTTGCACTTTGAAACCTGTTTTTATCAAGGTATGGAGCGCTGTATTGCTGAAGGGTTAAAGCGCTTTGATGCCGGCGCTCAGGGCGAGCACAAACTGGTGCGCGGCTTTGAACCGGTGTTGACGCAGTCGTGGCACAAGCTGCAACCGGGGCTGCATGAGGCGGTGGGGGATTTTCTGCTGCGCGAGCGCGCTGGGGTGAAGGCGTATCGGGAGAATGCGCTCAGCTACCTGCCGTTTCGGCAGGCAGCTGAGTAGCGGGCTTACTCGGCGCCGTCTTCCAGGCGAGTGGCGCTGATGATGCTGACCGTGTTGACCGGGACGTTCTGGTGGCCGGCGCGGCTGGTGGTTTGTACCTTGCCGATGGTCTCGACGACGTTCTGACCGCTGACCACCTCACCGAAGACGGCGTAGCCGAAGTCGCGGCCGCCGTGGTCGAGGAAGTCGTTATCGCTCAGATTGATAAAGAACTGGCTGGTCGCGCTGTCGACGATCTGGGTGCGGGCCATGGCCAGGGTGTAGCGGCGATTTTTCAGGCCGTTGTCTGCTTCGTTCTTGATCGGGTTGCCGGCTTCAAGCTGACGCATGTTACTGTCAAAACCGCCGGTTTGAATCATGAAGCCCGGAATCACGCGGTGGAAGATGACGCCGTTGTAGTGGCCGGCTTCAACATAACGCAAGAAGTTTTCGGTGCTGATGGGGGCCTGCTCTTCGTTCAGCTCGACGACGATATCGCCAAGGCTGGTGCTCAACTGTACGCGGGGGTTGTCGGCCAGGGCGGCGGTACTGAACAGGGTTAGGGCGGCAGCGCCAATCAGGTGTTTCAGCATGGATGACTCCGTGGTCAGGGGCTTGTAAGTCCCGCTTGGGCGGGATCTGTTATTGCGGCGGCCGGGCCGCTGTCGACCTCGGCGAGAAAACCCAGCAGCAACTGGTTAAAGGTGTCCGGTTGGTCGACCGGCGTAGCATGCCGTGAATCGGCGATGACTTCCAGCCGCGCATCCCCCAGATGACTGACATACTCACGTTTGTGCTCGACCGGCGTGTAGTCACGGTCAGCGCTGACCACCAGCACCGGGCAGTTGATGCGATCCAGCCGGTTGCTGACGCCCCAGCCGACAATCGCACGCAGGGAGGCCAGATAGCTCTTGCGGTCGTTGGCGCACCAGCGGTCGATAAAGGTCTGGCGATGATGCTCCTGATCGGGCTTGGGAAACAGCAGCCGGGCCAGGCCCTTGGCGATCGCCGGCATGGGCAATACATGGGCAAAGAACAAGCGCTTGCCGGCCATCCAGTATTCCAGCGGTTTGCGCGGGATGACCTCTGGGGCGCTGTTGACGATGGTCAGGCTGGCGGGGACGTCCGGGGCGTCGGTGGCCAGCTGGAAGGCGATCATGCCGCCCATGGACAGGCCGACGATATGGGGCTTGTGCAGATCCATCGCGCGGATAAAGGCCAGGCAGTCGCGGGCGAAGAGTTCAATCGAGTAGCCCTTGCCGGTTTTGTCGGTACCGCCGTGGCCGCGCATGTCCAGGCAGAGCACCCGGTAGTGCGGGGTCAGCGCGGGTAGCTGATACTCCCAGTCCTGCTCGCTGGACCCCAGGCCGTGCAACAGCAGCAGGGGCGGGCCGGAGCCCTGGTCGGTGTAGTGAAACTGACAGTCGTTCAGCGTGATCTGCGGCATGGGCAGGGTCCGAATGGCCGAAAGGGCCATTCTAGGCGTGAAATTGCGGGGAATTGAAGCCCTTCAGTGGTCTGTCATCGAATGTTCAATGATCAGGTCGGCCAGAATGCGTGTGGCCGGGCCGACCGGGCGCTCTTTGTTGGCGTAGAGAAACAGGTAGGCCGAGCGCTGGGCGCCTTGCTCCAGCGGCAGGGGTTTTAGCTGCTGGTTGTTCAGATACTGAGTTATTTCATGCTCGGGCAGCCAGGCGAAGCCCAGGCCACGGGATACCAGGCGCGCGGCTGTGCCGAGGCTGGCGACGGTCCAGCGTTGCTCGGCGCCCAGCCAGCCGGAATCGCGTGGTTGCCGCTCGCCGGAATCGCGGATGACCACCTGCAGATGCGTCGCCAGGTCGTCGTGGGTGAGGGTGCGTTGCAACTGGTGCAGTGGGTGATCCGGGTGCGCAACAGCCACAAATTGTACGGCGTTGAGCTGCTGTGGCAGGTAGCCGGCGATGCTGAGGCCAGAAATGGCCAGATCAGCGGTGCCGTCCTGCAGTCGCTCTTCCACGCCGGACAGCACCTCTTCGCGTAGCTGGACCCGACAGCCGCGACTTTGCGGCATAAAGGCGCGCAGGGCGCTGGCCAGACGATCGGTGGGGTAGGCGGCATCGACCACCAGGCGTACTTCTGCCTCCCAACCCTGATCCATCTCGCTGGCCAGCATTTCCAGTTGGCTGGCCTGATTCACCAGCTGCCGGGAGCGGCGCAACAGGGCCGCGCCGGCTTCGGTCAGTACCGCCTTGCGGCCTTCTATTTCCAGCAGCGGGATGCCCAGCTGCTCCTGCATGCGGGCGACGGTGTAACTGATCGAGGATTGCGATCGGTGCAGCGCCTCGGCGGCCTGGGCAAAGCCGCCATGGTCTACCACGGCTTGCAGCGTGCGCCATTGCTCAAGGGTTACACGGGGTGCTTTCATCCTGCCATCCTCTGCCGTATTGTGGTTGCGGGACAAGTGAATGTCCCGTGTGGTGCCAGCGTAGTGCCGCTAACCGATCTGCCGCCAGGAGCTAACCATGCGCATCATTGCCGCTGCCAGTCTGTTGTTTGCCTGCCTGTTGCCTGCCGGTGTGCAGGCCTTTCCGATTGATCTGCAAAGCCAGCTCGAAGGCGTGAGCATCGAGGCTGAGACGACAGATATGAGCAATATCGCCACGGTGCTGCTGCGCAACACCGGCAGCGCTGCCGCGCTGTGTGAGGCGACCTTCGTCAATGGGCCGGAGCGACCGACGCCGCGGCGGGTCAAGCTGGCTGCGGGAGAAAGCACAACGATCAGCCAGTCATTCCTGCGTGCGATCACCCGTGTGCGTATCACGCTAAGCTGCCACGCCAGCTAAATCTATCAGTTTCATCGATATTTTTAAGCGTCTTTTTGCGCTTTTTTATCTTTTTATTGGTTCTATCATGGCTCCATCTCGCCAACATTGATGGAGCAACACCATGAAAAAGATTCTTGTCGTCCAGTCCAGCGCCCGCCAGGAAGGCTCTCTGAGCCGGGAATACGCCAACAACCTGGTCGCCCGGCTGCAGGCCAAATACCCGGGTTCCTGGGTGGTGACCCGTGATCTGGGTGCGGAGGCCGTACCGCACCTGGACGCGACCCTGCTGGGCGGTTGGATGAAGCCGGCTGAAGAGCAGACTGATGCAGAGAAGGCTGCGTCCGCGCGCTCTGACCAGTTGATTGATGAGCTGCTGGCCGCTGATGTCGTCGTCATTGCCTCTTCGATGTACAACTTCGGCATGACCTCCACCCTCAAGGCCTGGTTTGACCACGTGCTGCGCGCGGGCCGCACCTTCAAGTACACCGAGGCTGGCCCGATCGGCCTGACGCCGGATCGCAAGGTCTACGTGGTGACTGCACGCGGTGGTCGCTACGTCGGTTCGCCACTGGACTTCCAGGCACCGCACGTACGTCAGCTGCTGGGCTTCATCGGCATCACCGATGTTGAGTTCGTCAACGTAGAGGGGCAGTCGATGGGGCCGGAGGAAGCAGCTAAAGGCCGGGCCGAGGCGGACGAAGCACTGGCCGCGCTGGCGTAAGGTAAATCGCAGGCAATAAAAAACCCGGCTGATGCCGGGTTTTTCAATTTGGCTCCGCGACCTGGACTCGAACCAGGGACCCAATGATTAACAGTCATTTGCTCTACCGACTGAGCTATCGCGGATCGGACGCTGCGCACTTTACCAAAAAATCGATCAAAGTCAACGTCTTGAGGCCCGGTTTTGCAACCGGGCCTTGAAGCTTAGCCCTTCATCACTGCCGCCATGGCGGTTGCCACGGCATCAATGTTGCTGGTGTTCAGCGCAGCTACACAGATACGGCCGCTGCCGACAGCGTAAATGCCGAACTCATCTGCCAGGCGAGCGACCTGGTCTTTGCTCAGGCCAGAGAAGGAGAACATGCCGCGTTGGCGCTGGATAAAGCTGACGTCCTGCTCGACACCGGCGGCCTGCAGCTTTTCGACCAGTGCGGCGCGCATGTCGCGGATGCGGTCGCGCATCTCGGCTAGCTCTGCTTCCCATTGGGCGTACAGCTCGGGATTGGTCAGAACCGCTGCAACCACCTTGGCGCCGTGGGTCGGCGGGTTGGAGTAGTTGGTGCGGATGACGCGCTTGAGCTGCGACAGCACCGGTGCGGTTTCTTCCTGGCTGGCGGTGACCATGGTCAGAGCGCCGACGCGCTCACCGTATAGCGAGAACGACTTGGAGAAGGAACTGGCCACCAGGAAGGGCAGACCGGACTCGGCGAACAGACGCACTGCGACGGCGTCGTCTTCGAGGTTTTCGCCAAAGCCTTGATAGGCGATGTCCAGGAAGGGCACCAGCTGGCGGCGACCGACGACGTCGATCACCTTGGCCCAGTCGGCCAGGCCCAGATCAACGCCCGTCGGGTTGTGGCAACAGGCGTGCAGGATGACCACACTGCCTTCGGCCAGCGCTTCCAGATCAGCCAGCATGCCGTCCAGGTTCAGGCCGTTGGTCGCCGGGTCAAAATAGGTGTAGTTGACCACGTCATAGCCGGCGGCTTCGAACAGGGCGCGGTGGTTTTCCCAGCTGGGGTTGCTGATCGCGACGGTGCGCTTGTCGGTCAGGCGGTAGAGGAAGTCCGCGCCGAGTTTCAGTGCACCAGTGCCGCCCAGGGCCTGGGCAGTAATCAGGCGGCCGGAATCCAGCAGTGCTGAATCGGCGCCAAACAGCAGCTTCTGTACGGCCAGGTCGTAGGGCGCCAGGCCGTCGATCGGCAGGTAGGCGCGGGCGGCGTGCTCGGCCACGCGAGCCTCTTCTGCCGCTTGCACAGCGCGCAGCAGCGGTACCTTACCGGCCTCATTGCAGTACACGCCAACACCCAGATTGACTTTGTTCGCACGGGTATCGGCATTGAATGCTTCGTTCAAGCCAAGGATGGGGTCACGCGGGGCCAGTTCTACCGGGGAAAACAAACTCATGATATGGGCAAACTCGATATTCAAGTGAATGTAGGGTGTCGGGCTGTGCCGGTGCAGGGCATCGAGCGGGCGGGCAGGCGGGAGGTGATGTACTCCGCCAACCGGGTCGATCAATGACGTCTTAGCGGCCGTTTATTATAGAGAACTGAACGCATAACTCCAATCGGGTTCCCATGTTCCGTATCCTGAATCCGCAGGCGGGAACGAAATGGCGACAGCGCCTGACGTGGCCGGCTGCGTTATCATGTTCGTTTGTATCGCCCTGTGAGGTCCGGTAGTGATGAGTCAGTTCAACCTGCAAACCCGCTTCGAGCCGGCTGGTGATCAGCCGACCGCCATTGCCCAGCTGACGGAAGGCGTGGAGGCGGGCCTGTCGCACCAAACCCTGCTGGGGGTGACCGGCTCGGGCAAGACCTTCACCATCGCTAATGTGATTCAGAAAATGCAGCGCCCGGCGATCATCATGGCGCCCAACAAGACGCTGGCGGCGCAGCTGTATGGCGAGTTCAAGGAGTTCTTCCCGAACAACGCCGTCGAGTACTTCGTTTCCTATTACGACTATTACCAGCCCGAGGCCTACGTGCCGTCCTCCGATACCTATATCGAGAAGGATGCCTCCATCAATGACCATATCGAGCAGATGCGGCTGTCGGCGACCAAGGCGCTGCTGGAGCGTCCGGATGCGATCATCGTCGCCACGGTGTCGGCCATTTATGGTCTGGGTGATCCGGAGTCTTACCTGCACATGGTGCTGCACGTGGATCGGGGCGATCGGGTAGATCAGCGTACGCTGCTGCGCCGCCTGGCCGAGCTGCAGTACACGCGTAACGACATGGAGCTGGCGCGCGCTACCTACCGGGTGCGTGGCGATGTGATTGATGTCTTCCCGGCCGAGTCTGACCTGGAGGCGATTCGTATCGAATTGTTCGATGATGAGGTCGAGACGATCAGCTTCTTTGATCCGCTCACGGGTGAGGTTTTGCGTAAGGTTCCGCGCGTAACTATCTATCCTAAAAGCCATTATGTGACGCCGCGTGAGACTTTGCTTGAAGCTGTGGAACATATAAAGGTGGAGCTGGAAGAACGTCTGGCAGTGCTCAAGGAGCAGAATAAGCTGGTCGAGTTTCAGCGTCTGGAGCAGCGCACCCGCTTTGATCTGGAGATGATTCTGGAGCTGGGTTACTGCAACGGTATCGAGAACTACTCGCGCTATCTATCGGGTCGTGAGCCGGGTGCGCCGCCGCCGACGCTGTTTGATTATCTGCCGGACAATGCGCTGCTGATTATCGATGAGTCCCACGTCTCGGTGCCGCAGGTCGGCGCCATGTACAAGGGCGACCGCTCGCGCAAGGAAACGCTGGTCGATTACGGTTTTCGGCTGCCCTCGGCGCTGGATAACCGGCCCATGCGTTTTGACGAATGGGAGGCCATTTCGCCGCAGACCATCTTTGTCTCGGCCACGCCAGGCCCCTATGAGGAAGCCCATGCTGGTCGGGTGGTCGAGCAGGTAGTGCGTCCGACCGGTCTGGTCGACCCGGAGATCGAGGTGCGTCCGGCGACAACGCAAGTGGATGACCTGCTCTCGGAGATTCGCCTGCGGGTGGATAAGGAAGAGCGCGTGCTGGTCACCACGCTGACCAAACGCATGGCCGAGGATCTGACGGACTATCTGGGCGATCACGGTGTGCGCGTGCGCTATCTGCACTCGGATATCGATACGGTGGAGCGCGTCGAGATTATCCGCGACCTGCGCACCGGCGCCTTCGATGTGCTGGTGGGTATCAACTTGCTGCGCGAGGGTCTGGATATGCCGGAGGTGTCGCTGGTCGCCATTCTGGATGCCGACAAGGAAGGTTTCCTGCGTTCCGAGCGCTCGCTGATTCAGACCATTGGCCGGGCCGCGCGTAACCTGAACGGCAAGGCCATTCTCTATGCTGATCGCATCACCGGCTCCATGGAGCGCGCCATCGGCGAAACCGAGCGCCGCCGCGAGAAGCAGATCAGCTTCAATAAAGAGCACGGGATCACGCCGCGTGGCGTCACCAAGAGCGTGGCGGATATTCTGGAAGGGGCGGTGGTGCCGGGTAGTCGCAGCGGTCGTCGGCGTCAGCAAAAGGCCGCCGAAGACGCTGCAGGTTATGCCGCACCGCGCACGCCAGCAGAGATCACCAGGCGCATCAGCGAGCTGGAGGAGAAAATGCTGCAGCACGCGCGCGATCTGGAGTTCGAGTCTGCGGCCCAGGCGCGCGATCAGATCCAGAAGCTGCGCGATCAGTTGATGCAGGCCTGAGGCCGCTTTTCTGGTCTTTATTTGAGCGATTTGGATAAAGATTAGACAGTGGTTGGTTGTTTGTTGAGCGTCTTGTCTGGCAACCAAGGTTTTTTCAGGTTTTCAGTAACTTAGTGCTTGACAGTGTGCGGGGTGGTGCGTAAAGTTCGCCCCCATCGCAGGCACGTAGCTCAGTTGGTTAGAGCACCACCTTGACATGGTGGGGGTCGTTGGTTCGAATCCAATCGTGCCTACCAAACATAACCCGCACTGCGCGGGGCATAGAGGGGAATCCAAACGGGTTCCCCTTTTTTGTTTGGGAAAACTTTGGGAATATTTTGGGAAAACGTTCCACCATCCTTAAAGTTTTAACCCTGCAGATACCCTCACGTATTCGACCTGCTGCTCGCCGTGACCACTCTGGTAGTAGGTCGTCATCTTGCCGTCAGCATGCCCCATCAGAGCCTGCACATACTCACCCGGGAAACCCTGCTGCTCGTACAGCCAGGCACCCAGCGCCCGCAGTTCGTGCACTGATGGGCGGGCCCGCTTTTCGGCAATGTCGTCGTAGGCGCGGCAGGCGTCTCTGGCTTTGGCGAACTCTTTGGTCAGGTAGTCATCCGTAATGGCAGACCAGTGCGCCTTGGCTTCGATTTGCTCGCGCTTGCGCGCCCTGGGGCGGTAGCACAGCAGGAACGGGCTTGCGATCGGCACCGCCATGCACTCGCGCACCACCTGGCGCAGGTCGGCCCCCATTTCAATCTCAAGGTGGATGGGGCTGGTGTAGTTTTCGGTCTTGCCCGGGCTTAGCCTGATGGTATTTGCCTCCAGGTCGACGGCTGACCGCTCCCATGTGACCAAGTCCTCGCGGCGCTGCAACGACAGGAGGGCCAGCCGAATCGCCAGTTTCAGCCAGGGCGGGGTGGTGTCGGCTGCCAATATCTTCTCGACGCCCTCTTTGGTGTGGCGCCGGCGCACCTTCTCGGCCTCCTTCTTAACCAGGGTCAGCTCGGCCACGTTGCGCTCCATCAGGCCCTTGGCCACGCCAAACGCGCACACCTGTACCCACAAGCCGCGGTGCTTTGTGTAGGCGTTGTTCTGGAACTGGTCGAGGTATTCAGCCATGGCGAGCACGTCAAGCTGCCCGATCATGCGCTTGCCGAGCTCCTTGATGTACCGGGCGAGCTTGATGCGGATTTCTTTGCGCGTAGACTCGGCCAGCTTGCGGCCGGCAAGCCACTCGATATCGAACCGCTCGATCAGGTGCTGCACTGTAGGCGCCTGCTCTCCGGTGATTGCCCGTAACAGCTTTTCATCGGCGGCCAGCGGCAATAACTTGGCGTTCGCCGCCCGGGCTAACTTGATGGCATCGGCCAGTGGCCGATTGATGCTGGTCTTCTTTCCAGTGATAGGGTTGCGGTACTGCCAGTATTTGCCGTTTGGGTACAGGTTCGGGGGCAGGTCCCGATTTGTGACCGTGCGTTTGCGGGGAGCCATTACGCCACCTGAACCATCTTGGCCAGCAGCTCGTCATCGGACCCCAGCAACTCGGCCTGCAGATCCACGAAGTACACGCCACCCTTAATCTCGCCCACAACGACACCCTCGTCGATCCACTTTTTCAGCTTCTGCAAGCTGGGCTCCTTCCCAGCATAGCGCAGCTTGCGGTACTCCCCGGCCTCCATCAGCCGGGGCATGTTGATACTGTTATGCGTAATGACTTTTGCCATTTGTAATACCTCCCGGCTATGCCTCTGTTTTATCAATCATGGTGGCCAGTTCCTGCTGGTTGGCGTTGGTTGCCATAGGATATGATTCCTGGATTATTCGGATTTACTTCGGATTACTAGAAGTCGTTTGCGTACAGTCAGGTTCGCGAACTTGCTTGGTGAGATTTAGGGTTAGGGACAAGAATTGAAATGAAAAACTTTATTGAGAAAGAGGCAGTGATATTAAGTTTGATACCAGTGGTGTCTTTTATTTGCGCGCTGGCGTTTGAGTTTGGTTATGCCGAAGCGTTTGGGTATTCTTCTGACTTTATTGAGATTGATCTTAAGTCTACTGTGTTGGCTATGTTTGGGCTTGTGCTGGTTTTGTTTCCGTTTTACATATATATGGAGACTGTTTTTCGTCTGGGTTCTTCAGAGAAAAGAACGCATAAAGCCCTTGCCATGTTCATGATTGGGCCGCTTCTTTTGATGTTCATCGCTCTGTTATCCGGGTTTCGTCGTGATATCGTTAACGTGGCTTTGCTATGCACTGCAGTAGCTGTAGTTTTTTGCTTAGTCGCCTATTTATTAAATGTGCCAAAGTACGGGTGGAATGGGGCTTGGGAGGAAATGGCTAAATTAGATGAAGTTCCTGATCGCGAGAGCTCAAAGCCTGAAAGAAGTCAGCCAGGCCCTGCGGATAAAGTTATTGCTAAGTTTTTTTTGATTTTGTCGCTAATTGCTATTGTCTTTTTTGTTCGTGGTGCAGGTGTTGCCGCAGCAAAGTGGAAGCAGAGTTTTTATGTTTTTAAGCTTGGCGAAAAAGACGTGGCGATCCTCGCGGGATATGGTGATAACCTAGTTCTTGGAGGCTATGCCAACGGTCAGTTCGATGGTACGACCTATCTTTTGCCAAAGTCTTCCGGTGAAATTGTTGGAGTTTCGCGAGTCAGGTTTAATGAGTTCCTTGACGCTGATACGCCAATACGCAAGCCGGGTGGCGACTCCATGTAGGGGCAGGGCATTAGGCTCGTTTGCTGTTGGCGGCTCCATTTCCGTCCGCCTCCCGGCTACGCCGCTGTTTTATCAATCGTGGTGGCCAGTGCCTGCTGGACGGCCCTGATGATCCGGCACAGGTACTCGTAGTCGCTGTTCGGCTCGGTGGCTTCATGCAGCCCGTGCCACCATTCATCCCCGAATAGCAACGTCATCGTCTCTTGATGGCAGTGATACACCGCTTCGAGGGTTTCGTACTCGGCCAGGGTGTCGGCCTCATCGAACAGCTGGCGTGCCTCGTTGCTGTCAATGTCCCAACGGCGCCGCTGTTTCACTACCTCGCGGCGCGCGAGCTTAGACAGCGCAAGGCCGCTGAACTTCGTGCTGCCCAGGTTCGGGGCAAAGTAGCCGATGATGTAGGCGGGGTCGCAGCTGCAGAAGAACTGCGCAATCGAGTCTGAGCCCATGCCGCCCCAATATGCTGTCCAGCTTTTGCCGTAGCAGCTGACAGTGATCTTGCCTTTGCGCGGCTCCAGATCCTCGGCAATCACTGTGATCGGGTCCAAGGCTTCAAGCTGATCGATGACCAGCTTGGTGACTGTTGATTCTGTGATTCGCATGGTCATGCCTCCCGGCGGAACAGTGGTCAGTTACGGGTCAGTGTGATTGGCAGCTTGCCGAGGAAGTGTTTAGCGAGGGAAAGCCCGATTCGCATTCCGTATGCCGACGCCGCATCCAGTGTGATGTTTTTATCGTCGCCCAGGGCGATGGTATTCCCGTCCTTGGCGTGCTCCAGCAGCTTGTCGACTTGCTCGACCCGCCCCCCGTGCCAGTCGATCAACTGCTGGACGCACTCGGCGATGCCGTTGAGCTGATCGTCCTTCTGCTCGATCAGGTCTTCAATCATGTCCCGCGTTGCTTCTTTCTCTTCTTCGGCGAGTTCAAGGGCGTTGCCCTGATCAAATGGGCCGCCAACCAAGGCCCAGGCGGATGCATACACCTGCACTTGTTCCATCAGTTGATCTGCAGGGGTTTTGACTTCGGTTGCTTCAGACATAGGTGCTCCCTCCGGCGGTGCCGGATGCTTGAAAGGGTTTGGGGTAGCCCGTTAGGGCTGGGTGGAGTTACTGCTGGCGCTTGCGCTTTGCACGCTCAATGTCTGCGGACTGGGTAGAGGTGATGCCGCTGGCGAAGTCTTCCGGTAGCAGCCCTGCGTTGCAGCTTGGGCAGCAGGGCACCTGGCGGCGCTTGCGCCACACCTTGTCGAGCTCTTTGGTGGCCCGACTGATCAGCGTGAACTGCTCAGCCTCTTCAATCGATTTGCGGCGCGCCTCCAGCCTGCCGGTCATTGCCCGCCAGCTGTGAACCACGGTCATGAATGCATCGAAAGGTTCAACGTCGCTCTCGCAGTCGCTGCAGTAGATCCGGCGTTCTTCTTCGTCGTAGTTAAGGCGCAGGTGCCGGCACGCAGAATGCTCTCGGCGTGTCTTGCCACGGGCGACTCTGAGGTCGCCAATGTCGACGACGTTGATGCCGTGGAGGTAGTCGCGCGGCTCAATGGGTGGACGCTTTGGGCCGCTCATGACTCACCCTCCTGGCCCTGATGGGCTAGGGCTTTGCGCGCCACTTTCGCGAAGTACTCGCCCGCGCTTGCGCTATGGTGATGCTTGCCAGCGATGTCCCGCAGCGCTTCCTCAAGCCGCTTAATCCGCGCCTCATATCCAGCGCACTGATCGCGTAGCCGGTCGCACTCCATGCCGTTCTGCACTGCTGTGCCTGAGAAGTCCTCGATAGCTGCATCGCGCTCGACGATGGCAGCTTCCAGTTCTGCTAAACGCTCCCGAAGCCGCGCTATCTCAATCAGACGTGCGTCGTCATCGTTCAGCACTTCGCCAAACAGCTTCGACCATAGCCTGACGCTTGGGGTGGCAATGGCGCCGCGCTTCATGTTGAGGAATACCTTTTCAGGGTCTTTGACCGCCGCTTCCAGCGCGTCGTAATCGTCAGCGCGGACGTAAATACCCTTTCCAACTCCCCATTCCAGCGGAATCATTCCGCCAAGTGCGTGATAACGCACCACCTCAGAGTTACTCATGGACGCACCTCGGTCTTGCCGCGCAGCAGCCATATCGCTAGCCGTTCGCGCAAGGTAAGGAACCGACACTTGCCGCGGGCATTGATGATCAGCAAGCCATCGCGCTTCTTATGTACGCGAATAGACTCTCCATCGAGTGCGTGAGAAGCCGCCAGCAGTGTCTTTTTCGCATCAGATTGCGATGTGTCATCGTTGTAGGTAAGGCAGTGGGCGACGCCTTGGCATTTGCTGGCCAATTCTGATAGGTGCTCGTTCATGATACTTGTCCTCCGCTTTGCTTGCGGCCATTGGCTAGGTCGATCGCATGACTTCTGTACGTCGCAGCTTTTCGCTCGTAGTGGTTCTGAAGATTACGCAACGCCTGGGCGAGCGTTGCGCCGCTGGTGGCGTGCAGCCATGCCGCACGTCTTCCGTAGCCTGCGCTCCTGACCTCATAGTGCTGCCTGCTGCTGCCATCTAGGCTGTCTTGGCGCTCAACCTGTAGCGTGGAGAGGCGGTTGCTCCCGCTTGACTGCGTGCCAGTCGCGAGCAAGTATTTTTTGCTTGATGATCGGCGCACCACCCACTTGTAGCCGGGCATGATCTTGATTAGCTCTGCGCGGAACTCTGACGGCGTCATGATGTTGCACCCCCGTTCTGGCTGGCCAGGCTGATAATCCAGTCCTGAAGCTGCCGCATCTGCGGAGACCAGTAGGCCGACTCAACGTAGGTGTACAGAGGCGGATAGTCGTGCTGCTTGCGCTTGATGAACCATTCAGCATCGGCCAGTGTGAGGTGGGTAGTTACAACTTCTTCCACTTCCTGCACAAATACGGATGTAAGCCCGTCAGGAAGCTCACCTTCAGATGCATCAAAGAATGACTCGATCGCCTCTGCCACGGTAGAGCAGTCTTCCATGTGGTCGTGGTCTTCTGCCCAGCGGCGGCACCACTCTTCATGGTTTTCCAGTAGATGATCGATAAGCCCTTTGATCGGGTCGATCGATCGCCAAACCACCCCTTCATCACCAACAACTTCATAGTGGCTGTCGTTATAGCCTTCAGCTGTCGGAAGATGCCGCTTGCATCGCACCTGCCAAAACGGGTGGGCGGTCGAGCGCGTGGGCTGATCGCGCATTTGCTCGGCCATTTCAAGCAGCCAGTCCGGAGCCTCGAGCAGAACCGCAGCATCTTGGGCAGTTGTAAACTCCCGGTTGACTACTCCCAAGCCGCCGGCCTGCTGGACAGGCGCTGCGCGCTCCGGGTAAACACCGGGAAGCGGCGACATCGCGGGCTTTTTGCGCTGCTTTTCGCGGATACGCAGCATGGTCTCAGGCTGGCTGATGCGGGTCAGCTCTCGCTCGCCGGCCTCGGCCATGTCCAGTTCGCTCGCCGCGCACAGGGCGGCCAGGGTAACCATTACGCCGCCGGCCTCTTGTACCGGCTCACCGGTCGGGCGCCCGTAGACGTAGTCAACCAGCCGGTGGGCCTCATCAGCACTGCAGCCAAGCGACTGCACAAGCTCGAGGGCCTCTTCAAGGAAGCGATGATTGCGCTCGGCTCTGTCGGCAGCGATAGCCGACCCAAAGCACTCCAGCATCCACGCTTGGACGCGCTGCTGAAACGCCTCGTCTGCGGGAGGGGAAATGCCGTCGAGCAGCCCGGCGAGGCTATTGGTGCGCTGAAACTCGGTGATGCGCTTTCCGAGGATCACTGCACCGTGCTGGTGTCGCTGAATCTTGGCATGCACGGAAGCATTCAGGGCCAGCTTGTTGAGGCGGTGCAGCTCCCTGTTGGTGATGAGGTTGAGCGATACAGCAAGATAGATCGTGCCCAGAGCTATGCCGAACTGGCATTCGTCGTCCTGCTTGCGGGTGTCGATCAGCTCCTGCTTGATGATGCGCAGCGTGGTTTCTCTCTCAGTCATGGCTGCCGCCCTCGCTGTCGATGCCGACGGGGTCAAAGACGCTGTTGTCCTGCATTGCGTGGCGCGCATCGTTTAGCCGCTGCTGCAGGGCGTGCCAGAACTCGGCAAGCTCTGCCTCTGTCATCCAGCTATCCGCATGGACGTGAACGCGCGGCTCTGCTGGCCGGGCTGTGAGTTGGGTGGTCATGGATTCAGCCTCTGAATGTGGTTGTCGATGCGTCGTGCGATCCAGCGGACGCAGAAAACGGCTTTGCTATTGCCGATCGCTTTGTAGCGCGGGCCGTCGGCGGCAGCTTCCAGGCACTGCTCAAAAGTCATCGAGCCGCCGCGCATCAGGTACTTGGCGAAGTCGACGTCAAGCTTCTCTGGGCGGATGACCCGTCCAAACGGAATTAACGTCCAGTCGTCAGGGAAGCCCTGTAGGCGCTCACACTCCCTGGGCGTAAGTCTTCGCACAGCGCTAGCGCTCTGGATTGCTTGCACCTCGGAGCGAGCTTCCAGGGTGTAAGCATGATCCGCTTGAACTCCGACCCCGTCCGGGCCGCTTGCCGGGTTGGTCCGAAGTGCGCCTGCTTGGATGGCGTGCGTGACGATCGGCTGCCCGCGTCCGGTGCCATCTTCGCTGGCGTCAAAGCCCTCTGCCTTGAGGGTGTGGGTGATTTCACCGGTAACGCATACAGCAACCTGCCCACCAGCATTGGCGTGACTATCCCCATGACCCATCGCGCGCAGGGTGGGTGAAAGCTCTCCGGCGTCGGCCGCGTGGTCTTTGCAACTGAAGGCGATGGGAGCTAAGACGTGCGGTTTGTCTCCCCCTCCGGAGGAGGCCCGCAGGCATCCGGCAACATCATCGCCAAGCTCTGCGGTAGCCCCACCCTCGCGACCACGCAGAGATACGGTCAGTACGGCATTTTCTGCGCCGTTGTTTCTTCCGAGCGTATGCGCCTGATCTCTTCGGACATCAGGGTCTTGGGTTCCGTGGACGACTATCGGAGCCTCGTGGTTGCAGGTCAGCGTCGGGCTTCTGCCCTCGGCTATTTCTGCCCCCCCCCCCCCCCTGTCCGTGTGCCATGCAGGTGACTGGCTGGAGCTGTCCGGGTGTGCTTGCGCAGTCTGGCGCTCCGCCACGGCGACCAAGGCTCGCAGTAACTGTTCCGGCAATGTCTTGCCCCTCGCCTCGGCGCGGCGGAGTATCCCTGCGCAGGCCTTCGGACTCAAAGAGTACCGCTGCGGGATCGAACCCTCTTCGAGCACTTGCGACAACGAACACACGGCGGCGTCGTTGGGCCAGGCCGAAATATTGGGCATCCAGCACCCGCCATGCTGCTGTTCTTTCGGGTCCATACACACAACCAGCGTCCGTCCATCTTCCCCCTGACGGCTGTAGCGCTGAGGATTCGCCCACCAGGGCACCGAGGAAGCAGCCAAACGCATTGCCTTTGTCGCTGAGGACACCGGGGACGTTTTCCCACCAGACGACGCACTCGTCATCGCCTCGGGCTGTTCGAACATGGTCAATTGCATCTGCGAGCTCCACGAACTTGATAGTGAGTTTGCCGCGCGGGTCTTCGAGGCCGGCGCGCATGCCTGCAACGGAGAACGCTTGGCATGGTGTGCCGCCAACCAGCAGGCTTGGCGCAGGGATCGCACCGGTCAAAACCTTGGCCGGCAGCAGCGTCATGTCGCCGTGGTTCGGCACCTCGGGAAACCGGTGTGCCAGCACCGCGGAGGGGAACGGTTCAATCTCGGAGAACCATGTAGGCGTCCAGCCGAGCGGGTGCACTGCAACCGACACCGACTCGATGCCGCTGCACACCGATCCGTAGTCGATGGTCATGTGGGTTACCTCGGGGAAGGGGTTATGCGGTGGCGTGTCGCGCCGGCGGGACGATGTCAGGGCCCGGGCGCTTAAGCTCCGAGTGATTGGCGTTCATGCTGACTGGGCAGACTTGGGTTGGTCCGGTGCCGGCATATCCATCAGAATGTCCATCTGTGCCGCGCCTTCGATCCACGCTTTATCTAGCCGGGCGCGCGCCATTGCGGCGTATTCTGGGTTGAGTTCACAAAGGATCGACCGGCGACCTTCCTGCATTGCTACAAGACCTGTGGTACCGGCGCCGCCGAACGGATCCAGCACCACGCCACCGCGCGGTGAACCAGCCAACACGCAAGGGCGTATCAGGTCGGGCGGGAAGGTTGCGAAATGGGCTTCTTTGAATGCGTGGGTGGCCACTGTCCAGACGCTGCGCTTGTTGCGGGTCTCGCTATAGTCAACATCGGCTCGGTCGGGGCGATGCTGAGCTTTCTGGCCATGTTCACCAGCGCTGTACTTCGATTCCCTGGCAAAGCTGTTTCGCTTGCTGCCTCGCGCTGCACCGTCCTTGTGATAGCCGCCGTGTCCGCCTTCGCCGGTGCTGGTGTCCCAGCCTTTCGGCACAGTGACCCGCTCACGATTTCGTTTCTTGGCATCGGTGCCGTGACCCCATCCAACACCATTGGTGGGACGCGTGCTGCCACCGCTCATGTTGGATGGCTCTCTGATGGCATCGTTGTCGTAGTAGTAGCGCCGACTTTTGCTCAGTAGGAAGAGATATTCGTGCGCCTTTGTGCAACGGTCTTTGGTGCTCTCTGGCATTGGGTTTGGTTTGTGCCAGATGATGTCCTGCCGCAGATACCAGCCATCGTCCTGCAGAGCGAAAGCCAGGCGCCAAGGCATTCCCATCAAGTCCTTAGGTTTGAAGCCGTAATGTCCTACCTTCTTGTCCTTGCGCCGACTGGCCATCACTTGTCGCTGACTCAGAGCCGATACACCGATCCCCATGTCGTCATGACCATGCCCGCCCCAGCTGCCGGCATAGCTGTCACCCATGTTCACCCAAGCCGTACCGTCTTTGCGCAACACTCGGCGCACCTCACGAAACACCTCAACCAGGCGCTGGATGAACTCGGCGGGCGATTGTTCCAGCCCAATCTGCCCATCCACTCCGTAATCCCGTAGGCCGAAATAGGGTGGGCTTGTGATACAGGTGTGCACGCTCTCATCCGGCAGGGTGCGCATCATGTCGATGCAGTCGCCGATCAGTATCTGGTGGTTCATTGGCTGCCTCGGTTAGAAAAGTGAACGCTGCTCTTCGTCCCCGGGCTTGGTCTGGGCGAGAGGCGCCGGCTGCGGACCCTGTCCTGCTAGGAACAGGCATTTCTCTTCAATGCCATGCTGACGCTGAGTGCTGGGGTGAACAATGGTGAGAACGCCGCCGAAGCCCTGAGCTATCAGGGCGTGCTCGGCTGCAAGCCGCGCGACCTCTTCATACGCTTCTTCGCGGGTCATGGTTACCTCTGGAACAGGCGTGGCATACTCGCCCAAGAATGGGGAGGGTGTATGCGTAAGGACTGGTATGGTTTTAGCTGCGGTGGGTTGCTGCTCGCTGCAGGGGTGCTCGTTGGATTAGCCGCTGCAGGCTCTGTGCAGCTAAACGACTCTATTGCTGACTACGCTTCTGCCATCGCAGCTGTTAGCGTCGCTCTGACTGCTTGGAGTACGGCACAGGCTTGGCGCCGTCAGATCATCTTCGAACGTGAGTTCGACTCCTTGCAGGAGCTGCGCGCAGCGCTTTCCGGCCTCGAGCAGGCTAATGATCTTTTCCAGGTATACGGCGCCAAGTGGGCTGACAGGATTTTCCCTGGCGAGCCTGACAATATTTTTGCGATAACCACTTCAAAGATCGACCGAGAGCAAACGCCGCTAGATGTTGCAAGCGCAAGGCTGCAATATCGGGCGTGCTGTCAGAAATGCGAAAGCTTCGTGAGCAGCAAAATGATGGACATGACCCCGAAGCGAGTGGACGAATTTGTCGAGATGATTGACAGGAAACTAAATGCTGCGAGCACCACGGTGCCGAACATTTATGGCTTCGATGCAATTGTGAAAGAGCACTCAGCGACATGGGATCGCAAATTAAAAGGTGCCGCCTCAATAATTGAGTCCGAGCTGAAAGAAATGCGAAAGCTCTGACGATGAACTTACCGATCTAGGCTTGTAGTCGCTCCGGCATCTTCAATACCCTGTCGCTTCATATACTCGGGCGGCTTCATAGCTGTTCCAACAGCGGGGCTTGCTCTGCCCCGTTCATCGCGTGATGGAGCTGGACCTTTTCGCCATCGTTTGCACCCATGTAGGCCGCAGTTCGGGCGTTGCGGTCGGTTTCTACTGCTGATTTTTTAGGCTTGGCCTCTTTCAGCTTCATCGTCATTACTTCACGTAGAAACTGGTCATGCTTCGCCTCGCGCTCTTTGCTGGCTGGGCCGGCGAACTCGTTGACCTTCTCCTTCACGGCCATCACCCAACCTTCGCAGTAACCCTGTGCGACTTTCTTCTTTTTGGACGGCGTCCACCACTCAGGCACGCGTTGCGCCAGAAAGTGCTTGCGGGCCTGCTTGATCTGGCGCATCAGCACCTCATAGGTGTATCCGGCGATCTTTGCGCTTTCTGCTTGCCCAACAAAAATAACGCGGTACCTGGCCGTGTAGGCCGTGCATTGGAAGGCTCTGGCGCAGATGTTCTGAAGCGCTGCCGCCCAGAGCGGCGGATTCGCGTGCGCTGAGTTAACTCGCTCGGTACCCAGCTCTGAGAGCTCAACGTGCTCAGCTGTGAGTCCGTATTTCTCCATGAGCTTGCGAGCCTGGCGCATGCCTGCAGCGGCTTCGTGCTCATTTCCCGAAGAGCCAAGCGCCATGCACTTGCGAATCTTCTCCAAAATTCTGGCTTTGTCGGTAGACATAATGCTTCCTTGGGGTTGGTTGCTGGCGCGTGAACGATGCTGGTCAGGCGCGCCGGAATGTGAGGTGAAGTCGGCGAGCAAGCAAGTCTGCGCGCTTCTCGGTGATGTCGAGGCACTGGGCGGCGTAGCGCAGGGTGTATCTGGACTTGGCCATGTCCGCCAGTTGGCGACCTAGCTCCTTTTCAGCTACGTCTTTGCGACCGCGGTTGATCGATGTGTCGTAGCCGAAAAATTGCAGGCAGTTGCTGACGAAGCGCTTGCCTTCGCCTGTTTCGACGCAGATTTGCGCGATCGTCAGCCCGCGCTTGTCGAATAGCTCGATCAGGTCCGGTCCAATTTTCCGGTACCGCGTGATGTGCGCAGCTTCTCGGCGGGTGCTCTTGGGCTGCGGTTTGCGTTTGGGCTCTTTACGTGGCGGGCGAGGCACGAAGGTAGCGGGCGCGCTGACTTGGATTGCGCCGCCGGCCGCTTCGAATGCTGCGATCTTGCCCGCCAGGTCGTCTGCCCGTGCGTTATCGATAGTCGGACGAAACATAGCGGCACCTCAGATTCCAGCAGGCTGGTCTTCGCCGCCCAGCGCATTGCACAGCGCGGGGATGAACTGCTGCAAGGTGCCGCCCATAATGGTCAGGCTGGCGTCCAGCTCGCTGGCCATGTCGTCGCCTGCCTGATCGTTGGCTTCGTCGATAACCAGGGCATCGAAGCGCAGGCGCTTGATTACCATGCGGTCGGTCAGCATGAAGTTGAGTTTGTCGCCCCAGCGCAGATCAAGCTGGGTGACCTGTTTGCCGGCGCTCAGGTGTAGCTGAATCTCGTCGCTGCCCAGATCCTGATGTTTACAGCGGACTTGCCCGCCGTCTTCGCTGGTGTCGGTCAGCTCGCAGTTGTCGCCGATCTGCAGGGAGGCGGGTGCTTGGTTGTCTTTGACCCACTGCGTCATGCTGGTGGCGGGTGGCGCCTTCACGTTCATTGGGCGAACGGGCAGGGTGCCGGTGCACTCGCGCAGCAGGCTCAGCAAGTCCTCTGCGCGCTTCCAGGTGCTGGTGTCGACCGCGATCCAGCCGTCAGTGGCGCTGATCAGTGCAAAGGTGGTCTGTGTGCGGGTGAAGGCGCGCGGCAGCAGTTGCATGACGATTTCGTCTTTCAGGGTGTCGCGCTCTTTTTTGTACACCTTGCGGGCGTCGCGCTCTTCGATATCGGCGATCTTGGCGTCGAGGGCGTCTTTCACGACGTGGCCTGGCAGGATGCGCTCTTCTTTCTGCATGGCAACCAGCCAGAAGCCGGCGGCTACCTGCACCAGGTTGACGGAGTGGCGTCCGAACGGGGTTGTCCAGCCGAGGGTGTGTGTCTCTTGGCTTGCGCATTCGCGGGCTGGCTTTTGCTGCAGGGCTGCAATCAGCTCATCAAGGCTGAAGGGGATGGCCTGGGTGAAGCGGTACAGCAGGATATTTTTGAACCACATGGTTGAACTCCGGTGTGCTGGTATGCGGGTTATTGGTCGGCCGGATCGCTCTGGAGCAGTTCAAGCTCCAGCCATTCGATGCCGGTGGGGAGTTGGTCGATGGTGTTGAATATCTCTTTACCGAGGCGTTTGGCTTCTTCGATTTCATCCAGCGTGCCGGCTGAACCACTCCAGCCCGGGCACAGGACGAGGACGTCTGAGCAGCGCAGCAACGCCATTGTTGCGTCGAGCCAGAAGTCGTCGCCGAGGGCGGGGTATGCGCCGTCAAGATGGCCGGTGTTGGCGTGCGGGATGATTGGCGCCCAACCGCGGCGTGCAGCCAGCAGGCCAACTGCCCGGGCGGCTTGTATGTTCAGCTCGACTGCCTCCCGGTTGGCGCCACGGTATGGGCCGGCAATGTAGGCAACGGGCATTTGTCTGCGCGTCATGGGTGACCTCCGGCCATGGCGCGCTCAAGGCGCGTTTTCTTCGCGTTGGCCAGCGCCGGCGTGGTGGCCCAGCCGACGATGGCAGACCCCATGCGGAGGTGGAAAAAGTCACCATTTTGGGGGGATGAGGGCAGCACGCGGCGCCCGGCCTTTTCAATCACGATGGGCTCTCTTTGCATGGTCACTCCGTTGGTTTTGCATTGATGAAGAGGGGGGATATAACGCCGGCGTTTGCATAATTTGGCTGGAAAAAGAACCCCGCCGAAGCGGGGTTAATAGCCGTAACGAAACGCAACGATGCAAGGAGCATCGGGGTGTGAACTGGCTATTGCTGCAGGTGTCTGTTTGCGGCTACCGGTGCCACCCGGCAATTTGTGCACTCGACCTCAGCAACTACTCAGAACGCACTCCGATGCCCAGCAGTGCCGCTGCTGGGGCCGGTAGATCAACAGTTGTAGTGAAAGTGCAGGTACTTGCCTGCATTCAGCGGTATCCAGATATGGCCCGCATAGTCATCGCCGGAATAACCGCCGTTGACGGTTTGGTGAATGTAAGCTCGCTTGAAGGCGTATTCGTTCAGATCGACTTCTTCGCCGCCGGGGCTTTCGTCAATTCGCAGATCACCGACCCAATCCGAGTCTTCGTGCATGTACTTCACGATGTCCGCATAAACACGCCGCCGGACAAGGCCGCGAACTTGGCGCATCACTGCTCGCTCTCTGAGACCAACCTCCTTTATCTTGGCGGCGATCTCTTGATCCATTTGCTCCATTGGCGAGAGTGGACTGAGTGGCAGCACGCGCAGGATCGTCGGGTTGTTGAGGAAGCTCTTTGCTGTCGTTAAACAGCGGCGCTCTTCTTTGCGAGAGCGCTTCATCTGGGCGGCTTTGATTCGCGCCGCTTGGTGCGGATCTTTCGGATTGCGGTGGTGACGGGAAAGCGGGCGGCTGTTGGTTGCCCTAGCCCTTGCCGGGGGCTGCTCGAAGGATGCGAGCGCTTGAAAAAGCGGGAATGTCCACATTGCTGTTCTCCTGTTGGGTCACCCTGATGCGCCCCAAATGAGGCACACCTTGGCGGGTGCGCTATCGTCTGGGCACGCCTGCGCGTTTCCTTTCTGCGATTTCTTCGCGGTCGATAGTGACGTGGGGTGGTGCGTCGACGCCCAGGCGGACCTGGGTGCGGGAGTTGATGCCGAGAACCATCACCTCGATGGTTTCATGGGCGGTTTTGATGATGATTTTCTGGCCGGTGTTGCGTGTGAGTGCGAGCATTTCCTTTCTCCTTGGTTGCTTCCCGATGTACCCGGGTTATCAGGCACATGAGGAAGACTGCTCTTTGGCGCCTATGAGTAGTCGCTGACCTCGTCGGTGACTCTCACCATAAATTTGCCGACCACGCGACCGTAAAAATGACTGGCCGCGCACTCGCGGAACGCATCGTCTGGCCCTAGCTTGCTGGCAACCGAGCTGCGGTTTTCGCTGACATGAAAGCTGACCCATCCGTAGACGCCGTCGGCGCTATAGCTCGCGCAGGTAATGCCGTCTGCGCTTGAGTTGTGTTGAATACCTTCGAACATGGTTTTGCACTCCCTGTATGGTTTCGCGATGCCGCCTCAGTGAAGCGGCATGAGGAAGTCAGGCAGAAGCGCCGAAGGTTGCTTCTTCAGCCAAGCGATTGCGTAGGCCATAGCCCATCAGCGGCCATATCTTCTGTACGGCGTTCTCGCGTGCGATTTTGCGGCCGATCTGCTCATCGAAGTTCTCGGGGCTGGCGCAGGCAGATTCACCGGTTACGGTGAAGCCATTGCGTAGCACCAGCACGCAGATGGTCAGCAGCCCGAGTGATTCGTGATGAATCTGACCCGCGCCTTGATACACGTCGCCGTGCGTGCGGCATGCGCCAATACCGCCCTCAGCAGCCGTGAAGCACGTCTCGGCGATGATGTTCGCTTCGATATCGGCGGGCGTGATACGCGGAGCATTGAGCCCCTTGCGTTGAATCTCTTGCTCGATTGTTTCGTCGCTCATGTCGTTCTCCTGTGCGTGGCTCTGGTGCCACTGGTTTGCTAGTCTCCGTGGATGGATGACTACGAAAGGAACTGCGGTGAATGGATGCCAAGAACCTTGAGGTTTTGCGCGAGTTGAAAGCTCGAATGCAGCAGGAAGAGGAGCCGGTGAACCCGGCGGTACTGAACCTGATTGGTGAGCTCAAGCGGGTGCTTGGCGGCCAAAAAGACAGTAGCCGCGAGAAAGTCAAAATGACGCTGGTTGCCGGTGAGCCGACCGAGGTTGCGCCAAGACGAGTAGGGAAGAAGCGCAAGGTCAAAAGGCCGAAGACCAGTGCTACCTCAGCAAAGCCACTCAGCAAAAAGCAGGCTGCGAAGTTGGTGACTGAGCGAGTCCAACGGCGCCAAGCATCAGGGCGCTCTGGTGCTCATGTCACGCACTGCAATGACTGCGGCGTGCCTCTTGATAACCCAGAGGAAATACTGCGGCTTTCGAACCTGTGCCCGAAGTGCTTGAGCCGTTCACGCGCGCTAGATGCCGCTTTCCGGTCCAGATCTGACACTGAATATACGGATGTGACGCTCTTGCCGGGCGGCGCCCCAGGGCTCGGAAAGCGCCACTAACTACTCCGATTTCATCCCAAGCAGCCCTCGCAAGAAGGCTGCTCAGTGATTCGTCGTTGCTTCCCGCAGTCGCCTACTGGGCTTCTACCACCTGCGGGCCTTTCTTCTGGTTGTCATATAAACCGCTGCGTCGGCATGCCGGGCGCCACAGTCTTGTTGCCTTGCGCTGTTACCCGCCACCTGCGCTTGGGCGATGATTTTTGTCCTCACTGCAAGCTGTTCGGCCTGTCTGCTGTTAGCGGTGATGCACTCCGTTCTGAGGAGTACCGCCAGGGAGCGTTAGCAGTGCAACCCTTTGTCCGCTGATTCCAGATGCGTCAGCAAAACATTGAGCAGGCCGGTTACCAGTGACCGGCATGGGGTTCCAGGTTTTGAAAGAGCGGCGGGTCTGGCCCTGGCCGGTGTGCTGGCGTGGAATAAACATTAACCGCCGGTATTTTATCAGTCAATACCGATGGTTAATTTAATTTTGCGGGCGCAAAGAAAAGCCGCAGGGCGGCTGGAATGGCGGGCAAAAAAAAGCCCGCTTGGGCGGGCTTGGGGCGTGTAGCGAGATTAGCCGGGCAGGCGGTTCGCTTTTGAGTGGTAGCTGAGCATCAGATATCCATGAAGTGTATCGGCTCTACGGGCAAGTGAAAGTGGATTCCATGCTGGTGGGACAGGCGGCTCTGCACCGCCTCAAAGTCGCTGGGGTTGTAAATATTCGGCAAGAAAGGGTTTCTGACTTCATGCCAGAACTCGCCTTTGAATGGCGGGCTTACGCCAAGGTCATTCAGAGCCAGGGCGATGAGGTTGAGCTGCATCACGCGCGGAAGCGAGTTGAACTGGATGTAGACCTGTTCGCGATCCATGTGCATACCGCCGCCCGCTGAGAGGATGTAGGCGATCTGCTCGCGAATGTCATCCCCTTGGGCTTCCGTAAGGGTTGGCAGCATGTGTTCAGCTAACAGGGCGTTCGTCGCAGCCGCAAAGCCTTTGGTGCCCCTAAATAGACTTGAGAAAAAGCCCATCTACTACCTCCTTGTAGGCTTCAGCGTCAGAGCTTCTTGCCGTTCCAGACCATGATTGCCCGGGCGTGAAAGGTCACGTCTTCAGCATTGACGACGAAGGGGTCATGGTTGCGGTTATCCGAGATGATTTTCAGCTCAGTTTTGCTGATCTTCTGGACACGCTTGATGTAGGCGAGGTTGTCCCAGGTGAACAGGTACACGCCATCGGAGACAAACGACGTGACGCCGTAGTCAACGAACACCGGGTCGCCATGATTGATGGTGCCTTCCATGCTCTGGCCCCACCCTGTGACCAACGCCAACTTGGATGCGCTTGAGTAGCTGACTCCCGCTGCCTCGAAGAACGAGCGGTGGATGGTGACCTCCCGCAGCACTTCCAGATAGTCGGCCGGTAACTGGCCGCCGCCCATGGCGGCCCGCAGGTCGTACTGCGTGATGTGCAGCTCACCGTCGCGCAGCGCCTTTTTGGTGAAGTCTGCGGTTATTACGTTGCCGGTTGAGTTAACTGCCTTGCTGATCATTTCTGCCTCCCTGGCAAGCCTTGGACTGAAGCTCTCAATTGGCGAGCGCAGTTCACTCGCCAGCACCGCGGCGAACTGCACGTTCAGCGCGTTGACGCCCTTGAAATAGAGGTTCACTGCCGCAGGTGTAATCCCGGCCACCTCGGCCAGTGATCTTTGGCTAAGGCCCAGTTGTTTCTTTTTGGCCAAAAAGAGTTCGTGCGCAGCATCGCACTCGGCTGCTCGGTCTGGCGGTAGTGGGCGTTTCTTGGTCATGGGGCAAATCTATAACCAATGGTTAATAAAAAGAAGAAACCGCCGGTATTGATAAAAACATAACCGCTGATTAACATCTTGCAGGAGGACCATTCAGAGGAAGGGCCAATGAAGCAAGTCACGCTGAACGAGCTTGTGGTGGATCGGAATCAATCCGAGGTGGCTCGTTTGCTTGGGGTGTCTTCCCCGGCAATCACTAAGGCGATCAAGTCGGGCCGAACGATTTTGGTTACCGAGCACGATGACGGAACGCTTGAGGCGAAAGAGCTTCGGCCATTTCCCTCGAACAAGAAAACTCAGGCTGCCTGACACGAATTAGATGGTGGCAGGGCTTTCGCCGCGCCGCCACGACAAAACCAACGAGGTTTCCCGACGATGGAAGAAGTGCACAGAGCGGTTCACGAAACCGTCTTGGAAGCAGGCCCGAAGCAACTGGCCCATCAGATGGGCACCAGCCATACCAGCCTGCTGAATCGCGCTAACCCTAACGACGACAGCCACCGGCTGAACTTTGAGCAGTTCCTGCAGATTCTGGTGCATAGCAAAGACATGCGTCCGCTTGCCGCGCTGGCCGCTGAGTTTGGCTTTGAGCTGGTAGCCAAGGATAAGCCCGCCGCTCAGGGCCTGGCCCAGGCGTTTGTGCATATGAGCGCCGAGATTGCGGACGTGACGCGAGCGGTTGCCGATGCGCTGAGCGATGGGCATATCAGCGGCAGCGAGCGGCGCGAAATTACCAAGGAGCTTGGAGAGGCGCGGCACAGCCTGGATGGGCTTGAGGCGTCGCTGCACGTGGGAGAGCTGACCCCTGACTAGGTGCGCCTGCCGGCTGATCAGGTGGTAACGCACAGACAATAAAAAACCCCGGCATTAAGGGTGGGGACCCTGCCGGGGCTGCATACTGAGGCTTCATTATGTCTTCTACTTGGGTATTCATCAATACACGCAGGGATAGCGGGCTGACTGGCTGTAAGCCAGGCGGTGCGCGCCATGGCGGGTGACTGGATTAAGTTTGAGCTTGCTACCCTGGACAAGCCTGAGGTGTGCCAGATTGCGGATCTGGCTGACATCGACATTGACGCGGTGCTGGGCAAGCTGCTGCGCGTGTGGGGTTGGTTCGATCAGCAGACGAAAAATGGTAACGCTCCGAGCGTTACCAAAAAATTGCTTAATCGGCTGGTTGGCGTTGAGCGCTTCTGCGAGCACATGGTTGCCGTTGGTTGGATGGATGATGACGGTGATTTGATATCGCTGCCCAACTTTATCCGACACAACGGTAAGTCCGCGAAAAATAGAGCTTTAACGGCGCGGCGCGTAGCAAATCACAAAACCACTAACGGTAAAGCTAACGCAAAAGGTAACGCGCCCAGCGTTAGCGACGCAGCAGAAACCGCGTTACCTAGAGAAGAGATAGATATATCTCTCTCTATAGGGGCGCCGTTCTCGATGCCGCTGGAGTGGAAACCCCCGCCAGACCTCCTTGCCGCTTACGCGGGCCGTGCCGGCATGAGCCCGGACCTGTTCACCGACGAGGCCCTGTCTCCGTTCGTGATTTACCACCACGCCAAGGGCGAAATGAAAACGCCGGCCCAGTTTGTGGGCCTGCTGGTTGCCTGGGTGCGCCGAGATCAGCAACACGCCAAGCGAGGCGGGCGGGGGCCTGCTGCGGGCAGTGCCGGCGACCCCGATGTGCACGACAAGTCCTGGGCGGAAGAGGGGTGACAGCATGAAACCGACTGACGAATTGCTGCGCGGAGCTGTGTCTACGATCAGGCCGCAAGGCCCGCTTGCGGCCCCTGACGCGCAGAAACCGGCAAAGCTGGACGATGGCACCATCGAGGTGGTCAACGACCTGTTTGCGGACCTGCAGGCGATTTGCTCAGCCTGGCGCAGGGACTGGGGTGATGCTGCTGCGATGAAGACCGCCAAGCGCAACTGGACCAAGGCGTTCATGGAGGCCGGCATCACGCGTGTTGAGCAGATTGAGCGGGGCAAGCAGGTTTGCCGCGCCAGGACCGGCCGCGCCGCTGCGTTTTTGCCGGCGATGGGGGAGTTCATGGAGTGGTGCTGGCCTGATCCGCAGGAGCTTGGATTGCCCGGCGTGGGGCTTGCGTTTCAGGAGGCTGTGCGCAACTCCCACCCGGCGTTCATCGGATCTGCGGTTTGGAGCCACAAGGCGATCTATCACGCTGCGCTGGCGTGCGGCCGGGACAAGCTGCTGCGCCTGCCTGGGGATGTGTCGCGGGAGCGGTTTGAGAAGGCCTACCGCGACGTGCAGAAGCAGCTGCTGAACGGTGTGGTGCTGGCAGATGCGCCCCCGCCTGACCAGAAGGCGCTGCCGAAACTGGCGGATCCGGAGAAGGGTCGCCAAGCGATTTGTGCGTTGAGGGCGACTCTGGCCGGTGGCGCGTGAGGTGAGCAAGCGCTTCAGGTTCCGCTTGGTGGATGGCTCTGGCGGTACGGCGATCTACATGGCGGGCGCGACGCTGGAGCAGGTCATTGCTGGCTGCGTCGACCGATTTGGCGGGCACAGGTTACTGGAGGTTTACGTTGGCTGAGGCGAGGCTTATGCGCACTGTTGGGGATGTGGTCACCTGGTGGCTTTCGCGGATCGAGGCGGACAGGACCAAGTCTGCGTCGTACCAACGCAGCATGCGCAGCCTGATGCGCAAGCACGTTATCCCGGCGATTGGGAAGGTGCGTATCGGCAAGGTAACCCGGGTGCTGATGGATGATCAGCTGGTGTTTCCGCTGCATGAGGTGCTGAAGCCAAGGACCATCCAGAAGGCGCTGCAGGGGCTTGGCCAGGCATTTCGAATGGCTGAGCGGCAGGGGCGTATTGATGGTAACCCGCTGGCTGGTACGACCTTCCGTGATTTCTACAAGGGCAAGCTGCCGCCGAAGCCGGCCCAGCTGTCACGCATTGACCTGCCGCACCTGGTGGAGCTGCTGGTGCGGGCGTTCACCGATGACCCTCCCAAAGCGATGCTGCCGCTGATGATGCTGGCCCATGGCACGCGGATAACCGAGACGCTGCTGGCGGAGTGGGGGCATGTATCGCTGGACCAGCGTATGTGGGTGATACCGGCGAGCAACACGAAGAGCAAGCGTGAGCACCTGCTACCTGTGACTCCGCAGGCCCTGGCCCTGCTGCAGCGGTACCGGGAGGCGCTGCCGAGCGCGCGCAAAGCTACCTGGATGTTTGCGGTGCGTGGTGGTGGGCCTATGTCGCCATCAAGCGGGCATGCGCTGCTGCGTGGGATCAGCAACCGGGCGTGGACGAGCCACGACCTGCGCAAGCTGATGCGCGACAGCCTATCGGACATTGGCATTGACCATGCGGTAGCCGAGCGCTTGCTGAACCATTCACTTGGGGTGACCGTGGAAACCTACCTGACCCGGGATGATCTGGCACGGCGCCGGGAGGCGTTGGAGCGGTGGCATGCGCGGCTGGATGAACTGGGATTTGCTGACGCACATGGTGCAAAAGTAGCTGTTCCTGCATTTCTGCAAAACCCGGCTAGCCCAGTAGTGGCGGGTGATACAGCCGAAAGCTGCATTTCTACAGGTAGAGGATGAAGTTTTGCGCAGAACGACGGTGAAAGGTGGCGGTGCGCGGTCGCCAGGACGCCGGCCGGCAGCGAATGCCAAGAGCCGAATGCAGGCCTTGGGGCGGCTCAAACAGGGTCAGAAAAACAAGACCGAAACCGCGTATGGGCATCACCTGCAGCTGCTGCTGACGGCAGGGGAGATTCTTTGGTACCGGTTTGAGGGCATCAAGTTGCGCCTGGCAGACAAGACGTTTTACACGGCGGATTACAACGTGATGCGCGCTGACGGGCTGCTGGAGATACATGAAGTGAAAGGCGTTTGGACCGACGACGCCCGGGTGAAGATCAAGGTTGCCGCAGATCAGTACCCGTTTCGGTTCATCGCGGTGAAGAAGTCGAAGGGCGGCTGGGAGTATGAGTATTTTGACTGAGCAAGTGGATTGGCAGCCTGTTGCCTGGATGACACCGGATGGCTACCGCAAGGAGGTTTCGTCTATGGCTGGTGGTGAGTCGTTCATTGTGACCAGCCCGGACAATGGGGCGATGTTTGTGAGTCCTGACGCTGGCGAATTGGACACCTGCGTAACAAAGCACCGGGAGCAGGGCTGATGACGCAAGGCAATGGATTCCTGCAGCCGTGCGAGGTGTGCGTGGGGCAGGGTACGACGCGGGGCGTTTTCTTTGACCTGGATTGCACCCGTTGCGATGGAATTGGCTGGCTTGATGGAGACCAGCCGGCTACCGCGCAGCAGGTTGGGCGCCTGCTGAGTGTTGCGTTGCAGCGTACTGACCTGCTGGAGCAGGCATTGATCCGCCGCGGGCATGTGTTGGGGCCGGAGCGTGATTATCAGGACCATCCGCGTGATGGGGTTGGCGGCCACCGTACCGGTGACTGAGTTGGGCATTGAACGCCTTGGGTTGCAGAACAAAAGGGGACCACACAATGGCACATGATGATCGGCGGACGAGCTCCAACCTGATTCTGGAAGCCGCTGAAGAGCTGCATAACTTGGAACAGCTGGTTACCCGTGACTCTTTGGCGCAGCACACCGGCCTTAAGCCGGGGATCATTGATGATCGGCTGAAGGTGCTGGTTGGCGATGGGCGCCTGGTGCGCGTTGAGCGTGGCGTATACATGCCATTGGCACCACACAAGCCGGCACGGCAGATAAGCCACACCGAACTGCCCGACGGCACCGTTGTGCTCGACATTGGCGATGAGGTGTTGCACTTGACCCCGAAGGAAGCCAGGACACTCGGTGCAATGCTGGGTGCTCGGGCGCTGCAGGCGACTCAGATTGAACTGGGCAACCAAGCCGGAGTGATGGTCACCGAGCTGGCTGCAAAGATCCGCAGGCTTGAGCGTGAAGTACGTGGGCTACGGTCCGAGCTGAAGGGTGACAATGAAATGCAGCTCGGTTTGGACATTCAAGGCCAGTCCTGCGGGGTCGCTGACCCCTTGTAGAGTTCGACCCCACACGGCATGCCGGGAACACTCCCCGGCATGGCCAAGACTCCCCCAAGCGGTAAAGCCGCATCCAGCAAGAAGAAGCCACCAGCAGCAGGCAGGGCTGGTGCAAAGCCGCGCGTGCGGAAGAAGGGACGACCCAGCGCCTATACCAACGCCCTGGCTTTATCGATATGCACTGGCATTGCAGAAGGGCTGAGCCTACGCAGCATCTGCAAGAGCGAAACGATGCCTGCGCTGGGTACTGTGATGCGATGGCTGGCTGACGATTCTAATGCCGAATTTCGAGAGCAATACGCGCGCGCGCGCGAGGCTCAGGCCGACAAGCTGGCCGAAGAGATACTTCAGATTGCGGATGACGGCAGCAATGACAACTATCAGGACGAAGACGGAAACTCGTTCATCGACCACGACCACATTGCCCGCAGCCGGCTGAGAGTCGACGCGCGGAAGTGGCTGGCCAGCAAGATGGCCCCCAAGCGTTACGGCGATAAGGTGACGCAGGAGCACACTGGTGCAAATGGTGGTGCGATCGAGGTGCACAGCAGGGTCACGTTTGTACGGCCCCCTGAGCGGAAGGACGATGAGGAATGACGGCCTTCGTCCAACCGCTTGAGCTGGACCTGAACCTGCCATTCAAGCTGGCCCCGCTTTACGAGCCCTGCCGCTACAAGGTGATGCACGGCGGCCGCGGTGGCGGTAAGTCACATGGCGTTGCTCAGGTGCTGCTCGATATGGGCGCCCGCAAGCCGCTGCGCATTCTGTGTGCGCGCGAGATTCAGAAGTCGATGCGTGACTCGGTGCACCGGCTGCTGAAGGACTACATCATCAAGCTGGGCCTGACCGAGTTCTACGAGGTGCTGGACACCGAGATTCGTGGCGCGAACGGCACGCTTTTTCTGTTCACGGGTTTGCAGTCGCACACGGTCGACTCGATCAAGTCGTTTGAAGGCGTTGACGTTGTTTGGGTCGAAGAGGCTCACGGCGTCAGCAAGAAGTCGTGGGACGTGCTCACCCCGACGATCCGTAAAGACGGCAGTGAAATCTGGCTGACCCTGAACCCGGATATGGACACGGACGAGACCTACGTCCGGTTCATTGGGTCCGCGAGCGATGACACCTGGGTTTGCGAAATCAACTGGCGTGACAACCCATGGTTCCCGGAGGTTCTTAACCAGGAGCGCTTGAAGGCCAAGCGCACCATGAGCAAAGAGGACTATGAGCACATCTGGGAAGGCAAGCCGCGCACCGTGGCTGCCGGTGCGATCTACCGGCACGAACTTGAGGCGCTGCTGGCTGACAAGCGTATCCAGCGCGTGCCATACGACCCGACCTTGCCTGTGCACACCGTCTGGGATCTGGGCTGGAACGATGCGATGACGATTGGCTTTGTGCAGCGTGGCCCGCAGGACATCCGCATCATCGACTACATCGAGGACAGCCACCGCACATTGGACTGGTACGTTGCCGAGATGGAAAAGCGCCCCTTTCGATGGGGGACAGACTATTTGCCGCACGACGGGCGAACCCGCAACTTTCAGACCGGCAAGAGCACCGAAGAGCTGCTGCGCGAAATGGGCCGCAACCCCTATGTGCTGGCACAGACCAGTGTTGAGGAAGGCATCAAGGCTGTGCGCATGATCTTCCCTAGGTGCTACTTCGATAAGGACAAGACCGGCAGGTTGGTTGAGTGCCTGAAACGCTATCGCCGCGCATTACACACCCAGACGAACGAGCCAATGGGCCCGTTGCATGACGAGTACAGCCACGGTGCCGATATGTTCCGTTACGTTGGCCAGGCCGTCGCGATCATGCCCAGCACGATGGAACCCAGTTACGAAGAGCCAGAGGCGCCTGATTGGCGCACATGAGGACCACCATGGATACCCAGCACGAATATGATCCCCTGCAGTGTTCCGGCCCGATGACGCTGGATGAGTACACCGCGATCATGGAGGAGATCGAAGAGCAGCCGCACTGGCGCACGATCGCCGACAAGGAAATGGATTATGCCGACGGCAACCAGCTGGACTCGGAGTTGCTGCGCCGACAGCGGGCGCTGGGCATTCCGCCTGCGGTGGAGGACTTGGTAGGCCCAGCGCTGCTGTCGATTCAGGGCTATGAGACCAGAACCCGCACTGATTGGCGGGTAACCCCTGACGGTGACCCGGGCGGCCAGGACGTTGCCGATGCGATCAGTTACAGGCTGAACCAGGCAGAACGGCACTCGAAGGCCGACCGCGCCTGCTCGGACGCATTCCGGCCTCAGATCGCCGTGGGGCTCGGCTGGGTTGAGGTGAGCCGCGAGAGCGACCCGTTTAAGTACCCGTACCGCTGCAGTGGTGTGCACCGCAACGAGATTCACTGGGATATGCAGGCCCTTGAGGATGACTTGTCGGATGCGCGATGGCTGCGCCGGCAGCGTTGGCTGGAGCCAGGACGTATTGCCAGCCGATTCCCCGACCACAAGCAGCTGATCATGGCCCTGGGCACACATGGTGCTGATTGGTGGGCGCAGCAGTCACTTGAAGGCGGTGACGGTGGTACCAGTACCGGGCTGCAAAATACCTGGGCTGATGGGCGTGCATGGACTATTGCTGAAGAGCGCTGGTACAACCCGACGACCCGCAAGGTGTGCCTGGCGGAGCTCTGGTATCGCCGCTGGGAAGAGGTGTTGGTGATGCGAGCGCCGGATGGCCGTGTTGTTGAGTACGACGAAAACAACCTCAAGCACCAGGTTGCCGTTGCCTCAAACAGCGTGGAGTATTTCTTTGCGGTGGTGGCCCGGGTGTTCCGTTCCTATTGGCTTGGGCCCCACAAGCTGTATGAGGGCAAATCACCCTACACCCATCGTCACTTCCCGTATGTGCCGTTCTTTGGTTTCCGTGAGGACGGCACAAGAATCCCGTATGGGTATGTCCGTGGAATGATCTACCCGCAGGACAGTTTGAACAGTGGGATCAGTAAGCTGCGCTGGGGGATGTCTGCGGTGCGCACTGAGCGAACCAAGGGCGCTGTTGATATGACCGATGCGCAGTTCCGCTCGCAGATCGGCAGGGTGGACGCGGACATTGTTCTAAATGCTGAGCACATGGCGCGTCAGGGTGCACGGTTCGAGGTTAAGCGGGACTTTGCATTGAATGAACAGCAGTTCCAGCTGATGCAGGACAACCGCAGCTCGATTCAGCGTGTCAGCGCCGTTACTGCCGGGTTCATGGGTAAGGAGGGTACCGCGCGCTCTGGTGTGCAGGAGGCGACACAGGTCGAGCAGTCCAACCAGGCACTGGGCCGCATGATGGACAACTTTCGCGCGGCACGGTCTATGGTCGGTGAGCTGCTGACCGCCATGATTGTTGAAGATATGGGCGAAAAGCAGCAGAACATCATCATTGAAGGCGACGCGGTGCGTGCTGATCGTGTGGTGGTGCTGAACAGGCCAGAGCGCGATGAGGCTGGGTATACCTACCTGTCGAACGACCTGCAGCGCACTCGCCTGAAGGTGTCGCTTGAGGACGTGCCCAGCACCAACAGCTACCGAGCGCAACAGCTGTCGGCCCTGTCGGAAACCGCCAAGAGCCTGCCGGAGAACTACCAGGCTGCGATTGTGCCGTTCTTGGTGTCGCTCATGGACGTGCCATTCAAGAAGGACGTGGTCGAGGCGATCAGGGCGGCTGGCGAGCAGGCCACCCCAGAGCAGATCGAGGCGCGCATTGCCGAGGCGGTCAAGCAGGCCCTGGCCAACAGCAATGCAGAGCTGAAAATGCGCGAGCTGGACATCAAGGAAGGCAAGACCGATGCGGAAATCGAGAAGATTCGGCGCGAGGCGGTGCTTATTGGCGTGCAGGCGGCCTACAGCGCCATGCAAAGCGGGGCTCAGATTGCCCAGATGCCGCAGATCGCGCCTGTGGCTGATGCGGTTATGCAGTCTGCCGGATACCAGGCGCCAACGCCGGCCGGCGATGATCCGAATTTCCCGACCGCTGCCGAAACTGCGGCAGTGCAGATGAAGGATCCTTACGTTCAGGGTGAGGGCAGGCCGGATGTGCAGGGCAACACCAGCCCTCAGTTCCCACCAGTTGCGCAGCAGGCTGGCAGCGGCATGGATGGCATCGAAACGCAGAGGACTACCGACAACCTGCCGTGACCCCCTGTAGGGTTAGCGCCGACCACGCCCGGCCCGGACACTGCCGCCATAGCAACCCTGTGGCGGTAGGTTCGTGGATATCAAGCGCAGAAACACATTCACCGGCAGCAACAACATTGCCAAGGCCGAGCGGCTCCCGGAAGGCGCCGTTGTTGAGGCAATCAATGTCGACTTTACGGCTGGTGGCAAGGCTGAGTTGCGGGCGGGCTTTGAGCCGGTGCGCGAAGAGGCCGATACGCGCGCGGTGTTTGAGATGGGCGGTGATGCCTTGGCGCTGATTGTTGCTGACCAGCTGATTAAGGTCACGCCGGTTGGCGAAACCCTGCTGGGTGCTGTTGCTGATGGCCCTGTTGCTGCGGTCTGGCATGCGGGAGAGCTGTTCCTGAACACCGTGGCCGATAGCGTGCGTATTGGCGAGAACCGTCGCGCTTGGGCAGTACCTGCGCCGGCGTTCGACGTAGGTGTTGAGGCGGGCAATATGCGCCCTGGCATCTACAAGGTGGCGGTGACCGCGGTTGAGGCTGGTGTTGAATCTGGCTGCCAGCCCGCGATTATCAGCGTGGGTGAGGGCCAGGCGATTCGGGTCAATGTGGACGATGCGCGCGACTGCCGGCTGTACTGCAGCACGCCCAACGGCCTGACGCTGTATCACCAAGGCATTGCCTACGGCACAAACAAGATCCCGCCGCGCATCCTCGATGACTCAGCACGGCTTGAGACGGCTGGGCTCTACAGCCTGCCGTTCTGCGAGCACCTGATCAGCCATCAGGCGCTGATCGTCGGCGCCCAGGGCAAGTTTCTGTACCACACGCACCCTATGTGGCCGCATCTGCACAACCCCGAATCTGACTACATCCCGTTCCCGGCGCCCGTCACGCTGCTGGCCAGCGTAGAGGGCGGGATTTTCGTTTGTGCGGACAAGACCTATTTCATCACCGGCCTGGGCGGGCCTGACATGACCAGCCGCACGGTGCTGGAGTTCGGCGGCATCGCTGGCACTGAGCTGACGTTGCCTGACGGCTCTGTGGCGTGGTTCAGCCGCTACGGCCAAGTGATTGGCCGTGCCGACGGGAGCGTTGAGCTACCCAACCGACAAAGCTATGCACCCCTGACCGCGCCACGGGGCGCCGCTGGGCTGCTGGAGCACAACGGCAACCAGATGGTTGTCACCACCATGCAAGGCGGGGTCAGCGGCTCTGGCCTGCGCTCGGCTGACCATATCGACCTGGAGGTTATCCAATGAAAGCAGGCGTAGGCATCAACGGCTTCGTCTGGGACTTCAGCATCCTTGACGCTGCTGGCCAGCCCATTGAGCGCGAGCAGAAGCACAACCTGATCCCGGCAGAAGGCCTGGCGTTTCTGCTGCTTGCGCCGTTTGGCGATATGTCGCCGATCAGCAGCTTCTACATCGGCCTGTTTACCGGTAACTACTCGCCGACCAACTCGACCAAGGCGACTGACATCCCGATCAATATGGGTGAGTTCGCCGGCTACAGCCAGGCAACAAGGCCGCTGTGGGTGCGCACCTTCAATGGCGCGGATGCCTACCACAACGATGGCAACAAGGCGCAGTTCACCTTCCAGCAGAACGCCACGATTCTGGGCGCGTTTCTCGTCTCGGAGAGCACCAAGGGCAGCGGCAGCGGCCGAATCCTGTCGTGCGTGCGCTTTGCCTCACCCAAGCCGGTGGAGGCTGGCCAAACGTCCGAGGCGGCCGCGTCGCTGACCTACATTCCCGTCGATTCGATCTGAGGGCCCTGACATGGCAGCCAGTAAGCACGGCAGCGAGCAGTACATCAAACACTTCTACACCGGCGACGCCGTTGCCGCGCGCCCAAACAGTTGGGTGATCGCGCTGCACGCCGGTAACCCGGGCACCGGTGATGCCAATGAGGTGGTGGACGGCAATTATGCGCGACAGGCCGTTACCTTCGCTGCGTCTGATCAGGGGGCTTACTGGGAGGGCGCAAGCACCGCAGACGTGGTGTTCCCTGCGGCTTCTGCTGCTGCGGACTACACCGCTACCCACTACACAATTCGCGACGGTGCATCTGGTGAGTGCCTGGCCATTGCTGCGTTGCCGGTACCGATTCCGGTTGTCGAAGGGGGCATCATTTCAATGCCCGCCGGGATGATCAAAGTGCGAGGTGTTTGATATGGCTTTCAAATTTTCAACCGAGCTGCGCCGGCAGCAGGCGGTAAGCGGTTCACTCAAGAGCATTCTGGATGGGTGTGTTGCTCGGTTCTACTCTGGGCCTGTGCCGGCGTCCTCTGATTCGGCGCTGTCTGGCAACACATTGCTGCTGGAGCTGAAGACGAGTGTAGGCGGCAACTTGACGTTTGAAGCCAACGCGGAAGGCGCGACCTTGAAGAAGGCGCTCAGCGAGATTTGGACTGGTGACGCCGTCGCTGGTGGGACCATGACGTTCATGCGTCTCGAAAAGCCAGGCGACACTGGCTCAGGCGGAACTGAGTCGGTGCGGGTTCAAGCCACGGTTGGCGGGCCTGGTGCGGATATCGTCGTCAGCACGACCCTCATTGAGCTGGGCGAGACCCGTGTTCTTGAGTACTTCGCCATTGCCCTGATCGAGTACGTCTGAGAATGGCTAACCGACTGCAAAAGCAGCCGGTTCTCACATATGTGCCGGCGGTGTCGGCCATTCCGGCGAGGCCCGCGTTCTGCGAGATGACATTGCTGATATCCGGCTATGAACGCAGCTCGGGTGGTGGCCCGTTTTTCGTGTCCGCGATCGGTACTGACGTCAATATGGATTTTGGCGGCGGCAATGTGACGCCTGTTTACGAGACCCGCTATGACCAGTACGGGCAGCCGGTAAAGCAACTGATCGGGTGGATGGTTGATATGTCCAGGCCTTCCAGGCGCATACCGACCTACCAAGAGGTGCAAGTCTGTTATCCGGCGAGAGCAGCTGTCCCTGGCATCCCTGGACGGGTTGATATCCATGAGAATAACGGGTGGAACGGTGGCGCACGGAGCATCAAGCCGGTGCCGGCCGGCAGCTACTTTCAGGTGCGTCTGCCCCTGACGTCGTACGGTGTATCTGTCGGGTTGTCCGATGGTGCCTTTGACCATAGCTATGGCCACGCTTCGCACGCACTGGTTGCCAGGCCGTCGGGTATTACCCCGGTGGAGCATGGCCGTGATGTTGCTGCCGAGCAGCCAGTGGGGGCTGTTGTTCGCTTGGTTCGCCGTGAAGGCGGTGTTCGGATGCTGGTTGATGATGTCGTCGTTTATGACTCCGCGGTACCGGTAGCAGGCAAGGCCTACGGTGATGTGACGCTGTACTCGATGGTCGACTTTGTGGACGAACCCATTATTGGGGCGTACCACGAAACGGGCGGCACCGCTGCGCTATACGTTGTGACCGCTTTTGCCGAGGATGCCGGTGGCGTGGCGCAGGTGGCGCTTGAGTCTCTGGCTCTGGTTCAGCTGAATGGTCAGGCGCTGACAGGCGGCGTTTGTTCTTTGCAGGCGAAGTCCGAGGCAGCCGCCCATGCGGTCTATGCCGTGGGCACAACATCTGTCTTTAACGCGGTAGCTGAGTCGACAGGCTTTGTTTACGTCGACGGGGACGGGCTGGTCTCCGGGGGCGTCAATGCCTACGGATATGGAGGCCTGGGGGCCGGCGGTATGGGCATGATGGGCGTCACTGCTACCGCTAAGCCGATGTTTGGCCGTGGGAAACTGCCGCCAGCCCAAGGCCTGGGGCGCCTTAATCGGGAAGAGGCCCTGCCTACCCAAGGGCTCGGCGTCTTTCCAGCCGGCAGCGGGGTTGGCCGCTTGAAGGTACTGCGTCGTATGCAGGGTGCCGGGTCAGCTGGCTGCGCAGGCAAAGGCTCGGAACGCTTTGTGATGGGCGGCGTTGGGCCTGCAGCAACCAGCTATCAGGGTACCAACTGGTGGCAATACATGCCGTCGTGGATGATGGACGCGGGGCGGGTAGTAGTCGCTCATGACCAGATCATCCTGCAGGGCGGCGCACTATTTGTTGTGGCTGAGTCGTTGCGGGTGGGCGAGTTCGTTGACGTGTTCCTCGTCGTCAACTTTGAGATTGAGGAATTTGTTGGCGTTCACGCCGATGTGCCGCTGTCGTACATCGTGCAGATGGCTATCGAAGAGCGTCTGCGCGTAAGCGGTAGCGCCGCAGATGCCCGGCGCGAGGCGCTGCAGTACGCGGTGAACGCGGTTACCGGCGCCTTGAGTGAATACCGCAACTTCGGATTCACGCAGTTCGCCCGTATGGGCGGAGAAACCTATGCCATCACTGATGCTGGGCTCTATCGCTTGGGCGTCGAGGGTGATGACGGCGAAACGATCAACGCAATGATCGATTTTGGCGCTTCGGACTTTGGCACGGCACGTAGTAAGCGGATCAACAGCGTGTACGCAGGCATTGCCACCGATGGCGAGGTGTATCTGCGGGTTACCGGTGACGACGGCAAGGAGGCGATCTACAAGGCCGTTGGCGATGGTGTTGAGCGGCGTGCACGCACCGCCAAGGGCGTCACGGCTCGTCACTGGCGGTTGCGCCTGGAGCTGGTCGATGCTGCCTATGCGGATCTGGACAATGTCGAGATTGAAGTTGGTGTGAGTCAGCGCCGCTTGAGGCCGGGAAGATGAGGTGCTCACTACGAAGCGACTCAATCGGCGGTGCGCGGCTGCTGCAGCGAGCCAAGGCCTTGGCGCTGTCTATCCAGCTGAGTGTGGGCGTGCGCCGTGAAATACTGGATGGCTACATCGTTGAGGGGCGCCGAGTAGGGGAGAACCGTAAAGCGACGGTGATTGACCCTGTCGGGCGTTTGTTCGTGTTTGGCCCCAATCCTGTTGCTGGTGATAGAGGGGCGCAGGAGTTCTATGGCTACGAAGGCGCGTTTTTTGGTTACCAGTCCAAGCCGCAAGCGGGTGACCCACGTCATGGGCTGCAGGGCGTCTTTGTTGCGGTAGCGCGGGATCGTCTTCACTGGGCATCTGCGGGTTCGCCACCGTTGGAGTCTGAGGCGTCAGAGCTCCGGGTGTTACGTCGCGCAAAGATCGGCAATGTCGCGTTGTCGTCAGTGGGCTATGGAGCATATCAGTACGATGACCATGGCATGACAATGCACAATTCGTTGGCCGTCTTCGGTCGAACTGGTTATCGCCCTACCTTCACAAATCAGAACACCTCTGACCTTTACCCCTTCACAACTGAGGACGTGGACAAGCTGGCTGTTTACACCCTCGATGTCTGCGACCTGCAGTATGCGCAGATGCTGGATGAAGTGGATGTGGCAGCGTTACCGAGTGTCGCTGCCCACACTGCAGGACGGCCAGGCTTGGAGTTCGACAGCGAATGGCTCCAAGGGCGTCTGCCTTCTGGCCTGCTCATTGCCTCCGTTATCGATCGGTCTGACCCAGCCTACGAGGGCATCTCATTTTTCACTATGCCGGGCGATACGGTCGGTCAGGGAATCGCGGCTCCATGGGCCGAGGGCGATGTTGTGAGCGCGGTCGATGGCTTGACCTGGAACATCTGCTTCTGGGCAACCACGCCACCATCAACGCCGTTTGACGTTGGCGGGGCTCGCTCATTGTGTGTGATGCGCATGCGCTCTTTCGTTGACGCTGAGGGGAACGATGTCGCGGAGGTGCTGGATGCGCCACGGATCTACGACCCGCGCAACTCAAGCGACCCATTGCGCAGACCTTTCTATCTCGATGGGACCGACGTGATCATCCGCTGGCAGCCCAATGGGTTCAACAGGCCCTGTAAATCCTTTGGCGGCGTCATGACCGTGCCGCACGCCGTTCTTGATGATCAGGAATGGCACTTCGGCACGCTGCTGGTTACCCGTGCGGGCGAGATTGTTGAGCTGCCGCTGGGGCACGATGCCGGCCGCAGTGTGTGCTGGTTTGTTGGGGGGGATGAGGTTGATGGGGTTGTGTACATGGTCAACCCCTTCTTGGCTGGTAACCGCCTGGCGTTGGTATCAGAAACCGGTGAGGTATCCGTTGTGGCTCGCCCTGCATGGCGCCTACCGATTGAGAAGACTGTGTCTGATTTTGATCAAAGCACCGACCTGGAACAGCAGCCATTTGCTGAACCAATGTTGCGTGGGCTGGCCGCGCATATCGGCGCGGGCTGGATCGGGTTTCCTGTTGCGCCGAGTCTGGCAGAGCGTCATGCCGGGCAGTTTGCGGCCGTGAACATTTACACCGGGGCCTGCGAGCTGCGAGGCCGTATGTGGTCAAGACCCACGAACCCGCTGCGTGACACCGTGATGTGGAGCCGTATCTGTGTGATTCAGCGTGATGACGACGGCAAGGCGGTATTGATCGGTGGTTACAACGAAGGCACCCGAAGCGGTCGCCCGGGAAAAGGCAAGCTGGTGATCAGCTTTGATAGCGGGTGGACTTGGGAAACCCTGCATGAGTCTGTGGGCCCGGGCCGCGGCTGCGCGTATGCCGGTAATGGCCTGCATGTACCGAAGGAGGGGCAGCTGTGGCGTTCTTAGGTCGAAACTACGCTCGAATACTCTACGTGGAACGGGCAAAAACATGGCAGGGGTGGCGTGAGCAGGTCAGCCCGATCAAAAGGGTGGTATCGGACTTCACGACCGGTGAAGTGCTCAATCCGCTACCGGTGATGGATGTTCAGTCGTATCCGCTGGATTTTGAAGACGAGGGCATCACGTACACCACCTCAGACATTGGTGCCGGGGGATCAGCCAACTCGGACGGTATGTGGACCTGGACCAATGCCATTGATCAGGCAGGCCCCAACCACCTGTTTTATGCGCCGCATGGTGGTGCGCTCCGGCATGTCGCCACACTTGCCAACGGTAATATCCGCTACTGCGCTGCGCCGGGCCTCACCCTGGTTGCTGATGCGAGAACGCTGTTGAGCTACGCACCGGAGGACCAGTTGGTGGCTGTGCAGGATATGGACCTTGCAACGCTGCCATCACCCAAGGGCGTGACAACCTGGAGCGAGGTTTATGCCAACGACAAGTTGGCGATCGAGAGTGTTGGCATCTTCATTGAGGGCGAACATGCCGGGAAGTACGCGGTGTCGTTCAGCGTGCTCAACGCCGAGGTGGCGAATGCGGTAGTGCTAAGCGACCCGTTCTCGCCAGGCGATGAGATAACCATAAGGCAGGAGCTGTATCAGTACGAGCCGGCTGCTGGGTCAGAGTCCGTGCTTGGGCATCGAGGCGCCGAGTTCGCTCTGGCCTACCCGCTGTCCAGCATTATGCTGACACCCTGTTATGCGTGGGTCCCTGTATGAGCCTGATTTTTGTTAAGAACGGCGTCGTGTATCAGACCTTCACCGGGTATGCCAACGCTCACGCCAGCTACTGGCGAGAGTCTTCCTTTGTTGCCTCGGCCGAGGCTGTTGAGGGGGTCTCTGTGGTGGCGCCGCCGGACCGCGTAGGTGGCGAAGACTTGCTTGGGCATTTGTCGCCCAACGACGATGTTGGCGAGTCGCCTTGGCGGATTGGCTATTGGGCTCCGCCTCTTCCTGAATTGCGATTTTGGACGGGCCTGCAACGTGCCCGCGAGGTCATCGATTCAGCGGCGATTGAGCTGGAGCTTGATGTGCCGGAAGGACTGCTTTCTGTGCTGAATGCCGGCGATGGTGGCGGTGGAACACCGGCCTACATTAACCCTGCGCTGGGTGCTGAGGTTGGCACACTCACCCCACCAACGCTGGCCGGACTGGAGGCGATGGGGCTGTCGGCGTACTCCAGCGAGGGCGCCGTATCGGTTGAGGTTGGCTTGTCGGCGCCAAGCGACCCTGAAGAACGGCTGAATTACTCCGGCGGGCTTCTATTGCTCAATCACACGTTGATGCCTGTGATCTTTTACGGCGTTCAGCAGATCGCACCTGGTGCATGGGCATACCTGTTTGGGGGAGAGAGTGGGGACGCTTCTCTGCCACCTATCGGATCTGACATTCCCGTGTCGCTGGTGATCTGGGAATGATGTTTTATCAATACGCGGATGCTGCACATCAAGCTGAGCTGCGTGTAACGGTTGCAAGAGGTGTCTATGGGAATTGAATCGAGCCAGTCCTTCCTGCAGGAGTTTGCTGGGGATGCTCTTGGCCGCGCGCAGTCGCTGGCAAACCGCATTGGTAGCTATGTGCCGGGTTCGACAAATGTTGATTTCAACTACCAGCCGACCAAACCGACTATTCAGCCACCGCCGTCGATTGGCGATTTGCTGGCAACGGATACCAGCGGCGCGGCGCGGGCGTTTCTCGATGCTGAAACAGACAAGTGGCTGGCCAAGTTCTTTCCGAACCTTCAAAGCGCGGTTGTCAGCCAGCCCGATGCATGGGTGGATGGGATTTTGTCTGGCTCAGAGCCTTTTGGGCTGCCAAACGACGTGCATGAGGGCGTGATTCACGCGGCGCGGGACCGTGCCTATCGGACAGCGGACAGCGAGAAAGCCCAGATCCGGGCAGGTTACTCGTTGCGTGGTTTTCATGCTCCGCCTGGGGCGGCCATCGCTGCGATGACCAATGCCGACATCCGGGCGAGTGACGCCATTGCAGAGGTGAACCGAACCCAGATGATCCGTGATGGTGAAATCAAGGTCGAGCTGGCGAAGTTTGCGGCGCAGCTGGCCGGCCAGCTGAGAACCAGCATGCTGCAGGCGCTGGCCAGCTTCTACAACCAGTGGTCTGACGTGCTCAAGCAGAACACCGACATTGCCAGGGCGAAGGCGCAGGCCTATGCCGCGCTCACCAGTGCGCTATCCAGTTATTACAACGTGGAGCTGGGGTTTGAAGAGCTGCGGTTGAGGGCGGCTTCTGGCAAAGCAGATGCCCAGGCGGCCTCCAGCAAGAATCGGCTGCAGGAAGGTGAGGTACGGTCAGGGCAGAACCGTGCTCTTGCTGCTGCCGCTGCAGCATTCGCCGATGCATCCAGCGCTGCTGCCAACGCCCAGAGCTCGCTGCAGGCAGAGCTGTACAGCGGGCCGCTGAGCTGAAACAACCTGTAGGGTTGGATAGCAAACGCGGAGGCGTTGACGATTGGGCATGAACACTGTGGAGAAACCACCATGTACGGAATGAAGAAGCCAGCCAAGCCGAAGCTGATCAAAGGCCCGGGCACCGGTACGTCGGATTCGATCCAGAAGGACATGCCCGACGGCAGCTATGTGATGCCGGCTGATAGCACTACAGCCTTGGGCTTTGGGCCTACGGCGCGCGCTCAGAAAAAGCAGGCGCCACAAGAGGCTCAACAGGCCAAGGGATTTGGTATGCGCCGGGTCAACGTGAGCAATGGCGAGATGGAGTTGCCGCCGGAGGCTGTACACCAGATCGGCGCTGCGGTGCTTGACCAGGTGCGTGATGCCACTCACCAGCCGGCAGGCTACGGCTTTAAGCCGGAGTCTCAGCGCAAGCGGCCTGAGACCTTCTTTGCCGATGGTGGGCTGGTAGGTGAGGACGAGGAAAAGCCCAACAGCTATGGCTTTAACGTGAACAATGACGCCAGTCGCAAGGCAATGCAGGGGTCGCAGGACAGCCAAAGCCCCGGCCTCGGCGCCAAGCCTTTGGCCGGCTATGCCGCGAACGTGGAGCGTAACCGCGAGGCGCTGAATAATGCTGCGGATAACGTTGGTGGCTTTTATAAGGGTGCGGCAGAGAAGGTGCTGGGCGCTGCGACGGTTGTGCCGCGCGGGGTGGCAGGGCTGGCCACCGGCAGCACAACCTTTGATAGCAACTTGCCTGACTACGGTGCGGGTGAGCGCCAACGTGCTGCGCAGCGTTTTGTGCGCCAGAACCCGGAACAGGCCGAGGCTGCGAACCGGTTTGCTGAGGACACCAGCCGGCGGACGTTGACCCGTGGTTTGGCTCCCCGGCTGGGTTATCCGGGCATTCGCCGGGGTGACCCGGAACGAGTGGCCGCAACCGATCCTGCAGCAGCAGACCAGCAGGCGGCGCAGGCTGATACCAGCACCGCAGGCCAGGCAAGTACCGATAGTGCGGCAACGGCGCCGGCCAACCCTGAAGCACGGGGCTGGGGTATGACAGGCGTGGCAGGTGTTGCCGGCCGGCGCAACGCCGATGGGGTGATGGAGTTCTCTGACCGCGGCGAAGCGCTTGAGTCAGCCCGGGGCTTTGGTTTTCGAGCTGGCCGCATGGGCGATGGGAGCGGCGGTCTGTCTGTGGCAGGCGAGGGTGACGGTGCTCGAGCAATGGAGAGTAACCGCCGAGCGGTACAGGAAATGCGCCAGACCCGGCTTGAGAACAGCAACCCCAACTATCTGACTGTGGTGCGCAACTCGGGTGCCCGTGGCGTGCAAGGCCTAATCAACCGGCGTATGAATGAGCGTGACAGCGCCCAGGCTGCAGAGCGTAGCCAGCAGCACCAACGTGTTGTTGCAGAGGGCCAGCAGCGCTTGGATCAGGGCCGGCAGCAGCAGATTGCGAACCGGAATGCCGAGCGCGAGCAGGAGCGTCTGGCACTGCAGCAGCAGTGGGCTGAGGATGACCGGAAGGTGGCCACAGAAGACCGTGACAAGCTGCGCAGCCTACGCGATCAGATGATGGACACCCAAGCCTCTGTGCCTGAGCGTATGGAGGCGCGGCGTCAGTACATGGCGCTGACAGTGGGTGCGGGTGATCGATACCAGTCCGAGAGCGTGCAGTACGGCACTGATTCGGATGGCAAGCCGGTGCTTGGTAACCGCTTGGTCGACGTGACAACCGGTGAGTATGTGAGTGGCGAGCCGCCGGGTATCCCGTCCCTACCGCAAGGGATGACCAGGGAACAGGTGATTGCCGACGCGGAAAAGGCGATCAGCGAAGGTGCGCCCAGGGAAGCGGTCAACCAGCGACTGGCTCAATTCGGCCTCTCGCCCATCTAGTTGGGGATTAGATCGTCAAACAGGCCAGAGCTTGGGTTGTACAGCTTATTGCAGGCCCTTCTGATGTTCACGGCAGCGACCTCACTTGGGGTATCGCTGCCGTTTTTCACTGTGCACTCATCGCCCGATGAGTAGTGGGCAAGCAGACGACCGATACCCTGGGGCACGCTGTCTAGCCCGCCTGGGTGCTGGGTCGTGCAGACACGTACTGCCGCTCTGGCTGCTGAGTCGTTATTGATGGGGGCGAGCTGCTCGATCATGCAGGTTGCAGCGTTGTTGTCAGCATAATTGTCACAGGCCCGCTTGTTGATGACGAAGCTACCCATCGGCTGGGCGTCACCCGTTTCATACTCGTACTGCATCTGCAGACCGTCGCGATAGTGCCCACTGGCCTGCAGGATGCCGCACACCTCTGGCAGCATGGCTGCTTTCAGGTCGCGCATCTGGTCAGGGTAGCCTGATGCTGGGAAGTGGTTTGCCGCTGGCACACCAAAGCGATAGATGATGGTGTCGCCATCTGCGACGGCCGGGAATGTGTGGACGCCGGGCTGTGGCTGCCCGTACTGCTGCAGTTTGGCGTTGGTATCGGCCACCTCTGCCGCTACGAATTGCTCAACGGTCAGGGATTGAGCGAGTGCGGCTGGGGCAAGGCAGGTAAGCAAAAGTAAGGTGGTCGCTTTCATTGGTATCCGTTCCTGGCTGACTGCGGACAGCATGCCTTGGAGTGTGTCCCTCGGCAAGGCGCCCTCAGGGCGGGAGTACTATTTGAGGACTCCCGCCCTGACTGAATAATTTGGCTGGCTTATCTACCCAAACGGCCCAGGCTGCTCCACAATAGCCCTATGAAAAAGCCAAATGCCTACACATTGAGGATCATCGGTAGCTCGCCATCGAGCCTGCCGCTGTCTCGGCTTGCGCTTTATTTGGCAGAAATGTCCAAGCTCCTTGGGCATTCAGAAAAGGTGCATTTCGACAAGGTTGTTAAGGGCAGCGCTGCACTGCGTGTGTGGGTGGAGGAAGATGTAGCCCCAGCGGTTAAGGCGCGTACTCGACTGGCTATCGCTGGTGCGACCTCGGCGCCGAAAGAGGCTGTGGAGTCTCTGAGCCGAATCAATGAGCTGTTATCTCAAGACGGGAAGCGGGGGGAATTAAAAAACCCTGAGGGCACCGTTGTTATTCCTTTTCCTGGCGGTGCACGCAAGCCTCAAGAAGCCATCACGATGGATGATGAGACCAGCATCGTTGGTCAAGTGATAAAAATTGGCGGAAGAGACGACACCATTCCGTTGACGCTTACCGGCAGCGATGGCATCCACTACAACTGCACTGTCAAAGGCCGCGAGCTGGCCAAAGAGATCTCAGCATACTACCTAGGAGACCTCATTGAGGTTAGTGGGAAAGGCTATTGGTCTCGTCTCCCGGGCGGGAAATGGGTTCTGGACCGGCTGATAGTTCGTTCCTTCAGGGAGCTCGCTGACGACTGGGATGACGCGCTCACGCTTATGTCGCAGCTGTCGACGGACTGGGGTGGTGGTGGCGATGTTGAAGAAACTTGCGCCAAGATTCGCAGGGGGTGAGCTTGGTCGTCTGGGATACGAATGTTCTAGCGCTATATTTTGGGAAACGTCTCACCGCTGAAGATGAGCTTCGCGTTGAGGGACTCCTGCAGGACATGCGGAAAAGACGTGAGCCTATCGGTATACCGGCACCGGTGTTTGCCGAGTTTATGGCGGGTATCACCAGCACTGAGAAAGCCAACGCTGTTGCCTTGTTCAGCTCTACGGCCTTTCGTTTCCTGCCTTACGACAAAAAAGCAGCTATAGAGACTGCAATGCTTATCGGCCGCAAGGTTGCTGGTCGCCCTCGGCAGGCGGTGAAGGTTGATAGACAAATTATCGCGATCGCAAAGGCTAACGGCGCGAGAAGTATTCTGACTAACGATACTGATATGGCTGCAGATGCGCGGCATTTTGGAGTGACGGCCCAAAGCATCGATAAGCTTGAGATCCCCGATCAGCTCAAGCAGCACCGAATCGAGTTTAAAGAAGGCCAAGACCCAGCCGAGTGAGAGACGACATCATTGAAGATGGCGCTTCAAGGGCCAGGATGGGGTGGGAAGCACTGACGCACAATCCGCGCTTTTGGGGACTGATCGTAGTCGGGTAACTGCCATAGGCTCGCTGGTCGCTTTACAGGTACAGGTCGTCGGATTCTGTATATACATATGCAACGAAGCATTGAATTTGCGCAACGTAGCGCATACTATCTGTATATACAAACCAAGGACGAATTGTACGCTGCATGATCATATCCGACCAAATTGCCACAAAGCTTAAGGATAAGCATGGCGTCACCCCTGCGGAGGTAGAGCAATGCTTTCTGAACCGTACGGGCAAATTTCTTATCGATGCTAGAGAAGACCACGTAACAAACCCGCCAACTCAGTGGTTCGTCGCAGAGACGAATCGTGGCCGGAAACTAAAAGTGGCCTTTGTGTTCAAAGCTGGAAAGGTTTACCTAAAAACAGCTTATGATCCGAACCCCAAAGAGTTAGCGATATACAACGCACACGGCTGATGGCCTTGGGTGGACGCTAACAAGCGGCATGAATAATCGTGAGAGAGAAAAAATGAACACAGAAGCTTGGGAATCAGGCGAACTGGGGCAAGACGCGGATTCAGTAGCGGTTTCCCCTGTAGATGCGCAAGAAGTAGATGACGCGCTGGAGCTGCAGCTGATCTCAATTCGCCTTCAGAAAAAATTGATTCATGGCCTGAAAGCCATTGCGAATCATCATGGCATTGGCTATCAGCCAATGATCCGCGACCTGCTCAATCGTTTTGTGCAGTCCGAGCTCAAGATGATCTTGAGTCAGCGCCTGCGAGAAATTGAGGCAGACGAGCAGGATAACGAAACGGAAAGCACCGTTCCTGTGAATGAGTTTCTTCGTCGTCACGCTTGATCCTCGACGACAAGAAAAAGCCCGCCCAGAGCGGGCTTTTTTGTGCCTGCTTGCAATTGATTGCAAGGCCTTTGGGCGCTCCCCTTTGATGGGCTGCTGCCCATCCCCCTGTAGGGTTAGCCATTCCCATCGTTGAAAAACACACTCGCCAGACAGTTGATCTGGTGAGGTGGTTATGTCTGGTCTGTTCGATGATCTAAAAAGCAGTGCCCAGAGCGAGGCGCCCGAGCAAAAGGCCGCAGGGCCTTTTGACGATATCCCGAGAACAGACGTTGGATTGCTTGGCACCATCAAAGAAGGCGCGAAGAACAGCTTTCGCTCTGTGGGCGCTGCTGTCGACGCCTATCAGGGTGACACGGCGGAGTTGGTTGAGGCTGCCGATGATCAGCGCGCGGCACCACGCGATGCCAGGCTCACCAGCTTTTATGACGCCGTGGACAGCCGGGCCCAAGCTGCTGCTGATGAGTCTGGTGAAGAAGCTGGCCTGTGGGACAGCGTAAAGGCTGTTGGTGGCGCCATTGCTGATGAGCCGACTGGTGCCGGGCTGGCTGTCGCAGAGAATGCCCCCAATGCTGCTGTGACCTTGGGTGCCGGGTGGGCCGGTATGAAGCTTGGCGCTGCTGGTGGTGCGGCGCTTGGATCGGTGATTCCTGTTCTTGGTACCGGTGTTGGTGCTGCTGTGGGTGGTGTGCTGGGCGGGCTTGCTGGTCTGTTCCTGGGTAACACTGCGCTGGAAACGGGTAGCCGGGCGCTGAGCGCAGGTGCTGACGGCGAGGTTACCCCGGAAGAGCTGGCGGCAGCCCGGAGTGAAGGCGCGGTAAAGGGTGGTGTCATCACTGCTGTTGACGCCGCAACTCTGGGTATCGGCGGCGTAGTCAGCAAAGCCATGATGCGGCCGGCGCAGGCGGCAATGGAGTCTGCCACACGCCGGGTGTTGATCGACAACGGTATCGATGTTGCTGACCAGGCAGCGGTGCTGGCTGCCCGCGAAGTGCCAGAGATCAGTTCCGCGGTTAAGGCTGCTCAAGAATCTGCCCTTGAGTCGGTGAACACTCTTGGGCGCAAAGCGACTCAAGGTGGTGTGCTGCTGGCGGTGGAAAGCAGCGGCGAGGGCGTTGGTGAATACCTGGGCGAAATGGCGGCAACGGGGCAGGGCGATGTTACCGATGCTGTGCTTGAGTCGTTCCTTGCGATGGTCCAGAGCGGTGCCGAGGCCGCTTGGACTGCTGGCCGGACTCGGGTTCGCCCAATGGCTACACCTGAGAATCCGAACCCGGAACCGGTGGAATTGCCGGACCCTGCAAATGGTGCACTGTCTAGGGCAGCCCAGAGCCTGGCAGCAGAGGCTGAAGATAGCGCAGCGCCAGGCACCTTGCCGGAGCGACAGGAAAGTACCAGCAGCCTTACTGCTGCTGCGGCGCGGTCGCCCGCTGCTCTGCCGCAAACTGCGGAGCAGGCAACCGACGTTGACGCACCTGGTGAGCTTGAAGGGGCCGAAGCTGAGGCGAGCACACCTGAATCCGCAGAGAACACTGAGGCTGAACCGGCACTGGTGGACAAGGCCCGCCGCGCACGGCAGCTCCATGCCTTGTGGCAGAACGAAACGGACCTGAGCAACCGCGTTGCCTATTTGACTATTCAGGGTGACAAGAACGGCTGGAATGCCGTGGTTACGGCTGAGCGCCTTAAGGCTATGGCCGAACTGGAGCAGGTGCGCCGGCAAATTGGGGTGGTGAAAGGCGTTGTCCCGGCAGCGTCTACCCCGGCACCGCAGAACACCGCTGCCGCGCAGGCAGATGTGCCACCTCCACAGCAGTCTGCTTTGCCGCTGCCTGCAGCACCTGCCGGCGCGCCTCAAGAGGCGGTTACTTCCATTGCTGGCGCCGATATCGATGGCGATTGGGCGCGCTTCACCCCTGAGTCGGGCACGCTACAGATTCCCCGCGCGGAAATGCCGCAAATCAAGGCCGAGCACCGGGGCGCGATGGTGAATTTTCTCAAGGCCCGCGACGTGGGCCATGAGCAGACTGAAATGCCTGCTGCTGAGCTGCGGCCAACCCAGGCCGAGTTCTCGCGCAAGAAGGTGGCCCGGGCCAAGAAATTTGAGGGCGGCGATCGCTCGATTTTGGTGTCTGCGGATGGTTATGTGCTTGATGGCCACCATCAGTGGATGGCTAAGCGCGATGCAGGTGAAGTGGTAAAGGCGATTCGGCTGAACGCGCCGATCGAGCAGTTGTTGCCTTTGGCCCGTGAGTTCCCGAGTTCAGAGCTGGCTGACGGTGCGACCGAGGCGGCGCCGCCCGTTCAGAGTGTTGAGCCAGAGCCAGAGCCAGAAGCTAGCCAGCCCCCCGAAGCGACGGCGGCGGAGCCGGTCGCGCCGGCTCAACAGGCGGCTGAAGATGGCGCTGAGCAGGCCCCACGCGAAGTTGACACCGAGCCTGACCAGGACGCCGTATCTACTGAGCAAGCCACCGACACCGAACCACAGCCGCAGCAGGAATCGCCGGCTGAGCCCCCGGCTACGCCTGCGCCTGCCGAGGCTACCGCGCCTGCACCTGCACCGGCATCAAAACCACCTGCCAAGCCGAAGGTGGCGGCCAAGGAGCCGGAGGCTGTTGAGGATGCCGGGGAGAAGCTGGGCGGCGCGCGTAAGGACGAGCTTCGCTCTGTGCGTGACCGGCTTGAGAGCATGGACGATGAAGCCATTGCCGCCAGCACCCTGAGCGAGCTTTGGCCGAAGGGTGAAATCGACAAGATTGATGACCCTTTCCACGCTGCTGCGTATTGGGCTTTGCGGTCTGAGATTCCGGCGAAGCCGCGTGTTGCTTACAAGGTGCAGCGGTGGGTAACCAAGATCAAAGAGGCACGTTTGACCCTGGGTCATCTGGCGTCGCTGGGTGCTGACGTGTCGCTTGCTGAGCTGCGCAAGGCAAGCCCAGCACTGCGCTCATTTGCCAACAAGGTTGAGTTGCTGGCAGCCGTAGAGCGCTCGCAGTGGCCGCGTGTGGGGCGGGTTGAGCACCGAACTGGCCGGTACAGCGAGAACGGTGAAATGGTGCCGGGGTCGTGGTTTGAGGTGGAAATCGATAAGCGCCGGCAGGTGTTCCGTGGGCATGACGCGATGGACAGTGCGTTGCCCGACATCAAGAAGGTCCTTGCGCCTGATTCCGCGCCTACGCAGGAAATGAAGTTTGCGATCTACAGCAGCGCTTACACTGGTCGGGCGTTCATCATCAAGGACGGTGACAAGGAAAAGCGCCACCTCAAGGACTTTGACGACGTTAACGCTGCCAAGGCCTATCTGCAGGACAACCATGCTCAGTTGGTCGAAGCCTGGGAGGCGGTGAAGAACCGCGACAACGTGACCCGTAGCGATACCCGGCGCCGGTCCAATGCACCCAGGGTGGGCGAGGACTACCGCGAAGGCCAGGACGTGACGCCAGAGCAGTTTCTGGAGGCGTTTGGCTTTCGTGGTGTCGAGTTTGGCAACTGGGTTGGCCAGGGTAAGGGAGGGCGTGAACGCCAGGGCATGCTGAATGAGGCCTTTGACGCCTTTATGGATCTGGCGGGCGTCGTGGGTGTGCCACCGAAGGCGCTCAGCCTTGAGGGTACGCTGGGTATCGGGTTTGGCTCGCGCGGTAAGGGCGGGTGGGCTGCTGCTCACTTTGAGCCAGACCAGGTGGTTATCAACCTGACCAAAACGAAGGGCGCCGGCAGCCTGGCACATGAGTGGTTTCATGCGCTGGACAACTACTTTTCGCGCAAGCGTGGTGGTGAGGTGCCGATGAAGGGCCGCGGCAAAGCGGCGCAGAACGAGTACCTGAGAAACAACTTTGTCACGTACCGGCCAGAGCCACTGTATGTGCACACGTCTGGACGGGGCAAGCCAATCACCCTGGCTACGCTGAACCGGTACCACCAGAACCACCCGACGGCGGCGTATTACGACCCGGCTGCCTGGCACCCGGCCCCGTCGCACCCTGAAGGCGTAAGACCGGAAGTGGAGCGCGCCTTTGCAGAGCTGGTTGAGACGCTGGATAACTCGCCGATGCGGATCCGTGCGAGCTCTCTAGACAAGACGCCGGGAGGCTACTGGTCGCAGATTATCGAGCGCGGGGCGCGCTCCTTCGAAACCTACGTTATTGCCAAGCTGGCCGATCAGGGCGCGCGTAATGACTACCTGGCCAATGTCACGACGCTGGAAGAGTTTTCACGCTCGCCTGAGCGTTATCCGTATTTGACCCCTGACGAGCAGGGCCCGGTGAGCGAAGCATTCGACAAGCTGTTTGCGACGGTTGAGACGCGCGAGCAGGAGGGTGGGGTGGCGCTATTCTCCCGCCGGCCGGTTGGTGCTGGGGCTGTCAGCAACACGCTCAGCCGGGGGGATGTAGAGCAGGTCGCCATTCGGCTTGTAACAGAACCCACCGTGGCCAGTCGTTTTGTGTTCGCGACCTGGGAAGAGCTGCCGCAGGCGATTAAGGATGCGGCTGCGGCGCAGGGCGCGCTGCCAGGCGATGTGAAGGCGGTTCATTGGCGTGGTAAGACCTACTTGGTTGACCGTCGGTTTGCGACTGAGCGCGATGTGGAGCGCGCTATCTTCCATGAATTCTACGCCCATTATGGCCTGCGTCAGCGCTATGGCAAGGACCTGGAGTCGCACCTGGTGCGCATGCTGCCGAAGGTTGGCGGCATCAAGGGCGTGCAGGCCATTGCCCAGGCACAGGGCTTTAACATCGACCACTACATTACCGGCGCGCTCAACGACGACAGGCTGACCAACCGGCAGCGCGGTGCGTTGATCATGGACGAGCTGCTGGCGCATATGGCCGAATCAACCGGTAGCCTCAAGCGCGTGCTGCAGGAGTGGTATGCGCTGGTACGTGACTGGTTCCGCCGTAAGGGATACGACGAGCTGGCAACGCTCGATGCCGCCGACTTGGCGCTGGTGTTGCGCCGTGCACGCCAGGCAGCTGTGGCAACTGATAGCGCGCGCAATGACGCCGGCCCCGCCTTTTACGTGGACAGTGCCTTGCAGCCCGGGAATGAGCTGGGCAGTTCTGACCTTGAGTCAGATAACCCTGATATTCGCTTCAGCCTGGCGCCATCCAACATTCCGCGAGGCATTGCGAGCTCAGCGTTGGGGCAGAGCCTGACCAAGATGCTGCGGGGCAAGCTGGCCGACCTTAAACCAGCGGGCCTTGGCGCACTGCCGCTGATGTATCTGCGCGACTTTGCGCCCAAGGGGATGACTGCCCTTGATGGTTATATGGATCAGAAGCGGGCCATGGATGCCGATCGCAACGAGATGCACACCAAATACGATGCCATTGCTCAGGCCTGGCTCAAGCAGCGTCTGACCTCCGGCGCGTTGGGCGACAAGGCCAAGGCGCTGCTGGGTAAAGGCGTTACTGCCGATCGCGCACTGGATCAACTGATGCACGACGCTACGGTTGAGGGCATTGACCCCAGCAAGCCGCGCAAGGATGAGGCTGACAGGGTGAAGTACCAGATGCTGCGTAAGCGCTTTGAGGCGTTGCCAGCAGAGCAGCAGGTGCTGTTCAACGAGGTGCGCGATGCGTATCAGGAGCAGATCCAGACGCTGGAGAGCGCGATCGAGCAGAACGTAATCCGTAGCGTCGAGTTTTCCAAGCGCCGGGCGCGCCGGGAGCGCAACGCCGAGATTACTCAAGCCCGGGATGAGCTAACCGGGGACGATCTGCAGGAAGCGATTGATGCTGCGGAGAAGCGGTACCGGGGCCGTATGCGGGCGGCAGAGGCCGGGACTACGTCGAAGGTACTGTTGCTGCGGCAGAAGTTTGAGAGCATGCGCATTGATGAGCCGTATTTTCCTCTGAAGCGCTTTGGCGATTATTTTGTGGCGCTGCGTGACGGTGAGAAGCTGGTGTCGTTCAGCATGTTCGAGTCGGCGGCGGCGATGGAGGACGCTGCCGAGCAGATGCGGGCGAAGTATCCCGACATGAAGGTGAAGGTTGGCCGTAAGTCGATCAAGCAGGAGCTGGAGGGCGCCGTTGATGTTGGCTTTGTGTCGGATATTCAGGATCTGGTGTCTCGCCTGCCCAATGCCGATGAGATTGCCGATCAGGTTTACCAACTCTATCTGGATACGTTGCCTGACTTCTCGATGCGCAAGGGCTTTATTCACCGGAAGAAGGTGAGCGGCTACAGCGATGATGCGCTGCGGGCCTTTGCCAGCTCGATGTTCCATTCGTCTTATCAGATCGCTCGACTGAAGCACAGCCTGGAAATGAACGAGCTGGTTGATGTGGTGGAAGAGCAGGCCCAGGCGGCCACCGACCCGGTGGATGCGATGACCATCGCCAATGAGCTGCGCCGGCGCCATGAGTGGGTGATGAACCCGAAAGGCAGCCGGGTTGCGCAAACCATTACCTCGGCTGCGTTCACCTACCAACTGGGCATTACGCCGGCGGCGGCCATGGTGAACACCACCCAGACGTTCATGCTGGGCGTGCCGGTGCTGGGCGCGCGCTACAAGAGCGAAGCCAAGGCGATGACTGAGCTGCTGAAGGCGTCGCGAGACTTTATCAAGGGTAAGGGCCATCTTGAGCGGGCGCTGACTGGAGAGGAACAGGAGGCCTTTGCCGAGTTCATGCGGCTTGGCTTGATCGACAAGACGCAGGCCCATGACCTTGCCGGGGTTGGCGAAACCGGCGCCGAGTACAGCCCAGTGCGCCATAAGCTGATGGGGATCATCAGTTGGGCTTTCCATAATGCGGAGCGATACAACCGGGAGGTTACCTCGATCGCTGCGTATCGCATGGCCCGAGGCGCTGGCCGCTCGCACGCGGACGCTATCAACGAGGCTGCTGACCTGACGTGGACTATCCACTTCGACTACTCCAGCGGTAACCGCGCGCGCTTCATGCAGAGCGATACTGCCAAGGTGCTTCTGGTGTTCCGCCAGCACAGCGTCAACATGCTGTCTCGCTTGGTTATCGATATCCGGCAGTCGCTCAAGGGGGAATCCCCTGAGCTGCGGGCGGAGGCCAAGCGCCGGCTGGCTGGTATCTACGGCATGTTTGCCTTGATGGCCGGCATGCTGGGCGTGCCTGGCGCTCAGGCGTTGCTGTTGCTGCTGAACGCCCTGGACGATGACGACGACCCTTGGACTGCAGAGGACAAGATCAAGCGGGCGGTGACCGAAGCGCTGGGTGAGGATGTTGCCGCGGCGTTCTTCAAGGGCGCGCCGGGTACGCTGGCAGACCTGAACCTGACAGACCGGATTGGTATGGGACACCTCTGGTTCTTCTCGCCAAACCGTGAGGTGGAAGGCCGTGATGCCTATGTGTACTGGGTAGAACAGGTGCTGGGCGCTGCCCCGGCCATGGTGGCCAACGCCTTTACCGGGGCAAGCATGATGGGCGAAGGCCATGTGATGCGCGGCTTTGAAACGATGCTACCCAAGGCCGGCAAAGACTTGTTGCGGGCCGTCCGGTATTCGGAAGAGGGCGTGCAATCGCTCAACGGCTACTCGCTGCTGGATGAGGTTGGCGGGTGGGGTGTGCTGGCGCAGGCCCTTGGGTTCATGCCGGCGCACATTGCGCAGCGCTACGACCAGAACAACGCGCTGAAGAACGCAGAGATGCGGATCAAGGGTGAGCGCCAGTATCTGTTCAACCGCTACGCGCTGGCCGTGCGCACCGGCGACACCGAGGCATTGCCGGGGATCAGGGAGCGCATTGCAGACTTCAACAAGCGCTACCCAGCAGTGCGGATCACTAACAGCGCGCTGATTCGGTCGGTGAACACCCGGGAGTCGAACCAGGAGAGGGCGGCTGACGGCATCCTGATTGATCGCCGATTGGAGTATCTGCGCAGCGAGCAGTAGCACCACAAGGGGCCAGTTCTGGCCCCTTTCTTTTTGCCGACCCCCTGTAGGGTTAGAGCGTTTTTCCTTCCTGCACGACCATTCCCTTGCACGAACCCGAACCGGGTTTTCGTTGAATCCCTTTTGGCGGCTACGGCGATATGTGGCGGGAAAACTATGGCAACTGAAACAGATGAGATTTACCAGCAGTTCGAGACAAGCGGCGAGCTGACAGCCGAACAAGCGGCCCGACTCTTGGAGTTGGCCGACGAGGGCGATACCGGTGGTGATACGCCGGAACCAGGTGGCGAGCCCGACGCCACCCTTGAAGCGGAGCCAGCAAGCCAAGCGGTAGATGGCGGTGAGGGTGATGCAGGCCAGGCCCAGGAGCCGGACGAGTCGGAGCTAAACGCCGACAACGCGGTTATTCAGGCCAAAGACGGTAAGCACACCATCGCATTCCAGAAGCTGGTGGATGCGCGGGAGGCTGCGGCGACAAGCAAGCAGCAAGCCGCGCAACTGCAGGAGCAACTGGATGCAGCCAATGCAGAAATGGACAAGCTGCGGGCTGCCGCTCAGGAGCGTGCGGACAACGGCGAGGCGCCAACGGGGCAAGACAAGCTGCTGGATGCAGCACAACAGGCGATGGACGCCGGTATTGACCCGAACATCTTCGGTGACTTCTCGGAAGAGGCGTTGGTGAAGGGTATTGGCAGCCTTATTCAGGAGAAGTTTACCGGTCTGGATAAGGCCTTTAACGACCGCCTTGCTGAGCTGGAGAAGCGATTTGAGCCGATCCAGCAGAAGGGTGAGTTGGCCGCTCAGGAGCAGCACTTCAAGACCATCTTGGAGGCGCACCCTGACGCGGATTCTCTGGTTGATAGCAAGGAGCTTGATGACTGGATTAACGCTCGCCCTGGCGCTGTCCGCGCCGCTTACCGTGACGTTCTCGATAACGGCACTGCAAAGGATGTTGTTGAGCTGTTTGACGACTTCAAGCAGGCCACTGGCAAGTCTCAGGCCGCGTCCGGCGATGCCCAGGAAGGCGATGTGCGGGACAAGGCCAAAGCGGCTATCGCGAATGTGAAGCCGTCCGTCCCGGCGAGCCTCTCGGATATTCCGGGTGGCAAGCTGGGACCGGGCAGCCGAACTGAAGCGCTGGACAGCATGAGCCCTGCTGATCGGCTTGAGGCGATGGAGGACATGTCGCCCGAGCAGATTGAAGCGTACTTGAATCGGAGCCTGTGACGGCCCGCCAATAGCTGGAGAACGCTATGACTGACAAAACCCACATGGCTTACGGTGATCCGAAGGCTATGGTCGATCAGGCCGCAGGCCTGTTCGCTACTCATACTCAGCGCAACACCACGCTGAACCGCCTGACCGGCAAGATGCCGAAGGGCACCAAGGGCGCTGAGGCGACTTTGCGCAAACAGTCCACCCAGCATATGCCGATTGTCCGTTGCCAGGATCTTGGGAAGGGCAAGGGTGAAGAGGTGACTTTTCACCTGCTCAACCCCACTGGCGGTTACCCGATCATGGGTAGCGAGTATGCCGAGGGCCGTGGCGTTGGCATGAAGCTGTCTGAGGACAAGCTGCGCGTGAACCAGGCGCGCTTCCCGGTTGACCTCGGCGACACCATGACCGAAGTTCGCAGCCCTGCGGATTTCCGCCGTCTGGGACGCCCGGTGGCTCAGGCTAAGATGGACGCCTATGTTGACCAGTCGCTGTTGGTTCACATGGCAGGTGCGCGCGGCTATCAAGACAACATCGAGTGGAAGGTGCCGGTGGAGACGCACCCTGATTTTGCCAAGATCATGGTCAACCGCGTAAAAGCCCCGACCAAGAACCGTCACTTCATGGCTGACGGTGGTAACGGTATTCAGGAGTTTGGTGTTAACGCTGGTGAAATCGACCTGGCGACCACTGATCTGCTGAAGATGGATACCGTGGATGGTATTCGCAGCTTTATCGACGATATCGCGCTGCCTCCGCCGCCTGTTCACTTTGAAGGTGATGCGGCCGCAACGGATTCGCCGCTACGCGTGCTGCTGGTTTCTTCGACCCAGTACAACTTGTTTGCTGCTGATCCGAACTTCCGTCAGCTGCAAGCCAGCGCCATGGCGCGTGCTCAGCAGGCCAAGGGGCACCCCCTGTTCCTGGGCGAGGTTGGTCTGTGGAATGGCGTGCTTATCGTCAAGATGCCGAAGCCGATTCGCTTCTACAAGGGCGACACCATCCGCTACTGCACCGCTTACGACAGTGAAGCCGAAAGCTCCTGTGTCGTGCCTGACAGCTTTGGTGACAACTTCGCCATCGACCGTTCCATTCTGCTGGGTGGTCAGGCGGTGGCAGAAGCGCTGGCAGCGCACCGCAAGTCCAAGATGCCGTTCTTCTGGAGTGAGAAGGAGCTTGATCACGGCGACAAGGTCGAGGGGCTGATTGGTGCTATTCGCGGTATCTCCAAGATCCGCTTTGCGGTCGATACGGGCCGCGGGACCGAGTTCACCGATTACGGCGCAACCGTCATCGATACCGCTGTGCCGATTCGCAAGCCGCGTAGCTGATCTGACTGGCCGGCACCCCCGGCCAGCCTTCTCGCAACCAAGTTAAGGAGGCCGCTCATGGCCAACGTAAAGATCGATCAGTTTGGCAACCGCCAGTTCGGCGGTGCTGCTGGCGCTTATGGCAACACCACCACCCTGGCTTTCAAACTGAAAACCAATGCCGCTGGTGCTGCTGAGAACTCCAACTCTGGTGCCGCCATTGCTTCGGGTGATGTTGTCGACCTGGGCCCGCTGCCCGCGGGCATGCGCCTGGACGATGCTTCGGTGCTGATCAGCACCGGCATGACCGCCACCATCACCGGCTCTCTGGGCTTTCTGTACGAGGACGGTGTGGACAGTGCCGAGGTGCCGCAGGACCCGGGCTACTTCGGTGCCGGCCTGAACCTGGCGACCGCTGCGCGACTGCGTGCGAATACCGCCAAGGCGTTGGTGACCCTGCCGAAGCCTGCCCGTCTGGTCCTGACCACGGCCGTTGAGGATAACGCCAAGGTGAGTCAGATCGACGTGCTGGTGATCGGCGAGCTGCAAGGCCCGCGCTGAGCCGGTGACGAAAGGGGCTCCGGCCCCTTTCTCTTATCCCTTTCTCTGGAGCACCACTTATGAACGTGCTTGTGATCGCGCGCGTCGCGCACATGATCAATCTCGCTTACTGCATGTCGATTGGCGACGACTCGCAGCCCAGCTGGGAGGACGCCCCGGACTGGCAGAAGAAGTCCGCTGTTGCTGGCGTGGAAATGCACCTGGCTAACCCGAATGCCACCCCTGAGCAGTCGCATGAAAGCTGGCTGGCCCAGAAGCTGGCTGACGGCTGGACGTATGGCGAGGTTAAAGACGCGGAGAAGAAGCAGCACCCGTGCTGTTTGCCCTATGACGAGCTGTCGATCGAGCAGAAGTCCAAGGACTACCTGTTCCGTGGCGTTGTGCATGCGCTGAAAGACCTGCCGGATGCGGACGAGGCTGTTGCGCAGGCGCTGGCCAACCTGCCGAAGGAGGCTGGCGCCGCGCTGACGGGTGCCCCCGTGGGGCAGGTTGGCGTGAAGTACATTGGCCGCAAGCCGACATTCACCGACCACCTGTACGGCACTGGCCTGACTTTCGAGCGTAACCAGGTCCGCTACATGCCGACGGACATCGGCCGTAAGTTCCTGCGGCATGCCGATCAGTTCAAGGCCGCGGCGGCTGTTGCCATTCCAGCGGCAGACGAGCCGGCTGCGGATGAATCCGCCGACGACACCGCTGAGCTGTTGGCCAAGGCCAAGGCGAAGCAGGAGCTCGAGCAAAAGGACGAGACAGCTCTGCAGGACGTGCGACAACAGATCGGCCTGATGACCAAGAAGGCGCTGACTGACTACGCCATGAACAACTACCGGCAGAAGCTGGACCAGGCTCAGAAGGTTGATGAGCTGCGCCGCCAGGTCATTGGCATGGTCGATCAGTACGGGTTGGTCTGATGGACTGGGGCGAGCTGGAGCATGATTTTCGGGTGTCGACACAGGATACGGTGGCGCCGTACCTGTTCGACAGCGAAGACGTGCTCCGCTGGCTGAAAGAGGCCGAGGACGAGGCTGCGATTCGTGGCCGCCTGCTGCACGTAGCTGATGACCAGACGGTCTGCATCATCAAGATTGATGCCGGTGTGTCGGTGTATCCGCTGCACCCATCGCTCTTTGAGCTGGACCATATCGGCTGGGTGGCACAGGGCAGTAGTCAACGTGAGCGGCTGGCGCTGAAGAGCACGGAGGCACTCGACGGGATTATGCCGGACTGGCGCGAGCGGGTGGATTTGCCGCGCTACCTGGTGCAGAGCGAGACCAGCGTGCGCGTGGTACCCACGCCGATCTGCAACGGTGAGCTGAAGCTGGAAGGCTATCGGCTGCCGCTCAGGCCGGACCGCTCGAAACCCGAAATTCATCAGGCCCACCATTCCTACCTGGTGTATTGGGCGCTGAAGCGCGCGTACTCGGTACCTGACTCCGAAACGATGGACTTGGGCCGTGCGGTGGATGCCGAGCGGCTATTCACGCGGTACTTCGGCGAGCGCCCCGACTCCGACCTGCGCCGCCTGACGCGCGAGGACACCGACCACCATAACCGGGCGTTTTTTTTGTAGGGGAAGTACATGGGCAACCACGTTGGGCATGTTCAGGAGAGTGTCGTTGAGGGCGTTGTTGTGTCTGTGTCCAGCAAAGCTACCTGGGGAGGCGCCGTGACAGGGATCGTGGGGTATTTGGCACAGGTCAACTGGATCGGCTGGGCCAGTGTGCTCATCGCGTTCATTGGCCTCGGCTTCAACGTCTACTTCAACCACCGCCGTGATAAGCGCGAGGCTGCAGAGAGTGCGGCCAGAACAGCGCGGGAGACGGCGGAAAGCGCGGCCCGGATTGCCGCCCTGCATGACAGGTGCGAGCTATGAACCGGGCGCGCACGTACATCGGCGCGCTGACAATCAGCGCGGCCGGCTTCATGGGCTGGATCGCGTCCGAAGGGTTTACCCCGGCCCCTGTGATTCCAACCCAGGGTGACGTGCCCACAATTGGCCATGGTTCAACCCGCTACGAGGACGGCACACCTGTCAGGATGACGGACCAGCCCATTACGCGCGCGCGGGGCGAGCAACTGGCGCGCAACCTGATGAGCCAGGACGAGGTGCGCTTTCGGGCATCACTGCCGGGTGTGGAGCTGTATCAGGAAGAGTACGACCTGTACTTGGACTTTGTTGGGCAGTACGGGATCGGCAACTGGCGGGCATCGAGCATGCGGCGCGAGCTGTTGGCCGGCAACTACGTTCAGGCCTGCGACGCGCTACTGCGCTGGCGGAAGGCGGGCGGCTACGACTGCTCAACCTTGGTCAACGGCCAGCCGAACCGGCGTTGCTGGGGCGTCTGGACACGACAGCTGGAGCGGCATGAGATGTGCCGGAGCGCCCAATGAATCGGGTTCTGCTTGGGGTGGCCGGGGCGCTGGCGATGCTGCTGGTGCTGACCGCGTTGCGGCTCAACGCCGTTGGGGCAGACCTGGCTCAGATGACCGACAAGGCTCAGCAGGCTGCCGCCCAGGCGGCATCGCTGCGAACCACCCTGCGCCTTCAGCGCGAGCTGACAGAGGATCAGGCGGCGATCGCCAGCACCTACCTACAGGAGAAGACCAGTGCCGAAAAAAACCGTGAGGATCTGTATGAGTGCCTTGCTACTGGTGCTTGCGGGCTGCGTATCGCAGCCACCTGTGAGCACGACGGTGAGGCCGGGGGCGCTGGATCCGGCGCTGATGCAGGAACCCCAAGACTTACAGCCGCTGCTGAACGAGCTTATCCAGCCCTACAAGCTGGACTCCGCGCACAGCGAGCACAAATAAAAGGGCTGCAGGACGCGCTGTTCCTGCTGCATCGCAGTTGTCGACTTGTGGGTGAGCCTGAATGATCGAGATACCGCTGACCATTTACCAGGGCAAGACCCTTGAGTTCGCCCTGCAGTACGCCGAAGACCACTTCACCTACTGCGATATCGTCGCTGTGCCGTCGCTGGCGCCGGTGCGGTTAAGTGTGCCGGGCCACGGTATTCCGGACGGATGGCCGGTGACGATCCAGTGCGTGAGACGGCCTGACGAGCTGAACGGCGACTACCTGGCCACGGTGATCGACGACGACACCATCGAGATAAACGACCTTGTGGGTTCGTGCTGGCGCCACCAGTGGTCGGCCGGTGGCCATGTCCGGTATCCAACCCCCCAGGACATCACCGGCTGGTCTGCCCGGGCAACCCTGCGCCGGCGCGTTGGCGACGACAGCGCCATTCTGACCTTCCACTCTGACGCCGCCCAGAACCCCGATGGCCTGATCATCGTTGACCCGGCAGAGCACTCATTCACTCTGAAGCTGGACGAGGCCGCGGCCAAGCAGCTGAAGCCTATGGTCGGTGTGTGGGACGCCGAGGTCATCGACCCGGCCGGCAACGTGTTTGCGCTGGTCGGTGTGAGCCCCTTCGAGATTACTGCTGAGGTGACAGAATGAGCCGTGTCATTGCAGTGAAGCAGGGCCCGGAGCGCCGGGTTATTCGCGCCGGCATGCGGGGCAGGGTGGGGCCGACTATTACTGCTGCTTCGGTCGGAGCCGATGGCCACCTGATTCTGACTATCGAAGGCGGCACCGAGATTGACGCCGGTGTGATCGACCGGCCCTGGGGCACGATTCAGGGTGAGATTACCGATCAGTTGGATTTGATGGCCCGGCTGGGGCTGAAGGTTGATCAGGCCAGCTACGACGCGTTTGCCGCCGGCGTGGCGGCTGGACTGGCTGAGCGATACACCAAGCCAGAAACAGATGCTCTGGTGGCCAGTCGCACCACGCCAGCGCAGGCTGCGGCGGCAGCGCCTGTGCAGAGTGTACAAGGCCGCACCGGTGACGTGGCGATAACCAAGGCAGACGTAGGCCTGGGCAGCGCAGACAACACCAGCGACATGGCCAAGCCGGTCAGCACCGCGCAGGCTGCTGCTCTGGCGCTCAAGGTGGACGTGTCGGATGTGCTCGATCAGCTGGAATCAGCGGACGCTACCAAGCCGCTGTCGGCCAATCAGGGGCGTGTGCTCAAAGAGCTGATCGACAACATCCAGACGCTGCTGGAGTCCGACAACATCAACCTCGACAGCTTGCAGGAGGTTGTCGACTTCATCGAGCAGAACCGGGAAGACCTGCAGAATCTGGGTATCAGCAACATCGCCGGCCTGCAGCCTGCCCTGGACAGCAAGGCCGCCACCAATGGCGACTACGTGAACCTGCGCGCTCGGTCCACCACCGCTGATGACGTTGGGCTGGGCCAAGTGGATAACACGCCCGATGCCAGCAAGCCGATCAGTGGTCCGCAGCAGGCCGGGCTGGATTTGAAAGTCGACAAGGTGGTTGGGAAGGGCCTGAGCACTGAGGACTTCACCACTGACGAAAAGAACAAACTGGCCGCGCTGCAGTCCGCTCGCGACCTTGAATTGAAACTGGCCTACGGGGTACACACTGCATGAGCACTTCGACTGCCTGGTCTCTGACCGCTTATACCCCGGATACCTGGACCCCGTTGGTGCAGGTGCCTGCTGACGTGACCAGCATCATTGTCACCAATACAGACATGCTCAATGACAAGCTGGTACAGGTGCGGCTGGGCGCCGCAGAGATAGCGGGCGCCCAACTGGTGCCTGCCGGTGACGCGCTCAAGCTGGACATCAAAGCACTGCCGGTCTCCGCAGCCAGCCAGCTGCAGATCAAAGCGGATGCCGCCGGGCTTCACTTCACAGCGGCGGGGCTTGCGCAATGAGTGCCTGGCAACCGATGTGTAGCCGGGTGCTTGATGCTAACCCGATTGCAGATGCCATCGCGCTGGACTTGGATTATCGCAATGACCGTTATCGCGCACTCGACAGTGGGGTTTTAGTTGAGAAGCCTTGGTCAGATATAGTCAATAACTACTCAGCACCGGCTGGGCGGACTTACTTTGATAGCTCGGGAGTTCTGCAAACCGCCGGGGCTAACGAAATGATTCGGGCATTTGATCCTGTTACTGGGGAGGTTGTCGGTAATCAGGTTTGGAACGCTTATACCTGCCTAAACCATTATTCGTTTGACCCGACTAACTCAGCTTGGCTGGTATCAGGGGCAACCAGAACTCCATACGGAGGAAAAGTGGGCCAGTTTACGCCTGTGTATGTGGAGAGTACCGGAGGGACTTGGAACCGGTTGCTTGCCACTTTTTTATCTGGCAATGACTCTTACACTGTCCGCTGTATTTATAGCTCCGGAAGCTCCGGTAGGTTTCGCCTGACCTGCAGGGATACTTCAAATAGCCTAGAGACGCAGTTGGCGGGAACAGTAAATGGGGTGAAATCAACTATTACGACAGCTGCAGGAACTGTAACAGTTAAGTCTGATAAGCAGCTTTTATCCGGTTTGCGGGAAATAATCATCACCTTTGTTCCTGTGAATCCTGGAACTGGTGTCTCTTTTGGGTTTGGCCCCGACAGTGTCGTGGTTGGGGAGAGCTTGCTACTTTACGGAGCTTGTGTTTATGCCGGAACTGAAGAGAAGCCGCTCGTCAATACACTCAACTCGTCAGTGTTGGTGGCTGGGGAGAGTCAAGTTATTAATGCCGAAAGTTTTTTGAATTTTTATAACGAAGAAGAGGGCACCATTTTTTGCCTCTCAAGCGGTCACAATAATACAGGCTACATAGCCCAAGCAGATGCTGGCAGTGGTAATGATCGGCGGTTGATACGTATGGACGGAGGCAGCGGGGCTAGAGGCTTTAGTATTGCGTCCTCGATAACTCAATCTGCAGCAGCAGGTGTTCCTTGGATAGCCGGGGTGAAGAAACCCGTAGTAATGGCGTATAGATCCGGAGCGACAAACTATATAGCTGCCGATGGTCAAACCGCCTCCTTCCCTGACAATAGCCCCCCGGGGATTTATAGGATGTGGCTTGGAACAGGCGGAATTTCCAGCACACTGTATTTGAATGGCTACATAGAACGGTTGGTATATTTCAATCGCGCCCTGCCGCCCTCAATCCTCCAGAGGCTGACGGCCTGACTGTCTGAGGTTGCCGGTACTGCAAACATCACCGGCGGTACTGCCAGAGACATACTGCCCACATCCGTGTAGAGCACGGCTGATAGTGCCTGCCAGTTTTCGCTCTGTCGCTGGCTGAATCCAGCAAACGCTAACTCCATCACAACAGGCCGTCCATTGAGACCGCTTTGGACCGGTAGGAAGTGTTCAGCCGTTGGTTAGCGGATTTCTAGGCTGGGGCGATCCGGACGGCCATCAGAGCTCTGCATTGTGTTTGGGTATCAGGCTGGCGCCGATTCGATGGATTTCCGCCATTGCCTCACGGCGTTCGGGCTCAGTTATGGCTTCATCGTCAAATGCCTGGGCGTGCTCGGCTTCGTCCAGCAGCAAGCGGGCAACGTATTCGCGGGCCAGCTTTATGGCAAAGCCTTTTCGTATGGGGTAGTGGTTTTGTGTCACGGCGGGACCCTGAAAATGACTGGATTTTCAGGATAGCAAGAAGGGGCGCTTCGCGCGTCTGGAGGGCTTGGTACTGTAGGAAAATCCAGTGTGTAACTTATTGATTCTTTTATGATATAGTTCGCGCTTTCCGGCACAATGTAAACCGGGGTTTTTTATTTAAGATCAAAGAGTTAGCGTTTATTCGGCTTCCACTTTGACATGGTGGGGGTCGTTGGTTCGAATCCAATCGTGCCTACCAAATTTAAAACCCGGTCCCTGTGGCCGGGTTTTTTGTTTCTGTGCCGTACGGCGTGCTGTTGCAGTAGCCTGATGAGGGCTGCCGGTAATCGTGACACCGGTATGAACTGCAGCGGGGCATTCGTGCGGCGTTTCCATCATGTGGCCTTGCGTAGGGGTCACCACTGAGAAGGAGTGGCACATGCCCGTTATTACCCTCCCTGACGGCAGTCAACGTCGTTTCGATAATCCCGTTACCGTATCCGAAGTCGCCCAATCGATTGGTGCCGGCCTGGCCAAAGCGACGATCGCCGGCAAGGTTGATGGTCGCCTGGTCGATGCCTGCGACCTGATCGAGCAGGACGCAACCCTGCAGATCATCACCGCCAAGGACGAGGAAGGCGTCGAGATTATCCGCCACTCCTGTGCTCACCTTATCGGTCATGCCGTCAAGCAGCTGTATCCCGCCGCCAAGATGGTGATCGGCCCAGTGATTGATGATGGCTTCTATTACGACATTTCCTACGAGCGTCCCTTTACGCCGGATGACATGGCGGCCATCGAAAAACGCATGGCCGAGCTGATCGCCACCGATTACGACGTAATCAAGAAGGTGACCCCGCGTGACGAGGTCATCAAGGTGTTCGAGTCCCGTGGTGAGGAGTACAAGCTGCGTCTGGTCGAGGATATGCCCGACGAGAAGGCGATGGGCTTGTACTACCACGAAGAATACGTCGACATGTGCCGCGGTCCGCACGTGCCGAACACGCGCTTCCTGAAAGCATTCAAGCTGACCCGTATCTCTGGCGCCTACTGGCGCGGTGATGCCAAGAACGAGCAGCTGCAGCGCATTTATGGCACCGCCTGGGCGGACAAGAAGCAGCTGGCCGCGTACATTCAGCGTATGGAAGAGGCCGAGAAGCGCGATCACCGCAAGATCGGCAAGCGTCTTGACCTGTTCCACACTCAGGAAGAAGCGCCGGGTATGGTGTTCTGGCACCCCAATGGCTGGTCCATCTATCAGGTGCTTGAGCAGTACATGCGCAAGGTGCAGATCGACGCCGGCTACAAAGAGATCAAGACCCCGCAGGTCGTGGATCGTGTGCTGTGGGAACGCTCCGGCCACTGGGAACACTACGGCGCGGCGATGTTCACCACCGAGTCGGAAAGCCGTGATTACGCGGTCAAGCCGATGAACTGCCCGTGCCACATCCAGGTGTTCAACCAGGGTCTGAAGAGCTACCGCGAACTGCCGCTGCGCCTGGCCGAGTTCGGCTCCTGCCACCGTAACGAGCCGTCTGGCTCGCTGCACGGCTTGATGCGCGTGCGTGGCTTTACCCAGGATGACGCCCACATCTTCTGTACCGATGAGCAGGTGAAGAAAGAAGCCGCAGACTTTATCGCCCTGACCCTCAAGGTTTACCGTGATTTCGGCTTTGACGATGTTGAGCTGAAGCTGTCTACCCGCCCGGAAAGCCGCGTTGGTGACGATGCGCTCTGGGATCAGGCGGAAAAAGGTCTGGAGGATGCGCTGAACGAGGCGGGTCTGGAGTGGGAGTTGCAGCCGGGCGAGGGGGCATTCTACGGTCCGAAGATCGAGTTTTCGCTGCGCGACTGTATCGGTCGGGTCTGGCAGTGCGGCACGCTGCAGCTGGACTTCATGCTGCCGGGTCGTCTAGGCGCGCAGTATGTGGCTGAAGATGGCGCGCGCAAGACGCCGGTCATGCTGCACCGCGCGATTCTTGGTTCCTTCGAGCGCTTTATCGGGATTTTGATCGAGCACTACGCGGGTGACTTCCCGGCCTGGCTTGCACCAACTCAGGCTGCGGTGCTGAATATTACCGATAATCAGGCTGAATTTTGTGCCGAAGTAGAGAAAACTCTCACTGATTCGGGCTATCGTGCCGTTGCGGACTTGAGAAACGAAAAGATCGGCTTTAAAATCCGCGAGCATACTTTGCACAAGACTCCCTACCTGCTGGTAGTCGGAGACCGCGAAGTAGAATCGCAAACCGTGGCCGTGCGCACGCGAGAGGGTAAAGATCTGGGTTCGATGTCTATCACCGAGTTCACTGCATTCCTCGACAGCGCTATCGCACAACGAGGCCGCCCGAATTCGGAGCAATAAAGATTAAACGCGAGATGAGACAAGACAGAAAAGCTGCGCAACGCCCGCCGATTAACGAAAACATCACGGCGCGCGAAGTGCGCCTCATTGGCCCCGACGGAGAGCAGGTCGGCGTCGTATCCATTCAGGAGGCGATAGCCGCCGCTGAAGAGGCCAAGCTGGATCTGGTTGAAATCTCCCCCGATGCGGCACCGCCCGTGTGCCGCATCATGGACTACGGCAAGCACATCTTCGAGAAGAAGAAGCAGCAAGCCGCCGCGCGCAAGAATCAGAAGCAGATTCAGATCAAGGAAATCAAGTTTCGTCCAGGGACGGAAGAGGGTGACTATCAGGTCAAGCTTCGCAACCTGATTCGTTTCCTCTCTGAAGGGGACAAGGCCAAGGTATCGTTGCGATTCCGTGGTCGCGAAATGGCCCATCAGGAGCTGGGCATGGAGCTGTTGAAACGGGTTGAAAACGACCTGCTTGAATACGGCACCGTGGAACAGCACCCGAAGATGGAAGGTCGTCAGCTGATGATGGTCATCGCCCCCAAAAAGAAAAAGTAATCTCCAGGGCAACGCCAGGCCTTGCGATTATTTGATGCACTTCAATTTGGAGTAACTGAACATGGCAAAGATGAAGACCAAAAGTGGCGCTGCCAAGCGCTTCAAGAAAACCGGGAACGGCATCAAGCACAAGCATGCTTTCAAAAGCCACATCCTGACCAAGATGAGCACCAAGCGTAAGCGTCAACTTCGCGGCACTTCGCAGCTGAACGCTGCTGACGTCCAAAAAGTCGAGCGCATGCTGCGTCTGCGTTAATCATCAAGGTACAGGTTAGAGGAAGAAAGCAATGGCTCGTGTAAAACGTGGTGTCATGGCGCGCAAGCGTCACAAGAAAGTTCTCAAGCTGGCTAAAGGTTACTACGGTGCGCGTTCACGCGTGTTCCGCGTTGCCAAGCAAGCGGTTATCAAAGCTGGTCAGTATGCGTATCGTGACCGCAAGCAGCGCAAGCGTCAGTTCCGCGCGCTGTGGATTGCCCGTATCAACGCTGGTGCTCGTCAGAACGGTCTGTCTTACAGCCGCCTGATCGCCGGTCTGAAAAAGGCGTCCGTCGAGATCGATCGTAAGGTTCTGGCTGATCTGGCCGTGAACGAAAAAGCGGCGTTTACCGCGATTGTCGAAAAAGCAAAGGCTAGCCTGGCTTAAGCCCTCGTTACGACAATCACCGCGCCTCGCGGCGTGGCTGGCAACGTCAATGATAGGGGAAGAGCCTCCAAGCTCTTCCCCTATTTTTGTTTCTGGAGTACGTGTTGATGGAAAACCTTGACGCCCTGGTCGCACAAGCACTTGAGGCAATCAAACAGGCCGCAGATGTGGCTACGCTGGAACAGATCCGCGTGCAGTACCTCGGCAAGAAGGGCGAGCTGACTCAGGTGATGAAGACCCTGGGCAACATCCCGGCTGAGGAGCGTCCCAAGGTTGGCGCGTTGGTCAACCAGGCCAAAGAGCAGGTACAGAGCGTGCTCAACGGGCGCAAGTCCGAGATGGAAAGCGCTGCGATGAATGCCCGTCTGGCTGCCGAGCGTGTGGATGTCACGCTGCCCGGCCGTGGTCAGACGACCGGTGGTTTGCACCCGGTTACCCGCACCATGGAGCGGATTGAACAGATTTTTGCCCACGTCGGTTACACCGTCGCGGAAGGCCCCGAGGTTGAGGACGATTACCACAACTTTGAGGCATTGAATATTCCGGGCCATCACCCGGCGCGTGCCATGCACGACACCTTCTACTTCAACGCCAACACCCTGCTGCGTACCCACACCTCCCCGGTACAGGTGCGCACCATGGAAAGCCAGCAGCCGCCGATCCGCATCATCTGCCCGGGTCGTGTCTATCGCTGCGACTCGGATCAGACCCACTCGCCGATGTTTCACCAAGTCGAAGGCCTGCTGATCGACGAGGGTGTGAGCTTTGCCGATCTGAAGGGCACCATTGAGCAGTTCCTGCGCGAATTCTTCGAGGCGGATCTGGAAGTGCGCTTCCGCCCGTCATTCTTTCCCTTTACCGAACCTTCCGCCGAGGTGGATATTCGCCGCCGCGTAGTCAAGAACGGCGAAGAAAAGGCCGACTGGCTGGAAGTGCTGGGCTGCGGCATGGTGCACCCGGAGGTGCTGCGCATGTCCGGTATCGACCCGGAGAAATACCAGGGGTTTGCGTTTGGGATGGGTGTAGAGCGTCTGACCATGCTGCGTTATGGCGTGGGCGATCTGCGCATTTTCTTCGACAACGATCTGCGTTTCCTTGAGCAGTTCCGTTGAGCGCCGCACCCGCAACCCTTTTGACAGCAGGAATCGATAATGAAATTCAGTGAACAGTGGCTGCGCACCTGGGTAAACCCTGACGTTTCTCGTGACGACTTGGTGGCGCGCCTGTCCATGACCGGACTCGAAGTAGATAGCGTTACCCCGGCAGCTGGTGAGTTCTCCGGCGTTGTGGTGGGCGAGATTCTCAGTGCCGAGCAGCACCCCGATGCCGACAAGCTGCGTGTGTGTCGCGTCAGCAATGGCAGTGAGGAGTTTCAGGTTGTTTGTGGGGCGCCGAACGCTCGCGCTGGTATCAAGATCCCTTTCGCCATGGTGGGCGCCGTGCTGGGTGAGGACTTCAAAATCAAGAAGGCCAAGCTGCGTGGTGTCGAGTCCTTCGGCATGCTGTGCTCGGCGGCCGAGCTAAAGGTTTCAGAAGATCACGACGGCCTCTATGAGCTGCCGCAGGATGCCCCGGTCGGGCAGAACGTGCGCGAGTACCTGGGCCTGGATGACGCCATCATTGAAGTCGACCTGACGCCGAACCGTGGCGATTGCCTGTCTATCGCCGGCCTGGCCCGTGAAGTGGGTGCCAACTATGGCGCCGAGGTTTGCCGTGTCAAGGTCGAGCCGGTCGCGGCCGTCCATGAAGAGGTGCGTCCGGTAGAGCTGTTTGCTACCGAGGCTTGCCCACGTTATCTGGGCCGGGTGATCCGCAATGTTGACCTGTCGCGCGCCACGCCCCTGTGGATGGTCGAGCGCCTGCGTCGCAGCGATATCCGCAGCATTGATGCAGTGGTCGACATCACCAACTACGTGATGCTCGAACTGGGTCAGCCGATGCACGCCTTTGACCTCGCCGAAATCAAGGGCGGCATTCGTGTGCGCCTGGCCGAAGAGGGCGAGCAGCTGGTGCTGCTGGATGGCCAGGAAATCAGCCTGCGTGCCGATACCCTGGTGATCGCTGATCACGAGCGTCCGCTGGCCATGGCCGGCATCATGGGGGGGGAGCACAGCGGTGTGAGCGAGAACACCCGTGATCTGTTCCTGGAAAGCGCCTTCTTCGATACCATCGCCATCGCCGGCAAGGCGCGTGGCTACAGCCTGCACACCGACTCCTCGCACCGTTTCGAGCGCGGCGTGGACTGGCAGCTGCAGCGCGAAGCCATGGAGCGTGCCACCGCACTGATTCTGGAGATCGTTGGCGGTGAGCCGGGTCCGGTCATCGAGGCGGTAGAGCAGGGCGCGCTGCCCACGCTCAAGCAGATTACCCTGCGCAATGAGCGCATTACCCAGATGCTGGGTATGCAGATGAGCGAAGCCGACGTGGTCGGCTACCTCAAGGGGCTCGGCCTGGGTGTGAGCGCCCAGGCAGATGGTCAGTGGCAGGTAGATGTACCCAGCCACCGCTTCGACATCAGCATTGAAGTCGACCTGATCGAAGAGCTGGCTCGCCTGTATGGCTACAACCGCCTGCCGGTCAGCGCGCCGACAGCGGCACTGACCCTGGCCGGCAAGCCCGAAACCCGCGGTGAGCTGCCGATGCTACGCCGCCTGCTGGTTGCTCGTGGCTACCACGAAGCCATTACCTATAGCTTCATCGAGCCGGGCCTGAGCAAGCAGTTTGAGCCGAGTATCGACCCTCTGGCCCTGGCCAACCCGATCTCCAGCGACATGGCCGTCATGCGTCCCTCGCTGTGGCCGGGTCTGAGCAAGGCCGCGCAGTACAACCAGAACCGTCAGCAAAGCCGGGTACGTCTGTTTGAAACTGGCCAACGCTTTATCCCGGGCGGGGATGGCCTGCTGCAGGAAGTCATGCTGTCGGGTATCGTGACCGGCAGCCGACAGCCAGAAGGTTGGGCCAATGGTGCCGAGAAGGTCGACTTCTTTGACGTCAAAGCTGATGTTGAAGCCATCCTGGCGCAAAGCGCAGCCGGTGTTGCTTTCCGTTTTGCACCGGTTGACCACCCGGCACTGCACCCGGGCCAGTCGGCTTGCATCCTCAATGGCGAGGAGCAGGTCGGTCTGATCGGCGCGCTGCACCCGCAGCTGGTTGCTGACTTGGATCTTAACGGCCCCGTTTTTGTGTTCGAGTTGGCATTGGCGAAAATTTGCCAGGGTCAGTTGCCGCGCTTTGTGGAATTGTCCCGCTACCCTGAAGTCAGACGTGACATAGCGCTGGTGGTGGACCGTGACGTGCTGGCCGAGGATCTGCTGTCCTGCATTCGTGCAGAAGCCGGAGCCCATCTCAAAAACCTCAGGTTGTTTGACGTTTATGAGGGCAAAGGTATTGATCCGCATAGAAAAAGCATGGCAATCGGCTTGACGTTGCAGGATTCGTCGCGCACTCTTACTGATGACGAGGTGAATGCTGTCATGGACAGAGTGCTGCAGTCCTTGGAGCAAGGGTTCAACGCCACACTAAGGAAATAGGTCTAATGGGGGCTCTGACAAAAGCGGAAATGGCTGAGCGGCTGTACGAAGAGTTAGGGTTCAACAAACGCGAAGCCAAAGAATTGGTCGAGTTGTTTTTCGAAGAAATTCGCAACGCACTCGAGACTAATGAGCAGGTGAAGCTGTCGGGTTTCGGCAACTTCGATCTGCGCGACAAGCGTCAGCGCCCCGGACGTAATCCCAAGACTGGCGAAGAAATACCCATTACTGCACGACGGGTAGTGACCTTTCGCCCAGGACAAAAACTGAAGGCACGAGTAGAAGCCTATGCTGGAACCCAGCCATAACGACGAATTGCCGGCTATCCCCGGCAAACGCTACTTCACCATTGGTGAAGTCAGCGAGCTGTGTGCAGTGAAACCCCACGTTCTGCGTTATTGGGAGCAGGAGTTTCCGCAGCTGTCGCCGGTCAAGCGTCGTGGTAATCGACGCTACTACCAGCGCCAGGATGTCCTCATGATCCGCCAGATCCGGGCATTGTTGTATGATCAGGGCTTCACCATTGGTGGGGCCCGTCAGCGCCTGTCCGGTGAAGAAGCCCGCGAAGACCTCACCCAGTACAAGCAACTGATTCGTCAGACCATTGCCGAGCTGGAAGAAGTGCTCAACGTGCTTCGCGTTCGCTGATAACCAAAAAAAACTTTCTCATTTCAGATAGTTAATGTATTATGCGACCCGCTTCGGCAGACAAACCGAAGCATCGTCGGGGCGTAGCGCAGCCTGGTAGCGCACTTGCATGGGGTGCAAGGGGTCGAGTGTTCGAATCACTCCGTCCCGACCAATATAATCAAGGGGTTAGATCGATACGGTCTAGCCCCTTTTTATTTGCCTCGCGTTTTTGCCCCACTTTTTGCCTCACCGAATTTCTCGACATTGCCTTATTTGCGTTGAGTGCGTTCTCAGTTCGCTATTGGCCATCCACTGCACACTTGTTTGTGACGTCGATGAGGGCTGAGTTTTGCATTCGGGGCGCCGTTTTATCGAGTCGCAACCTTTAATGCTCGGCAGAATTCGCCAGTGCGTTGTCACTATCAAACAGCACTCGTGCCATGGGGCTCGGCTACTGTGTTTTTTGTTTGTCGGTTTTGACTTTTGCAATCTGCAGATCCCGGTCTGGCAAATGGTCGGAACGAGCCTAGTTTGATGCGGCCTGTGCCGTTATAAGAAGAGGTGTGCACATGGCGTCGCGTCAGAGGGCGTAGAGCTGACATGCTAATGTCCTTTCAGAAGGAAGTTCATGGGAGCAGGCGAGAGCGCCAGCTGGTATGTCCGCTGGGAGTAGACGAAAAAAAGCCCGCGTTGCGCGGGCTTAATACGGAGCAGTGCCGGTGTTGCTGATCAGTTCCCGGTGGCGCGCATGTGCTGAACGCTGAACATGTCCGGGGTGCTCAGGCTGGGGTCGACCTGACCCTTGAATTGGCCGGTGGTGCAGTGCATGGCCTGTACGTCGATCATGCTGAAGCTGTCGTCAATGGATACGCCACTGCCCTGGTTGGCAGGCAGGTGGTGGTCCGGGTGGGCCTGGCCGATGGTGAAGGTTTTCCACATGCTGCCCTTGCGGTCATAGGCCACGGTACGCGGGATGGTGAAGGTCTGGGCATCCATGAAGTGCACGCGGCGGGACAGCGGGTGGCTGCCGTCGACCGGGGTGGCCTCCACTTCGTAGACCTTGCGCAGCTGCCAGGTGATGTTCGGGAAGCAACCGCCCTTGCCGGAGAACGCCACGACCTGATAACCGTCGCTGTCCTGATGGGTTTCGGTATCGAGTTGCAGCTCGTTGTGGTTATAGAAAGGCATGAGCATGTAACGGGTGCCCTTGTAGGCCCAGTTCATGTCGGAAATACGGCCGTTGTAGCCCTCGAAGTCTTCGATCATCAGGTCTGAACCAAGGAAGGCGTCGGTGACCTGACCGGTGGCCAGGCGGCGTACGCGGCGCTGAAAGCCCAGATACAGCCAGGAGTTGTCGCGCTTGAGGTCGTCCATGGCACGGTGGATGAGCAGTTGGGTGTTGCGCACATCATGTGGCTCGAGCACTTGCACGTAGATACCGCGGAACAGCTCCGACGGGTTGGGCGTGATCGCCGGCAGCGGCTCCTGATTGACCCGGCCGGTGAAGTTCAGGAAGTGAAAGTTGAACTTGATGGTGCGCTCAACCTTGTCGGTGTTCATGTCCCGATACTTCCAGTAGAACGGGTAGATGGCGGCGCTGTCGCCCCAGTTGTAGCCGTACTTGTAGTTCCAGGCGAGTTTCTCGCCGGCACGCGGATCGTTGGCATCCGGCTCTTCCGGGAATGGCCGCCCGGCCTGCCAGCCATTCAGCTCGCCGGGCTTGGCGCCCAGACTGACATTGCCGAGACCCGCTCGGCTGGCTTCCACGTAGTTTGCATGCAGGTCGAAGGAGGTGGTCTCGCCGACCTTGATTTCAACCCAGCCCTGTTCGATGAAGTTGTAGAACGCCGGGTCGATGATGTCCCGGAACTGGGCAACGTTGGCCTGATTGATGGTCATGCCGGTGGTGAGCCCCGGTGCGCTGGGCGTGGACTCACGGTAGGGATAGAAGCTGTTGTCGACGACATCGGCCTGGGCCTGCGCGGTGCAGGCCATCGCCAGTGCCGTCAGTACGCCGGTCAGGATACAGGTGTGCTTTTTGTTTTTCATGCTGTTCTCCGAATCAGAAGCTGTAGCGGACGGTCAGTTGCAGTTCGTCCTGGTTTTTGGCCATGCCCAGCGGGCCGGCGCGGAAGCGACCCAACGGCTCATAGCCGCTCAAGCCCAGGCTGAAACCTTCGGGGTGGCCCGGATAGGCGGCGGTGAAGGGGTCCCAGGGGTTACAGGTGCGGCAATCATCGAACTTGTTGGCACCGCTGCCGACTTTCAGGTTGGCGCCCCCGATGACACGCAGGTTGTCGCTGACCAGCCATTCGATGCTCGGTGCGATGGTGGTGGCGCCGGCGCGGAAGTCATGCGCAGCCAGCAGTTGCGGGCTAAGTCTGTCGTTCATCCACCAGCCCTTGACCAGCAGGGTGCCGGTCCAGTTGGCTTTCCAGTCCGGTATGCCTACCCGGCCTAGGGCACGCTGCTCACTCTGATACTCGTGAATGTGCTGGCCGAAGATCTGGCCCGAGAACAGGAAGGCGCGGCGGCTGTTCAGCCACGGCAGGAAGATGTTCTTGTCGGCACCGACCACATAGCGCGTGACGTTGCTCTCCGAGAAAAGTCTGGTCTGCATGGTGTTGGCGAACTCTTCGCCTTCGGTGTGGGCGAGTTCGACGCGGAACACGGTATCCAGACCCTGGGCGTAGTAGTCCAGCGAGCCGCCGATCAGGTTGACGCGGGGGAAGTGGATGTCGAACGCGATCAGGTAGGGCCAGATGCCGGTGTCGCCGGTGAACGCATTTTGTGCCGGGATACCGCCGCGCAGCGAGGGCAGCTGGCTGCGATAGGTGAGGGCGTTGAGCGAGAAGCCAAGGTCGCGATAGACACCTTCAAGCTTGATGCCGAACTGGGTGTTGGACAGGCTCCAGTCGGGCATGTGCGCCTCGCGGATACCGATCTGGCCGGGGCCGAAGTCGGTCGCAATCGAGCCATTGGCAAAGTTGGCGACGGTGCCGCCGTGCTCCCAGAGTGTGTTCATGCCGCGGAAGAAGCAACCCGCGTCGAGAATCACGTTGGGCGAACCGCATTGGCCGATGTTGTGCGGACGGAAGCGGTCGAAGTTCCAGACGAAGGAGACGTTCAGGTCATCGAAGATATCGCCGGCGCCCATGCGGTAGTCGGATTTGACGATCCACATCGGGATGCGGATGTCTTCCAGCTCGTCGTAAATATTGTTGCGCGAAAAATCGACCGGGTTGATGACGTCCAGCACCCGGAACAGGTCGGTGCGGCCCCAGATGACCTGCTGTTTGCCCAGGCGGGTGCTGAGGATATGGCCGTTGTCGAAGTTGTAGTCGAAGTCGACGTACAGTTCGCGAATAAAGTCGAGCCGGTCATTGAACTCGGAGAAGCGCAGGTCGTTGGTGTCCTGATCCAGGTAGCCGTTGATACAGCCGCGGCTGTCGACATCACAGGGCCGCACCGGAACGCCAAAGGCGACACCGCCGCTGGTGCTATGCAGGTTCTCACCCAGCACAATCATGCCTTTGTTGGGGTGATTGGCCACATTAAAGGTGTTGGGCAATTGCAGACCGCCGCCGTGGGGCACACTGGTGCTGCCGCCTAAGCCGCTGGTGTTCTCCAGGCGAATGCTGCCGCCGGCGCGGCGGCCGTATTCGCTGCTGTTGAGGTCGTAGACCCCGTCGTAGCTGCCACGAAATACGCCGTTCCAGGAAACGTTGCTGAAGATGCCGAGTTCGCCGAACTCGCGCTCGGCGTTGATCTGCACCGTGTTGCGAAATTTCGATAGCCCTGCGGAGTCACGCACGTAGGTCGCGTTCTCGTAGAAGCCGGTTATCTCGGTTTCCTCACTGGCGATCGCAGCGCTGAGCGGGCTCAGCAACAGCCCGGTGCCACTCGCCAGAGCGAGGCTCCAGCGTCCGAGGCCTTTTATTTTTGTTTGCATTGGCAGTTCCTCATTTCAGTGGGGTAGGGTAGGACGAGTCGAGCTCAGCCTTGCCCCGTTATCAGCGCCCCGACAGGCTGCGGGGCACTGGCTGCCGGGCGATCGGCATGCAGGATGCCATCCTCGTCGGCGTAGACATCGGTGATGAAGCGCGGGCGCATCACCAGCACCCAGGAGGGCACCAGCAGCATGGCGGCCAGGCCGTTGATGACGATCATCACGCACAGCAGCATTGCCGCGTCGGACTGGAAGCGCAGGTCCGACAGCAACACCCACATGACGATGCCGGCCATCAGGGTGACGGCGGTGAAACTGATGGCCATGCCGGTGGTGGCGATCGCCTGGCGAACGGCATCGACCAGCCTGCCGCTCTTGGCCATTTCCTCGCGGATGCGGTCCATCATGTAGATCGAGTAGTCGATGCCCACACCAATGCCGACGGCGATGACCGGCACGGTGTTGATGTCGATGTTGAGTCCGGCCAGGCCCATGTAGGCGTAGGTAAGGGTGGTCGCGAAGGTCATCGCCAGCAGCATCATCAGCCCGGCGTGCCAGGAGGTGTAGAACAGCATCACGAAGGCGAAGATCAGCAGAAATACCAGGGGCAGCACGACCAGATTGGTTTCGAAGGCCGACTCGTTCATGGCCGCGGCAACGCCGAGGGTGCCGCCGGCCAGCCGGATGGTCAGGCCTTCAACCTGGCCGTCGTGTTCGGCGATCCATTCGCGCGCCATGTGAATGGCACGACGGATGGTCTCGCCCTGGCGATCCTTGTAGTAGAACACCAGGTTGGCGATGCGATCGTCGGTATCGTTGAACTCGTTCAACGCCCCGGGAATCGGGCTCGACGCCATATAGGTAAACATCAGGCCGCCGACGTAGTCCGCTTCATGGGGGATCTGGAACCAGCGTGGATCGTCGTTGTGCATCAGCCGGTTGACCTGCTTGATCAGGTCCGGCAGACCCTTGCTGCCACCGACCGCCGGATCGGCCAGCATGTGCGCCTGCAAGTCCTGCAGGGCGCGCAGTACCTCGGGCTTTTTCAGCCCGCCTTTCTCGGCGTGTTCGGCGATGATGTACAGCTCTTCGGAGCCGGGGAAACGGTCATTCACTTCCTTGGACGACAGGTTGTAGTCGTGGTCCGGGTAGAGGATGGGTGACCCCGGCTCCGAGTCGCCGATACGTACCTGGGAGGCGGCGACCAGACCCAGGGCAATGGCCAGCGCGGCAGCGCCAAGCACGACCCGCGCTGCGCCCGGACGGCTGACGGTGCGGGCACAGGTGGCGCCGATATGGCGCAGGAAGGTTTCCTTGATCTCGGGGTTTTTCGGTGTCGGCAGGATCGACAGCAGCAGCGGTACGCCAATCAGCACGGTCAGGATCACGGTCATCGCCCACAGCGAGGCATAGACGCCCAGCTTGGTATTCAGGGCAATGGAGCCGATGGCGATCAGCGACAGACCTACGGCGTCGGAGACCACGCCAAGCGAGCCCGGGCGGAACAGGCTGTCAAAGGTCGCCCTGGCCGCTTTCGGGCCGTTGCTAAGAACACGCACCTCGGCGTAGTAGCGCTCGACCAGTTGCACCCCGTGGCTCATCGCCCGCGCGGCAATGAGGAAGGGAATAACCAGCCCCAGCGGATCCAGGTTGAAGCCCAGCAGGCTGATGATGCCCAGGCCCCAGATGGTCGAGATCAGCACGCCGCCGAGGGGAATCAGCACCCCGTATGTCTTGCGGAAATGGAATACCAGAAGCGACAGCATGATCAGCACGGTAAAGATGAAGATCTGCAGAATCTGGTCCATGTAGGTGTAGGCCCAGCCCACCAGTACCGGCTGGCCGGTGGCATACAGGGTCACGCCATTGCCGCTTTCTGCCTCGCGCAGGGCCTGCAACTGGGCGAAGGTGGCGGCGTAGTCGAGCTGGCCTTCGATCAATTGCGCCTTGACCAGCGCCATCTTGAAGTCGGATGACACCAGCGGGCCGTAGATGCGCGGGTTGGCGGCCACATCCGCGCGCATCTGCGCCAGTTGCTCATCGCTGTAGTTGCCGTTTTGCGCGTCAAAGTAGGGCTCGGAGTTGATCGAGCCGACCTCGGTCAGCCAGATCTTGCGCGAGTTGCGGTGGGTGACGCTGGTCACCAGGTTGTGGTTGACGCCGGGCAGGTTGTCGACAGCCTGGGTGACCCGGTCGATGGTAGCCAGGTTGGCGTTGGAGAAAATGTCACCGTTGTCGAAGGCGACGCCCACGACCAGCACGTTGGCCCCGCCGAAGCTATCCTTGATGCTGTTGTGCAGCGCGATATAGGGGTGCTCCTGCGGCAGCAGATCGGCAAAGTCGGTATAGATTTTCAGCCCCGGTATGCGCAGCGCAAACAGCAGGGTCAGCAGGGCGATGGCGGCCAGCACCTTGCGCGGATTGTTGAACATCCACACCTCAAGACCGTGCATGGCATGGGTAAAACGATGTAATCCAGACATGTCGGTTCCTCAGTCAGCGCTGGCCGCCAGGGCCTTTGGGAGTTGAATATTCAGCAGCGTGCCGCGCCCGCCGGCCGCCAGCAGATGCTGCTCGGGCACGAGCAGACCGGCACGCAGATACAGGGGCTGATTGGGCGTGGCCAGCGGCTGCCAGCGGCTGCCGTGCAGGCTGAGTACGGTGGTGTTTTCGCCGAGGGCATAGAGCGCGTTGCCATCACTGACAAAGCCGAAGATCGGCGCTTCGGTGCCGCTGGGCTGCTTGCGCCAGGTTTCGCCTGCATCGCGGGTGTGCCAGATAAAACCGTTCAAGCCACCGACCCAGCCTTCATCGAGGTCGCGGAAGAAGCTGGCGTGGGGGTAGAACTCGTCAGGCAGGCTGCCGGCCGGCTCCCAGCTGATCCCGGCGTCGCGGCTTTGATAGACCAGCCCGTATTCGCCGGTTACCACGGCGTGCTCGGCGTCGATGAACTGCAGGGTGGTGAGAATGGCGTCCTCATCCAGACTGGCTTCGTCCCAGCTGGCGCCCTGGTCTGCACTGTGCTGCAGGGTGCTGAAACTGCCGACCGTCCACCAACTGCCGTCCGGCGCGCAGGCGGTGGCCATCATCTGCTCGCTGCTGGGCAGCGCGTGGCTGCGCCACTGGCTGGCATCCGGGCTGCCGTGCCAGAGCTGGTTGTCGAAACTCAGGGCGATGAAACTGCGGTCCGGACACACATCCAGATCGACCAGACTCATGCTGGTCGGTAGCGGCTGGCGTTGCCAGCTGGTGCCCTGATCACTGCTGCGCAGCACCACGCCATCGTTACCCACGATGAGGGTGGTTTCACCATTGCTGGCCATGGCCTGGTAGAAGTCGGTGCGTTGCAGGGCTTCGCTGTGCTGGTGCTCTACCGCGTCCAGATTCAGCGGCGCCTCGCAGCCGGTCAGGAACATCGAGCAAGCCAGTCCGGCAAGCAGATGCCGACGACCCGGCGCACCTCGGAGAGGTGTTGGTATGTCAAACATGGTATGTCACCAATCAGGGTTTTATTTTTATTCACGGAGCGACAGAGGCTCATTAGCAAGCGCTGTGCCAGCGCTTTCGCATAATTCCAACTGGCTGATTGGTAACGGTTTTTTATTGGTTGGTGGTTTTTACGCGGGAATGCAGCTGCGTTTCGGGCAGGGTAATTTGATCAATTGATAAAAGTGCAGGCGGGGCTTGCTGATTTGGTAAAGCGCGGGGTCGGACTGGGTTGCTCTGACGGGTGAGAGGGCGCTCCTTGCCCGGTGCAAGGAGCTATTCGGGCGGGTAGTCGCTGCCGGGCTAGTGCTGTTCGCTCTCTTCCAGAATGCCGGACTTCTTCAGCCGATATGCCAGCGCCGGGCGTGTCAGCCCCAGCCTCCTGGCGGCCTCGGATACGTTTTGGCCGGCGTCCTCCATGGCGCGACGCATGAGGCTGTTTTCGACCTCTTCCAAGCTGACGCCGGAGGTCAGAATCTGCGATACCCAGTCGCCTCCGGTGGCAACGTCGCTGCCATGGACGATGGTGCCGAAATCGTTCAGACGGTCATCGCAGGATGTCTCGATAATCTCCGGGCTGACTGCGAACAGCGCGTCCTGGCTGATGCTCTCGTTGCTGTCGGTCAGAATCACGCCGCGTTCGATGACGTTTTCCAGTTCGCGGATATTGCCTGGCCAGTGGTAGTTCAGGCACAGCTCCAGCGCCTTGTCCGACAGCCCCAGGGTGCGCTTCTGGTAGGCATGGTGCGACTTGCGCAGGAAGTGCTCGGCCAGCAGCGGAATGTCCTCCTGCCGCTCCCGCAGTGGCGGAATCTGAACCGGGAACACATTCAGGCGGTAGTACAGGTCAGCTCGGAAGCGTCCCTTTTCGACGGCATCGGCCAGGCTTTCGTTGGTGGCGGCAATCACCCGCACATCAATCTTGCGGGTTTTTGAATCGCCAACTCGTTCCAACTCCCCCTCTTGCAGAACGCGTAGCAGGGTTGCCTGTGCCCGCGGCGGTAGCTCGATGACCTCGTCGAGAAAGATGGTTCCGCCACTCGCTCGCTCAAAGCGCCCGGCGCGCGCCTGGTGAGCCCCGGTATAGGCGCCTTTCTCAACGCCGAAAAGTTCTGCCTCGATCAGATCGGGCGGGATGGCGGCGCAGTTGACGGCCACGAACGGCTTGTCGGCACGCTCGCTGCGCTGATGCACACTGCGTGCAATCACCTCCTTGCCAACGCCGGTCTCGCCCAGCAGCAGCACCGAAACCTTGCCCTTGGCGGCTTTGTCGATGGTTTTGCAGACCTTTTTGTAGGCGCTCGACTGGCCAATGCCGTAGTACTGGCCTTCCTGCTGATCCAGGTCGTTTTGCAGCGAACTCAGCCGCGATTGCAGGTCGTACAGCTCCTCGATAATGGGATCTTCCCTGAAGTAGCTTTTGAACTGCTCGGCGTCCTCCCATTCCTCCGCCGGCTTGCCGACGATCAGGCAGCGCTCATCGCCGCAACCGCGACAGCTGACTTCGCGGAAGATTATCTCACGTCGCATGAATGAGGAGCTGTAGGCGGAAGCGTATCCGAGCAGTGACCAGCAGGCGGGTTCCTGCATGAGTCCTAACTCTGTCTGGCAAATCTCGACTTCAAACGAGTCTACCCACTCCAGCTCGCCATAGAAGTGGCCAGTCTGGTGGTCAAGATCAATCTGGATCGGCTTGACCTTGACCATGCCCTTGAGCGAATGCAGCTGCGGACCGACGAGGAAGATATCGAGTTCGTTGTTGTTTGGTCTCAGTTTACGTGCGAGCTCGGCATCCTTGAGTCCCGACTGGTAGCCCATGCGCAGAAAGAAGCCCTTGGCGCGCTCGATACCGAGGGTGTTGACCAGCTCACGCCGGAAGCTGGCCATGGCGGACACCTGCATCAGCAGCATGCGCTGCTCGGCAAACCAGATTTTGCCGTCAGTGCTCTGAAAGCGGATCTGCCCGGTCAGATCGTGATAGTCCGAATACTGCAGGTGCGGCTTGTAGCTGATCGCCATGATGCGTTAGCCCCTGTTGTTTTTGTTGGGCGGTTTGCGCTGTCTCACAATATGCTGTGAGGCGCTGAGTGTCTCGGCATCTTGACGCTGTCTGCGCTTAGAAATCAACCAAATGATTAATTGGGCACGGCTGCGTTGCGTTGGGTGAGCATTTGCTGACATACGCAGCGCTGTTTCATCAAATCATCAAATTCCCTCCTCGATTCTTCCCTCGGCTGACCATTGCCAGTGAAGCAAACTTTCAATGGATAAAAATAAAAAATATTAAATATCAATTGGTTGGGGTCTTATTTCGCCCTTTTCTTGCTGGCTGGCATAGCCGTTGCTGTAGGTCTGCACACAACAACAAGTACGGTGAAGTCCTATGAGCCAGACCGCCCAAAGCTTTGACCAGATGACCCGCTGGGTTCGGGTGCGCAGCGAACCGGACGCCCGCTTTGTCGAGTTCGACTTCGCCATCGGTCACCCCGATCTGTTCGTTGAACTGGTGCTTCCGAAAGACGCTTTCGTTCAGTTCTGCAAACACAACCAGGTTGTTCACATGGATGAGGCCATGGCCCGTCAGGTTGACGAGGACATGGTGAAGTGGCGCTTCGGCGAGAAAGGCCAGCGCTGATTCCGATCCGACACACCCCTACAAAAACAAAACGGTACGGTTGTCATGAGCATTGAAATCAAAACCAACTCGGTGGAGCCGATTCGGCACACCTACAGCAACATCAAGCGTCGCTTTGGCGACAAGCCTGCCTCGCGCTATCAGGAAGCCAGCTTCGATATCGAGGCGACCACCAACTTCCATTACCGCCCCCTGTGGGACGCCGAGCACGGTCTGAATGACCCGACCCGCACCGCCATCCGCATGGCCGACTGGTACGCGGTAAGCGATCCGCGCCAGTTCTTTTACGGTGCCTACGTGCAGAACCGCGCCAAGATGCAGGAGGCCGCCGAGCACAGCTTCAGCTTCTGCGACAAGCGCAATCTGCTGACCCGCATGCCGGAGGCGCTGCAGGAAACCCTGCTGCGTCTGCTGGTGCCGCTGCGCCATATGGAGCTGGGCGCCAACATGAACAACAGCAGCATCGCTGGCGATGCGGTGGCCGGTACGGTCACCCAGATGCACATCTATCAGGCCATGGACCGCCTGGGCATGGGCCAGTACCTGTCGCGCATTGCCCTGCTGATCGATGGCAGCACCGGCGAGGCACTGGATCGCTCGAAGACCTACTGGATGGAAGACGCACTCTGGCAGCCGCTGCGCAAGCTGGTTGAGGACAGTCTGGTGGTCAAGGACTGGTTCGAGCTGACCGTACTGCAGAACCTGCTGATCGATGGTCTGCTGTACCCGCTGATGTATCACAAGTTCGATCAGTGGCTGGCGGAGCAGGGGGCCGAGGATGTCTCGATGCTCACCGAGTTCATGCGTGACTGGCACGCCGAATCCTGCCGCTGGGTCGACGCCATGCTCAAAACCGTGCGCGCGGAAAGTGATGCCAATGCCGAGCAGCTGCAGCGCTGGATTGCCCACTGGCAGCCGCGGGTCATCGCTGCCCTGCAGCCGCTCGCCAACGCCAGCGTCGGTGTCGCAGCGCTGGACGAGGTGGTTGGCCAATTCGACCAGCGGCTGAAGAAGCTCGGCCTGGTCGCCGAGGAGGTCGCCGCATGAGCCAGCTCGCCTTCATCGTTTTTCAGGACAACGACAACGCCCGCTACCTGGTAGAGGCGATTGCCGAAGACAACCCCCACGCCGAAGTGCAGCACCACCCGGCCATGATCCGCATCCAGGCTGAAAAGCGCCTGGTAATCAACCGTGCCACGGTTGAGGAAAAGATCGGTCGTGAGTGGGACGTGCAGGAAATGCTCCTGGACGTGATCAGCATCGGCGGCAACGTGGATGAGGATGAAGACCACTTCATCCTCGAGTGGAAAAACTAGGAGACCCCTCATGGCTACCAAGAACAAGAAGCTCAGCCTCAAAGACAAGTACCAGTACCTGACCCGCGACATGGCCTGGGAACCGAGCTACCAGAAGAAGGAAGACATCTTTCCCTACGAGCGCTTCGAGGGGATCAAGATCACCGACTGGGACAAGTGGGAAGACCCCTTCCGCCTGACCATGGATGCCTACTGGAAGTATCAGGCCGAGAAAGAGAAGAAGCTGTACGCTATCTTCGACGCCTTCGCCCAGAACAACGGCCACCAGAATATTTCCGATGCGCGCTACGTCAACGCCCTCAAGCTGTTTCTGACCGGTGTTTCGCCGCTGGAATACGGCGCGTTTCAGGGCTATGCCAAGGTCGGCCGGCATTTCAGCGGTGCCGGTGCGCGGGTAGCCTGCCAGATGCAGTCGATTGATGAGCTGCGTCACGTGCAGACCCAGCTGCACGCCATGAGCCACTACAACAAGCACTTCAACGGCCTGCACGATTTTGCCCACATGCACGACCGGGTCTGGTTCCTGTCGGTGCCCAAGTCGTTCTTTGACGACGCCCGCTCGGCTGGCCCGTTCGAGTTTCTGACCGCCATTTCGTTCTCGTTCGAATATGTGCTGACCAACCTGTTGTTCGTGCCGTTCATGTCCGGCGCGGCTTACAACGGCGATATGGCCACCGTGACCTTCGGCTTTTCGGCGCAATCGGACGAAGCCCGTCACATGACCCTGGGCCTTGAGGTCATCAAGTTCATTCTCGAACAGCACGAGGACAACGTGCCGATCGTGCAGCACTGGATCGACAAGTGGTTCTGGCGCGGTTACCGCCTGCTCAGCCTGGTCAGCATGATGATGGACTACATGCTGCCCAACAAGGTGATGTCCTGGAAGGATGCGTGGGAGGTCTATTACGAGCAGAACGGCGGTGCGCTGTTCAAGGATCTGGAGCGTTACGGCATTCGCCCGCCCAAGTATCAGGACGTGGCCAACGACGGCAAGAACCACATCAGCCACCAGCTGTGGTCGACCTTCTATCAGTACAGCCACGCCACCAACTTCCATACCTGGTTGCCCAGTGCAGCGGAAATGGACTGGCTGTCCGAGCAGTACCCGGACACCTTCGACAAGTACTACCGCCCGCGTTTCGAGCACTGGCAGAAGATGCAGGACAAGGGTGAGCGTTTCTACAACAACACCCTGCCGCAACTGTGCCAGGTGTGTCAGGTACCGACCCTGTTCACCGAGCACGGCGATCCGACCCAGCTGAGCCTGCGCACACTGGAGCACGAGGGCGAGCGTTATCACTTCTGCTCGGATGGCTGCTGCGACATTTTCAAGTACGAGCCCGAGAAGTACATCCAGTCCTGGTTGCCGGTGCACCAGATCTATCAGGGCAACTGCGAGGGTGCAGACGTCGAGACCGTGGTCTCGAAGTACTACCACATCAATATCGGCCAGGACAATTTCGACTACGTGGGTTCGCCGGATCACCAGCGCTGGCAGGCGATCAAGGGCAATCGGCCGCTCGGGGGCGATGACGACTCCCGGGACGCCGCCTGAGCTTTCACAACACCCGGCCCCGACCGACAGGTCGGGGCGACAACAAGAACAAGGTGATCTCCATGAGCGTTAAAGCCCTTTATCAATACAGCGCCGAGCCGCGTGACCTGCAGGCCAACTTCAATGGCATGCAACTGGTCTATCTGTACTGGCCGAACCATCTGCTGTTCTGTTCGCCGTTTGCCTTTCTGGCGTCGCCCGAGATGAGCATGGGCGAGTTCTGCGAGCAGGTTGTGCGCCCGGCCATTACTGCCCACCCGCAGGCCGCCGGTCTGGACTTTGGCCAGGCCCAGTGGCTGCTCAACAACCAGCCGTTCAGCCCGGCCCCGGCGCTCAGCCTGGCCCAGAACGGGGTGGCGCACAAAGCGCTGCTGACCCTGCGCGCACCCGGCCTTGACGGTATCGCCGGCGGCGCAATCTGAGGAGGCGGTCATGAGCTACACAGTCACGATTGAGCCGACCGGCGAACAGATCGAGGTCGAGGAAGACCAGACCATCCTCCAGGCCGCGCTGCGTCAGGGTGTCTGGCTGCCGTTTGCCTGCGGCCACGGCACCTGCGCGACCTGCAAGGTGCAGGTTCTGGAGGGCGACGTGGATATCGGCGAGGCCTCGCCGTTCGCGCTGATGGATGTCGAGCGCGACGAAGGCAAGGTGCTGGCTTGCTGCGCCACGGTGCAGAGCGATGTGATCATCGAGGCCGACATCGATGTGGATGAGGACTTCGAGGGCTATTCGGTAGAGGACTACCAGGCCACGGTCAGCGAACTGCTGCCACTGTCACCGACCATTTTGGGCGTGCGCCTGAAGCTGGATCGCGCGATGCAGTTTCAGGCTGGCCAGTACATCAACCTGGAACTGCCGGGCATTGAGGGCAGCCGTGCGTTCTCGCTGGCCAATCCGCCGAGCCGGCCGGACGAGGTCGAGCTGCATGTGCGGCTGGTCGAAGGTGGCGCAGCCACCGGCTACATCCATCAGCAACTGAAGGTGGGTGATCAGCTGTCGCTGTCCGGACCCTACGGCATGTTCTTTGTTCGCAACTCGCAGCCGGGCGATCTGATCTTTATTGCCGGCGGCTCGGGGCTGTCCAGCCCGCAGTCGATGATTCTCGACCTGCTGGAGCAGGGCGATAGCCGCCAGATCACCCTGTTTCAGGGCGCGCGCAACCGCAGCGAACTCTACAACGCCGAGCTGTTCGAGCAACTGGCTGCCAGCCACGCCAATTTCACCTACGTACCGGCGCTCAGTCAGGCGGCCGATGACAGCGAGTGGCAGGGCTTCCGTGGCTATGTGCACGACGCTGCCAAGGCGCACTTTGACGGCCGTTTTGCCGGTCACAAGGCCTACCTGTGCGGCCCGCCGCCGATGATCGATGCGGCTATTACCGCCCTGATGCAGGGCCGGCTGTTTGAGCGCGACATCTTCATGGAGCGGTTCTACACCGCCGCCGACGGCGCAGAGGACACCCAGCGCTCGGCGCTATTCAAGCGGATCTGAATCCGGGACGTGAAAGCCGGCCCCCGGCTGCGCATTGCCGCAGTAACAGGTGAAAGGGCTCTCACGTGAGCAAACGAACGGCAGTCGAGAATAACAACGATGACTGACACATTCGAAATGACCGAGCTGGTCAGAGGCCTGCGCTTCAACTGCGCAAGCGATCACTCGCTGCTCAAGGCGATGGAGCTGGCCGGCAAGCGCTGCATTCCGGTGGGCTGCCGCGGCGGTGGCTGCGGCCTGTGCAAGGTCCAGGTGATCAGCGGCGAGTTCAGCTGCGGGCCCATGAGTAAAAAACACGTAGACGAGGCATCGCGCCGCTGCGGACGGGTACTGGCCTGTCGGGTCTATCCGCGCAGCGACCTGAGCTTTGAATATCGGCCAGCGCCCGAGCTGGCAGGCACCAACAACAATTCCAATGAGGTGATGTGATGAGAAAAGGTGTGATGCGTCCCGGTCACGTGCAGATCCGGGTACTGGATGCCGAAGCCGCCCTGAAACACTATCGCGACCTGGTCGGCCTGATCGAAACCGATCGTGACGAGCAGGGCCGGATTTACCTGAAAGCCTGGACCGAAGTCGACAAGTTCTCGCTGGTGCTCAATCCGTCCGATGAGCCCGGCATGGATTTTATGGGCTTCAAGGTGGTGGACGAGGCAACGCTGGTGCAGCTGGAGCAGGACCTGCTCGCCTGGGGCTGCCCGGTCGAGCACATTCCGGCCGGCGAGTTGCGCGGCTGTGGCCGCCGCGTTCGCTTTGTCGCCCCCAGCGGGCACACCTTTGAGCTCTATGCCGAGAAGGAATACACCGGCAAGTGGGGCGTCACCGAGGTCAACCCGGAGGCCTGGCCAATGGACCTCAAGGGCATGCGCGCGGTGCGTTTCGACCACTGCCTGATGTATGGCGATGAGCTGGCGGCCACCTACGATCTGTTCGTCAATGTGCTCGGCTTTTACCTGGCCGAGCAGGTGCTGGACGAGAACGGCGACCGCATCGCCCAGTTCCTCAGTATCTCGACCAAAGCGCATGACGTGGCCTTCATCATGCATCCCGAGAAGGGCAAGTTTCATCACGCCTCGTTCTTCCTCGAAACCTGGGAGGACGTGCTGCGCGCCGCCGACCTGATCAGCATGACCGATACCTCGATCGACATCGGCCCGACTCGCCACGGCCTGACCCACGGCAAGACCATCTACTTCTTCGACCCCTCCGGCAACCGCAATGAGGTGTTCTGCGGCGGTGACTACAACTATCCGGACCACAAACCGGTGACCTGGGCAGCCGAACAGCTGGGCAAGGCGATTTTCTACCACGACCGTCAGCTCAATGAGCGTTTCCTCACCGTTCTGACCTGACCCACTTTGGCGGGAGCTGTTTAGCCATGAAAGAAATCAAGCATTACATCAACGGCGCGTACGTCGGCTCGGCCAGCGGTCGTCTGTTCGACAATATCAACCCGGCCAACGGCAGGGTGCTGAGCAAGGTGCATGAAGCCGGGCGCGAGGAAGTCGATGCCGCCGTGCGCGCAGCGCGGGCGGCGCTGAAAGGGCCCTGGGGCCGTATGTCGGTCGAGGAGCGCACGGCCATCCTGCACCGGGTTGCCGATGGCATCACGGCGCGCTTTGACGAGTTCCTCGAAGCTGAGTGCCTGGATACCGGCAAGCCGCGCTCACTGGCCAGCCATATCGACATTCCGCGTGGCGCCGCCAACTTCAAGGTCTTCGCCGACCTGGTAAAGAATGTCGCCGCCGAGGCGTTCGAGATGGCCACGCCGGACGGCGCCGGTGCACTCAACTACGCGGTTCGCCGGCCCAAGGGCGTGATCGGTGTGATCAGTCCGTGGAACCTGCCGCTGCTGCTGATGACCTGGAAGGTCGGTCCGGCACTGGCCTGCGGCAATACAGTAGTGGTCAAACCCTCCGAGGAGACGCCGACCACCACTGCGCTGCTGGGTGAGGTCATGCAGCAGGCCGGGGTGCCGGATGGGGTCTACAACGTGGTGCACGGTTTTGGCGGTAACTCGGCCGGCGCCTTTCTGACCGAACATCCGGATGTGGATGCCTACACCTTCACCGGCGAAACCGGCACCGGCGAAACCATCATGAAGGCGGCCGCCAACGGCGTGCGTCAGGTGTCCCTCGAGCTGGGTGGCAAGAATGCCGGCATCGTGTTTGCCGACTGCGACATGGACAAGGCGATCGAGGGCACGTTGCGCTCGGCCTTTGCCAACTGCGGTCAGGTGTGTCTGGGCACCGAGCGGGTCTACGTTCAGCGGCCGATCTTCGACGAGTTTGTCGCGCGCCTGAAAGCCGGTGCCGAGCAACTGGTGCTGGGCCCGCCGGACGATGCCACCAGCAACTTTGGTCCGCTGATCAGCCTCAAGCACCGCGAGAAGGTGCTGTCCTACTACCAGAAAGCCGTTGAGGACGGGGCAACCGTGATTACCGGCGGCGGCGTGCCGGACATGCCGGCAGAGCTGGCCCACGGCGCCTGGGTGCAGCCGACCATCTGGACCGGCCTCAAGGACGACTCGGCCGTAGTCACCGAAGAGATCTTCGGCCCCTGTTGCCATATCCGTCCGTTTGACAGCGAGGAAGAAGCCGTGGCCCTGGCCAACAGCCTGCCCTATGGCCTGGCCTCGGCCATCTGGACCGAGAACGTCACCCGTGCGCACCGGGTCGCCGGTCAGCTGGAGGCCGGCATTGTCTGGGTCAACAGCTGGTTCCTGCGTGATCTGCGTACCGCCTTCGGCGGCAGCAAACAGTCTGGCATCGGTCGCGAGGGCGGGGTGCATTCGCTCGAGTTCTACACCGAAATGAAAAACATCTGCGTGAAGTTGTGAGGTGCTCATGAATGTTGCAGTAGAGAGTCCCGAACTGGGCCGCAGCATCACCGCCGGCGGTTACCAGACCAACGTGCATGAGCATGGCGAAGGCTTCCCGCTGATGCTGATTCACGGCTCCGGGCCGGGCGTTACCGCCTGGGCCAACTGGCGTCTGGTGATGCCCGAGCTGGCCAAGCAGCGCCGGGTCATTGCGCCCGACATGCTGGGCTTCGGTTACAGCGAGCGCCCGGCCAACCCGGATTATCAGCGCGATGTCTGGGTCGAGCATGCGATCGGCGTGCTCGATGCACTGGGTATCGAACAGGCCGATCTGGTGGGTAACTCGTTTGGCGGCGGTATCGCGCTGGCGCTCGCCATTCGCTATCCGCAGCGGGTGCGCCGGCTGGTGCTGATGGGCAGCGTTGGCGTGAGCTTTCCGATTACCGACGGGCTGGATCGGGTCTGGGGCTATGAGCCGTCCTTCCAGACCATGCGCAGCCTGATGGATACCTTTGCCTACGACCGCGCGCTGGTTACCGACGAACTGGCCGAGCTGCGTTACCAGGCCAGTATCCGCCCCGGGTTCCAGGAATCCTTTGCGCAGATGTTCCCGGCGCCACGCCAGCGCTGGGTCGACGGCCTTGCCAGCAACGAGGCGGATATCTGCGCCGTGCGGCACGAGACGCTGGTTATCCACGGGCGCGAGGATCAGGTCATCCCGTTGCAGGCCTCACTGCAGCTGACGCAGCTGATTCCCAATGCCCAGTTGCATGTCTATGGCCATTGCGGCCACTGGACCCAAATCGAACATGCCGGTCGCTTTGCGCGGCTGGTGGAAGATTTTCTCAGCGAAGCCGACAGCGCTTCAGGAGCGAACTGACCATGGATCAGACTCAGATCAACCAGCTTGGCGACGAGCTGTACCAGGCAATGCTCAAGCGCGAGGCGGTCAGCCCGCTGACCAGCCGCGGCTTTGATATCAGCATCGACGATGCCTACCACATCTCGCTGCGCATGCTGCAGAACCGGCTGGACGCCGGTGAGCGGGTGATCGGCAAGAAGATCGGTGTCACCAGCAAGGCGGTGCAGAACATGCTTAATGTGCACCAGCCCGATTTTGGCTACCTGACCGATGCCATGGTCTACAACAGCGGTGAAGCCATGCCGATCAGCGAAAAGCTGATGCAGCCGCGCGCCGAAGGCGAGATTGCCTTCATTCTCAAGCGCGACCTGACCGGCCCCGGGGTCACCAACGCCGATGTACTGGCGGCAACCGAATGCGTGATGCCGTGCTTCGAGATCGTCGATTCACGTATCCAGGACTGGAAGATCGCGATTCAGGACACGGTCGCCGACAACGCCTCCTGCGGGCTGTTTGTACTGGGTGATCAGGCGGTATCGCCGCGCAAGATCGACCTGGTGACCTGCGGCATGGTGGTGGAAAAAAACGGCCAGATCATCAGTACCGGCGCAGGCGCTGCGGCGCTGGGCTCACCGGTCAACTGCGTTGCCTGGCTGGCCAACACCCTGGGCCGCTTCGGCATTTCCCTGAAGGCCGGTGAGGTCATCCTGTCCGGCTCGCTGGTGCCGCTTGAGCCGGTCAAGGCCGGCGATTTCATGCAGGTCAGCATTGGTGGTATGGGCACGGCCAGCGTGCGTTTCGTGTGACTCGACGGGCGTGGCCCCGCAGTCACGCCTGCACAGCGGATTATTCCCAGAGAGGGAAAAGACAATGAGCAAGAAACTGAAAGCCGCGATCATCGGCTCGGGCAACATCGGCACCGACCTGATGATCAAGATTTTGCGTAACGGTCAGCATATCGCCATGGGTGCCATGGTGGGTATCGACCCCGAATCCGATGGCCTGGCGCGTGCTGCGCGCATGGGCGTGGCCACCACCCACGAAGGGGTGGATGGGCTGGTCAGGATGCCGGAATTTGCCGACATCGACTTTATCTTTGATGCCACTTCGGCCGGTGCCCACAGGCACAACGAAGTGCTGCTGCGCGGTCACAAGCCGGGCCTGCGCATCATCGATCTGACCCCGGCGGCCATCGGCCCCTACTGCGTGCCGGTCGTAAACCTGGAACAGAACATCAGCGAGACCAACGTCAACATGGTCACCTGTGGCGGTCAGGCGACCATCCCGATGGTGGCTGCGGTCTCGCGTGTGGCCAAGGTGCACTACGGCGAAATCGTCGCCTCGATTTCCTCACGATCCGCCGGCCCGGGCACCCGCGCCAACATCGATGAATTCACCGAAACCACCTCCAAGGCGATTGAAGTGATCGGCGGTGCCCGTCGCGGCAAGGCGATCATCATCATGAACCCGGCCGAGCCGCCGCTGATCATGCGCGATACCGTCTATGTGCTCAGTGAACTGGCCGATCAGGCCGCCGTTGAAGCCTCGGTCGAGGAAATGGTGCAGGCGGTCAACAGCTACGTGCCGGGTTACCGCCTCAAGCAGAAGGTGCAGTTCGACGTGATCCCGCCGGAGCAGCCGCTGAACGTACCGGGCCTTGGCCACCTGAGCGGGCTGAAAACCTCGATCTTCCTGGAAGTCGAAGGTGCCGCCCATTACCTGCCGGCCTACGCCGGAAACCTCGACATCATGACCTCTGCGGCGCTGGCGACCGCCGAGCGCATGGCGCAGTCGATGAACCTGGCCTGAGGACACGACCATGACATTCAATCCCGGCAAGAAACTCTATATCTCCGACGTCACCCTGCGTGACGGCAGCCATGCGATTCGCCACCAGTATTCGATCAAGAACGTGCAGGACATCGCCCGCGCTCTGGACAAGGCTAAGGTCGACTCCATCGAAGTGGCCCACGGTGACGGCCTGCAGGGCTCCAGCTTCAACTACGGCTTTGGTGCCCACACTGATCTGGAGTGGATCGAGGCGGTGGCCGAAGTGATCACCCACTCGCAAATCGCCACTCTGCTGCTGCCCGGTATCGGCACTACCCATGACCTGGACAACGCCTACAGCGCCGGTGCACGCATCGTGCGGGTTGCCACGCACTGTACCGAAGCGGATGTCTCCAGACAGCACATCGAGCATGCCCGCAAGCTGGGCATGGATACCGTCGGCTTTCTGATGATGAGCCACATGCAGACCCCGCAGGGGCTGGCGCAGCAGGCCAAACTGATGGAGGACTACGGCGCGACCTGTCTGTACGTGGTCGACTCCGGCGGTGCCATGGGCATGCAGGATATCCGTGACCGCTTCCGCGCGCTGAAGGATGTACTCAAGCCGGAAACCCAGACCGGCATGCACGCCCACCACAACCTGAGCCTGGGTGTCGCCAACTCGATTGCCGCGGTGGAAGAGGGCTGTGACCGCATCGACGCCAGCCTGGCCGGCATGGGCGCCGGCGCCGGCAACGCACCGCTGGAAGTGTTCATCGCCGCCGCCGAACGGCTGGGCTGGGAGCACGGTACCGACCTCTACACCCTGATGGACGCCGCCGATGACATCGTGCGCCCGCTGCAGGACCGTCCGGTGCGGGTTGACCGCGAAACCCTGGCGCTGGGCTATGCCGGCGTCTACTCCAGCTTCCTGCGTCACTCCGAGGTGGCGGCGCAGAAATACGGTCTGAAAACCGTCGACATCCTGGTCGAGCTGGGCCGGCGCCGCATGGTCGGCGGCCAGGAAGACATGATCGTGGACGTAGCACTGGATCTGCTGAAAAAACAGGAGCAGTCGGCATGAAAGAGCAGAAACGCACCCTGACGCCCGAGCAGGTACTGGCACTGGCCGAGCACATCGAGAACGCCGAGCTGCAGGCGCACGACATCCACAAGATCACCAACGACTACCCGCAGATGACCTTCGCCGATGCCTACGATATCCAGTGGGAAATCCGCCGGCGCAAGGAGGCTCGCGGCAACAAGGTCGTCGGCCTGAAGATGGGCCTGACCTCCTGGGCAAAAATGGCGCAGATGGGCGTGGAAACCCCGATCTACGGCTTCCTGGCCGACTATTTCAGTGTGCCCGTCGGCGGCGTGGTGGACACCAGCGAGCTGATCCACCCGAAGATCGAGGCGGAAATTTCCTTTGTGACCAAGGCGCCGCTCAAGGGCCCGGGTTGCCACATCGGCGATGTGCTCGCGGCGACCGATTATGTGGTGCCGACGGTCGAGGTGATTGACTCGCGCTACGAGAACTTCAAGTTCGACCTGATCAGTGTGGTGGCCGACAACGCCTCCTCAACGCGCTTTATCACCGGCGGCATGATGGCCAATGTCGAAGACGTTGACCTGAAAAACGTTGGCGTTGTGGTGGAGAAGAACGGCGAAGTGGTTGATGTTGGTGCCGGCGCAGCGGTCCTCGGCCACCCGGCGTCGAGTGTCGCCATGCTGGCCAATCTGCTGGCCGAGCGCGGCGAGCACATCCCGGCCGGCAGCTTCATCATGACCGGCGGTATCACCGCGGCCATTACCGTCGAAGCGGGCGACAATATCAGCGTGCGCTACCAGGGGCTGGGTAGCGTCACCTGCCGATTCATTTAAGGAGCATGCCATGCCGATTGCACAGATTCATATTCTGGAAGGTCGCAGCGACGAGCAGAAGGAAGCGCTGATTCGCGAAGTGAGCGAGGCCATTGTCCGGGCGCTGGATGCGCCCCTGCCGAGCGTTCGGGTGATCATCAGTGAAATGCCCAAGTCGCACTTCGGCATTGCTGGCGAGCCGGCCAGCAAGGTGCGTCGCTAGTGGCATCAGCGCAAAGACCGCCCTTGCCCGTGCTGTTTCTGTCCTGCCGGGAAGAACGGCAGGCAGATCCAGGCAGGGGGCCCTTGATGGCCCGGTTGCTTGCCTCTGGTGCAACGCCGGAGGCGGTACTGTTTATCACGATTGCCGATCAGGATGACAGGCTGCAACTGATCGGCAGCGGCACGGATGGCGAGCGCTTGTCAGCCCTGGCCGAAGGGCTTTCAAGCCGAGGTGTTCGCGCATCGGTGCAGCGCAGCGCCAGCTCACCGCTGGACCAGATTGCCGCAGAACTGTTTGGCGACTTCGCCGGCGAATGTACTGAGCTGCGGTTAGCGGCAAACTTTGAAGAGCCGGGTTACAGCGGTATTGGCCAGGCACTGAGCGACTGGCGCGAGAAAGGTACGCTGCTTGTATGCCTGGATCGCGTTGACGGGGGCCAGCGCCTGAAGTCGCTGTACGACTCCTCCTGGCTTGACCTTATGTCATCGTGGATTGAACAGTACCACTGGCGCCAAGCCGTGAAAGGCCTGGACGTCGCTGCCAGCGTCGTGCAGTCAAGGGCCAGCACCGTCTGTCTGCTGCAGGCCGCCCTCGGGCTGGCTGGAATGCGGCTACCTGAGCGCCTGCTTGGTTATGACCTTGATGACGCTGGAAGGGCGTTGCTTGGGTTTGGATGGATGACCTGATGCGCTTTTTTTTCAGCCTTTCCTGTGGTTTCGACTGACTACCGCCGGAGGCGCCGTATGCTTATGCCGGGCGTCAATACCGACACTGGAACTTCATCGCGATACCCTCTCCAGCCGACAACGCAGCGCGCATACAGATCGACCATCACCGCGAGGTGGCTCCATCTGAATCCAGTCCAGATGTACAGTGTGTCGCCGAACCACACCTGATTAGTGGGTACTTCACCAAATAGCTGACTCAGGCGATTGGGAATATCAGGTCGCTCGACTGTTGCCATCCTCACCTTGTGAGGCCTCGGCTACTTGCAGAGCAGCCATGCTCGCGCACTAGTCGCTGCGTAAGGGAGCGGCCCGCCCCAACGCCATCCTCACTCAACTTGCCCCTCCGAGACTATATTTACGTGTGGATCTCAAGCGCCTCGCCGCGAGGCCGATAACCTTTTCAGGTTGTTCTTGTGCGGCGCTGTGCCGGGCCGAGTTGTCCTACTCTTAAGAGAGCGTCGAATGAATATTAAGCAGAAGCTGACCTGGGCATTTGTCGCTATCGCTTGTCTGCCGATTCTCCTGGTAGCAGCGGTGGTGATCTACAACCTGCGGGCGCAGGCGGAGGCAACCTTTCTTGATGGCAGCTCGCGAGAGATTCGTCAGATCGAAAATGCCATGAACATGTTCTTCAAGGGCATCAGCGAGAGCGTCGATTATGTCGCGGCGCTGCCGCCGCTGGTTGCCGCGCCAGACTTGAAGAATTATTCCTCGGAAAATGCGCCGAGCGTGCCGTTGCCCGAGGCTAACCGTGAGTTGGAAGACCTGTTCGAGCAGTTTGCCAAGGCGCATCCGACCACGGCGTACCTCTCCTATGGGCGAGTGGATGGCGGGTACGCCACCTGGCCCAGAGACCCCGGGTTGAAGAATTATGATCCGCGCGTGCGGCCCTGGTACAAGAGAGCCATGGAGTCGCCGGGCCAGACGCTGCGTACGGGAGCCTACTACTGGGCGCAAGACGATGCGGTGCTTATTGGTACGGTGCGCACCGTCAATGATGCACGAGGCAACGTTGCCGGGGTGGTGGGGCTGGATGTGTCCCTTAAACAGCTCACTGATCTTGTCAAACAGATCAAGATTGGCGATACCGGCTACCTGATGCTGGTCGAGGCCAATGGCAATGTGCTGGTTGATCCAAGCAACGCCGATCACAACTTCAAGTCGCTTGCCGATCTGGGTGGCGAGTACGCCAGAATGGCCGGCGCCGAGGGCTTGCTCGAGGTTGAGATCGACGGCACTGATTACATGGCCAACATTTGGTCGTCCGAGGCGCTGGGCTGGCGCTTCATTGGCCTGATCGAGCGTGATGAGGTAATGGCCAGCGCTAACGCGTTGACCTGGCAGATTGCAGTTATTGTGCTGGTGCTGGGTATGGTGTTTGCGGTCGTCGGTATGCTATTCGCCAAGCTGATCGTCAACCCGATTCGCAGTGTGGCCGGCGGGTTGGAGAGCATCGCGCAGGGCGAGGGCGATCTGACGCGCAGCCTGGCGGTGCAGGGCAAGGATGAAACTGCGATGTTGGCACGCTGGTTCAATCAGTTTCTGGAGAGCATCCGCCAACTGGTACAGAACGTCATCCAGGCATCAGCAGCGCTGCGCGAGCGTTCTGAGGGTTCGACCCAGGTTGCCGACAATATGAACAACGTGGCTGAGCGCCAGCGTGGTGCGGTGGAAATGGTCTCTACCGCCTTCAACGAAATGGTTGCGACGGCCAACGAGGTGGCGCGTTCATGCAGCGCAGCGGCGACCTCGGCCGACGACGGTCAGCGTCAGGTACACGCTGGCCAGGGGCAGATTGAAGATGCGACCGACAGCGTCACCCGCCTTAGCGAGAACCTCAAAGAGTCGGCGTTGGCACTGGAGGCGCTGGAGCAGGACAGCCAGAACATCAACAGCATTCTGGGGACGATCCGGGCGATCGCCGAGCAGACCAATCTGCTGGCCCTGAATGCGGCGATTGAGGCGGCGAGGGCAGGGGATCAGGGGCGTGGTTTTGCTGTGGTGGCTGACGAGGTGCGTGCGCTTGCCAAGCGCACCGCTGACTCCACCGGCGAAATTGATAGCCTGCTGGGCGGGCTGGCGCGACGCACGCAGGAGGTCACGGCGCAGATGCAACACAGTCTGGAAATGTCACAGGCCAGCGTTGAACGCATCGGCCGTGCCAGTCAGAGCTTCGAGCAGATTCGGGGTGCCGTGGATAACATTCGCGACCAGAATACCCAGATTGCGGCAGCGGCGGAGGAGCAGCACCAGGTCGCGGAGGATATCAACCGGCACATCGCCCAGATTCAGGACGACGCGCTGCTGGTGGAAAATCTTGCTCAGTCAGCACACCGCGATTCGCAGGAACTGGCACAGCTCTCCGAGCAGTTGCACGGTCTGGTCGGGCGCTTCCGCGCTTGATAGAGCGAGCAAAGGGGCCGATGGCGTTGCGCCAAAGGCCCCCGTTCAATACACCGATGCAAAATCAGAAGTCGACCGTGGCCGATAACGTCGCCGTGCGCGGCGGATGAAGCCGCCTAGAAGTACTTCAGCCAGCTGATATCTCGGCGCCGGGCCTTCAGGTGGGCAAACCAGCGCACGGGCGGGTAGAGGGCAACACTCAGCACCAGAGCGCAAAGCCAGATGGCCCAGATGTTGTCGAAGCCAAAGTACTGTCCCTGGTTGGTGCCCCAGACGCCGACACTGGCCAGGTAAAGTAACTTGAGCACATACAGGTGCAGCAAATAGAAGAACATAGGCGCGGCACCGAAGACGGCCAGCCAGCCAATCAGGCGGCTGCTGTCGATACGCTCAAACAGACGCAGTAGCAGCAAGCCGACGCCCAGCGTCAACGCCAGAAACAGCAGTGACGGCGGGTACTTGGTGATGTTGAGCAGGCTCATCAGGGTGCGCAGCGCCGTATCCTGCACTGCCCAGGGCGCTTCACCATAACCGTTGAGCAGGCGCAGCACGGCGAAGGCGCCCAGGGCGCCCAGTGCGCTGCCCAGCAGCCAGCGCTGCCGCTGGCTCGCGCTGGTACTGCCGGCAAACCAGGGCCCCATCGCGTAGCCCAGCGCGATCACACCAATCCAGGGCAGCAGCGGATAGGAAGTCCGCAGTCGCAGCTGATCACTGACTTCAAGCCAGCCGCGGTCATGCAGGATAGCCCAGGGTACGTAGCCCCAGTCACCCGGGACAAAATGCACGCTATCGAGCAGGTTGTGCCCGGCCACCAGCACCAGCCCCAGCGTGACCAGCTGCCAGCGAGGCAACCAAACCAGCGCAGCGAGTGCGAGCATGCTCAAGCCAATGGCCCAGATCACCTGCAGGTAGATGACCGTTGGCGGAAACTGGAAGGTCCAGGCGAAGTTGACCAGTGTCACCTCCAGCACCACCAGGAACAGCCCACGTTTGAACAGAAAACCCGATACCGCCGCACGGCTGTCGTGCTTGGCGCCGTACAAAAAAGCGGCCAGGCCGGTCAGCAGCACAAAGACGGGGGCGCACAGGTGCGCCAGCGTGCGACTGAAGAACAGCGCCGGGTCGGTGTGGATCACGTCCATCGGATCGCTGACTTGCATGTGCAGGTAAAAGGTTTCCCGGACATGGTCCAGCAGCATGAAGAGGATCACCAGCCCGCGCAGGGCATCGATGGACTGGAGACGGGTGTTTTGCGTAGGGGGCATTTTCTTGTCGAGAGGGGGTGTCAAAATTTGGAGTGATAGTATAACGTTCTGACCCGCTGGCGCGCCAGCCTGATCTCCGACTGAACCCTGCTTCGAATCAAGGACTCCCCAATGAACTACGCACTCCGTCCCCTGGCTTTTGCCGTGGCGCTCGGCAGTACCGCTGTGCATGCCGCCCCCAGTGGTGAATCGACTATTACCCTCGGTGAGATTTCCGTGGTGGGTAATGCCAACAAGTCGGCGATGGCAGGCAGCAGTCGCGTGCTCACATCAGTCGATGTGCTGGGCGCTGACAGAATCGAGCAGCAGAACGTGTCCACCAGCTGGGAGCTGTTGGGGCAGATGCCCGGCATCCAGCTGACAGAAACCGGTCAGGGCGCGGAGTCAGGCAAGGCGACGCTGCGCGCCTTCAATGGCGAAGGCTACATCAATGGCATCAAAACGCTGATTGATGGCGTGCCCAGCAACGTCAACAGTGGCAATCAGCGCTTTACTGACATGGTCTTTCCGCTGGACCTGGAGTACATCGAGGTTGTGCGCGGTACCAACGACGCCCGGTACGGCCTGCATAACATTGGTGGCAACATCAACTTTGTCACCCGTCAGGGCGGTCACTACACGGACGCCCGGCTTACCTACGGCAGCTTTAATACCCGCGAGCTGCAGCTGGCGATCGGTCGCGAGTCGCTGAACTTTGCGCAGAACTATTTCCTCGCCAAGCAGCAGTCAGACGGGTTTCGTGATCACTCGGACTCGGACAAATACTCCCTGGGTGGCAAGTGGTTCTACACCAATGACGACGGTGATTTCAGCCTGGGGCTGGTGACCCGTGTCTACCATCATGAAGCCGAAGAGTCCGGTTTCATGACCCGTGAGGAGTTGGCAGCCAGTCGCACGCGCTCCGACCCGAAAAACGCCAACGACGGCGACGACCGCGACATGCATCAGGCTGCGCTGCATCTGGACTGGCAGCCGAGCGACACGCTCAATCTCAACAGCAAGCTCTACTACAACCGCTATGACGACGATCGGCAGATCACCTTTACCGGCTATCAGCCGGGTAGTGCGCCGCGTCAACGTCGCCAGTGGGATGAGCGCCAGACCGGCATGCTCAGCAGCCTGAGCTGGACTGCCAACGACTGGTTGACACTGGAGGGCGGTCTCAACGCGGAGCATCAGGATAACGAGTATCGCCGGACGCGCTTCAACTACAGCGTGCCGACTGATTTTGACGCCACGCCGGCCCGCGTCCAGAACGATGACGCCTATACCCTCGACAATGTGGGTGTGTATCTGCAGGCGGTGATCGAGCCAACCGATTCGCTGAAGATCATTCCTGCCTATCGGGTCGACCGGTTCTATGGCGAAACGGATCTGCCCGGTGGCATCGAAGCGGACCTGCAGGACTACGGCTCGATTCTGCAGCCCAAGCTCAGTGTGGTGTACAGCCTGACGCCGGATGCCAATATCTATGCCAACTGGGGACGCACCTTTCAGATTCTGACCGGTTCAGGCGCACCAGCGTACATGACCGCCGGGCAGACCAGCTTTGCGCCGTCAATCAACACCGGCAAGGAGCTGGGTATCAAGTTCAGCCCGCTGGCGGGGACCGAGGCGCGGATCGCCATCTGGCAGCAGGATGCGACCGACGAGGTAGCCAACATGCCCAGCACCGGCACCACGGTGGGCCTGGGCGAGACACGGCGTCGAGGTGTTGATCTGCAGGTCAATGCGCGCATCAACAACCGTTGGAGTGTCTGGGCGTCGCATGCCTACCAGGAAGCCAAGGTGAAGAGCGCTTACACCGCGTCCGGCACATCGTTGGCCGGCAATGAGGTGTTCTCCACACCGCGCTATATCTCCAACCTGGGAACCGACTACCAGTTGACCCCGGACTGGCGTCTGGGCCTGCAGGCGCGAGCCCAGGGTGACTATTACATTGATGAGCAGAACGAGCAGGGCAAATACGGCGGTTTCGCGGTGCTGGATGTCAGTGCCGAATATATGGTGTCGCCCACACTCAGTGTCGATCTGCAGGTGAAAAACCTGACCGACTATGAGTACGAGTATGTCTGGTACGACAACTTCTTTTGGGGCGGCGATGACCAGCCGATGTTCTCACCGGCGCCCGGCCGCTCGGCCTATCTGTCGCTCAACGTCAAGTTGTAACGCAGCAGTCTGGCGTTATTCGCTCATCCCCAGCAGCCAGCGCCTTAGCGCTGGCTGTTTGGTTTTACCTGCTGCCCATACTCGTACCCTGTTGAATTGATGCATCCAGCGGTTGCCGGTTTCGAGCTGAAAGTCCGGCCCGGCGGCGGTGATCTTGTGTACCTGCAGTCTGGGCAGTGTCAGGGCATAGTCGCCGCGATCGGTGATCACGCCCAACTGGTTGGCGCTGGCAAACAGGTCCCCTGCCGTATCGTGATCGAGGTCGTGATTGGAGGTTGAGAAGGTGGCGCCGGGGGCCAGGGTGGCGCTGTCCTGGCTGAACACGCTCAGCACCGCAGGCAGGTTTCTGCCTTCGATCAGCTCACCGTTCTGGTTGCGCAAATAGTGACGACGTGGGCCCCAGATTTCGATGCGCTGAATGGTCAGCGGCTGGTCGCTGCGGTTTCTGATGCGGATATAGGTCGTCCAGTCACCGGGCAGCAGCGAAGGATGAACGTCGGCGGCGCTGATCTGGAACGGTCGAGCGCGATGACGCAGCAGACGAATCCAGACCGTCAGCGTGATCAGCAAGGCAAGCAGGGTGCCGATTCCTGCCAGGGTTGCCGCGTGTAACCAGATCCAGTTCAGTCCGTCCATCATGTCCCTTTGAGCCTTGCTCGCCGCTGAATAAATATCTGCACCGTCCATGGCAGGATACTGCCGCCAATAGCGGGTACATCAACGTGATTGTGCCCGAGCTTGGTCGGTCGCTCCAATGCCGTGCCCGTCGGCAGCGGGCGCGTGCAGCCGGCCGCCGGCTGCTGTCAGGCTGGGCAGAGACAGCCCCAGGCCAATAAAAGCGACAAATCTGCAGCCAGTTCTGCCGGGGCACGGCCGGTTGCGGCCGCTGCGTCGGCGAGCGACAGGCCTTGGCGTAGCTGGTTGAGCAGGGTGCACTGTTCGCCAGACACCTGCGCGGTCTGCAAGTCAAACTCCCGGCGCCAGACCAGTACGTCCTCTGGCTGCCACTGCTCTGCTGGCGGTGGTGGCAATGAGCGTCGTTGGCTGTGCCACAGCGAATAGGCCGGAGAGGCGGCCCGTATCAGGCTCACTGACGGGTGCCAGGCGAGTGGCACCGCCAGCAGCTGTGCCGGGGCAGCAATGGATGTTGCCATGTTGAAAGCCTGCCGATCTGCCGCATGGAGGGCGCGCACCCGAGCGCGCTCGATCTGGGCCACCTCACTCAGCCACGGCATGCCCGACAAGGCCGGTAGTTGACGCAGGAAATGGCCAAAGCCGTCACCGTACTCGTGCAGTGTGGGAGAGGGCGGCGGCGCGGTGCGGACGAACAGCGCTGCCACGGCGCTAAAGTAGTCTGCGCCAAGCAGCCGTTCCAGCACCGGAAACGTCTGGCGTAATGCATCCACCCGCGCGCTGCTGACGTTGTTGCGATAGACCTGAAAACGTTGCTCGCATTCTTCCGGCGCGCCGGCAAACAGATGCAGGGGCGCTGGTTCTGCGGGGAGCGAGAGCGCCTGACTGAATTGCCGTTGCTGGTCAGGTGTCATTGATCTGTCCTCGCTGGTATTGCCGGGCGCGGGTTACCTCCTGCAGCAGTCGGGCCCAGGAGGGCACCTGGCGGTCCCACTCGATAATCGTCGGCCGGCTGCCGGCCAGGCGCAGCAGGCGTTGATAAAGACGCAGCGTGGGCTCGGTGACGGCGCTGCCGTGGTCATCGATCAGCAGGGTGCGACCGTTGTTGAGGCGGTGTTGGGCGTGGCCGGCAAGATGCACCTCACCTATGCTGTGCAGTGGCAGTGCGCGCAGATACTGATCTGCCGTCCCGCCGTTGTTGTGGCAGTTGATCAGCAGGTTGTTAAGGTCCAGCAACAGCCCGCAGCCGCTGCGAGCTGACAGCTCGGCGAGAAAGTCGGCTTCGCGCAGATGGCTGTCTTTCAGTCTCAGATAGCTGGCCGGATTTTCGATCAGCACCCGGCGACCCAGCACGTCCTGCAGCTGGGCGACGTGGTCTACGCTGCGGTTCAGGGTGTCCGTGGTGTAGGCGACCGGCAGCAGATCGGCAAGAAACTGCTGACCGTCGCCGGCCCAGGCCAGATGCTCTGACACCAGCGCTGGAGAGTAGCGGTCACACAGCTGTTTCAGCTTCTGCAGGTGCTGCGGGTTGAGGGGCGCCGCGCCGCCCAGTGACAGGCCGACCCCGTGGATCGACAACGGCAGCAGCGCGCACAGGCGCTCCAGCTGGTGGTGCAGCAGCCCCCCGTCGCCAAAGTAGTTCTCCGCATGAATCTCCAGCAGGTCGATACCGCTGATATCGGCGATCAGTGCTGCAAAGTGCTGCGGTTTGAAGGCTACGCCAATACCTCGGCTCAAGGGGGCGATGTGCATCACAGACTCCTAGGGCCGCTGGATCGGCGTCAGCGAGCCAAGTCCGTGCGGGGTTTCAATGCTGGTGCAGGTGCCGGAGGGCACCAGCGTCCAGGCATCGCCCTGGTAGTCGATCTTGGACGTGCCGGCGCAGGAGGTGCCGGGGCCGGCAGCGCAGTCGTTCTGACCTGCCAGCGAGATGCCATAGCACTTTTCCTTGCCTGCGTTGATGCCGGCGGCGTTAGCCTGTGTGCTGCCGGCGACGACGGCGCCCAGCAGAGACGCCGCGAGAACGGTATTGAAGTGTCGACGATCCATGATTCAGTCCTCTTGGATGGAGATAAGGTGGTTACGCTGCTGACCGACGCTCAAGGCGCCGTGCACAGGGGCGTCGGGGTTGGTGCTCGCCAGCGCGTGAAAAGGTGGTCGAGCGACAGCCGGCCGCCGCCTTGCAGCATCAGCAGCAACAGCGGTACCGCCCAGGTGCCGTGGGTCGCCCAGGCTGACGGATACACCAGCAGTTGAATGACCAGCGTCATGATCAGCAGCCCGGCTGCGCCGAGCCGGGTTGCCAAGCCCATCAGCAGCATGACTGGCAGCAGGTGTTCGCCGAGGGTTGCCAACGCAGCGGCGGCTGCCGGGTCGATCAAGGGCAACTGGTATTCCTCCTGAAACAGGAACAGCGCAGTATCGTTGAGCTGCCAGCCATCGACCTTGGTGCGTCCTGACTGCCAGAACACGGCGCCAGGGAACACGCGTGCGGCCAGCAACAGGACATCTTGCAGCGGAGCCTGCAAGGATCGGTATGCAGAGGGGGAGAGCATGATGATTACCTCGTTGGAAAGGGCCACCGATGGCCGCGGTGGCAGCGTGACTGCCACCGCAGTGCCGGTTTACAGGGCATTCGGCGCCAGATCCTTGATCAGCGGCCAGTTGCTGTCGGCTTTGGCAATGTTGCCCGGTACGTCTTCAGCCCATTTCTGGAACACGTCTGCGTTGACGTTGAGGTAGAGCTTGCCGTCGACCACCTTGTACTGGCTCGGGTCGACATCCAGCTTCTTGCCCAGCGCCGCGCCCATCGCGCAGTAACCGCCGTATTGCGGCACATAGGCAGTGGGGTTGGCCTGGAAGGTCTCCATGTTTTCAGCGTTGGCGAAGTAGTACAGGGCGCCGTCATGCTCGACCGCAAAGCGGCTGTTGCCCTCAGCCGGGGCGCCCTGGAAATAGGACACCGTGTCGTAGCCCTTGAGGATGACGCGTTGCTCATCAACGTTGATCGCTGATGTAGAGGTTTCGTCGTAGGCGTAGGTACTGGTAGCCGTCAGCAGTGCCGCGCCGCCAAAGCCCAGAGCAACGGCCAGCGAACTGGCGATAAAAGCGTTTTTCAGTTTCATGGTATAGCTCCTCGATTGATGCGATTTCAGTCAGTGTTATGTGCTGCTGTGCAGCGACGGTTCGAACTGTAAGTGCATTCAAAAAATCAAAGAACAGCCTTATTTAGAAAGTGACTATTGTTAAAAATGAAATTATTGGTCTAACCTGATCCGCACCTGACGGGAGCGGAACATGGATAGATTCAAGGAAATGCAGATATTTCAGGCCGTTGCGGAGGAGCAGAATTTTGCCTCGGCAGCGCGCAAGCTCGGCATGTCTGCGCCCAGTGTCACCCGGGCGGTGGCTGCGCTGGAGCAACGCCTCGGCACCCTGCTGCTGGCGCGTACCACGCGCAGTGTGCATGTCACCGAATCCGGTCAGCGCTATGTCGAGGACTGCCGTCGCATCCTGGCAGAGCTGGACGAAGCCGAGGAGTCGGCGGGTGGTGTGCACGCGCAGGCCCGCGGCCTGCTGACGGTCACGGCGCCGGTGTTGTTTGGTGAGCTGTTCGTCACGCCGGTCATGGTCGACTATCTGGCCAATCATCCGGCGGTGCAGATCAAGGCATTGCTGGTTGACCGTGTCGTCAACATGCTTGATGAGGGGATCGATGTGGCGGTGCGCATCGGTGATCTTCCGGACGGCAACCTCAATTGCATCCGCGTGGGTGAGGTTCGCCGTGTAGTCTGCGCGTCACCAGGTTATCTGGCACGGCATGGGCGACCGTCTCACCCGAGCGAGCTGGAGGCCGCGTCGGTGGTCATGTCGGCCAGCAGTTCGCTGCTGACCGAGTGGGAGTTCAGCGGACCGCAGGGCCGTATTCAGGTGATCCCACAGCCTCGCCTGGTGGTCACGGCCAACCAGGCGGCCATTAACGCAGCCAAGCTGGGCTGGGGCATCACGCGCGTGCTGTCGTATCAGGTTGCAGAGGCTGTTCAGAGCGGCGCGCTGGAGCTGTTGCTCGAAGGCTTCGAACTTGAGCCCTTACCGATTCATGTTGTGCATCAAGGTGGCCGCCGAATCCCCGCCAAGGTGCGCGAGTTTGTCGACTTCTGCGTCGCCCAGTTGGCAGCTGACCGCGCCCTGCAGGGCAAGGAGAACGGCTGATGGACCGGTTTCAAGAAATGACCGTATTCGAGGCCGTCGCGGATGAGCTCAGCCTGGCCGCCGCCGCGCGCCGCTTGTCTCTGTCGCCACCGACCGTCACCCGCGCCATTGATGCGCTGGAGCGGCGCCTTGGGGTCAAGCTGCTGCAGCGCAGCACGCGGGGTGTGGGGCTTACTGAGGCGGGCGAGCGGTTTCTGGCGGACTGCCGGCGTATCCTGGCTGAGGTGTCCGATGCTGATCGCTCGGCCAGCGGTTTGCACACCTCTCCGCAGGGGCGGCTGCAGCTATCCATGCCGCTGCTGTTTGGCCAGTCGTTGATGACGCCCATCCTGCTGGAGTATCTGCAGGCGCATCCGCGGGTTGAGGTGTTTGGCGTCTATCAGGACCGGGTACCCAATCTGCACGAAGAAGGTATTGAGGTCGCGATTCAGGTTGGCGCGTTGCCTGACTCAACCCTGTTCGCCGCCAAGGTGGGTGAGGTCAGCCGGATTATCTGCGCCAGCCCGGCGTATCTTGCTCGGCATGGAGTGCCGTCGCACCCCGAGCAATTGATTGATCATCAGATCGTGCATTCATCCGCCGACTCGCGCACGCCGGAGTGGCAGTTTGTCCAGCAAGGTAGCGTCAAGCGTTATGCCCTGTTGCCGCGCTTGAGTTGCGCGACTAATCATGCGGCGATTGCCGCCGCCGAGCGGGGCGCCGGGCTGGTGCGCTGCATGAGCTATCAGGTGCACGAGTCGCTGGCGCAGGGACGATTGCAACCGGTGCTGCAGGACTTCGCACTGCCGGTGCTGCCGGTCCATGTGGTCTACCGCGAGGGGCGCCGGGCTGCTGCGCGGGTGCGCAGCTTTGTTGACCTTGCGGTTGCGCGCTTGCGGGTTCACCCGGCGCTGAACGGTAGCTAATTTCATAAATCGCAATAAAGGATTGCAGTTTGTGGTTATTCCGCACATCCGTGTGGGGTATCAAGATAAGACTCCCTAGGGCATTTGCGGCAGGCGCATTTACCCGTTGTGCATCACGCTATTATTGGAGTCTTCCATGTCACATTCGATCACGTTTTATCGCTATCCGTTGTCTGGTCACGCGCATCGCGTCGAGTTGATGCTGTCGCTGTTGAACCTTCCCTACGAAACCGTCTTCGTCGACCTTGCCGCTGGTGCGCACAAGCAGCCGGCCTTTTTGGCTCTCAACAGCTTTGGCCAGGTGCCGGTGATCGAAGATCGCGGCGCGGTGCTGAGCGACTCGAACGCTATTCTGGTTTACCTGGCCAGCCAGTACGACCCGACTGATCGCTGGTTGCCATGTGATGCTGTCGGGGCGGCGCGCGTGCAGCGCTGGTTGTCGGTTGCTGCCGGTGAGTTGGCAGCCGGTCCTGCGCGGGCGCGCCTGATTACGCTGTTTGGCGCCCCCTTCGATGCGCCGAGCACCATCACTGCCGCGCATGAGCTGCTGCGTTTGCTGGAGAGCACGCTGACTGCCAGCCGCTATCTCGCCGGCGAGCAGGTCACCATCGCCGATATCGCGCTGTACAGCTATGTAGCCCATGCACCCGAGGGCAACGTGTCGCTCACCCACTATCCGCGCGTGCAAGCTTGGTTGGCGCAGATTGAAGGTCTGCCGGGGTTTGTGCCGATGGCGCGATCGGCGGTGGGGCTGCAGAGTGCGTAAGGGCGTTGCTGGTCACGTGGGGAGGGCGGCCTCATGAGCAAGCCTGAACAGTCTGTATGGCACGCGGGTGAGCGGGAACTGCAGCGCCGCCTCGGCGTGGCCGAGCGCATGGCTGAAGTGGGCCCGCGCGTACTGAGCCCGGTGCTACCCGAGCAGCATCGGGCGTTCTATCCGCTGCTGCGCTTTGTGGTGGCGGGTACGGTATCGACGCAGGGCGATCTCTGGGCTGGCCTGCTGGAAGGTGAGCCAGGGTTTGCCTGGTCTCCTGATCCCTCCGTGCTGCGACTGGACGCGTTGTTCAGCGAACAGGATCCGTGCGCGGTTGCTGTGGCGCAAACCCGTACACTGGGTCTGCTGGGTATCGATCTGCAGACGCGTCGGCGCAACCGCTTGTCCGGACGCGTTGACGCGATCGACCACGCCGGCATGAGCGTGCAGGTAACGCAGGCTTTCGGCAACTGTCCGCAGTTTATTCAACAGCGCCAGCTTACCGCCGCTGTCGGGCCGTCTGCAGGCGGCTCACCAGCCGTCCACTCGGCGATCCTGACCGAGCAGATGCGGGCGCTGATCGCTTTGGCCGATACCTGTTTTGTTGCCAGTTGCGTCCCGCAGGAGGGACGCGAACCTGCTGTTGACGTGTCCCATCGCGGCGGCTGGCCCGGTTTCGTAAAAGTGCAAGGCAACCGCCTCACCATGCCGGAATTTTCCGGCAATCGCTTCTTCAACACGCTTGGCAACCTGTTGCTTAACCCGCGTGCGGGACTGTTGTTTGTCGACTTTGCCAGCGGTGACCTGTTGCAGGTCTCTGGCAGCGTGGAGCTTGAGTGGGACATACCTGATGCAGGCGGTTTCGAGGGTGTCGAGCACCTGTGGCATCTGCAGGTTGAACAGGCGGTCTGGCGACCAGGCGGGTCGCGTCTGCGCTGGGAGTTTGAGACCTTCTCTCCGGCGTTGAAGCGGACCGGGATCTGGCCGAAGGGTTAGGGCCTGTTGCCGTTTCGTTCATCCGCCTGCCGGAGGCCATTTTTCGGCCAGGCAAGGCGAACGAAACGGCAACAGACCCTGGCCGCTGGTTCTGTGTTGTACATCAAGCGGAGGCCATTCGATCAGGCGATACGCGTCGTCACTTTGCCCGGCGCCGCGAGCGCGGTGCCGGGACGTTGCCGTTCACTCCGCAGAGCGGGCCTGCTGCAGGTAATCGCTGGCCAGCATGCTCAGTGTTCTGACGCCGGTCAGCAGGGCGGCATCGTCGATGATGAAGCCTGGAGCATGATTGGGCGCTGCCTTGCCCATCCGGGCCATCGGGGTCACCCCGAGAAACACGAACAGGCCCGGCGCTTCATTGGCGTAGTAGGAAAAGTCCTCTGAGCCCGTCACCATCGGTGAAACCACCACGCGTTCATGCGCCGCCCGCTGCAGGGTCGGCACCATTTGCTCGGTCAGCGTCGGGTGGTTGGTGGTGGTGAGGTAGTTATCCACGATCCTTACATCGGCGCTGGCACCCGCAGCCTCGGCAATGCCCCTGGCAGTGCGCTCTATTCGCTCGTTGACCTGCTGCTGCACCTGGTCGCCGAAGGTGCGCACGGTACCGGTCATGACGACTTCATCCGGAATGATGTTGTGACGGCTGCCGCCGTTGATGGTGCCGATGGTGACCACAGCCGGTGCCGGCATGATGTTGGTCTGTCGACTGACGATGGTCTGCAAGCCGTTGATGATCTGGGCGCTGGTAACGATCGGGTCGACCCCGTCCCAGGGCTGGGCACCGTGGGTCTGTTTGCCCTGCACGCGGATATGCAGATCACCCGAACTGGCCATCACCGGCCCACTGCGATAACCGATCAGCCCGGTCGGCATGGAGGCAGTCACGTGCAGGCCAAACACCGCAGCAACGTCTGGGTTCTCCATCACGCCGGCCTCAACCAGCTGCCGCGCGCCAAAGTGCCGTTGGCCATCGTAGACGTAGTCGCTGGGACCTTCCTCGGCAGGCTGGAAGATAAATTTCACGCTCCCCGGGAGCTCGTCCTTCAGGCCCGCCAGCACCTCGGCGGTAGCCATCAGGATGGCGACGTGGGCGTCGTGGCCACAGGCGTGCATCACCGGACGCTCTTCGCCCTGGTACTGTTGACGGACTTGGGACGCGAAGGGCAGGCCGGTGGCCTCCAGTACGGGTAGGGCATCCATGTCGGCGCGCAGGGCGACAACCGGGCCGGGTCTACCGCCTTTCAACAAGCCGACGACGCCAGTGGTGCCAACGCCGGTTTCTACCTCCATCCCCAAATGGCGCAAGTGTTCGGCGACCAGCGCAGCAGTGCGGTGCTCCTGATTACCCAACTCAGGATGCTGGTGGATGTCGTGGCGCCAGGCGATGGCTTTTGGCTGGATTGCCTCGGCGCTGCGGGCCAGGCGTTCGTCGAGCGTGTCCTCAGCAGCGTTCGCGGTGAGAGCCAAGGGCAGGAGCAGGGTAGGGAGCAGGGTGCGGCGGCGCATGGATGCGTCCTCTTGTTGTGGTTGTTGTGAGTGTTTCAGGTGCAAGGCGGGTGCGCAGTTGGCTCGGAGAGCAGCCGAACCACAGACGAAACTGACGGTAAAACTGGCTGGTTTGGCGGTAGCCCAGCAGCAACGCCAGGGTGTCGTCGCGATGCCCGTCGCGCAGGTACTCCAGGCAGAGTTGCCGGCGAACGGTGCTGAGCAGCTCGTTGAACGGTTGCTGCTCTGCGCTCAGGTGTCGTTGCAGTGTGCGGGGCGCCACGGCCAGCAGACTGGCGCAGCGCGACAGGCGCGTTTCGCCTCGTGGCAACAGCGCGCCGAGCAGCAGCTGAACGGATTCACTCCAACGGTGGTTGGCGCGGTTGCGAATCAGTTGGCGCTCTCGTCTGGCCAGTCGCGCGATGTTTGGCTGTTTGGCGTTCAGTGCGCGCGCCAGCTCCAGCGCCGGAAAGTGCAGCTCCACCCGCAGGGCACCGTCCAGCCGCGTGACTGGTATGCGCAGCAGCTGGCGGCATGCTGCAAGCGCCTGCTCCGGCATGGCGGCGATGCCGGCCGACGCCTGCTGTAAACCGAGTCCCTGGCACGTGCGCAGCACGCCATACAGCATGGCAACCAATTGCTGATCGCTCGCACTCACCTGGGCATTGGGGGTGACGATGATGCTCGCCAACGGCCCGCTTTGCTCAAGCGTCAGGGTGGTGAGATCACTGTTCTGGTCCAGATAGCGCTGGCTCAGCTGGATAGCATCGCGCAGGGTGCGCGCGTTGCCCAGGTAGGTTGTCGCCAAAAACGCAGCCGAATAATCCAGATGACTGAACGCGCGTACCAGCAGCCATGGGTCTTGCTGCTGCTGGGCCAGCTCCTCTACCAACTGCCGGATTGCTACCAGCGGAACCCGCTCTCTGGCAGACATGCCGCGCAGCTGATGGCGTACTAGCGCGGCCTCCAGCGGATCGCTCGGCACACAGGCACGCAGACCCTTGAGGACCTTTTCGAAGTGCTCGGCGGAGGCGGACGGCGCTGGCTGCGGCATGAGGGGGAGACCTGGGCGCGATGGACAGCGCCCAGTGTCGCTAGCGCGATCCCGGTGAACAAGTGCAGATCGCGCCATCCTGGGTGTGCTGGCGGCGGGCGGCCAGCAAGTAAATCTTGCAAATACGATTGCAATCGATAATATTTTGCACCCATCGAATTGGCCGTATCGCCAGTCATGTTCAGGAAAGGAGTCATGCGCGGATGAAGCAGTTCACACGTACCAGCCTGGCGGTAGCGGTTACCTTGGGCGCAATCACGGCGACGTCAGCTGCTGCAGCTGATGACGAGCAGGTGCAGACTCTGTATCTGGACTCGATCGTGGTTACCGGCGAGAAGATAGAGCGTACCGCCGAGCGCACGCTCTCCAGTGTCGCGGTGGTGACGGCTGACGATTTGCGCGATCACGGCGACGTTGACCTGCAGAGCGTGTTTGAGCGCACGCCCGGTGTGTATGCCCAGTCGGGCAACGAGAACTGGGGCATCCGCGGTATTCCGGTCACCGGCTTTGACGATCAAGGCCCGGCGGCGATGAACGGCGCCGTCTCGGTGTATGTGGACGACGCCCTTCAAGTAAACCGGCTGCTGACACTTAACCCGCTGCCGCTGTGGGATGTGGAGCAGATAGAGATCTACCGTGGGGCGCAGTCCACCACGCAGGGGCGCAACTCGCTGGCCGGTGCCATCGTCATGCAGACGCGCAATCCGCATTTTGATCCGGAGTTCGCCGTGCGCGGCAACGTCGGCAAGTACGGCGAGCAGGGCGCGTCCGCGATGGCCAATGGCGCGCTGGTTGATGGCGTAATGGCCGGCCGTATCGCCGTTGATTACCAGACCCAGGACGGTTACATCGACAATGCCACGCTGAACAAGGACGCCAACCTGCTGCGCACCAGCAATGTGCGCGGCAAGTTGCTGATTCTGCCGTCAGATGAGGCCGAGCTGCTGCTGACGCTGGCGCGCACCGAGCAGCGCAGTGGCGTTAACGCCGTGGCTGCGACGGCCGGCAAGCCGGACTATTTCAAGCTTTACGAAAATACCGAGACCCACAACACGCTGGAGCAGACCACCGCAACGGCCCGACTGGACTACGACCTGTCCGACAGCCTGGTGCTGACCAGCGTCACCTCAGGCACCTGGTCCGAGTATCACTCGGTACTGGATTTTGACCGGCTGCCGACCGTCACTCAGACATCACCGCGCCACCACGAACAAAGCCTGGCCAGCCAGGAGCTGCGTTTGGGCTACTCGTCCGATCAACTGGATGGACTGGTCGGCCTGTATCTGGGACGCTCCAGCGGCAAGATCGACGACCAACTGGTCAACAACGGTACCGTGCTGCTTGATCAGCAGGGCGATACCACCATCAACAGTCAGGCGCTGTTCACCGAAGTGAACTGGCGCTTCGTCGAGGACTGGGAGCTGATCTCCGGCCTGCGGTGGGACCATGAGAAGAACCACACCGAGATCGTCTACCCGGTAGATGCCTTGGGGATTGCCACCGACCCGGTGGCTGATGAAAAGCTCAGCTCCAGTGTCTTGCTGCCCAAGATCGGCATCAGCCATGACCTGTCCGACACCCAGCTGATTGGCCTGACATGGCAACGCGGTTATCGCAGCGGCGGTGTCAACGTGCGCACCCGGGCGGCGCATGACAGCTACGACCCCGAGTTCACCAGCACCTTTGAACTGGCCTGGCGCGCCAGCTGGCTGGATCGCCGTCTGCGCACCAGCGCCAATCTTTATCACACCGACTGGAAGGACCAGCAGGTGTCCTTCCTCAACCTCAGTGACAACACCGTGCAGGTGGCCAACGCGGCCAGCAGCCGTATGATCGGCCTGGAGCTGTCGGCCGAGTATCTGCTCAACGCCCAGTGGCTGCTCAACGCGGGATTTGCCTACAACGACACCAAGTACGAGGACTTTGTCCGCGACGGCGTCGACCTCAGCGGCCGCGAGTTTGTCTTCGCGCCCAAGACCATGGCTAACCTCGGCGCCAACTACACCTTCGGCAATGGGCTGATGCTGGGTGTGGATACGGTCTACCAGGGCAAGAGCATTTCCAACTTCAACACCAACGCGGCGCGTGAGGTGACCGGCGAGCGCCACAACGACAGCGTGGTGCTGGTTAATCTGAATGCGGAATATCCGATAGGCGATCTGACGGTCAGTGGTTATGTGCGCAACCTGTTCGACGAGCGTTACATCACCAACAACCAGGGCGACAACCTGCTTGATGTGGGTGCGCCGATGACGCTGGGGATGGCGGCGCGTTACAGCTTCTGATCAGGCTTGGGAGCCGTGCTGTCGTAGTCGTGGAAGGTCGCCTTGCGAATAATGGCATGCACCCCAGGTGGCGGCACCGCCGCCGTCACCAATCGGCACCCGAATTGCCCTTGACCATACGTTCGCTGTACGGCATTGGCGCTTGGTTGTTCGGGCGGGGGAAACCAGTAAAATGCGCCGTTCGCATTTTCCCTGTCTGTTGCCGGAGTCACTGCATGTCCAACCTGATCTCCCCGCCGGAACGTCTGGCGCCGTTGTTTCTTGCCTGTCTGATGGCATCACCCGCGTTCGCCCAGGCCGATGAGGTTGCCCAACTGGACGCGATTACGGTTGCGGGGCAGAAGTACGATGAGGTCGCCAAGGCTCGTGAGGCGCTGAACGAGGTGCCGGGCGGTACCAATCTGGTTGATATGCAGCAGGTTGAGCAGGGGCGGGTCGCTGGCGTCGCTGATGTGCTGGCTTATCAGCCGGGCGTGTATGCCCAGTCCCCCGGCAACGAGGGCGTGAAGATCAGCATCCGTGGTTCCGGCATCAACCGTGGGCCGGGTGCCCATGCCTCCGGTAATCACATTTTGCTCGATGGCCTGCCGCTGACCGGTTCGGGCGGTACGCCCTATGAGCTGCTGGAGCCGCTGTGGCTCAGTCGCGCGGAGGTGCTGCGTGGTGCCAACGGTTTTGAGCGCGGTGCGCTGGCACTGGGCGGGGCGGTCGATTACATCACCCGCAGCGGTTTTGATGCGCCGCGTCTGCAGCTGCGCATGGAGGCGGGCAGCGACGGTTACCTAAAGCGCCATATCGCATCCGGTCAGGTAATCGGTGATCTGGATTATTACGTGGGTATCACCGACCTGCACTACGACGGCCAGCAGGATCACGCCGCCGGCAGTGGCAAGGGTGTGGTCGCCAACGTCGGCCTGCAGCTGACTCCGGATCTGGAAACCCGTTTCTACCTGCGTTATCGCGAGACCGAACACCAGAGCCCGGGGCGTTTGACCCAGTCGCAGATCGACGACGACCCGACCCAGGCCAACCCGGCCAACATTGCCCGCGACGCCAAGCGCGAGCAGCCGGGCAGCACCTGGCTGGCCAACAAGACCACATTGCGTCTGGACGACGTCAGCACGCTGGAGATGGGGCTGGTTTATCACCATTACCCGATGGACCTGATGGAAAGCCCGTACCGCATCCGAGTGGACTACAGCGACATCAGCGCCACGCTCAACTATAAGCGTGAGCACCAGCTGTTCGGACTGAACTCAAACACCACTGTCGGCTGGCGGACAACCACCAATTTGCCCAGCAGCGATTCGAAGGAAACCGCCTACCAGCCGCTTAACGCCAATGGCACGGTCTACCCGGTTGGCACGCTGATGCGCAAATATGAGCATCAGGGCTCGGATAACGTGCTGCATATCAGTAACCAGCTGGAGCTGGCCCCACGCCTGTGGCTGAGCAGCGGACTGGCACTGATCTACACCCAACGCGAGGTCGAGGTCACCTGGCCGGAGACCAATGAGCGTCTGGATGAGGGCACCTGGGACTACGCGCCGCGTTTGGGCCTGCGTTATCAGCTGGAGTCCGGTACCGAGGTATATGGCAACCTGTCTCGTTCAGTCGAGCCGCCGCACCCGTGGTCGATGATCTGGGGCTCGCCAACCCGCTTCCCGGTCAGCAATCAGCCCTGGAGCAATCGCCAAAGTACGCCGGTCAGTCTGGATAACCAGACTGCGACGACCTTTGAGGTCGGCGCGCGGGGGGATTCGGTCGTTGGTGTGTGGGACCTGGCCTGGTATTACTCGCGGGTCAACCATGAACTGCTGACGGTCGAAATTGAACCGAACATCTTTGCCGAGTCCAATGCCAGCGCCACTGTGCATCAGGGTATCGAGGCGGGTCTGAGCAGCACGTTGTGGCAGGGTGACGAACTGGGCGCGCTGGCGCTGCGTCAGGCGTATACCTTCAGTGATTTCCACTACCGTGATGACGACACCTTTGGCAGCAATGCGCTGCCGGGGCTGCCGCGCCATTACTACCAGGGTGAGCTGCGCTATCAGCATCCGGCGGGTATCTATGTGGGGCTGAATACCCAGTATGCGTCTAAAGTGCCGGTGGATTACGCCAACTCCTGGAATGCCGATAGCTACACGATTTTTGGCGCTACCCTGGGCTACGATGCGCCCAAGGGCGACTGGCAGACCTGGTTGGACCTGCGCAACCTGACTGACGAGCACTACGCCGCGACCGTGACCCCAGGCTACAACGACAACGGAGCAGAAGCCGCGCGCCTGACGCCCGGTGAAGGTTTTGGTGTGTACGCCGGGCTTTCCTGGAATTGGCTCTGAGTGGTTAGGGAAGTACTGATTGATTCCGCATGCCCTCGGGCGTTCAGGCTGGGCCGCATCCGGCCGGGCTGCTGCACGCTTGAGCACCCGCAGAGGGCGTGTGGAATTAATTGGCGCTTCCTTAGTAGATATCGCGACGGTAGCGGCCGTCAGCCGCCATCTGTTTGATGGCGCTGGCGCCCAGCAACCCCTGCAGCACGCTGTCTACCGCCTGACCCATGGCCATGCTGCCGCAGACGCGAATGCTGGCGCCGCGATCGATCCAGTCATGCAGGCGTTCTGGTTGCTCGCGCAGCAGGTCCTGTACGTAACCCGCTGCAGCGGATGTCGGCGCACGTGAGAAGCAGCGCTGTACCAACAGCTGTTCAGCTGGCAGGTGATCCAGTTCATTGGCCAGCCAGCAGTCATGCTCCGGGCTGCGTTCACCAAACAACAGCCAGGCGGGTTGCCCGCGCTGCAGCTGTTCTTGCAGCAGAGCACGTAGGCCGGCCAGCCCCGTGCCGCTGCCAATCAGAATGACCGGTGCGCGACGGTCGGGTAGCGCGAATGACGGATTATGATGCACCCGCGCCTCGACCAGGCTGCCGGGGGCTGCCTGCTGGCACAGCCAGCCGGACATCAGCCCCTGGCTGCCATCGTCTTTCATGACATGGCGGACCAGCAGCTCCACCTGCCTGTTATCGCCCTGATTGGCAATCGAATACAGGCGGCGCTGCCCGGCGTGCTGCAACTCCAGCAGATCGCCAGCCTGCCAGCGTCCCAGAGCATCAGCCTGCAAGCTCAGGTGCCAGGCGGTGAGCCCCGGACTGCCGGGGTTCAGCGCGCGGCGGCTGAGCAGGGTCACGGGCTGCCATGGTTGCTCGTCATCCTCCGGCAGTTCGTGCAGGCCGGTGTGCTGGGCCAGGCTGGCGCGCCAGCGCACCAGGCCGTCCGGGTCCTGATTATCCAGGTAGATACTGTCCTGCAAGGGCTGGGCGCCTTTGTCGCGCAGCCAGCTTTCCAGCCGTTTGGCGAAGGCGCAGAAATGCGGGTATTGGCTGTCGCCCAGCCCGAGCAAAGCGAAACTCAGTTCCGGTAACGCTGGGCCTTGCGGCATCAGGCGATGTTCAAAGGCCTGCGCGCTGTCTGGCGCCTGGCCGTCGCCGTAGGTGCTTGCCACCAGCCAGAGTTGTCGACAGGCAAGAAGATGGGCTGGGGTCAAACGCCCCAGTGGCAAGCCGGCGGCCGGCTGGCCGGCGGCTTGTAGTGCGTGCAGCGCCTGTATGCCCAGGCGTTCACCCTGACCGGTCTGGCTGGCCCAGACCACCAAGGTCTGGTGCTCGCCAGTGGTCTGTTGGCGGCGCCACAACGGGCGCAGCCAGTAGCAGGTGGCGGCCAGCCAGAGCAGGCTGGCCGCCAGCGCCCAGGCGGTGCTGCTCATCAGGGTGCAAGCACTTCAAAGGTGGTGCTGTAACTGGCGCGGCGCTGGGTTACCGGCGCTTCCAGACCTTCGGTCTGCTTGTATTCGGCTTCCAGCCAGAACAGGCCAGCCTGACCCCATTCAATGCTGACCTTGCCGTCGGCGTCGGTGGTCAGTTCGCGGGCTTGCTCGCTGTCGCGGTAGCGGGAGCCTGCCGGGATCAGGGCGATTTCCAGCCCGGGCGCCGGTTGGCCATCGAGCAGAAAGACGAATTCGGCGGCCTCGTCGGCGTAGAGGTCATTGGGGTGTGTCACGGGTTGCAGCTCCAGACCCTGGCCGGTTGCTTTCAGCACCTCTTCGGTCGGGTTGCCGGAGGTGACAAACAGCTCCATGCGCGAGTCGCTGCGAATGATATTGACCTTCTCGGCGTCCGCCGGAATCTGCTTGACGATCTCATCCAGGCTGCCCATGACCCGCTTGCGCTCGCCGTTAAGCTCGTACATGCCCATGACCCGGCCGCTGTTGGCGATAGCGATCTTGTAGGTGCCTTTCTGCTCCAGCTGCAGATCAAAGCTGCTGCGCAGGCGGCCCAGGTGGCCGTTTTGCGGTTCAACCTCGCTGCCATCGGGGGCGGTGATGGTGAGCGGGGCGGGTTGGCGATTGCTGTTGGCTGGCGGTGTACCAACGCCCTCCAGCATGATGGGGAAGTGGTCGAAGTAGAAAATGCCATTGCCGGCGGCAGCATCGACGGTGACCCAGGGTGCTTCGCCAGACAACACCGTGGAAGACGGCACCATCCAGGCGCGGTGGGCATCGGCGGTCAGCGGCAGGGTGGCGGCAACCGCCAGTACAGAGAGTCGTTTGAGCAGTTTCATGTTTGTGTCCTTGTTGTTCAGGGAGTCAGTTGCAGGCGAACCTGGCCCAGCTCGCGGCTGCCTTGGGCCTGGAGGTCGGCAGCGCTGGTGACGGGCCAGCTGAAAGGCACCTTCAGCAGTTCACGGCCGCCCACTTCGCGAGCTGCTTCAACCACCAGCTCGTAGTCGCCGGGGGCCAGTTCCTTGAAAGCCGGCAGGTCTTGCAGCGCAAGGTCATGGCTACCGGGCGGGCGAGTCGCGGCGCTGATACCGTCGATAGGCAGGTCCAGCCCTCGGCCGCTGCGCCGCCACCATTGGCGCAGGTCCTTCAGCCATTTCTCGCCTTCATCATCCCGCAGTTCGGTGTCGTACCAGACGGTCAGGTCGGCGACATGACCGGCGTCGTTTTCCAGCCAGATGGCGACGTAGGGGCGGTGGTATTCGGCGACATCCAGACGTGGAATCTGCACGGTGAGTTGTGCCTCGGCGGCCTGCAGAGCACTGCTGCCCAGCAGGGCACTCAGGGCAAAGGCCAGGTGCGGTTTCATTGTGGTCTCCTTTCTCAATGCATGCTCAGTAGCAGAATCAGTAACGGGACAAGCAGCCCCAGTGTGGTGAGCGGCCAGGTGGTGCGGCGGTGGCTGGCCTGGCGGTACAGCAGGATCAGTCCGGTCAGGGCAAACAGCAGACAGGCCACGGCGGTCAGATCGATAAACCAGCTCCAGGCAACGGACGTATGCCGGCCCTTGTGCAGGTCATTCAGATAGGCGATCCAGCCCCGGTCGCTGTCTTCAAACAGCAACTCGCCGCTGTCCAGATCCAGGCTCAGCCAGGCGTCGCCACCGGGGCGCGGAAAGCCCATGTACAGCTCACCGCCATCCCACTCCGGGGTGGTGCCGGCCAGCTTGATCGGCAGGGTTTGCTCCAGCCAGCCGGCCAGCTCGGCCGGAAGACTGCCGTCCTCCGGCGGACGGCGCTGCAAATGGGCCTGCAGCGGGGCAGGCAGGGTCGCTTCGATTTCCGTGACCTTGGCCCGGGACTCTATCTGGTGCGCATGGTTGAGCGTTATGCCAGTCACGGAAAACAGCAGCAGGGCAGCCAGGCAGATGGCTGAGCTGATCCAGTGCCACTGGCGCAGGGTGCCGAAACGAAAAGGTAATTTCATGATGCCGCATAGGTAGAAAAACGAAGGCGGTAGCCTAGCGGTTATGCAGCATTTGAGAAAGCTTCTCAATTGTAAAGTTTGTGCAAATTTCCGTCAGGATTGTTGCTGTTGTGCTCTTCGTCTGCCCAAGGTCATGTGGTTTGGGCGGGGGGTGGCTGCTGGACAGGCCCTGACGTGCCGCTCGTCCAATCGGCTTGAACCTGCCCGGCGCTCTGCTTGACTAAGGCTGTGAACCCCTAACAGGAGATTGTCATGTCGTTTGATCAGAAACATCCGGGTGAAAACAACATGCCGCACCTGCCATTGCCGGAATTGGACCCGCCGCATGATCAGTGGGAAGGCCCGATTGAAAGCGAAGAATTGAACGAGCTGGACGCTGGCGAGGTGTGCCGTACGCTGCGCGACGACGACTGAGTGCCCAGGCGCTCAGTGCGCCAAAGCGCCTGTCTCTGCCAGGGCTTGCAGTGGTGCGGGCTTGCCGAGGTAGTACCCCTGTACCATGTCGCAGCCCAGTGAGCGCAGGGTCTCGAGTTGCCCGAGGGTTTCTACGCCCTCGGCAACCACCTGCAGATCCAGCTTGTGCGCAAGCAGGATGATCGCCTCCACGATGGCCAGGTCGTTGTGGTCGGCCGGCAGGCCCGCGACGAAGGTGCGGTCTATTTTCAATACATGCAGTGGCAGGCGTTTGAGATAGGCCAGCGAACAGTAGCCGGTGCCAAAGTCGTCAATCGCCACGCTCACACCCATATCATGCAGGGCCCCGAGGATAGCCTTGGATGCCTGCAAGTCGCTGATCAGAATTTGCTCGGTTATTTCCAGCTCCAGCCGGTCCGGCGGGAAGCCGGTTTCCTCCAGCACTTGTGCGACCTGTTGCACCAGCTCGCCAGAGGCGAACTGCCTGGCCGAGAGGTTTACCGAGACGCGAGGGCACAGGCCGTGGGTCTGGGTATAGGTTGTCATGTCAAGGCACGCGCGCCGCAACACCCATAGCCCCACCTCATTGATCAGGCCAGTTTCTTCCAGCAACGGAATGAACTCGTCTGGCGGCACCAGCCCACGCTGCGGGTGCCGCCAACGGATGAGTGCCTCGGCACCCGTCACCTGGCCGCTGGCCAGCTCGGCCTGCGGCTGGTAGTACACAACAAACTCGTTACGCGCCAGCGCCCGATGCAACTCTGACTCCATGGCCAGCAAGCGTTGCTGGCGCTCGTTCATGGCCGGGGCATAGAAGCGAAAGGCGCGACCACCATCGGCCTTGCTCTGATACATGGCCGAGTCGGCGTTGCGCAGCAGGGTGTCTGCGTCACCGCCGTCATCCGGGTACACGGCGATACCGGCGCTGAAACTGACAAAAATATCCTGTCTGGCGACGTGAACGGGGTGTTCGAAGGCGCGGTTCAGTTTGTCCAAGATGGCGGTAATGGCATCGGCGTTCTCCAGGTCGCTGGCAACAATGACAAATTCGTCGCCGCCGTAGCGGGCGAGAATATCGTTAGGCCGGATGTGTCGGCCCAGTCGTACACTGACCTGTTGCAGCAACTGATCCCCGATGCCGTGTCCCAGGCTGTCGTTGACCCGCTTGAAATTGTCCATGTCCAGGAACACCACCGCGGTCACGCTGTTGCGCCGTTGCGAGCGATTCATCTCGGTTTGCAGCTGCTCGGCCAGCAATACGCGGTTGGCCAGGCCGGTCAGCACGTCGTGAGTGGCCTGATGCTGTAACTCTGCCTCGAACTGCTTGCGCTCACTGATGTTGCGGGCAATGGTGGAAAAGTAGGCGATGTTCCCGTTCTGATCACGGTGCGACATGATTACCTGGTGCAGGTATATGGTCTGGCCGTCACCGCCCGACAGTACCGACTCGCGCTCCCAGACGCCGTGCTTTTCGGCCTGTCCGAGTGCGTTGCCGATCAGTTCACCGGCCGCCTGGGTCGCGCTGCTGTCCGGTTTGATCTCGGCCAGCAGGCTGTGACCGGCCTTGTTCACATAGATCACGGCGCCGGTGGCATCGGCAATGGCGACGATGTCGGTGGTCGCCTCGAGAATGGCATTGAGACGCGCGCGGTCCTCGTCGGCCTTGACCCGGTCGCTGATGTCACGACCGGTCGAGACAAAGTGGGTGATTTGCCCTGCCTGGTTAACCAGCGGCGTGATGACTTTTTCTTCATAGAAGGTTGCGCCATCGTGCTTGCGGTTGACCAGGGTGCCGCGGTAGGTCTGCTTGCCCAACACGGTTTCCCACAGTTCGGAGTAGGCGGCTGGGTTCTGCTGCGTCGCCTTGAGTACCGACGGCGTGCGCCCGGCAACCGCTTCTGCCCGGTAGCCGGTCATCTTCTCGAAGGCGGGGTTGACGTACTCGAACTCGCCCTGGCGATTGGTGATAAATATGCTGTCGGCGGCCTGCTCGACCGCCTGTGACAGCTTGCGCAGCACATCCTGGGCCAGCCGATGCCTTTTTTGCAGCGCCTGGTCGGCGATGGCGCGTTCGACAACTGGCGCCAGGCGGTTGAGATCATGCTTGACCACGTAGTCCTGGGCGCCGCCCTTGATGGCCGCAACGGCAGCCTTTTCTCCGAGGGTGCCGGATACAAAGACGAAGGGCATGTCCGGGTCCAGTTCGCGGACCACCCGCAGCGCACTGACGCCGTCGAACAGGGGCATGCTGTAGTCTGACAGCACGACATCCCATTCGTCGTTTGCCAGATGTTTGCGCAGATCAGGCTCGGTTTCGATACGCGTCCAGCTGATGTCGCACCCGTGGGTCTCAAGGTGGTTGATGATGAGCAGCGCGTCGTCTTCGTTGTCCTCCAGCATGAGGACATTCCAGTGGTTGCTTTGGTCGTCCGGACTCATGGTGTCGCTCCGTTCAGTTGTCCACTGCTGGCTGGTTGAGGCGGAGCCAGTAGCTGCCGACCTGCTGTGCCACATGAACAAACTCGTCGAAGTCCACTGGCTTGCGCAAATAGCTGTTGGCGCCGGCCTGATAGGCGTTCAGGCGGTCGCTGGGTTCCAGCGAGGAGGTCAGTATTACCACCGGCACCAGACGGGTGTTCGGGTGGTTGCGCAGCTCGCGCAGTACCTCCAGGCCATTGCGCTTGGGCAGGTTGAGGTCCAGCAGAATGAGCGCAGGGACGCCACGTTCTGCTTGTCCGGCTGCGCCGAACAGGGTTTGCAGGGCCTGCTCGCCATCCTCGACAACCACCACGGGGTTGGCGATCTGGTTGTCGCTCAGGGCGTGCAGCATCAGGGCGATATCGTCCGGGTTATCTTCGACGAGCAGGATACTCTGTGTGTTCATTGCTCTGCTCCGATACGGGCGAATTGGAGATAGAAGGTGGCGCCCTCGCCGACGCTGGATTCGGCCCAGATACGGCCGCCGAGTTTGCTCATGACCCGTTTGATCGAGGCCAGGCCGATGCCCGTGCCGGGAAATTCGCTGGCGCTGTGCAAGCGCTGGAACGGGGTGAACAATTTGTCAGCATAGTTCATATCAAAGCCGACACCGTTGTCACGGACGAAAACCACCGTCTCGCCATCCTTGCTCATGCAGCCAACCTCGATAAGGGCCTTTTCCTTGGTGGAGGTGAACTTGAAGGCGTTGCCCAACAGGTTCTCCATGGCGACCTGCAGCAGCGCGGGGTCGGCCAGCACCTTTATGTCAGGCGCTATCTGCAGGGTAACATTGCGCTCGGGCTGGTTCTCCAGCAGTCGATCCGCGACGGCGGTGGCCAGACGGCTGAGGTTAAGGCTGGCCAGCTTGACGTCAGCGCGGGTGACGCGCGCCAGGGTGAGCAGGTCGTCGATCAGTTTGCTCATGTTCTGTGCGGCTTTGCGGATGCGGTTGAAGTAGTCGCTGTCGCGCTCGCTGAGACTGCCCTCAAGGCTGCTCTGCAGTATCTTGCTGAAGCCGTCGATGGCCCTGAGCGGCGCGCGCAAGTCATGGGAGACGGAGTAGCTGAAGGCTTCCAGCTCGTTGTTGACCGCTTGCAGCTCCGTATTCTGGCGCTCCAAGCCTTCGTTCAGGCGGCGAATCTGGCGTTCGGTGGCGCGGCGCTCGGTGGCGTCGCGCACGGCGCAGAAAATCAGCCGGGCCTCGGCGGTGTTGATGGGGCTGAGGCTGATTTCGACCGGCAACTGGCTGCCGTCCTTGCGTCTCCCGCTCAGGCTCAATCCCATGCCCATGGGTCTGGGCTGTGCCGCGCGAGCGTAGCCTTCGCGGTGGGCCACATGACGTGTGGCGGCCTCGGCGGGTATCAGCACCTCTACCTTCTGCCCGAGCAGCTCATCCTGGGTGTAGTCGAACATCGCCACGGCCTGCTCGTTGAGCAGCGTGATGGTGCCCTCGGCATCGGTAATGATGATTGCGTCCGGCGCGGCTTCAATCATTGCCCGAAACAACGACTCACTCCGGCCGAGTCGTGTTTCACTGGCGCGGCGCTGAGCAATCGAGCGCGCCAGCAGCGCGGCCAGCAGGGCAAACAGCAGCATCACCAATGCCGCCGCCTGCCAGAAGGCGCCGGCGTTGACTGAGTGCGCGCTGTCGACTTGTTGCCGGGTAAGCTGTGAGACAAGGTACAGGGGGCCCAGCGTGTTCTCGCCTGGGGCTTGTTGTGCGCCGGCCAGTTCCAGGCGTTCAAAGTAGTACGTTGCCTGATCGGTGATCAGCGTTTGCTCCGCATCCGGGCGGATCATTTGGCTCCATAGTCGTACGTGCTGCCGGGACAGGCTGGCTTCACTGCGTTCTGGCAACATGAAGCCCCAGGTCTGCTCGGGCTGATCGGAGTGGAGCCAGTAGCCATTGCTGTTGACCAGCCACAACGCGGCGCCGCTGGGTGCCTGCAGCCGGCCCAGGGCGTCCAGCAGCCCCTGACCGTCATAGTTTATAACCACCAGCGCGCCAGGCAGACTGTGGTTGCTGCCGGTCCTGGTAACAACGCGAATGGTGGGGCGAAGTGGCGTCTCGACCTGGCCATGCTCGACGTTCAGGTCAAAGGGTGACAGGTAGACGCTGCCAAGCGGCAGTTGCAAGCCTTGCTGTACATAGTATCGATAGCTTTTGTCCTGCAGTGCCTGCCGGGGCAGGGCCTGGGGGTGGTCCTCGCGCCACTCGACCCGGACGCGTTCCTGGCCTGCCGCGTCGATCAGACGGATCTGGTAGTACTGCCGGTGGTGGCGTTGAAAAGTTTCGAACAATCCTGTGGTCTGGGGTATCGAGTCTAGCTGTTGCAACTGATCTGCCAGGTAGACAATGTCAGTCTGTACGCCGGACAGGCGTTCGCTGAGTATTTTCTCTGCGGTTTGTACCTCGGCTTGCTGCTCCATGACGGCTGCCTGCATCGCCTGCTTGCGCTGATCGTTGACCAGCAAGGCGGTGACGATGGCAATCAGCAGCGCGGGTGGCAGCCAGATCGCGAGAAAGTACAGAAGCAAGGTTTTGCCGTGCTGCGTACCTGGCGTCATGGTTGTTGTTCCTTCAGCTTCCATTCCTACGCGGCAGTATAGGTGCTGCGGCAGTTTATGCTTCCCTTGGGTCTGTTGCCGTTTGGTTCATCCGCCTGCCGGAGGCCATTTTCCGGCCAGGCAAGGCGGAGGGAGTGCAGTCTAGTCGCTCTACATAAGCGACCGACGACGCAGCATGGCCGAAAAATGGCCCCGGCCCTCCGGGTGGGGCCGCCGAGGTTGCGCCTGTAAAGCCACCACTTGGCGTCGCTCACGTGGACTGACCACAAAAACGCCGGGAGCGTTTTTGCGCGCCAGCCTCGCAGGGGTGAAACGCAGGGATGCGTTGAACAACCTACGCTCCTCGCTCCTTGATTGGCGGCTTTACAGGCTGCAACAGGTGGGCGAACGAAACGGCAACAGACCCTAGTAGCGCGACAGCTGCCCCCTAAACAGCATTTCGATACGCAGATTGATTGCCCAACGCGGTTGAAAGTCCGATTCACGTGGGAAATGCAGCTCGGGCACGATGTCCACGTACAGCATTTGCCGATGCACGTCACGGCGGTAGTCGGCGAGCAGATAGTAGTCATTGATCCGTGGATGGGAGGCGCTGTCACCGACCATCACGCCGGCATAGCGGATGGCGCTGCGATGGCCCAGTACCTGGTTGATCTGCGCGCTCTGAGAGAACTCCAGGGTGTCGTAGTCCTCTTGCCATTGCAGTTGGCTGATAAAGCGCAGGTGTCGTGTGCTGTCCAGCGGGCGGCCGATATCCCATTGCGTGCGTGCGGAATAGCCGTCGTCCTCAAACCAGGACGCACGGTTGTAGTTGGACAGCTGCCAGGGGGTATCGCCCAGTTGCCACAGCCGTTCGGCGCTGGCGCGGGCATAAGGGTTCAACGGCCAGCGAACTTTAACGCCGGCGCCAACGCGGGTTTTCCAGCCCGTCGACGGGTCCTCGTTACCCAGGCCGGCGAGACCCACGACCGTGTTGCTCAGGCTGTCATTTTGCGGGCGCAGGGGTTCAGCGCCTTGCTCGCCCAGGGTACCGCGGGACTCTTCCGGGTCGCTCTCGATGATCAGGCGCAGGCGCTCGCGGGTGGTCGGCAGGTCGAGCTTGAAACGAATGCCGGGGTCTATCTCAAAGTCTTCAGATTCGGCCCAGTCAAAGTCGCTGCTCAGGCGCAGGTAGGACTCGTTCTCTACCTGGTCGCTGTCCAGCGTGCCAAAGAAACCGTCGAGGTTGCGCGCAGTGCTGTCGACCCAGCGGGTGACGCGGTCGTGCACCGGTGTGATGGTCTCAACGGCCCAGGGTGCGAGGTCGGTGTCGTCAATGGGCACGGTTTGCGCGCAGGCGATGGCGGGTAACAACAGTACGGCAAGATGGACTCTGCTCATGTTGTCTGGCTCCTCAGCGGGAAGTAAGCCCCGCAGGGCTGCAATCCAGCCCCTTGCCCCATAGCCGCAGTATAGCCCGTCTGGTGGATGGCACCCGGCGTGCAAGCGTGTAGACTGCGCCTTGGTGGAAACGCTGTATTCAACGGCGGTCCGTTGAGGAGGCGTCATGCTGTTGTGTTTGCAGGTATTGGTGGTGCTGCTGGTGTCGCTGTGGGCGCTGCCGGCGCTCTGGTATCACCGTCCCCGTCGCCTTGCCCTGCGTTATCTTCCTCTTGCTCTCTGGCTGTTGCTGATGTCTCTGGTTGTGGTGCTCGCCATGCGGGATGAGCCCTTGCGCGCGGGCCTGTGTTTCCTCGCCGGTTTTGCGCCATTGCTGCTGTGGTGGCGGGGTGTTATGCCCAAGGGCAACTGCGATTGGGCTGACGACATGGCCTATACCACTACCGGCGTGGTGGACGGTGACAGCCTGCGCCTGCAGCGCGTGCGCTGTTTTGACTGGCGCAGCGCCACGGACTATCAGATCTGCTGGGAGAGCCGCGAGTACTCGCTGTCAGCCTTACGCTCGGTAGATATGCTGACCTCGTTCTGGGGGCACCGGTCCATTGCCCACATGCTGATCTCCTTTGGTTTTACCGACGGCCGTTACCTGAGCTGGTCGGTCGAAATCCGTCGTGTGCGTGATCAGGAATACTCGGCCATCGCCGGGTTCTTCAAGCACTTTGAACTGAACATCGTCGCCAGCGATGAGACCGATATCGTCAAGGTGCGCAGCAATCATCGTGGCGAAGACATGTTTTTGTATCGCACCCGGCTGTCGCCGGCCGCCGGCCGCCAGTTGCTGCTGGGTTACGTAGAGACGGCCAATCGTCTGGCGGTACGTCCGCGCTTCTATCACACGGTGCGGGCCAACTGCACCAATGTGGTGTTCGCGTTGATGCAGCGTATTCGCCCGGACCTGCGCAGTGACATTCGCTTGCTGCTCAGCGGCTACCTGGACAGTTATGTGTACGCCCAGGGCGGGCTGCAGAAGGGGTTGTCGCTGGCAGAGCTGCGCCAGCGGGGTCGCATTACCGAGCGGGCGCGGGATGAGGGTAGCGATGTGCCGTTTTCCCGGCGTATCCGTCAAGGGGTGCCGGGCTGTGAAAATGACTGAGGCAGGTGGAAGGGTATGAAAGTAGGGCTGTTGCAATGTGATGATGTCGCCGATGAGCTGCTGGGCGCGCATGGCAATTATCCGCAGATGTTTGAACAGGCGCTGCGCAAGCGCCTGCCGCAGATGCACTATCGCGTATACCAGGCGCATCGCGGCGAGTTGCCTGCCGATGTGCACGAGTGCGACGTCTATCTGACCACCGGTAGCAAGCATGGCGTGTACGACGATCTTGACTGGATTCGTGAGCTGGAAGGCTTCGTGCGCAGCCTCTGGGCGGAGGAAAAGCCGCTGGTGGGTGTCTGTTTCGGCCACCAGCTGATGGCGCGTGCTATGGGCGGCAACGTGCAGAAGTCGGAGCGCGGCTGGGGCGTGGGCGTGTCGTTCAACCAGGTGATTGAACCACAGCCCTGGATGCAGCCGGCACAGGACAAGCTTGACCTGATTGTCAGCCACCAGGACCAGGTCATCGACCTGCCAGCCCAGGCCCAGGTGATCGCCAGCAGTGACTTCTGCCCGCATTATCTGCTGCAGTACGGTGACTGCTTCCTCAGCGTGCAGGGGCACCCGGAGTTTGAAAAGGCCTACTCCCGCGACCTGATGGACATGCGCTCACACAGCATCCCGCCAGCTCGGGTTCGTGCCGGCAAGGCGTCGCTGCACGCGGAGCTGGACAGTGATCTGATGTTCGACTGGATCGTCAACTTCCTGCAGCGCGGCGCAGGCTTTGCCTGAGCCGCAGTAGCGGCGTATCCTGCTTTGCACCTTCATTCAGCGCGGGAGCGCCCATGATTTTTATCTCCAATCAGGTTCAGCTCGGCGACTGGGAGGTCGAGATGAGCGCCGTCCGAGCCCAAGGCGCGGGCGGACAGAACGTCAACAAGGTGTCCAGCGCGATTCATCTGCGTTTTGACATCAACACCTCCAGCCTGCCGCCGTTCTACAAGGAACGGCTGCTGGCACTGCGTGACTCGCGTATCACCAGTGAGGGTGTCATCGTGATCAAGGCGCAGCAGTACCGTACCCAGGAAATGAACCGTGAGGATGCCATCAACCGGTTGCGCGAGATGATTCTGGCTGCCGGTGTGGTACAGAAGAAGCGGCGCCCGACCCGTCCGACCCGCAGTTCGCAGGTCAAACGGGTGGACGGCAAGGTCAAGCGCGGTCAGACCAAGCAGCTACGCGGCAAGGTTGATCTTTAGGCCGTTGGCACCAGTGTGCGATTGCCAGCGCCGGGCAGGGTACGCAGGCTGCGAGCTCGTGCAGTGTCCATGCTGTAGTCGGCCGCCTTGACGGTGCTTACGTAGCGCCAGTCTGCACGGGCCTCCTCGGCGGTAAAGGTTACCAGCAGATAGCCACGCTGATTGGCGTTCAGGTACTGCAGGCCGTCCACCAGCGTGGTAATGGCTTGCTCGGCTGCCGGGATCTGCGCTTCGCTCAGGCCCAGGTACGACTCCAGGCCCGGTGAGCTGACCGAGGCCGTCGCGAACTCCACGCCGACCGCATCGCCAGCCTGTGTGGTCAGGTTGTTGGCCCAGGCGTTGTGCGTGTCGCCAGCCAGCACGATCAGATTCTTGTTCAGGGTGCGGGCGGTGCCCAGCACGACCTCCCGCTCATAGGCGTAGCCATCCCAGGCATCCAGGTTGTAGGGGATCAGGGTTTCGATACGGGCTATCTCGGCTGGCGTCAGCGTCGGGTCGCCGGCCTGCTGGCGCAGCTTGATGGTCACCAGCTCGGTGAGCATGGCCGTGAGGTCTGTTGCGCCCGGGTTCTGCAGCGCGGTGAGCATTTCCGCCGGCAGCAACATACGCCCCATCAGGATCTGCTGGCCGAGAACCTGCCAGGTGGCGGTGGAGGTAGCCAGTTGCGTCTGCAGCCAGTCGAGTTGCGCGAGGCCCAGCAGTGTGCGGCTGGTATCGCTGATGTCGGCGGTAAAACGCGCGGCGTCAAAACCGCCGGCACCAATGTAGTCGGCAAAGTCGAGCTGCTCGTCGCGACCAATGATGCGGGTGTCGAGCATGTGCAGGCTGACCAGGTCGCCAAAGTCAAAGCGGCGGTAGATGGTTTCTTCATCGTCGTCGCTGGCCGGGCGCACCGGCATCCACTCGAAGTAGGCCTGCAGGGCCGCGAGCTTGCGTTCGGTAAAGTCACCTTCGCCGTCATTATGGTTCTCGGCACCGTCGCGCCAGGTGTCGTTGGCGACTTCGTGGTCATCCCACACGGCAATGAAGGGCGCGCTGGCGTGCAGCGACTGCAGGTCTGTGTCTGTGCGGTACAGGGCATAGCGCTTGCGGTAATCGTCCAGCGAGAGAATCTCGTTGGCGTTGTCTTCCGGTAACAGACGGCCCAGGGCGGCGGCATCTTCGGTGGCGTAGCCGCCGTTGCCGTATTCGTAGATGTAGTCGCCCAGGTGCAGCACGGCGTCCAGTTCTGACTCGGCCGCAGCCGCGGCATAGACATGGAACAGGCCGGCGGGATAGTTGGAGCACGACAGCACGGCAAAGCGCACCTGCTCGATGCTACCGGCAGGCAAGGTCTTGCAGCGCCCGACGGGAGAGGTCACGCCTGCGACCTTGAAGCGGAAGTAATAGCGGGTGCCCGGCAGCAGGTTCTGCGCGTCGACCTTGAGGGTAAAGTCTCGGGCGGCATTGGTGCTGGCGGTGCCGCTGTGGACCAGGTCGGTGAAGCCGCTGTCGGTGGCGATTTCCCAGCCGATCTGTACGTCGGCGTTGTTGCCGTCAGTCGGTGTGATACGGGTCCAGAGCAGCACGCGGTCGGTCAACGGATCACCGCTGGCAACGCCATGTTCGAAGGCCAGGCCGCGCACTGTTTCGTCGTCACTGGAAGAACTGCTCGACAGACAGCCCTGCAAGCCACTGGATACCACGATGCTGCCGAAGGCCAAAGCCGAGGCACGCAAAAAATCCCGCCGATTGAATCCGCCCACGTTACTGCTCCTGTTGATTGTGTTGGTCAGCGCTTCCTTATGCCAGCCGTGCGTGACAGGGGGACGACGGGGAGGTTACGGCTTGTCGACAAACCACAGCTCGATAGCTTCGCTGGTCAGTGCATCGCGGTTTTGCGGAGTAGGTGTCCAGGTGCGCCAGCAGCGGGTGGCATGGGTCAGAAACTCGAACAGCGGCAGATGCTGGCGCAGCACACGGCGCTTGCGGTGACTGATGACCGGATTGAAGTAACCGAAATAGTCGAGCATCTGGCGGGGGTTTTTGCGCACCCACAGCCAAGAGCCCATCTCCAGCGTAAAGGGCAGGAACAGGTTGTCGGGCTGGTGCTCTTGGCTGTGGTCGTAGAGGTAGTCCCAGAGATCACCGTGGGTGGTGTAGTTGATCGACTGCGGCTCGATGATATAGGGGTGGTGGTGCGGGTAGGTCTGCTCGAACAGCTGTTTGAGACGCAGCACCTCGGCGATATGCGCGATGGGCTTGTGACTGCGGGCATAACTGCACCACAGCCGGTCGCGGCGGCCAAAGCCGCTGTGGCAATCCACACTCATGGCAAAGGGGGCGGACTGCATGCGCTGCTGTACGGTATTCACCACCGCCATCGCCTCGGCCTCCATGGGTGCGCCCAGCTTGCCTCGGTACCAGGGCAGACGCCGGCTGATGCGGTGGCCGCTGACCAGCCAGGGCACCGGACCCATGGCGTCCACCGGAGCGTTGCGCATCAGGTCTACGCCGTTGAGATTGCTGCGCCGGTGATGCCAGATGCCGCCGGGGTTGATCATCGGCATAAACAGCAGGCGTACCCGCTCCAGTTGCTCGCGCAACTGATCGTCCCAGTCGAGCCGATGCACCAGGCTGTGCAGCCAGGAAATCAGCACCTGCGTGCCAATGCGCTCAACGCCATGAACCCCGCCAAAAAAGCCGATCACCGGCGCCCGCGGTGAGCGGCTGCCCAGCTCGATCACCCGTACCGGAATGGACAGCCCGTTGACCGGTACATGTAGCGGCGTACTGACCCGCAGATGCCGCGCCGCCTGATGCAGCAGCTGTTCAAGCTGCGCGTGTTCGGGGAGGTGACGGTGAATCTGGTGTTGCGCGTCGCTCATGATGCACTCGGGCGTGGGGAAGCCTGATGGTTGCAGCTTATTGTGACGGCGGAGTGACAGATCGGAGTGAGTGAGGCGGGCACGGCTTGCCGTGCCCCTACGCAAACATTTGCTGCAGCACGGACTAAAGATCCCCGTTTGCGTGGGCGAGTAGCACAGATTTATCGGGAAAAAGAGCCACAGGGTGTCTGAGGAGCGTAGCGACGAGTTTTGTGGCTCACCTTGCCGGCCACCCCGATAAATCGAGCAACGCAGCGAACCCGAAGGGCCGCGCTGTCGGGGTGCCCTAGGGGTTGTTAGGGGAAATGGGCAAGCATTTCCCCTGACTCGCCGTAAGGGCGAAAAGGTGGCTTGGAGTGAGTACGTCGTTCTGACAGCGCAGCAGGAGCAGCATTGCTAACGTGGGCTGAAGTCGACTCTCACGCCAAGTTTGTCACTTACCTCTTTCAGTCCTTCTGATATTTCTATGGTGCCTGCCATTCCACCCTTGTGCATGGACATCTCCTTCACCATCTCCGTCGAGATGAAGTTAAGCGTTCTGCACGATTCAATGAGGTCTTGCTCTGATGGTAACCGCAGTAGCCTGGCAACTGTTGGATAAAAAGGTATTCCCTGCTTCTTCACCAGAATCATCGAAATAACCAAGTGCATCTCTTTGCGATCGTCCGGAGTTGCAGCGCAGTTCGTTATTTTCGCTGTATGCCTAAGACAGATGCCGACAGAGCACCGAGGCTCTCTTTGAAGCTGACGATGGGCTCTAGGATAAGCTTCAGGACAAATTGTCCGATAACAAAGACGCTTACCCCTGCAAGTATGGTCAGAAACATATAAGCCCTCCTTGGCGCATAGCCTGATGCTCAATCCACCAACGCCCCATTCACAATCGCCCGCAACTCCTGCCTTACCGGATAACTCGACGACGGAATCAGTTGCGTCATAAACACCATCAGCAGGTCCTCGACTGGATCAACGAAGAAGTTGGTGCTGGCCATGCCGCCCCAGCCGTATTCGCCGATTGAGCCATTGGTTTGTGACTTGGCGACGTCGATCTTGACCGAGAAACCCAGGCCAAAGCCGCTGCCATCGTAGGGCGTTTCGCTGAAGGAGCCGACGGATACGCCTGGCAGATCCTGGTTGTTGGGCAGGTGGTTCATGCGCATGAATTCGAGCGTCTTGCGGCCGATGATACGGGCGCCGTCCAGCTCGCCGCCGTTGGCCAGCGCCTGGGCAAAGCGGTAGTAATCGTCGATGGTGGAGACCAGACCGCCACCGCCCGACAGGTAGCCGTGGGCCTTGCTGAAGCTGGAGTCCTGCGGGTCGTCCTGCAGGCTGAAGCTGCCACCGGGCTGGAACTGATAGCAGGCGGCAAAGCGCGGGAGCTTGTCGGCGGGTACGGTGAAGAAGGTGTCGACCATGCCCAGTGGGGCGAAGATATGACGCTGGAAGTACTCATCCAGCGTCAGGCCGGATAGCACTTGCACCAGGTAGCCGCAGACGTCGGTAGCCACTGAGTAGTTCCAGGCGGTGCCGGGAGAAAACTCGAGCGGCAGCCTGGCGAGATCGTCGATCAGGCGATCCAGGGTCAGGCCGGGGCCGCCGTCGAGCTTGAGGCTGCGGTAGGCGGCGTCGACGTTGGTGCGGTTCATGAAGCCGTAGGTCAGGCCCGACTGGTGGGTGAGCAGGTCACGAATGGTCATGGGCCGCTCGCAGGCGGTGGTCAGGATCTGCGGATAGACGCCGGTCTTGTAGACGCGCAGGTTGCTCCAGCTGGGGATGTACTTGTGCACCGGGTCATCGAGTAGAAAGCGACCCTGCTCGTACAGCTGCATCAGGGCGATGGAGGTGATCGGCTTGGTCATGGAATAGATGCGGAAGAGGGTGTCGCGCTCTACCGGCAGGCCGCGCTCTACGTCGCGCAGGCCCTGGGCATGGCAGTAGACCAGTTCACCGCGCCGGGCAACCAGCGTCAGGGCGCCAGGCAGCTTGCCAGCGTCTATGTAGGCTGATTGCAGGTGGCTGCCAATGTGTGAAATCCGTTCCAGATCGACGCCGGCGATGCAGTTGCTTTGGGCCATAAGTGAAGTATCCCTCGTGTGCGTGAATCCCCGATAGTAGCCTGCCAGACCCGCTGACAGAAGGCACCAGCGATGGCAAATGGCGTGTCATGCGGAGGTGTGATGGCGGTTACAAAATAAAGTCGGGTTTGCCGCGTGAGACCTCTTGTGCGGCGGCGCGGCGCGGAGTAAAAAACGCGCACCGTAGCGGCCTGAGGATTGCGATGAAATGAGCGACCATTCGCCCTGTCTGAACTGCGGCGCCTGTTGCGCCACATTCAGGGTGTCTTTTTACTGGGGAGAAACTGATAGCGCCCCAGGGGGTGACGTACCCACCCAGCTGACTGAACAATTAACGCCTTACCGTGCCTGCATGCAGGGCACCAATCAGCCCAAACCTCGTTGTGTGGGGCTGCTGGGCACGGTCGGTGAGGGCGTGCGCTGCAGTATTTACGAGCAGCGCCCCAGCCCGTGTCGGGAGTTTCCCTATCATGGCGAAAACGGCCAGGACAGCCCGGAATGTCAGCGCGCCAGAGCCGCTCACGGCTTGCCCCCGCTGCCATCCAATCCGACGCGTCCGCGGCTGATCCCGACGATCGCTGCCTGATCTGGGTTGCCGCACGCCACAGCGGCGTGCGGCGTCTCAGGCCGCACTGGTGCGAGCGCTGCTGTCGGCAATCAGCGCATGCACCAGATACAGCTTGCGCAGACTGTCGATATTCAGCACAAACGGATAAATATCGGTTTGCCCCATGCTGCGCGCCAGCACGTTGAGTACGCTGCTGAGTTGCACCCAGCGATTGCAGAAATCCAGAAAAGCCTCGCGTTCGTCCTGCCCCAGCGGCAGTGGTGGCAGTTGACTGCTGTCAAAGGGTTCGACCTGCATGGCCAGACTGCCGGGCTGAATGCCGAAATCCAGCGCCGCATTCAGGGTGTCAGTCATGTGCAGGTAGTGCGCCCAGGTTTCGGCCCAATCCTCCCAAGGGTGGGCGCTCGCGTACTGACTGATGAAATGCTGCTGCCAGTCACGCACGGGCTGTTCATAGTGCGCCTTCAATGCTGCCTGATAGTCAGCACGCTCATCACCGAACAGCTCGCGAAAGGGTGTCAGCCAGTCGCTGTTCTGCACCAGTCGATCCCAGTAGTAGTGGCCGCTCTCATGGCGGAAGTGCCCTAGCAGGGTGCGGTAAGGCTCGTGCAGTTGCTGGCGACGCTGCTCGCGGTTGGCCGGATCGGCTTCGGCCAGATCCAGGGTGATCTCACCGGCCATGTGCCCGGTGGTGATCGGCGGACCGCCCGGCAGTTGGCGCAACAGGTGAAAACCCAGGCCATGTTCCGGGTCCAGTCGACGTGGCACCACGGATAGCCCCAGCAGCACCAGTTGGGCAACCAGCCGGCGCTTGGCCTGTTCGACCTGAAGCCACAGGGCATCGCTGTCGGGTTGGCTGAGGTCGGGTATGGTCAGATTTAGCTCGCAGGCCAGGCACAGGCTGGCGTCGCTGTCAGCCGGAATCAACCAGTTGCACTGCGCGGCGCTGGTGCGATTAGCGCAGCAGCGCACGCGGCGCGGTTCGGCGGCGCGGGTGCGGTAGTGCTCGGCGTCTGCTTCCAGTGCCAGCAGTTGGCCCTGATCCGGCAGATAACCCAGCTCGGCACCGCAGCGCACGCAATGGGTGTTGTCGAAGAATATTGGCTGACCGCAGCTGCAGCGCTGCAGCAAGCCATTGGGGTGGTAATCGAACAGCTGTTGTCCGCGACTGCGTTGCAGCAGTTGCTCGAAATAACTCAAGATGCCTCCTGTGCCCGCTCAACTGCTGCCTTGCAGTTGCTCCGGGCTGGCGAAATAGGTTTGGCTGATGGCCGCGTGCAGTTCGTCAAAGTCGATCTGAATCTCGTCGACAAAGGCGTGCAGCTCGTCGGGCTCGGCGGCCAGCAGGGCGACGTCCGGCTTGCTCAGGTCTCGCCGGCAGGTTTCGACCTCCTGCAGGGCCAGTTCGTGCCGCGGCAAGGTTTGCAGGGCATTGGCCAGGCGCTCCATGCAGCAGGCCACGCTGCGCGGGAACAGCCGGTCCTGCAGCAGGAAGCTAAGCACATCCGGTCCGCGAATGCGCAAGCGCACATGCTGGCGGTACATCTGGTAGCCGCTCAGTGACTTGAGCACGCTCATCCACTGCAGGGTCTCAAAGGGCTTGAGGTCTTCATCGCTGCGCGGCAGCAGGTTGGCCGAGCGCACATCGATAATGCGGGTGGTCATGTCGGCGCGCTCCAGCTGGCGGCCCAGCATCAGGAACGAGCGTACCTGGGTATAGCTCAGGATGCCTTCGATCAAGCCGTTGACCGTTTGGCAGCTGCGGATGACGCGGCCGAGAAAGGCGTCGCGGCGTCGCGGAGTGATGCCTGAACCGACCTGCTCCTTGACGCTCAGGTACAGCTGATTGACTTCTTCCCAGATCTCCCGGGGGATGACGTCGCGGGTGGTGCGCAGGTTTTCCCGGGCGGCGGCCAGTGAGCTGAGGATGGAGCCGGAGTAGCGACGGTCACCGCACATGAACGACAGTACGCTGGCTTCGTCACGGGTCGGATACAGCTCATCGAACAGGGCATCATTGCCGGTAATGGCGATGATCTCGGCCCAGCCGAGCTTGGTCGAGCGGGGCAGATCGAGCAACAGGTGGCTGGTGACGCTCAGCAGGCGTGCGGTATCTTCGGCGCGCTCCAGATAGCGCGCCATCCAGTAGGTGTTTTCGGCTACACGTGAAAGCATGATTCAGTTCCCTGCCAGGTCAACGATCCAGGTGTCTTTGCTGCCGCCGCCCTGCGAGGAGTTGACGACCAGCGAACCCTTGGTGAGCGCGACCCGGGTCAGGCCGCCGGTAGTAACCCAGGTGGATTCTCCAGACAGGATGAAGGGCCGCAGATCGACGTGGCGCGGCTCCATGCTGTTGCCGCACAAGGTGGGCGAGGTAGACAGGCTCAGCGTGGGTTGGGCCATGTAGTTGCGCGGGTCGGCCTTGATCAGCTCGGCAAAGGTGTCGCGCTCTTTCTTGGTGGCGTGCGGGCCGATCAGCATGCCATAGCCGCCAGACTCGTTGGCCGGCTTGACCACCAGCGTGTCGAGATTGTCCAGCACGTACTTGCGGTCCTCCTCAAACATGCACAGGTAGCTGGGCACGTTGGGCAGCAGTGGCTGTTCGCCGAGGTAGTACTCGATGATCTTGGGCACGAAGGCGTAGATCACCTTGTCGTCGGCCACCCCGGCGCCCGGTGCGTTGGCCAGCGCTACGTTGCCCTTGCGCCAGGCGCGCATCAGGCCGTGGACGCCGAGCATGGAATCGGGATTGAACACCTCGGGGTCGATGAACATGTCGTCGACTCGGCGGTAGATCACATCCACGCGCGCCAGGCCGTCAATCTTGCGCATGTAGACGCAATCATCGTCGCCCACCACCAGGTCGCTGCCCTCGACCAGCTGCACGCCCATCTGCTGCGCCAGGTAGGAGTGCTCGTAGTAGGCGGAGTTGTAGATGCCGGGGGTCAGGATGACGATGCTCGGATCATCGCCGGGACGCGGCGAGAGCGAGGCCAGCATGTCGTAGAGCTGGGCGGTGTAGTCGTCGACCGGCTGGATCAGGCCGTTGGCGAACAGATCGGGCATGACCCGTTTGGTGACGTTGCGGTTCTCCAGCATGTAGGAGACGCCCGAGGGAACGCGCAAGTTGTCTTCCAGCACGTACAGGGTGCCGTCGTTGTCGCGCACCAGGTCGGAGCCGCAGATATGCGCCCAGACGTTGTGCGGAGTGGAAATGCCGACGCACTGCGGGCGGAAGTTGACCGACTGGGCCAGTACCTCCCTGGGTACCACGCCGTCCTTGACGATCTTCTGGTCGTGGTACAAATCATCGATAAACATGTTCAGCGCCTGAACGCGCTGCTTGAGGCCCGCATCGGTCTTTTGCCACTCGGCCAGCGGAATGATGCGCGGCACGATATCGAACGGCCACGCCCGATCGATCATGTTGCCTTCGGTGTAGACGGTAAAGGTGATGCCCATCAGTTGGATGGCCACCTCGGCGGCGGTCTTGTGTTCGGCCAGCTCGCGGGCGTCGAGATTGGCGAGATACTGGCATAACAGCTCGGCCTCCGCGCGGGGCTGTCCGGGTGCCTTGATGAGTTCGTCGTAAAAGCCCTTCGAAGTGTAATCGTCCCAGTTTACTTTACTCATTCAGCTACTCTGTTCGCCAGGGGAAGGTTGGTGTGCAGCCTGCAATTGCCATACCAGATGCACTGGATCGGGGCACGCCTGTTCCGTGCTGGTATCGGTCGGCAACGAAGATTGTCACCCACCTGTGTTAAGGGTTAAGTATCCTCGAGCCTTGGCACAGCCATTGCTTCTACCGTTGCGGGCACTGCCGCACACTTGATCGGGATCATTTGTCATGACCATCCGCGTAGCACTCAGGCACCAGACCACCTACGACTTCGACAAACCGGTTGCGCTCTCGCCGCACCTGGTGCGCCTGCGCCCGGCGCCGCACTGCCGTACGCCGATCGATGCCTATAGCCTCAAGATTAGCGGAGGCGAGTACTTCATCAACTGGCAGCAGGATCCTTTTGGCAATCACGTCGCCCGATTGGTGTTTCCGGAGAAGATGCTCCACTTGTCGATCGAGGTTGAACTGGTTGCCCCGATGACCGTTATCAACCCCTTTGATTTCTTTGTCGAAGAGTACGCAGAACAGTTCCCCTTTGATTATCAGGACGGGCTGCGCAAGGAGCTGGCGCCCTATCTGGAAAGCCCGAAACCCGGGCCGTTGCTGAGCGAGTGGCTGACCTCCGTCAGCCGCGAGAAATGCTCGATCACTGATTTTCTGGTCACCCTGAACCAGCGTCTGGCCAATGACATTACTTACGGCATCCGTATGGAGCCGGGCGTGCAAACGCCGGAGCAGACATTGGAGCTGGCCAGCGGTTCGTGCCGTGACTCGGCCTGGCTGCTGGTGCATATCTGTCGTCAACTGGGGCTGGCTGCCCGTTTTGTCTCGGGTTACCTGATCCAGTTGACCGCCGACGTCAAGGCGCTGGACGGGCCTTCCGGCACGGAAACCGACTTCACCGACCTGCATGCCTGGACCGAGGTATTCGTGCCGGGTGCCGGCTGGATCGGGCTGGACCCGACCTCGGGTCTGTTGGCGGGGGAAGGGCACATGCCGCTGGCGGCCACCGCTGAGCCCTCCAGTGCCGCACCCATTACCGGGGCAAGTGATCCCTGCGAAGTGACCTTTCACTTTGATATGAGCGTTGAACGGGTGCACGAAGACCCGCGCGTGACCAAACCATACACGGATACCGAATGGGCCGAGATTCTGGCGCTGGGTGAGGCCGTAGACACGCGCCTGGATGAGTTGGACGTGCGTCTGACCATGGGCGGTGAGCCGACCTTTGTGTCCATCGATGACATGGATGCACCAGAATGGACCATCGCTGCGCAGGGGCCGACCAAAAGAGGGCTTTCCGAGCGGCTGCTGCGGCGCTTGCGTCCGCATTTTGCGCCGCATTCGCTGATCCACTACCAACAGGGTAAATGGTATCCGGGTGAGCCTCTGCCACGTTGGGCGCTGGCTTGCTATTGGCGTCGTGATGGCAAGCTAGTGTGGCAGGACGATCGCTGGCTGGCTGATGTGGACCGCGATTACGGAGCGGATGAGCACAGCGCCAAACGCTTTGCCGAGGTGCTGATGCGCCGCCTGGGGGTGCCGGCCCAGTATTTGCTGCCCTGTTTTGAAGATGCCTACTACTACCTCTGGCTGGAGCGTACCCAGCCGATCGACGTTGACCTGCGTGGTGAAGACCTGCAGGACGACGACAATCGCCTGCGTCTTGCGCGCCTGCTTGAGCGAGGCCTCGACCGTACCGTGGGCTACACGTTGCCGCTGACCCGGGCGGAGGAGGGGGGCTGGGTCAGCGGTGACTGGCCGCTGCGGCGTGAGCAGCTCTATCTGGTGCCGGGGGACTCGCCCATGGGCCTGCGTCTGCCGTTGTCATCGTTGCCGATTGCGCGCCGTGAAGAGGCGCAGCCGTTGTCGCTGTTCGATGAAGCCGCGGCACTACCTGACTTGAACGGTGAGGTGGCCAGCCGCTACAGCGCTGTGCACAGCGCCCGGCATGACGGCATGCACCACATGGCCGCCGGGCAGGACTGGCAGGAACAACTGCCCGAGTTGAGCGAGGGTGGTGTCATCGGCACCGCGCTGTGCATCGAGCCGCGTGACGGCAAGTTGTTTGTCTTTATGCCGCCGCTGACCCGGCTGGAGTCCTACCTCGAGCTGCTGGCCTGTATCGAGCACACCGCTGCCGAGCTGAACATGCCGGTCTGCATCGAGGGGTATGCGCCGCCGTCGGACAACCGTATCGAGAAATTCATGATTACCCCGGACCCGGGGGTCATCGAGGTCAACATCATGCCCGCAGCCAGCTGGCCGGAGCTGGTACGCAACACAGAAATCCTCTATGAGGAAGCGCGCCAGACCCGACTGGGCACCGAGAAATTCATGCTCGATGGTCGTCACACCGGTACCGGCGGCGGCAACCACGTGACCCTGGGCGGCCGGACTCCGGCGCAATCGCCGTTCCTGCGGCGCCCGGATCTGCTGGCCAGCATGCTGACCTACTGGCAGCATCACCCGAGCCTGTCCTACCTGTTCTCCGGCATGTTCATCGGCCCGACCAGTCAGGCACCCCGGGTGGATGAGGCCCGGTATGAAGCGCTGTACGAGCTGGAGATCGCGCTGTCGCAGATGCCCGAGGGCGAGGTGCCTCAGCCTTGGCTGGTGGATCGGCTGGTGCGCAACCTGCTGACCGATATCACCGGCAACACCCACCGCGCTGAGTTCTGTGTCGACAAGATGTACTCGCCGGACAGCGCAACCGGGCGCCTTGGCTTGCTGGAGTTGCGCGGTTTTGAAATGCCGCCGCACGCGCGGATGAGCCTGATGCAGCAATTGCTGATTCGCGCGCTGGTGGCGCGCTTCTTTGCCAAGCCCTACCGGCAGCCGCTGGCGCGCTGGGGTACCGCGCTGCACGACAAATGGATGATGCCGCATTATCTGTGGCGCGATCTGTGCGATGTGCTGGCCGATTTGCGTGAGCATGGGTTCGACTTTGCCGAGGACTGGTTCGCTCCCTTCCTGGAGTTCCGCTTTCCGCATGCCGGGGAGGTGCAGTATGGCGACACCCGTATCACCCTGCGGCAGGCCATCGAGCCTTGGCATGTGCTGGGCGAGGAGGTCAGTGGTGGCGGCACGGCGCGTTACGTCGACTCGTCGGTGGAACGGCTGGAGGTCAAGCTGCAGGATTACAACCCGGCACGGCACGTGCTTACCTGCAACGGCTATCGCGTGCCGCTGCAGCCGACCGGCGTGGCCGGTGAGGCGGTGGCTGCTGTGCGCTATCGTGCCTGGCAGCCGCCGTCGGCCCTGCACCCGACCATCGCCGTGCAGGCACCGCTGGTGTTCGATCTGGTGGACAGCTGGAATGAGCGTTCGGTGGGCGGCTGCACGTACCACGTAGTGCATCCGGCCGGGCGTAACTTCGAGCGTTTCCCGGTTAACGCCAACGAAGCCGAAGCGCGACGCATGGCGCGTTTCTGGGCCTACGGCCATACCCAGGGCGAGATCAGTGAGATTCAGCAAGCGCCGGGTCAGGAGTATCCGCATACCCTCGATCTGCGGCGCGCCGGGGTACGCAGTCCTGGTTTATAATCGACGGCTACATACATCAGGCTGCTGATTCTCAGCCGTCACCGGGAAGCGCTGCATGCAACAAGCTGTCAATCTGGGATCTGCCGTCAAGGCCATCCTTGGGGAGTATCCGGGATATGCCGGGCACGACGAGTTGCTGGGCGAGGATCAGCAGCCGCGCGCGCCTTGGCAGGCGCTGTTGGAGGACGTCGCGCAGCTCGGCCCCGAGGTGCTGGCTGGCCGCTGGGAAGAAACCCAGAATCTGCTGCATGAGAACGGCGTTACCTTCAACCCGTATGAAGACGACCCTGGGCAGCTGCGTTCCTGGCAGCTGGACTGCATGCCCTGGGTGGTCGGCACCCAGGAGTGGGACGAGCTGGAGGCGGGCCTGCGCCAGCGCAGTCGGCTGCTGGAACACATCCTTGATGACCTCTACGGTGCTCGCCGGATCATCAGCGAAGGCCTGCTGCCGCCCGAGCTGATTTTCACGCATCCCGGGTTTCTGTTTTCCGCCGCCGACGATCCGCCACAGGTGGAGCGGCCGCTGCTGATCTTCCACGGCACCGACCTGGTACGGGATAGCGAGGGCGGCTGGCAGGTGCTGGCCGACTGGACTCAGTCGCCAGCCGGCGCCGGTTATGCGCTGGAAAACCGCATTACCCTGGCCCGCGCACTGCCCAGTATCTACCGCGAAGCGCCGATCAAGCGCCTGGCCGGGTTCCTGCAGGCCCAGCATCGCTGTCTCGCCAGTCTGGCCAACGGGCAGCGAGAGCAGCCCAACATCGTGCTGCTCTCGCCGGGGCCGGGCAGTCCTGGGTATTTCGAGCACGCCTGGCTGGCCAACTACATGAACTTTTCGCTGGTCGAGGGTGATGACCTGGTAGTGCGCGATGGGCAGGTAGCCATGCGCACCCTGGGTGGCCTGAAACAGGTGGATGTGATCCTGCGCCAGATCAACGATCCCTGGTGTGATCCGCTGGAGCTGCGTCCGGATTCGCTACTGGGGGTACCCGGTTTGCTGCAGGCTGCCCGCTGCGGCAACGTCCACATCGCTAATGCGCTGGGCGCCGGTATTCTGGAGCACCCAGGGCTTTCAGCCTTCTTGCCAGCGCTGTGTCAGGCGCTGCTGGGCGAGAAGCTGTTGCTGCCATGCCGAGAAACCCTCTGGTGTGGCGACGCGCGCTCGCTGGAGCAGGTCAAATCCGAGATAGATGGCTGGATTCTGCGTGATATCAGCAAGCCGGGGCGCCTCTATCATGCAGATCAAATGGGCCTCGAGGCGCTGCGCGATCTGCGCATCAGCATGGAACGGCACCCTTATCTGTTTACTGCTCAGCGGCCGGTCGAAGCCTCGGTGACCCCGGGCTTCAATCCGCAGACCGGCACGCTGGAACGGCAAAGTGCGACCCTGCGTTTTTTCAGTCTGGTCGAACCGGATGATCTGGCCAAGCCGGTCAATGAGCGCAATTACCGCGTCATGCCTGGCGGCCTGGCCTGGGTGGGGGAACCTGGCGCGCCGCTGATGAAGAGCCGGCTGGTCAAGGATATCTGGGTCATGGCGCCGGTGCCGCAGCCGCACATCAGCCTGTTGCGGCAGGCGCTGGGGCCGATTGTCGTGACCCGCGACGGCAAGGACCTGCCATGCCGGGTGGCAGAAAGTCTGTTCTGGATGGGCCGCTACGGTGAGCGCCTGGACACCCGCGGGCGCCTGCTGCGCGAGGCGCTGGCCCGGCTGCTGCAGGATGAGCGCCCGGAAACGGGCTCGCAGCTGATGCCGGATCTTCTGCGCGCGCTGGAAATACCACTGGAGCCGGCCGACCTCGAAGGGGAGGCGCCGAGCAACAGCCGTTTTTCGCGCGAGTACATCGCCATTCGAGATCGCCTGCTGCAGATGTTTGCCGATGACCTGCCAGACGGCTTGCCGGTGCTGTTCGGGCACTTTGTGCGTAACAGTCGGGCGGTACGAGACCACCTTGGGGACGACACCTGGCGCGCGATCAATAGCCTGCGGCAGCACTTCAACAGCATGTCACGGGCGCGTGGCGTGGTCGTCGGTCAGCGGCACCTGGAGGCCATGGTGCTGGATCTGGCGGCTTTTTTCGGCCTGTGTAACGAGACCATGCCGCACCACTACGGCTGGCGCTTCCTTGATATCGGGCGTTTTCTGGAGCGTGCCATCGGCTCGCTGGAGTTGCTCAAGCTCGCGCTGCTGACTGCAGACGAGCCGGGTATTCCGCTGTGGGAGGTGGTGCTGGCCACAACCGACAACCTCACCGTCTATCGCCGTCGCTATCGCTCGCAGCTGCATCCGCTGGCGATTCTCGACTTGCTGCTGTTTGATGAGGCCAACCCGCGCTCCATTGGTTACATGCTCAAGCGCCTGGGTTCGCAGATTGCCAAGCTGCCTTCACCAGGCAGCTCTCCGTACCGCAACCAGGAGCAGCGACTGATTATCCAGGCTACCAGCGCGTTGCATCTGGTCGACATTGAAACCCTGTCGGATCTGGAAGGCTCTGTCTCGGCGCGCCAAGCGTTGAACGAACTGCTGGATCAGCTGATTCAACCGATGGCGGAGTTGTCCAACGCCATCACCCACAGTCATTTCAGTCATGTTGAGGCGCCTCGCCAGCTGGTCAGCATGCACTTCAGCGGCCAGGCCTGAGAGGTTTTTGGTGAAATATCTTTTGCGCCACAGTACCCGTTATCAGTACAGCGGTCCGGCCAGCCTGAGCCAGAACGAGGCGCGCATCTTGCCCCGCGTGCTGCCTTGGCAGGAGTGCAGCAACAGCCAGCTGGAGATCAGCCCGCGCCCTGACCGCATGCGTGAGCGCACCGACTTTTTTGGCAATCGGGTGGTGTACTTCTCCATCGAATCCCTGCACGACAGCCTGGACGTCAGCGTCAGCAGCGAAATCACCACCCATCCACGGCCGCTCGCCGACTTCTTCTCGGGCATTGCCTGGGAGCAAGCGGTGCTGGAGTTGCGCCAGGACCCGCGCCAGACCAATCGCGACTGCCTGGATGCCCGGCTGTATGTGCTCAGCTCACCCTTTGTCTATCAGAGCGCCGAGCTGGCCGAGTTTGCCCGCAGCAGCTTCACGCCGGGCCGCAACCTGATTGATGCGGTGCTGGAGCTGAACACCCGGATCTTTACCGAGTTCACCTACGACCCTGAGTTCACCACCGTCGCCACCCCGCTGCAGGACGTACTGGCCAGCAAGCGAGGTGTCTGTCAGGACTTCGCCCACCTGGCCATCGGCTGCCTGCGCTCGCTGGGCCTTGCAGCCCGTTATGTCAGCGGCTACATGGAAACCCTGCCGCCTCCAGGCCAGGAAAAACTCCTCGGCGCAGACGCCACCCATGCCTGGCTGGCGGTCTACGTGCCCGGTTGGGGCTGGCTGGAGATTGACCCGACCAACGGCTGCGTGCCCGATGAACGCTATATCGTGCTCGGCTGGGGACGCGACTTTGCCGATGTCACACCGCTCAAGGGCGTGATGACCGGCGGTGGAGAGCATGTGTTGAGTGTGGCGGTGGATGTGTTGCCGCAGGCCTAGAAGAAGCGGCAAGCCGCAAGCTTCAAGCTGCAAGAGAGAGCCCGTGCGGTTACGAATCGCGCGGGTTTTCTTTTGGCGGCGCATGGAAACAAATAGCGTTAAGAAGCAGTTATCGGCGCACCCACAGAACTCAGCCTGATTACGCTTTCAGCGCGCGGGCACAAAAAAACCCGGCCGGAGCCGGGTTTACTTGCCGCTTGCCGCTTGAGGCTTGCAGCTGTAGCGCGCGTTAGCGCGTTACATGTTGGGATAGTTCGGGCCACCAGTCCCTTCGGGCGCGATCCAGTTGATGTTCTGGGCCGGGTCCTTGATGTCACAGGTTTTGCAGTGTACGCAGTTCTGCGCGTTGATCTGGAAGCGCTTCTCGCCGTCGTCCTGAGTGACCACCTCGTACACGCCAGCCGGGCAATAGCGCTGTGCCGGCTCATCGTACAGCGGCAGGTTCTTCTCCAGCGGAATGCTCGGGTCTTTCAGCGTCAGGTGGATCGGCTGGTCTTCTTCATGGTTGGTGTTGGACATGAAGACCGAAGACAGCTTGTCGAAGCTCAGCACGCCATCGGGTTTCGGATAGTCGATCTTGGTCGCTTCGGAGGCTTTCTTCAGGCAAGCGTAATCCGGCTTGGTGTCGTGCAGGGTGACCGGGATCTTGCCGCCGAACCAGTTCTGGTCGATGTAGTTGAACGCGCCGCCGAACAGCGGGCCGAACTTGTGAATCGCCGGGCCGAAGTTACGGGCTGCGAACAGCTCGTCGTACAGCCAGCTGGACTTGAAGTTGTCGACGTAACCGGTCAGCTCGTCGCCGCCTTCACGCCCGGCTTTCAGCGCTTCGACTACAGCTTCACCTGCCAGCATGCCGGATTTCATGGCAGTGTGGCTGCCCTTGATCTTGGCGAAGTTCAGGGTGCCCAGATCGCAACCGATCAGTGCGCCGCCCGGGAAGACCATTTTCGGCAGGGAGTTGATGCCGCCTTTGCAGATGGCGCGAGCGCCGTAGGCAACGCGCTTGCCGCCTTCCAGGTACTGCTTGATCACCGGGTGGTGCTTGTAGCGCTGGAACTCATCGAACGGCGACAGGTGCGGGTTGGAGTAGGACAGATCGATGATCAGGCCAACGACAACCTGGTTGTTCTCGATGTGGTACAGGAATGAGCCACCGGTGTTTTCGGTGCCGACGATATCCAGCGGCCAGCCAGCGGTGTGAACCACCAGACCCTGTTCGTGCTTGGCCGGGTCGATGTCCCAGATTTCCTTGATGCCGATACCGTAGTGCTGGGCGTCAGCTTCGGAGTCCAGGTTGTAACGCTTGATCAGCTGCTTGCCAATGTGGCCGCGGCAGCCTTCGGCGAACAGGGTGTATTTGGCGCGCAGTTCCATACCCGGGGTATAGAAGCCGTCTTTCGGGTTGCCTTCACGGTCGACACCCAGGTCACCGGTCAGAATGCCGCGCACAACGCCGTTTTCGTCAATCAGCGCTTCCTGAGCGGCAAAGCCCGGATACACCTCGACGCCCAGACCTTCGGCCTGTTCGGCCAGCCAGCGGCAGAGGTTACCCAGGGAGATGATGTAGTTGCCATGGTTGTGCATGGTCTTGGGTACGAGAGCGTCGGGCAGCTTGGTCGACTTGTCTGCGCTGGTGAGCATATAGATGTCATCGCGCTTGACCTCGGTATTCAGCGGAGCACCCATCTCTTTCCAGTCGGGGAAGAGCTCTTCCAGGGCGCGCGGCTCGAATACTGCACCGGAGAGAATGTGGGCGCCGACTTCGGAGCCTTTTTCTACGACACAGACGCTGATTTCCTGCTCGGCTTCAGCGGCTTGCTTTTTGATTTGGCATGCAGCTGCCAGGCCAGAGGGGCCGGCACCTACGATGACAACGTCAAACTCCATGAATTCGCGTTCCACAATTTATCTCCTAACTCAAGGCCCGTCACATGTAATTGGATTCTTTGATGATCTTCCGTGATCCATTGAGCCGCGCAGTATAACAGCCCGTTTTTTGCGCTCCAACGCAAAGATGGCGTTTTGGCCCTTTATTGGACCTTTTGTCGAATTGCTCCTATTGACCGCCTGTGCTTGGAAAGTCATGATAAAGAGCTTTTGAACGACGGGCCCGCTTTAGTCTTATTGTGAACGTTTTTTTATTTCTGGTCACTATTTGTTCGGGCTTTGTTTTGGCTACACATTGAATGAGGCAACCATGAAGGTACTTGTAGCGGTTAAGCGAGTCGTTGATTACAACGTCAAGGTTCGCGTCAAAGCAGACAACTCCGGCGTTGATCTGGCCAACGTCAAGATGTCGATGAACCCCTTCTGCGAAATCGCCGTAGAAGAAGCCGTCCGCCTGAAAGAGAAAG